>MAAC01009534.1_pt1 | contig 202670 bp, 178 predicted proteins | sample 1115981 | NCBI WGS metagenome assembly MAAC01 (sample SAMN04961126, study PRJNA320927) | seawater metagenome | isolation source: sample BD02T64 sea water enriched with oil for 64 days | place: USA:Gulf of Mexico | collected 2013-07-27 | reverse complement strand
AAAACCAACACCATGATCAGAGAAACGGGTGATGGTCGCTATAAATTAAATGGTGCCAAAACCTTTATCACCGATGCCGGCGAGTCCGACTACATGCTGGTCGTCAGCCGTAATAAGGCTTTTGATGAGGTTGATCGCAAGACCGATGGCTTTACAATTTTAATCGTTGACAGAAAAGCCCCTGGTGTTTCCGTACAGCCTATTGACGTCAGTATTCCTATTCCCGAATTACAGTATCAAGTGTTTTTTGACGATGTGGATATTGGCCCGGAAGACGTGCTTGGCGAAGTCGGCAAGGGTTTTGATATTCTGTTTGAATCCCTTAATCCCGAGCGTATTATTCTTGCTGCCGTGGCCAACGGTTTGGGTCGTTACGCCATGGAGAGGGCGGTTGAGTACGCCAATGAGCGAGTGGTTTTTAATGGCCCCATCGGTGCGTATCAGGCCCTGCAACACCCCTTGGCCAAGGCAAAAACTGAAATTGAAATGTCATCGCTGATGACCCTTAAAGCGGCAAGTCTGTTTGACAACGGTGAGCCCTGTGGCGCAGAAGCGAATATGTCCAAGTACTCGGGCGCAGAAGCGGCGATGCATGCCATTGATGCCTCGTTACAGTGCTTTGGCGGTAATGGTTTCACCAAGGAATACGGTATTTTCGATCTTTATCCGGTTGCTCGTCTGCTGAAAACAGCACCGCTCAACAGTGAAATGGTGCTGAACTACATTGCACAGCACGTGATGGGTTTACCTAAATCCTACTGATCACGTTTTAAGTGATATAAAAAGCCCGGGTAAGAGATTGCCTGGGCTTTTTTGTGGTTTAGGTTTTTACAGGATTAAGCCTGATCAGTAGAGCGTGTTAATTTAACGAGGGGAAGGGTGCCCATTTAGATAAACCAAGTTGTCTCGATTTTCTCAAACGCACTTACTACCAGCGGTTATTTAGGAGCTGTTTAAAAGGGAAGTAAAAAGTAGAACCTACTGAAACCAAATCAAAGCAGACTCTACTTGTATTTAGCGCAGCGTGCGAAAGCAGTTGCGCACCTCTTCAACAAAGGTCTCTGGCACTTCAAAGGCCGCAAAGTGCCCCCCCTTGTCTAACTCATTCCAGTGGATGAGGTTTTTAAAGCGCCGTTCTGCCCAGCGACGTGATGCACGAAAAATTTCATGCGGATATATGCTACAGCCACTTGCTAGTGTGATTTCATTAAGAGGCAAGTCATTAAAGCTTTCCCAGTAGAGACGGGCGGAGGAGGCTGCACTAGTGTTACACCAGTAAAGCATTATGTTATCCAGTAGCTCGTCTTTTGTTAGCACGTTTTCTGGGTGACCATCGCAGTCCATCCAGGCCCAGTATTTTTCGAGTATCCAGGCCATCTGTCCTACAGGCGAGTCACTCAAACCATAGCCGACAGTTTGTGGTCGCGTGCTTTGTTGTTTTGAATAGCCCGAGTCGTGATCGTAATAGTGCTGAAAACCGGCTAGCGCGCTTTTCTCGAGAGCACTGAGGTCATCCATCGTTGCGGGGTCGGGTTCGACCATCACCATATTCAAATGAATACCCTGGCAATTGCCCAAATTCTGCATACCTATCGTTGCGGTCACGATGGCCCCCCAATCGCCACCCTGAGCAAAATACTGTTCGTAGCCGAGCCTTTTCATCAGTTGATCCCAGGTCTCGGCAATCTTTTCGACACCCCAACCAATGCTCGTTGGTTTACCTGAAAAGCCAAAACCGGGCAGGGCGGGGCATACGACATGAAAGGCATCGCCAGCATCACCACCATGGGCCACCGGGTCAATTAAAGGGCCGATCACTTTCTGGAATTCGACAATAGAGCCGGGCCAACCATGAGTCATTAACAGTGGACGCGCGTCAGGGTGAGGTGAGCGCGCGTGAATAAAATGGATGTCGAGTCCATTAAACTCAGTCATAAACTGCGGGTATTTGTTAAGCAGTTGTTCCCGTGCGCGCCAGTCATACGTGTTGAGCCAGTAGTCACAGACCTCCTGGGTGTAGGCCAGGGGAATGCCTTGAGACCAATCATCTACCGGCTCACTTTCAGGCCAGCGAGTATTGGCAAGCCGTTGTTTTAGATCGTTGATAACCTCATCACTGATGGCTATTTTGAAAGGCCTTATGGCGTCGTTACCCATGGTTAACTCGCTCCTGCTCTAAAGTGTCATGTTTTCATTTGAGTGCTTACACACCTAAATTATCGCCTGTTGATGACATGGTCAACTATTCACTGGTATTATATTTTTACTGTATAGCTATACAGTTGTTCTGTTTTGTTTTAAGCTGGCTTCACTGTCTTGGATGAGGGGCGTGCCCCTGTTACGATGGCAGCCATAGTTAGTCAATAGAGATAGCAAATAACACTTGTTGAGCGAGGTACAATCCGATGTCGATGGATCCCAATAAAGAAAAAGCACTACAGGCGGCACTGAGCCAAATTGAACGACAGTTTGGTAAGGGCACCGTAATGCGTATGGGGGATAAAGAACACGTCGCCATTCCCAAGATTTCTACCGGCTCTCTGGGGCTTGATATTGCCCTAGGAATAGGCGGCTTACCCCAAGGTCGAGTGGTCGAAATTTACGGCCCAGAATCGTCGGGTAAAACCACCTTGACCTTATCTGTTATTGCCGAGGCCCAAAAATTGGGCGGCACTTGCGCCTTTATCGATGCGGAGCACGCCCTCGACCCAAGCTATGCTGAAAAGCTGGGCGTCAATGTTGACGACTTAATGCTCTCTCAGCCTGATACGGGTGAGCAAGCTCTCGAAGTAACGGATATGCTGGTGCGCTCCGGTGCTATTGATGTACTGGTGATCGATTCGGTCGCGGCCTTAACACCAAAGGCTGAAATTGAAGGTGATATGGGTGATCACCACGTCGGTTTACAGGCGCGCTTGATGTCTCAGGCTCTGCGTAAATTGACCGGTAACATTAAAAACTCCAACTGTCTGGTGATTTTTATCAACCAGATTCGTATGAAAATTGGCGTGATGTTTGGCAGCCCGGAAACCACCACCGGTGGTAATGCCCTGAAGTTTTATTCCTCTGTGCGTTTAGATATACGTCGTATCGGCGCGGTCAAAGATGGTGACGAAATTATCGGTAATGAAACTCGCGTTAAAGTGGTCAAAAACAAAGTGGCACCGCCATTTCGCCAGACTGAATTTCAAATACTCTACGGCATTGGTATCAATCGTATGGGTGAGATTATTGACCTTGGCGTTAAGTGTGGTTTTGTCGATAAGGCGGGTGCCTGGTATTCTTACAAAGGCGATAAAATTGGTCAGGGTAAAGCCAATTCCTGTACCTATCTTCGCGAGCATCCTGAAATTGCCAATGAGATTGAAGATAATATCCGCCTGCAATTATTGGGTGATCCAGAGGCTGAGGCGAAAGCGAAAAAAGTGGAAGCAGAAGCGGGTGCTACAGACGCCGCTAAAAGTTAAGGCGTCTTTGTAAATAGACACTTTTCATAAGTGTTGATTTTATAAAAGCTGATCGAAAAGGGCGCCTTATGGGCGCCCTTTTTTTGTACTTTTTTAGGTGTGCTTCTAGTGATTACATAACCAGCAGTGCTTTATCGCTCGACGGGATAGCCCGCTGTAATCCAGTTGGGCATACCGGTGTGACTGACACAAACCATGTTGTTAAGGCCGAGAAGAGATAGGTTTGTCAGGGCTGTCTGTGCTCGACGGCCAGAGCGGCAGTACATGTACACCTTGTCGTAGGCCTTTAATGCTTCGGCACGACTGCTCTCACTGCCCAGAGGAATGTTGAGGCTGCCGGGCACATGGCCCTCGGCAAATTCTTCGGCGCGCCTGTTGTCGATGATCACCTCGTTGTCACTGAGCTGTTGCCAGGAGGTGTGTAAATCACTCATTGAGAAGTCTTCGTACACATAGCGTCGTGGATTGTAATCGACACCGACACCGACATTGGCGGGTACGGCTTCGTTAATTTTCTTCGGCATATCCAGATTGAGATTATTCATAATTTCAATAAAATCACTGGCGTTTTGCCCGCCGCCGAGTCGAGGGTTCCAACGTTTTTCTTCAGCGATACTGGAGCTGGTTCGCCCCTTGTAGTCATGGGCGGGATAGACAATCGTATCGTCGGGCAGGGTGAATAATTTGTTGCTGACATTGTCGTATAGCATCTGGGCATCACCCTCTTGAAAGTCCGTTCTACCGCAGCCGCGAATCAAGAGGGTGTCACCCGTAAATACTTTGCCATCAATGTAGTAACTCATGCAGCCACTGGTGTGCCCGGGGGTGGCGAGGGCTTTAATGGTGTAGTTGCCGAGCCTCAGTTCATCGCCATTTTCCAGGGCAATATCGATGGCCTCGATACCCGCTGCTTTGCTAAAGACAATTTTTGCGCCGGTTTTTTGTCGTAGCAAGCCGGCGGAGGTAATGTGATCGGCGTGGGCATGGGTTTCGAACACGTAAAGCAGTTCAATACCAAGCTCTTCAATATATTGTAAATCCCGATCAAATTGCTCCATTACCGGATCAATCAGCGCGCCTTCGTTTGTAGTAGTGTCGACGATGAGATAGGTATAAGTAAAACTGTCTCGGTCAAATAGCTGTCTGCACAGTAAACCGGATACGGATGTTTCAGTAGGCATAGCAAGCTCTTTTGTTCACGATGTACAAGAATAATAGAGGGGATGGGCAACGGTTTAAAGCCCCCTAAAACAAAAAAGTGCGAAAACCTGTGGTGTTTGTTTTGGCGCTAATTTTCAGTAAACGCCAATATCCAGGTAGGAGCGAGATATTTTGTCGATAGCGACAACATAGGATGCCGTTCGATAGTCGTTAACCTTATCATTGCTGTCCATCACCGCTTTTATTTGCTGGAATGAAAGGCGCATGGTGTCATCCAGCCCTGAACGAACAAGATCGAGTTCGTCGGCGCCCTGTACAAGCTCTTTTTGTATCCATTCGGGAATAGGTTGCTCCGTCATGCTTTGAATAGCACTGAGCATATGGCCGCCACGCATTTCATCATAGCGCCTCTCCATGCGGCCAAAGCGGATATGGGCGAGATTACGTACCCACTCAAAATAGGAAACCGTTACACCGCCGGCATTAACATAGGCATCGGGCAAAATCGCAACGCCGCGTTTTCGCAGTATTTCGTCAGCTTCAAAAGTAATGGGGCCGTTAGCGGCTTCAACAATTAATGCAGCCTTTATTTGCTCGGCATTTTCAGGGGTTATTTGTCCCTCCATAGCGGCAGGAATCAAAATATCGCAGTCCATCTCTAGTATGCTTTTGCCATCGGCAACGTGGCGGGCACTGGGGTAACCGATGATGGTTTTATTCTCGATGATATAATCGCGGATGGCCTGAATATTAAGACCTTCTTCGTTAACGAGAGCGCCATCTTTTTCAATAATAGCGGTGACCAGGCACTCGTCTTCTTCCTGGAGTAACTTCGCTGCGTGAAACCCAACATTACCCAGGCCTTGAACAATCACACGCTTACCGCCAAGCCCACCCGTAAAACCAGCATCGGCGACACAATCATCGTGTCGGAAAAACTCTCGCATTACGTAGACGACACCGCGGCCCGTTGCTTCGGCTCGACCCCGAATACCACCATGGGCGACAGGTTTTCCCGTCACACAGCCAGAGTAGTTAACATCTTCCGGGTGCAGGTGTTTGTAGGTGTCAGCAATCCAGGCCATTTCGCGTTCGCCGGTGCCCATATCAGGGGCGGGTACGTTGGTCGCGGGGCTAAGGAATCCTTTGCGTATCAACTCTCGAGCAAAACGCCGGGTGATTTTTTGCATATCGTCACGGCTGTATTTAGTCGGGTCTATCAGTAGGCCGCCCTTTGAACCGCCAAAGGGCACATCGACAATGGCACACTTGTATGTCATCAGTGCTGCCAGAGCTTCCACCTCATCCTGGTCGACAATGGTCGCATAACGAATACCTCCCTTGGCAGGTAGCCGATGGCTACTGTGTACAGAGCGCCAGCCGGTAAAAACCTCAATTTCACCATTAATTTCTACCGGGAAATTAACTTCCAGTGTCGCAGTACAAGCCTTTATGGCAGCGGCGATACCCGGGTCAATATCGAGTACTTCAAAGGCTCGGTCGGCCATATGATTGACACTTTCGGTGAAGGAGAGAGGGGCAGAGCCTGCTTCATTTTCCATGATCGATCTCTTTGTGATTTATTATGATTTTGCTCGATTTAACTGACTGGTTGATAAGCTTTTTTTATGACTGTGTTTGTAGCGTACTATCATTAACGAATACAAGTTGTGACATGCGTGTAGATTTAATACAGAAGTTTTAATTAAGGGGCCGTGGTCGACATCAATGCCAGCTCTTCTGGATCCGGGTTGATATACCAGTCTCGTTCAAGCGGGGTGCCTGCATATTTCTGCTGATAGCGACGAACTTGTTCGGCGACTACGTTGAATGATACGAGCCCACGACTGTAATTGTGGACTTCTTCTTCTATTTTGTTTTTATCCTGAATGTTAAGTTGTTGCGCTAGTTTTTTAGTTATCTGTCTTAATACAAGGGTATTATTTTTTCGAGTGGCTAGGGTTTTTAATAGGCTCATCAACGCTGTTTCATAGTCAGAAACCAGAGTGCCGGATTTAATCTCGAGAGGTTTTTCAAGCCAATACGTCAATTGTTTATAGCGCTCTGAATCGCTAGCCATTAGCAGCGAGCTATGTTGCCGATGAAAGGTCTGTACGTTACGGAGGCCATGCTTTTTATTTATCAGCGTTTTCCAGCGCCGATAAACAAAGACTCGACGGATAAAGTTATTACGCAGTTCAATATTTTCTAATCGGTCTTCACTTTCTACGGGCAGGTTGGGAAAACTCTGCATGAGTCCCGCAGCATAAACACCAACACCCCTGAGACTAATAGTCCCTTGCTGAATCAGTTCCACATTTTGTATGCCGCAGCTGGGTGATCTGCTTTTTAGTATGTAGCCATAAATATCCTTTTGCCACTGAGCTTGCCGGGCAACACTCTCATTGATGGCCATTGTAAAGTCGTGCTTGGTATCTTTATTAAAGACTATGCGCTGTTCACCCTTTTTCTCGATTAAGCCGAGGGTATCTCGCGGCACACCAAGGCCAATATCCATCTCTGGACAGAAAGATTTAAACTCAAAATATTGGCCCAGTGTTTGCACAATATTAGCGTTACGTTTATGCCCGCCGTCGAAGCGCACCGGCTCACCCAGTAGACAGCCGCTAATGCCCAGGAGGATTTTTTCAGTCCCACTATTTTTGCTCATTCCCATCCTGATTTAATTGACACTGAGATTATAAGTGACTTGAATCAATTAAGGCTTTTCCGCTCAAGCCTATTATAAAAATAGTCAATCAAGCCCGCCAGGGGATCTTGTCCAATGGATGTAAAGCTGCTGAGTAGCGAAGCATGAATAGTGAAACACAAGCTGAAAGCATTAACACACCGGTCAGTGAATTAATCACCATCGACGGCAACGAGGCCGCTGCCATTATTGCTCACTTGTGTAATGAAGTGATTGCCATTTATCCGATCACGCCGGCTTCACCGATGGGGGAGTGGGCAGATGAGTGGTCGTCGCAGGGGCAGGTTAACCTTTGGGGCGCGGTGCCAGAGGTTATTGAAATGCAAAGTGAGGCGGGTGCCGCTGGCGCTATTCATGGTGCCTTGCAAAGTGGCGCTATGGCGACCACTTTTACCGCCTCCCAGGGACTGCTTTTGATGTTGCCCAATATGTACAAAATTGCCGGTGAATTAACGCCAACGGTGTTTCATATTGCGGCGCGTTCACTGGCCTGTCAGGCACTTTCTATATTCGGCGATCACAGCGATGTGATGGCTGCCCGTGCCACGGGTTTTGGCATGCTTGCCTCTAACTGCCCACAGGAGGTGATGGATTTTGCCCTCATTGCTCAGGCGGTCACACTCAAAGCAAGGCTACCCATGCTGCACTTCTTCGATGGTTTTCGCACCTCCCACGAAGTGGCCAAAATTAATAATATTCCCCAACAAACCGTTCGCGCTTTGCTTGATGAAGAGGCCGTCGATGCCCACCGCTTGCGGGGGCTTTCCCCCGAGCGTCCGGTGCTACGGGGTAGCTCGCAAAATCCCGACGTCTATTTCCAGGCGCGCGAAGCAGTAAACCCCTACTACGACAAAGCGCCAGCTATTGTGCAGCAGACCATGGACACCTTTGCGGAACTAACCGGCCGCCAATACACGTTGTTTGATTATGTCGGCGTTGCGAATGCCGAGCGAGTCATCGTCTTAATGGGCTCGGGGGCAGAGGCGGCACACGAGACGGTCGATTATCTCGTTGGCCAGGGCGAGTCGGTCGGTTTGCTCAAGGTGCGTTTGTATCGACCCTTTGACGGTGTTGCTCTGGTAGCCGCATTGCCCAAAAGCTCGCAAAAAATAGCAGTGCTCGACCGCACCAAAGAACCCGGTGCTGATGGTGAACCCCTGTATAAAGATGTGTTGAGTGCTATCGCTCAGGATGTTTGCCGCGGTGATGGCCGCTTTGTAAAGTTGCCTACAGTCAGTGGTGGGCGCTACGGTTTGTCGTCGAAAGAATTTACCCCCGGCATGATTAAAGCGGTGTTTGACGAACTTAAACAAGCGCATCCAAAAACACCCTTTACCATCGGTATTCACGACGATCTTAGTCATACCAGTTTGAATTGGGATCAGGATTTTCGTACTGATGCCCACAGGCATAATTTCCAGGCTTTGTTTTACGGCCTGGGCAGCGATGGCACGGTGAGTGCCAATAAAAACAGTATTAAAATTATTGGCGAAAGTACTGATCTACACGCCCAGGGTTATTTTGTTTATGACTCAAAAAAGGCCGGAGCAGTTACTATCTCCCACCTGCGCTTTGGCAGCACGCCAATACGCTCCAGCTATTTAATTGATGATAATGATGCCGACTTTATCGGCTGCCATCAGCCGGTATTTCTGGAGCGCTACAATATGCTCGATAAGGCTGCCGAGGGAGCCGTGTTTTTACTCAATTCGGTTGAGCCACCTGAGCAGGTTTGGCACAGCCTACCGAAAAAAATGCAAAGCCAAATTATCGATAAGAAAATCAGCCTGCATGTCATTGATGCCCTGGCCGTCGCTGCGCGTACCGGTATGGGCAAGCGCATTAACACGGTGATGCAAACCTGCTTTTTTGCCATATCGGGAATTCTGCCGAAAGAGCAGGCCATTGCTGCCATTAAACAGGCTGTAGAAAAGACTTACGGAAAAAAGGGTCGAGGCATTGTCGAACTTAATTTTAAGGCAATTGATGAAACCCTGGCCTGTCTTTATCAGGTGGCTATTCCTGATTCAGTGACGGCCAGTTATGTTATCCCGTCACCGGTGCCACTTAATGCGCCAGAATTTATTCAACAGGTGACCGGTGAAATTATTGCCGGGCGGGGTGATCTTATTCCTGTCAGTCAGTTACCCGCCGATGGTACGTTTCCCCTTGGCACAGCCGCTTATGAAAAGCGCAATCTGGCGCTGGAAATTCCCGTGCTCGATGAGCAGCTTTGCACCCAGTGTGGTAAATGTCCCATGGTTTGTCCCCACGGGGCGATAAGAAGCAAAGTGGTGCCTCTGGCTGAGTTGCAAAACGCACCGCCCAGTTTTAAACATGCACCGACACGCAGTAAAGATTATGCCGAGGGCATGGCAATGATTTATCAGGTGGCACCGGAGGATTGCACCGGCTGTACCCTGTGTGTGGATATTTGCCCGATTCGCGATAAAAGCAATGTCAGTCGCAAGGCTTTAAATATGGAGCCGCTACCCCCTATAAGAGAGCAGGAAATAGAAAACTGGGCCTTCTTTCAACAACTACCAACTTACGACCGCAGTCTCTTAAAGACAAAAACGATTCCCGGTTCCATGGTGCTCGATCCATTATTTGAATTTTCCTCCGCTTGCGTTGGTTGTGGCGAAACCCCGTATTTAAAACTGGCCACCCAGTTATTTGGTGACCGAATGATGGTTGCCAATGCCACCGGCTGCTCATCGATTTATGGTGGCAATTTACCCAGCACACCCTGGACCACCAATACCGAAGGCCGAGGCCCCGCGTGGAATAATTCACTGTTTGAAGACAATGCCGAGTTCGGTCTCGGTATGCGAGTGGCGGTCGACAAGCACCGCGAGCAGGCCGGTGAATTGCTAATAGCCCTGAAAAACCAGCTCGAATCAACATTGGTTGAGGCAATATTGGCGGCAGATGAATCTGACGAAGCGGGTATTTATGAGCAGCGTCAGCGCGTTGAACGCTTGTGCAAAGAACTGGCGAAGATTGATGATGACAAAGCCGATCGCCTGCTAAAACTGGCAGAGAACCTGTGTCGCAGAAGTGTCTGGATTATTGGTGGTGATGGTTGGGCCTACGATATTGGTTACGGCGGTCTCGATCATGTGTTGGCTAGCGGTCGCGATGTGAATGTTCTAGTACTCGATACAGAGGTCTATTCCAACACCGGCGGGCAAACCTCCAAAGCAACACCCCGTGGCGCTGTCGCCAAGTTTTCCTCCGGTGGCAAAGCGACGGCGAAAAAAGATTTGGCACTGCTGGCAATGGACTATGAAAATGTTTACGTCGCCCACGTTGCCTACGGTGCGAAAGATACCCAAACCCTGCATGCTTTTTTAGAAGCCGAGGCCCACCCGGGGCCATCCATCATTATTGCCTACTCGCCCTGTATCGCCCACGGGGTTGATTTGTCGAATAATCATCGCCAGCAAAACTTGGCGGTTAAAAGTGGCCACTGGCCTTTGTTTCGTTTTGATCCGGGCAAGATAGCCAAAGGCAAAAACCCGCTGCATCTCGACTCAAAAGCGCCGAGTATTCCCTATCGCCAGTTTGTCGAGAGTGAAACCCGCTTCAGTATGCTCTGGCACACCCACCCCGACGCTGCTGAGGATTTTCTCACCCAGGCTCAGCATGAAGTGAATCACCGCTTTAAATACTATCAACAACTGGCTGAACTCGACTGGAGTGACGCCATTAGCGTTGCCGCCGTGAAAGCCGGCACATCAACGCATAAAGTGGAGGAATAACGATGCCAGATCTGAGTACCACTTATCTCGGTTTAAAACTGAAGAACCCCATCGTGCCTTCTGCCTCACCGCTGACTCAGAGCCTGGCCGGTGCCCAGCAATTAGAAGACGCCGGCGCCGCTGCTTTAATCATGCACTCTTTATTTGAGGAGAAAATTCAACATGAGGGTGAGCAGTTACAGCGCTTCTTCCACCAGCAATCGATTGGCCACGGCGAGGCGGATGGTTTTCATCCCATTCCCGACGACTACCTCAGCTATCAGGATGATTATCTTCAACAGCTGCAACGCATAAAAGCCGCCTTAGATATCCCGATCATTGCCAGTCTCAACGGCATCAGCGCTGGGGGTTGGGTTGAGTATGCGGGGGCGTTGGAAGGGGCGGGGGCCGATGCTCTGGAATTAAATATGTATTACATCGCCACCAATGGTGAAGATACGGCACAGCAGATAGAAGACCGCTATATTACCGTACTGCAATCGGTACTGGCTCAGGTGTCTATTCCCGTCACGGTGAAATTATCTGATCAATTCAGTGCGCTGGTAAATATGGTGAAACGTATTGAAGCAACTGGGGCAATGGGTATCGGTTTGTTTAATCGTTTTTACCAGCCGAATATTGATCTTGATACGCTGGAGGTTGTGCCAACTCTGGAGTTGTCGACGTCGCAGGAATCGCTTTCACGCATTCGTTGGGCGGCTATTTTACGCAGCCAGGTACAGTGCTCAATTGGGCTGACGGGTGGCATGCATAGCTGCGACGATGTGCTCAAAGGCCTTCTCGCCGGTGCCGATGTCACGCATATGTGCAGCGCTTTATTACAGCAGGGCCACGGTCATATCAGCACCGTACTGGCAGAGGTCGAGCGTTGGCTAGAAAGCCGTGACTATGAGTCCGTGGAGCAACTGAAGGGTAGTGTCAGCCAGCGCCATGCGATTGACCCCGACGCCTATGAACGAGCGAATTATATTCGTGTGCTGGATAGTTATACACGTCCGGCCGGGGTCCTGGGCTAAAAACGATCAGCCGGGTGATTATTAACCGGGCAACTATTAACCAGGCAAGTACAGACCACCGTTAACGTGGAGTGTTTGTCCGGTGACATAGGAGGATTCTTCCGAGCAAAAGAAATTCACCACGCCGGCGATTTCTTCTGGCTTGCCGACCCGCTCGGCGGGGACGCGGGCTTCCATTTTATCGAACTCCTCCTGGGGCAATATTCCCTTCAAGCGGTCATGCCAGATAATGCCCGGCGCAATGGCGTTAACCGTGACTCCGTGTTTGGCCAGATCGAGTGCTACCGAACGGGTGTAACCAGTAACAGCAGCTTTGGCGGCGGCGTAGGGCGACTGGCCGACACCGGGATGGTAGGCGTACATCGAGGCGAAGTTAACTACGCGGCCAAAGCCTTTATCGACCATGGCCTTGCTAAAAGCACGGGTTAAATAAAAGGTGCCATTGGCGTTGACCTTCATCACCCGATCCCAGGTTTTGGAATCCAGCTCCCAGGGTTTGGCATTGCCCTGAATGCCTGCATTATTGATGAGATAGGCGATATGAATGCCATCCTCTTCCAGTTTTTTAGCGAGTGCGTCGACCTGTTCTTCTTTAGTTACGTCGAGGGGATAGCCGGTAAAGAGGGCGCTTTGCGCGTCGTTGAGTTCCGCTTTTATCCACGGGTCGATATCGGTGACGCGACGATCGGTGCCAATCACGGGAATGCCCGCTTCAATCAGTCGTTTAACAATGGCCGTACCCAGGCCGCCGATGGCGCCAGTTACCAGTGCATGTCCTCTACTCATATCTCTATTCATAGTGTTCTCAAGTTAATGGTTTTAAAAAGTGGTTAAAGTGAATTGTTTGCCCGTAGTTGACCCAGGCAGTCATAAAGTTGCTGTGGGATTTGACCAGTAAACAGCCCAGCAAGGCAAGGCTTGTTATTTAAATGAGGGTGTCTCGGGTTCGGGCAGAAGGCGGTTGAGCGCTTCACAGGGTTCCAGGTAACCATGGACCATCATCTCCTGCGATTTTAATCAGCCATGGCTGCAGCGTCAGGGCATGTTATTTCTCAATGTCTCGCTCGTCATGGTCGTCAAAACAGTGGGGGATAATCACATCGACATGTAGGTCTGGCCACCCACCCAGTACGCTATTAAAGCGACCTATCAACCTTGCATCGTTTGTATTAAGAGTACTTTTGTTAAGGCGCGGCCTATTTATAGATGCACCAGCTGAGGGCTGGGAGCATATTTGGTGCGTGGTTGAATGCATATTGGTGCGAAGTATCTAAAATTTCCTGTGTATTCACCATTGGAGTGCGCTAATCCCTTTATATGCACCTGATTACCCATGATGTGAAGGGTGGCATAATTATTGCTTTAAAGCTGTTCTAGAATTTACACCCTTCAATAGATTAATGGTCACGGAGCACCTGAATGAGCGAGTCGACACTTAAAGACAGTTTCCTGTCATTTAGCGGAAAATCCCAAATTCTGCACATGAGCTGGATGGCTTTCTTTGTCACCTTTTTGGTTTGGTTCAGTCATGCACCCCTGTTGACGATGATTCAAGAGTCAATGGGCCTGAGTGATCAGCAAATTAAGACCCTGTTGATTCTCAACGTTGCCCTGACGATTCCTGCACGAATTATTACTGGCATGCTGGTCGACAGCTACGGGCCGCGTAAAACCTACACCGCCATGCTGCTTGCAACAGCGGGCCTGTGCTTCTTCTTTGCCACGGCGACGAATTTTGAAATGCTGGCACTGGCGCGTTTTATGATGGGCTTTGTCGGTGCAGGCTTTGTCATCGGTATTCGCCTGATCAGTGAGTGGTACCCCGCCAAACAGCTGGGATTAGCCGAGGGCATTTACAAGGGGATGGGTAATGTCGGTTCGGCTGTCGCCGCAGTGACACTACCAACTCTGGCTATTATGTTCGGTGGTGATGATGGTTGGCGCTATGCCACGGCGATTACGGGCGTTATTGCACTGATTTTTTCTGTCTTCTTTTATCGCGCCGTGCGCGATACGCCGGTGGGGTCCACCTATTTTAAACCGAAAAAATCGGGTGGTTTGGAGCTCACCAGTAAGCGTGACTTCTTCTTCTGTGTATTTATGAACCTACCAATGTTTGGCGCACTGGCGGTATTAACCTGGAAAGTAACAGGGCTTGGCTTATTAGGCGAGACAGCGGCAACGGTTATATACGGCCTGCTAATAGGCCTTTATCTGTTTCAAACCTACCACCTCTACAAAGTGAACGAAGAAATTTTCGTCACCCCTGTTGATGAGCTCATGCAATACAATTTCAAACAGGTGGCGATTTTAAGCATCGCTTATGCCGTCACCTTTGGTGCAGAGCTGGCCGTGGTATCAATGTTGCCACTATTCTTTAAAGAGACCTTCCTGATTCCCGTGGCGCTAGCAGGCCTGTTCGGTGCCTGTTTTGCCGTGATTGATGTTTTTTCCTGCCCATCGGGTGGCTTTATTAGCGACAAGTTTGGTCGTAAGTGGTCTTTGGTGATTCTCTTGGCCGGTGCTGCCGTTGGTTTCTTTTTAATGTCGCAAATTACGGCTGAGTGGCCCATTGCTCTGGCAGTCGCGGCGATGATGTTTTGCTCCTTCTTCCTCGGTTCAGCGGCTGGCTGTGTGTTTGCCGTTGTGCCGCTTATTAAGCGTCGGCTTACCGGGCAAATCGCCGGTATGGTTGGGGCCTACGGCAATATCGGCGCAGTACTGTTTCTTACCGTATTCTCTCTGGTATCGCCCTCGGTGTTCTTTTTAACCATTGCTGGCGGTATCGCTTTTGCCATGCTTTGTGCATTGTTTTTAGATGAGCCCAAAGGGACAATGGCGGAAGTGATGCCCGATGGCACAGTACAGCTGATTGAGGTTCACTAATACAGCGCTGCTGTCGTACCAATGAGTACGTACAAACGAGTACGTACAAACGAGTGCGTACAAACGAGTGCGTACAAACGAGTGCGTAGAAATAAACAGTACAAATGAATGCGTAGAAACGAGCGAGGTCAAATGTCAGATCGGTCGGTAGCACATCTCAGCTTCACCATAGCCCAGCATTCGGTGGCCGGTGTAAAGCCGCAGAATGAAGATGCCATTGGCATTCGTATTCCCGAAGGGCTAACACTGACGAATAAAGGCGCGGTGGCTGTTATTGCCGATGGTGTGAGTGCGGCAGAAGCAGGCAAGGAAGCCAGCGAGACCTGTGTGCACAATTTCCTTTCTGATTACTACTCAACACCCGATAGTTGGGGTGTCACCAAATCGACCACCCAGGTGCTTACCGCCCTCAATCGCTGGTTGTTCGGCCAGGGTCGCAGTTTTACCGATGCCCAAAAAGGGTATATCAGCACCTTCAGTACGGTTATTTTTAAATCGCAAACAGCCCATGTTTTTCATGTCGGCGATTCTCGCATATATCGTTTGCGTGATAATGACCTTGAGCAGCTGACTCGTGATCACACCACCTACGTGGGTGCTGATCAGTCGTATTTGGCGCGGGCTATGGGGCTGGATGTGAAGCTCGATGTCGACTATCGCAGCGTCGATCTGGAAATTGGCGATATCTTTTTTCTCAGTACCGATGGTATCCATGACTTTGTTAAAGACAGGGATATAAGAGCATCACTACAGACGCTGGTTGGTGAGACTGAAGAGCAGACGTTCGATGACTGTTGTTCAGTCCTGATTGATATTGCCCTCGAAAATAATAGCGGTGACAATTTAAGTTGTCAGATTTTACGCGTCGACAGCTTTCCCAAACAGACCATTGATGATGTTAATCGCAAACTCTCGGCGTTACCTTTTCCGCCACTGCTAGAGCCAGGCATGATATTGGACGGCTATCGCGTCGAGCGCGAATTACATGCCAGTAACCGCAGCCAGGTGTATTTGGTTTGTGATGTTGAGACTGACACCCGCTATTGTATGAAAACCCCGTCTGTGAATTTTGACGATGATTTAGGCTATATTGACCGCTTTGTTATGGAGAGCTGGATAGGCAGTCGAATCGACAGCCCCCACGTTGCCAAGGTTGTTGATAATGAAAAATCCAAATCTTGTTTGTACTATCTCACTGAATATGTCGACGGTATAACGCTGGAACGCTGGATTAAAGAAAACCCAAAGCCCGCTGTGCAAGATGTGATTCTTTTAGTGCAGCAAATCGTTAAAGGTATAAGAGCCTTTCATAATCGCGAAACCCTGCATCAAGATATTAAGCCGGGAAATATCCTCATTGACCGCAATGGTCAGATAAAAATTATTGATTTTGGCTCCTGTTTTATTCAGGGCATTGCAGAAATTGCCACGCCACTCGACCGAGAGGGAATACTGGGAACAGCGGCCTATTCCGCACCAGAGGTGGTGATTAATGCCAAAAGTACAGTGCAATCGGATATCTTTTCTCTGGCAGTTATTGTTTATGAAATGCTGACAGGTGAGCCTCCGTTTGCCGGCAAGCTTGAGGATTGTCGCACTTCAAAAGCGTATTTGAAGACGAAGTATATTCCCTGTTTTGATATAAATCCTCTCATCCCCATTTGGATAGATGGCGCCGTTAAAAGAGGTCTGCGCTTCAACCCTGAACGTCGTTATGATGACGTATCTGAATTTTTATACGAATTGCAAAACCCCAACCCAAAATATAAAAAAGGCGAGGGTAGTGCTTTGCTTGAAGCTAACCCTTTATTGTTTTGGCAGGCCTTGTCTGGAGTGTTGTTTGTTGCCCTTTGTTTTTCCCTGGTTTTCTAAAACACCTTTTTAGAACAATTCATTTAATCAGCAGCAGGCCACACTTCGGCCAATACGCGGAATGCACTGGCTGCCACGGGCCAGCCTGCATAATGAGCGGCATGGGTAATCATCGCCTCTAGCTGTTCGCGTTTACCTCCCCCTCCAGACATTGTGATATCCCCCGATTATTATTGGCGGTTATTTTTTATGTGTTGACTGTTTGGCCATGGACAAAAATAGTTTACGATAAACTGCCTGTGACGCTAAATAATAACAATGTGCCGGGTTTGGTGAGTCAGCGTACTGAAGAATAATAAAATAACAATAGGTCTGAATAGTGAAAAGGCTCGATCATCAGGTGGCCATTGTTACTAATGGAATGTCGATGCTGGTCTGGTCTGCGACTAAGACTGTCAGTAACAAGCGTTAGTAAAACAACATCGAGAGAGGTAGTAACTTGAGCGATAACATGCGCAGTCAGGGCAGCGAATTTGCCCGCAGTACGGCCTTACGCAAAATTGATGAGCAGGTATGGGCGAGTGATTTCTCTGCCGACTGGTGTATTGGGCAGGTGCCCAATGGTGGCTACACTCTGGCTTTGGGTGCCAAAGTTCTCGGCGAAGCTTTGCCCCATAGCGACCCGCTTAATGTCACGGCCTATTATCTAGCGCGCACTGAGCCCGGCCCGGTGCGTTGTGAGGTTGAGCTATTACGGGTGGGGAAGTCGACGTCTAATGGCATGGTGAAACTGATTCAAAATGGCGAGGTAAAGATACAGCTTGCCGGTGTTTTCCAGGATATTGACCGTCTCAAGGGTGAAACGCAGGTGAAGGAAGCAGTGCCTGATATGCCCGATTATGATCGCTGTGTCGACATGCCCCATGCACCCAACCTTAAACTTCGTGACCGGCTGATACAGCGGCTGGCACCGAACAATATTAATGCCCTGATTAATGACCCCGATGGCGATTCGACCTGGGTGGGTTGGCAGGGTTTTAATGACGGGGCTGATATTGATCTATTCGCAGTACTGATGTTTTGCGATGCGTTGCCGCCCCCGGCCTTCGCCATTTACGGCGCAAAGGGCAGGGTGCCAACGATAGAAATGTCGGTGCAAATCCACCGCCGCCCTTGCCCGGGGCCACTGCGTTGCCAGTTTAAAACCAGCTTTATTACCAAGGGTGTGGTCAATGAAGACGGCATGATTTGGGATAGTGCCGATAACCTGGTGGCACTATCGCGGCAAACAGCGAAACTGCGGGTGAGCCGTTAAGGTAAGCAGGGAAGGGTAGAATAATTTTAACAAAATACAATAAAAAGGTGATTTAAATGATCGGTAAAAAAAGGGTTGGTTTGGTTTCGATAGCGGCTGTAATTACTTCATTTTTGTTTTTCGCTAGCACTGCCAGTGCAGGTGATAGTGATTATGAAGAACGCCGTGCCCGCGGTGTTGCGGTACTGGGTTCTCTCACCGGTGTGAAAGATGCCCGTCAAATGGCTGCAAAGCTAGAAGCGGAAAATGGTGCCCTGGGGTCTTTCGCCCTCGATTTTGTACTGGGTGATATTTGGAGTCGCCCCGGGCTGAGCAAGCGTGACCGCAATCTTATTGTACTAACGATGCTTGCGACGCTGCATCAAACGAACCAATTAAAATATTACGTACCCGGTGGGTTGAACCATGGGCTGACGGTTGTTGAAATCCGAGAAATCATGACTCACGTTGCGGCTTATGCGGGTTTCCCTCGCGCTCTCGATGCCATGGCTGAAACCAATCGCATTCTTACCGAGCTTGGCCATCGACCGCAAAATGGCAAGTTGCCGGGGGCTGAAAAGTACTCTAATGCTGAGCGACGCCAGCGGGGTGTAGATGTGATGGCCAAACTTTCAGGTAACCCTGCATCCGATCCCGAAAAAGTGATTACGGCAATGGCGGGCAAGTTGGGGCCACTGGGAGCCTACGGCATCGACTTCGCCTTTGGTGAGGTGTGGGCGCGTTCACAGCTATCGCGGCGTGATCGCAGTCTCTTAGTTGTTTCTGTATTGACGGCCCTTGGCAGAACCAAAGAACTGCATATCCACGTGCCTGCAGCCATACGTCACGGTGTCACGAAAGAGGAGCTTGAAGAACTCATGTTGACGGCTTTTGCCTATGCCGGCGCACCGTTGGCGGTGGAAGGTATGCATGTGGTGCAGGAATTGCCATGACTATTAAGTTTTAGAAAATGCACGCTAGAAATGCGTGTTAGAAATTGAAGGAAAGTGGATTAAATTCGTCGGGGCAGGTTTTTTGATAAATCTGCCCCGACTATCTTTTGATTAACGCAAACTTGGTTTAGCCTTTCATGCCAACAGCTGCACTGCTGGGGTGAAGACTACTTGTCGCACTGGGGCGTTGATCCATACGCGCAAACCAGGCACTCAGGTTCTTCATGTCAGGGTTCAGTGGCTGGCCAATACCCGCGGCAAAATCGAGACAGCAATAGAGCACTAAATCGGCAATGCCCAGCGAGTCGCCACCCACGTAGTCATTGCTGGCCATCAAACCATCGAGCCACTCGAGCTGGCCCTGCGCTTTTGCTTTCAGGCCATCGGCGGCTTCTGGCAAACAGTGCAAGCGGTCTTTGAATAGCTCAAGCCCTTCGGAATAACGAAAGGCGTTGTAAATATTTTCGGTAATATTCAGCTCGACCCGACGTGTCCACATACGGCTTTTGGCGCGCTCCTCAACGGTATCGCCGAGCATTGATTGCCCTGGGTACTTTTCATCCAGATATTCACACATGATGGTGGTTTCAGCCAATACTGAACCATCGTCTAGCTCGAGAGCGGGCATTTGAGCACCGGGATTGCGCGCCATATAGGCCGCTTGGCGGTTTTCACCGGCTAATAAATCGACTTCCTCTGTCGCAAGCTCGATATCCCTTTCAGCCATAAACATACGAACCATGCGGGGATTGGGGCCAAAAGAATTGATGAGTTTCATACTTACCTCTTTTTTGTTAGTTTTTTTCGCAGTATGCGAAAATGAATATTAGCACCTTTGCTATAAGCCTATAGCTATGAATAATTGATGATTGATGGCCTACCAATGTTACACAGACCAAGTCCTACCGCAGTAGCCTGATTATGCAAAAAGTGCATTTTTATGAGGCGCTGTTTTGTTAGAATCGTTCCAGGCGCGCTGAGTACTAATAGTATTACGTCAATTTAATGCACTTTTATAATCAGCGCCTTCAAATACCAACTTGCTACAAAGGCCCAATATGAGTGAACTTCCGAAGTGCCCCCAATGCCAATCCGAATATACATATGAAGACCGGGATAACTATGTCTGTCCAGAATGTGCCCACGAGTGGCCACAAGTGGCCGTTGAGGAAAGTGATGAAGATGCCCTGGTTATCAAAGATAGCAACGGCAATTTACTGGCTGACGGCGACAGTGTGGTGGTGATTAAAGACCTGAAGGTTAAGGGTTCGTCGTCCGTAGTGAAAGTGGGCACCAAGGTGAAGAATATTCGTTTGGTCGACAGTGATCACGATATCGACTGTAAAATAGACGGTATTGGCCCCATGAAGCTAAAGTCTGAGTTCGTTAAGAAGGCATAGCTTTCTGCTTAGAGCACATTAAAAGCTACACGCCAATGAATAGCCTGTAATAAGAGTGATAAAAGCAATGTCTTTTGTATTTGAAGAGCTTGATAACCAGTCCAGCCCCCTCGGGGAAATCAGTTTGAGGCGCCGTTCCGAACCTCGCTTGAATAATCAAATTATTTTTGAGGTAAAGCTGGGCGATGAGTTTTTAATGTCGAGCCTTTTTGTCGAAGCAGAAGAGCAGCTTTCGGCCCTGGGCCTGGCGGCATTAAAGAAAAACGGCCACCAAAAGGATCTTCATATTATTATTGGCGGCCTTGGGCTGGGCTATACCGCAGTCGAGGCCTTAAAAGACCCTGGCGTTAAATTGATGCGGGTGATCGATATTATGCAACCGGTGATTAGCTGGCATCAACGGGGGCTGTTACCCGTTGGTGATATCCTGGCAACTGATCCGCGCAGTGAATTAGTCGAGGGCGATTTTTTCAAGCGGGCCACGACCAGTGATGCTGGCTTTGATCAAAATAACCCGCAACATAAAGTACACGCAGTATTACTCGATATCGATCACTCACCCAGTCATTGGCTTAATGATGCCAATCAACGTTTCTATACGGAAGAGTCTTTGACAAAGTTGGCAGCAAAAATTTGTTCGGGTGGTGTTTTTGCACTGTGGTCGAACGAGTTGCCCGACACACAATTTAGCGATTTGCTGAAACGTGTATTTATCAATTGTGAAGCCCACACCATCCCTTTTCCAAACCCTTATACGGGCGAGGAATCATACAATTCTGTTTATGTGGCTACAGTCCAGTAAATTAGTGTGAGCAATATAGCGGCCACAATGAAAACGGGACATTAGTACTTGAATTCAGGCATTGCCCTTGTATTCGCTACTTTGCTCACTGCTTGTGTGCAGGCCGAAACGATTCCTGTCAGCCAGTTTGATCATGAGGGACTAAAGGGCTGGACTGAAAAGAGCTTTTCAGGAAATACCCAGTACACGCTGATTAAGCGCGAAGGCAGCCAGGTTTTGATGGCTGAAAGTAAAAGCGCTGCTTCTGCTTTGTATAAAAAAGTGCGCATTGACCTAGAAATCACGCCGTATTTAAACTGGAGCTGGTTAGTCACTAAACATCTGGGCAATATTGACGAGCGGAAAAAAGAGGGGGATGACTACCCGGCCAGGGTTTACGTCATTATCGACGGTGGGGTTTTCTTTTGGAAAACGCGAGCTCTCAATTATGTCTGGTCAAGTTACCAGCCTAAAGGCACAACATGGCCCAATGCCTATAGTGATAATGCCCGCATGCTCGCACTCCAGTCGGGCAATGTAAAAATAGGCGATTGGGTACCTGAAAAAAGAAATATTCGCGATGATTTTAAAAAGCTGTTTGGTGAAGACTTACGCTTTATTGATGGTATTGCAGTGATGACAGATACCGATAATAGCCAGGGGAGAGCAGTCACTTTTTACAGGCATTTGTTTTTTTCCAGCGACTAAATACTACTGTGTATTAATTAATGGCTGGTCAACTTTATCCTTCTTCGACCAAAAGTTAACATTGAATTGTGCATCTTCACTGAGTTCTACTCGGTGCCAATACTGCGGTGCAATGGTGGTAAATTCTCCCGCCTTTATGGTGATAATCAGTTCTGCTTCCATCGTGTGCTTATCGGGAAAACCATAATAAGTCACCGTGCCGGCCATCACGCAAAGCTGGCCGAACACGCCTTCGGCAGTATTATGATGATTGAGTAAAGCTTGGGGGACGCTGGCTCGGGTGAAAAAGGGGGTAGAGCGCTGGATTTTCCAGTCTGAAGGTATTTGTTGATGCATGAGGACCTGTTTTGATAGAGGATTTTAATACACAGCATAACAGTTAAAAATACCCGCTTGAAAACGGGCTCTATTGAACGGCAAGTGTCTGGGTTACGGTAGCTTCGGGATTTGTTTGAAAAGCGTTCTAATCCGCTTGTGCTTTTTCTGCGGAAAGAATGGATTCTCGACTAAAGTAGGGTGGCCAAACCCGATTGCGACCCCGTCGTTTCGCCTCGTAAAGATTGGCATCCGCCTGGCGAATCCACTCATCAATGCTCTGCTCGGTGTTGTAGTCGGCGATGCCGACACTAATGGTGATTACTTTCCCGTTGAGAATGTTAGCCTGTTCGACTGCTACACGCAGACTATCAGCGAAGGCAATAGACTCCCCAGGCTCAATGTTGTGGGCCAATACAATAAACTCTTCGCCCCCGGTTCTAAATAACCTGTCCAGTTTTCGTTTACGCATCAGTAAGGTTTTCACGATGTTTTTGAGGGCTTCGTCACCAGCTTTGTGTCCCAGGGTGTCGTTAACCTCTTTGAAGTGGTCGATGTCGATGGCAACTAAACTGGCGCTGCCAATTTCGCGACGGCAACCCTCGGCAGCATCACCCAGCGTGCTCAAAAAAGAACGGCGGTTCAAGGCCCCCGTTAATGGGTCGGTTAAGGTAAGAAGGGCTTGTTGGGTCTGAGCCTTGTCGAGCAGGCGAACCACAATGTCACCAAAAATACAGACCATCAAATAGGTGACTGAAAAACGTGCGGCGATGCCTGCATCAATGGTTAAAAAAACCGCCGGCACGAATACAAGTATGCTCAGTACAAGCATTACTCTGGCCTGCCGGTGTTCGGCAATAGATAACACAATAAAGGCAAATGGGTAGTACCAATAAATAATAGTGCCCCCTTGCAGTATCAGGCCTGCAGTGAGAACCGTTAAAATTAGTGTGAAAAAATAAGCAAAGGGAATGATTTGCTGGCGATGGCGAAAAATAGACAATGAATTGCCCGATGCCAACAGAACAATGGCAAAGGTTAGGCCCGACATTATAAATCGATGTTGTAAAAGGTGGTTGATTACATAGGGAGATAATAAGAGGAAGGTGGCAAAGCCGAAATACATCTCAAAATTAAGACGGAAATTAGCGATTAAATCATCGTCTTGAGGTGGTGATGAGGGATGCTTTATCCTAAAGGGCCACATCTATCTTCATCCTTGTTGGTATTTATTAGCGGCATGTTCGCAGGTGTTGTGTTGACGAGCTTACGCCATCGTTTTTTCAGGTCAGTCTAGTTTTAGTCCGTTATTATTTCTACACGCGATTATTTTTAGTATTGGCCAATGTAATATCGTCGCCATTTATATGCCTGTTCAGCAGATTGTAACCAGTCCCTTGAGTTAATGGAATAGGGTATTTTTCTCAACTCAGGCAGCTAACTACTGCGTTTTAGTTTGGCTTATTAGCGCTTCTTCTATAAATTCAAAATCCCGGGAACGCTTGATGTTTTCAAACAGCGTACCTGCTTGTGGATAGCTGCGCATTAAATAAAATAGCCATTGTTTAATACGATTGCCCATGTGTTTAGGTGGGTAATACACTTGTGTCAGGCGTAATAATTTCAGTGCTAATTCTGCGATCTGCGGCCAGTCCATGTATTGATAATCTTCGCCACGTTGATGCGCCTTGATGGCAAGCCCTAAATCGGGGCGGGACAATAGCCCACGTCCGAGCATAATACTGTCGCAACCTGATTGTTCACAACAGGCTATATAGTCATCTACAGTCCAAATCTCACCATTAGCAATGACCGGAATGTCGAGCTGTTGCTGTATTTCATTGATATAGCCCCAGTAAGCCGGGGGCTTGTAACCATCGGCTTTTGAGCGGGCGTGGACAACCAGCTCATCAGCGCCGGCCTCGGCAATAGCCATCGCGTTGTGCAGATAGCTACCGCGGTCTTCATAACCCAGGCGAATTTTAGCGGTGACCAGTGTGGTCGATGGTACGCATTCCCGAGTGGCTTTAACAATGTCATGAAGCAGCCTTGTATTGTCGAGCAAGCGAGCTCCACCATAGCTACGATTGACAGTTTTAGCAGGGCAACCAAAATTCAAATCAATTGCTGTGGCACCTAGCTCGGCTGCTTTTTGCGCATTCAATGCGATAAGCTCCGGATCGCTACCGAGTAGCTGTACGCGAGTTGTGTTCGTGGATCCGTATTTTGATTCTTCGCCGCTTTGTCGTTCAGTTAAGGGCGTTAACTCAGGGCAAGCACTTAAAAAAATATGGCTTGGTAGAACCGTTTTACTCACTCGAATAAATTCAGTGACACACAAGTCTATACCGCCCAATTGATTGAGAAGATAACGCATATGGTGGTCAATAACCCCTTCCATGGGGGCAAGATATATTTGCATGGGGTATTTGGGCTGCATGTTAATTGGGGTTAGTCAGTTTACCTCGAGAAGACCTATGTCGTGATGAAATTGCCTTTTACTTTCCGTTGTATAGCGAGCGGCTATGCCGGCCATAAGCCCCGCTGATACTGGGGCTCGGGTGTTGAATTGAGGGGCTTCTATTAGCCGCTTGTCCCGTTAGAATACAGCCCATCGTAAAATAAGGCGCATACGGTCACAAAGCTATAATATTGTGTGCAAGTTGAAAATCACAGATTCCTTATGAGTACATATATGAAACTTTCCGCCTTCCTGATACTTACTTCCCTATTAGGGTTTAACCAGATCGCTAGCGCATCACTTATTGGCGTTGATAGTGTCGCGGGCGTGAATAGCCTGTATGCCCAAGATTGGGGGCATATCTATAACACGGGCAGTGGCAATGAATTTAATGCGCTAGGCAGAGGTGATTCGGCACGTGCTTTTGAAGCTGTTACAGGAAGTGCCTATGGCTTTACTTCGGGTGAAAAATTGCAGATTACGGCCAGTGACTGTGTTGTTGATGCCGGAAACAGTTGCACCGGCCCTGGCTACAGAGGGGGCGGTTTTCGGGATTTACCTGTGTATTCACTGATTGGCTTGTGGAGCACGAAGGCGGCAGAAATAGTGGCCTTAGATCTTACTCCTGGCGTGAATCCCACTTTCTTTATTGGCAGTTTACTCGACATTATCGTTCCGGATTTCAGCTCACCACTCTATCTCTTTATGGCGACAAATGATGGCGATTTTATGGATAACAGTGGTGCTTATTCCGTCCGAATTGACAATGTTTCTCAGGTTCCCACGCCCCCCGTTATTTACCTCTTGTTGATTGGTCTAGTGTTGGCCAGGCGTTTCGTATTGAAGCGTGCTTGATATGAATCAGCGACTTACGAAGGGGAAAGCCCTTACAACAGATCATAAATTTTAGTCATTTTACGGATCACGCCAACTTAGGAAATAGCAGTAGTCGTCGGTTGTTCATTCCAAAATTCATTTCCACCCACCGTGAGTTCTGCTGTGCTTCACGGTATTGCCTTCCGCAGCGCCTTTACTTGCTCGTCCTTGAGCAAGGAGGGTGATCAGCCTTTTCGTGCTTATACAGGGGCTGTATAATCGCCGCCATTTTGCCAATATCTGAATTCTAGCTCTGTCGACTGAGTGATTCAGTGCAGGCTATATTTTAAGCGGGAAAAACACATGGCCGATGCCAATTTTATTAATGAAGTAAACAAGCGCAGAACCTTCGCTATCATCTCTCACCCCGATGCGGGTAAGACCACGATGACGGAAAAGATGCTGCTATTTGGCAACGCTATTCAGGTTGCCGGTACGGTGAAGGGCAAAAAGAGTGATCGCCACGCGACCTCTGACTGGATGGCGATGGAGAAGGAGAGGGGCATTTCGGTGACCTCTTCGGTGATGCAGTTTCCCTACAGGGACTGTACGGTAAACTTGCTCGACACCCCGGGTCACGGTGATTTCTCCGAAGATACCTACCGTACTTTAACGGCTGTCGATTCTGTGTTGATGATGATCGATGGTGCCAAGGGTGTCGAAGATCGCACCATCAAACTGATGGATGTCTGTCGCCTGCGCGACACGCCAATTTTGACCTTTATCAATAAAATGGATCGCGAAGTGCGCGACCCCATCGATGTGCTCGATGAGCTTGAAACCGTACTGAAAATTAATGCCGCGCCCATCAACTGGCCGCTGGGCATGGGCAAGGCTTTGAAAGGTGTTTACGACCTCTATCAGGACAAGATTCACGTTTACCAGCAGGGGCAAGGCAGTCAGATACCCGACGATGTTCAGATTGATGGCCTCGACTCCGATGCGGCGCGAGAGCTACTCGGCTTTGAGTACGACAATATCCGTGATGAGATCGAGCTGGTTCGCGGTGCTACCAATATCTTTGATCTCGAATCCTATCTCGATGGTAGTTTGACTCCGGTATTTTTCGGCACAGCGCTGGGCAATTTTGGTGTGCGCGAGATGCTCAATCATTTCGTGCAATGGGCCCCCGCACCGATTGGTCGCGATACTATTGATCGCCACGTTGAACCTGTTGAAGAACCTTTGACAGGTTTTATCTTCAAGATTCAGGCGAATATGGATCCTCGGCATCGCGATCGCATCGCCTTCATGCGCATCTGCTCAGGCAAGTACCGCCAGGGTATGAAGATGCGTCACGTGCGTATTAACAAAGATGTCAAAATTGCTGACGCCGTCAGCTTCCTGGCGGGCGAGCGCAGCAGTGTTTCCGAGGCCATTGCAGGCGATATTATCGGCCTGCACAACCATGGCACCATACAAATTGGCGATACCTTTACTGAGGGGGAGGTGTTGAAATTTACCGGCATTCCTCACTTCGCACCGGAGTTATTCCGCTCAATAAGACTGAAGGACCCTTTAAGAATGAAGCAGTTACACAAGGGTTTGAGACAGCTTTCTGAAGAAGGGTCAACCCAGGTTTTCTACCCGAAGCAGAACAACAATATTGTTGTCGGCGCAGTGGGCCAACTGCAATACGAAGTAGTCGCCTATCGACTTAAAGACGAATACGGCGTTGAAGCCATTTACGAGCCGGTCAATGTTTACACGGCCCGCTGGGTCGATAGTGACGACGAAAAAGCTCTGGATGCCTTTAAGCGCAAAGCGGCCGATAACCTGGCAATTGATGGAGGAGGGCATCTCACCTATCTCGCGCCGACGCGGGTTAACTTGAGCTTGGCCATTGAGCGCTATCCAGAAATTGAGTTTTTCTCTACCCGAGAGCATTAACAGGCTGTTGAAACTCTACTGATCCGGCCATCTACTGCGTCGCCTATAGCGCCTACTTTTGGTAAAACCAAGCTCAAAGTACCCAAAGCACTTCGTGGGGCAGGCTCTGTTCATTTACGCGAGTACCAAAAGTAGGCCTCATGAGAGGAACTCCGCTTTTTCGCTTGATTTTTCCTTGTACTTGGCTCGGCTCAGCGAATTTCAACAACCTGTTAAGCATCGGCTTCCCTTTTAACTGAGTATGGCTAGGCTAGGCTCCACTCCTTTCATGATTGCATTTGATATTCCGCAATTGCTTTTCTCATCAATGACTTCGATAATCGTCTGACCATTGCCCACACGCTGGCAATGGTTCAATAACGATAATTATAAGGCGAAGCCTGGGTGAGAAAACTGCAATGAGAAAAGAGATGCGTATCGACATGGTTGAGCGGGCCTTTAAGCTGCTCGATAACAACGATACAACACGAGTTGACGATATTTATTTAAGCCCCATTGAGTCCTACACCTGTAAAGATTGGCTTGCCCTGGAACAAGACATTCTGTTTAAGGATTATCCTCAGTTAGTGGCATTTTCCTGTGACTTGCCCAAGGCTGGCGATTTTATTACCAACGATGATCTTGGTGTACCGATCCTTATCGTTCGCGGTAAGGAAGGTGAAATTAATGCTTTCTTCAACACCTGTCGACACCGTGGTGCCAAGTTAGCGAATGGCTGTGGTCGTGCACAGGTCGGCTTCACCTGTCCCTATCATGCCTGGACGTATGATTTTACGGGCGACCTTAAAGTCCTGCCCGATCAAGTCAGCTTCCCCGGCGTTGATAAAGCTGAACACGGTTTGGTGAAACTGCCAGTGGTAGAGAAGTACGGCATGATTTGGGTTTGCCCAACGGTGGGCAAGGATTTCGACATTGACGCTCAACTCGGCGGGCTTGATGCGGGCCTGGTTGAAGATTTACAAAGCTATCAATTTGCCGATTATCACCCCTACACCCAACGGCGAATGCACTGCAAAATGAACTGGAAGTTAATGCTCGATACCTTTCTCGAGCCTTATCATTTTGCACCGCTGCACCCAACCACCGTTGGCCCCTTGATGTATCACAACCTCTGCCTGCTCGACACCTTCGGGCAAAACCTGCGCGAGGCAGTGATTCGCAAGTCCATTCAAAAGCAGCGGGATCAGCCAAAAGACAACTGGGACATCGTGCCCGATTCAGCCCTAGTGTATTTACTATTCCCTAACGCAGGTCTGGTGATGCAGCGCGATCACGTCGAGTTGTGGCGCTCTTACCCCGTTCCCGGTAAGCCCAATGAATGCATGGTGCAAATGGACTACTACATTCCCGAACCGGCTGAAACTCAATCGGCAAAAGATCACTGGGAACGTAATATGGACCTCGCGGTACGCACCGTGCTGGAGGAAGATATCCCCGGTGTTGAAGGCATTCAGGTCGGCCTCAGCAGTGGCGCCATTAGCCACAGTACTTTTGGCCGCAACGAGCCTGCGTTAATTCATTTTCAGCGAGAAGTGGCCAGGGCGATAGGGCGCGCCTGAGTAGGTAGGTAATCCCCCCATTTTTAATCGAAGTTAGAGATGGAGGGTTATGCAGTTAATACCAATTTTCTGTATCGGTGTTGCAAACTAAGCTGGCTGACCCCTTGATCCAGAAGCCTCTGATTCTTGAAATAACCGGGGACGTAGCACGGTTTTTCGCCCCCCTATTGTTGGTTTAACTTAGTTTTCTTTCAACAATTCATCCAACTTTTCCTGGGCGCTGACATGTCCTTGTGCCGATGCCTTGCGATACCATGTGATTGCCTGAGAAATATCTTTATCAACACCTTCGCCAAGGGAATACATAGAGGCGACCATAAATTGGCCAGTGGCATTACCTTGTTGCGCTGATTTCATGTACCACATAAACCCTTGCTCAAAATCCTTACTCACTGCCCCATCGATATAATCGAAATACGCCCCTACATTCACCTGAGCATCACTATTACCTTGCTGCGCAGCTTTCATATAAAAATTAAAAGCGCGCTGTGGATTTTTACCAACGCCAAGGCCTTTTTGATACAATATTCCTAAGTTTCGTTGAGCAATAACATGGTTTGCTTGTGCTGCTTTTTCATACCAGCGTGCCGCCGCCAGGTAGTCTTGCGTTACACCCGCTCCCCCTGTGTTATATGCATAACCAATTGCAAACATTGAATCGGGGACAGCATATTGGGCAAGTAATTTCTTATGCCAAAATATCGCGTCTTTGTAGTTACGCTCAATACCAAGACCTTTACCTAACATGACAGCAGTTTGCTCCTGCGCCATGTTATGCCCTTGCTCAGCCGCTTTTAAATACCATTTAAAAGCGCTAGGGTAATCTACTGTTGTTCCATTTCCATAAAAATAAAGACCTGCTAGATTAAATTGCGAATTAATATGGCCTTTAAGTGCTGCACGTTCAAGCCAGACTAGCGCAGTAGAATAACTTTGCCCAACACCTTGCCCCTTAAAGTACATATAGCCTACCTGACCCTGTGCTAGCTCATGGTCTTGTTCAGCTGCGCGTAAATACCAATCAAATGCACGCTCCATATTGTGCTTGACATCAATCCCTTTGTAATACATTTTGGCTAATTGATACTGTGTTTCAGCATCTCCGTGGCGAGCTTTAGCAACAAAATTATCGAAGTCACTGACATTTTCATTGTAGCGATCATTGTCCGCCTGATGACTATGTCTGTTTGTTTCGTATGGCTGACTTGCCATAGAACCCAATGGATGGTGATGTTGGGGACCTTGTGAAAATATAAATGATAAATTACTACGACTTTCTTGTATAAAGCTTACGTTTCCGTCTTTTGTAATGCCTAAACGGTAACGGTCGGATTTCAACTGTCTACTACTGACAATATCAAAGCGGCCTTTTTTATCCGGGCGTCTAATGGACCAATTGTTCCACCATGGATTCGATTCAACAAAATGTAGTGTGCCATCACTTGCGAGGAGGTAAAAACTGTCGCTTGTCACAATGTTATAATCGTCAGACGACATTTTACTTTTTTTAATATTCCAGGTTAAGCATTGTGGTGAATCAGGCGCTTGTTTATTGAAAGGTTGAACATCAATAGTGTTAATACCACTAGAGCTTTGCGTACTCGTTAAACAATATTCTCCATCTTCACTCACAAGATAAATATTGTACGCCTCAGCCGATGAATTGTATTTCACTGGGTTGGTTTGATTTAATCTATTTTGCTCATTTGCTCTAGCTTGCTCATCTAGTTTAGCTTGGGCATCTAATCTAGCTTGGGTATCTAGTTTAGCTCGGGCCTCTAATTGTTTTTTATCCAATAATTTAGTTCGGGCATTTTCGAATTGTGCATGTCGTATATCATACCGTTGATATACAGATTTATTTATCATAATAATTTTAGTGTTTTTATACGTATTTCTATCGGGGAATGATGCATCAACTCTTGTGAATGGCATACCCGTAAAATTGCTAAGAGACGCTGTGCCACCAATGAATTTTTTCTGGGCTAGGTTATACCGAGCATATCTCCCGCCAGAAAACATCACAATACCGCCGTTACCATCATTAAACGCAGCATCAATTGTTGTGAATGGCATGCCCGTAAAATTGTTAAGGGACGCTGTGCCACCAATGAATTTTTGCTGGGCTAGGTTATACCGAGCATATGTCCCGCCAGAAAACATCACAATACCGCCGTTACTATCATTAAACGCGGCATCAACTCTTGTGAATGGCATACCCGTAAAATTGCTAAGCGAGGCTGTGCCGCCAATGAATTTTTTCTGGGCTAGGTTATATCGGGCATATGCCCTACTAGAAAACATCACGACCCCACCGTTGCCATCATCATAGGTGGCATCGATACTTCCGAAGGGCATTCCATTAAAATTATGAATGTCAGTATTTAAGAGCCGCTGTGAAGGTGGTTGACTGGCTCTAGGTGGTTTACTGGTTGTCGGGGTGGAATCGTTAAAATAATTCGAAATATTGACTGGCTCTGCGGTCTCGCTTTTACTTGAGGCCATCATCATATCGTTACCACATGTATTGACCTTCGTGATTTTTAAAGGCCTGCCATCCTCTAGATAGAATTCACCCTGTTCGTCATGAGATGGCACGGGGCCACCGGTAATATGGTATTCGGGCATCTGGTTACATTGAGCTGGCCAGGGATAACCTGCGTACTGGCCAACCATCTTTATGGAGCTTGAATCGGTGAGGTATTCGCCTAACTCATTCGCGCCAAACTTGGCGACAGACTTTAGGCCTTTTTTCACGGCGGCTTTCACTGCTGCTTTGGCGGCGATGCGCGCTCCTGATGCCGCTACGGAGCTACCACCCGTCATCCCCGCAAGTGCAACTTCGCCGACGAGTTCTGCTACGGGCTTGATACAATCCCAATCTGTCTGCGGGTTAATGCCATCAGGTTGGATATGCGCTTGAATGGTGAACCAGACCGCTCCTGTGTCGCGTCTAAATTCGCCAGGCTTACCATTGAATTGGGCGGGGACGATTCCATAATAAAGACAGCCAACCTGATCGAACGAGACAGCGACTGGCCATGCCGTTTTATTAATGAAGCGAAAGCCTGGACTCTTTCCCTGTCCCGTGTTGCTTGCTTTTGCCCACTCAGCATCGGAAAAAATTCTGTACCTGTCGCCAAAGGCGTTGATTTGGAATTTTGAGTAACTCGTAGCTGGGTCAGATAAGTACTCGGAGACGTCTGTTTTCTCCCCGTATGTGGATTTATTCGTATTTCCAAGTGATACCGGCTGGTATTTTGGGTTGAAAGGTAGTGGGATATCAAATTTACGGGTTCCGACATTGTACCCTTTTTGATTTGCCAACATGATGCGTCCTTCGATCTTGCCTATCAGGCAAACGCCTCGACGGCTCCCTTTCCAGGTTTGCCCCGGCCCGACAGAATAGGAATCATTTTTACAAAGTTCGCTTACATAGTGTACCGTTCCACTTACTGTGTATTCAGTATTATTTTTGATTTGGGCGCTGGGATAGTCAGCTGAGGACTCTGATGTATAAAAGCTAATAATAAGAAATACAACTAAAAGTAATGTGGTATCTAAGTTCGTCCTAGATATATGAAAAATGTACATATTCTCCTCCTTGGATTTGGCAAAGATTGATAACAACCTTGACGTCATAATGACGGAAAAGGAAAAGTAGGCACATGTTTACTATTTCAAAACTGCATTAAATCGGTGAAATACCGCGCCTTTTATAAGGGTGGCCAGGCCGACGGTTCTTCGCCATATCAAGCGCTCTAATCAATACTTTACGAGTATCCGCCGGGTCAATTACATCATCCACCAGCGCTGCTTCTGCTGCTGGCAATATAGTGGTTTTGGCTTTAAATTCTGCCACCAGTTCTTGCCTTCTTTCTTCGCCATTCTCCATTTCGGCCAATACACGGCCAAAAAGAATATCGACAGCATCATCGGGCGAGATGGCGCTAAATGAAGCCAGCGGCCAGGCGACGAGCATATTGGGCTGCATACCGAGGCTGTTCATGCCGTAGTGGGCGAGGCCGAAAGCCTTGCGTAGCATCACGGTAAAACGCGGCACAGTGGCGTGTTCAATTTCGTAAAGCAGGCGTGTTGACCAGCGAATAATACCGTCGAGTTCTGACTGGGGGCCGGGGTAGTAGCCGGGAATGTCCTGCAGGAATATCAGTGCAATACCAAAGCAATCGCAGAAATTAATAAAGCGGCTAATTTTCTGGCAGGCTTTGGTATCGAGGGTGCCGGACATATAGGCGGGTTGATTGGCAATAAAGCCGACGACGCGGCCATCCATATGCGCCATGCAGGTGACAATATTTTGGGCAAAGGTCGGTTTGAATTCGAAAAACTTGCCGTCGTCGACCAGGCCGCTAATAATTTTTTTAATGTCGTAGGCAAAGCGTAAATCGGTGGGCACGATGTCGCGTAGCTCGGGACAGATGCGTTCGGGGTCATCGCGCGTGGCACGAACGGGCGGTGCTTCGTTGCAGTTATTGGGCAGGTAGCTGCTTTCTTCGACATGCTTGCGGGCACCGCCGAGTTCTTCCAGCGTGGTATCAATGCCCATTTTGCTTTTCAGCAGGGGCGGCCCGGCGATCATCATTGAGGCATTTTCTGTCATCGGTACAAAGTCACCAATAGCGGTGATGTTGGCGTGGCCGCCGACACAAATACCCATTACCGCTACGACGATAGGCACGTAACCACTGAGACAAACCAGGTTGGAAAACTGGGGATTATCGTAGGCACCCTGAGAACTGACTTCTTCTTCCAGGCGCGCACCCGTGCCTTCTGTGAGGATGACGAGTGGAAAGCCCTGTTCCAATATTAATCGTTTAAGGCGGGTGAATTTCCACTCACAAATTTTACCCATGGAGCCTGCGCGATACTGCATGTCGTAAGCGGCGACACCCACCATGCGGCCGTTGATTTTGCCGTAGCCAACCACGATGGCATCGCGGGGCGTTTCACCGGCTTTCGTGGCGGCGGCTAAATCGCATTCTCTGGCGAGGGGGGCGATTTCGGTAAAGGCCTCTTTATCAAACAGCAGGTCGACGCGCTCTCTAGCAGACAACATACCTTTGGCGTGGCGCTTGCTGTAATCGAGGTCATCGAGGGCTTTCTTTTTATCGAGGAAGGGCTGTAGTGCCTCTTTCATGGTGGTTGCCGCAGGGGTTTCGGCTTCAAAGAAAACATTACTTGAGACGTTTGTTGATGACGGATCTTTTTGCGACACGATGCGTTTACTTCCGTAGTTATTATGATAGTGGTTGTTAGTACGCCATCAGCGTTGTATTGATGGCGTACTAATCGATTGCGGCGCTCAATGTAGCGAGCCTGTAGCCACAGATCAAGTGATAGGCGTTGTGTCTATTATTGAGTATTTATTATTGGAATAAAGGGGGAGAGCGAGTTATTGATCTTGACCCGTGGTCAGCAGAGCCGAGCGTAATTCACTTAACCAGGATTTAAGCAGAGCAGAATTTTTGCTACCCATTCTAAGCAATTGTTTTTGCGCACTGGGCAAGGCTTCGATAGCCGGGTCTGCATATTGATAAAGTACAGACTCGCGCTTTAAAGCGATGGGGCCTTCAACTCTGGGGGTTGCGAGAAGGGTATCGATGGCTTTGATTATCGCGCCATCCAGATTTTCACCGGGGTAGCCCAGTTCACTATAAGCCGTTTCGAGTAGAGGGCGCGTCCAGTGAAAAAATGCGGCGGCCTGCTGGCTGTCTATCGCGACGATGCTTTGGGTAAAGGCATCGTAACGCTGAAAGTTTACCGAGCCCATTGATAGAGCCTGGCCCTGTTTGTGGGCGATAAAAGACTGGCTGGGGCGAGTAAAGGGCAGGAGCTTATCTTGTAGTACGCCTTTCGACAGCCCGTCGAGAAAGGCGACACTGCGCTGTAAAAGAAAGTCTTTATTGAGAGCAGGTAAGTTTTTGGCGTTAATGTTGAGTGCCTGCCAGTGCTGCTCTCCGACTTGCGCCTTAATAAAAACATTGGCCTTTTCGTAAGGTGGCAATGGGGGCAGGGGATTCGCTGCGGGCTCTATAAGCACGGCGTCAACATTGAGTGGCGGGATTTTAATCGTCGGGGGAGAGTCTAGATTAATGGGTACAGGGTCTTGCACAAATACCTGTTCTATCGAGGCTTCAAGGGCCTTGGGTTCATCCTGATATAAAGAGTTGGTATAGAGAAAATAAATTGTTGCCGCCAAGAGAGAAAAGGCAATAACGAGCAGGCCCACTCGTACATTTGAAGGTGGTGAAGGGTGGCGGCTATCGGTTGCTAGTGGGTCATTCGGTGCAAGTGACATGCGTTATTCCTTTTTTTAGCGCTTAACTGTCGTCCGTTAGCTTAAGCGGTGATTACTCGCGGCCTTCAAAGCTGACAGACTTTAATGTCATTTCGTAGCTTTTACCGTCTTCTTCTCGCTGCCAAATTTTAACGGGGAGGTAGGCAAACTCTTCGGCCATCCAGAAAACGGTTTCGCGCTCTTTGTTATCTCGAATGCGGCGTATTTTTAAGGCTGTAATGTCACCGATTCCGGTACTAATGGCTTCTTCACCAAGGCGTTCAAATTGATAGCTTTTAATTTTTCCGTGGGAAATTACCGTGTATTTCAGGGGTGAATCAGCTTGGGCAAGGTCGCGCCGTAATTGCAGTTGATAGCTGACCGGGCCCAGGTGGTCGGGCTGCAGAGTGGTTTCACGTCTTTTCTTCTTACGCGTATAAATGGCCTTGTTGAGCTGATGATCGATGACCAGCTTTTCTTTGCGCTTGCTACCGAAGAAAGAGCGCTTTGACACATAACCATCAGTGCGAATACGGCCTTCGACATCGAGGTGAAACTGCTCGGTTTCACGCATATTGCCGAGGAAGTTATTCGCCAATGTTTCGAGGCGGTAGCCTTGCTCGAGCTTAAGCAGTTCACGCTGGGCTTCAATCGGCATGCCGTTGTATTTTGCAGTGTAGCTTGCCTGATAGGGTTGAAGTGTAAACGGGCGGCTGGTCTCGGTGGCGAGCAGCGGGGTGGTAAAAAGAAAGAATAAAAATAATGTGCTAACGGCTGTACTAACGGAGGCACGCATAATCAATCGTCGCGGTAGGAACCATCGCTAGAGGGTGTTATTCATGCCCTCTAGCGATTTTTTTAAAGTTATTGAGTTCGAGTTCCCGAATCTGATTTAGTTCAGTTCGACAGCCTCTTCGCCGTCTTTTGCAGCGGCAATAGTACCGATTACCATGGCTGTTTCACCGGCTGCGGACAGTAAACCCAGTGCGGTGTCTGTTTCTGATGCCGGCACGCAAATCACCATGCCAATGCCGCAGTTAAACGTGCGATACATTTCAGTGGGCGAGATATTGCCCTTTTCCTGCAACCATTTGAAGATGGGTGGTGCAGTCCAGGTGCTAGTATCAATAAGCGCTTTGGTATGTTCGGGTAGTACGCGGGGGATGTTTTCCAACAGGCCGCCACCCGTAATGTGGGCGAGGGCGTGAACTTTGCTCTCGCGAATAAGGTGGAGCAGTGATTTAACGTAGATACGCGTTGGCGTCAGTAATACATCGGCCAGGTTCTGACCGTCGAGTTCAACATCTGCTGGGTTAATTTCGTTCACTTCGAGGATTTTACGAATCAGTGAATAGCCGTTGGAATGGGGGCCACTTGAGGCCAGGCCAATCAGCACGTCACCGGCAGCGACTTCTTTACCGTCGATAATATTATCGTTCTCAACCACGCCGACACAGAAGCCCGCCAGATCGTAATCTTCACCTTCATACATGCCGGGCATTTCAGCCGTCTCGCCACCCACCAGAGAGCAAGCCGAAAGCTCACAACCTTTGCCGATGCCCGTTACAACCGCCGCAGCGATATCGATATCGAGCTTGCCCGTGGCGTAGTAATCGAGAAAGAACAGCGGCTCAGCGCCACAGACAATGAGATCATTAACGCACATGGCAACGAGGTCGATGCCCACGGTGTCGTGTTTTTTCAGGTCAATGGCCAGGCGCAGTTTGGTGCCGACACCATCGGTACCAGACACTAGAACCGGCTCTTTATAGCCTGCGGGGATTTTGCACAACGCGCCAAAACCACCGAGCCCGGCCATGACTTCCGGGCGTCGGGTGCGCACCGCAACCTGCTTAATACGTTCAACCAGAGCATTGCCCGCCTCGATGTCAACGCCGGCGTCTTTATAGGTAATTGAAGGGGGCTGATTCTGACTCATGGCGACTATCCTGATTAAAGCGCGCATTTTATAGGGACTGGCAAAGAAAAGCAGGTGCAACTTTGCTTTGAACCAGAATTTTTTTGTCGTGAGCCGATGACGACGCATCGAAAAAGGGGTGTTGCGACTAAACCGCTAGCGGTAACGATGGATGACGCTAGCGATCTGTTTCTTCATCAATCGACAAAATACCCTGTATTCAAGTGTGCGAATGCGCTTCTAGCTGCTTTGAGAGCGGCTCAGCTGATACAATTCGTCGATGAGACTTATTTGTAGAACATTGCTGATTATTTTCTTCTCGAGCCTTCCGTCACTGGTGCTCGCCGTTGCTATAAATGATTTATATTCCGCAACCGTTGAAGTGCCCGACCAAAATCGCAAACATCGTCAACAGGGTTTCTCCCTGGCGCTGGCTCAGGTATTGATTAAAACCACGGGGGCAAAAGATATTGCCGCTCAGCCGGGCGTCAGCGATGCATTGAGCCAGGCGAGTAATTACATGGTCAAATATGCCTACTTACCGCGTCCTGCTATCGTGGAGCCGATAGAGAGTGATGGCGTGCCAATTGAACAGAATACGCCCTTGTCAGTGCAGTTTGCCAAGGCGGCGATTGATGACCTGATGCGTAAACTTGATCTGCCGATTTGGCCAGCGAATCGTCCCGAATTATTAATCTGGGTCGTTGAGCAAACGGCCTCGGGCTACCGTTTTGTCGATGAGGCGGATTTACCCCCCGAACTGGCGAGTACGTTTAAAAGCCGTGGTCAGCCCTTTCAATTGCCTTTATATGATCTGAATGACCAATTAGCGCTTAATGCCCTCGCTGCCTGGTCATTGAATGAACAGCAATTAGGTGATGCCGCAAAGCGCTACGGGGCTGATTCCTGGTTGGTACTGCGCTATAGCGAGGTATCGAGCGGTGCTGTTAGAGGCTCCTGGTATCTTGCCGGGCGCAGCGGAAAACTGGCTGGTGAGGGTACTGTGCTTAATACCCTGGAGTCTGATTCTGAAAGTGCTTTTTTGAGTCGTAGTATCGATCAGGTCGTTGACCGCCTCGCCGAACAAATGGCTTATTTTGCTGATGCTGAGGCCAACTTGTTTCGTGTCGTCGTCGAAAACATCAACAGTTTTGCCGCATTTTCAGAGCTCAATCATTTTCTGAGTGGACTCGAAATCGTGAATGGGGTGAAGGTGCGCAGCATTGAGGGCGACACGATTATTCTCGATTTAGCGATGGAAGGAGAGTCCCGCGTACTGTTAAGAGCGCTGAATAAAGAGTCCCGTTTGTCGCGAGTCACCCAGCTCGATAATGACAGTACAACGGAGCTTACTTCGGTTGCAGGGCCGCGAACAGATACTGCTGCGTACTTTCGCTGGCAGGCGGCGCGCTGACCGATGCCTGCCCAACAGCTTAATCTGGCACTCTCTCTCGCCGATGACACCTTGTTCGATAACTTTCTGACCAGCCCCCAGTCTATTCGCCAGCAAGTGCTGCTAGCACTTAAAAACCTGTTTGAGGAAGGGGTCAATTTGCCAGCCAACAGCAATGTGTTGCTTTGGGGCGGCGTGGGTAGTGGTTTAACGCATCTCTTACAGGCAGCCTGTCACGAGGCAGTGAGTCGCGGACAAAGCATTCAATACTTACCCCTTGAGGCAATGCTCAGCTACCCGCCGCAGGATGTTTTACAAGGCCTGGCTGAGTGTGAGTTGGTGTGTCTCGATAATTTACACGTGGCGGTTGGTGTGCCCGAGTGGGAAGAGGCGCTATTTCATCTATTTAATGAAGTGATGGCAGCAGGGGGGCGCTTGTTAATGAGCGCCAACGCTGCCCCTCGAGCACTATCGTTTACATTGGCGGATCTTGAATCTCGCCTGGCAGCAAGTACGGTCTTTCAATTGCCTCAGTATAGCGAGGCAGATAAAGCCGACATCGTGCAATTTCGTGCGGCCCGCCTGGGTTTGAACATGAGTGAGGACGCGCTCGGCTTTTTACTGAATCGAGCACCCAGAGATATCCATTCTTTAATTGATCTCCTTCACCGCCTTGATACTTTTGCCTTGCAGCAGAAAAGTAGAGTCACCATCCCTTTGATGAAAAAAGCCTTTGGCTGGTAAGCCGTCCTGTAACAGACCTAATAGAAAGGCCTTTTTCAAAACCTCCATTAATCAATTCGACACTGCCAGCACTGTAAATACACGTGCCCGGGTGCCTGTTCAAGCAAGTAGGTTTGCGATAAAAACTGCTTGGCATATTGATTCAATATAGGCATCAGCGGGGTGCTGTTGCCGCTGTTGATTCCCAGACTCTGGGCGCTTATTTGTACCTTCTGGGCCAGCTGTTTTAACAATTGTCGTCGCAAATCAAGACTCGGCTCAATATCGATAAGCTCGTAATCATCCAGGTCTGCGATCTTTGCAGCGGCTGCAATGGCGTCATCAAGGCTACCCAGTTCGTCAACTAAACCAAGTTCTTTTGCTTTACGCCCCGTCCATACACGGCCCTGGGCAATTTCATGGATTTCTGCAGGCGTGCTGTCACGACCTTTAGCAACAAGGTCAATAAATTGCTGGTATATATTGTTAACGCCAAGCTGTATCAATTGCTCGGCCTGGGGGCTCATCGGCCGGTCGAGGTGGTAGATGTCGGCAATGGGGGAGGTGCCGATACCATCGTTATGAATACCCAATGTCGCAAGACTATTCTCGAAGGTCGGGACCACACCGAAGACACCAATAGAGCCGGTAATTGTTGTGGGTGATGCCCAAATTTGATCGGCACCAGCGGCTATCCAGTAACCGCCCGATGCGGCGAGTGAGCCCATGGAAACAACAACGGGAATACCGCTTTTCTGAATTTGTTCGATTTCACGGCGCATAACTTCTGAAGCAAAAGCGCTACCACCGGGGCTATCTATACGCAGTACCAATGCGCGAATATCTTTGTCTTTACGCACTTTAGCCAGTAAGTCGCTAAAGTTTTTACTGCCAATATCGCCCTCGGGACGCGTACCGTCGTAGATAGTGCCCTTGGCAATAATCAGTGCAATTTTATTTTCACTCACTGGCTCGGAGAGCTGGAGTTTTTGATGGAATAAATACTCCTGAACCCCGACATGAAGATAGTCATCTTTCTTTTCATTCAGCCCAGCCATCGACTGTAAACGTTTGCGCATGGTGGGGCGTGGGCTTAGGTGATCAACCAGACCATGTTGCAATGCCAGATGCGCACCACTGCCTTTGGCAAGTTCTAAATTATGGCTCATGTTAGTGAGGTAATTATTAATCGTAAGGGCAGGTAGTTGTCGATTGTTTTCAACACCGCTGATATAGGCCTGCCATAGTTCATTTAACCAAAGTGAAGCCTGGGCCTTTGACGCAGCTGACATATCATTACGAATAAAAGGTTCGACGGCATCTTTAAACTCACCCACGCGAAAGACATGGAAGTTGATTTTTAGCTTGTCGAGTGCCTCTTTAAAAAAGGGATGGTAGTTGCCATAGCCGCTGAGAATGACTGCACCCATGGGATTGAGATGAATCTCATCGGCAAAGCTGGCTAGAAAATACTGTTCTTGCGTGTAGTTGTTACCAACGGCAATTATCGGTTTACCACTGGTTTTAAAGTCTGTTATAGCATCGCCAAGAGTTTGTAATTTGCTAATGCCGCCACCCGCGAGGAAATCCAGCTCAAGCACCAGCCCGGTAATACGCGGGTCTGTCTTCGCACCTTCAAGCGCATCAATGAGGTCGCTCATTAGTGTCTCAGCGGGGTGGTCATTTCTCTGACCCATGATTTGCGAGAGGGGATCGGTGTAGGTCAATTGCTCAACGAGCATGCCACTGGGCATTAGCCGTAGAAAGGCTTGTTCGGGTAGAGGTTTGACATTGTCACCGAACATGCTGGCAATAAGGCTGAGAATAAAGAGGAGCACAACAATATTAATCGCCGAGCGTATAAATTTAACGGTGGTGTTGATCAGGGAAAACATTTTCCTGAAGAAGCCCTTTTGTTTCTTATCTTTCGTACTTCCTGTCATGCTTGTGACCTCTTGTTATCGGGCATTCTTCCGTCGGAATTTATTGTGCAATACATATTCTGCTATTCATCTTTTTATAACGAACTTAGCACTCGTTACTGTAATCAATGGCTGAGCTGGCCTGTTGCCGCTGTAACCAGCGACTGTACATCATGGTGGTGATAAACAGCGTCACCACGGCAATTACGGCGCTAATATCAAACAGCGATCTGTCGGGCTCAAACAGGTTGGCCACTATTACCGTGAAATACAGCAGGGTGGCAAAACACAACATGCTGATGGAACGATAATTTTCTTTACGCAGGCCGGGAATGAAAATTAACAATGGCGCAACAGCAAACGCCAATAAAATGACCGGTGTGCCGCTGACCAGTCCTCCGCCTATGAGACTAATAATGAGTAGGCCGTAGCTCAGTCGAGTCATCATTCGTGCCTTGCGCAGCAACTCGCTAAGATCTTTCAAAGGGCACAATCTCCAGGGCTTTTTCCGCCGGGCTTACAAGCAGTAGGCATTTATTAAAGGATTTCAAGAACAGATTCCGGAGGGCGGCCAAGGGCAGCTTTATCACCATTAACGACGATGGGTCGCTCAATCAACTTGGGGTATTTGAGCATAAAGTCGATGAGTTGTTCATCGGACAGGCCGGGGTCTTTCAGATTGTTGTCTTTGTAGTCGGCTTCGCTCTTGCGCAGCAACTGTCGAGGGCTAATCGCCAGTTTGTCGAGTAAACCCTGCAAAGCAGCCTTATCGGGTGGTGTTTCAAGATAGAGGACAATCTCGGGGCTGATGCCTTTGTCTTCGAGTAATTGCAGGGTTTGGCGCGATTTTGAGCAGCGTGGATTGTGATAAAGACTAATCATAGTAACAGGACTTATGTGATTGTTTTAAGGCTCACATTGTAATGCTTAGCTCGAACAAGGGCTAGATACGTAGCGATGTGTACGCTGGCCATAAAAGTAAAACCCTGCGTCGAGAGCAGGCTTTGCTGTGCCATCGGGCTTTGGTGAAAACGCCACGATGCGCACCATCATCGAGCCGGAGATGGGGTCGAGGTTATATTCACCGGGGCATTCACCAACGTTATCGGCAGCGTTATTAGCAGGCAGGGTGCCCACCCATAAATCATCCATGGCTAACTGGCCCTGATCGGCAAGATCCTCTATGCCTGGCCACCAAACAGATCTTCGCGGCCCCACCTTAGATGAAGGCGGATTGTCCTTTTCCATTAACACCAGTAACGCCTCTTCTTACGGCTTTCATTGTTTTTCTCCTTGTTTTTATTGTGAGGTTTTTGAAGAATTCAGACTCTATTAGTGCATAGCTTTTTGCGCTTCACCATTTGCTGAATAATGAATTTGAACAAACCCTACCCGCTGGTAATGCTTGATAATTTGCGGTAGATTGCGTGCTCAAAATTATCGATATCAATGTGAGATTGCCATTGAAAGCGCATAAGAAGCTTGGCCACTCACTGACTCATTAATCAACTTTAGGATAGGAGACTCTTATGGAATGCGGCATTCACATGTTGTTCCAAAACCCCGGTAATATGACCGACTTGGCCGTTTACGACGCTGAGCTTGAAATTGCCAAACTGGCTGAACCCCTGGGCTTCGACTCGCTGTGGTGTGTTGAGCATCACTTCACCGACTACACCATGTGCCCCGACGTCACCCAGTTCCTCAGCTACATGGCGGGTCAAACAAGCAAAATCAAGCTCGGTACTGGCGCTGTTATCTTGCCCTGGCACGACCCTTTGCGCGTCGCGGAAGAAATTTGCCTGCTCGACTACTACAGTAAAGGTCGCACCATCTTTGGCATGGGCCGAGGCCTGGCCCGTATCGAATACGATAACTTCCGTCTCGACATGAGCAAGAGCCGCGTGCAGTTCGACGAAAGTGCTGAAATGATTATCAATGCGCTGAAAACTGGCTTCGCTGAATATGACGGTGAAGTGATTAAACAGCCGCGCGTTGAAATTCGTCCACGCCCCCCTTACAGCTTTGACGATCGTATTTACTCGGTCGCTATGTCACCCGACTCAATCGACGCCGGTGCCAATATGGGCACCACCATTATGTTGTTTATGCAGAAGCCTCTCGCCGATATGGCCGTTGAAATTGGCCGCTATCGTGAACTCTTCCAGAAAAAACACAATGCCACAGCACCCCCCGTGCTGTGTATCGACTTTGTCGTTTGTGATGAGAACGCCGACCGCGCCGAAGAAATGGCGCGCAAATACGCCGCCGAGTACTTCCTCACCGCCGCGAATCACTATGAAATGGCGGGCGATCACTTTGAAGGTACCAGCGGCTATAACTCCTACGCCGAAGCCTCAAAAATGCTTAACGATGTTGGCGTTGATACCGTCGCCCAGGCTTTTGTCGACTATCAAATCTGGGGTACACCCGAGCAGATTCTCGAAAAAGCCAAAGCGCGCAAGCAAGTCATTGGCGACTTCAAAATGAGCGGCTGCTTCAGCTTCGCGGGCATGCCCTATGACTACGCCACCAAAAGTATGAGCCTGTTTGCAGAGAAGTGCATACCTGAGCTGCATAACTTGTAATTTGGTTTTTTCGTTAAGCTCAATTACCTGCTATTGAAATGAAAATGCCGAGTCATTAGTGACTCGGCATTTTTTTGATGGGTAAAGCTGTACGTTTCTATTCTTCGCGTTCAAACCAACGGTAAACGATTCCCGCTAATACTGCGCCGACAATGGGTGCGATCCAGAAAAGCCATAGTTGCGACAGAGCCCAGTCACCTTGAAAAATAGCGACACCGGTACTGCGCGCCGGGTTAACTGAGGTGTTGGTGATGGGAATACTAATGAGGTGAACCAGCGTAAGCCCGAGGCCAATGGCCAGTGGCGCAAAGCCCTGTGGTGCGCGCTTGTCAGTGGCACCCAATATAATAATCAAAAACATAAAGGTCATAACGATTTCGGTGACCAGTGCGGCCGTTAAGCTATAGCCTCCCGGGGAGTGCTCGCCATAACCGTTTGATGCAAATCCGCTTGCGCTAGCATCAAAACCCACTTGCCCTGAAGCAATGACATATAAGATTGCAGCGCCAGCCACACCGCCTGCTATCTGTGCGCCGATATACGGCGCTAGTTCGCTGAGGGAAAAACGTCCGCCCGACCAGAGCCCGAACGACACGGCAGGGTTAAGGTGGCAGCCGGAAATATGACCAATCGCAAAAGCCATGGTGACAACGGTTAAACCGAAGGCCAAAGAAACGCCAAGTAAGCCAATGCCAACATCGGGAAATGCAGCGGCCAGTACAGCACTACCACAGCCACCCAATACCAACCAGAATGTGCCTATAAATTCTGCGCCGAGTTTTTTCGTCAATGTCATAATTTTTATCCCTTTGTAAATATAAATTCCGTCTAATTGTAAATCTAATATGTGCGGTAAAATTACCACATGAACGTGCATAAACCTTTTGTGTTTTTAAAAATGCACTCGCTAGTTGGTACGTTTATTAACTCTGCAAAATAAAAAGGGCACGTAGAATATTTACGTACCCTTTTTCTACTTCAGATTTATTGCTTTGCCAGGGTATTAAGCAGGTTTCGCTGGTGCATTCGCACCCAGTGGTAAATTAAATAAATTAACGCAATTAAGACCAAGGATTTGCTCTTTCACTTCCTGCGTAACAGTCTCCGCATGCATGTCGACCAAAGCCATAGAATCAGGCCAGGTCGAGTCACTATGGGGGAAATCATTGGCCCACAGCAGGCGTTCAGGGTTCATGCGGTGCGAGCAACCAAAGGCTTCCCAGTCGTCCTGAAAGGTAAGCCAGACATTTTCACGAATATATTCACTGGGCAGGCGGGGCAGTAGAGGGCCATTTTTGCCGTAGCCGTGGCGAGTCATCGCGTGATCCATGCGCGCCATGTAGTGGGGCAGCCAGCCGGCATCGCCTTCGGCACCGACGAAGCGGAGTTTGGGGTGGCGTTCAAAAACACCGCCCAGGGTGAACAGACCGATTAAATCCTGAATGGCGCGGATCAATTTCATAAAGCCATTCAATTTATGGCCGCGATATTGACTGATACTGGCCGCACTTTCTTTGGAGGTGAGGATGTGGAAACAAATCGGCAGCTCCAGGTCAACGGCGCACTCCCACAGAGCGTCGTACATGGGGTGATCGTAATCTTCTTCAATGGGCATGCCCGGCATCATTACACCAACAAAGCCCGCCGCTTTAATACGGCGGAAATCTTCAATGGCAGAATCAACGCTGAGAATAGCGGTTTGGCCTAGACCAAACAGTCGATCAGGCACTTCACCGACATAGGCTTCTAGCCAGCGATTGTAGGAACGAAAGAGGGCGTCTTTATAGAGAGGGTCTTTAGCATTGCACAGCACCATGCCGACGGAGGCATAAATGATTTCCGCATCAACGCCATCCTGCTCTTGATCGGCGACACGAAACTTAGGATCCCAGCCACTGCGGTGCATATCGTAAAAGCGTCGGTTGGGACCTTCTTTGGGCATGATTTCGGCGGGAATACCGGCGGCAGACATTAAGCCTAAATCCAGTGGGCGTTTAATACCTTCCCACAAGTAGCCGTCGCCACCCTTGCCATCATCCACAATGCGCGGCACGCGATCGCGGTATTTGGGGTCGATATGTTCGGAGTAGGCCTCGGGGGGTTCGACAATATGTGAATCAGCTGAAACAACGGGTGCTTTCATGTTCAGTAACCTCAAGAGATAGAATTATTATTTATAATTTTTATACGACTATCAGTTGAAATGATCGAGACTAAAATTGCAAGAAGATTAGATATGCATCATCGGTGATTTCTCCGGCGAGATAATTAAAAAGCCCCGTCGTTGTAATGACAGCGACGGGGCTTAAGTGTGCAATAAAACGTTATTGGAGTATTTGTGTGCTAAGCCGTTTGCTCCTGAATAAACTGGCCAATTCGTGCAATGGCTTCGCGACCTTCAGGCACCATGGGTGCGAATAAATGCCAGACGTGAACCATATCTGGCCAAACCTCTAGTGTGGTATCGACACCTGCGGCTTCAGCACTTGCCGCAACGCGGGTGGCGTCATCGAGCAGAGTTTCGAGATCACCGACCTGGATCAACAAGGGTGGCAATCCCTTGTAATCCGCATACAAAGGAGAGGCTGTCGGCTGTTTCGGATCACCGCCGCCCATGTAAATTTGGCCCATACCCATCAAACCGCCGGGTTCAACCATGGGGTCAAGGTCGACTTTTGTTTTCATCGATTCACCCGTACCTTCCATATCGGTCCAGGGTGAAATGGGGATAGCTGCAGCAGGTAGTGTGTCACCCGCATCGCGTAGGGCAACAAGTGTGGCCAGCGTTAAACCACCGCCCGCAGAGTCGCCAGCGATGGTGATTTTATCCGCGGCGATGCCTTGGCTGAGCAACCAGCGATAGGCCTTTGTGGCATCTTCCACAGCGGCGGGGTAGACGTGCTCTGGTGCTAGTCGGTAATCAAGAGAGAGTACACGGCAGTTGGCGGCCTTCGATAGCGATGCGGTTAAACCCCGGTGTGTGGCAATCGAGCCAATGACATAACCACCACCGTGGAGGTATAAAAGAACGCGGTCGGTAGCAACACCGGGGGCATCAAGCCACTCGGCAGCAGTACCATCGATATCAACTGTGGTGACCGTGACATCGCTAGCGGGTGTGGCGAAATTTGCCGTGGCTTTGACAAAATTAGCGCGCATTTTATCGACTTTATCTTTCATCATCTCGTAATTTGAGGGGCCGGGGTAGTTCTTCCACAGCAGTTCAAGTAGCTTTTTACTCTCGGGGCTCGCCATTCGTTTTATCCTTATTTTTATTTGAATTGTTTCTGTAAAAAGGCTCCAATTTTTTCGACCGCTTGCTGCCCTTCTTCAAGCATCGGGGCAAAGGCGTGCCAAACATGAAACAGCTCTGGCTCATCGAGCAATTCAACGTCAACACCCGCTGCACGGGCTTTATCAGTAATGGTAATGGCATCGTCATAAAGAATTTCTTTGCCACCCACATGAACACACAGTGGCGGTAGGCCTGCCATATCGGCAAATACCGGCGATGCCAGTGGCGTTTTCGCATCAGTACCGTCGAGGTATTTATCACCCAGAGAATACAAACCTTCAGGTTTTACCATGGGGTCGATGTCGGCGCGGGCTTTAACCGAAGCCGCTTCGCCAGTGAGGTCAGCCCAGGGGGAAATCAGTACGCCAGCAGCGGGTAGCGCTATGCCTTTGTCACGCAAATTAACCAATGTCGCTAGAGTTAGGCCGCCACCAGCAGAGTCACCGGCAATGGCAATGTTTTTACCTTTATAGCCCTGGGACAGCAACCAGCAGTAAGCTGTAGTGGCATCTTCAACAGCGGCGGGGAAGGGGCTTTCAGGGGCCAGGCGATAATCGAGACCGAGGGTTTTGGCACCGGAAAAGCGCGATATATTCTGCATTAAATAGCGATGGCTTTTGATGGAACCAATCACATAGCCGCCACCGTGAAGGTAGAGCACGACACGATCATCGGCGGCACCGGGAGCAACCAGAAACTCAGCGGGCACACCGTCGGCATCGACCACTTCCTGGGTGACATCCTCGGGCACTAAAAAGCGTGCGCCACCTTCGTCGAGATTACGTCTTTCTTCTTCGAGAGACAGGGAGCCGAGAGTCGGCATTTTTTCAAATATGTTCAGAAGTTTGTCGAGTTGTGCCTGCGACATAGCGTTATCACTCCAATAGTTTTAAATTTTATGAGTTGTACATTGTTTCAATAAGTTGCACTACGTTTGTATGCCTTACTTGTTAAAGGCTTTGCGTAACACGCTAACGGCTTCATCTAAAAAACTGCGGGCTTCATCCAATGCACCGGCCATTGAGGCAAAACCGTGGATTTGTCCTTCGTAACAAACGTATTCGACAGGTACGCCAGCGGCTTTTAATTTGTCCGCATAGGCGCGGCCCTCATCGCGCAAGGGATCAAAGCCTGCCGTCATGACATAAGCCGGTGCCAGTCCTGCAAGATCATCGTTAAGCAAGGGTGAGGCCAGCAGGTTGTCCCAGTCTTCCGCTTGCTTCAAATAATGATCGAAAAACCAGTTCATGGCTTTGGCGGTAAGAAAGTAGCCGTCATCAAAATCTTTGTACGACTGGGTTTCTGCGCCCATACGTGTGGCGGGGTAGATCAGTAATTGCAGGGTCAGTTCAGGGCCACTGCGTTGTTGGGTCATTTGCGCAACGACAGCGGCAAGGTTGCCACCGGCACTATCGCCACCGATCGCAATACGGGATTTGTCAGCACCGATATTTTCCGCATTGTCGGCCGCCCACTGTAAAACCGCGTAACAATCTTCCGGTGCGGCGGGGAAGGGGTGCTCTGGGGCGAGGCGATAGTCGGGAACGATAACGATGCACTGTGCTTCGTTGGCATAGTGGCAGCATTCTTCGTAATGGGTCTCTGGGCTACCGATGACCCAGCCACCACCGTGGTAGTAAATAAAGACAGGCAGGTTTTTCGTTTCAACACCTTTGGGTGTGATCACCAGGGTACGAATGTCCCCATTGGGGCCGCTGATTTGTATTTCTTTCGTTTCTTTCACCTCGGGGGCGGGCAGGCCCAGCAGCTGGGTGGTGGCGGCAAAAATCGCGCGACCTTCTTCGGGTGTGCCTTCACCAAGACCGGGTGTGCCACTTTCTGCGGCGCGTTTGAGGAGTTCTGCAGCCTGAATATTTAATGCCATGGGGTATCCCTGTTGTTATTACGATGAGTTTTATTTTTAATTAATTAATTGATTTTGTTGATATCTGTGTTCTGGATTTTATTAAACGTTTCCTTAGCTCATTAGAAAATGACCATGCATGGAGGCAACGGGTTTGCCCGGATCATCCTGCCAGCACTGCACCTGCACGTTGGCGACCCGACGGCCCCGCTTGGTGACCAGTGCTTTGGCGTGCAGGTCTTTAATAAAGCCGGTGCGCAAGTATTCCACGGTGATATTAATGGTACGGGGCAAGTCATCACTTTCCTGATCGTGGGCCAGCTGAACAATTGCTGCCATTTCCAGTAAGCCGCCGATATTGCCTCCGTGTAGGGCGGGAATCCAGGGATTACCCGCAAGCTGAGGATTCGCCTTTAATGTGGTGATGAGCAGGCCGCCGTATTGATGCACGTTAATGCCAAGGGCCTTCATATAAGGGATGTTTTCGGAAAGAATAGAAAAATCCTGATTTTCTTTTGCCCGTTTAATTAGCTCCATAAAACTCATTATTTCGTTTCCCCCTGAGCCAGCTCGGGCTGGGCATTTTTCTGTACTTCTTTACCGGTACCTTTGGCGGTGATCATAAATGTCGCGGTGGCGTTGGCGATAGGTTTTGATTTGTCTGACTGATAGGCAATGCCTCTGACAAAACAGACATTTCGAGTCACTTTATAGCAGTGACCGTAAGCGAAGACGTCTTCTTTCGGCGTGGCAGGTTTCAAGTAATCAATGCGTAAATCCAGGGTGGCTATCGTAGTTGGCCCGCCCAATGCCGCAATGACAGAGAGGCCGCAAACCGCATCAAGCGTGGTAGTGATAATGCCGCCGTGAAGAATTCCGGTCAGCGAATTACCGGCAAGATGCTCGGCATAGGGTACAGATACGGTCGCTTCGCCTTTATCAATATCGAGGATTTTAAGACCTATATAAACGGCAAAAGGCGATTGATTCTCGGGTTTGGAGCGAAAGTGAACGAGGCGTTCCATTAATGCTTTATCGGTCATAAGCCCTACGTAAAATAATGGTAATAAGTGGCAGGGGCGTTAGCGCATATTCATTTGTATCGCTTAAAAGAGCCCCGTCGCTGCGTTTAATTGCACGGACATCATAGGTGCAGGGCTATCAATTTTCAATGTAGTGGGGGGGCTTAAGAACTGCCGCAATCATCAGTGCTTAGTGCTATATTTAGACGCATTAAAATCTGAGACATGACAAAGGTAAGTGATGATGGGAAATTCAACGGGCGCTCTGCCCTCAGCAGAACAGGCACTGCCTGGCCGCAGCACCATTATGCCAGTGCCGGCAGCGCACTTCGTCAACGGCCATCCGTTAAAGGCGCCTTTTCCTGAAAATATGCAACAGGTGCAGTTTGGTATGGGTTGCTTCTGGGGTGCTGAGCGACGTTTTTGGCAGCAGGAAGGGGTTTACACCACGGCTGTTGGCTACGCTGGGGGTATTACTCCTAACCCCGCTTATGAAGAAGTTTGTAGCGGTGGCACCGGGCATACTGAAGTGGTGCTGGTGGTTTTTGATCCGGCCGTTATCAGCCTCGCTGATCTTCTAAAAATATTCTGGGAGGCCCACGACCCCACTCAGGGCATGCGCCAGGGCGGCGATATTGGCACGCAATATCGTTCGGCTATTTATTGTTATGGGGCCGAGCAGCTGGCCGAAGTGCAAGCGAGCGGTGTTAAATATCAGGCGGCCTTAAAAGCGGCAGGGCTGTCGGCGATTACGACAGAAATTAGTGAAGCACCTGAGCTTTACTATGCAGAGGACTACCATCAGCAATATCTGGCAAAAGTACCGAACGGTTATTGCGGACTACGCGGTACGGGTGTGAGTTGTTAGTCACAGAATAAATGGGCGCTGAAACTGAAAGAACAGGGGAAGACTCGAAACTTATCTTCGATGGCCAGTGTCCTTTTTGCCAGGCTTATGTCGCCACCCTCGAAGATCAGAAGCCAAATCCTCAAGCGGGATTGAACAAAGTTGATGCCCGCTGTGCTCCTGAGCTTGTAGCGCAACTTGCTGATAAAAATATCGATATTAATGCCGGCATTGTGCTGATTAAAGGCGAAGCGTTTTTTCAAGGTGCTGAAGCGCTGACAATACTCGCAAGGGGACATGCTGCAAAAGGCGGGGTAAATGGTTTACTTCATCGTTTGTTACGTTACCGGCTTTTATCTATTTTGATCTATCCCGTATTACGGACGCTAAGAAATTTGTATTTACGGCTGTCAGGACGAACAGCGATTGAACTGACGGCAAAGAAAGACCACGCTGTTAATCGCAAATGATCAGCGCTTAATATCAAATTTAATGTGCGTTAACAGCTCAATTCTGAGGCTATCTTTTATCAAGATGTTTGATAATTGTGTTTTTCACCTCACTATTAAAGCATGCAAAAATAACGCTTTCGATTGTTTGATTATTGGCGAGAAAATCACTGACCTCCGCGACGGCAATTTCACAGGCCTCACTAATGGGGTAAGCATAAACCCCGCAACTGATGGCGGGGAAGGCAATAGTACGCAGTCCGTGTTCGACAGCCAGGTTTAGCGAATTACGGTAGCAGGCCGCCAACAGTTGAGCTTCGTTATGCTGTCCGCCCCGCCAAACGGGGCCAACAGTGTGAATCACATACTTTGCCGGCAGGTTGAACGCAGGCGTGATTTTCGCAGCGCCAGTGTCACAACCGTTTAATGTTTTGCAGGCTTCGAGTAATGCGGGCCCAGCGGTGGCATGAATAGCGCCATCAACTCCGCCACCGCCGAGTAGTGAGTTTTTAGCAGCGTTGACGATGGCAGCGACTTTAAGCTGAGTGATGTCGCCTTCTAAAACTTCAATTTTATTCATTGGCATTTTTATTATTTGAATGTAGAGCTAAAAACTACACAGGCCTCATAGAGAGGCCTGTTTAGTTTTACGGTGTTGTCGTATTACCCAACACTTTGGACAGTTTACATATTCGGGTAATTCGGCCCACCTGTTCCCTCGGGTGTTACCCAGGTAATGTTTTGTGCGGGGTCTTTAATGTCGCAGGTTTTACAGTGCACGCAGTTTTGGCCGTTGATCTGGAAAGTCTTTTCACCAGCTTCGTTCTCCAACACCTCGTAAACACCAGCGGGACAGTAGCGCTGTGCTGGCTCGTCGTAGAGGGGTAGGTTTTTGGCCAGCGGAATAGTGTCATCGCTGAGTTTTAGATGACAAGGCTGATCTTCTTCGTGGTTAGTATTCGACAGGAATACAGACGAAGGCTTATCAAAACTGAGTTTGCCATCGGGCTTGGGGTAGTCAATTTTCTTGCATTCACTGGCTGGTTTCATTTGCGCGTGATCGGGCTTGGGATCTTTCAGCGTAAACGGCAGATTGCCATTGAAAATATTGATGTCGATAAAGGCAAAGGCCGAACCGATAATATTACCCCATTTGTGCTGAGCAGGACCAAAGTTACGCTGTACATGCAGCTCCTTATAAGCCCATGAGTTCTCATAAGCGGTGGCGTACTCAGTAAGCTCTGTGCCGGCTTGTTCTTTACCCAACGCAGCAGTCACCACTTCAGCGGCAATCATGCCGGACTTCATGGCGGTGTGGTTGCCTTTGATTTTTGCAAAGTTCATGGTGCCGGCATCGTCACCGATCAACAGGCCACCGGCGAAACTCATTCGTGGCTGCGACTGCAAACCACCCTTGGCGAGAGCCCGTGCGCCATAGGCGATACGTTCTCCACCTTCAATATACTGCTTAACAATGGGATGGTGCTTAAAGCGCTGAAACTCATCGAAGGGACTGAGGTGGGGGTTGGAGTAAGAGAGATCGGTGATCAGACCCAGGGCCACCTGATTATCTTCCAGGTGATAAACAAAGGCACCACCTGCCGATTTGCTTTCGTCCAAAGGCCAGCCCGCACTGTGAACGACTAGACCTTGCTGGTGTTGCTCGTCGCTGACCTTCCAGATTTCTTTAATGCCGATACCGTAGTGCTGGGGGTCTTTGCCCGCCGCAAGATCAAATTTCTCGATCAGCTGCTTACCCAAGCTACCGCGACAACCTTCAGAAAACAACGTGTACTTACCGTGCAACTCCATGCCTTGCATGTAGCTGTCTTTTTGTTCGCCATTAAGGCCAATGCCCATATCGCCAGTAGCAATGCCTTTTACACTGCCGTCGTCGTGATAAACGATTTCGGCGGCGGCAAAGCCAGGGAAGATCTCAACACCCAGGGCTTCGGCCTGTTCAGCCAACCAACGGCAGAGGTTGCCGAGGCTAATAATGTAGTTGCCTTCGTTGTGCATGGTTTTGGGCACAAAGAGGTTGGGCACCTTAATGCCTTTCTCCTGACTGGTGAGAACATAAATGTCATCGCCCTCTACTGGCGTATGCAGAGGCGCACCTTTTTCTTTCCAGTCGGGGAAGAGTTCGTTGAGAGCGGTGGGTTCGAATACCGCACCAGAGAGAATATGTGCGCCGACTTCAGAGCCTTTTTCAACGACGCAGACAGTTGTCTCCGGATTCAATTGGCGCAAACGACAGGCGGCTGATAAACCAGCAGGGCCGGCGCCAACAATGACAACGTCGTATTCCATGTACTCTCTTTCCATCACTTTTCTCCAAACAGCCAAAGACAATCGCGCATTTTAACCCAGTGTTAGTAGGCAAGGCCATGTTACAAGCAGAGAAAACTGTACCGAATGGGTTTCTGCAGGTTGTCAGACCAATTCATTGGGCTAAAATCAAGACCAAAATTTGATTTTTGATGTCAGAATCGGCATGATTACGCCCGCTAAATTGGGTGCTTTATTGTGCAGCCAATTTATTCGTCACACTCCACAACATACCTAAAAGGTGGTTCATGAAGATTCTTGTCGCTGTTAAGCGCGTCGCTGACTACAACGTAAAGGTAAGGGCCAAGTCAGATAATACGGGCCCCGACCTGGCCAATGTAAAAATGGCTATCAATCCCTTCTGTGAAATTGCTGTTGAAGAAGCGGTTCGACTGAAGGAAAAAGGCGTTGCAACAGAAATTATTGTTGTCTCTATTGGCCCACAAGCCGCTCAGGAGCAGGTTCGCACTGCGCTGGCACTGGGTGCTGATCGCGGTATTTTGATCACCACTGATACTGACCTCGAGTCACTGGCCGTTGCCAAATGCCTAAAGGCTGTTTGTGATAACGAAAGCCCCGACATCGTCTTGCTGGGTAAGCAGGCCATTGATGGCGACAACAACCACACAGGCCAGATGCTTGGCGCACTGACTGGTTGGGCACAGGCGACATTTGCTTCCGAGCTCACTATCGACGGTGATAGCGCTACGGTTATCCGCGAAGTTGATGCCGGCCTGCAGACTATTCAAATTAAATTGCCAGCCATCGTTACCGCTGACTTACGTTTGAATGAGCCTCGTTATGCTTCATTGCCTAACATCATGAAAGCCAAGAAAAAGACGATTGATAGCACCACCCCTGCAGATCTGGGTGTTGATGTTGCTCCCCGTACAACCCTGCTCAAGGCCGAGCCACCCGCCGAGCGTAAGGCGGGCATCAAAGTAGAAGATGTTGCACAACTGGTTGATAAACTGAAAAACGAAGCCAAGGTGATCTCATGAGTATTCTGGTAATTGCGGAACACGACAACAACGAAATCAAAGGCGCAACGCTGAATGCTGTTGCCGCCGCCCAGGCTATTGGTAGCGATGTTGATATTCTTATCGCCGGTGCCAACTGTAGTGCTGCAGCCGATGCGGCAGCAAAAATTGCAGGCATTAACAAAGTTGTTGTTGCCGACAACGCTGCCTACGAATTTATGCTGGCTGAAAACGTTGCCCCTTTAGTTGCTGAATTAGCGGCTAATTATGGCCACATTCTTGTGCCTGCTACCACTAACGGCAAGAATGTCATTCCCCGTGTTGGTGCTTTGCTCGACGTGCAGCCAATTTCTGATATCAGTGCTGTTATCAGCGAAGATACTTTCCAGCGTCCTGTCTATGCGGGCAACATCGTCGCTACAGTACAGAGCAGCGACAGCATTAAAGTGATGACGGTTCGTACTACAGCTTTTGACCCCGTAGCAGCAGAGGGTGGCAGTGCCACTATCGAAGCCGCTGGCGGTGTTCACGATGCAGGCATTTCTGAATTTAAAGGCGAAGAAGTCGCCAAGTCTGATCGCCCTGAGCTGACTGCTGCCGATGTCATCGTTTCCGGTGGCCGTGGTATGCAGAATGGCGAGAACTTCGAGCTGCTTTACAAAGTTGCCGATAAGCTTGGCGCCGCTGTTGGTGCTTCACGTGCTGCTGTTGATGCGGGTTTTGTACCTAACGAAATGCAGGTTGGTCAAACGGGTAAAATCGTTGCTCCTGATCTCTACATTGCCGTCGGTATTTCGGGTGCCATTCAGCATCTGGCAGGTATGAAAGACTCTAAAGTCATTGTTGCTATCAACAAAGACGAAGACGCACCGATTTTTCAGGTGGCTGATTACGGTCTTGTTGCTGATTTGTTTAAGGCATTGCCAGAGTTGGACGAAGCGCTGTAAGAGCTTTCTTCATCTCAATAAAAAAACCGGCATACGCCGGTTTTTTTATGTCTGCTAACTTGTGTCTACTCCCCCTGATGGTTATTCCTCTTTCTCTTAATGGCTTTATCGCGTTGTTCCGGGGATAGGTTTTGCCACTTCTGCCTCAACCTTTTTCTTTCCTCTGGGGGTAGCTGCTTGAACTTCTTACGGGCCTCTTTAAGCCGTTGTTTCTCTTCCGCAGGCAATGCTTCAAAGCGCTTTTTACGTTCTTTAAAGCGTTTCCTTTGCTCTGCTGTCATTTCCTTTCCAGGTGTAGCGCTATTCTCTTGCCGAGAAATTATTTGTATTTCAGGTGGGGGTTTAGCTTCATCTGAATTCGATAAAATATCGCTAGTTAATTGATATTTATAAATATTATTCTTATCTACGATGGGGTTTAAGCGAGTATGTGCGCTAACGGATACGCAGCTCATCAACAGAGCGATAGCAATGATTGATGGTAATGGGTTTAGCATCTTAACCTCGAAAGCTCTGTTCATTCTCAGCCAGCCAATAATAAAACTCGAGATCATCATAGAGTTCAGTATTGTCACTCAAGTAATCAATGGATGATGGCGATGTAAAAGGGGAGAGCGGCGCTGCCAGAACAATGAGCAGTAGTGATGCCAGAGCCATGCCCGCAGTGGGCCACGAAAAGTGCCTCCAACGGTGGGGCGTGTTCGTTTTGCGCGTGAGTTGTAAACCAAGTGCCTGTTGGCGAATATCGGCCAACTGGGTGAGGTTCTCTGTATCGATGGTTTGCTCACTGTGGCGTAATCTGGTTTGTAGATCCTGTTCAAATTGAGTTTTCATAGCAGCCTCCTTAAAGGGGTTCCCCAAGGTTTGAGCGCAGAGCCTTTAAAGCTCTTGAGTAATGGGTTTTCACACTGCCTTCACTGCAGCCCATAGATTGGGCAGTTTCCAGCGTTGAAAAGCCCTCCCAGCAGCGCAACATGAAGGCTTCTCGCTGTCGACGGGGCAGCCGGCTTATCTGTAAGTGAAGGTGAACAATCGTGCGTTCTCTCTGCAGGTGGATGGCAGGGTCACCCTCTGTAGCGGGTATTCTGTCAAACGGATCTGCAGGTGTATCTTTTTCATCAGTATTCTGACTCGCAAGCCCAGGTAGCAAGCCACCAAAACGTCGCTGCAATTTACGCCGCCGAAACAGGTCGTTAATTTTGTTATTCAGAATACGATAAAACAGTTTTCGCCACTCATCTACATCCCGGTCTGCATAGGACTTTACGAGTTGTAGCATGCTGTCCTGCACGACATCCATGGCGTCATCAGCATTACCCAGGGCCGCACGCGCCATGGTGAAGGCACGGCGTTGCACTGAGCTTAAAAAGCCATCGAGGGCCAGGCGGGATTCGTCACTCTCGACCGGCATGTTACGTTTTAGCGCAGGAATATCCATAAGGGGCACGCAATGGCGAGCTAGTGATGGACATGGTGTAAAACTTCATTGAGCACGATAGCCCCAGCAATTAATCGGTAGGTTTCTCGCCGGTCATAATCATAGGAAAGACGGTGTTCATAGCGGTGATGCTTGTGGTGATTACCACTGCGATACACTGTGTAACCAGAATAAACCTGATAGCTGGGCTTGTGTTGATGATGACTAGCAGACTCATATTGACGTCTATGGTGGTGCTGCTCAGCTTTGCGTATAGAATGTTTTAATTTTGAATACTGGTGAGCACGCGGGTGTTTATCTCGAGAATGATGTTTATGCTCTGCAAATGTCGGCGCGGAAATAACCAACGGCAATAGGGCTGCCAATATCAACCTTGTTACATTCATTTTATTATTCCCCAATGTGGCTAATTTTTTAGGTCGTATAGATACAAACGCCTTTAGCCACTATTGGTTGACATTAATTACTGACTGTATGAATTAAACAAGCCTTTTTTTACCACACGCGTTTCCAGTGAAGTGGTAGAAGCACTGGTGTAATCGAACAACAAATTCGCAGTTTCCCGCAAAATGGGATCAGGGGTTTGCTCATCTTCCTTCTGTTGTTTACGGAAAGCTTCTACGGCCTCAGTCGATTCAAAGGGTGCTTCGCTACGAGTTTTACGTCGCTTATTTTCAATCGCCAGCCACTTTCTTTCGCGCTCATCTTTAGTTTGTTCACGACTACTTTTATTCAGCGTAAATTCTTTTAATGCGCGTTGTTCAGTAATTAAAGCAATTTCATTGAGCATAAAACGCCAATCTGGATTTGATTCGATACGCTGTTGATGCTGTGTTTTTAGGTCGAGAAGTAGGGGGCTAAAGTCTTCATATTCACGGTGTTTGACCGCGCGAATACTGTCCCAGGGTAGGGCGTTATCCTGGCTACTCTCACCCACTTCCTCTGTATTGAAATAGGAGGGGAAGCTGATGTCGGGGATGACGCCGCGATGCTGAGTACTTTGTCCTGAAACACGATAAAATTTCGATTCTGTCAATTTTAGCCGACCCTGTTCTAAAGGGGCGAGAACCTGCACTGTGCCTTTACCAAAACTGGTCGTTCCAACGACTAAACCACGACCGTAATCTTGAATCGCACCGGCAAAAATCTCAGATGCAGAGGCGCTCAGTCGGTTAATTAACACCATAAGAGGGCCGTCGTAAAAGGGCCTCTGTCGGGCGCGTTGCTCTCGGGAAACACGCTGGTCAGCATGACGAATTTGCACTACTGGACCCGGATGAATAAACAGGTCGGTCAGTGCAGTGGCCTCATAAAGAGAGCCGCCGCCATTGTTACGCAGGTCGAGAACAATACCGTCAACACCGTCTTTTTTTAGATCGATGATGAGCTTCATAACATCCCGAGAAGTGCTTTTAAAATCGGGATCGCGCTTACGATAGGCTTCAAAATCCATATAAAAGGCGGGGACTGTGATAACGCCTGCCCGAAATTCTTGGCCATCTTGTTGTAGTTCGATGATTTCGCTTTTGGCGGCCTGTTCCTCAAGCTTTACCTTGTCACGAATAATGGCGACCGTTGTTGTTTTATCGCCACCTTCTGATGTGCCTGGAATTATTTCCAGTCGGACTCGGCTATCTTTTTTACCACGAATAATCGCGACGACATCATCCAGACGCCAGCCGATGACATCGACCATTGCCTCATCATTCTGCGCCACACCAATAATCTTATCTTCAGCGGCTAGAACGCCCTGTTTATCAGCCGGGCCGCCAGGAACGATGCGTACGATCTTGGTGAACTCGTCCTCTAATTGTAAAACAGCACCAATCCCTTCCAGTGACAGGGACATTGAAATATTGAAGTTTTCAAGCGTTCGCGGGGCAAGATAGCTCGTGTGGGGATCGTAGAGTCCAGCCATGACATTGATAAAGCTTTGTATGGCGTCATCAGCATCTTGTTGCGCCAATTGTTTAAGCTGGTTTGCGTAGCGTTTGCGTAATAGCTCGCGAGCCTTATCAGACTCTTTGCCCGAAAGTACCAGGCGGAGGAGGCTGTCTTTCATGCGCTTACGCCAGTAATCGTCAGCTTCCGCTGTATTTTCCATCCAGGTGCGGCTGTCCCTATCAAGATTAATTGTTTCTTCAAGACTAAAGTCGAAGCTGAAATCACCCTCGAGGACGACAATATTACTTTCCAGGCGGTCGGCGATACGATCACGAAAGAGATTATAAATGGCAAAGGCTTGGCTTAAATCACCATTTTCTAGAGCATCATCGAAGCTATAACGGCCGGATTCAAACCTCGTCATATCCGGTTTAAGGAAATAGACCTTAGCGGGATCCAATGCATCAAAATAAGCATCGAGCAAGCGACTGGAAAAACGGTCATCAACGACTTGTTTTTTGTAATGCTTGTTGCTCAGGGTTTCAATAATTTCAACAGCAGTTTTCGAATGCGCTTTGGTAAATACCAGGGGTTCTGTTTTGCCATAAGTAGTAGTTGCGACAAGAAACAGAATAATTGCGAATGGCAGTAACTTCATAAGGTATGCAGTCTTTCTATTGTTAGGGTAGGAGTGTAGCACTATGGTTCGTTTGCCTTGTGTAGCCAGCGTATCAAAAACGGGATATGGGAGTGGACTGGTGGTGAATTAGATCCACAGCCTGATCATCATCGAAACCTGATTTAACATAATATACATTATACGCAATTGACGGTGTGCTACTCACGGTTGTTAAGACTGCCAGGCTGGGGCTGAGTTCAAATTATAACTAGCTCAGCGAAAGCACATACTCAAGTGGCTGTTACTATTTGGCCGACGTATCGACGTCTGCCGCTTTACTAACGAGATAAAGCCAAAGCACACCAGCTACACCCGCCACAAAAGATGCTAGCAGGATGCCTGTTTTGGCAATCAGTAATAAATCCTCTCGCTCACCAAAGCCGAGCTGGGCAACAAAGATAGACATGGTGAAGCCAATGCCGGCTAAGAGTGATACTCCAGCAATCTGTGTAAAACGCGTATCTTTGGGAAGCACAGCAATGCCGAGCTTTAGCATCAACCAGCTAACGCCCGTTATGCCAATAAATTTGCCCAATATCAGGCCCAGCGATACACCGATAAATGTGGGATGGCGCAGTGTTTCACCTATCGATGCTAGCTCAAGGGGAATGCCTGCGTTGGCCAATGCAAAAATAGGGATGACAATATAGGCAACCGGCATGTGCCAGGCGTGTTCAAGACGTTGCAAAGGTGCCTGTACGCTATGCACTCCGTTTTCAAGGCACTGCACTACTGCGCGTAATTCGTCATTGGTCATGATGCTTCGGCCCGATTGATGACTGGCATCGAAACGCTGCATTAGAGCTTTGATTTGATCACTAAAGCGCTCAGGCTGATATTTTGGTATTGCAGGGACACACAGGGCACCCAGCACACCTGCAAGAGTTGCATGCACACCAGAAAGCATAACGGCATACCAGAAAATGACTGAAACGATAAAGTAAGGCAGTGTCTTGCGAATACCAACAAGATTCAACACGATCAATAATGCCAGTAGAACAACCGCCGCAGCCAGAGGCCAAAGGGCAATAGTTTCAGTATAAAACACAGCGATAACGACAACAGCGCCCAGATCATCAACGATCGCGAGCGCCACTAAAAAGGTAATCAGCGCCTTTGGCACACGACTCGCGAGTAGTGACAGCGCACCGATAGCAAAGGCGATATCGGTGGCCATGGGAATACCCCAACCCCGCGCAGCATCACCCTCTGGGTTAATCATGAAATAAATTAATGCCGGTACCACCATGCCACCAATTGCGGCGCCAATGGGTAGTGCTGCATTACGAAGATCGGCCAACTCCCCTACTAATATTTCACGCTTTAATTCCAGACCTACAACGAAAAAAAACATCGCCATCAAACCATCGTTGATCCAGTGATGCAGGCTCATTTCAATAGCCCAGCTACCGACATTGAGGCTGAGCGGGGTATGCATAAAATGCGTATAAGCCGATGATAATGGGCCGTTTGCCAAAATCAGGGCGACTACAGCTGTGCCCATCAACAACAGACTACTGGTGGTTTGGCGGTGAATAAATTCTTCGAAGGGAGTCAGAACCTTGTCAAAGGCCTGTTCCCAGGGTGAATTAAAAACCCCTCTTTTTCCTGTTCCTTGCTGCTTAGGCTTGGCCATTATTTTATCCTTAAGTAACAATGCTGATAATTACCCAAGAGTAAGGGGCTACTCAGCAGACTACAAGAGCAAGGCCCTGCCCTTAATTAAATAAATAATTAAATAAAGATTCTGTATGTGGTCACGGGCGCTGTTTGGATGAGGTACGATGCTATTGAATAGGCAACATACTGTTCTGACTATAGAAGAAGATACCGTACTGCAGAGTTTAATATTACTGGGTCGATGGGTCGGCGCTGCCTGACATTATTAATGGGGTAAAACCCGGATTAACGATCAGCACGCCAATCGATAATCCGGACAAAGTATTGCGCCCTACTCTTCAGTCTTTACTTAAGCGCAAAACCTTCGTAGTCGTGGGCAGCCACATCATCACATTTTGCTTTGTAATGTGGCGCGCCACCGGCATAGAGCATAAAGGTGCGCTTGGCATCGGGGTTGTTGGGATTAACGCCCATAAACCAGGAGTCGGCTGTCGGGAACAGGGTTTTCTGAGCCAGATCATCGACATGCTGAGTCCATTCATCTTCCGCTGCCACCGTAGGTTCAACTTCGACCAGATTCTTCTTATTCATATAGGTGATTAAGTCGACCACCCAGTCGACATTCTGCTCGATACAGCGGGGAATATTACAGAAGGTTGCGCCATTGTGAGGGCCAACCAGTGTTAATAAATTGGGGAAGCCAGCGGTCTGCATACCCAGGTAAGTACGGGGGCCATCTTCCCACTTGTTGATCAATTTCTGGCCGCCTTTGCCGGTAATATCGATACGCTTAAGCGCACCGGTAACGGCGTCAAAACCTGTTGCATAAATAATTAGATCCAATTCATAAAGCTTGTTACTGCAACGCACACCCTCGGGCATAATTTCTTCAATGGGTGTTTTGTTGAGATCAATCAGGTGTACATTGTCCTGATTAAAGGCTTCAAAATATTTGGTTTCCATCGGCACGCGGCGAGTACCAAAACCGTGGTCTTTCGGAATAAGTAGGTCTGCTACAGCAGGGTCGTCGACACGTTGACGGATTTTTTTGGCAACGAATTCAGTGATCAGCGCATTCGCTTCGGGGCTGGTCATAATGTCGTTGTAGTTGGCCAGCCAAATGCCAAAGCCCGGTTCGGCATAGAGCTTTTCAAAAAAGGCTTCGCGCTCTTCATCAGACACGTCGAGCGCCGATGTGTCGACAAATTTGTGGGCAAAGGCGCCAAAGGTAGTACTGAGAAACTCAAAGGTTTCTTTATAGTGGGCTTTGATGTCATCCATCTCGGCTTGCTCAATGGGGGCATTGTGCAGCGGCGCGCACCAGTTGGGCGCGAGTTGAAAAACGGTCAGTTCTTTGGCTGTTTTTGCGACTTCCTGAATAACCTGTGTACCGGTAGCGCCGGTGCCGACAACGCCGACTCGCAGACCACTAAAGTCATTGCCCTGCCAACCGCTATCGCCCTCGGGCCAGCGCGCTGTATGGCAGTAATCGCCTTTGAAACTATCAACGCCGGGGATGCGCGGCATGGTGTAAGCAGACAAGGGGCCGGTGGCTGAAATCAGAAAGCGAGCACTGGCGGTGCTGCCATCTTCCAGCTCAATATTCCACTGAGTCTTCGTTTCGTCATAAGTGGCTTTCGCAACACGGCTGTTGAATTGAATGTCTTTGCGCAGATCAAATTTGTCAGCGACATAGTTGAGATAGCGTTTGGTTTCGGGCTGCGGCGCAAAGCGTTCAGTCCAGTTCCACTCTTGCAGTAGCTCGTCAGAAAAAGAGTAACCGTACGTATGACTCTCAGAATCGAAACGACAACCCGGATAGTTATTCCAGTGCCAGACACCACCTACCCCATCACCGGTTTCATAGACTTTTACGTTGAGTCCTAGCTCTCTCAGTTTGAGCAGCTGATACATACCGGCAATGCCGGCTCCCATGACAATAGCATCATATTGATTAGACATACTTTGGCCTCTTTATATTGAGTGTTAAATAAAAGCGTGGATAAAAGAAAGGGCCACTTGTTACAGCAGCCCTTTCGATGTTCTAACTTGATACTAGATCGCTTTAAAAACTAGCTGCCAGCTATTTAAGAACGAACCCTTCATAGGCGTTCTCCGCAACCTTATCGCACTCAGCACGGTAGTTTTGCTGGCCACCGGCGTAGAGCATAAAGGTCCGCTTTTTAGAGGGGTCGTTAATATTAACGCCCATAAACCAGGAGTCCGCCGAAGGAAATAAAGTCCCTTCTGCTGTTTCATCAACATGAACAGTCCAGGCATCTTCCGCTTCTACCGTAGGCTCAATGGAGTGGAAGTTGTTTTTCTTCATGTAGGCAACCGTATCGGAAACCCACTCAACATTCTGCTCAATACAGCGAGGAATGTTACAGAAAGTTGCTCCATTATGGGGGCCAACCAGCGTGAACAAGTTGGGGAAACCCACCGTTTGCATGCCCAGTAAAGTGCGCGGGCCGTCCGCCCACTTATCGGTTAATTTAGCGCCGTCTTTACCGGTAATATCAATACGCTTTAGCGAACCTGTTACCGCATCAAAACCCGTGGCATAAATAATGATGTCGAGATCATACATTTCATCACTACACTTAACGCCTTCAGGCAGAATCTCTTCAATGGGCGTTTCTTTGAGGTTAATCAGCTTAACGTTGGGCTGGTTATAGCACTCAAAGTACTTGGTCTCCATGGGTACACGGCGAGTACCGAAGCCGTGATCTTTGGGGATCAGGTTCTCAGCTGTTTTAGGATCGTTGACGCGGCTACGAATCTTACGGGCAATAAAGTCTGTAATCAGATCATTAGCCTTACGGTCGGTCAGAATGTCGTGAAAGTTACCCAGCCAGATACCAAAACCAGGCTCGTAGTACTTCTTCTCGAAGAAGGCTTCTCTCTCTTCATCAGACACGTCAAGGGCTGAACGCTCATCAAATTTATGATGGAAGGCACCAAAGGTATCATTACACTCAGCAAAAATTTTCTTATAGTTCGCTTTAATATCCTTCATTTCTTCAGGACTAATCGGGCCATTGCCAAGCGGCGCACACCACTCGGGTGCCAGTTGGAAGACAGTCAATGAATCCGCCGTTTTGGCAACTTCCTGAATGACCTGTACGCCGGTTGCACCCGTGCCGATAACACCCACGCGTTTACCACTGAAATCAGTACCTCTGCCACCAAAGCCTTCTTTCGGGTAGCGTGCTGTGTGCGCCCACTCGCCTTTGAAGCTATCGATGCCGGGAATGCGTGGCAAGGTGTGTGCGTTAAGCGGCCCTGAAGCAGAGACCAGAATTTCTGCTCGAGCAGTACTGCCATCTTCTAGCTCAACTTCCCACTGATTCGCCGCTTCATCAAAAGTGGCCTTGGTGACGCGGGTGTTAAACTGAATGTCTTTACGGAAATCATACTTATCGGCGACAAAGTTGAGGTAACGCTCAGTGTCAGGCTGTGCGGCAAAACGCTCTTTGTAATCCCATTCCTGGAGTACTTCTTCTGACCAGGAGTAGCCATAGGTATAACTCTCTGAGTCAAAGCGACAGCCGGGATACTTATTCCAGTACCAAGCACCACCAACGCCTGTCCCTGTTTCATAGACCTTTACCGAAAGCCCCTGCTCTCGCAGTGTGTGCAACTGATACATACCTGAAATACCAGCGCCAATAATGATGGCATCGTATTGATTTGACATAGATTTACCTCGTTAATTTCTGGACAAAAAACATGAATACTTGTCAAGATTAACTCCCCTAATACAGCAGAAGTGAATGCAAGCAGGCGCTAAATCAAGGCTCATCAATATCAAGTAGAACCTGACCGCAATGCTGTGTGCTGAACGGACATACCGTGAACCAGCAAAGCACAGAACAGCAATGTACCTCTTCAAATGAGACAGGGGTTTGATTTGCCTCAATTGATCTGATCAGTAAAGCTAGCCAGCGCAATGAAATTGCTAACCCCTTAATAAGAAGCTACTATTTTCAGCACAACAACTAAGTACTTTTTTACAGTGAGAGGTTAAGAGCATGGGTCAAGGTCGGCAATCAAAAGTAATAGAAACCCCCAACACTGCAGCAGAGACAATTTTAAAGGCACAGAAGGATGCTTATTTTCAGAATCCCTACCCCTCCTTACAAGAACGTCTTGAAAATTTGCGCAAACTTGAAGCCCTGCTAAATAAAAACACCGATGCGATCACTGCGGCAATTTCTGCTGACTTTGGCCATCGCAATCCCACCGAAACCAAAATGGTTGAAATTTTTGGCTGCTTAACCGCCTCTCGTGACACCCGAAAAAATCTCAAAAAGTGGATGAAGGCCCAGCGACGTCACACCTCCATCATGTTTTTTACGGGTAAAAATGAGGTTATTCCTCAACCTAAAGGTGTCATCGGTATAGGGACCCCCTGGAACTATCCGCTCTTTTTGTCCATCGGGCCGGTGATTAATGCCATCGCCTCGGGTAATCGTTGCATGGTCAAGCTTGCGTCTAACTCGCAAAATCTTTGTCGCTTGTTGCAAGGTTTATTTCGCGACACCTTTGGTGATGACACGGCAGCCTATTTACCCGGGCTCAGTGGCTCGGAGTTTTCCAGCCTGCCTTTCGACCACATCGTTTATACCGGATCAGCTGAAAGTGGCATTAATGTCATGACTGCCGCCGCACAAAACCTGTGCCCGGTAACACTGGAGCTCGGCGGTAAATCACCCACCATTATTTGCGACGACTACGACTTACAAGAAGCTGTTAGTCGCATTATGTACGGTAAATACGTTAATGCCGGACAGACCTGTGTTGCGCCAGACTACGTCTTTGTACCCCGGCACAAGCGTGATGAATTTGTTCGTATTGCCGGTGAAATCATGCGCCAGCGTTATCCTGATACCAATAAGGATGATTACACATCGATCATTGATGAGCGATCCTACACCCGACTAAAAGAGACCCTCGATGATGCTGTCGCGAAAGGTGCCGAAGCGATACAGCTAACGACTGAGGGCTTTAATGATGAGTGGCGCAAGTTCCCACCCCATCTTGTATTGGATATCAACGAAGATATGCGCATTGCGCAGGAGGAGATATTCGGCCCCCTCTTCAGCGTGATGACTTACGACTCTCTCGACGAGGTTCTTGACTACATCAATAAGCGAGACGCGCCACTCGCCCTGTATTATTTCAGTAATGATAAAGCCATACAGGAGAGGTTGTTTTATGCAACGCTGTCGGGTGGCGTAACGGTGAACAACTGTATATTCCATGTGCTGCAGCACAGCATTCCCTTTGGCGGCGTTGGCGCCAGCGGCATGGGGCACTATCACGGTTACGAAGGATTTATGGAAATGAGTAAACTGCGGCCGCGCTTTACCTTTCCTAAGATAGGTAAGCCTGAGTTGTTTTATCCGCCCTACACCAAAAATCACGCAAGGCTGTACTCACTACTCAACTTCTTTAAGCTTTAGACGTTTAACAGGTTGTTGAAATTCGCTGAGTCGAGCCAGATACAAGGCAAAATCAAGCGAAAAAGCGGAGTTTACTCGTGTAAATGAGCACTTTGAGCTTGGTTTTAACGCAGTAGATGGCCGAGTCAGTAGAATTTCAACAGCCTGTTAAGGCACAGGTACAAAAAAGCCCGCTTACATTACTGTAAGCGGGCTTTTTACTACTTGAACTCAGACGAGGTTCTTACTTTCGGTTTAACCATTCACCAAAAAGTGTACCCAGATGCTTGCCCCATAACCAAGGGCAATTACCGGCGTCCACTTCAAATGGCCAAAGAAAGTGTACTGACCACGGGCCTGGCCCATCAGTGCAACACCAGCTGCAGAACCAACCGACAACAAGCTGCCACCAACACCCGCAGTCAAGGTCACTAACAACCACTGGAAGAGATCCATATCCGGCTGCATCGTTAGCACCGCAAACATGACGGGAATGTTGTCGACAATGGCCGACATAATGCCCACAAGTACGTTGGCCGTGGTGGGGCCGAGTTCACCGTAAACAAACTCAGAAGCCATGCTCAGATAGCCGATAAAGCCAAGTCCACCTACCGCCATAATCACACCATAAAAGAAGAACAGGGTGTCCCACTCGGCCTGAGCAATTTTTGAAAACACATCAAAATTGTAAGGATCTGCACCTGATCCAGGAGGGCCTTCAGAAGCCACTGTCCATGACTTCGAGCGCTGACGCAGGTAGTAACCGTAAAACTTAAGATAAGCCAACCCCATCATCATGCCGAACACGGGGGGAATATGTAGAAAGTTGTGGAAGCATACGGCGGTAACAATAGTCACCAAAAACAGACCAACAATGACCATGCCACCGTATTTCAGGCCCTCTTGTTCACCCTCTACCTCATCAGGCTTACCGGACGGCAGGGCAAATTGCATAATGAAAGCCGGTATCAGGAAGTTAACGGCTGACGGGATAAACAGAGCAAAAAAGTCACCGAACTGCACAATACCTTTCTGCCAAACCATCAACGTGGTGATGTCGCCAAAGGGACTAAAGGCACCACCGGCATTGGCACCGACAACAATATTGATACACGCGATTGAAACAAACCCAGGTTGACCCTTACCGACAGCCAATACCACAGCACACATAATTAAAGCGGTTGTCAGATTATCGGCGATGGGTGAGATGAAGAAGGCGAGAATGCCCGTCAACCAAAACAGAGCCCGATAGCTAAAGCCTTTTTCGACTAACCAGTTGCGCAGGGCATCAAAAACACCCCTCTCTAGCATCGCATTAATATAGGTCATCGCGACTAACAGGAAGAAAAACAGCTCGCCATACTCAAGGAAGTTATGGCGAATGGCTGGCTCAACTTCGTGAGGTAAACCATTGGCGTTATAAACCAGGGCAATTAATATCCAGATAAGACCAGCGGCTAAAAGTACCGGTTTGGATTTGCGCAGATGTATTTTTTCTTCGAGGATGACGAAGATATAGGAAAAGGCAAAAATGCCGATGGCCAAATAGCCTACCCAGTTATGCGTTAGCTCCAGTTTGGTGCCACCGCCTTCAGACGCCCATCCTAGCGTAGCCATAAACAAGCCTAGGGCCAGGGCTATATACTGTTTAATCAACTGCTGCCTCCAATCTATAAGTTACTTAGGTTTAAACTTTCGCTACGCAATTTAGAACCGAGTTGTCACGGGTTTCGTAGTAGAAAGGTTAAAGTCTGTTTGATCCTCTCTCGCTCTAAGCAGGAATCACCCAGGCACGGAAAAAAGAGCCGCCAATTTTAAACCTATTTCTGCCCCGGGGTAACGTGCTAAATGGACTTGTATTCAATTTTAGGAAAAATAAAAACAAATTTATGCGTTCGCAAGCATTATAAGCTTGTAGTTTAGTCAAGCCCTTGTCCTATTTTGCTCTATTTAGTGTTTACCAGCCCTCTCCTTCCGTTTCATCGGGCTTAAGTTAACCTTAAGTTTTGCGCTGTAGTCTTGACCTCAATTGGAAACGCCATGTCGAGGTCAGTCAATGCAAAGTACGCGCTTATCAAAGGCCACAACTAAGGCATTAAACAAGACTGCTCGTTATTCATCGGCACAATCCGGTGCTATAAATTGCTCTCTAGGCCTACGTACCCGCAAACACCCTCTTCGAGCAACGTTGGAAAATTATATCGCTGTTCGTTATGCCCGCCACCACAGGGCATCTATTGAACACTTCATGCCCAACTTACTGGTACTTGAGGAGGGTTTACAAACCCGTGCCGCACTGGGTTTGAACAGTGCTCGAAATCAGGCCTTATTCCTTGAATGCTATCTCGACAAACCCGTTGAACAGGCGATTAGCCAGCAACTCTGCACACCTGTGGATCGTTCAAAGGTTATCGAAATCGGCAATCTAGCGGCCAGTCAAAAGGCGGGCAGCCACCTGCTTTTCACCCTGCTTTCAGCATTACTCGATCAGGCCGGTTATCGCTGGATAGTCTTCACGGCGACACCTTGTGTTCAAACCATGGTCGAAAACATGGGGTTTTCATTACAGGCGATTAGTGATGCAAAAGCTGAGTGTATGAATACCAGTGACAACTGGGGCTCCTACTATGAGACCCGGCCCCAGGTCATGGTTGGTTGTATTGATGATGCCATGCGTAAAGCACTTTCACCGGCCATGCGAGCCGAGTTAAGCCGTCATAGTAAAGCCATCAGCAATATTGCAGCGACTGTGTAGATACTATTAATGATCGAGATGCGCCGATCCATTGATCGCTTAAGGAGTGCAGAATAGTTTGAACGAGACGATGATATCCATTCTGGCTGAGCGTGCCAAAAGTGATCCGGAGGCCATTGTTCTTATCGGCTCCGATGAAATATTCACGGCTAAAAGGCTTTATACGGATGTGCTCACCTGCGCCGATCAGTTATGTACAGCGGGAGTCAATGCGCTTGCTCTGCAAGCCGATAACAGTCCTGCATGGATTATTATTGACCTGGCCTGCCAACATGCCAATATTCGGCTAGTGCCACTGCCTGTTTTTTTCTCTGAAAACCAACTACAACATGCCTTAGATAGCAGCGGTGTTGATGCGCTAATCAGCCTGCATCCACTTCAGACCGGCAGTGACACCCTGACTATTTCTTCGTTGAAAGTGGCAGGGCTCACTTGTCAGCGTCGTATCCCATTAAACATAGCCTTGCCTAAAGGCACAGATAAGATCACATTTACGTCTGGTTCAACGGGTGAGCCCAAAGGTGTTTGCCTGACTAATCAGCAGCAACTAGCTGTAGCCAAAGGGATTGTTGAGCGCCTACAGCTATCAAACGTATGCCACCTATGCCTTTTGCCACTATCGACATTACTTGAAAATATTGCCGGTGTTTACGCACCGCTGCTCGCCCATGGCTGTGTTATTGCACCCTCTCTTGATGATCTTGGTATGAATGGCAATTCCGGCATCAATATAACGAAGCTGATAACACGCATTGCAGGCTACCAGGCTAATAGCGTAATACTGGTGCCGGAGCTATTACTAGCACTGGTACAGGCTTGCCAAAATGGCTGGCAGGTACCGAGTTCACTCTCATTTATCGCCGTCGGTGGCGGTAAAGTTTCCCCCGCGCTTATTCGTGTTGCCCGTGAATATGGCTTGCCCGTTTATGAAGGTTACGGGCTGTCTGAATGTAGCTCGGTGGTCTGCCTCAACGCACCGGGCCAGGATCGTATGGGTAGTGTTGGCAAACCCCTGCCCTCCTTTACTGTCGATATCGAAGATGACGAAATACATACTTCGGGTAACGCTTTTCTTGGTTACGTCAACGATCCGTCTAGTTGGGGGCAGAAGACTGTTGCAACGGGAGATCTCGGCACTATTGACGATGATGGCTTTGTGTTTGTCGAGGGTCGACAAGGCAATCGACTGATTTCAAGCTTTGGCCGGAATATCAGCCCCGAGTGGATCGAGAGCGAATTACTGGCTGGCCCCCTCCTCGCTCAAGCAGTCGTTTTTGGCGATGCAAAGCCCTATTGCTCCGCTTTCGTCTACCCTCGTAAGCCCGAGACAAACCGGGATGAAATTGAGCAGTGGATCAACACCGTCAATCAACAGCTACCCGATTACGCCCGCATTAAACGTTGGCATCGATTAGACCAGGCGCTAACGAGTGACAGACAATTATTAACCGCCAATGGCCGCCCGCGTCGCCAGGCCATTCAGCAACAACTCGCTGATGAAATAAGCTCGCTCTATCAAGAAAACGAGGAGGTTCACTGCTAATGGCATTCTACGATTCACTTCAGCAACAAACTGAAAACGAGCGCCAATACTTAATGGCGGCCCCCATTTTTGCCCGCGTGTTTAGCGGTGATATCTGTCGAGAAGACTACGCCGCCTTTCTCAGCCAGGCTTACCAACACGTTAAACACACCGTACCCTTATTAATGGCGATGGGTGCGCGTTTGCCCGATGACAAAAGCTGGCTGCTCAAGGCCGTCGTCGAATATATAGAAGAAGAACTCGGTCATGAACAATGGATTCTTGATGACATCGCTGCCGCTGGCTTCGACCCCGATAAAGCGCGCCTAAAGGCACCCAATCTGGCGACAGAGTTATTAGTTGCCTACGCCTATGACACGATACAACGCATCAACCCCCTGGGGTTTTTTGGCATGGTGCAAGTGTTGGAAGGCACCAGTATTCACATGGCTGATTCAGCCGCCAGTGCTATACAAACCGCTCTTGAGCTACCCGATAATGCCTTTCATTATTTACGTTCCCACGGTGCTCTCGATATTGAGCACGTAAAATTGTTTGCCGGTTTAATGGATCAAATTACCGAACCAGAGGAGCAGGCATTAATCGTTCACAGCGCACAAGTTTTTTATCGCCTTTACGGTGATGTTTTTCGCAGCCTTACGCCGGAACAGGGCCAGGCGATTGCGCTTTAAAGAACAAACAGAAACAAAATACCCGGGGGGGGGGGATTGTGAACCTACAAAATAAAACCATTGTACTAACTGGCGCCTCAGGAGGTATTGGTCAGGCAATGGCTCACGAACTGGCCAATAACGGTGCACGACTGATACTGGTTGGGCGCAACACCGGTAAACTTTCGAGTCTGGCTAGCTCACTCAGCGGTGAACATTTATTTATAGCGGCTGACCTTTCAAGTGACGATGGCCGTAAACAACTCTTTGATTATTGTTCCTCCAATGGCCCCATCAACCTGTTAATTAATAATGCCGGTGTCAGCGCTTTTGAGATGATTGAAGATCAAAGTGATAGTGACATTGCAAAACTCCTGTCCATCAATCTCACCGCACCTATTTTAGTCACCAAGCGCTTATTACCCTTGTTACAAAGCAGCGCTGACGGTGGCGTGGTTAATGTTGGCTCTACTTTTGGCGCTATAGGCTATCCTGGATTCAGTACCTACTGTGCCAGTAAATTCGGCTTGCGAGGCTATTCAGAAGCACTGCGGCGGGAACTATCCGATAGCGGCTTACAGGTTTTTTACCTGGCACCACGAGCGACAAATACTGCAATCAATAGCTCACGAGTTGCCAATCTCAATAGTGAGTTGGGTAATACTGTTGATGAGCCAATAATAGCGGCCAAAGCCTTGATCAGACAGTTACAAAAAAACAGTCTGAATTGTTATATTGGTTGGCCGGAAAAGTTCTTTGCGCGTTTTAATGGTCTACTCCCGATGCTTGTTGACGCCAGTCTACGCAAGCAATTACCTGTTATTCGCCGCTTGGCTAAAACCCACAAGGATTAAAATGAAAAAGCAAATAGTGATTATTCTTAGTCTTACCCTTTTCAGCATTGCCGCTATTTCTCAAAATAGTGGGGATATGCGAGAAGATACTACGGCGACCATTTCAAGCCTGCAAAGCCGTTGGGCGATTGCAAATTATGAATTGAAAGGTGACAAACAGCTTAAGGCTTTTGAACAACTGATATCTGATGTCGAAGCAGCAACAAACGAACAAGTCAATGAGGCAGGTATATGGGTGTGGTCTGGCATTATTAAATCTACATTTGCCGGTGTTAAAGGCGGACTTGGTGCTCTGAAATTCGCCAATGCTGCAAAGGTCGATTTAGACCAGGCTATTAGTATTGATGGCAATGTCTTACAGGGTTCGGCCTACACCAGTTTAGGAACCCTCTATTATCAGGTTCCTGGTTGGCCCATAGGCTTTGGGGATGGTGATAAAGCTGAGGGACTTTTGAAAAAAGCGATTGCCATTAATCCCGACGGTATCGACAGTAACTATTTTTATGCCCAATACCTGTTGAGTGAAAAGCATTACAGCAAAGCGGAACAACACTTGTTAATAGCGCAAAATGCAGCGCCACGCCTCCAGCGTCCTTTGGCCGATAAAGGTCGTCAGGCAGAAATTGCGGTACTTTTGGCCGAGGCACGTAAAAACCAATGATCATAAATCTGGCATAAGGTCTAAGTGCGCGTTTAACAGTCTGTTAAGGAGCTAAATCAGTGCGACTACTACTAGTGGAAGACAATCCATCCCTCGCGTCTGGTCTGAGCTTGGCTCTGTCGAATAAGGGGTTTAGTGTCAATCATGTTAGTAAAGGCCAGCAAGCGCTTCGAGCTGTACAAGATGATAAGCCCGATCTTGTCACCCTGGATCTTGGCTTGCCCGATATGGACGGACTAGACGTACTGCGTCAAATTCGCAAGCTCGACAGTGAACTGCCCGTGCTAATACTGACGGCTCGTGATTCCGTAGACGATAAAGTTAGTGGCCTCGACCTTGGTGCTGACGATTATTTATGTAAGCCTTTTGAAATTGAAGAGCTAGAAGCACGGCTACGGGTACTCGAACGACGACTCGGCATGGTCAGTTCGAGCAGAATAGAATTTGGGGATATCACCCTCGACACAGCAACATTAGAAGTCATACAAAAGGGTAATCCTGTCGACCTGTCACGTCGTGAATATATGATGCTAAAGTCTCTTCTGGTAAATGCAGGTAAAGTGCTGACCCGCGATAGTTTAGAAGATAAGCTCTATAGCTGGGGAGAGGAAGTCGCGAGTAATGCTATTGAAGTGCATATTCATCACTTACGAAAAAAGCTTGGCGCAAGCCTGATTAAAACAATTCGTGGTGTTGGCTACACTATTCCAAAGTCGTAATGTTACCGAAATGAAGTTACAAACACCTTGAAATCCATTCGGTCCTATTTAATTATCGCCGTATTGTCCGCGATAACCTTGACCAGTTTTCTCGCTGCCCTACACGGTTATCGTTCCAGTATGGCGGCGGCTGAATCCTTATTTGACCAACAGCTAAGTGATACGGCCAGCCTTATTGCCAGTATTTACAGCAAAAATAGCCCTCAGCAAAAGCCTCCATCAGGGCAAGCACCCGATAGCCATATCGCCTTCCAAATTTGGCAAGATGAAAATACCTTACTTTATCGCTCTGCCAATAGCCCTTCCCAGCCCGTAGCGACCTTTAAGAACGGGTTTCATGATGAGAACTTTGATGGTTACCGCTGGCGGATTCTTGTTCACCATGAAACAGCGGCTTCATACTGGATTGTTGTTGCGGAGCGAGCAGATATCCGTTTTTTATTGGCCGATAACATTGTCATTGAATCTGTTGCGGCAACGCTTATCGGTCTGCCCATAGCCGGTTTGTTTATCTGGATAATTGTTGGCCATGGCCTAAGACTGTTGCGACACCTCGCCGATGAGTTGCAGAAAAAACAGGTCGATGACTTATCAATTCTTTCGCTGGAAAACCCACCACAAGAATTAAAAGTCGTCATCGATGCTATCAATGCTCTGTTTGAAAGGCTTGAACTCTCCGTCGCCAGAGAGCGACGACTCAGTGCCGATGCGGCCCACGAACTGCGTACACCCATTGCCGCACTTAAACTGCATATTCACAACTTGGCGAGTGACCTGCCCGCTGACAACCCCACTCTTTTACAATTGGAAAAAGAAGCGACAGGGTTGGGGCACTTGATTGAACAAATTCTCCACCTTTACCGTATTTCACCTGAGCATTATCAGGCAGATATGTCTCCGCTCGACCTTTGTGAACTGGCAAGGCAGGTGATTGCCGATCAGTACAGTGCTTTTCAGCACAAGAAACAGTCTATCGAGTTGATTGGCGAATCTTGTGTCATTAATGGCGATCACTTCACACTTGCCACCCTGCTGCAAAACTTATTAAGTAATGCCAATAAATACACCCCTGTACAGGGTCATATTAAAGTTCGTATTGAAAAGAGTGGTAGCAAGATTGATCTGAGTGTTATTGATTCTGGCCCTGGAATGAAAGAAGCTGAGCGGGAGCGTGTTTTTGAGCGCTTTTATCGCATCGACGGTGACCGCCACAACTCCAATGAACAGGGTAGCGGATTGGGCCTATCCATTATCAAAATGATTGTTGAGCTCTATCAGGCGGAGATTTATTTCAAAGAATCAGACTTTGAAACCGGGCTGGCTGTTGTCATTGTATTTCCAACTTCAATAGAGCAACGGCGGTTAATCTCTTGAGAATATTAAAGCGATGGGCTAAGCCTTCCACTACTTATGCGTTGACTTGTGTGCTGCTATCACCTTTAGCCCAGGCGGGGAAACCGGTGGTCGAAATAAATATTAAACAGCACTTATTTGAGCCATCTGAAATCACTATCCCTGCAAACACCAAAATCAAACTACGCATACACAATCTCGATGCCACACCCGAAGAGTTTGAAAGTTGGGAGCTAAACCGTGAGAAAGTCATTATGGGCAATAGTACAGGCACCCTTTTCATTGGCCCTCTACCCCCAGGCATTTACCCCTTTTTTGGTGAGTTTAATCCCAAAACGGCCCAGGGCAAAGTGATAGTGGAGTAGACAGAATGCTATTAACCAGTGTGATTATTGTACTGCGAGAAATACTGGAAGCAGCGCTGCTAATTGCCACGCTACTTGCCGCAACTCGCCTTTCAAACATCGGCTACGCCTGGCTGCGTGTGAGTATTAGCAGCGGTATTGTTGGCGCACTTGTTTTTGCGTGGCAACTTCGCGCCTTATCTAATCTTTATAATGGCGTGGGCTATGAGCTTATCAATGCAGCATTACAGGTGCTAATTTATGGCGTGATAATAGTACTAATAGCACTGCTTTTTAGATTGTATTTTCGTGTAACAACAAATAACACCCCACTCGCCTTTTTTATGGGATTTGCACTTTGCCTCAGTATTATACGAGAGGGTTCGGAAATATTAATTTTTTTCTCCGGCTTTCTACAGAGTACAGAATCGCTAAGCAGTGGCATTCTTGGTTCTATTATTGGCGCCAGTGTTGGTTTTAGTTTTGGCGCACTTTTTTATTTTTTACTGAGCGCGCTAAAGCAATCAGTAGCACTTGTTGTCACTCTCAGCCTACTGATTTTAGTGGGCGCAGGCATGTGTTCTCAGGCGAGCCAGCTGTTAATGCAGGCTGATTTCCTACCCTCACAGAGACCCCTTTGGAACACGTCCAGCTTAATATCAGAGTCATCTATCCCTGGGCAGTTGCTTTACGCCCTTATTGGTTATGAAGCGACACCCAGCCTGCTGCAAGTCAGCATTTATACGGGTAGCATTTTTATCTCACTAATCGCCGCTGTTGTTTCCTATAAGGTCTACAGTCGAATGAGAAACAAAGAAGAAAGTAACAACGTATGAAGGTTAAAAACAATTTTCAAAAAACAGAAAAGTACTCTCTGATATTTATCTATCTGCTGAGTATCTTTTCTGCCCTCCCCGTACAGGCGGATGGCTCGGTGGTAAGTAAGATTTATCACCCTTATGTCCAACCTCTTGAAACGGAAATTGAGCTGCAAACAATCTACGAAAAGGATGATGACCTTAAGGATCATCAAAAATACAAGTTGGGTTACGGTCAGTCATTCTCCGACACCTTGTTTGGCGAAATCTATTTAATCACGTCCAAAGACGGTAGTGACAACCTTGAAATTGAAGCCTATGAAGCGGAGCTTAAATGGCAAATCACAGAACAGGGAGAGTATTCAGCCGACTGGGGTGTACTATTCGAACTTGAAAAAGAAGAAGGCGATGAATGGGAAGCATCGAGTGCACTACTTGTCGAGCGCGAATGGGGGCGACTAGTCAGTACGGTTAATCTATCGGTGATTTATGAATGGGGGGACAAGGTCGACGATGAGCTGGAAAGCAAACTGGCCTTACAGTTGCGTTATCGCCATTCCCCTCGCTTTGAGCCTGCCATAGAATTCTTCTCAGGTGAGGGTTACCAGGGCATTGGCCCATTGATAATGGGGCGTGAAACGTTAGGGCAGGCAAAAAAATTACGCTGGGAGTTGGGTGGTATTTTCGGGATTGACGGTGATAGCCCTGATCTCACCGTCAAAACCTCCCTTGAATATGAGTTTTAATTTAGGTTTAACGCCCTTTAGGCCCTAAAGACCTCTCCACTAAATAAATATTGGAGCACATAGCATGGATAATACTGAAAGCAACGCGATTCTCACCACTTACCCCGTGTGGGGTCGAACGGTAAGAGTCTTCCACTGGATAAACGTAATATGCCTAATCGGCCTGATAAGCTTGGGACTCATTATATTTTTTAATAAAGATTTTGGTGTCAGCTCTGAAGGCAAAATTTTACTGAAAACCCTGCATACCTATATTGGCTATATTTTTGTCTTCAATCTCAGTTGGCGAATACTCTGGGGCTTTATCGGTAGCCCCTATGCCAGATGGGCGGCGATACTACCTTTTGGTAAAGGCTATAAAAAGGCTCTGACGGATTATCTTCAGGGAGTTAGAGATAAACGTCCACCGCCCTACCTCGGTCATAACCCCCTGGCCAGATTGATGATCACTTTCCTTTTTATCTTGCTGACGACCCAGGCCATCACCGGCCTGGTATTAGCGGGAACTGATTTGTATCTGCCACCCTTTGGCCATGAATTTGCTGAATGGGTCACCGCTTCTGGTGAGGATCATCAGCTCTCTGAGCTCAAAGCCGGTTCGAAAGAAAACGTTGACCCGGAGGCTTATAAAGAGATGAGGGCATTTCGAAAGCCCTTTATTAACACGCATAAATACGGCTTTTATCTACTTTGTCTGGGTATCATTGCGCACATTGTTGCCGTCGTTATCACTGAACTAAAAGAAAACAACAATATAATTTCCGCCATGTTTAGCGGTAAAAAAACCTTTACCGAGAAGCCTGTCGATTTGAAAGATGACGAAGTCGAATAAGCGGTACAGGCTATCTGTTTAATACTGACGACGCTTAATAATGCCTGATGAGCGAATATGTCCTGACTCGCGACGATAAGGCGTTTGAATACCTGGGTTTTCTGTGTGCTTTTGATGACTGCCGTACGAAAGCCCATAGCGAAACGTTGAATTGCCGCCGCCAAGCTGAAGTCTCACAAAGGAGCCCGAGAGGTGAGAAACACGATGTTTTTCACCGCTATCAAGACGGGGTTTGTAGAGGTAGGGATAGCGACGTGGGGAGTGATAAACACGATTTTCGACCACCACTACAGGCGGCTGATAGTGGCTTCTCTTTGCTTCGGCTTCATCCTGGCGTAGCTTTGATCGTAATTTACGGTCTTCCTGTAAACGTTTTGTGGTTGCAGCCATTTGATCGAGGCGGGTTTGCAGTTCCTCAGCCGAGGAGTTTTGTTGATAACTTGGGCGTTCGAGGGTTTCAAGTTCAACGGTGTTTGCGCCGGGTTCATCACCAAAACTCACACGCCCCTGAGCATCAACAGACTTGTAGATCAATTTATTTTCTTTAGGCAAGCTTAGCTGTATTCCGTTTCCCACAGCGGTGTCTGCTAGCAACTCAGCAAAAGTCAGTAGAGGCGCTAGCAGAAGCAGCGGGATAAACAAGCTAATATGCCCTGCTTTACTTATTGACGGCCTTACGCTCTGTAACTTTGTCATTAACCTTTTCATATCTTCATCATAGTACGAAAGACCATTTTCAACCGCGCCAAATGTAGCCTCGCTTATTACAATTCAAGGGCTACCCTGCTTGCTACTTTTCTAGCGTTTATCTCGAGAAGTATTACGCCTTCTCTTCTAACTCAGCAATATTGACACTGCTGTAACCGAGTAGCTCGCTCAGTACATGACCATTGTGCTCATCCAGAAATGGGGCTTCAAGCTACAGCAGCTCGGGAAAGTTCTAAAAGCACGAGGGTATGCCGCTAATTTCAAGCTCGCCAAAAGTACGATCAGCGATGGTTCTTTCCATTTGGCGTTCTGTCGTATTAAAAAAATAATAAGTAGCGCATGCAATTCTGGCTATCAATGACACTGTTCGTACACTTTAAATATTCAGAGGCTGCGAAAAAATTGTTTTCGTCCTTGCCGGGTTGTGGCAACATAATTTATGTCAACAGCCTCCATATTAACAAGGATAAAGAATGCGTCAGATATCAAAGGGTAGCGTTACCGCCAACGGTATCGACTTTCATTATTTAGAGGCTGGAGAGGGCCCGCTGGTGCTGTGCATGCACGGCTTTCCTGATAATGCCGACACTTACCGTTCGCTAATGCCACTATTGGCGGATGCCGGCTATCACGTGGTTGCGCCCTTTATGCGCGGTTATGCGCCGACCGGTCTCGCCCCTGACGGGCGTTATGACTCTGCACTATTGGGTCTGGATGTCGCCGCTTTAATCGACGCTTTGGGTGCCGGCCATGCCGCAGCGGTGATTGGCCATGACTGGGGCGCCTTCGCCACTTACAGTGCAGCGGCTTTTGTACCGGAAAAAATCGACAAAATTGTCACCATCGCTATCGCCCACCCCGGTGCTCTATTCGGAAAAATGGGGCTCGATTATGAAGTGATTAAAGGTGGCTGGCATGCTTACTTTTTCCAAATGCCCAGTGCTGAACAGGCCGTGGCACATAATGACTACGACTTTCTCCTGCGCTGGTGGCAGGATGCATCACCGGAATTTGATATCCCCGCTGAGCTTATTATCGGCGTAAAAGACACCTTCCGTAACGAGGGCACACTGGAAGCCGCCATTAATTATTATCGCCACACCTTTAATCCTGCTGGTGCAGACCCAAAGCTCGCGGCGCTCAGTCAAAAAGTCGCTGCACCGACGACTGTGCCCTGCCTCGCTTTCCACGGCACCCGTGACCGCCCGGGACGGCTGGAAACCTTTGAGGGCATGGATCATCTCTTTAGCAATGGACTAGAAAAAGTGGTTATTGAAGGCACGGGGCACTTTATGCATTTGGAGAGACCCAATGAGGTCAATGCAAAAATTCTTTCGTATTTACAGGCATGAATTAAACAGATGGTCCAAGTAATCGGGCCGCTTTACCAGACTATAAACTGGGTACAAAGTACGCCCCCATTAGCATGCATGGTTTGGCCGCCCCCACATTTTAGTGTCCATTTCCCAGGCTTTGCCCAGCCCCAGAACGAGCCCTTCCTTGGTAACACCGAGGGGGAAAAGCGTGACCAGCTTGCTCTGTTCTTCATTCAACTCTCGATTACGCCAGGCTTTACGATCACAGCCAATCACCGAATATACCCTAAGGAATAAGCTGTTTTGTCATCACGCGCTAATGGTGCCGGTAATAGGAGTATGAGATCAGCTCGGTTCTATTTTTAGGTTTTCACTCATTCTATGTTCCTTATTATTAGATAGTGCGTAAAACTAGCCGGTGCTATTAAAAGTATGACGAGTCATTAAAAGGTGTTTTCTGAGGATAAATAAAAAAAGGCCTGCTTTACAAGAGAAAGCAGACCTTTTTAGCCTGTGCAAAAAATCACACCGTTAGCATAAGCAATTTTTAATGCAAAATTTACATATGCTTTTTCAGCTCAAGCCGGGCAATTTGATTGCGGTGAACTTCATCGGGGCCATCGGCAATACGCAAAATACGCGTGTGCGCATAGGCGCGTGCCAGACCCACATCTTCAGTAACGCCACAACCACCGTAGACCTGAATCGCATCATCAATAATTTTAAGTGCTGCAATCGGGGCAGCAACTTTGATCATGGCAATTTCAGCGCGGGCGACTTTGTTACCCACAGTATCCATCATGTGAGCCGCTTTCAGTGTTAGCAGGCGGGTCATTTCGATGTTGATACGAGCATCGGCGATACGTTCTGACCAGACACTTTGCTCAGAGATTTTCTTGCCGAAGGCAACGCGACTCATCGCCCGCTTGCACATTAGCTCTAGCGCTCGCTCGGCAACGCCGATCACGCGCATGCAGTGGTGAATACGGCCTGGGCCAAGGCGACCCTGGGCGATTTCAAAACCACGGCCTTCGCCCAGTAGTATGTTTGAAGCCGGTACACGTACGTCTTTAAAAACCACTTCGGCGTGGCCGTGGGGCGCATCGTCATAACCAAACACCGGTAACCAGCGCTCGACGGTGATACCGGGGAGACCGGGCTCAACCAGAATCATTGACTGCTGTACGTGCTTGGCAGCAGTGGGGTCAGTTTTACCCATTACAATCCAGATTTTACAATCGGGCTCGTGTACGCCAGAAGCAAACCACTTACGGCCGTTTATTACATATTCATCACCGTCACGGACGATGCTAGTTTCAATGTTGGTGGCATCAGAGGAGGCAACCAATGGCTCTGTCATGCAGAAAGCTGAGCGGATTTCACCGTTCAGTAAAGGCTGCAGCCACTTCTCTTTATGCTCTTCGCTACCGTAGCGCTCGATAGTTTCCATATTGCCGGTATCGGGTGCGGAGCAGTTAAACACCTCAGCGGCAAACTTGCTTTTGCCCATGATTTCGCAAAGAGGTGCATATTCGAGGTTGGTAAGGCCGGCACCGCGATCACTCTCGGGTAAGAACAGGTTCCATAAACCTTCTTTCTTGGCCTGGTCTTTCATTTCTTCCAGCACAGCGGGCTTGCACCAGCGGCCGCCATCTTCGAGCTGCTGATAGAAAAGTGCTTCGTTGGGATAGATGATGCGGTCCATAAAGTCCTGAACCCGCAGCTGCAGATCCCGTACTTTGTCGGAATAATCGAAATCCATAAATAGCCTCCAGTTGTAACGGTAAGTGTTGATATAGCGATTAAAATTCAGTCGGTTACTTTACATTCTGACAGCTAAAAAGTCCCGGGGTATTTGCCTTGCCTCTTGGTCTATAGCCTCCCCTGACGCGATCACCAGGCCGCTGACTGCAGTCCCCCAGGCCCAGATCAATCCTCTGTATTAACGATATTTGTGCAATTGTAGCGACATGATTGCAACGCTTGGGATTTCGCTATACCTTGGGTGGCTGAATGACTTTTTATAGCCACACCAATTGAGCCCTAAGGCTCACCAGTAACAGGAGAAATACTAATGAGTGGACCATTAACGGGTTTAAAAGTAATCGAGCTTGCAGGTATTGGCCCTGCGCCAATGGCGGCAATGATGCTGTCTGATATGGGTGCAGAGGTCATTCGTGTTGACCGACTCACCGCCTCTGGTCTGGGTATTCCCATGCCGAAGAAGTTTAACTTCCTCGGTCGCGGCCGCAAATCTATCGCCGTTGATTTGAAGAACCCGGATGGTATTGAAACGCTGCTCGATCTTATTGATAAGGCCGATATCGTTCTTGAAGGCTTTCGACCCGGTGTGATGGAGCGCTTGGGCATGGGCCCCGATGTCTGTCTGGAGCGCAATCCAAAGCTGGTCTACGGTCGTGTAACAGGCTGGGGACAGGAAGGCCCTCTGTCAAAAAGTGCTGGCCACGATCTTAACTACATAGCCTTGTCGGGTGCGCTCCACGCCATTGGTCGCAGTAATGACGAGCCGCCAACACCGCCATTAAACCTTGTCGGCGATTTCGGCGGTGGCACCATGTTTGTTGTTGTTGGCATACTCGCCGCTCTACACGAAGTGAAAAATTCGGGTAAAGGTCAGGTGGTTGATGCAGGTATGGTCGACGGTGCCCTATCCTTAATGACCTCTATTTATGGCATGAATGCTGGCGGTAATCAGAGCGACGAACGTGCCTCTAATATCCTCGATAGTGGCGCACATTTTTATAATGTTTATGAAACTCGTGACGGCAAATACGTGTCCATTGGCTCTATCGAGACCAAATTCTACGCCATGCTACTCGAGAAAATAGGACTCGATCCCGACTCGCTGCCACCACAAATGGAACGTGAAAGCTGGCCAGCAATGAAAGAAAAGTTTAAAGAGATCTTCCTCACCAAAACCCGTGATGAATGGTGTGCCTTAATGGAAAACACCGATATCTGCTTTGCGCCTGTACTTAGCCTCGCCGAAGCGCCTCATTATTCTCATAACAAAGAACGCGGATCTTTTGTTGATGTTGATGGCGTGATGCACCCTGCTCCAGCGCCTCGCTTTAGCGCCACACCCTCATCCATCAAGTCGCCAACACCTGTCACCGGCGTTCACACCGATGAAGTACTGGCTGACTGGGGCATTAGTGCTGATAAAGTTGCAGCCTTGAAAGCGTCTGGCGCTATTAAAGCGTAAATCTTTATCGTTTAAACGCTCAAGCCATCGACTGTTAGTTAATCTGCCAGTCGATGGCTTTTTTGTTTTTAGATTTTAAATAGGTATTCGTTTGAGAAAAGGGGCAACTACCGAAAAAGCCCCGGTAGGCCGATAATGGCGAAGGGTGTGGTGACTTAATCACTAAATGACGCTGGGCATCAATAAAAGCACCTTTTTTCTGCGCGTAACTGCCCCATAAAATAAAAATCAAATTTTCCCGTTGCTCGTTTAAGACCTGGATCGCCTTATCAGTAAACTCTTCCCAACCTTTATTTTGATGAGAACCCGCCTGGCCATTTTCAACGGTCAAAGTCGCATTCAGTAGCAATACGCCCTGCTCTGCCCAGTGCTCAAGGCAGCCATTTGTCGACACAGGAATATTGAGGTCAGTTGCCAGTTCTTTATAAATATTCACCAGCGAAGGCGGGATTTTAATATTAGGCTGCACTGAAAAGCACAAACCATGGGCCTGCTTTGGCCCGTGATAAGGGTCCTGCCCCAGAATCACCACTTTGACCTTATCGAACGGCGTGTTATTAAACGCCGCAAACCAGCGTGAACTGGCGGGGAAAATGATTTTTCCTTTGGCTTTTTCATCAATAAGAAAATCTTTTAGACTTTGCATATAGGGCTTATCAAACTCATCACCCAATACCGCTAGCCAGGAGGCATCCAGTTGAATGCCTCCCTTATCATCGACTAACACCCCTATCTAGTCGCTGAGCTTTTCGGCGCGCATATGGGGGAAAAGTAGTACATCGCGAATCGATGGTGCATCGGTAAGTAGCATCACCAGGCGATCAATACCGATACCCTCGCCTGCGGTTGGTGGCAAACCATATTCCAGTGCCCGCACATAATCGGCGTCGTAATGCATGGCTTCATCGTCGCCAGAATCTTTTTCTTTCACTTGCTCAAGGAAGCGTTCAGCCTGGTCTTCGGAGTCATTTAATTCCGAAAATCCATTGGCGATTTCGCGCCCGCCGACAAAAAACTCAAAGCGGTCGGTGACAAAAGGATCGTCGTTATTACGTCGAGCCAGTGGTGATACTTCGGTCGGGTAGGCGGTGATGAAAGTAGGATTATCGAGACGGTGCTCAACGGTTTTTTCAAAAATCTCAATTTGAATTTTACCCAAACCCCAAATTTCTTTAAGTGGGATGCCTAAGCCTTCAGCGATTTTAGTCGCACTTTCAAGACTATCAATATCGCTTAATGTTAAGTCAGGATTAAAATGCAAAATGGATTCAACCACGGTATAGCGGTCAAAAGGCTTAGCAAAATCAAACTCACTGCCCTGATAAGTGACTTTGCTGGTGCCCAGAACTGCCTCGCAGAGATGGCGCAACATATCTTCGGTTAAATCCATCAGGTCGCGGTAATCGGCGTAGGCCTGATAGAACTCGAGCATAGTAAATTCTGGGTTGTGTCGAGTCGATAAACCCTCATTGCGGAAGTTGCGGTTAATTTCAAATACCCGTTCAAAGCCACCGACGACCAGGCGCTTCAAATAAAGCTCAGGCGCCACACGCAGGAACATGGGTTGGTCGAGGGCATTATGAAAAGTTTCAAAAGGTCGCGCCGTGGCACCGCCGGGAATCAGCTGCATCATCGGTGTTTCCACTTCCATAAAATCGCGCTGATTCAGGTAGTGGCGAATAAAGTCGACAATCTTAGAACGCAGACGAAATACATTGCGCGACTCTTCGTTAACGATTAAATCAACATAGCGCTGTCGATAGCGTATTTCCTGATCGGCAAGGCCGTGGAATTTTTCCGGCAGCGGGCGTAGTGACTTGGTGAGAAGGTCATACTCTTCGAGGTTCACGTAGAGATCGCCACGCCCCGATCGGTGTAATGTGCCACGCACACCCACTAAATCACCGACATCCCAGTTGCCCCAACGCTCACGAATATCCTGCTGTGTGGTTTTATCGGCGTAAAGTTGAATCGAGCCGGAGACATCCTGTAGCACCATAAAGGGGCCGCGCTTGGCCATAATACGACCAGCGACACTGGTTTTATGACCCAGGGTTTCAAGCTCTTCTTTACTCTGCGCGTTAAATTCTTCCTGTAGTTTATTGGCAAAATCTTCGCGGCGAAATTCATTGGGAAAGGCCTGACCCTTTTCACGGATGGCGGCCAATTTGCTACGGCGCTCAGCAATCAGCTTATTTTCGTCGACGGGCTGGGACTGTTCTTTACTCATGGGGATATTCCGGGGTCTGATAGTACGTGTTGAAACTAAATGTTAGTGGCGATAACTGTAAACGAAGGTTTAAAGCCCTGCCTTCAAGCTGGCTTCGATAAATTTATCGAGATCACCATCGAGCATTTGCTGGGTATTGTGCGTCTCGACATTGGTGCGTAGATCTTTAATACGCGAGTCATCGAGTACATAGGAGCGAATTTGGCTGCCCCAGCCGATATCAGATTTATTATCTTCAACGACCTGGGCGCTTTCTTTACGACGTAATTCTTCAAGTTCATAGAGTTTCGCTTTGAGCATTTTCCAGCAGTTGTCTCGGTTTTGATGCTGCGAACGCTGGTTTTGACACTGCACCACCGTGCCCGTGGGCAGGTGGGTCAAGCGTACCGCCGAATCCGTTTTGTTCACGTGCTGGCCACCGGCACCACTGGCGCGGTAGGTATCTTCACGAACGTCGCTTTTACTGACTTCAATTTCAATATCATCGTCAATTTCGGGGGAAACAAAGACGGCTGAAAATGAGGTGTGGCGGCGACTACCGGAGTCAAAAGGCGATTTACGTACCAGGCGATGAACACCCGTTTCGGTGCGCAACCAACCAAAGGCATAGTCACCCTGAAAATGAACAGTCGCGCTTTTGATGCCGGCAACATCACCCGCAGAGGCTTCAATGAGTTCGACTTTAAAGCCCTTTTGGTCACCCCAGCGCAGATACATACGCAGTAGCATTTCGGCCCAGTCCTGGGCTTCGGTGCCACCGGAACCGGCCTGGATATCAAGGTAGGCGCTATTGGGATCCATTTCACCGGAGAACATACGGCGAAACTCGAGGACTTCGAGGCGTTCGGTTAAGCGGGCAATTTCGGATTCAACATCTGCTAGCGTTTCAGTGTCGTCTTCTTCAGCCGCCATTTCTAGCAGTTCGCTGTTATCAGCGACACCACTGTCGAGAGATTCAATGGTCTCAACGACTAACTCAAGGGATGCGCGTTCCTTACCTAAAGCTTGTGCTCGGGCAGGTTCATTCCACACTTCTGGGACAGCAAGTTCGAGCTCTACTTCGGTAAGGCGGTCTTTCTTTTCGACATAGTCAAAGATACCCCCGGAGCACGTCCGTTCGCGCTTGCAGGTCGGCCAGAGTATTTCTGATGGGGTTAACTTCGAGCATCGGATTACGTCGCTTAAAAACGGCGTATTTTAACGAAATTGCAGCGTCCGCACTACTCTATTGGGGGCAATAAATGGCAATAGTACAAAGCAATAGAGCCTGGTTATAAAAAGAGATGGATGTTTGCCGGGAAAGAGTCCGGTTGGGCATGCCAAGAGCCTGTCGGACTTCGAGTTGTCCTACTATGGAAAAGCTAGATTTGCCCGTTCGCTAAGCTCTCTTAGCGTCAAATGGCACGCTATTCTCCTTATTTTATGCAAGGCCGAACTGCCTTAAACACAAAGAGACGGCCTCTGCTCATAAAGCTTGCTCAGTACTTTGAATAGTGACCAGGCATCATCGCTGCCAGCAAGCTCTCTAATTGAATGCATAGCAAAGGTCGGCACACCGACATCAAGGGTTGGCACACCAATTTCGCTCGCCGTAATAGGGCCAATGGTACTGCCACAACCGAGGTCTGTGCGGGTAACGAAACTTTGTACGGGCACATCCGCCTGTTGGCATAAATCGCGAAACAGCGCCGCCGTAACGCTGTTGGTGGCATAGCGTTGATTGGCGTTAATCTTTATGACCGGGCCACCGTTCAGCAGGGGGCCGTGGTTTGCATCGTGCTTGCTGGCGTAATTGGGATGTATGCCGTGGGCATTATCTACTGAAACCATTAACGAGCGGGCAATGCAGCGGGTGCGCTCACCGACATCGGGCAACAAGCGTTCAAGTACAGATGCCAACATTGGCCCTTGGGCACCGCAAGCCGAGGCACTGCCCACTTCCTCGTGATCAGTACAAACTAATAAACTTGGCTGCGGGGCATCAGCAGACAACAGAGCCTGTAGGCCGGTAAAACAGCTGAGTAAATTATCGAGCCGAGCCGATGCTATAAAGTCATTGTGCAGGCCGATAATCGCCGGGGGCTGTGTATCGTAAAAACAAAGCTCATAATCGAGCACGCTAATCGCTTCAGGATTTTCACCAATCTGTGGGTTTTGTGCTAATAACTCTATAGCCAGTAACTGGCGAAAATCCTGGGTGCGTTGATCATGCAGGGTACACAATATTGGCGGGATATCAGTTTGTGGATTAACCGTACGATTTTTATTCGCTTCGCGGTCGAGGTGAATCGCCAAATTTGGAATAGTCCCTATTGCTCGGCCAAAATCGAGCAAGCTTTGTTTTAATTCGCAACTGCTATTGTCACGATAGATCACTCGCCCCGCCAGGGATAAATCCCGGTCAAACCACGGGTTTAGCAAAGCACCACCGTAAACTTCGACACCGAGTTGCAAATAGTTTTTGGCTTTTTCAGGTTGGGGCTTAACCATTAAACAGGGGCTGTCGGTATGGGCACCGACCATACCTATCCCCTGGCTAAAATCACCGGCGGTAAAGGCAATAATCGACGAATCATTGCGGGTGGTGTAATAGCGCCCATAGGATTCTATTGACCAGTCTTCCTGTTCGGGAAGGTACTCGAATCCGGCTTCGTCAAGGCGCTGAGCGATTTGCTTAACGGCATGAAAAGGCGTGGGGCTAGCTTTTAAAAAAGCTAATAGCCGGTCATTGAAAATGTCCTGATCTATCACTGTGCTGATACCTAAGTCTATTTATTGTTAAATGTTTGAAGGGATAAAAAGCATTACGTTTTAACCTTTAAACGCGTCAATAAACTCGATGTATCCCAACGCCCTCCTCCAGCAGCCTGAATTTCGGCGTAGTATTCATCAACCAAAGCCGTTACCGGCAACTGGGAGCCGTTACGCAGGGCTTCCTGTAAAACAATGTCGAGATCTTTTCGCATCCAGTCGACGGCAAAGCCATGTTCAAATTCATTGTTCAACATTGTTTTATGGCGGTTTTCCATTTGCCAGGATTGTGCAGCACCTTTGGAGATGACCTCAATAACTTGTTCGGCATCAAGTCCAGAGGCTTGTGCGAAGTGCAGCCCCTCAGCGAGACCCTGTACCAAACCTGCAATGCAGATTTGATTAACCATTTTGCACAGTTGACCGCTTCCTGCTGGGCCCAATAACTTTACTGTTTGTGCATAACTTTCGATAACAGGTGTTACTTTGGTAAAAACCTGTTCATCACCACCGCACATAACGGTCAGGCAGCCCTTCTCTGCACCTTGCTGGCCTCCTGACACGGGGGCATCAATAAAGCTGAAACCTTGATCGTGACATTCCTCTGCTAGCTCCCTGGCCAAAGCTGCAGAGGTGGTCGTGTGATCGACAAAAACCGCACCCTGGCGTAAAGATTCAAAAGCACCCTGATGCCCTGTCGTTATTTCGCGGACATCATCATCCCGCCCTACGCAGGCGAATACGATGTCTGCATCAGAGGCTGCCTGTGCCGGTGTTGCGGCAATTTGGCCGCCGAACTCAGTAACCCAGCGTAAAGCCTGGGCAGCAGTACGGTTATAGACTGTTACATCAAATCCTTTATTGGATAAATGACCGGCCATGGGATAACCCATCACCCCGAGACCAAGAAAGGCTACTTTTTTATTCACAATGCTGACTCCCGTTTTGACACAGTCAATGGCCTAACTAGTCCCATTGACTAACAAAGTACATAAATAACCACCGAGGATAAGCCTATACCAAACAAAAGGCATCATGCCGATGCGATTAACCAGGGCGAGAAAAAAGTGGATGCAGATAAATGCAGTGGCTGCTGAAAGACCGATACCGAGAAAAATATCGCCCCACGCTACAGTGTTAGGCTCGCTGACAAGTTGCAGTCCCTTGTACCCACCACTGAGAATAATTACCGGAATAGCGAGTAGGAAGGAAAAGCGCGCAGCACTTTGACGGTCATAACCAAGAGCCAGCGCTGCCGTAATAGTAATTCCAGACCGAGAAGTGCCCGGTATTAATGCCAGTGCCTGAGACAGTCCAATTATTATGGCCGAGCGCCAATTCATATGTGCCATCGTTAATTGGTGGGAGCCTTTTTTATCGGTAAAACCGAGTAATAAACCAAAGATAATTGTCGTTAAGGCGATTACTGTAATCGAACGTAAGTGATTCTCAATAAAATCGTCAAACAACAGGCCCGCAAGACCAACGGGAACAGTGCCAAGTATTAATAGCCAACCCAGGCGACTGTGCTCATCTCCCTTGCCATGAAAGAGCTGTGCCCAACAACTGGTAAAAATAACTTGCAGCTCTTTGCGGAAATAAGTGCATACAGCCAGCAGTGAGCCAATATGCACCGCCACATCAAACGCTAGTCCCTGATCAGACCAGCCAAGTAATTTCGAGGGTAAAATCAAATGGGCAGAACTCGAAATCGGCAAATACTCCGTCAAGCCCTGAATAATGGCTAATACAAATACCTGAATTGTTTCCATACATAAACCCGTTATTAATAAGTCCTGAATTCAAGGAATAAAAACGCCTATGATCGTAAGCGTTGACGTTTTTTCCAGCTAATCGTATTACGCAAGTAAACGGGTTCGACTTCATCAATAGAGCGTACCTTTCCTTGCTTGAATGTCTCCTCAGCAAGGGGAAGAATATCCTCCGCATCTGGCCCAATACCCTGATGGACGGCACTTAATTTGAACACCCTCTCTTCGTGGCAGACCTCGGGTTGATACTGCCAACCATCCCCGATACCGATCAGTGTCACATCGCCCTTGAGTCTATCTAGCACGGGTAAAGACATCTCTTGCTGAGGGCATAAAGCATCGGGAAGCATGGGGCTGGCGAAGCCATTACTCTGTTTATAAAGCCCCCAATATAGCTCCCCCATACGCGCATCAATAGCGGGAATAATGATGCTATCACACGCAAGGCTGTGTATACGCATAGCTCTTTGTGCCATCACCTGAAGACTGGAGAGTGCAATAACAGGTAAATCAGCACCGAAAGCCAAACCTTGTACAACGCCGAAACCAATACGTAGGCCTGTGAAAGACCCCGGGCCATGGGTAAAAGCTATGGCATCCAGGGTAGAAAGTTTAATTCCAGCTTCAGCCAAAAGTGCATCCACCATCGGTAATACAAGACGCACATGCTCCCTGGGTGTATCTGTTCGTTGAATCAACTGCTGACTATTAATGCCTAAGGCAACGGAGCAGCAGGTTCCAGACGTATCGATTGAGAGTATAGATGCCATAATAATTTAACTTTTAAAACCAGGGCCTTAGGAGACCCAGTGATTAAAACAATCAGACTAACAAGTTTGTTAATCGATTATAAATCGCCGGGCGAATATTTATCTTGCAGAAGAAAGGGTATGCAAAAAAAATCCTCCAATAAAGGAGGATTTTTTTCAACGTAAAATAAAGCTTACGCGTTTGCGGCCTTTGGTGGACGACCACGTCTCTTGGGTGCGCCAGCCTTACTGGCGACTGTGCTTTTCTTAACGCTTGGTTTGGCTTTACTTGTCGTTTTAGCCTTAGGTGGACGTCCGCGTCTTGCCGGTGCATCGGCACTTGTAGTTGTTGCCGCTTTCTTGGCAGGAGAAGCTACCACCTTTGGTGGGCGACCCCTTCGCTTAGGTTCGGTACTTGCCGCTGCTTTTACAACAACCTTAGCAGGACGACCCCTGCGCTTAGGCTCGGCACTCGCTGCCACTTTTCCAACAACTTTAGCGGGACGCCCCCTACGCTTAGGCTCGGTACTCACTGCCGTCTTTTCAACGACCTTAGCGGGACGGCCTCTACGCTTGGGAGCGGTACTCTTTGTCTCCGTTTTGACGACAGAGCCAGCAGGGCGACCGGGCCGACCTAGCTTGGCAACGGGCTTGGTACTCAGCGACTTGGCTCGTTTACGAATAGCAGAAGCCTCTGTAATGGCTTTTTTCTCAACAGCTTTAACCTTAGTGCGTGAACGCGCAGTAACCAGTTTTAGCTTCTTGGTATTTTCTTGTTCACGCTGCTTTAACCAACGTTGCTCAAACTTTTCAACAGCCGCTTTTAAGTCGGAGGCTGATTTTGCCGCCATTGCTAACGCTGCTTTCTCTAGTTTTAACTGAGCTACTTCTTGAGCATTCTGCGTTTTTTTCAAAACGGACTCAATACGAACGTCTGCCTTTGCCAAACGAACTGAATTCGTTAGCTCAGAAAGCGAAACAGAATGTGTTGTGACAGCTGCATAGGCTTTATCTAAAGCAGCAGTGCTAGCCGCGGTAGCCTTTTTAGCAACACTTGCTCTTTTTTGACGAAGCTTATCCCTGGCAATTTTTAATTTCCCGCTTTGAGCATCCAGCTGTTTCAGCGCTTTTTCCAATACTTTTTCCGCAGCTGATCCGGCACTTGGTGCAGTGCTTTTTACTACTGTCTTTGCGGGTTTCTTCTTGCTTGCAGGGCGTGGCATATAAATGCTCCTGAAAAATAATTTAAAGCAATTAATTAAATAACTTGATTGTTTATCAAGTGCGCGAATTTTAGTTGATAAACTTTAGGGTGTCCACAAAATGCCCGTTAAAACAAGACAATAGAGACTTATACTTTTAATTATTATTTTTTTTGAGACAAATAACACAAAGAAGGGGTGTTGGTTCAGGCTGACAGTACGGTTTCATCAACCAGGTTAGCGAATTGCCATCGTGCAAAGGTCTACGATTGAGAGTAAATGAGCTCTTTAAGCATCTGAATATGTAAAGGGGAGTCATTTAAACAAGGGATCATCGAAAAGTTTTTACCTCCAGCTTGCAAAAATAATTGCCGATTTTCTTGATCAATTTCTTCTAGTGTTTCAAGGCAGTCGCTAGAAAAAGCAGGACAAATTACATCAACACTATAAAGCCCGCGAGCTCCCCATTTTTGCAATACAACATCCGTATAGGGCTTTACCCATTCCAGACGCCCGAAGCGTGATTGAAAACTAAAAGCCCATTGCTGCGAAGATAAGTTTAATCGAGCGGCCAGCGAGCGTGCAGTTTCTAAACATTGAGCATAATACGGGTCGCCCTGTTCTACGTATTTTTTAGGTATGCCATGGAAAGACATTAATAAGCATTCTGCCTGCCCGTTTTTCCCCCAGTGTTGGCGAACTGAATCCGCAAGGGCATCAATATAGCTTGAGCAGTTATAGTAATGATGAACAACGCTAATATCAGGGATATGACGACACGTCGTCACTAACTCGGCAAGCTGATCATAAACAGGCGCAGTCGTACTAGCGGAATACTGAGGGAACAAAGGTAGAACAATAATTTTACTTACACCCTGATCATGTAAATCCCTCACCATCGTAGCAATAGCCTGGTCACCATAGGTCATGGCATAAGTACAGATAAACTGACGCTTATTTTCTTTTCCTGAAAGCCCTCCTCCACCGCACTCATTATCGAAAGCGACTTGCAAAGCGGCCACCTGCCGTTGAGTTATAACCTTGAGCGGCGAGCCATCGTCGAGCCAGATAGAACGGTACTTCCTACTCACCTTTTGTGAGCGCAAAGGCACGATAAGAAAATTGAGAACAAACCACCAAAGCAGCCTGGGTATTTCTACCACGCGAGGATCAGAAAGGAATTTACGTAAATATTGAGCGACGGAGAGTGTACTTGCAGTTGCCGGTGTGCCGAGATTAACTAACATGACACCAATTTTTTCAACAGACAAAGCTAACCCCCAAGTTGTGGTGCCAACCCATCATTAGCTTGCACCTTTCTTCGTAATCGACAGGGCGATTGCCCTGTCATCACTAATATAAAGCTCTGCACAACGATGGACGGCAAAGCTAAACCCAGGGGTTATTTAAAGATGGGGCAAAGGCCTTAAGCAAGAGCGGCTGTAATTCGCGCCTGAACGTCATCCAGTGCACCAATACCATCAATGCGTGCATTGTTTGGTGCAGATTTCTCACCTTGTTCTAGCTGTGCTTCATAGAAAGCAACCAAAGGCTCGGTTTGCTCGTGATAAATTTTTAACCGGTTGCGTACGGTCTCTTCACAATCATCGACACGCTGAATCAACGCTTCGCCGGTAAGGTCATCAATACCTTCTTTTTTGGGCGGGTTATGCGCAACATGATAAATTCGACCCGAACCTTCATGAACTCGACGACCACTTAAACGCGATACAATTTCATCGTCGGCAACATGAATTTCAAGCACTGAATCGATTGCAATATCGGCGTCGACAAGGGCTTGTGCTTGAGGAATGGTGCGAGGAAAGCCGTCAAATAGAAAACCATTGACACAATCAGCCAGCTGAATACGTTCTTTAACCAGGTCAATAATCAGCTCGTCGGAAACAAGACCGCCGGAAGCCATAATGTCCTTTGCCTTTAAACCCAGTTCGGTACCGGCTTTAACGGCAGCACGTAGCATATCGCCTGTCGAAATTTGGGGGATTCCGTATTTCTCAGAAATAAATTGTGCCTGGGTTCCTTTTCCAGCGCCGGGTGGGCCTAGCAGTATTAAACGCATTGATGATCTCCGGTTTGAGGACGAGTACCTGTTGGCAAAATACAGTGTAATTCATCGGTATTTTGCCTAACCGGCGCACGTTATATTCTATGAGCCGATAAAGATTTTGAAGGTACCAAAAAAAAGGCCGAACCTTACACCGAATAGAGCTTTTCTACAAGCCATAGAAATGGTCGTTAGCCGTTAGCACGCTGGCGGTTTTTCATTACGCTTTACTTGTAACCACAGGTCATTTTTTTCTTCTAGACTTAACGCCTCAAAATCAGCACCACTGCTATCAGTAAGTACCTCCATTGCTCTGAAGCGCGTTTCAAATTTCTTGTTGGCCCGTCGTAAACAAGCTTCCATGTTGATGCCTCTGTGGCGACCCAGGTTGACGCAGGAAAAAATCAAATCACCCAGCTCTTCTTCTATATGCTGCTCGTTATTTAAATCAATAGCCTCACGTAATTCAGCAAGTTCTTCATCAATTTTATCTAGCACAGGCGGGTAATCTGGCCAGTCGAAGCCATGGTTCGACGCTCGTTTTTGCAGCTTTTCTGAGCGGCTTAATGCTGGCAAGGCAAGGGGAATATCAGCCAGACGACCTAGTACACCTTTATCAGTACGGTCTCTGGCCTTTAGCTTTTCCCAGGTGTTACGAATTTCCGCCTGTTCTGGTGCCTGATTGAGCTCTCGCTCACTCTCTAGCGTACCGTCTGGAAACACATGGGGATGTCTTTTGAGTAGTTTGACAGTGAGCGAATCAATAATCTCAGCGAAATTAAAGTGGCCCTGCTCTTTTGCCATCTGGCTATAAAATACTACCTGAAAGAGGAGATCCCCTAACTCTTCACGTAAATGCGCGAAGTCTCCTTGCTCAATAGCATCAATGACCTCATAGGTTTCTTCCAGAGTGTGGGGCACGATACTCTGGAAGTCCTGCTTTATATCCCACGGGCAGCCCGTCTCGGGTTTTCGCAAACGGCGCATTAGTTCGAGCAAATCCTCAATACAAAAACCGCCCTCTTTAGCTGCCATCACTCACATCCTTTTCGACCACACGACAAGCATCGACAACATTATCAAGCTGGCATAATTTACTGAGCAAGCCACTCAATTCTTCCATCCCAGCCACCTCGGTGGAAAACTCAGTCTGAATTAATCCGTCATCGCTCTCACGGCTATTTAAAGTACCGATAAACAAGCCTTCTGTATCGATTAAGTGAGTGATATCTCGCAGCAGGCCGGCCCTGTTATAAGAATGTATTTGTATTTTTATTGGGTAGCGCTGCTTTGGGGTCCCGCCCCACGTTACTTTCAATACGCGGCCGGGTTCTTCGGCCTGTAAGCGCAGTAATGCGCCGCAGTCTGAACGATGAACGCTGACGCCTTGATTTGCTGTTAGGTAACCGCAAATGTCATCACCCGGCTGAGGTGCGCAGCAACGTGCGATGCGTGTTAATAAATTACCCACACCATAAATATAAAAATCTGAGTCAGAGTAGCGGCTTGCATTAGTTTGTTGCGATGGTGCCTGGCGTCCAGCAACTTTTAAATTCCCCAGGGCTGCAGTAATAACTTGTGTGGAACTAACATCGCCCGCACCAATAGCCGCATATAAACCGTCGACGCCATGTTTATTAAACTTACTGGCGATATTGTCGAGCTTTGCCAGGTCAACCCCCAGGTGGCGAGATTCGCGATCGAGAATACGCTGCCCCGCTTCAATATTTTGTTCTCGATTTTGGGCGCGAAACCACTGCTGCACTTTCGCCCTTGCCCGAGTCGATTGTAAATAACCGAGAGATTTCACCAACCAGTCGCGACGCGGAGCATCGACTTTACCGGTAATGATTTCAATTTGGTCACCGGTTTTTAAGGTAGAACTCAAGCTAACGATGTCGCCATTCACTTTAGCACCACGACAGCGATGACCGATTTGGGTGTGTACTCGATAAGCGAAATCGACCGGTGTGGCACCCACAGGCAGGTCGATAATATGGCCCTCGGGAGTAAAGACATAAACTTGGTCGGTGCCGCTTTCCAGCTCGATAAAGTCGCCGAGGTTTTCATGCCATTCCAGCACTTGCCTCAGCCAGGCAATTTTACCTTCGTAATTATCCCCTGCAGCATTGCTTTCTCCCGCTTTATACTGCCAATGTGCGCAAATACCCAGCTCAGATTCTTCGTGCATTTCATAGGTGCGGATCTGAATTTCTACCACTTTTCGCCCCGGCCCAATGACAGCCGTGTGCAATGATTGATAGCCATTTTCTTTAGGCGACGCTATATAATCATCAAACTCATTGGGGATATTGCGCCACTTGCTATGGACAATGCCCAGTACGGCATAACAGTCACTGACCGTTGGCACTAGCACCCGGATAGCGCGAATATCATAAACTTGAGAGAAGCCAATATCCTTGCGATGCATTTTTCGCCAGATACTGTAAATATGTTTTGCTCGCCCAGTGACTTCACTGCGCTTGCCTATCTTGTCTAATTCACTTTTTATTGTCGCGATTGCAGTCTCAATATATTGCTGTCGATCAATGCGTTTTTCATCGAGTAAACGGGCAATTTGCTGATATTCATCAGCCTCGAGATAACGAAAAGCGAGGTCTTCTAATTCCCATTTTAATTGGCCAATACCGAGCCGATCAGCAAGGGGCGCATAGACATCAAAAATTTCCCGGGCGACTTGTCGGCGTTTTTCCTCTGGGGCCGTTTTAACCATGCGAATAGCACAAGTGCGTTCGGCGAGTTTAATCAGTGCAACCCGCACATCATCAATTACCGACACCAGCATCTCTCTCACTTTGCTGGCCTGCTGAGTCGCATCCTGCCCTAGGACATTCTGCTCGGATTCACTGCGTAAACCACTGATTACCGCCATGCGCAGAACATTGCTTATTAATATCGCAACATTCTCGCCAAACGTATCACGTACTGAATCAATACTGAGTTTTTCTTCACGTACTGAGCGATATAAAATTGCCGCCTGTAGACCTTCACAATCCATACGTAGGTCAGAAAGAATATCGGCAATTTCCAGACCCATTTGCAAAATACTACCGCGAAAAATTGATTTCCCCGCCCGCCGAGCACTTTCTTCCGCTTGCCCCGCCAATTTAGCAGCCAGGGTCAACTTTTCTCTGTCGGATTTATCCAGATCACATTTGCCGGCGATTTTATCGAGCCAGAAAGTAATATCGGCGGCGTCTTCCACAGGGGACGCATGTATTTCACGAACTTGTACCAAGGACAGCTCCTAAGCCAATAGAACGAAAGGACGGTTCAAGTCAGGCACTGAAAAGACCTGAGGAGAGATAGCGATCGCCGCGGTCAGAAATTGACACCACTATCGTGGCATTTTCTAATTCACTGGCCAGTCGCAATACGCCGGCCACCGCGCCACCGGATGAAACACCACAGAAAACACCTTCTTTACGAGCCAGATCACGCATCGTGTCTTCAGCCTCCTGTTGACCAATATCGAGTGTTCTATCAATGCTCGCCGCATCAAATATGCCCGGCAAATAGGCTGCCGGCCAACGGCGGATACCGGGAATACTCGCCCCCTCGGCAGGCTGTAAGCCAATAATCTGAATGTTTTTATTGAAGGTTTTTAGCGACTGAGAGACGCCCATAATAGTGCCGGTCGTGCCCATGGCCGCGACGAAGTGAGTGACCGCCCCCGCTGTTTGCTGCCAAATTTCCGGCCCTGTCCCTTCAATATGTGCCAGAGGGTTATCGGCATTATTAAATTGGTCGAGCACCAGACCCTTGCCCTCTTCCTGCATTTGCAGGGCGAGATCGCGAGCCCCCTCCATGCCCTCCTCCTGAGTGACTAGAATCAGCTCAGCCCCGTAGGCAAGCATCGCCTCTTTACGCTCTTGCGTCATGTGATCGGGCATAATCAAAATCATACGGTAGCCCTTAATTGCAGCCACCATTGCCAGGGCGATACCGGTATTGCCACTGGTCGCCTCAATCAGTGTATCGCCGGGCTTGATCGTGCCCCGAGCTTCTGCCCGGGCAATCATGCTAAGGGCTGGGCGATCTTTTACCGAACCCGCAGGGTTATTACCTTCGAGTTTAAGCAGTAGCGTATTGTTACGACCGGCGCTAAGGCGCTGCAATCTCACCAGGGGTGTATTGCCAATACAGGACTCTATAGTCGGATATTCCATCTTTAGGTTGTACTCGCTAACAAAAGCTTTATTTTAAGCCGGCTGGCCACCACTATCGATTTAATCAGGCCAATCCCTAAGACGGCTTGGGCATATCGACTGACCTTACGGACATACTCACTACCGCATTCAGACACGCTCTAAGCACTCAACACCACAAAGGCTAGCGCCAAGTCCTGCTCATCGGACAGGCTAAGATGAATACTTGCCGCCCCCAGGGCTTTAAAAACGGTTAAGGCCTGGTCTGATAGTGTTATTTCAGGCGCTCCACTGGGGCTGTTGGTCACCAGAATATGCTGCCATGAAACCTTACCAATACCTGTTTTCAGCGCTTTGCTCAGCGCCTCTTTGGCGGCAAAGCGCTTCGCCAAAAAGGCGGCTTGTTGTCCTGGTTTATTCTTTTGCCAAAAAGTGTCCAATTCCTCAGGGCGTAAAATACGTTTTGCAAAGGCTTCGCCCTGGCGCTCTAATACAGCCTCTATCCTGCTGACATGCACCAGATCACTTCCAATACCCACTATCACCCTCGCTCCACCCTTATTCGCCCCTGGCCTCGTTCGAGCCACTTGTTGGGACACGCGCCTGGCGAAATAGTTGCCGACTCAAGAGCGGGCGCTCACCGAGCTGGGCTTGCAGTGCGCTACGCAAGAGACGCTTTGCACAGCGCCTGACCTCAACTGATTGAAAATCATCCTCAGCTATCGCCAATAAATATTCTCCCTGAAAACCTCTTTCTTTGCCCTGCTCTGAAAAAGAGTCAACACGCATAAAGCCCTGGTCGGGTCTAAAATCATAAGTCTCGCCAGCGATAATCGGCCGGTTTTCAGCAAGCTCTGTCGTCATATCAAAGCCATAACCGATCTCTTCCAGCAGTAGTAACTCAAAGCGCCGCAATAGAGGTTCCGGATCAACATTCGACGCCAGTTGTGCAATGAGGTCACTGTAGCGATCAAATAAGTTTTCGTGGGGCACATACTCCGGCAACAAGCGAACCAGTAGCTCATTGAGGTATAAGCCGATATAGATCTTCTCGCCGTGTAGCGCGGCACTATTCCCTGAGGCTTCCACCGAGGTCAGGCTTTTCAAATCACCCTTGCCCCGCCATGATAATGACAGGGGTGTAAAAGCCTGTAATTGTTGGCCGCCTAATTTTCGCTTGCCACGGGCACCTTTTGCCACAGCACGCAGGCGGCCGTAGTCGCGGGAAAACAGGTCGACTAATTGGCTACTTTCGCGATAATCTCGGGCGTGCAAAACGTAATTTTTTTTATTTTCGGTATTCATGGCATTTTAACCCGGCGACAAGAGTTCGTCCCTATTAGACGAAACCCTTCGAATCACGGGTCAGTTCAGCAACTGCCGAAAACTTAATCTTGGTAACCCAAGCTGCGCAACGCTCGCTCATCATCAGACCAACCGCTGCGTACTTTGACCCACAGAGTTAGCATTACTTTGCTATCGAATAAACGTTCCATATCAATACGAGCGGCCTGACCAATACTTTTCAGGCGTTTCCCTTTTTCACCAATTATTATTTTCTTTTGTCCTTCTCGCTCCACCAGAATTAGGGCGTTAATATGGCGGATACGACCCTTCATTTCAAAGGCTTCAATTTCGACAGCGATTTGATAGGGTAATTCAGCCCCGAGTTGACGAGTGATTTTTTCGCGTACCAGTTCAGACGCTAAGAAACGCTCGGATCGGTCGGTGATTTGATCTTCGGGAAAGAGAAAGCCACTCTGCGGTATATGTTGGCTTATTTGTGCTTCTAAGACATCCAGGTTTTTTTTCTGTAATGCAGAAACAGGAATAATGTCTGCCTTCGGCATTAATTTTTGCAAGTGTTCAATATGTGGCAAAAGCTCGCCGGTATCTTCTATTCGATCAACTTTATTAATCGCGACAATAATCGGCGAATTCGAATCAGCCAGCTTCTCGGCGACAGCTTTATCAGCCTCTGTCCACAACAGTCGATCGAGAACAAAGACAATCACATCGACATCGCGAATGGCCGTTTGTGCTGCTTTATTCATATAGCGATTAATCGCTTTATCCTGATCGCTATGAATGCCCGGCGTATCGACAAAAATAAGCTGGCAATCATCTGAAGTCTTTATTCCCAACACATTATGGCGGGTAGTTTGGGGCTTGCGCGAAGTAATACTCAGTTTTAAACCGAGTAAATGATTAAGTAAGGTCGACTTGCCAACATTCGGACGGCCAACAATAGCCACATAGCCACACCGCTGTTCTACTTGCTCTTCTACCATCGAATCATCGCCCCTTAGCGGTCTTATCACTTTCAACTTGCAGATTATTCAATGCCACTGTTGCCGCCGCCTGTTCTGCCTTGCGACGACTACTGGCCTCACCTCGGTAATCGGCCGTTATCCCTTCCAGATAACATTGCACTTCAAAATGCTGGGCATGACCTTCGCCACTGACCGTCAGTAACTTGTATTCGGGTAGTGCCGCACCCCTGCCCTGTAAATATTCCTGCAAGCGAGATTTAGGATCTTTGTGTTCATCGCCCAGTGACAAGTTTTGTAAAAGCGACTCAAACCAGGTGACAAGACAGGCTTTACACGTATCAAAGCCAGCATCGAGTAAAATGGCACCGATCACTGCTTCATAGGCTCCAGCTAATATCGAATCCCGCCGAAAGCCACCACTTTTTAATTCCCCTGAACCCAGCCGTAGCTGATCCCCAAGATCGATTGCTCTCGCCATTTTCGCGAGTGCTTCACCTTTAACTAAAACGGCCCGCAAGCGGCTTAAATCCCCTTCACTCGCGCTGGGGAAGTGACGATAGAGCATCTCACTAACAACCATGTCCAACACAGCATCGCCGAGAAATTCAAGACGCTCATTGTTAAGCGCACCAAAACTGCGGTGAGTTAAGGCTTGCTCGAGTAAAGTAGGGTCAGAAAAATTGTGACCTAAACGATTGATAAAGCGGCGGCGGGAAATACTCACCAACGGTGACCGATAAACATAGAGTTAAGGTGCTGCCGTATCGTAGACATTCTCAAAGACAACGACAACATCAACATTGGCAAGAAAATTAATACGCCTTTCATAATCAAGCCGAACCACCGTTGCCGTTTTATTGCGTTTAATAACGAGATCTCGAACATTCACATCACGAACATTGTTAACGGTAAAATAATCTGACAATTTCCGTCGAATCTGTCGATCAGAAAGCGTATGAACCGATTCATTTTGCAGCGATTGTAAAGCGGCATTAACAAAAGAATTGTCGAGATAAAGCGGGCCCACACGTGTTGCAATGGTGAGAAAAAAACCAGCAACTGCCAAGACAACCAAGAGGCTCAAGCCTGATAGGCCCCGCTGTTTATTATGCCCCATGAAATTCACTCCGCAGATTAACGTATGGTACCCACTGTATCAAAACTGGGAATGCTTAGCACTTTCTCCCAATGCATCCACACGGCAAAAGCCTTACCCACCACATTCTCTTCGGGCACTGCTCCCCAAACGCGACTATCACTGCTGTTGTCGCGATTGTCGCCGACCATAAAGTAATGCCCTTCGGGGACCACCGTGCTGAAATCACGACCTAGCCTTCCCGGTGTTTGGTGCTTGCGAATCAGGTGATCAACACCCAATAAGTCTTCCATCATCACCTGCGCATTACTGGCTGATTTTGACTCAGCAAGGCTTTTCTCAACAAAGTGTGGTGCTGCTGTGTCGAGTGTTGACTGGAGCATCTTTTCGCTATTTACATACAAGACATTGTTGATCACGCGAATTTCATCACCGGCCAAACCAACCACCCGTTTAATAAAATAACGCTTATCGTTGGGTGGGAAAAATACCATCACATCACCGCGCTCGGGTTCTCCGAGCGAGACCACTTTAGTACCACTCACCGGCAAGCGGAGACCATAGGCAAATTTATTCACGAGAATAAAGTCGCCGATTTTAAGGGTGGGGATCATCGAGCCGGAGGGAATCTGAAAGGGTTCAACCACAAAAGAACGCAAGACCAAAACCACCAGCAGTACGGGGAAAAAAGGTGCTGTAGATTCGATAAACCAGTGTGCTGTATCTTCATTAGTGCGCTGCTTTGAGAAGAAAAAGCGATCTGCCAGCCACATAAAACCTGCAAGCCCAGTGAGTACAACGAGAATGAGCGGGAAGTCGAGATCCATTTTAATTATCCGTCTTTAATACTGCGAGGAAAGCTTCCTGAGGGATCTCTACGGAGCCCACCTGCTTCATGCGTTTTTTACCCGCCTTCTGTTTGGCCAGTAGCTTTTTCTTACGCGAAACATCCCCACCGTAACATTTCGCCGTCACGTTTTTACGCAATGCTTTGACGGAAGTTCGCGCAATAATATGACCGCCTAGCGCTGCTTGAATGGCCACATCAAACATCTGCCGAGGTACTAACTCTTTCATTTTTTCGGTAATCAAACGACCCTTTTGCTGCGCATTATCGCGGTGAACAATTAAAGCTAGCGCATCAACTTTATCGCCATTAATTAAAATATCGAGGCGCACCAAAGGGGCAACCTGAAAGCGCTTGAAGTTGTAATCCAGTGAGGCAAAGCCACGACTCACCGATTTGAGTCGATCAAAAAAGTCCATCACCACATCGGCCATGGGCATTTCATAAGTGAGTGACACTTGGTCGCCCGTAAACTGCATGTCTTTCTGTATACCGCGCTTTTCCACACAGAGGGAAATTACATTGCCGACATATTCCTTGGGCACCAGAATATTGGCTTCACACAGCGGCTCGCGCATTTCATCAATATTACCGGGATCGGGAAGATTCGAGGGATTAGAAATATAAAGTAGCTCGCCATTAGTGTGCAGGACCTCGTAGACAACCGTCGGCGCGGTGCTGATTAAATCGAGGTCATATTCTCGCTCAAGGCGCTCCTGAATGATTTCCATATGTAACATGCCAAGGAAACCACAGCGAAAGCCGAAACCCAAAGCATCTGAGCTTTCGGGTTCGTAGAAAAGCGAGGCATCGTTGAGGGTCAGTTTCGCCAATGCTTCGCGGAAATCTTCAAAGTCTTCAGAGTTAATGGGGAACATACCCGCATAAACCTGCGGATTAACCTTCTGAAAACCCGGCAGTGAATCAACCTCTGGGCTACTGGCATGGGTAATGGTGTCACCGACTGGCGCGCCATGAATATCCTTAATACCTGCCACCACAAAGCCAACTTCGCCGGCGCGCAGCACATCAGTTTCGGTGCGTTTTGGTGTGAAAATACCAATGCTATCGGCAATATGTGCCTTGCCGATGCTTTTGGTAATGACTTTGTCACGACGGCGCAAGGTACCCTGCTTGACCCGAACCAGGGAGACAACACCCAGATAAGTGTCAAACCAGGAGTCGATAATCAGGGCCTGCAAAGGGGCATCGACATCACCTTCAGGTGCTGGAATTTCAGCGACCAGCTGCTCAAGAACATCTTCAATACCAAGACCGCTTTTGGCACTACAGAGCACAGCGTCAGAAGCATCGAGACCGATAATATCTTCAATTTCCTGACAGACCCGCTCCGGCTCAGCCTGGGGCAAATCCATTTTATTCAACACAGGAATCACTTCGAGGCCCTGGGCAATTGCCGTATAGCAATTGGCTACCGATTGAGCTTCAACACCCTGTGCAGCATCGACCACCAGCAAAGCACCCTCGCAAGCTGCAAGGGAGCGGGACACTTCGTAGCTAAAATCCACATGACCCGGTGTATCGATAAAATTCAGCTGATAAGTGCGGCCATCAGCGGCCTTATAATTCAGCGTAACGCTTTGGGCTTTAATCGTAATGCCGCGCTCGCGCTCAATATCCATCGAGTCGAGCACTTGACTGTCCATTTCCCGCTCACTGAGGCCGCCGCAGTACTGAATAAAGCGGTCGGCAATGGTCGATTTACCGTGATCGATATGGGCGATGATGGAGAAATTACGAATATGACTGAGGTCTGACACAGGGCTTATTGAATCCATAGCTTAAGGGGATTTGAGCGACGCGAATTCTAGCGTATTTAGCCCCTGTAAGCTATGCGTCCGACTTGATGATTAATAGAGAGGCGCTGTCCGTGAATCTGACGACTCCCCTGTAATATTAATGAATTTCAATAGTGCGAAAGATTGAGCGGCCACGCCGAAAAAAGCGCAGCGCGACGGGTGTACCCGATGGTAGCTCCTTGAGTATCTGGTCATAATCGTCGAGGTCATTCAGTGTTTGATAGCCCAGCTGCACCAATACATCCCCCAGCTGCAACCCTGCATCAGCAGCGGGTGAGTCCGGGTAGACTTTAACCACAGTAATGCCGCCCGACAGGCGACGTTTTTGCAGTGCGTCGTCATCCCGTTCTTCAAGGTCCAGACCAAGAATATCACCACCATTACTAACAACTCGGCTATCACCGGGACGGGCACCAACTTCAACGGATACGGTTTTTTTCTTACCTCGGCGTATCACAATCGCATCAATTTTTTTCCCTGCTTCTAAAAGCCCGACAATATGGGGAAGATCACTGGCCTCATCCACCGCCTGACCATTAAAGCGAATCACCACATCACCTGCTTTGAGACCCGCTATATCCGCAGGGCCATCGGGTTCAATCTGAGCAAGTAGCGCACCCCTCGGCTTTTTTAACCCCAGCGACTGGGCAAGGTTTTTATCAACATCCTGAATATAAACACCCAACCAGCCCCTATCGACACGACCTTTTTCTTTTAGCTGTGAGATGACCTCTAAAGCAACACTGGCGGGAATAGCAAAAGACAGACCTATAGAGCCGCCCGAGCGGGTATAGATTTGTGAATTAATGCCCACCACGTCACCCGCGAGATTGAACAAAGGCCCCCCGGAATTACCCGGGTTAATGGCCACGTCAGTTTGAATAAAAGGCACGTAATCCTCCCCTCTCGCGGTGGGAATACTGCGGCCAACCGCACTAACAATGCCGGTGCTTGCCGAATAATCGAGGCCAAAAGGTGAGCCTATAGCCACAACCCATTCACCCACTTTCAATTTGTCAGGCTTGCCAAAATGCACGACGGGTAAATCTGTCTCATCGATTTTAAGCAGCGCTAAATCAGATCTTGGGTCCAGCCCAATAATTTCAGCCTCGTACTCACGCCTGTCGTTTAAACGCACCGTAATAAGTTTGGCCGTACCAACCACGTGATTATTCGTCAGAATATAACCATCAGAAGAAATGATGAAACCCGATCCCATGGAGCGGGCTTTTCTTTCTGGATTACGACGTTGATTAAAGAGTTCACGCAAGGCATCGGGGATTTGGTTTTGCGGAATCGCTTCTCGGCGACGGCTTGCTTTACTTTCAACCGCCGTTATTTTAACCACGGCTATGGCATTTTCTTCAATCAACTGAGTGAAGTCTGGCAAATGTGCGTTAGCTGTCAAAACACAGACAAACATACAAAAGAAGGCGATAACCGCTCGCATCATCAATAGTCCCTATTAGGTTTAGTTGTGTAACGAGCTCAACTATCGTTGAGCTTATTCAAAATGACGTGCCCGCCTTTATACATCCAGCAAACGAGCTTGTAGCTTCGGCCGGTGGGTAGCGGTGTTTGACACGCGCCCTACAAGAAAACCGCCCGCTAACAAGGCTAAAAAACCGCATAATATTGCAGCAGATTCACTGCCAAACGCTCTATCACCGATCCATATTCCGAATAAAAGCATGAGCAAAGGTAAGAAGTAAATCAACAATGAACCACGAACAACGACATGATTGGCAATGCCAATGGTGACATTTTGACCGATGTGAAAAGATTGTGCCTCGCGACCGTCGAGTGCAACTCGTAGGCGTACTGGGTGAGCTGTCAATTTGGCCAATAAACTTTGTCCGCAGCCCTGCTGAGCTGAGCACGATTGGCAGGCCGAGCGCTGAATGCCCTCAACCCATAAATAGTCACCCTCAATACCAAGTACTTGAACGCTTTCTTCGATCAAGGGACTAGCTTGTCACAAATGAGTAGTTGGGGAGTTTCCGGCAGGTAAGCGTCTAATTTCAAAATTCCACCCACCTCAGAATAACCTCTCTACATAGACGATAGCGTTTAAACAGACCAGGGCTTAAGTGCTTACCGAGATCCATGCTCCGCCGGTAGGAAAACCGAATTCGAATGACGGTAGTTACGCTCTGCCTGTTGAGTCATTAAGCGCTGCATATACGTCTGAATTTGTCGATCTGTCTCGAGCTTGTCAGCACTTGGCTGAGTATCAATTTGCACCGGACGTGAATAACTATTGTGATTATACGTGCCGGTACTCGCCGTACGAGCTGTGGCTTGAGGTACCTCAAAACCAGAGGGCAGTTGAAACTGAGGGCCTCTTGCTTCTGATTCGCCCACCTTATTTTGGCTGGGGCTCTGAATAACACTTTGTGCGATTAGCGGCACGGAAGCTGATGGTTCAAAGAACGGGGATTGCTGAGCGCCAAAGAGTGCAATGACCGCCACACTCGCCGCAATAGCAACCCGCCCCAAAGCCTGGGGCCATTGAAGATGTCGTTGCGGCGCAGGTTCATTAACCAGGGCCATATTAATAGCAGCCCGCAATTCCGCTGAGGAATCAACAAAATCAACCGGTAACTCTTTGCGTAACGCAGATGCGGCTAAATGGTAGCGAGACCAGGTTTCGTTAAGGGATTCGTCCCCTTCCACATCGCGCATCGTTCGATGAAGCTCCAGCTCAGAAGCCTCGTCGTCCATTAACGCCGATAGCGTCTCGCGCATTTTGCTGCCTATTTGCTCACTCATAGAAGAACACCTTCCACTGACTCTTTAATTATTAATCGGCTAACATCGTGATAAACCTGTTGCTTGCAGAAGTAAAAACTCACAGCAACGGATCAATCCCTGCTAATCAGACTTAAGTCTGCTAAAAAGGTTCCCTGACAGCGAATACTTACCCTTTATTCTCAACAACGCATTCGTAAAATATTTTGCCAGCATTCTATAAACGACCATCAAACAAAGCTTTAACTTGTTTATCAATAGCTTCTCGAGCCCTGAAAATACGCGAGCGGACAGTTCCCACGGGGCAGTCCATCACATTGGCGATATCTTCGTAACTGAGGCCATCCAGCTCCCGCAGGCTGACCGCCGTGCGTAAATCCTCAGGCAAGCTTTGAATTGCATTATCGACAACCTGCTGTAATTCATCACGAAAAGCCAGGTTTTCAGGAGACGCCACATCACGTAGTTTATCGGCACCCGTGAAAAATTCCGCATCCTCCACCTCGATATCACTCGCCGGTGGACGGCGACTGCGTGAGACCAGAAAATTCTTCGCTGTATTGACCGCTATGCGATAAAGCCAAGTATAGAATTGACTGTCTCCACGGAAAGAACCAATCGCTCGGTAGGCCTTAATAAAGGCCTCCTGCACAATATCTTTAACCTCTTCCCGATCATAAATATAACGACTAACGATGGCCGCGACCTTGTGTTGATATTTAATCACCAACAAATCGAAAGCACGCTTATCACCCTTTTGCACGCGAGCAACGAGCTGCTTATCGGTATCTGTATCTTTGTTGGCCGCCATTCTCTCTCCAAATGTTGTACTTTTTTCAAGCCCCTCTACCTGACAGCCACTGATGAATTTCGTTCACGATTAGCAATCAATAGCGGGTAGGCTTTTTTCAAACGCTATACTATCATGTCGCCCCCTTGTGGCTGAAGCTACGCCCTGCTTCCTTTATATACGCAAACAAACCTAATAATCCGTGTGAAGTGAAAACCCCGACGTGAAAAAAACCTATCAATACGAAGTCCTTATTATCGGCTCTGGTGCTGCGGGTATGACACTCGCCCTGCACCTCGCCCCCGATCACCGCGTTGCTCTACTGAGTAAAGATCAGCTGCAAACAGGTTCTACCTGGCTAGCCCAGGGAGGTATTGCGGCTGTCTTTAGTGAAGATGACAGCATCGATGCTCATGTGGAGGACACGCTCAATGCCGGCGCGGGACTTTGCCACGAAGATGTTGTGCGTCACACGGCGGAACAGGGGCCGGAAGCTCTACAGTGGCTTATCGACGAGGGAATGGAGTTCAGTCGTAATGAACAAAATAGCGACTATCACTTAACGCAAGAGGGCGGACACAGCCACCGTCGCATCCTCCACAGTACCGACGCTACCGGCCAGGCACTATCCAGCACCCTCGCCACAAAGGTGCTAAACACGCCAAACCTTGATGTATTCGAGCAGCATGTGGTGGTCGATCTCACAACACAGGCCGATGCCGACTCGCGTAGTTTTCGCTGTAACGGCGCTTACGCACTGGACACCAGACACGACCGCGTTTGCCTGTTTCAGGCGAAAGTCGTTATTCTCGCCACCGGTGGTGCCAGTAAAGTTTACCTCTATACCAGTAATGCTGACGGCGCTAGCGGTGACGGAATAGCGGCCGCCTGGCGTCGGGGTTGTCGCGTTGCCAATATGGAATTCAACCAATTCCACCCCACCTGTCTATTCCATCCAAAGGCCAAAGCCTTTTTGGTCTCCGAGGCTTTGCGGGGCGAAGGCGCTCATTTACTCTTGCCCGACGGCAAACGCTTTATGTTCGACTTTCATCCGATGGGTGAATTAGCGCCTCGTGACATTGTCGCCCGCGCCATTGACCATGAAATGAAGCGCCTCGGTTGCGACTGTCTGTATCTCGACATCAGCCACAAGCCCGCCGAGTTTATCGACAGCCACTTCCCCACTGTGAAAGCCCAGTGCCTTGAGTTTGGTATCGATATCACCCGCGAGCGCATTCCTATTGTGCCCGCAGCCCATTACACCTGCGGCGGTATCGTCACGGATGAACAAGGGTGCACTGACCTCAACAATCTTTACGCTATCGGCGAGTGCGCATTTACGGGCTTACACGGTGCCAATCGTATGGCCAGTAATTCCCTGCTCGAATGCCTGGTTTTTGCAAGGGCCGCAGCGAAGAGTATTCGCGAGAAAATCAGCACGATTCCTGCACCTAGCTACACCAAAGAATGGGATTCGTCGCGTGTCACCTATTCCGATGAAGATGTTGTTATCTCCCATAACTGGGATGAGCTAAGGCGTTTCATGTGGGATTACGTGGGCATTGTTCGCACCCGCAAACGACTGGAGCGAGCTGAAAATCGTGTGCGCTTATTGCAGCGTGAAATTCAGGAGTACTACAGTAACTATAAAGTCAGTCGAGACTTACTTGAGCTGCGTAATCTTGCCAAAGTGGCCGAATTGATTATTCGCTCAGCCACCCTGCGCAAGGAGAGCCGAGGCCTGCACTACACCCTCGACCACCCACAGTTATCTGCCGTTGCTAAAGACACCATTCTGGTACCGATGAACTTTGCCGGGCAGGATATTATTGTCAGTAAGAATTAGCGGGATTGACAAATCACTCTACAGAGTCGACGGGGTTGATTCCAACAGCCCTGCTTTAAACAAGGCTATCAGCTCGCGAAATTTGTCCGCGCCAAGGATATCTGGAAAGATGAAGCAACGATGCACCTGCCCTTCCATCGTAGTCAGTTTTATAAGCACGACCCTGCTACTACAATAGTCAAGCCCACAAGTTGCCAATGGACAATGAGCGCCATCAATCATGGCAGCAGCACTGTTACTCTTCACAACCAAACGCTCAATGGGTAGGGCCATGGAAATACACTGCTTCGAACGCAAGTAGACCAGTACAAGTATTAGCTCTAGCCAAACACAAAAAACAGTATCATCCACGAGGAAAAACACGAACCCTGCAAGTAATACTGCAAGTAAACCTTGTAGCTGGTGAACTTTCTGGCGCTGCGGGGCAAGGGAGTTTCTAAAGTCGAACTCAGCTTGCAGGGGCATGCTGGCTTGCACGAATAATGGCAATAATCGTTGCCGTGCCTTTATCCTCGGGCTCTTCACGCCCCATCAACCAGGCAAACAAATCCTGATCTTCACCGCCAAGTAAATGCTGATAAAGCACTTGTTCTTCAGGCTTTAGCTGGTCGTAAGTAGTCTCAAGAAACCCCTGTAATATAATATCCAGCTCCAGCATGCCACGACGACTTGCCCAAAAAAGACGATTTTTATCCATGACGGTTATTTTCCATGATTATTGCCCATAATATATTCAACCACTAATTGATCTCCGATAAAGCAATTTACACGTAAATCAGCAAGTGGGATTATAATGCATGCCTGAACAACTACCCATCAAAATAGCGAAGCAAATGGCTAACACAAATCACACAGACTTCATGAACGAGTGGCTGCTATTCCTCACCGAACAAGGGGCGACCATCATCGATGGGCTTGCCACTGCCTTTGGTGAGTCACCAGCCGACTACCCAGCGCTAAAAGTCACACTGACAGACCTCGGTGATCAGGGCGTTCTTGCTCTGAAAGGCATCGACAGCAAACGTTTTTTACAGGGGCAAAGTACCAGTGACACCAGTCAGCTGGATGAGCATACCAGTCTGCCCGGTGCTATTTGCAACCCAAAAGGACGAATGCTCACCTCGTATCAAGCCCTCGAACCAGTGACTGATAGCGTGTTATTGGTGATGCATCGCTCACTGGTCGATACGACAATCAACAACGTCGGTAAATACGCCGCCTTTTTTAAGACCAGCTTGAGTAATGCCAGCGATGAATATCGGCTATTCGGCATTAGCGGCCCCGATTGTGAAGCGGCACTCGAGTCCTGTTTCGACGTCAAGCCCACTGCGATAAACCAGATTGTTATCAGTGGTGATTGCTTATTGCTGCGTATCGCGACACAGCAACTTCTCGTTATTGTTACAACTGGTGCGGCCGAAGCGCTTTGGCTCAAGTTAACATCAACCTGTACACCAACAGGTATAAGCTATTGGCACCTACAATCGATTCAGGCCGGGCTAGCCCAGGTACGAGCTGAAACGTTTGAGCAATTTGTACCTCAAATGTTCAACCTGCAAGCTACCGGGGCTGTGAATTTCAAAAAGGGCTGTTATACCGGACAGGAAATTGTCGCCCGCATGCAGTACTTGGGCAAACTCAAACGCCGTACTTACCGCGTCATTATTGACGATTCAAACCCACCAGATGCGGGTACAGAAATTTACGCCAGCGAGACTAACAAGCTGGTAGGGAGTGTTTTAATGGCAGCACCTGCCAATGAGAAAAATACTGAAATGCTAGCGGTATTACACGAAGAACAGGCTGATGCATCTTCTTTTGTTATCAATGGAGAGGCCGTTAAAGTAAGCATCGCTGAACTGCCCTATCCACTCACTAGCAGTTGATGGAATGGCTTTCAGAGTACCAGGCTCTTTTTACCTGGATGGCCATTATTTCTGCTCTGACTTTTGTTATTAGCTTACTGACGTTGCCCTGGCTGGTGGCACGAATTCCCAGTGATTACTTTTGCCATAAAAAACGACACCCTGTGCCGCTAAAGCAAACTCACCCCGCTCTTAGAATTGCGATATTAATCGGGAAAAACGTCTTGGGTTGGGTGCTACTTTTAGGCGGTATTATTATGTTGTTTATTCCCGGTCAGGGCCTGTTAACAATAGCGATGGGGTTATTACTAATGGATTATCCGGGGAAGTTCACTCTTGAACGCAAAATTGCCAGCAATCCAAAAACCCTCAACGGTCTTAACTGGCTACGTGCCAAGGGAAAGTCACCAGCCCTGGAAATAGATGCTGAAGACTGAGGTCTATCAAACGAGCTCAAGAACGATTAAGTGATAATAATTCGATTTTGTAACCATCTGGATCTTCGACAAAAGCCAATACCGTACTGCCGTGCATCATTGGCCCTGCTTCTCTAACAATCGCGCCACCTTTGCTTTTTATTTGCTCGCAGGTGGCGTAAACATCTTCTACACCGATGGCAATGTGGCCATAGGCATCGCCCAGATTATAACTAGTAGTATCCCAGTTATGGGTGAGCTCCAGTACGGTGTTTTCTTCTTCAGCGCCATAGCCTAAAAAAGCCAGGGTGAAGCGGCCATCGGGAAAATCTCTTTTACGCAATAATTGCATACCGAGTAATTCCGTATAAAAAGTGATAGATTTTTCAAGATCGCCCACCCGCAACATGGTATGCAGTAACTTCATTTTCGCCCTTTTCAACTAGCCAACAGCAATATCGCGACCCTATTATCAGCCCATAACTAATGCTGAAAACTTAACACGACACTTAATTGGTAAAAACGGGGGTCGCAATATACTCCCAAATAATGGTTATACCGACAAGTATCACTACAACATAAACCAACGCGATCATAAATACGGCACTCGCGTAAAGAAAACCTCTGTCCCAGGGCACGCGCATCATTGTCGGTATTGCCATGTAAATCAAATAAATCGTGTAAATGGATGCGGCGGTGCCGAGCATGATATCGAGCCACCAAATTGGATATACCGCGCAGGCACCCGCCAAAAAAACGGGCGTACAGGCATAGCCCATTAACACGATGCCTTTTATGGGGAAGGATGCTGTTTGATAGGTCTGCGACATCCAGTTAATCATTAAACCAATAACCACCACCGCACCCAACAGGGCGACATAACTCAGCACAATTAGAGGAATGGCACTCGCCTCAGTGATTCGCACCACATCATCACCGACTACCGTCCAGCCAACCTTCGTCATACCGATATATAAAGCCAATGGCGGCAACAAGGCCATAATGATTGGGTATGGTAGCAAGCGCTTAATTTTCTCATCACTCAACGCGGCGATTGTTTGCCATTGCTTGCGTGGATTAAACATTAACCCCGGTATATGTCCGAACATAGAAACTCCTGGCTCTATCGCCTATATTAGTCTTATTTATACAGCTAAAATTGCAGCGGTGTATTGATAAAAATCAAGTTCCTCAATGACCCACCGCTCTCACCAAGCAAGCTGTTATTTGGCTAGTGCCGATGATACGGCAAAACTACGGGCAATAAGGTCCAGATACCGTATGTTATTAATAAAAGAGCAAATATAAGGCGAAAGTTTTTACTCCGCAGCACGTCCCCCAGCTTACCGACTGACAATCCTCCCAGTATCACCGCCGGCATGGTCCCGAAGCCAAAGGCCGCCATTTGTGCCATTCCTGCCAGCGGTGTCTCCGCGGTAGCCGCAAAGGCCAATGCGGTATAAACCAGCCCGCAAGGTAACCATCCCCACACCAGACCGAGCAATATTGCCGAACTAAACGAGCGTACTGGCAATAAACGCTGGCCGAGGGGCTGAAGTCGACGCCATAATAAACTGCCGACCCTTTCCAGGTGAGTCAATCCCCGCCACCAACCAGCCATCGTCAAGCCCATAACAATCAACAACAGGCCTGCTATACCCCGTAGCACTGGTGCCAGCGCAAGATAGTGACTACTGGCATAACCCAGGCTGGCAACCACTCCACCGGCACAGGCATAGCTAACAACACGGCCTAAATTGTACGCCACAATATAACGGCTTCCGCCTTTCTCGCTAGCAAAGCCCAACGCCGAGGCGATGCCCCCACACATGGCGAAACAATGCCCAGTGCCCAGCAAGCCAATACCAAACATTACAGCAAGGGGTGCAAAGAACAACAGTAGAGCATCAAACATTTTTACTGCCAGATACTTTTAACCCTTGTTTATTCTTGCCTGGCAATTCACACACTTTTTGACTCGCCTTCTCAGTTTTAATATTGCTATCGGGCTCATCAAATAAAATACGTTCTGCCTCACCATCAAGATCATCGTATTGACCATTATTCACCGCCCAAAAGAACAGCCAAATTCCCAGTGCCACTACAATGAACGACAAGGGAATTAAAACATACAAGCTTTCCATCAGATCCCTGCCTGCATGCTTCGCAACAAAGCTCCTTGCTGCAGCCGATCACTTTCAACATTATTCGCGGGGCCTGCATTACTGCGTTGCAGGCGCAAAGCATTTAAGACCACCACCAAAGAACTGGCAGACATACCAATAGCGGCTGCCCAGGGCGGCACCCAGCCCATGGCGGCAAGAGGCAAAGCGCTGACGTTATAAATTAGAGCCCAGGCGATATTCTGCCGTATAACGGCGGAGGTTTTACGCGCTACGGAGATAGTGTCGAGTAATGAAATTAAGTTGCCCGACAGCAATACCGCGTCGGAAGCCATACGAGTAAAGTCAGTCGCCTCAGCCATCGCGACAGAAATGTCAGCACCACTGAGCACCGGAACATCGTTAATGCCATCACCCACCATCAGCACAATATCGCCTTCTTTTTGCCGCGCTCGAATAGTGGCCAGCTTATCCTCTGGACTCTTGTTGGCCTGCCATTGCTGAATACCTAAGTCAGCGGCCAATGCCTTGGTGTTTTTTTCCTGATCGCCACTGAGCAACTCAAGAGAAAGCCCCTGTGCCTGTAAGCTGGCGACCAGCTCCAAAGCCCCTGGGCGCAATTCATCGATGAGGATAATACGTGCCAGAATTTTATGCTCACTGGCCAGTATGATTTCCAGACGATGCTTAGAATCCAGCGTCTCTCGCGCTGACTCAGCCTTCGGCAACAGTGATGAGGATACTTGTAAAGCAAAGCATTGATCGATAAACACAGGTTTACCCAGTGCGTAGCGCTGACCATCGATCACACCGCTGACACCGCCGCCCACCTGATAATCAAGTTGTTCGGCCTGTTTGTTAGTGTGCTTTTTTCGCTGTTTAAAAGCACTGGCAATAGGGTGGCAACAGCCCTGTTCCAGGGCTGCAGCGAGATCAAGTATTGTCGTAGTATCGAACTCTTCCGCTTCAGAAGATAAGACAATACTGTCAATTTCAAGTTTGCCCGTTGTCAGTGTGCCTGTTTTATCCAATACAACACGAGTGACTTTACTCAACGTTTCCAGCACATGAGGGCTACGGATCAAAAAGCCCTGCCTCTGCAGTCGCCCGGTTGCGGCGGCGAGTACCACCGGTGTCGCCAATGAGAGCGCACAGGGACAAGTCACCACCAGTACTGACAAGGTTACCCACAAGGCCCTGCCTGCATCGTGCAACCACCACACAGAAAACACAGCCGTAGCAAGCAGTAAAACAAAAGCAATAAAACCGGCGGCAAAGCGATCAGCAATGGTCAGTTGTCGAGGCTTTTGTGCGGTGACCCCATCGAGCATATCGACAATGGCCGCCAGGCGCGTGCGCTGGCCAACGGCACTCACTTTAATTTTCAAAGGGTTCGAGGTATTCACCGTCCCAGCACTGACCACGTCACCCGGGCCTTTCGCAACGGGGTCTTGCTCGCCACTGAGTATCGCTTCGACGACTGGGCTTTCTCCCGCCAGCACGATACCATCGACAGCCAAACACTCACCCTCAGCAACTTGAATAATATCGCCAACACAGAGAGATTTAACCGGCACCTGTTCAAACCGCCCTGCACCGCCATCATCAATCCAGCGCTGCACTGAAAGAGGGATCAATTCAGTCACTTCCCCTGCGACTAACTCATTGGCATAACGTACCCGCATTTCAAGAAAACGACCAAGCAGAAGGAAAAAAGTCAGCATAGAGACCGCATCGAAATAAACCTCGCCCGTCCCCGATATCGTTGCCCAACCACTCGCCACATAAGCCAGACCAATAGCCAGAGAAATAGGGACATCCATTGTTAAATGCTGGTGCCAGGGCAAATGACCACGAAAACCTACTAAACTGCGCCAGGCCCCTTTAAAAAAGGGCTGCGCTGAGTATACAACCACTGGTGTTGCAATGAGCAGGCTGACCCAACGTAGCAGATTCTGCCAGTGGAGATCCATACCCTGAAAGACACCGGCATAGAGAGCGATAGCCAGCATACCCGCCTGCATCATGCCAATACCCGCTACGCCAAGCCGTAATAAATAGCTCTTTTGATCGCGCTCAATATGTTCAAGCTTGTTAGACTCTTTTGCCGGATAGGCCCGATAGCCAATTTCAATAAAAGCAGCTAAAGCCTGGCTCAACGGTAATTGCTCTTTATGCCACTGCAGTCGGCAGCGTTGGCGACTGACATTCACACCAACCTTGATTACACCGGGTAATTTCTCCAAATGGTGCTCAATCAGCCAAGCACAGGCTGCACAGCTAATGCCTGAAATACCAAGCTCTATTGTCGCCAGCCCATTCGCATCGACAGTTAATAAGTCAGCTTGGATTTCCGGCAAATCATAAGCGCTGAAACCTTCACTTGTGCTACCTTCATTACGCAAGGCATTGGTCGAACGGTATTGGTAGAATTTTTCGAGCCCGCCATCGACAATCGCACTTGCAACTGCCTGGCAGCCGATACAGCACATCGGGCGTAGTGCACCGTCAATAAGCACCGTGAGATCGTCCCTACCATCCAGAGGCAATGCACAATGGAAGCAGGTTTCAAGCGGCATATTCAGTCGCTGCTCGAATTAAGACGCTCGGGCTCCGCCCGTAATTCAACAATGTGACTGTCAGTGAAATCAACCTCACCTGCCAGACGCCATGCTGCACTCTGTAAACGTTCTTGTGCAGGGGCACTTTTAATAATCTCAGCAGGAACCAAGCGCAGATAAAAGCTCTGTGCCGGTAACGTCGGTAATTGACCGCGGAAACGGCCATCACCCGCAGCCGTCAACTGAACGACATGATCAGCACTAGCGTCCCCAGGATGGAGTAAATACAAATTTAATTCAGTCGGCATCACAAATGTTTCAATGCTACTACTTAGGGTGAGAGCCAGCACGTCAATAGCCTCATCACTACTCGCATCAAAATTAAGATTTGCTGACAGACCGAGTTCAGTCGCACGGATATCCTGAGTGAGCACCAAGTTTATCGCCAGGCCATCGCGATAATAATTATCACTAACCAAGTCATCACTGTACTTGATCGCCAGATAGAGCATAAAAAAGCAAGCGACAACCACTGTAGAGGGCAAGGCAATCAAAAACCAGGGCCAGAATTGTCGGTACCAGGGGGGGGGCGTTATTTGGCCTGTAGTATCTAACATCGACTTATTCCGTTAGCACTCGTCGTGGAAAAAATGAGTGGTTTTAGTGTGGATTTGTAAAAGATAATGAGGCAAGTTTAGCGAATGAACGGCCCTATAAAACGACTCTCTTCACTATCGTGCATTTTTTCATCATCCTCGGCTCGCAACACAAATGTAACATCAATATTACCCCGTTTAAGTAAACCAGGGTCGAGTTCAAGTCGTACCAGATGCGTAAAGACTTCCCCGCCAGCAACATCAACAACACTGTCTCCAATAAAGCGAAATTCCTGATCAGCCTCGACATCAATCACAAATTTATGAGCCTGGTTATCCATATTGTTAATGCGCAAGGTATAAATATTTTCAACCATGCCTCGAGATGTTTCACGATAAAGCAGCGAGCGGTCACGAATAATATCGAGCTCCAGGGGTATACGAGTGATAAGCGTATAAGCGAACACGCTAACCATTATTAACAAAGCCAATCCGTAACCGAGTAAACGTGGCCTGAAAACGTGAGTAGCGCCGTTCTCTAGTTTATTTTCAGTGGTGAAACTGATGAGCCCTTTGGGGTATTCAACCTTTTCCATAATGGCATTACAGGCATCAATACACAGCCCGCAGCTGATACATTCAGACTGCAAACCCTCACGAATATCGATACCTACAGGGCAAACCTGTACACACAGGCTGCAATCGACACAATCACCTAAACCCTTTGCTCGATAATCGCTACCTTTCTTGCGCTGCCCCCTCGATTCGCCTCGCGCTTTATCGTAAGAAACAATCAGCGTATCGGCATCAAACATCACCGACTGAAAGCGCGCGTAGGGGCACATATATTTACAGACCTGTTCACGCAGATAACCCGCATTCATATAGGTCATTAAGGTAAAAAAGAAAGTCCAGAAAACGGCAGCCGCGGGGGCAGAAAATGTGAATAAATCAATGCTGAATTGGCGCACCGGATTAAAATAGGCAACGAAAGTAAAGCCCGTAATAAAAGCGATCAGCAGCCAAACGACATGCTTACCACCTTTACGCCAAATTTTATTGAAACTCCAAGGAGCCAGATCCAGCTTTATACGTTTATTACGACCGCCTTCAAAAAAGCGCTCCACACCCATAAACATCATGGTCCATACGGTTTGGGGGCAGCTAAAACCACACCAAACACGACCTACCACCACCGTCACCGAAAACAGGGTAAATGCAGCGATAATCAGCAACCAGGCGAGCATCATGAAATCCTGGGGCCAGAAGGTCATCCAGAAGATATGAAATTTGCGGGCGGGCAGGTCAAACCAAACAGCCTGGCGACCATCAATTTGAAGCCACGGTAGGAGTAAATAACCGAGTAATAAAGGAATGCCACTACGCTTTTTTAGACTGCGAAAAAAACCAACAAAGCGCCGTTGGTAGATCTTCTTCTCAGTCTCGTAGAGATAGAGTACATGAGCCTCTTCTTCGAGGCTCGGTTTTTTTTCCTCTTGTAAACTCATTGTCGCCTCACTCAGCTACTATTGCTGTTAGCCGCCAATTTCTACAATCGTTATTGATGTGCCAGGCTATAGACATACCCTGTCAACAAGCGAATTTTACTTTCATGTAACTGCTCGCCCTGTGCGGGCATTAAGCCCTGACGACCAGAGCGAATAGTGGTTCTGATCAATTCTGGCGAGCGGCCATAAAGCCAAATATCATCACTCAGATTAGGAGCACCCAAGGCCTGGTTGCCTTTACCATCAGCACCGTGACAACCCGCACAGAAGGTCGCAAAAACCTTCTCTCCACCAGCAGCCAGTGTTGCATCGTGCTCACTCTCACCAATTTTAAACAAGTATTCAGTAACTTGATTAACACCCTCTTCACCAATTACTGCAGACCAAGCGGGCATCATGCCACTGCGACCATGGGTAATTGATGCTCCAATTGCTTCAGGTGTTCCGCCATACAACCAGTCACCATCAGTTAAGTTGGGAAAGCCATAACTACCGCGACCATCACTGCCGTGGCAAACAGCACAGTTATTGCCAAACAGGCGACGTCCAATTTTGAAAGCTTCAGGATTGACCGCGAGCTCTTCAATCGTCAACCCTTCAAAAGTCGAGTAAACAGCCTCAAAGCGATCTTCTGCTTTTTTCTCCTGTTCTTGCCACTGACCCTCGGATGTCCAACCCAACACCCCAGGAAAATTACCCATACCCGGGTATAACACTAGGTAAATAACAGCAAAGATCACCGTGCCGACAAACATGTTGAACCACCAGCCGGGTAGAGGATTGTCGTATTCCTCAATACCATCGTAAACGTGCCCCGTCGTCGGTACCTCTCCGTCTTTAGGTAGCTCTTTCACTGTTACTTTTCTATTAGAGAACAATACCCAGCAGATACCCACGTTTGTCACTATTGTGATAACGATGATCCACCAACTCCAGAACGTGCTCATATGCCATTCCCTTCTTTATTCGTGCTTGTCTCTATGACTGTTTCACCAGCCCCATCATCACTGTCTGCGATAAGCTGTTTATTGGCCGCTGGTAATTCATCGAGAAAGGGCAGCTGAGCCGCCTCATCAAATCCAGCTTTATTACGACCACTGTAGGCCCACACACAAACCGCACCAAAGGCTAGCATCGCCAATAACGTACCAATACCTTCTAATGTACCTTGGTCCATAAATCCTCCGATGCGCCTTAGCGTTTGCGTTTGATCAATGTGCCCAGTTGCTGAAGATAGGCAACCAAGGCGTCCACCTCTTTAACATCACCTGAAGCAAACTCTGAGGCTGCATTTTCAATATCGCTATCGGTATAAGGTACGCCGACGATGCGCAATGCACGCATTTTGGCCGCAGTGTCTTTACCCGTGACGATGTCTTCAAATAACCAGGGAAAGCTTGGCATGTTTGATATTGGCACCACGTCTCTTGGGTTATAGAGGTGGGCTCGATGCCACTCATCGCTATAGCGAGCACCCACTCGTGCCAGGTCTGGCCCCGTACGCTTTGAACCCCACAAGAAGGGATGTTCGTAAACTTGCTCACCCGCTACTGTGTAGTGGCCATAACGTTCAGTTTCTGAACGGAAGGGACGAACCATCTGCGTATGACAAACGTGACAACCTTCACGAATGTAAATATCGCGCCCTTCAAGCACCAAGGCAGGCAGTGGCATCAAACCCTCAATTGGGGTTGTCGTTGATTTAATAAAAAACAGCGGTACAACCTGTGCCAAACCGCCAAAACTCATCGCCACCAGCGTCAGGATAATCAGTACGCCAACATTCTTTTCAACTATGTCATGGTTCATCGTCGATCCCCCTACGCTGCAGTCGCTGATTGGCTGTCAACTGGCACCGAGATTCCGGGCCCGCGACAAGTTTTCCAGACATTAAAGGCCATCACCAACATGCCGAAGAAGAACATACCGCCACCAATAAGACGTACGTAGTAACCAGGCATGCTCGCCTCAATAGATTCCGCGAAGGTGTAAGTCAATGTGCCATCAGTATTAAAGGCCCGCCACATCAAACCTTGGGCAAGGCCATTAACCCACATTGAAGCGATATAGAGCACTGTACCCATGGTCGCCAACCAAAAATGAGTATTAATCAATTTGATACTGTACATTTTCGGCTTTTCAAAGATGATCGGGATAAGGTGGTACATGCTACCGATCGAAATCATCGCTACCCAGCCCAGAGCACCAGAGTGAACATGGCCGATCGTCCAGTCGGTATTGTGAGACAGTGCATTCACTGTCTTGATAGCCATCATCGGGCCTTCAAATGTCGACATACCATAAAAGGAAAGTGAAACCACCAAGAAACGCAGTGTTGGATCGGTACGCAATTTATCCCACGCCCCAGACAAAGTCATAATGCCGTTAATCATGCCACCCCAGGAAGGCGCGAGTAGAATTAAAGACATAACCATGCCCAGGCTTTGCGCCCAATCAGGCAGTGATGTGTAATGTAGGTGGTGAGGGCCAGCCCAAATATAGATGGCAACCAGAGCCCAGAAATGCACGATAGATAGGCGGTAAGAATACACCGGCCGCCCCGCTTGCTTGGGCACAAAGTAATACATCATGCCGAGAAAGCCCGCTGTTAAAAAGAAACCCACTGCATTGTGCCCATACCACCACTGCACCATCGCGTCGATAGTACCCGCATAGACAGAGTAAGATTTAAACATCGACACAGGGATAGCAGCACTGTTCACCACATGAAGCATAGCGACCGCGAGAATAAAAGCGCCAAAAAACCAGTTGGCAACGTAGATATGCGAGGTTTGTCTTTTCGCGATGGTGCCAAAGAAAACAATCGCATAGGAGACCCAAACGATGGTGATCAAAATATCGATTGGCCATTCCAGTTCGGCGTATTCTTTAGTGGAGGTGAAGCCCATGGGCAAGGTGATTGCAGCAGAAACAATCACTAACTGCCAGCCCCAGAAAGTGAACGCAGCCAAGCGCGGCATAAACAGCGTCGCCTGACAGGTTTTCTGAACCACGTAGTAGGCACTCGTAAACAAAGCGCAGCCGCCAAAGGCAAAAATAACAGCGTTGGTATGGAGGGGCCGTAAGCGACCAAAATGGAGCCAAGGAAGTCCCATATTCATATTGGGCCAAATCAACTCGGCGGCGAGAATAACTCCCACCAACATACCAACGATGCCCCAGACAACGGTCATGATAGCAAACTGCTTCACCACCTTTATATTGTATGTGGGCAACGTATTCGCAGAGCTAGCATCACTCATTTTTTATTTCCTTGGTGAGAAAAACAGATCGAGCTAAACTTAAGCGGCGCAATTATTCGACATTAAACACCGCTGTAACATGATATATATCAACCAACCCCATCCTGAAATGAGACCTGATGATGATATTTAAAAATACATCGTATAACTAACGGTTTTTATTGGCCGCAATACGGAGCCTCAGGGCATTGAGCTTAATAAAACCTTCAGCATCTTGCTGATTATAAGCACCCGCATCATCATCAAAAGTAGCGATTCGCTCATCAAACAAACTGTCTTTCGACTTGCGACCTATGACCGTGACATTACCTTTATAAAGTTTCAGGCGTACAACGCCGTTCACATATTGCTGAGATTCGTCGATCATTGTTTGCAGCATTTGCCGCTCCGGCGACCACCAGTAGCCGTTGTAAATAAGGCTAGCGTAACGGGGCATTAACTCATCTTTTAAATGGGCGACTTCCCGATCGAGAGTAATCGACTCTATCGCGCGGTGAGCCTTAAGCATGATGGTACCGCCCGGCGTTTCATAACAGCCGCGTGCTTTCATACCCACATAGCGGTTTTCGACGATATCAGCACGACCAATACCGTTGGCGCCACCAATTTCATTGAGCAGTGTTAGCACTTCTGCTGGAGTCATTGCTTTACCATCAATGGCGACAATATCCCCTTGCTGGAAGCTTAATTCCATGTACAGAGGTTTATCTGGCGCGGCTTCGGGGGAGACGCTCCAACGCCACATAGACTCTTCCGCTTCGGCCCATGGCTCTTCCAGCACACCACCTTCGTAGGAAATATGTAGCAAATTAGCATCCATTGAATAAGGTGATTTCTTTTTGCCGGAGGCAAAATCGACAGGGATATCGTGCTCAGCACAATAATCCATCAAGGTATCGCGAGACGTTAAATCCCACTCCCGCCAGGGGGCGATGACTTTAACGCCTGGTTTTAAAGCATAGGCACCGAGCTCAAAGCGCACCTGATCATTACCTTTACCTGTCGCACCGTGTGAAATAGCATCAGCACCAGTTTCATTGGCGATCTCGATTAAACGTTTAGCAATGAGCGGCCGCGCAATAGACGTACCCAGCAAGTACTCGCCTTCATAAATAGTATTGGCGCGGAACATAGGGTAAACAAAATCACGCACAAACTCTTCGCGTAAATCGTCGATATAAATTTCTTTAATGCCCAGGGCTTTGGCCTTGGCTCGTGCTGGCTCTACCTCTTCACCCTGGCCGATATCGGCAGTAAAAGTCACCACCTCGCACTGATAAGTTTCCTGTAACCAGCGGACAATTACCGAGGTATCGAGCCCACCGGAATAGGCTAAAACCACTTTTTTAATATCGGACACAAGCAATCTCCTGGAAACAACAGTGCAGAATTCGCGCGATGCGAATTCTAAACCTTACGCCGTGCTTTTGGTAGCACTAGGTGCAAATAGTAGTCTGTCCCAAAGCAGGTCTTTCCGGTAGGATGGCCGCTCCCAATTAGCAAGTAAAAAAATGTCCGCGACCCTAGACACACTCACCATCACCCAACCCGATGACTGGCACCTGCATTTGCGTGACGGCCCCGCCCTGCGCGACACGGTTAACGATGCCTCGCGCCACTTTGCCCGCGCCATCGTCATGCCCAATCTTGCCCCGCCGGTCATCACTACCGAGCAAGCCGACACGTATCGGCAACGTATTCTTGCGGCCCGCCCCGCCAGCAATAACTGGCAGCCTTTAATGGTGCTTTATTTAACGGACAACACCCCAGCCGATGAAATAGACCGCGCTGTCGCCAGTGGCCTCATCCACGCCGTTAAATACTACCCCGCAGGTGCGACGACTAATTCAGATTCCGGCGTCACCGACTTAGAGAAAGTCTACCCGGTGCTGGAACGCATGGAAAAACTGGGCTTGCCGCTTTTATTACACGGTGAAGTGACTGACTCGCACATCGACATTTTTGACCGGGAAGCCGTCTTTATTGAACGCACCTTAAGCCCGCTCTGCCTGCGTTTTCCCGACTTAAAAATAGTGCTCGAACATATCACCACCGAACAGGGCGCAGCCTTTGTGACAAGTAGCGGCGACAACATTGCGGCGACGATTACGCCCCAGCACCTGCTCTGTAATCGCAACGACCTGCTAGCCGGCGGCATTCGGCCCCACAATTACTGCCTGCCCATTTTAAAACGCTCAACTCATCAACAGGCCTTAATTAATGCGGCCACCAGCGGTAGCCCTAAGTTTTTTCTCGGTACCGATTCTGCCCCCCACGCACAAAACAAAAAAGAAGCGGCTTGTGGCTGCGCCGGTTGTTACTCACACCACGCCGCTATCGAGCTTTATGCCGAAGTCTTTGAACGCGCTGGGGCGCTCGACAAACTCGAAGGCTTTGCCAGCCTCTTCGGCCCCGCCTTTTATGGCCTGCCCGTCAACCAACAAACATTAACCCTGCGCCGCGCCCCCTGGCAGCTACCCGCAAGCACACAACTCGGTAACGATTCTATGGTGCCCTTCTACGCGTCTGAAACTCTACAATGGACTGTCATCGATGGAGAATAAAATGGACGGCGAAATGAGCATGTCAGAAGCAGGCTCCATGGATGATTTCAGTGGTGAATTTATTGCCGAGCGCTTTCGCGGTTTCCTGCCCGTGGTGATCGATGTGGAAACCGGTGGTTTTGAATCCGACAAACACGCCCTGCTGGAAATTGCCGCTGTATCGCTGATAATGGATGACTCAGGGCTGCTAGTTCGCGACAAAACCATCGCCCGCAATGTTATCCCCCACCCGGACACCATTTGTGACGACGCCGCCCTGGAATTCACCGGCATCAACCCCGACGATCCCGATCGCGAAGCGATGAGCGAGAAAGACGCACTGCGGGATGTCTTTCAAGAAATCCGCCATAACATCAGCGAGCACCACTGTACCCGCGCGGTGATCGTCGCCCACAACGCCCACTTTGATCTTGGCTTTGTTAACGCTGCCGTCAACCGCAGTCAGATTAAGCGCAACCCTTTTCACCCTTTTTCCTGCTTCGATACGGCCACCCTCGGCGGGCTGGCCTACGGACAAACGGTACTCGCCCGCGCTTGCCAGTCGGCAGGCATCCCTTTTAGCAATAAAGAAGCCCATAGCGCGGCTTATGATGCAGAGCGTACCGCTGAACTATTTTGTAAGATCGTTAATCGCTGGCGTGAGCTGGGCGGTTGGAAAGCCTCCCAATCTTAAGCAGCGCTTAATCGAAGGAAAGAGACCTAAAACGCAGGCATTAAAAAAGCGGGCATTGCCCGCTTTTTTAATGCCTGCTTTCTTATTGCTACGAAATCACCTCAGCAATTAACCCTCATCCGCCGGTAATGCCGCCTCTTTAACCAGGGGCTGTAATTCACCTTTTTCATGCATTTCAGTAATAATGTCGCAACCACCGATTAACTCACCACCAACCCATAGCTGGGGGAAAGTCGGCCAGTTGGCATATTCCGGCAACTTAGTGCGAATTTCAGGATTAGATAGAATATCGACATAAGCAAAACGCTCACCACAGGCCATCAAAGCCTGCACCGTGCGCGCAGAAAAACCGCACTGCGGCTGATTGGGGGAACCCTTCATGTAAACAATAACGGGGTTGGTTTCAATTTGATCGCGGATAGTATCCAGCACGTCCATTTAAAGCACCTTTCTTAAGATAGTTCTTAAATACAATAATAACCGAGTAAAACACTTGGTTATTCTAAACGTTTATACACAAAAAAGAAATGGCCAATCCCGGGTAGCCAAACAGCATCTTGAACAAGCTCCTCCCCGCAGTCGCAGAAAAGCGCTTAAAAAGATTGCCAAAGCGAATCAAACTCAATAATATATTTCGCTTTTTTCGGGCGGCTTAGTGCCGCCTGTTCTATTTTATGAAATGGACGGCGAAAGACTGAGCACACGATTTACAGCAAGAATCTGACTCACAACACGCTAACAGCTGGGCAAGCCATGACAAGTAACGCACTAATGAATACCTACGGACAACGCGCACTAACACTGGTTAAAGGTGAAGGCGCTTATGTTTGGGATGATAAGGGCAAGAAATACCTCGACGCCCTGGCTGGCATCGCCGTGTGCGGGCTGGGTCACGCCCACCCTGCCGTCGCAGCCGCCATCGAAACCCAGGCGAAAACCCTCGTCCATTGCTCCAATCTCTACAATATACCGGCACAGGAAGCCCTGGCCGATAAGCTCAGCGCGCTGTCGGGCATGAGCAACATGTTCTTTTCCAACTCCGGTGCCGAAGCCAACGAAGCGGCCATTAAAGTTGCTCGCCTGCACGGTCATGCCCAGGGCATTGAACTGCCAACCATTATCGTCACCGAACAAGCCTTCCATGGCCGCACGCTGGCAACGCTGACAGCAACGGGTAATCGCAAAGTACACGCCGGCTTCGAGCCATTGGTAAGAGGTTTTTCCCGCGCACCCTTTAATGATATTGCAGCGATAGAGGCCATCGGCGACAACAACCCTAATATTGTCGCCGTCTTCGTCGAGCCCATTCAGGGCGAAGGTGGCGTTAACATTCCCGCCCCCGACTACCTGCAGCAGCTGCGCGCCCTGTGTGACGCCAAAGGCTGGCTACTAATGCTGGATGAAATTCAGACTGCCAACGGTCGCACCGGCAGCTATTTTCACTACCAGCAGCACAATATCCTGCCCGATGTGGTGACTATCGCTAAAGGCCTCGGTAACGGCGTGCCCATTGGCGCCTGTTTGACCCACGGCCCCGCTGCTCAATTAATGCAGCCCGGTAATCACGGCTCCACCTTCGGCGGCAATCCCATCGCCTGTGCGGCAGCGCTCGCAACCGTAGAGACTATCGAAAATGAAAACCTCGCCCAACGTGCCAGCGAACTCGGCAGCCATTTACTGCAAGCTTTCAGCACCGCCTTAGCTGATTGCGACAAGGTTAAACAGGTACGCGGCTGCGGCCTGATGATCGGCATTGAACTTAGCGAACCCTGTGGCGAACTGGTTACCCAGGCCGCCGACAAGGGCCTGCTGATTAATGTCGCCTCCGGCAATGTCGTTCGCCTGCTACCCCCGCTCACTTTCAGCGACCCGCAAGCCGAACAACTGGTCGACATGCTCGTCCCTTTAATCAACGCTTTTTAGTGGGCAATAGCCCCGCTAACGGAATTCACCATGACGGTTCAGCATTTCTTAACCCTTAACGATCTACCCGCCGATGAGCTGCGCGATATTATTCGCAATGCCATCAGCCTGAAAAGCCAGCTGCGCAATAACACCGCCGGCACACCCATGTCGGGTAAAGTACTGGCGATGATTTTCGAGAAATCATCCACCCGCACCCGCGTTTCCTTCGAAGCAGGCACGGCACAACTCGGTGGCAGCGCCCTGTTTTTATCACCCAATGACACCCAGCTCGGCCGTGGCGAACCGGTTGAAGATAGCGCCCGCGTTATCTCTTCGATGGTCGACATCATCATGGTGCGCACCTTCGCCCACAGCAAAATAGAAACCTTTGCCGAGTATTCCAAAGTCCCCGTCATTAATGCGCTAACTGATGACTACCACCCCTGCCAGCTACTGGCCGATATGCAGACCTATGTTGAGAAGCGCGGTGATATCGCCGGTAAAACAGTCGCCTGGGTCGGCGATGGCAACAATATGTGCAACTCCTATATTAATGCTGCCGCGCAATTTGATTTCGAACTGCGCATTGCCTGCCCCAAAGGTTTTGAGCCCGATCAAAGCCTGGTGCAGAAACATGCCTCTCGTATCAGCATCAGCCAAAACCCGCAGGAAGCGGTTGCGGGTGCAGACCTGGTCGTGACCGACACCTGGGCATCAATGGGCCAGGAAGAAGAAAAACAGCAACGCATCGAACAGTTCAACGGTTTTCAGGTCAATCATGACTTGATGTCACTGGCCGCCAGCGATGCTCTATTTATGCACTGCCTGCCCGCCTATCGCGGCATGGAAGTGAGCGCCGAATTACTGGAAGATGAGAAAATCTCCGTGGTTTGGGATGAGGCCGAAAACCGCCTGCATGCGCAAAAAGCATTGATGCTGCACTTGCTCAATTTATCTGCCTAACAAGCCAGCTCCCCCCACGCTATTTCAGCACGCGGGGAGCAATTTCTGCGCGCCAATATCGATCGACCCTACAGTCCTCCCGCCTGCCTTACTGAACAATAAAAGCACAGCCCTTAAAGCCAGCCCCTCGGTTATTTTTTAACGTGTTAAAACTACAAAAATAGCGGCGTATTCGCCAGGGCGTTAGCGACCACTTTCACTCTCCGCTAATCGTAATGGGCCTCTCGTTTTCGGCAAGCATTATAGTGAAACCAGCGCTTCAGCATCGTTCATAAAAAATCAATAATCAGCACATCTTGTATTGCATTTAACCCCAAACCACACTATCTTGTATCTCCTCCAGAGCAGACACTACATGTAGTAACTGACACTAAGCTCTGTAACCTGACCCGGAGCAAAAACAAAGCCATAATTGAACGCCGTATTACGCTTGCTAAAAACATGATGAAAACAATAAAAACGCGACAATTATTGCTTCAAAGTTAAAGGCTTAGATCAGGATTAAATACATTGTATTAGCGTGCCACTCACGCTTAACAACGCACCCAACAACTAAAGGAATAGCCCTCAAAAATCGGCCACAGACAAACTGACACTGACACGATGATCAAGCCCCCAGCTTTAACCCTGTGGCCACAAACGACTAACCTATAAACAACACGTTCAAAGAGCAGGTAAAACAATGGAAACATCGACACAAGACCAGCAGCCAGCCACAGGCCAGAGCGCTGCTGAAATATCAGCACAAGCCTCCACCCAGGCTTCAAACAGCACGGTGCAGGCCACCGCACCAGGCCAGCTTAAAGTCATTAAGCGCAACGGCTCAGTCGTGCCTTATACCGACGAAAAAATCATCGTCGCCATTACCAAGGCTTTTCTTGCTGTTGAAGGTGCTGCGGCTGCCGCATCGGGGCGTATTCACGAAACCGTACACGCCCTGAACGCCCAGGTTGGCGAAGTGTTCAAACGCCGCATGCCCTCTGGTGGCACTGTACATATTGAAGATATTCAAGATCAGGTTGAACTGGCATTAATGCGCAGTGGCGAACAAAAGATCGCCCGTTCCTACGTGATTTACCGCGAGCTACGCGCCCAGGAACGCAGCGCCGCCGAACCCAATACCGCACCGCAACAAACCACACAAAGCGACTACGACGGCCCCGCGATTCGCGTCACCTATGCCGACGGCACTGATGGCCCCCTCGATATGGCCCGCCTACACACCGTGGTTAGCGAAGCCTGCGAAGGCCTGAAAGACGTCGAAGTTGATGCCATTTTGAGCGAAGCCCTGCGCAACCTCTACGACGGCGTGTCCATTGCCGACGTTAACACCGCGCTAGTGATCACCGCCCGCACATTGGTCGAGAAAGAACCCAACTACTCCTACGCCACCGCCCGCCTGTTGATGGATGGCCTGCGCAGCGAAGCGCTGACTTTCCTCAAAGTCGCCACTGCTGCCACCCAGCATGAAATGGAAGGCCTCTACCCCGCCGCCCTCAAGGCCTACATCCACACCGGTATTGAGCTGGAATTAATCGCCCCCGATCTCGCCACCTACGACCTCGAGAAAATGGGCCAGGCGATAAACGCCAGCCGCGATTTACAGTTCACCTATCTCGGCCTGCAAACCCTGTATGACCGCTACTTTATTCACAGCGACGCCGACAGTGGTGAAATTCGCTTTGAGCTGCCCCAGTGCTTCTTTATGCGTATTGCTATGGGCCTTGCGGCACAGGAAGAAAACCGCGAAGCACGCGCCATCGAGTTCTACAACCTGCTCTCATCCTTCGACTACATGAGCTCAACGCCGACCCTGTTTAACGCCGGCACCCTGCGCCCCCAGCTGTCGAGCTGCTACCTGTCCACCGTACCCGACGACCTAGAAGGTATTTACGGCGCCATTCAAGACAATGCCATGCTCTCAAAATGGGCTGGCGGTCTGGGTAACGACTGGACCCCCGTACGCGGTCTCGGTGCTTACATTAAAGGCACCAACGGCAAATCCCAGGGTGTTGTTCCCTTCCTGAAAGTGGTTAACGACACCGCTGTTGCCGTGAATCAGGGCGGCAAGCGCAAAGGTGCCGTCTGTGCCTACCTCGAAACCTGGCACATCGATATCGAAGAGTTTATCGAGCTGCGCAAAAACACCGGCGACGACCGCCGCCGCACCCACGACATGAACTCCGCCAACTGGATTCCCGACCTGTTTATGAAGCGCGTGTTTGAAGACGGCCAGTGGACGCTGTTCTCGCCCAACGACACGCCCGACCTGCACGATCTCTACGGTGCCGCCTTCGAACAGCGTTACGCTGAATACGAAGCCCTCGCCGAAAAAGGCGAAGTGCGACTCTTTAAAACCCTCCGTGCCCAGGACCTGTGGCGCAAAATGCTCGGCATGCTGTTTGAAACTGGCCACCCGTGGATGACCTTTAAAGACCCCTGCAACATACGCTCGCCTCAGCAGCACGTTGGCGTGGTGCACTCCTCCAACCTGTGTACTGAAATCACCCTCAACACCAAGGCGAATGAAGAAATTGCCGTCTGCAACCTGGGTTCCGTCAACCTCGCCCAGCACATTGGCGAAGACGGCCAGCTCGACACCGACAAACTAAGCCGCACCGTACGCACAGCCGTACGCATGCTCGACAACGTGATCGACATCAACTACTACTCCGTTGAAACCGCACGCCAGTCAAATATGCGCCATCGCCCCGTCGGCCTCGGCTTGATGGGCTTTCAAGACGCGCTGTATCAGCTCAAAGTGCCCTATGCATCAGATGCCGCCGTTGAGTTTGCCGACCGCTCCATGGAAGCCATTAGCTACTACGCTATTCAGGCCTCTTCCGAACTTGCCGCCGAACGCGGCAGCTACGAAACCTTCCCCGGCTCGCTGTGGAGTCAGGGCATACTGCCCATCGACTCCCTCGACCTGCTCGAGCAACAGCGCGGCAGTGACTATATCGACGTCGACAAAAGCCAGACCCTCGACTGGGACAGCCTGCGTGCCACCGTGCAAAGCCAGGGCATGCGCAACTCCAATGTCATGGCCATTGCACCGACCGCCACCATCGCCAATATCACCGGCGTCAGCCAGTCGATAGAGCCGACCTATCAAAACCTTTACGTGAAATCGAACCTCTCCGGCGAGTTCACCGTGGTCAATGCCTACTTGATCCACGACCTCAAAGAACGCGGCCTGTGGGACGAAGTGATGGCCAACGATCTGAAATATTTCGACGGCTCCGCACAACCGGTTGAGCGCATTCCCGACGACCTCAAAGCCCTTTATGCCACCGCCTTTGAAGTCGGCCCCCAGTGGATTGTCGATGCCGCCAGTCGCCGCCAGAAATGGCTCGACCAAGCGCAAAGCCTCAACCTCTATCTGGCTGAAGCCAATGGCAAGAAGCTCGACATGACCTATCGCATGGCCTGGTTTCGCGGTTTAAAAACCACCTACTACCTGCGTTCACTGGCCGCCACCACCACTGAAAAATCGACCATTCAAACCGGGCAGCTCAATGCCGTATCGTCCGGCGCAGCGCCTATGTCCGCCGGCCCCGCGCCAGTGCCCGAGGCCTGCTCGCTGGATGACCCCGATTGCGAAGCCTGCCAGTAAAACTTGCTCACTCTGCCTGCCAGGCGCTACCCGCAGGCAGAGACTAGCTAACTTAATAAATAAATATTTAATTGAACTAAAAATGAGGCCTTTGCACGAGAGATGATTTTACTTTCAGGCAAGGCAAAAAAGCGCACAGAGAGGGAGTTTACAAATGTAAATGACCGATTGAGCACTTTTTTACCAAAGGTAGGCGTTTTAGACGACGCCGCATGGGAGCAAAATGGCTTTCGTGCAGAGGTCTCAAGAAATACTGAGGAAATACAATGCTAAGTTGGGATGATTTTAATAGCGACGCACCGATCAAAACCTTCAAGCCCCAGGACATTCCTGCCCCCGTGCGCCAGGAAGCCCTAAAACCAGTGCCGAAACAAGATACACCTGTACAAAACCCAGTACAACAGCCTGTACCGACACCGGAACAAACAGCGGCGATCAAGCAGGCCATCATCAAAGAAAAAGAGCAGCCCGCCGCCCCTGTTGAAGCTCCCGCAGAAGTCGCCATTGACCCCAACTTATCCGCCACCGAGCGCGCCCAGGCCGGCATCGCCAATCTCGATGTTGCCGCGGGTGCTGCCGAGCTGGAAATGGGTGCTGCCCGTATTGAAGTCGACGACAAAGCGATGATCAACTGCCGCGCCGACCTCAACCAACTGGTGCCCTTTAAATACGAATGGGCCTGGCAGAAATACCTCGACGCCTGCGCCAACCACTGGATGCCCCAGGAAATCAACATGACCGCCGACGTCGCCACCTGGAAGAGCGAAGACGGCCTCAGTGCCGACGAGCGTCTTATTGTCGAGCGCTCACTGGGCTACTTCTCCAGCGCCGACTCCCTGGTCGCCAACAACCTGATACTCGCCGTTTATCGTTTAATTACCAACCCCGAATGCCGCCAGTACCTACTGCGTCAAAGCTTTGAAGAAGCCATCCACACTCACGCCTACCAGTACTGCGTTGAATCACTGGGCATGGACGAAGGTGCAATCTTCAACATGTACCGCGAAGTGCCCGCCGTTGCCATGAAAGCGGCATGGACAATTAAGCACACCCAGGCCCTGTGTGACCCCACCTTCAACACCGGCACCCCAGAGACCGATCAAGAGCTACTCAGCAACCTCATCGCCTTTTGCTGTGTCACCGAAGGCATCTTCTTTTACTGCGGTTTCAGCCAGATACTCTCCATGGGCCGCCGCAATAAAATGACCGGCGTTGCCGAACAGTTTCAGTACATCCTGCGCGACGAATCCATGCACCTCAACTTTGGTGTCGACGTCATCAACCAGATCAAACTGGAAAACCCCCACTTGTGGACAGAAGCCTTCCAGCAGAAAGCCATACAAATGATTATTGAAGGCACCGAGCTGGAAGTCGCCTACGCCCGCGACACCATGCCCCGTGGCGTACTCGGCATGAACGCCACAATGATGGAAGAGTATCTGCACTTTATTGCCAACCGTCGTTTGAATCAGTTGGGTTTGGCTGAGCAGTATCCGGGCGCACAAAACCCCTTCCCGTGGATGTCGGAAATGATGGATTTGCGGAAGGAGAAGAACTTTTTTGAGACACGGGTTATTGAGTATCAGACTGGTGGAGCACTTAGCTGGGATTAGTAAGAGTACAACGGGGCGCTTGAGTTAAGTTGAGTTTGGCCCCGTTAATTTTCAGGCAATGAAAAGAGAGTAAATAAGACACATGCCAACGAACAACAAAATACCATTTGGCTTTAAAAATGGCATCTTAGTACAAGTATCTGATGTGGTATCAGGGTTGGCCTGCGACTGCACATGCCCTTCTTGTAACAGAAAATTACAAGCCAACAAAGGCAAAAAGATAACAAACTATTTTTCTCACGACCCCTCAGATAAAACAATCTCATGTAGCAGCGCATTTGAGACATCAATACATTTGATGGCAAAACAAATATTAAGTGAAGAAGGCTATACAATTTTACCTTCGTTGGTATTAAAAATGTCACAAACTGACATGAATGAAACCACTCACACAGAAGAAAAAATAATAGAAAAGGAAGTCCTCGCCAGATTCAACAAGATAGAACTTGAAAAGCGCCTAGAAGAAATACGCCCAGACATCATTGCATATCAAAATCACGAGCCACTTTTAATTGAAATTGCAGTTACCCATTTTGTCAGCCCTAACAAGAAAAACATTATTCGGGGTCTAGGCCTTCCAGCAGTAGAAATTGACCTGTCTAATGCGTCACACACAACAACAAAAGACGAACTTAAGTTATTAATAAAAAGCCCATCCAAAACAAAGTGGATTTCAAACCCCAAAGTAATAAATGCAAAAAAAGAACTGAAGTCTATTCTTGATGAAAAAATCAGACAGATAAATACAGATATCTATAAAAGAAGAAGGAAGGTACAAATACCAAGAGCCGCCCCGCCTCCAAGAAAAACAGAAACAACCCCCAACAACCTAAGCACACAAAAAAAAGAATATAAAAACAGATGGTTTGCTTGCAGAAGCTGCCTAGAAAATAGAGATTCAAACAAATATTTTAATGGCGAAGTTGTATTTATGGTTCCCACTAAAAATGCACCATATAGCCTCAAATCAATCACATGCCCGAATTGTAATTATGAAGTAATGTTGGAAAATTTCTAAAAATATCACTCCTTTTCACAAATACAAAAACCACCAATACTTTTTCCTCGCCGACCAGCACTTAAGGCCGCAAGTTAAAGTTGAGATTGCTGCCAGCGCCACCCTCTATGACAGGCACGTCGTAAATACCTCCCTGTAGACTCGTTAGCAGCATCCCTGCTGCCGACGGCCCGCCACAGAGCGCGGCACTTCTTGGTCACGCTGCAGAAAACGGGGTCAGATCTTGGCATAACATATTAAAAACTTCTAATTAATTAGGACATCCACCCAAATTATTGTTGAAAGCGGCTTCCACCAGAGCAAACTCATAGCGCCCCGTCGCCTCAACAACGAGGAGCCTCACCTCATAATGCGCCAGGCGCTTTAAAACGACTAACAAGGACACCCACCGAAAAAACTGTTAATTGCTCTGCTTGCGGAGCGTTAATATGCAGTACTACATGGTACTGGTTCGACATCGCGGCATAGGCAGCGACATTCTATGGCGGTATTAGGGCGGGTGTCCTATGTTTTTCCTATTCAAATAGTTACCCCCCAGGCAAGGTCTACTTTGCGACCCTCATTCAATTTGGCGGTGAAGGCTGAATGAATAGCAACGGATTATTAAATCCTGAAATCAGATAACAACCCGCTTTTGCTCTATATAACGCCGCCTTTTTTTCTCGACAATCTTATCGAGAGAGACCATCACCAAACTATCGATACAGTCATTAAACTGGTGGTCAACATTAAAACCTATGAACTGGCAGCCACCCTCCAGGCAGAGCTCTGCATACTGCTTATAAAGCGCAGGCACTTTGACCCCGAGTCTCTTCAATTCACTGTTCAATACTTTATAACTATCCCGGTAATCAGAGCTGAACGCTGTTTGCGCAAACTGCTCTGCCTCTTTCGGGATGACAAAAGGGTTTCTTGCTCGAACAAGTGCTGACTTGGCAGAAAATTGCTGTTTATAAAAACTGACGATAACTTCTTTTGCCTCCTGGGGATAACCATTACTTAGGCTAACCGGCCCAAAGAGATACTTAATCGTTGGTCGATCACGAAGGTAAGCGCCAATTCCATACCAGAGATAATCAAGGCTACGCCGCCCCCAGTAACGAGGTTGTACAAAACTACGTCCCAGCTCGATACTATTCGGCAAACAGCGCTCGAACTGAGCGCTAAAATCAAACAGCGTACTGGTATAAAATCCTTCTATCCCTTTTGATTTTATGATCTCCGCGCCATTACCAATTCGGTAGGCACCGACAATCTCAAGGTCATTCTCATCCCACAACACCAGGTGGCTGTAGTAACGATCGTACTGATCCCAGTCCAGTGCATTTCCCGTCCCCTCCTCTACTGAGCGAAAGGTCAATTCACGTAATCGCGCAATCTCCTGCATGATCGGGCAGTCATCTTTATGCTGGTAAAGAAAAATCTTTTTACCATCGGCTGTTTCACCCAGCAAGCTCGTCTCATACAGCGCCATTTTTAAGGCCTTCCTGTCCACAGGGTGCGCTACGGTCTCTACGGTCTCAAAAAAACGCTCGCCTCCACGCTTCTTTTCCAGGTTCAACACATGCTTACGAAAGCGCTGAGCAAGTACCCCCGCAGGTTCATCTAACGTTGCGAAGGCATGATGAGGGATGGGGGAGCCGACTTTAAATTTCAACTCCTGACTGCGCTTGTTAAACATTTCCTTGACCAATAAAAGGGAGGCCGCCGGCTTGTAAACCAGCGATGAGAGATAAAACAGGCTAGAGTTACTGGCTTTGATATGAATTGGAAGAATGGGGCTTTTCGTCTTTTTTGCCAACTTCAGAAAGCCGGGCTTCCATTTGCCATCACGAATCCCTTTGGGGGTCGCTCTGGAAACTTCACCTGCCGGAAAAATAATGATGGCCTCTTCATTATTAAGTGCATCAACCATCACTTTATAGCTTTGCTTAAGCAACTTTTTTTCCGATGACATGACATCAACAGGCAAAAATACCGACCTGAGAGGCTCGATGTGCAGCAGTAGGCGATTAGCGACAATCCGGACATCAGGACGAATGGAGCGAATCAGCTTAACCAGTGCCAGGCCATCCAGTGTTCCAATGGGATGATTCGCGACAATAATCAAGCGGCCTTCATGGGGGATGTTGTTATAGGATTTGGGGGACAGGTGATAACTAAAACCACAGTATTCGAGCAGCTTATCGAGAAAGGCGAAGCCACGCAGATGTCTATTGCGCTCAATAACCTCATTAAAATCACTCTCGTGGAGTAAATTCCTGAAAACTTTCAGCGTTAATGTTCGCCTTTTTCCAAGCTTAAAATTGGGGTAGGCCTCTTGTAAAATCATTTCCGCGTTGACCATTTACGATTCCCGTTGTTGATTTCAATTACAGGAATTCTCTAGTGCAAATATTTCAAGCTCATGAAAAATGACGATAGTCGAGGCAAAAAGAGCACAAAAGTGGCTGCGGAGCTAACCTTCATGTTTTTTAAAGGTCACTATTCAGCACGCTGAGGTATCAGATCCCTATGCTGGCGAATAAACTCAGGCCATTCGCCACTCAATAAGTACCCAAGAGCCTTTCCAGCGCCGCCTAAGCAGCTTTGCGCCTGATTGCTCCCATTGGCTTAGACTGCCAGACAACCCCGCTGTTGACTTACTTATCCCCTCGCCTGAGGAATTAATGATCAGAATATTCAGCGACAAAACCGCTATTCAAGCGCCTAGCAGGCTGTCCAAGGTCACCCTTTTTTTATACGCACAACTTTCATCACTTCAAACGTTATGCCCGCAATAGTTTCCTGTTCCGTGTAATAGGTCATATTCACTCTCGCACCCTTTAAGTTCTGGTAATTACCTTGGCGCTTGAACTTAAACGGCACATCACAACCTTCTACCATGACGGTATGCAGAACCCACTCGCCCTGCTCACGTTGCACATGCGAGGTAACCTTCATTAATTCGGAGTGGGTTAGGTTCTGGTTTTTTTCGACGAGTTTTTTCGGGTCTGATTGCATATTTAATAGTATCAATCGCTAGTGATTAGCCAGTTCGATATTGTGATAAACCCTTTGTACGTCATCCAGCTCATCGAGCATGGCCAGAAATTTTTCGAACAGCTCGACGTCATCACCGCTCACTGTCTGGTAGGCATGGGCCATAAACTGTATTTCATCAAGCTCGAAATCAATATCGCCAAAGCTGTCTAGCAGGGTTTGTTTGGCTTTGAAGTAATCGCTGGTGGCGGTAAACACCGATATTTTACCGGCTTCATTTTCGATATCGGTGATATCGACATCTGCCTCCATCAAGGCTTCGAGTATCGCGTCTTCGTCATCGTGTTTGAAAACGAAGATGGCCAGATGGTCGAACATGTGGCTGACGCTGCCCTGGGTGCCAATTTTACATTTGGTTTTGGTAAATGCCTGGCGTACATCACCGAAGGTGCGATTGGGGTTGTCGGTCAGGCATTCAATGATGGCCATGCTGCCGCCGGGGCCGTAACCCTCATAGCGTGCCGGCGAATAATCTTCACCCGCCCCGCCTTTGGCTTTTTCAATCGCCTTGTCAATCACGTGGCCGGGGACCTGATCTTTCTTAGCTCGGTCGATTAAGCTGCGCAGGCTTAAATTACCGCTGGGGTCAGTACCCCCTGATTTGGCGCTGACATAAATCTCACGACCATAGCGGCTATACACCTTGGCCTTCATATCAGAGGTTTTAGCCATCGATTCTTTGCGATTCTGATACGCTCTGCCCATGTGACTTATGCTCCGTGTTAGTAAAAAGAGCGATTTTACGGGTAAGTGGCGCTATAAGGAAACACTAGTAAAGTCATTCGTCGTCATCACTCACCCACAAGGCAGGACAAGCACCTGACGTAGCAAAATGCTATTGCAAGCACTTGATGTGAGTTTGATACGAATGGCCGGGGCTTGCCTGTCTTTGCCACAACATCAAAGGTGTTAGCCACTTTACCCCAGGGGAAGATTCGCTTTTCCTTCATGATAGGATGCAGTACATCTCGAGCTCAAAACCGGCTTAGCTCCGTCTCTTTTATAAGGCCTCCCCCTATTTCATGAGAAAATTCGAACTAGTCATATTTGATTGCGACGGCGTTCTGGTTGATAGCGAAAGAATTGCCAATGAAGTATTTGCGAGAATTCTTAATGAGGAATGTGGTTTCGCGCTAAACCTGGATGACATGTATCAGACCTTCGTTGGCCATTCTTCCGCGCAGTGCATGTCTATCATAGAAGAAATGCTTGGCGAGAAGCCCCCTGCTCACCTTGAGCAACGCTATAAAGATGAAATCAATCATGCACTCGCCACATCCGTTTCTGCCGTAGCAGGCATAGAGAAAGCCTTGGCTGAAATATCGATACCGTTTTGCGTAGCTTCAAGCGGCTCCCATAAAAAAATGCAAACCACATTAGGTAAAACAAAATTACTCCCGCATTTTGCAGGTAAGCTTTATAGCACCTCGGATGTTAAGCGTGGCAAGCCATTCCCAGATATTTACCGACATGCGGCCAGTAAAATGGGCGCGCCGCATCCATCAACGTGTCTGGTTATCGAAGATAGCCCCTTGGGTGTAGAGGGCGGTGTTTCCGCGGGCATGACAGTATTTGGGTACGCCGAGCTGATGAACGAAACCAGACTCGTTGATGCTGGCGCACATCACACATTTAACGACATGAATAATTTGGCCAATGAGATTGCACGTTTTATGTAAACGACAAATGGAGTCAAGTCTTACAATCAAGTATAAAAACGACTAATAAGGTAGCAAAGGTTGTACTCACCGATCAGCACTTAAGACTGTAGATTCATTTTGGTTTGATACCCGCGCCACCCTCAGCCTTGGGCTTTGACTCACCTCAACATGATTCATCCCTGGAACGCACCACCCTGAAGCGATAAACATTATGTATGATTACAAACAAAACCCTGAAACACCTTTAAGCGATACAATAAAATCACAACCTTAAATGGAGTTAAGAGATGAGCGATAAAAGAGAAGTATCCAGCGATTTAGATTACAGCGGCGAACCGCGTCATTTACTGGTCTTTATGGACGGCACATGGAACGATGAAAACGGCATCGGCAATGACGGCATAACGACAAACATCTATAAGTTATTTAGGGCATTAGAAGGCAAGCTTAAAAACAAGAGCATCCCCCACACTATTAGGCACAAAAAACATATTGCTCTGTATTACAGAGGCATTGGCAATGATGACGACAACAATATGGTCGGGTCATGGTTTAAAGGTGCTTTTGGTGGCAGTGAAAAAAGAATTAGAGACAGCGCCTATTGCGGCATTGTCGAACATTACCGCAAGGGCGACAGGATAAGCATATTTGGCTTTAGCAGAGGTTCTGCTACCGCAAGGTTGTTGGCTTCAGATCTGAATAAATACGGTGTTGCTGCATCCATAAAAATACATTCCAGTCAGGAAGAAAACAAATCGACAGGCATTATCGAAAGCGTTTATAAAAAATATTCTGGTAAAAGCGATACCTCAGTAAAGGTCGATGTTGATTTCCTGGGTATTTTTGACACCGTTGGTGCCTTTGGCATACCTGTCGACCTGGGCTTTGGGTTTCAAAAGTTGAACTTATTTAAAGACCTGCATGTGGCAGGCAATGTAAAAAAAGTGGTGCATTGTGTCAGCATTGATGAGAGTAGAGACCCCTTCATTCCCACACTGTGTAACAAAGCGGATCACGTTGACGAGGTGTGGTTTGCCGGTGTGCATGCTGACATCGGTGGTGGTTACCGACACAACCATCTCAGTAAAATCCCTACGGCCTATATGATAGAACAGTTGAAGCTGACATTAACGGCCAGCCCTGTTCAATTCAATGAGGGCAGGCTAAAAGAAGTCACTGGCTATGGGCAAGATGATGAGTTCCAGCTTCACTATCACGGTGACGGTGCGGTAAAAAATCGACGGAAAATAGAAGTCATCGTCGATAGCGAAAGCAGTGCGGACACACCGAGGATTCATCAGTCGGTGTTTGATTTAATTGCGTCGAGAAAGGTGTATTTGAATACACCGTTGGAATCCTTCTCCAAACTAGAGCGGATCGATTATTACCCCAAGTCTGTTAACGGGCTGATGAAACAATATGAAAAAGTGAGCTAAAGAAACCCGCCTATGCTTCAGGTTCTGCTCTCGAGGGGTTCACTGCCTCTCGAGCGCTAGCCGGCCAAAACGCATCAAACACGGCAACCGCAACAGAACCGTACACGGCTATCACTACGAACAAGAGTAGCCGAAAATAAAATGCCGAGCCGGCCGCCGAACCATTTTGGCTATCCAGTAGAGCCGGGGCCAACACCACAATCATTGTCAGATAGGCATAGGACCACATTGAAAATTTGGGGTGCATGCCCTGCCCCTGAAAAATACGTGCCCCAAATATTAAGCCTGCCAGGCCAATCAGCAGGAGATACATAATTAACGCAGGCCAAATACTCAATATTTGCCAGGCGATAACCGCGCCCACCCCGCCCCACAGTGTTGATTCCAGCATAGAGCGCCCCATTTCACGGCTATCATCGACACTGGCTTGTTGGCCCATTGCGGCCACTTTAATCATCACGGCTACATAGCTGCTACTACCGCTTGAAAGTAAGAAAAGAAACGTCATAGGAAAGGTAATTAACAGTGCGCGAAAGGCTTTTCTGCGCGCCTCTTTTAATTCGGGTTTTTGCGCCACGGGGGCTTTCGCGGGCGCTGCCTGCCCTGTAGAAAATTCAGGTAATAGAGCATGGGCAATTGAAACAAAGGTTAATCCAACGATGGCACCCAGAGCCAAACCTTGAGCCACGGCAAATAACATATCGATACTGATACTACCGACGGTGACTACCAGGGTTAAACCCATGGTCATAAACGTGCCCAGTACAGCCGCACCACCGCTGCTAACGAAATAAAAGCAATAAAACAGCGCTAATGCCACGAGCAGCACACCCACGGGGCGCAGGTGTTCGAGGAATGGCAGCAGTACCAGCGCACCCAAAATAAGGGGCAGAATCAGCGCTAGCACAAGCTTTACGCTACTTTTAAACGTGGGTGCCGGTAAGGGTGTGGCCAATAAAAAAAGGGTGACAACGGGCGCAAGGAATGACAGTGGCCAGGCTGCCATCTGTGAAAAACCCATCGACAACGCTGTACCCAGAGCCAGGCGTAAAATACGCCGACTCGCGATATCGCCACCGGTGGCTAGTGAGGACTTAAGCATGTATCACGGCCATAGTTTTAGGCCCGAAGACTTATCGACGAATACCGCTTTAATAGGCATAACTTAAAATAGAGGCCGCACGAATGTATACCCAGGCGATGGTGTTAAACAGCCAATGCTCACCCGTATAAACAACAACAGATGCCTGGGAGCCCACTTTAAGTGCCCTCTGCTCTTCGTCTTCAGACGACTGGAAATCAATCAATACCGGAAAACGCTGGGCACTGCGTAACCAGGCACGGTCATTATTGATAGTGGGCAGGCTACCCAGCGCGGCCGAATCGACGGCGACACCAAAGCCCATATCGCGAATAGCCCCCTTAAAGACACGTCCTGGCAGCATATCAAAGACGATGGCGACGGTGTCACCCGGATCAATATTGCCGAGATTGTTCTCGGTAAAATCAGCCTGTACCCACACATTATGCGTGGCGATAAAAGTCATTTGTGGCGAGCCTGCCGCCGCGAAGTTACCTTTATCAAGACGTACACCAGTAACAACGCCATCGTGAGGAGCCAGCACTGTCGACCGTTTAAGATTAAGTTCTGCCTGACCCAATGCCGCGAGCGCTTGCTGAATGCCGGCATTAGCCTCGCCCTCTGCACCTCTGTTCTGAATCGCCTGCTCAAGCTTGGCTGCTGTTGCGGCCACATTGCCCCGAGCTGATGCCAGTGATGCTTCGGAGGATTCGAGCCGACGTTGAGAAATTGCATCGGGGTCTTCTTTACGGATGCTGCGCATACGCACAGTATCTTGTTCCGCTCGGCGTAGATTTGCCTTTCTTGAAACCAATGACGCTTCTGCCGCCGTCACTGCTGCCGTTGCCGCACCAAGCCCTTGTTTAGCCGCATCAAGATTAGCCTTCGCCGTTTGCAAGGCAAGGTTATAACGCTCAACATCTATCTGGAATAATTTTTGCCCTGCTTTAACGGGCTGATTATTGGACACCGAGACATCGGTCACGGTGCCTGAAACTTCAGAGGCAATAGGCACTACCAGGGCATGCACCCTCGCCTGTGAGGTATAAGGCGTCACCCGGTCAGAGCGCAAATACCAAAGGAGTAGCACTAAACACACACCTAAAATAATATAGGTCCACTGGCGCACGGGGTCACCACCCGCCTTTACTGCCGGGGTATCTTTTGCTTTAGCTGAGTCGGTCGGTTCTGCCATTGTTTTGATACGTCCTTAATCCGTCAATTATTTGAGCCGCGGAATATCCACTGTTTACCAATCGGGCCGGGGAATTTCACCTTGCTTGTCCGTATTGTCCGATGGCGAATAAGTGTCATCTAACAACGCTCCCCAATTCGTACGCTGCTCCATCGTTTCTTTCGTCTGCGGGCTGATCATCGGTAATCCCGCGCGATCTTCCCAGCCACCACCCAGGGCTTTATAAAGCGTAATCAGGCTGCGAACCTTATCGCTTTGGCTGGTGACGTAGCGTTGCTGTTGACTAAATAATGCCTGCTGAGAATCCAGCACGCGCTGATAATCTGAAAAACCTTCTCGAAAACGTAGCATCGCCAACTCATTGGAACGCTTCGATGAAGCCACCGTTTTTTTCAACAAAACACTTTGCTGTGTGCTGCCATTAAAGGCGGCCATTGCGTCCTCCGCTTCACGAGCGGCCTGCAGTACGGTTTCACGATAGTTAATGAGTGCTTGTTGCAGGCGAGCATCCTGCACGCGAATGTTATTTCTAATCCGGCCGTAACTCAAAAAGGGCCAGCTAAACGAGGGGCCAATACTGTAGGTAAGTGCGTCGGCGTCGAACAGGTTATCAAAGTCGTCATCAATTGGGCCACCGGCCGCCAGACCGATGGAGCCAATGAGGCTGAAACTGGGATAAAGGTCGGCTTCAGCCAATCCCACCAGGGCATTCTGCGCCATTGCCTGTAATTCCGCCTGGCGAACATCAGGGCGACGACGCAGCATATCTGCAGGAAAACCCACGGCAATATCTGTCGGAATAAGAGGAATAATCTTTCGGTTTTTTTCACGATCCAGCAAGACATTAACCGAACCGGGAGCCTGCCCCAGTAAAACAGACAGCGCATTTCGTGCCTGTTTAAGGGCGCTCTCGAGAGTCGGGATAGTCGACTGAGTGCTGAGTAACAGGGAGTGTGCCTGCTGCATATCAAGCCCGGAGTCCTGTCCATTGCGATACAGAACCTCGGTGATGGCATAGCTACGCTTTTGCAAGGTGATGTTTTCACGTGATATTCGTAGCTGCTCTTCGGTAGCACGAATCACGGTATAGATATCAACCACCTGTGCCGTCAGTAACAGTAGTGCCTGGTCGTAGGCGGCAATCGAACCCATAAAGGCAGCATCGGACGCTTCAATACCGCGGCGGAAGCGGCCCCAGAAATCGACTTCCCAACCCAGACTAAAATTGAGCCCATACTGCCAGTAATTAGAGGTGGGGCCACTACTGCCTGGCGGCGATATATTCGTGGCACTACCATTAATACGCTGTGACTGCGGATAGAGCGTGCTGGTCGCAACGCCCAATTGCGCTCTGCTTTCAAGGACACGTAAGCCGGCTATTTCCAGGTTATTGTTATTCGCTCGGGCAGATTCAACCAGCTCATTTAAAATGGGGTCATTAAACACCCGCCACCAAAGAGACACGTCGGTCGGAACAGGCTCAAGCCCTTGTCCCGCAGATTCGAGCCATTCACCTGGTGTGGCCAATTCCGGCTTAACAAAATCTGGCCCTACGGGTGTGCAGGCAAACAGCATAGAAACCAGAATGACGAAGAAATATTGGGGCCTGAATTCAGGAGGTGAGGCGTTCTTAAACAGTAAAAACAAGATCGCTATTTCCTGCTCAATTGACGGAGGTTAGTGAGTAGATTGATGCTGATGCACCATATTTTGCATGATAGAAAATAGGGTGCCCGCTGTAAGCCCAAACATAAGCACACCATTGGCGGCTTCTAATGCACCGAGCAAGCGCCACTGCTCACTCATAACAATATCGCCATAGCCAAGGGAGGCAAAATTAACGGTGGAATGATAAAACGCCGTAGCAAAATCCTGGAACTCACCCAAATACATAAAGAGTGAGGCCCAGAGTGTGAACTGAAAAATATTACCGGCAAACAGTACGACCAGGCAAAATGCCAGCATCCATGAGTCTTCAGAAAGGCTCCGCAATTCAATCTTGTTTTTTCGTCGATTAGCAAAAAAACGAATTAAAACAACCACCGTAAATACCTGGACAAGCATATTAATAAAGATGGTTAATATCCCGACTAAAAGAGGTACTAGCATGCTTATGTCTCGAGTTCAGAACAGCTAATTTGTTGAGCTTCCTGCGTCAAGATCGACTCCAATATCGTTACTCTCTTCACCTGCTTCCAGCCAGGCCTGAAAGAGTTTATAGCCCATCGCAAGCACCACAGCACCGGTAAATAAACCAATGATGCCAGACATCACTAAGCCACCAATGGCACCGAGCAGAATGACAAGCATTGGCGCTTCAACCCCTCGACCCAGCATAATCGGTTTTAATACCATATCGAGGAAAGAAACGATAAGGCTCCAGATCATGAATATCGTGGCGACAGTGGATGACTCGACAGAGAAAACATAAACAATAACGGGCCCTAGAATCAACCAGGGGGGTAATTGGGCAATGGCGACAATCAATACCAATAAGGCCCATAAACCTGCAGCGGGAACACCAACTGCGATCATTCCAAGTCCTGCCAGTGTTGCTTGAATGAAAGCAATACCGAGCACACCAACGGCAACACTACGAATGGTAGCAACGGACAAGAGAAGTAAGCTACCACCCTTCTCGCCGGCAACTCGCCGAAAAAAACGTTGCATGGCTGCGGCGAAAGCGTCAGCATTCGATAAAAAGGCTGCGGCTATTAGTATTGAAAACACCAACTGTAATATATCGAGCCCTGTCCCTGCAGCCTTGGAAAGCAGGGTGGCACCCAAAGATTTAACCTGTTCGGCGTTGCCCTGTAAAAACACAGTGAAGTCCGCAGCAGCATTGGACCAGGCTGAATAAACTTTATTGCCAATCAGCGGCCAATCTTTAACGTCATCAGCAGGAGGCGGTATATGAACCGTCCCCTCTGCGACATGCTTCCCTAACGTAGCTGTACTTTCGATCATTGAACCTGCAAAAAGCCATGTTGGCACAATAACAATACTCAAGCCGATAAGGGCGAATAAAATAACGGCCCACTTTTTATTGCCACCAAGGCTGCCTTGCAGCTTAAGTACAGGGGTATAGCATGCGACCGCGATAACCCCTCCCCAGATAATCAAGGGAATAAACGGTTTTAAGATCATAAAGCCCCAGACCAGGACAAAAGATATCAAGCCCAGAGTCACTGCTGTTTCGATGGCTTTATTGACCGACGTTGTACTATCGTGACCGCTTGGCGCTCTCATTTTTTTGTCCTTAAAGAAATAAAGTCTTAAATCCGCCGTGAAGCATAACCCAATAACGGCGAACCATGAACTAACAAACCAATTTTCCACGAATGCTTTCTGTTGACATCGTCACTGCATCTTGCCAGCCTTGCAGCTTAGAAAAATAATTATATTTAGAGGGCACAATGAGTCAGAACACTGATAACAAAACACCAACAGATGATGGCGCTACAATCTACCATCATGATAGCGCCGAGAACCTGCCCCCCCATTCCCACCACGACGAAGACACTCTGACTGAAATTAATGTAGAAGCTTACTGGCGAGCCAACGTCAAAGTATTAACCGTACTACTCAGCGCCTGGGCTTTCGTATCACTGGGCTGTGGTGTTTTGTTTAGCGACTGGCTCGACCAGTTCAGTATTGGCGGCTTCCCCCTCGGTTTCTGGTTCACCCAGCAAGGCAGCATGCTTTGTTTTGTAGCGATTATTTTTATTTACCACATCTGGATGAAGAAAATCGAGCGCGCCCACGGTGTTGATGACGACGAAGACGGTGACGTAAAGACCACCGACACAGGGGCTCAATCGTGAGCGCACAAACACTGAGCTTTATCTTCGTCGGCCTGTCCTTTGCGCTTTATATTGGCATTGCCATTTGGTCGCGCGTTGGCTCCACTAAAGAGTTCTACGTGGCGGGTGGTGGCGTTCATCCCGTCGTTAACGGCATGGCCACCGCTGCAGACTGGATGAGCGCAGCATCATTTCTCTCCGTCGCTGGCATCCTTGCCTTTACTGGCCGTGACGGTGCGGTTTATTTAGTCGGCTGGACCGGGGGCTATGTACTTCTCGCCCTGCTATTAGCGCCCTATTTACGCAAGTTCGGTCGCTTTACCGTGCCTGAATTTATTGGTGATCGCTATTATTCAAAGCTCGCCCGTGTAGTTGCCGTTTTCTGTTTAATCGCTATTTCTTTCACTTACATTGCCGGGCAAATGCGCGGTGTCGGCATTGTTTTTTCACGCTTCTTAGAAGTTGAAATTGAAACCGGTGTAGTAATCGGCATGGCAATTGTCTTTTGTTACGCCGTACTCGGTGGTATGAAAGGCATTACCTATACTCAGGTCGCCCAGTACTGCGTGCTAATTTTTGCCTTTATGGTGCCAGCCATTTTCATGTCGATTATGTGGACAGATAACCCCATCCCCCAATTAGGTCTGGGTGATAAACTCAATGATGGCTCGGGCCTCACCGTGCTACAAAAGCTCGATCAGGTGACCACCGAACTGGGCTTTAACACCTATACCGTGGGTACTCGCAGCACTATCGACTCCCTTGCCATTGCCGCTGCGTTGATGATTGGCACCGCCGGTCTGCCTCATGTAATCGTGCGTTTTTTTACCGTGCCCAAGGTATCTGATGCGCGTAAATCAGCCGGTTATGCCCTGGTTTTCATCTGCATTATGTACACCACCATTCCTGCCGTTGCCGCTTTTTCACGCTTAAATTTGACCGAGAGCGTTAACGAAGTCGCCTACAGCGAAGCCCCCGCGTGGATTGAAAAATGGGAGAACACCGGCCTCATTGCCTGGAAAGACAAAAACGGCGACGGCATTATGCAGTATCGCCCGGGCCACGCCTTTAGCCCCACTAAGCCTGTATTTACCGAGGCGCGCGGCACTTATGGTGAGCGTGTCGTTAGCAACGAATTGACCGAAAGCGCTAATGAAATTTACGTCGACCGCGATATTATGGTGATGGCCAATCCGGAAATTGCCAATCTGCCCAACTGGGTTATTGCCTTAGTGGCTGCCGGTGCCGTCGCCGCTGCTTTATCGACAGCGGCCGGTTTGTTGCTGGTTATTTCCAGCTCGGTGGCCCACGATTTAATGAAGCGCACGTTTATGCCCGACATCAGCGACAAAAAAGAACTGCTCTTCGCCCGGCTTGCCGCTGTGGTGGCTATTCTTATCGCCGGTTGGTTTGGCATTAATCCCCCAGGCTTTGTCGCCCAGGTGGTCGCCTTCGCCTTTGGCATGGCTGCCGCTTCGCTGTTTCCGCCCATTGTGATGGGTATATTTTCCAAACGTATTAATCGCTCGGGCGCAGTGGCAGGTATGCTAATCGGCCTGTTCAGCACATTGGCCTATATTATTTATTTTAATTTTGTCTCGCCCGAGTTGAATAACCCAGAGTACTGGTTCCTCGGCATTTCACCGACGGGCATTGGCACTATTGGCGCGGCTTTAAATGTTGCCGTAGCCGTTATTGTGAGTCGCTTCACGCCTCCTCCACCCGCTGAGGTGCAGGACATGATTGATGATATTCGCATCCCTGCCGGTGCTGGCGTGGCCCACGAGCACTAGAATTAGAACTAGGACCATTTCGTCTGACATCGAGTCATAAAGTCGGGGCAAATAACATGGGCGAATTATTACTCAACAACGAGGTAGCAATTCGCCTGGGCTTTTTTAGCGCTATTTTTGCCTTAATGGCTGGTTGGGAGGTGCTCGCACCGCGGCGCACAGGGCAAGTGAAACGACGCTTACGCTGGCCCAGCAATCTCGGCATTGTGGTATTTAACACTCTACTGCTGCGTTTTATTATGCCGGCGACAGCTATTGCTTTGGCCCTTGCCAGTGAATCTGCAGATTGGGGACTACTGCAGCAATTTGATTTACCCCTGTGGTTAGCCTGCGCACTCGCTATTATTTGCCTCGACCTGGCTATTTACCTGCAACACATCCTGTTTCATGCAGTGCCGATGCTGTGGCGATTACACCGCATGCACCATACCGACCTGGCTTTTGATGTCACCACCGGCGCACGTTTTCATCCCCTTGAAATTATTTTATCGATGATCATTAAACTCATGGTGATCGCTGCGCTAGGGCCGCCTGCCGTTGCGGTATTAATTTTTGAGGTGCTGCTCAATACCCTGGCAATGTTTAATCATGCCAATGCCCGCTTGCCATTAGGCCTGGATAAGGTGCTGCGACGTGCCATCGTCACTCCCGATATGCACCGTGTTCATCACTCCGTTATCCCCCATGAGGCAAACAGTAATTTCGGTTTTAATCTGTCCCTTTGGGATCGGGCCTTTGGTACTTACTGTGCCCAGCCTGAAAAAGGACATCAAGAAATGGATATCGGCATTAGTGCTTTTCGCACTGAACGCGATCTGATGCTCGATAAAATGTTGCTTCAGCCCTTTAAAAACAGTGCCGATAATTACTCAATTAACAAGTCGCATTAATTAAACCACTGACTGATAAAAATAATCGGAATAAATAAACGGCCGTTTAAATCGTCAATATTTTTCTATAGCCCGCAATAGTGACATCAAATTTTGTCGTTCGACGCAGATGATCACACATACCGTCCAGCGCATCGGGGTCGCCGTGAACCAGTTGGACAGCTGCTCCCGGGGACAGATTAGACTCCGCCAGCCAACGGCTAATATCTTTGTAATCGCCATGCCCCGATAAACCAGGCAAGATCTCAACGCGTGCGCGATTGCGTACCCACTGACCATGAATTTTCACACTTTTGACACCCTGCAGCATTTTTGCGCCACGCGTCCCACCCGCCTGATAGCCGGTAAAAAGTACTGTAGTACGATGATCTGGCAATCGGGATTTCAAATGGTGGAGAATTCTGCCCCCAGTAGCCATACCACTACCGGCAATAATTATGTGGGGGTAATGAATATCGGCCAGAGCTTTGGATTCTTCAACGTGGTTGACGAATTTAATAGTGCGACACATAGCATCACACTGCTCGCGATTGAGACGATGGAGCTCGGTATAGCGATAATAAATATTCGATACATTGATGGCCATTGGGCTATCGAGATAAATAGGCATTGCCGGAACACGCCCATTTTTCATTAATGTCGTGAGCATAAATTGTAGAGCCTGTGCCCGACCCACGGCAAAACTGGGGATCAATAAGACACCGCCATTTTTTGCCGTTGCTGTCACCACATCGGCAAGCTGTTGAAAGGCATCCTGCTTGTCGTGACGACGGTTGCCATAGGTTGATTCAAGCAATAATAAATCGAGCTCTGGCAAAAGCTGGGGTGGGCGCATAAAAATATCATCGGGGCGACCGACATCACCAGAAAAGCCAACACGCTTGCCCTCAGCTTCAAGAATAATACTGGCGGCACCGAGGATGTGCCCTGCACTTTGTAGGTGAAATTTAATATCACCGATTTCACAGACCTCCTCAAAGGCCAGAGGCGTAAACAAATCCATGCAACGTTCCGCCGTAGCGCGATCATAGAGCGGCAGCGGATGTGCATGTTTACCTAATTTATGCCGACTGTAATAGCGCGCATCCTCCTCTTGAATATGGCCACTGTCGGGCAATAAAATCTCACACAAATCGCGGGTCGCATAATGGGTGAATACCGGCCCCCGAAAACCCTGTTTGTATAAAACGGGAATATAGCCAGAGTGATCAAGATGAGCATGAGTTAATAAAACAGCATCGAGCTGGTCAATATCCAGCGGCAAGGTTTTCCAGTTGCGCTCACGCAGCCACTTATAACCCTGGTATAAACCGCAATCGACCAGGACTTTAGTACTGCCGGTCTCTACCAAATACTTCGATCCGGTTACTGTTTCGGTGCCACCCAGAAAGGTGATTTTCATCCAGTTCTCCCTTCGCAATATAAATCGCTGTTCACAGTGCTAGAGTACATAGCTTACGATATTAACTTACTGTTTTAGCGCAAGGATAGGTCACAGGAGAGCAAACATGTCATTAGCAGAACTGGAATCGACTATTGCCGCAATGGTACAAAAGGGCCGCGGCATTCTTGCCGCCGATGAAAGCGCACCGACCATCGCCAAACGTTTCGCATCTATCGGCGTGGTGTCAAACGAAGAAAGCCGCCGCATCTGGCGTAGCCTGCTGGCAGGTACCGAGGGGTTGGGCGAATACATTAGCGGCCTTATCCTCTTCGAGGAAAGTCTTGATCAAAGGACTGACAAACAAACGAGCATTCCCGAAGCCGCCTGGGCGCAAAAGATTGTACCCGGCATTAAAGTTGATAAAGGTAAAATCCCACTGGCCCTGTCACCGGGCGACCTTATTACCCAGGGCTTGGACGGTCTGGCTGAACGTTTGCGCGTGTATAAAGCGCAGGGCGCACGCTTCGCCAAATGGCGTGAAGTCTATGCCATCGATAAAAACGTACCCAGCCAGCACGGGATCGCCGCGAATGCCGAAATGCTCGCACGCTACGCGGCCGTGTGTCAGGCCGAGGGACTCGTGCCTATTGTTGAACCCGAGGTATTGATGGATGGCTGTCATGATATTGAACGTCACGCTGAAGTCACCGAGGCCGTGCAACAAGCAGTATTTCAAGCACTGGCTCGCCACAATGTTGTACTTGAACTGATGATACTGAAACCCAATATGGTGCTGCCAGGTAAAGAGTGCCGTCGCGCTGATCCCGATGAAGTAGCCCGTGCAACACTCAACGTATTAAAACGCTGTGTACCAGCAGCAGTACCCAGTATTAATTTCTTGTCCGGTGGTCAGGAACCCATAGAAGCCACAGCCAATTTAAATGCACTTAACCAGCAAGCACCCAATGCGCCCTGGCAGCTGACTATTTCCTATGGCCGCGCCCTGCAACAACCCGCGCTACAGGCCTGGCAAGGTAAAGCCGAAAATAGCCTTGCCGCACAACAGGCCCTGCTCAAACGAGCACACTTAAATCATCTGGCAATGCTCGGCGAGTACCAGGCAGATAAGGAAGATAATTAGCCCAGGGCGTATAAACCCAATCTTGTTAGCGTGCTAACTATCGAGAACCTGACGAACGCTGGTCGTCAGACCAACCGTTGTAAAAGGTTTTTGTAGCAGTACAACGCCCTCGTCAAGCCGGCCGTCATGGACTATCGCGTCATCGGTATAACCCGACATGTACATGGCTTTCAGATTAGGGGCCAAGCGCCGTAATTCATCAACCAGGTCTCGACCATTACGACCACCGGGAAGAATCATATCCGTCAGTAACAAATCAAAATCACCGTGTTGACGGTACAGCGCAATACCTGCCTCAACATTTTCAGCTCTCTCAACGCGGTAACCCTGACTCTCCAACATATGACACGCTAAATCACCAAGATCAGGATCATCCTCCACCAGTAGTATCTTTTCATTCCCCCGGGATTCGACAATGGGTGCTGGAGCGTCGACATTTTCGACCAGGCCGTCTTGATAAAGAGGCAGGTAAACCTTTACCACAGTGCCCTCCCCCAGCGTGCTATCAATACTCAAATGTCCGTGCGACTGCTTAGCAAAACCGTAGGCCATGCTCAACCCCAGGCCTGTGCCCTTGCCAATATCTTTAGTGGTGAAAAATGGCTCCGTCACTTTCCTGAGTAAATCGGGGTCAATACCTGTGCCAGAATCAGAGACGGATATTACGACATAATCACCGGCGCTCATCTCGTCCTCTAACACCCAATGATTATCTTCTTTGCATACTTCCGTTCTCGCTTCAATGTTGAGCTTGCCGCCATTGGGCATAGCATCCCGCGCATTATTAGCCAGGTTAACCACGACATTTTCCAGCTCATTCGGGTCAACCTCGCAGCTCGGTGACAGGGGATCATTCACTAAAATAAGATCGATATCTTCGCCGATCAAACGCTGTAATAATTTCTCAACATTGTCCAGTGTGGCGTTAATATCAACCACTTTAGGCATTAGCGGTGTCTTGCGAGAAAAAGCGAGCAGCCGGCGGGTAAGCTCTGCACCACGTTCAGCCGCATTTAAAATAGCATCGAGATAACGCCCAACATAGGGCTCCGCCTCTGTTTTCATCTGCGCTAATTCGGCATTACCCAAAATAACACCCAGTAAATTATTAAAATCATGGGCAACACCCCCCGTTAATTGGCCGATGGCATCCATTTTCTGAGCCTGACGCATCCTCTCTTCAGCGTCTAAGCGTTCACTAATATCGCGGGCTAATATAACGACCAGTGGCCCATCTTTGGATTCGACCAAAGCGCCACTCACCTCTGCCGGAATAACTGAGCCATCAGGCTGAAGATAATCGCAGCGGATGCCATGGGCAGGACACCCACTTGCCAGCCCTTTTTCAAGCTCGGCCAGGCCCATATCACCCTTAACCCACTGGCGGGAGATTCGCCCTTTAATTTGAGAGAGTTTGGTATGCCCCGACAGACGAATATATTCGTCATTAGCATCAATCACCGTCTCATCGGGCTTTAAAAGTGCATAGCCATCATTGGTGCTATTGATAAGCGCCCGATAAAAAGATTCCCGTTCCTTGAGTTGCTGTTCAGCGGCTACACGCTCTGTATAGTCAATATGCATCTGCACAATATTCTCGACCTTCCCCTTGTCATCGAACAAGGGAAAGAAAATTGGCAATATCGTTTTTATTTTTCCATCGTTTGAGGCATTGACGCTCGCATTATAAGTTAAAGGCTCGACATCAACATGCTCACCCTTAAAAATAGCAACAAGCTTGTCACGGCCAATAAGCTCATTGAACTGGGGGTCATTGAAAATAGTATAATCGGGGTCTATCTCCGTATGCTCCACCCCCCACAATTTGTCATGGGCTTTATTTACACGTAAAAAATGACCATCCGCCGCGAAAATAGATATCGGTATCGGTGAATTTTCAAATAATAAATTAGCCCGTTTTTCACTCGCGACAAGTTTTTTCCGGTCGGCTTCTCGATCAGAAACATCTCTCGCCAAAGCAACAATACGCAGGCCTTCTTCTGTTTCCACACCCCGACTAAATAACTCAATGGGCACAATATTCCCATCGGGATGGCGATACTTCAAATCATCATATTTTTTGAGCTGTTGGCCCTCATGACCTCTAATTTCATCCCGAATGTAATCAGCGTCTGGTGTATCAACAAGCCATTCAGAAAGGTTATGCCCTACGACCCCGCCGAGCTCGCTTCGCCCCGTCAGTTTTACATAAATATCATTGCACTCCAGGACGATACCTTCAGCATCATTAATAACGTAACCCGCATCGGTATTTTCAATCAAAGCACGATATTTTTCTTTGCTCTCTATTAGAGCTTTTTGATTTATTTCATCTTTATCAAGTCGATGATTAAATTGTTTAAATGCAGGATAAATAAATACTGCCAATAACAGAAAGAATACCGGCACGAGTAAATCAAGAATATGTACCCAGGAAGATATTGTCTGTACATTATTCTGGGGCCACATTTCCAGACCAAGCATTAAACAGCGGAAGGCCATCAGAAGTGCGCTGCCACCTATACCCACCCACAGTGAGCGCAGCTTTGAAATACGCCAAATATAAGCTGCGCCAAGGAAGACTATAAAATAGAAAACACTGGAAGAGAAAAGCACGAGTAAATGAACACTGGAAGTCATTAAGCCTCCTTTTTCAATAAGACAGGGCTAGTCCACTCTTTACTACTTCACGGTAAGCGAACCTATTCAACGTCAGTTTTTATATCGATCAATGTACTATGTGACACAAACCACAGCAAGCCTACACTGAGGAGGCTCTGAACAAGTCGTAAGCTGGAGATAAGCACGGCCGTTTTCGAATGAATTATTGTCGGCTTAGCTGTCCAGAACCTGGCGCACCATCGCCGACAGCTCAGCAGTTCTAAAAGGCTTTTGTAAGAGCATAACGCCTTCATCAAGCCGGCCGTGATGAAGTACCGCATTTTCGGTGTAACCTGACATATACATCACTTTCAAGCCGGAATTGATCGCCAGTAATTCATCTGCCAATTCCTTGCCATTACGGCCACCCGGTAAGATCATGTCAGTCAGCAATAAATCAAAATCTACATGTTGTTGGTATAGCGCAATGCCTTTTTCAACATTGTCAGCCGCCTCAACTCTGTAGCCCAATACCTCGAGCATATTGCAAGCCAGCTCCATCAACGCGGGGTCGTCCTCTACTAGTAATATCTTTTCGTTGCCCCGAGGTATAACAGCGGCCTTATCACTTTTGATTGCATGAGCAGAATCATGATGGGCAGGCAGGTAAATATTAACGGTTGCGCCCTCCCCCAGTTCACTGTAAATACTCAAGTGGCCCTTCGACTGTTTGGCAAAACCATAAGCCATACTTAAGCCCAGCCCCGTACCTTTACCGACATCTTTGGTCGTAAAAAAAGGATCCGTCACACGATGTAAAAGCTCCGGCGCAATGCCAGTGCCCGAATCGGTGACAGAAACGACCACATATTCACCTGCGGTAAGCTCGCCGGTTTGGACCATCGCATTGTGAGATTCACACATCATCTCACGGGCTTTAATGATCAGCTTACCACCACCGGGCATAGCATCACGCGCATTATTGGCTAAATTAATAATGACGTTTTCCAACTCACTCGGGTCAACTTCGCAATTGGCTAGACCTGTTGTCTTAACCAGAACTAAATCGACATCTTCACCAATCAGGCGCTGCAGTAATACACAGACATTTTCCAAAGCATCTTGAATATTAATCACTTTCGGGGCCAGAGGTGTCTGTCGTGAAAAGGCCAGTAGCCTGTGGGTAAGGTCGGCACCACGCTCGGCGGCATTGAGCACTGCCTGTAAGTATCGATCAATTGACCCCGGCTCAAATTTATTCGCCAAAGCCAGCTCAGCATTACCGAGAATAACCCCCAGTAAATTATTAAAATCGTGGGCAACCCCGCCGGTAAGTTTGCCGATGGCGTCCATTTTTTGCGCCTGTCTCAGCCGGCCTTCTGACTCTATGCGCTCACTGATATCACGAGCCAATGCCACAACTTTTCGCTCATCACCCAAATCAACGGAGGCAACACTCGCTTCAGTGGGTATTAACGTGCCATCGGGGTGAATAAAATCAAGACGCACGCCCTGAAGCCCCCCACCATTTTCCAGCACATGGCTAAATTCAGCTAAGCCCGTATCACCACCAATCCAGTCCCGTGTGTGCTGACCTATTATCTCTGACACATCTGAGCGACCGGCAAGTCGTGCATATTCGGCATTGGCTTCAATAACAATCTTTTCAGACGTCATGACAACGTACCCTGCATCCGTACTTTCAACCAAAGCACGGTACAAGGCTTCACGCTCGCTAAGCTTCTGTTCTGCAGAGATACGTTCGGTAAGGTCGACATGCATTTGCACAATACTCTCAACCTCCCCATCATCATCAAGCAGGGGAAAGAACATCGGTAAAATTGTGTTGTCACGAGCATTATCAAAACCTAAGTCACTGCACTTATAAACAAAAGATTCCAACTCTTTATGCTCACCCCTGAAAATAGCGGCCAGTGTTTCTTTGCCAATCATTCGATTGACCTGTTCATCCTCAAGAATATTTAACTCGGGAAACTCTTCACTAATTACCACACCCCACAGCTTATCGTGAGCCTTATTCGCACGTAAAAACTGGCCGTCAGAGGCAAAAACGGCCGTTGATATGGGTGAGTTTTCAAACAATAAATTCGCTCGCCTTTCGCTCGCCTCAAGCTTTTTACGGGCCTGCACCCGTTCAGAAACATCGCGAACCAAAGCGATAAGCTGAATGTCATCCCCCATCTCTTTAGCCCGGCTATAGACGTCAACGGGCACGGCAACGTTATCTGGATGACGAAAAATCTCGCTCTCGTAAACCCTTACTTCACTCTCTAAATAATTCGCCACTTCACTGCGAACATATCTTTCTGATTCGCTTGGCTTCACCCATTCAGACAGGTTATGACCAATGATCGCATCGCGCCCTAACATCTTTAGATAGGTCTCATTACAGTCAAGCACATCACCCTTTGTATCAAGAATGACGTAACCCGTACCTGTACTTTCGATTAAACTCCGATATTTTTCTTCACTTTCTTCCAGCGCAATACGCGTAGCTTCACGCTCGGAAACATCACGCACCATGGCAACGACACGAAGACCGTCTTCGGCCTGACTACCACGGCTGTAGACCTCAACGGGAATAAAGCTACCATCAGGCCTAAAGTAAGTTAACCGATTGTAAGCTCTTAGCTCGCATTGTGAGTGCCCCTGCATTTCATTCGCCAAAAATGTGCCGCTTCTACTTTCGTCTAACCACTCAATAACATTATGGCCAATCACCTCTTCAGGATTGTTTCGGCCGACTAATTTTATATAGGTTTCATTACATTCGAGTACATTAGCCGCCGCATCGAGGATGACGTAACCCGCTCCCGTGCTTTCAATTAGCTCGCGATACTTCAGCTCACTTTCTGCCAAGGCAATACGATCACTGTCAGCAAATTCAAGGCGACGATTAAGAGCCATAAGTGCTGGCAGGCGAGCACCCAGGCCGAAGCAAAGACAAAACGCAATACTGAGTTCAAGTAGTGCTGTCATCCATATATCACTTGAAAGGCTGGGTTCAGACCAGACAGCGAGTAAAATAATGAGTTGACGAACACCCATCAACAACATGGCGAAGGCGAGTACGCCCCAAACCCAGCGAGAGGCATGGGTATAACGCATTGCGATAAGTGAAATGATGCATGTAGAAAACTGCAGTGCGATAGATAAGCACAAAACCAGCAGGTAGAAATGAAAGCTCATCTAGTTCTCCAGTCAGAACTAAGAGTCTAAATCAGTCATCATCAAAGGAATTGACTAAAATCAAACCTTTGATGATGCAGCGTAGCAACCGCTATTAAGTATTGTTTTTAATGAAGGTGCCGATCACCTGTATCGCGTGCTTACCTTCAGGAACAATGGCCGCCATTAATTGCCAGACATGCATTTGGCCGTCCCATACTTCGAGGGATACATCGACACCGGCTTTTTTAGCCACTTTATTAAGTCGAATAGCATCGTCGAGTAACACTTCCTGGCTGCCGACCTGAATGAGCAAGGGTGGCAGACCACTGAGATCAGCAAAAATGGGCGAGGCCTTAGGGTCACTGGCATCCTGCCCCGCCAAATAGAGACCGCCGAACCATGACAGACTGTCTCTACCGAGCATGGCATCCACTTTATCTTTAACAATCATTGAATCACCCGAGAGGGTAAGGTCGGCCCAGGGTGAAAGACAAACTGCAGCAGCGGGTAGCTCAATACCCTCATCTCGCAACGCGACGAGGGTGGCCATGGTCAAACCACCACCCGCGGAGTCACCGGCAATAATAATTTTCTCCGCTTTTTCACCGTTTTCAAGCAAGCCTTTGTAAGCGGCGACGGCGTCATCGACTGCGCCAGGAAAGAGTGTTTCCGGTGCCAAACGATAATCGACAATAAACGCGCGAGCCTGTGCCGCATCCGCAATAGCACCCACCATATCGCGATGACTGGCGGGTGAACCAATAACATACGCACCGCCGTGCAAATACAAAATCACATTATCGGCACTGCCCAGTGTGGCTTGTTGCCATTCACCGGAGACACCGCCAACCACATCGTATTTACCCAGGGGGCGACGTGAACTCATCGCCGACATTTTGTCGAGGAACTCGCGCTCCTTCGCTGGATCACCGCTTTTACCCAGCTTTTTCTTCATGGTCAAACGCATAATGGGTGCAATCAACCGACTACGAAAACTCGCCATTCCTGTATCTCCCTTTACTGATTTATTTTAATGAATTGTTAGTCATTCTTGTGTCTGTTCTAGTGTGCTACAAAGCCCCAACAGCCGCAATATCAGAGGCTAGCACACCGTCATGGTTATATTGACGCTGTACGAGCACATAACAGTGAACTCTCTCAATTCGACATCGTACTTCCGCCATCAATAATTAATGTTTGCCCATTCATGAAGGCACCCGCCGCTGAGGCCAGGAACACAGTGGCTCCCGCAATTTCATTGGGTTCACCTATTCTGCTTAAAGGACAGTTGACAGTCGATTTTTTCAGGTACTCGGGGTTATCCCACAGAGCTTTCGCAAAATCAGTTTTAATCAAACCCGGCGCAATAGCATTGGCGCGAATATTGTCAGTACCAAATTCAGAACCAATATTTCGGGCCAGCGCCATATCAGCCGCTTTTGAGAGGCCGTAAGAGCCAAGGGTTCTGTGCCCAACAACGCCGCCAATCGACGAGATAATAATAATCACCCCGTCTTTACGGGCCTGCATTTCGGGGATCACCATCGAGCTCAACCAATGGTTCGACTTAATGTTGTTGTCCATGATTTTGTCAAACTGCTCGTCGCTAATACCGAGCATAGTGCCGTAATAAGGATTGGCCGCCGCATTACAAACCAGAATATCGATTTTGCCGTAGGCCTCGCGTGTTTTTGCCACCAGGTTTTCGAGGTCTTCTTTATGTGAAATGTTCGCCGGGATACCAATCGCCTGTCCGGCCTGCCCCTCTACCAGAGCATTAATTTCGGCGCTGACCTGTGCGCAGACATCGGCCTTGCGGCTCGAGACCACAACACGGGCACCGTGCAACGCCATTTGCTCGGCAATCGCCTTGCCAATGCCTTTGGTAGAGCCGGTAATAACGGCAACCTTTCCGGTGAGATCAAATAAGCTCATAGTACTTGTCCTTTTATTGCATGCTTTTAATTGAAGAAAGAAATCGTGTGTCGTCTAGAAAAGACGCATTATATAAGGGTAATTCAAAAGCAACAGTGTCTTTTACAGTGCCTCTGCTGTTTGTCGTAGGTTGTTTGTTTTAGTCTCTTCGCTCAATTATGCTGACTGAGAATAATAAAAGAAAAACATCATGCCCATGCCTATCGATTTTCAACAGCTCGACAAAACACTCACCGTCCCCGGCTCACCTTTTGAAATTGAAGAGGTGGAGATTCGCAGCACAACCACTGCCGTGTGGAAAAACGCTTTCCCCAGCCTACGGGCGATTGTCGAACACAGTCGACAATTTTCCGAGCGCGACTATCTGGTTTACGAAGACCAGCGACTGAGCTACGAACAGCACTACCAGCAGGTCGTGACTCTGGCCCACGCGCTGATCGAACAGTACGGTATTAAAAAGGGGGATCGTGTTGCCCTGGCGATGCGCAACTACCCTGAATGGCCGGTGATTTTTTGGGCGACGGTTTCTATCGGCGCGGTGATTGTGCCTCTCAATGCCTGGTGGACGGGCGCAGAGCTGGAGTACGCCCTCGAACACGCCGGTGCCCGGTTAGTGTTCACCGATCTGCAACGGGCTAAGGCACTGGCCGAGACACGCCGTCGTATTCCAACACTCGAGCACATCGTTAAAGTCAGAAGTGAGGATAGCCCCCTCGGTAATATTGACGAATTCAGCGCATTAATGAGCGCCCTCAATAGTGGTCAAAGTCTACCCACTATTGCCATTCATCCCGATGACGATGCCAGTATTTTTTACACCTCCGGCACCACCGGCAAGCCCAAAGGCGCAGTCAATACGCACCGTAATATTTGCACCAACCAGCTCAGTGGTGTGTATCTCCGCGTCCGCACCGAGTACCGCTACGGTCGCGAACCCGTACAGCCCACGGAACAAATGGGCCAGCTGATCAGCGCACCCCTGTTTCACGTCACCGGCTCATTGGCAATGCTGTGCGGCAGCACGATTATGGGCAGCAAGATTGTCTTTATGTATCAATGGGATGCGGACGATGCTATCCGTTTAATCGAAAAAGAAAAGCTCAATGCTTTCGGCGGCGTACCCTCCATGCCGCTGCAGGTACTGGAGTCACCCCTTCTCGCCGACCACGATACTTCGACCATTCGCACCATTCTCTTCGGCGGCGCACCACCAGCACCGGAACTGGCCGCCCGCGTTAAAGCCGCCTTCCCCAACGCCAGCGCCAGCAATGGTTACGGGCTGACAGAAACCAGCGCCTTAAGTACGGTAAATGTTGCCGAAGACTATATCGCCCGTCCCGAGAGCGTCGGTCTGGCAGCGCCCATCTGCAAGATAAAAATCGTGACGAGCGAGGGTGCTGAGTGCCCTGCTGGCGAGGTCGGTGAAATTTGCGTCAAAGGCCCTCAGGTCATTAAAGGCTACTGGAACAATCCCGAAGCCACGGCCAAAACCATTATCGACAACTGGCTACACACCGGTGATCTCGGCTATGTCGATGACGAGGGGTTTTTGTATGTGGTCGATCGCATCAAAGACATGCTGCTGCGCGGCGGTGAAAATATTTACTGCATTGAAGTGGAAAGCGCCCTGTTCAACCACCCCGATGTGATCGACGCGGCTGTGGTCGGCATCCCCCATCACGTGCTGGGTGAAGAAGTGGGCGCCCTCATACAACTGCGCCCCGGAGCCGATTTTAAGCCCGAAGACTTACAAGCCCATGTCGCCCGTCAAATCGCCGCTTTTAAGGTGCCGGTGCTCATTGAGCAACACCACGAACCCCTGCCCCGTAATGCCAACGGAAAAATCATGAAGCCTGCGGTAAAAGCCTTAATGGGCATTGGCACATTATAAGAATGGCGGTCGCTACTATTGCGCTTGCTCCGCCTCTATGCGCCGCTGACTAAAGATACGGCAGCGCTCGGCGGGCACAAAAAGTTCGCGCATTAAATACGCTTTAAAGTCTTCGGCATAGGGCTGTTCGGCCACAGCCTTTTCCATACACAGCAACCAGGCATCTCTTTCTGGCTCGGCAATATCGATATGCTCATGGGCCCGAGGAATCATAATCGGGCCGTATTTTTTGGCAAACAGTTTTTCACCACCCAACCAACCACAAAGGAAGCAATACAGTTTATCTCGTGTCATCTCAAGATCTTTGGGATGCATAGCACGGATAGCGGCAGCCTCAGGCTCGCTGTCCATATAGTCGTAAAAGCGATCCACCAAACGTTTAATACCCGGCTGGCCACCCGCCGCTTGAAACGAAGTATCACCATCACCATAAGCTCGTGCCATCAATCATATTCCTCTTCGTTTTCGTTAACGCCAAACTCTGGTCTTAAAATACAACACAGTAATTCGCTGGTATTTTGCAGCACTTTAGGCTACAAATGGGCCGCAAATTATAAGAGCAAATACTTCTTATTCAACGTGCACGATTGTAATAAAGCACATTCATTGATCTGAGCCAGTAGAAACCTTTCTCGGCTCAAATACATTTAAAGGCAAACCCCATGACAAGAAAGCACGTTCTCGAAGGTGTAAAGGTTCTCGACTTCTCCCATTTTGTAGCCGGGCCGCACTGCACTCGCCTGATGGCCGAAGCCGGTGCTGAAGTCATTAAAGTTGAAGCGCAAATGGGTGAAGCCGCTCGCCACCTGCCCGTCCTTAAAGACGAGCGCAGTGGCTATTTCATTCAGCACAACCGGGGCAAGAAAAGTTTAAGTCTGGATTTACGGACAAAAGAAGCTCAGGACATTTGCCACGAACTCATTAAAACGGTCGACGTGGTGATTGAAAACTTCACGCCCGGCGTGATGAAGAAATTCAATCTGGACTGGGAGGCTGTCAGTAAGGTCAACCCCGATGTCATCATGTGCTCCATCTCCTGCCTGGGGCAAGAAGGCCCGCTGTCGAAACTGCCCGGCTTTGATTACATCGGTCAGGCCTATTCCGGTATTTTAGGCATGACCGGTGCCGCCGATGGCTACCCTGCGTTATCAGGTATGGCCTTTGGTGATATTTCTACCGGCGCTCACGCCTACGGTGCCATCGTTACCGCCCTTTACCACAAGGCCATGGGCGGCGGCGGTCAGTTCCTCGATATCGCTTTGCTCGACTGTTTGTTCAGCTATCACGAAATGAATGTGCAGGTTTACGATGCTTCCGGCGGTGCTCAGGTGCCCCAGCGCAGCGGCCATCAGCACGCCTTTATCGCCCCCCTCGGCCTGTTTAAATGCAAAGAGGATTATCTGATTATTGTTGCCCTGGGTGCTCAGTGGAATAATCTTCTGAAATTACTCGGCAAAGAAGAGTGGCTCGAAGACCCTCGCTTCGCGACACCGCTAACGCGCAACGAGCACCGTGATGCGATTACCGTCGAAATTGAACGCTGGCTCAGCACGGTTAGCGACGTCACCGAAGCCGTGCGTATTCTGGTTGAGGAAAATCATGTCCCTGCCGCGCCTATATTAAGCGTGCCAGAGGTCATGGAGCACCCTCACATGAAGCAACGGGGCATTGTACAAACCGTTAACGACCGTGCCTTTGGTGATGTCAAAATCCCCGGCGCACCCTTGCGTTACTCTCAGTACCCCGAGCGGCTTGAACTGCAAGCGAGTTTCCTCGGTGAGCACAACGAAGAAATTCTGCGTGAGCAACTTGGTTACTCAGAAGAAAAAATAGCTGAGCTGAACGCAGCGGGCGTGTTGAGCCAAAAAAACATATAAACACTTAACAGCTTGTTAAAACTCATCCAATGAACCGGGTGCTGATACTTATTCAGCACCCGGTTCATCCTTCAGCAAGTTGCCTCAATAAATCACTGCCACTAAAAACACCTTAAAAATAGACCCCAAAAAATAATAACGATTAAAAACAGGAGTTACCCATGGCCCCCCAGTCCATGTTTGAAGGCATTAAAGTCATCGATTTTTCACACTATGTGGCAGGCCCACACTGCACAAAAATGCTCGCTGAGCACGGTGCCGAAGTCATTAAAATTGAGCCCTTAACGGGTGACCCCGCGCGTATGCTGCCCATGCACAAAGAGGGCCGTAGCGCATTCTATGTGCAACACAATCTAGCCAAGAAGTCCCTGAGCCTGGACTTGGCTCAACCCGAAGCGCAAAAGATTTGCCACGACTTAATCAGGAATGCCGACGTAGTGGTCGAAAACTTCACGCCCGGTGTCATGAAGCGTCACAACATGGACTGGGAAACGTTAAAGGCCATTAACCCCAACCTGGTGATGTGCTCCATTTCCTGCTTCGGCCAGGACGGCCCCTTAGCGCAATTGCCCGGCTATGACTTCATCGGGCAAGCCTATGCCGGCATTCTCGACCTGAACGGCGAACCTGACAGGACACCGGTTTTTGCCGACCTCACCTTTGGTGACGTATCCAGCGGCACCCACGCCTACGCCGCTATTGTCGCCGCTCTCTTCCATCGCTTTCGCGGTGGCGAGGGACAACACCTCGATCTTTGCTTGCAGGAAATATTATTCAGCTACCACGATATGAACGTACAGCTCCACGATGCATCAGGAGGCACATACATCCCTAAACGCTCGGGTGCCACCCACAACGTGGCTGCCCCTGCCGGTATTTTCAAATGCGGGGAACGCTACCTGTTCATCATCGCCCTGGGCGCCCAGTGGGAAAACCTGGCCAAAACAATCGATCGTGAAGATCTACTGAGTGACCCTCGCTTTGCCGACCTTGCCGCACGAGGGCTCAACAAAGATGCCCTCAACGGCATCGTGCAAAGCTGGCTCGACACGATTGGCGACCCCGATACTGCACTGAAGATTTTAGAGAATGCCCACATACCCTGTGCGCCACTGCTTACCGTGCCCGAAGTCATGGAGCATCCTCACACCAAAGCCCGCAACATGCTTCGCACGATTGTCGATCCTGTTTGGGGCGAACTAAAAATCCCCCGAACACCCCTGCGTTTTTCAGCCTTTCCCGATATACCCGAGCAAACAGCGAGTTACGTTGGCGAACATAATCAGGAAATTCTTAGTGAAATACTTGGCTACTCCAATGAGGATATCGATGCCCTGGAAACACAGGGTGTGATCAATTCTATACGGAGCTAAACCAACACCCCGACTTTTAAAAAAAGGCAGAACCCATTTATGAGCACGCAAACACCCTTAAACGAAGGCTTCGTCAATATCACAACTCCCGACGGCGAGATGGAATGCTTTGTCGCCTGGCCTGCGGGCGATGATGGCAGCACCTATCCTCCAGTGGTTCTCTACATGGATGCCCCCGGTGTGCGCGACGAGCTCTACGACTTTGTGCGCCGCATCGCCGCCCAGGGTTATATCGCGATTATCCCCAACCTTTACTACCGCTACGGCGTGCGCGACCCCGGCGACCAAATGATGGCCATGCTCGACGCCCACACCAACGGCATGATTATTAGCGACACCCGCGCCATCATTGACTGGCTCGACGCTCACCCCAACGCCCTGCCCGGCCCCATGGGCTGTATCGGTTATTGCATGAGCGGCAAGTTTGTCCTCGCTGTGACCGGCAGTTTCCCCGAGCGCTTTAAAGCCATGGCCTCCCTCTACGGTGTCTCTCACGTCACCGGGCAGAGCGACTCGGCCCACTTGTTGATTCCCAACATTACGAGCGATTGCACACTGTATTTCGGTTTTGCCGCCCACGACCCTTATGTGCCCGATGCCGAAATTAAAGCCCTTGACGCTTGCCTGAGTGAAAACAATATCGACTACGTGCTCGAAAAAGTGCCCAACACCGAGCACGGCTTCGCCTTTCCCCAGCGCATGATGTACAACCACGACGCCGCCGAGCGCCACTGGGATATCGCCTTTGCGTTGTTTGCCCGCAAGCTCAAATAACCCTTCTTTCACGGGGCTTTAGCCGCAGCCTTCAGCGACTAAAGCCCCGTGAAAACTCGCTAAAAATTTTCACCACACGAGCCCTGCGCAGAGTAGAATAAAGCCCAATAATTTTGGCCACTGCTCTCCAGGCTCTGCTCTATTGCACGACCCTTAAGCAAGGCCGCACCTAACCCCTATTAACACCCAGGTAAGCTGTTTATGAATGCTCCCGCTCATCCCGCTTTTCAGTTTTTGCGCAGCCAGCGCATTGAATCACTCGACCTCGATGTCAGCGAATACCGCCACATTAAAACCGGCGCTCAGCATATTCATATCGCCACCGACAACAATGAAAACGTGTTTCTGGTGGCTCTGCGCACGGTGCCTGAAGACTCTCGCGGTGTAGCCCATATCCTCGAGCACACCGCCCTGTGTGGCAGTGAAAAGTACCCGGTGCGCGACCCCTTCTTCATGATGATTCGCCGCTCGCTGAATACCTTTATGAATGCCTTCACCAGTTCTGACTGGACGGCTTACCCTTTCGCCAGCCAGAATAGAAAAGACTTTAACAACCTGCTGCAAGTCTATCTTGATGCTGTCTTTTTCTCTCGACTCGACCCCCTGGACTTTGCCCAGGAAGGTCACCGCATGGAGTTTGAAGAAGCTGAAAATAGCGACTCCGATTTAGTCTACAAAGGCGTTGTCTTCAATGAAATGAAGGGCGCAATGAGTTCTGTCACCTCGACCCTGTGGCACACCCTCTGCACCTATCTCTACCCGACCACCACCTACCACTACAACAGCGGTGGTGACCCGGCGGCGATTCCCGACTTAAGCTACGAGCAGTTGCGCGAGTTCTATAAAACCCACTACCACCCCAGCAATGCCACCTTTATGACCTTCGGCGATATTCCCGCTGCGGAGCACCAGGCAAACTTTGAAAGCGAGGCACTGAACCGCTTCGAGCCGCTGGCGGAAACCATCTCCGTGCCCGACGAGAAGCGCTATCTGGCACCGATTGCCGTCGAAGAGTCCTACGCCTTCGACGAAGAGGGTTCGACTGACAACAAAACCCACATTATTATTAGCTGGTTACTGGGCAAGGCGACTGATTTAAAATCCTGCATGCAGGCCCACTTACTGAATAGCATCTTGCTCGACAACAGTGCCTCGCCACTGCTTAAAGCCCTCGAAACCAGCGACCTCGGCAGCTCGCCATCGCCTTTGTGCGGACTGGATGACTCGCAAAAAGAGATGTGTTTCGTTTGCGGTATAGAAGGCAGCGAACCCGAAAAAGCCATCGAGCTGGAAAACCTGGTGATGGGTGTTCTACGCGATGTCGCCGAAAACGGCGTCGCCAAAGAGCAGGTCGAAGCCTCTCTGCATCAACTGGAATTACAACAGCGAGAAGTGGGCGGTGACGGCTATCCCTATGGTCTGCAATTAATTTTGACCTCGCTGACCAGCGCCACCCACCGCGGTGACCCCATTGCCCTACTCGACCTTGAGCCTGTATTAGCTGAGCTGCGTGCCTCCATCGCCGACCCCGCGTTTATTAAATCACTGGCCCGCGATCTGCTGGTCGACAACCCCCACCGCGTACGCCTGACGCTGCGCCCCGAGCCTGCCCTGTCAGCACGGCGGGAAAAAAGTGAAGCCGCGCAACTGGCCACTATCAAAGCCCAGCTCAGCGATACTGAGAAGCAGGAGATCATCAGTCAAACCGCCGCCTTAAATGAGCGTCAAATGCAGGCCGATGACGAAGGCGTGCTGCCCAAGGTTGGGCTTGAAGATATCTCCCCGGAGTTGGCCTATGTCAGCGCCACAAGTAAAAGCCAGGGCGCACTGCCGCTAACCCAGTACGAGGTTGGCACCAACGGTCTGGTTTACCAGCAATTACTGGTTGCACTACCCGCACTCACTGACGAGCAAATTGACCTGCTGCCTCTTTACGCCAGCTGCCTCACTGAGCTGGGCGTTGGTGACAAAGACTATCTCGCCACTCAGCTTTGGCAATCGCAAGTTTGCGGTTCTATCAGCACCCACGCCTCGGTGCGCTGCGAAGTCAACAATCTGCAAAGTCTAAGCGGTCATTTAGTGTTAAGTGCCAAAGGCTTAGCAAACAATCAGCAGGCGCTTTGTGAACTTATGAATGCGACTTTCGAGTCCGTTCGTTTCGACGAACTACCCCGTCTGCGTGAACTTATCGCCCAGATTCGCGCCCGCCGCGAAAGCAGTGTGACCGGCAACGGTCACACTCTCGCCATGGCCGCCGCTGCCAGTAATGCCAGTCCCGGTGCCTGGTTGTCTCATCGCTGGGGCGGCATGGAAGGCATTCGCCTCACCAAGCAACTCGACAGCAGTCTGGATGAACAGGCAGGGCTGGCCAGCTTTGCCGCTAAACTGGCCGACATGCACGCCCTGTTTTTAAAGTCTCCCCGACAAGCACTGTTGGTGGGCGAACAAGAACAGATGAGTGAATTTGCCAAAGCCTTTCTCGACACACTACAGCCCGGTGACGGTTCGGCCTTTACGCCCTTTAGTCGCCCCGAGCTCTGCATCCCAAGCCAACAACTTTGGGCCACCAGCACTCAGGTCAACTTCTGCGCCCGCGCCTATCCCACTGTGCCCATGGGTCATGCCGACGCCGCACCACTGAGCGTGCTCGGCGGCTTCCTGCGCAACGGCTATTTACACCGCGCCATTCGCGAACAGGGTGGTGCTTACGGCGGCGGTGCCGGGCAGGACAACAGCAGCGGTGCCTTCCGTTTCTTCTCCTATCGCGATCCCCGCATCGAGGGGACTCTCGACGACTTCCAGGCCTCGCTGGTCTGGCTCCAGGAAGAGAAGCACCAATGGCAACAGGTGGAAGAAGCCATCCTCGGTGTCGTTTCCGGTATCGACAAACCCTCCTCCCCGGCGGGTGAAGCCAAGCAAAGCTTCCACTCTGAACTCTACGGCCGTGGCCGCGAGCAACGCGAAGCCTTCCGTAATCAGGTGCGCGAAGTGAAGCTGGATGATCTGCAGCGTGTCGGCCGTGAATACCTGAGCGATGACAAATGCAGTACTGCCGTGATTACCAATGCTGATAGCGCGGCTAAGCTCGATGCTTTAAATCTAGAGCTGTTTACACTGTAGATTACGTATTGCACACAGCTTAAATAGGGAGAGATGCTCTCTGCTCATGACCGTCGGAGGCAGGGATGCCGACATCGAGCGTACAGGGACGTATTTACAGCGCGTCATGAGTAGAGAGCATCCCTCACCTCCACACCCTCCGGCACCCAACCCACAGAAAACATACCGTGAACCACGATAAATTATTTTCCCGCCCCCTCGCCGATATTGCCGGCTTCAAGTTTGACGCCGATGTGGTCGCCGTATTCCCGGATATGATCCAACGCTCCGTGCCCGGCTACGAAACCATTATCGCCATGACCGGTACGCTGGCCGGACGCTACGCCCAACCCCAGTCGACCTGTTACGACCTGGGCTGCTCCCTCGGTGCATCGACACTGGCCATGGCCCAGCATATTCAAGTGCCCGACTGCAGTATCGTCGCTATCGACAATGCCCCGGCGATGATTGAGCACTGCGCCACCATCCTCGCCCATGAACAAAGCGACACCGCCGTAGAGTTAATCTGTGCCGACCTACTCGACAGCCCTATCAACAATGCCTCAATGGTGGTACTCAACTTCACCCTGCAATTTCTGTCCCCCGAGGCCCGCAGTGCATTAATGCAGCGTATTTACGATGCCCTGCTACCCGGCGGCATACTGATTCTGTCGGAAAAAATCGCTTTCGCCGATGCCCATTTAAACCAGCTGATGATAGAGCTGCACCACAGCTTTAAACGCGCCAACGGCTACTCTGAACTGGAAGTCGCGCAAAAGCGCTCAGCACTGGAAAACGTACTCATTCCCGAAACCCTCGACCAGCACCGCCAACGACTCAATAGCGTCGGCTTTAACAGCATCGACATATGGTTCCAGTGTTTTAACTTCGCATCACTGCTTGCTATCAAGTAAATGGCCATCAACTCAGTAGCTATCACATAAGCGAGTATTCAATGATCGACTATCAAGACTTGATCGCCGGACTCCACCAGCTCGGCGCTCAGCAAAGTACGCTCAAGAAAAGCACGCTCACACAATGGGCCGAGCAACTACCCGAACAAATAGACCAACAGCTCAGCCAGCAACGCTGGGGCGATCTACCCCAATGGCAGCAAAGCCTTGAGCAATTACCCGCACTTACTGCCAGCAGTTGCGATTTCAAGCAAGGCGTACGCATCGGCGAGGCCAGCGATTGCAGCCCGCAACAGCAAGAAGAATTACGTGCCGCGTTAATGGAACTCCACCCCTGGCGCAAAGGCCCCTACGCATTGTTTGGTCTGGACATCGACACCGAATGGCGCTCTGACTGGAAATGGGATCGCCTGCTGCCCCACATCGCCCCTCTGCAAGACAGGCTGGTACTCGACATCGGCTGCGGCAACGGCTACCACTGCTGGCGCATGTTCGGCGAGGGCGCACAGCGGGTGATTGGCATCGACCCCTCCCCGCGCTTCGTGCATCAGTTTTATGCGCTTAAATCTTTTATTCCCAAGGCCGAATCAAACAACCCGCCCGTCGATGTGTTACCGGTAGATGTACTACCCCTCGGCATAGAACACCTGCCCAGCGAGCTAAAAGCCTTCGACACGGTATTTTCCATGGGCGTGCTCTATCACCGCCGCTCGCCCATCGGCCACCTGCTCGAACTCAAAGACTGCCTTAAAAATGGCGGCCAGCTGGTGTTAGAAACCCTGGTTATTGAGGGCGACGAAGGTCAGGTACTGGTACCCGAGGGCCGCTACGCAAAGATGCGCAATGTCTGGTTTATACCCAGCCCAGCCACTATGCTCAGCTGGTTACGCAAGTGCGGCTTTAAAAACCCACGCCTGGTTGATGTTTGCGACACCAGTGCCGATGAACAGCGCAGCACTGAATGGATGCACTTTGAGTCTTTGCCCGACTTTCTCGACCCCAGTGATAACAAGCGCACTTTTGAGGGCCATCCCGCACCGCGCAGAGCAGTATTTATTGCCGAGTGCTAACAGGGAATACGTCACAAACTTGAAGAACAAACGTTCAAGTATTAGACTGCTCCGCCACTAGCTTAAGCATAGATATTATTAATAGATTTTATTGGGAGACTCCATGTTTTTTGCCGACAAGTTTCAAGCACTTCAGCACAGCCAGCCCGAACACACCGCCATCACATTTGAAGGCCAGGACATTAGCTATAACGAATTGATGGAGCACAGCTGGCAGGTCGCCAACGGCTTACTTGAGCTCGGCATTGAGCATCAGGATCGTATCGCGCATCTAGCGAAAAATTCCCCTGAATTCTTTGAAATCTTTATCGGCGCTAGCGCAACGGCTTTCGCCACTGCCGGTGTTAACTGGCGTCTGGCCGGCCCCGAAATACTGCAAATCCTGAACGCCACTGAAAACAGCACCCTGTTTGTCGGCAAGGATTTCTATCCCATTATTGAAACGATCGAAAGCGATCTAACATTCATCAAAAACATTATCGCCATCGATGGCGGTCACGATCGCTGGATCGACTACACAAGCTGGCGCGACCAGCAATCCAAGCAGCGCCCCGATGTTGCCCTTAAAGGCGATGACGATATTCTCCAGCTTTACACCAGCGGCACCACCGGTCTGCCCAAAGGTGTGCAGCTCACCAACCAGGGTTACGTCAATGCTTTCAACGCCTTCGTCGAAGGCAGTATTCTCGATGTTGACGCCAACGCCCGCTTTGTTAATGTCTTGCCCTTGTTTCACGTGGGCGGCATTAACCTGACTATTATACCGCTGTTGTGTGGCGCCCATGTCCACCTACTGGCGGAATTCGATGCCACTATCGTGCTCGACAGCTTAAGCAATGACAAAATCACCCACGCCTTATTTGTACCCGCAATGATACAAATGATGCTGCAAGAACCTAAAGTACGCGAACGCGACTACAGCAATCTACAGCGACTCTACTACGGCGCCTCACCCATTTCTGAATCGGTACTGGTTGAAGCAGGTGAAGTGTTTGGTTCTGACTTTATGCAGCTTTACGGTGCCACAGAAAATTATGGCCTGGTCAGCATGCTTGCCCCCGAAGACCACGCCCCTGAGCGAAAGAAGTTACGCGCATGCGGTAAGCCTGCTTTGGGCAGTGAAGTAAAAGTCATCAATAGTAATGGCGATAGCGTAGCCAACGGCGAAGTCGGCGAAATCCTTATCAAAAGCGACTGGATTATGAAGGGTTACTGGCGCAACCCCAAAGCGACGAGTGAAACAGTCGTCGACGGTTGGTACCACACAGGCGACGCTGCCTATATGGATGAAGAAGGCTTTTTATTCATCAAAGACCGCGTTAAGGATATGATCATCACTGGTGGTGAAAATGTTTATCCTGCTGAAGTAGAAAATGCCGTACAAAGCCATGAATCTGTTCTAGATGTTGCGGTAATCGGCATACCCGATGAGCAATGGGGTGAAGCCATTAAAGCCTGCGTGGTACTGCGACCCGGCGCTGAACTCAGCGAAGAGGAAATCATCGCCTACGCCCGCACCCAAATTGCCGGTTTTAAAGCCCCCAAGTCCATCGACTTTATCCCCGAATTACCGCGCAACCCCAGTGGTAAAATTTTGCGTCGCGAACTGCGCGCACCCTACTGGGCCGATCAAAACCGGGGTGTATAAAGAAATCTACGAAAAAGCCTTCAGGAAAGCATTAAAAGTATAATTTATCTTGACGAAAAGCGGCCACTTCCCTATAGTGCCGCCCTCTGCACTCGTAGCTCAGCTGGATAGAGTACCCGGCTACGAACCGGGCGGTCGGTGGTTCGAATCCACCCGAGTGCACCATATTTAAAACAGGTAGTTTAAAGCTGAAAAACACCTGCAAAAAGCCTGACTTCGTGTCGGGCTTTTTTGTGCCTGCTGACTTTTTATAACACCCCTCTTTACACCTTCAAGGCTCCGGCGCTGACTCATTCGACTTTGCCCTAGCGACGGCGATTTCAAGAACAACACACTGCAGCCAATCACTTCTAAGAACGCCTTTTGATATTCTTTAATTCTCGATTAGCAATAAGCATATTGAAAAGTGTTCTTTTACTTGTCAGGTCGACAGCGTTTTAATCGCCCCCTCAAAATCAAACACCTTTAGCAGATAGACTATGAGCCTTGTAGCTGCACAGAAACCATCCATTGACCAGCCCCCTCAAACAGCGCCAAGTGCCTTGTTTGATCTCAGCGAGGCCAACCGCGCCATGACTGGCGCCTTGCCGATGGATATTCTTGCGACTGCTCTCGACGCCGCTAAGCAGCCTATCGTCAGCACCAGCTTTTCAGCCTACTCAGCTGTTCTACTGCACATGGTACAAAAGGTTCGCCCTGGCACACCCGTGGTCTGGTGTGATACAGGCTTTAATACAGCCGCCACCTATCGCTTCGTCGACCAGTTGGTTAAACGCCTTGATTTGAACCTTAAGATTTTTCACCCGACATTTTCAGCAGCCCACCTGCAAGCCCGCTATGAGGGTATTCCTGCAATTGGTACAGCCGAGCACGCTGAATTTACAAGAATAGTGAAACTGGAGCCTTTTACACGAGCTTTTCGTGAATTAAAGCCAGACCTGTGGATCAACGGCATTCGTCGTGAAGAAACTGAATTCAGAAAGTCACAGGATATTTTCACCTGGGATGCCGTGCGCTCAACCACGAAAGTCGCACCCTCCTTCCACTGCACCACCATGAACCTGGTTGATTACCTGCTCGAGCACGACCTGCCTAGTGAAGTGGAATATCACGACCCCACCAAAGCGGCGGAACATCTTGAGTGTGGGCTGCACACTTAAGAACACAACTAAAAAATTGAGCTTAGGCCCGAAAACAAAAACCTCCTGCTAGCCAAGCCTGATGCGCGGTATTTCCTGCCAGCGCGTCAAATAGCTGGGTGATTTCATCGCCCTCTTCATAGCAAAACTACCCTCACCACCCTGCCGGGCTAATTTAATAGCACCGGAACCAAAGCGTTGATTCACGCCATCCATTGCCTTCATCAAACGTTCCGATATCTCCGGCTGGGGCGCTAGTAGATCTCGCTGGGCCAACTGCTGTGGGCGAATGTCGTGCAGAGCCACCCCAGCCTTGGCGTACACGTGCAACCCGGCCGATAAAGTGTCGCCACCAGCGCCACAGAAGCCCGGGATAGCGCCCGACTATCGGCCGTGCCGCCGGGCAAGCTCACCGATAATTCATCGGCATAGGGCTGTGCATCGTGAGTACTGGTTTGTAGGCAGACCGAAAGGCGAAAACACAATGATGACTGCGCCCGGAGCTTCTCACCCGCCCTAACGGCATAGTGACTCACAGCCTCCTGCAGGGACTTTAGGCTTGTCTGTTTTTGACCAAAGGAGCGACTGGAAATAATCGTCTGTTTCGGCTGTGGCTGGCTATCAACATCAATACAAGGTTCACCCTGTAATTCACGAATCGTGCGCGCCAAAGTGATGCCTTGCAGAGCTCTGGCATCGGCCTGAGTCATCATCGCCAGGTCCCCTGCCGTACCCAGAGCCCTGGCCTTTAGCTTTTTCGTTAGTTTGCGGCCAACACCCCAGACTTCGCTCACGTCCACCCGCGCGGCCAGCCATTGCCATTGATGGGCCTGTTCCAGCACACAAACACCCTCAAGCTGGGAATACTGTTTTGCTGCACACTGCCCGAGCTTCGCCAGGGTTTTTGTCGGTGCAATCGACACGCCCATTTTGATGCCCTGCTGCTGCCAGATGGTGTCGCGCAGCATAGCCGCAAAAGTTTTTAATTCGGCGCGGGGCACGGCACTAAAATCGACAAAGCATTCGTCAATGGAATAGACCTCAATACCATTGGGCACCAACTCGGCCAAGGTGGCCATAATTCGCCCGCTGACCTCACCGTAAAGTTCATAGTTACTGGAGAAGGCTAGAACACCAGCGCGCTCAATAAGCTGGCGCTGTTTAAAGTAAGGCTCAAATTTTCTAATACCTGCGGCTTTCGCTCGGTCATCCAGCGCCACTATTACGCCATCATTATTAGAGGTAACGACAACGCCTCGATCACGAATATCGGGACGAAACACCTTCTCGCAGGAGCAGTAAAAACTGCGCATATCGCACAGACCGATCAATGATTCCCACCTTTGCCTGCACCCTTTAAATGATGCACCGCATGAACCACCACACCCTCAACATCCACCTGAGATTCTGCGGATATTTCAATTGGCCGATATAATTTATTGGCGGGCAATAAACGGGAATGGGCAAGATCCAGTAGTTTGACCGTCAATAGACCATCAATGGCAACCACGACCACATCGCCATCTTTCGCTTGAATAGCACGATCAATAATCAGTAAATCGCCCGTAAATATACCCAACTCAATCATTGAATCACCCTCGGCGCGAGCAAAATACGTGGCCGCCGGGTGCTTAATTAAATGCTCATTAAGGTCTAAACCATCATCGAGGTAATCATCTGCCGGACTAGGAAAACCCGCTGCAATGCGACTAAGGTAAAGTGGAAGCAATATTGTCGTGCGCGCACCCGCAGGGGTTAGAGAGGTGATATTCACTGTTACTACCTATACTAGAAGAATAGCACTCACTTGCACCACACAAGAAAAATACTGTATTTATAGACAGTATATCAGTAAGTCGCCAAGGCTCAAGTCTTGAGCAATAACAGCCACGCATCAGGCTGTTCGGCATGCGCAATCGTGGAAGTAGCAGGTTTTGAATCAGGAAAATACTCCTGACTTTATTGACACTACACATGCATCTTTCAACAAAGAGTATCCATTCGCTCAGCTAAAGACATCAGTCAACATACAGGGGCCAGCATTGGCTTACTGCTTCCTGGCCTAGCTAGGCGGGCTTATTTTGCCGGGTCTTTTCGAAACGGACTAAGCACCCGTCAAGATGAAACTTGCTCGCTATACAAGTGTACATCTCGCTGTGGAAAGGGGATGGATATTCCTTCTCGATCAAAACGCAGTTTAACTTCACGGGTAATATCCCAGTACACAGTCCAATAATCATCAGTCTTGACCCAGGGGCGCACCACAAAATTAACCGATGAGTCGCCGAGCGTATGCAGCTTGATATTCGTTTCAGGCTTGTGCAGTACCAGTTCATGGTTACTGACAACATCGGCAAGTACTCTTTCGGCTTTTTCAATGTCATCACCGTAGCCAATGCCGAATTCCAGATCGACACGGCGAACCTTCTGTGCAGTAACATTCTTGATGACATTCCCCCATATTTTACTGTTGGGCACGACCAGGGTTTGATTATCAAAGGTGGTTATCGTTGTCGACACCAGGTTCATTTTTTTCACCAGACCGGATGCCCCCGTGACCTCGACAAAATCATCAACATCATAGGGGCGATAGATAAGAATCATCGCACCCGCGGCAAAGTTACCGAGGGTGTCCTGCAAGGCAAAACCAATAACAAATCCAGCAACACCCAAACCGGCTAACATCGGGGCAATGGATATACCAAGCTGGGACAACGCCAATAATATCCCCACTATCATGGCAAGACCGCCTGAAGTGGAAACAAAAATATCTTTGAGCAACGCCGACAGATCGAGTGAAGAGCGATCACAGCCTGCACGCACTACACGCTTGATAATACGTGAAAACATTCGAGACAAAAGTATCACTACAACAAAAAATAATATCCGGAAAAACATATCCGGGCCGCTGTCTGCCAGCACCCCTTTAAGTGATGCCAGACTGTCATTCAATACAGCCCCAAAAGCCTTCAGCGAAAAAAAGCTAACCGAGAGGCTGTCAGACTGCGTCAACATAATGGCTTTGTAATGCGAGCTATCCAGCTCGAGGCGATCGAGTACCAAAATAACACTTTCAAGCCTGTTTAAGGCCAGCGCATGAGTGGCGGTAAGATCATTCCGTGTCGTAGCAATATCCGCATTTGTCGAATCTGATTTAGATCGAGACTTCACCTCTTTTAGGATCGCACGACTTTCCTCAATTCGCCCCATCATTATTTCGGCATACAGATAAAGGTCTGGCGTAATTTGTTCGAGCATACTGTCTGAGGATAGGCCAAGGGTTTTTCGACTGTCGAGATGATCAGCCAACGCCTTGTAATACAGACTATGAATGGCGCCAAGGGAGTCGATATAGGCTTGCTGTGCGATCAATGATCCGCCATTGATCTTATCAAGCCCGACATTAGCATCAATAATTCGCTGACGAATTTCCACAATGCGAGTGATAACAGCTTCCCCAATGCCTGCACCGAACTTTATCAAGGCTGCTTCAGTTTTGCTCCTCAACGGCGACTTTTCAGGCAAGTTAGCAAACTCGACCACCAGAGCATCAAACTCAGCTAGCAGATCAAAACTACGCTCATCACGTCTAAAGATTAGCGATTTTCTATTTGTTTTATCGACACTGACGATGTATTTATTCAATAAATCAAGATTCGCACTATCAGTTTTTAGCGCCTCAAGTAGAAGCTCGACCCCCTCACCTTCAGTGTCATTATTATTCGCCGCAATTGTATAGCTAGTGAAAAAGCCTGATATTAACAAGCTAATAATAATTCCTTTTAAGGCTCCCACATACGGCTCCATTCAATAGTTTCGAAACACTTCAATCGTCCATTATGCGCTTCTTATTAGCCAGACGAAAAACATACAACTATCTTATTTAAAAAATAGCAGCTTTGCCGCCAACGCCATCGTCACCACGACAATCAAAGGCTGGATCAAAACCACCCCACGGCTAATCACCATATTCGAGCCTATACGGGCGCCGATGATCTGCGCGACGGACATGCATAGCGCCAATTCCCAAAGCACATCACCACGCAGGGCAAATAGCAGGGCTGAACTGCCATTGACCAGTAGAATCATCACCTTGGTTTGCGCGGTGGCCTTGCGTAGGTTATAGCCACACAGCCAGACAAAAAGGAAAGGCAGAATAGAACCCATGCCAGGGCCAAAGAAGCCGCCATAAAAACCCATGGGCAAGGCCGCCAGAAAAGCGAACTGTATAGAGCCAAGACGGGGTGCGGTGCTGTGATCAGTGACTCGCGGGGAGAGCAAAAAATAAACGGCAATGACGATCAACAGCAAAGGAATAAGCTGTACTAATACGTCGTTACCCACCTGCTGTACAGTAAGAGTGCCGACAATTGCGCCGCACCATGCGAGGCCCAATGACCAGCGGATTTCATATAAATTCAAATGGCCCTTGCGGTAGAAATTCCAGCTTGACGATAAAGAGCCAAGGGAGCTTTGTACTTTATTAGTAGCCAGAGCGTTAATCGGTGACAAGCCCGCCCAAAGTAAAATGGGGAGGGTCAACAAACCGCCAGCACCGGCGATGGATGAAATAAAGCCGGCAACAAAGGCGACGGCTGTTAACGTGGTAATTAACAGGGGTGATAGCTCAATCAACAATGTTTACTCATTTGTTATTTTTCAATCACCCTGTCGTCATGAATGCAATCTAGCCATCCAACTGCTGTTTACAGGATGTAAGAATCACTGAAATAATTAAAAAAGGGAATCAAAGGGCAAGCTCGTTCGTCTTATCATTGCAGGCATATCATCCGGCCTGTCTACCCACACCAGAGGATATAACGATGAGTAACAGTAATACACTATTAGCAGCAACCGTCGCCAGTTTGATGGCTCTTGGCCTAAGTGGCACCGCCCATGCCGTACCAGACCAGCCTGAATCCTGGGAGAAATGCGCAGGTATTGCCAAAGCGGGGAAAAATGATTGTGGCGCACTTAATGGTAGTCACGGATGTGCGGGCCAGGCAAAGGACGACAACCTTGATAGTGAATGGGTTTATCTACCCCAGGGCAGCTGTGAAAAAATCACCGCCGGTATTGTTGCGGCCCTGAAACCTGCCAAAAAGTGATTTATTCTAAACCACAAAGAAGCCGCCCTGAATTCAAGTGACGATGATTAAAGACATAGCGATTAAGGGCACGGGTATTAGCTTCCGTAGTCCCCATTGGCGTTCGATTATGGAAACTAAGCCCGATATTCCTTGGATGGAAGTACTGGCGGATAATTTTATGGGGGCTGGTGGAATGCCAGCCTATCAGCTCGACACAATCGCGGAGCACTATCCACTCACCCTGCACAGCGTCGGTATATCCATAGGGGCTTATGCCCCCCTTGATTTCGATTATCTGGCAGAGTTAAAGACCTTGAAAAAACGCACCGGCGCAATATGGCTGTCTGACCATTTATGCTTTACCCATGCCCAGGGTATCTATTCCCATGACTTGCTACCCCTGCCTTATACCGATGAAAGCTTAAAGCATGTGGTGGAACGTCTGAATATTGTTCAAGATTTTTTTGGCGAGGCCCTCTTAATCGAAAACCCATCCTCCTACATCGACAGTCAATCGAATACATTTAGTGAAGCTGAATTTCTACAACAGCTGGTACGTGAATCTAACTGTCAATTGTTACTCGATGTGAACAATATTTATGTTAGCCAGTACAATCGTCATTTAAAGTGTGATGATTATCTTTACCATATACCCTGGGATAAAGTTGCCGAAATTCACCTCGCCGGATTTGAACAGCATAAGGGTATTTTAATTGATGCCCACAACAACCCGGTATCAGAGCCTGTATGGCAGCTATTTAAACAGGTCTTAGAAGTGCTACCCAATGTACCCGCGCTTGTTGAGTGGGATAACGACCTGCCGCCCCTTACTGACCTTATTGGCGAACAACAAAAAGCGGAATCAATACGCCAACAGATACTGTCACACAGGCAAATATCCACTTTTGAAAAAGAATTTGTAGCGCCGGTGAAAACCAGAAAAGAGGCATCTACTCACACCTTACTGGATCTTAAACACTGGCAGACCCAGCTCATTTCAGCCATTAATGGCGATACCCTGGCCAATAAGAAAATGCAGGGGCACTTGCGTAAAACACCAATGATCAGTAACGACGATGCTCTGGGTATTTATCAAAACAACTATCAGGGAACGCTAATTAATACACTAGAGCAATGTTACAAAGTCTGCCGTCAACTGATAGGCAACGACGCTTTTCGCCAGCAAGCCGTCAGGTATATTGCGCTTTCACCATCGACAAACCAGGATATTAATCAATACGGTAGTCGCTTTTCCGCCCATTTAATGGCACTAACAAACAACGACCCCAGATATTCCGCACTGCCCTATCTACCCGACATGGCCAAATATGAATATTTGTACCAAAGTATTTACTATGCACCAGGCCCTCCCGCCAACGATCTGTCGGGTGCCTCTAAAGTGAACTCTGAAATGAGTTCTGATTTATTAATAGTCACACTCAACAAACACTGTCGTGTTTTTACATCGCCCTATCCCATTAGCAAAATATGGCACATACACGAGGAGGGAAATCTTGAGCAACTACAGCTGCTGAATATTGAACATACAGAGCATTGCCTGCTTTATAGAAACCATGAACTACAGCTGGTAACGCTACCGATAGCGCATGCACAATTCCAGCTTTTACAAAAAATGACTACCACGACAATGCCACTCAGTCATTTTGTTACGCTAAGCGAAACCCTGGGGCTTGAACCGGACACATTACTCCCTCAATGGATAAGTGCAGGATGGGTAGCGCTCTCTGAAACTTTAGCCCTTGAAACCTCATCCCTGAAAACCGAGACACCATCTAGTTGCATACAAGAATGAACAGAGGCGAATAATGGAATTTGATCGCGACCGTCTCAATCGCTTTTATCAATATTGCTATGCCTTAACACGTCATGAGCAAGATGCTTACGACCTGTTACAAAGCGGTATTGAAAAACTACTGAAACAGTCGCCAGCTCAGGCTGACACTGCCGATGCTTACCTCTATCGAATTATTCGTAATACCTTTATTGATCAATATCGGCGACAACAGCGTTTTGAACACGAAGCCTTTGACGAAGACCAGCATAGTGTCGATTTCGACATTACCACCCTGGAAAGTCTTTCAATAGATAGCCATCACTTAAACAAACTCATGGCAGAAATCAGCACCGCGGAACGAGAAATGCTTTTTCTATGGGCCGTCGAAGAATACACCACCCAGGAAGTCGCCGATCTACTGGGCATTCCTAAGGGGACGGTACTGTCCCGCATCTTTCGTCTACGTAAAAAAATACAGAATTATGATGCCAGCAATAAACAAGTATCTGGAGGTATAGCGCTATGAACCAGAAGCTAAAACAAAGTGTTCATCAATTTTATACAGACAAAACACTGAGCAACACACAACATGAACAATTAAATAATTTAATAATCAGCGGGAAAAGCGAGAACGTCGACAAGCCCTCTAATAGCGGTGTAAAAAACACGGGGCAAGAAACGAGCCCTTTATGGAAGTGCAGAATAAATTCTTATTTCGGCGTAAAAGGCTCTATTGCAGCGGCCATTAGTTGTATCAGCCTGGCATTGTTAATGACATTCCTGTTAAGCCCCCACAGTGCAAACATACAGGCGGTAGCCACAGAAGTCGCCAGCAACCATAGTCACTTAAAGCCACTCACCATTCAGTCGAACTCCTACTCACAAGTTCGAGAATTTTTCAGTGAGCTGAGCTTTGAGCTTAAGCCATCGAGCCTGCTCGACAAGCAACGTTGGAAATTACTCGGCGGCCGCTATTGTTCCATCAATGGTATAAAAGCGGCCCAGCTGCGCCTGCTCGACACTGAAAACAATAGCGTTCAAACTTTTTATCAGGTTGAACACAGGCCCAAGTATTTCGAGAACATTCCCAAAGTAGGTAATAACGAACTACCTCTGTCTGTTGCTATCGACGGCGTTCCTGTAGAAGTCTGGTCTGAGGGCGGAATCCTCTATTCTTTGACACATTCACCGCGCCCATAAGCAGGATAAGTAGTAAAAGTCTTCAGTGGCTCCAAACGCGGTATTACGGTAAATGCTATTGCGCCAATGGCGATGACCCGCATGTCTAAAGATGCGATGGATGATAAAACCGGACCTTTATTAAAGCCTGAATTTATCACCTCAATTGTTGCTTTACTGGCCGCTGAAGAGCACAAAGGCACAGGTGATTGCACTTATTACTTGAATTCGCGATTTATCGCTACGGGTGCCGGTTACTACTCTAAAATAGCTATTGTCGAAGGCGCTGGTGTCTACTTTGACTCTGACGCAGCACCCTCCCCCGATGCCTTTGCTGCAGTAGCCGATACCATGCGTAATGTACTGCGTAATTTAAAAAACACATGATTTAAAAAAAACATAAAAAAACCGGAGAAAATATCTCCGGTTTTTTATACTCAACGAACAAGAGAAGACTAAGGCGAACCCGCACCAGCAACGTCAACTGTTGCCGTTTCAATGAGGGCGTTACGCTTACCCTCTGGAATATCGTCTAAATTGCCATCATAAATCAGGCAGTAAAGGGTTTTTCCATCAACACCACCCAGATTACAGGCAACGGCGCGACGATCACCAGTATCGATTTTATGGGTAACTTCTCCTCCATCCAATACGCGAATAAATTCACCATTTTCAAAAGCAGCAACCCAGATAGCACCTTCGGCGTCGAGGCAAATACCGTCGGGGGTGTAATCACCCAGCTCAGCAAAGGCACGGCGACCCGTTAATGTGCCATCGGCTTCAATATTGAAAGCCGTTAAACGACCGACAAATGTTTCAGCGACAATCAGTGTTTTTCCATCGGGCGTAATAACCGCGCCATTAGGGAAATGTACGTTTTCGGCCACTGTCTGGATAGTGCCATCCGCTTTAACGAGCGTTAACGTTGCTGGCTTTGGCTCCTGGTGAGCAAAAACATCATAACCAAAAGTACCGACATAAATGTCACCATTGGGTGCGCAAACACAGTCGTTAATGTCGTATTCAAGAATACCTGAAAGATCAGCATATTCGCTCAAAGCACCATTTTCACCCAGAGTCATTAACTTACGGTCAGCCATGGAGACCACAACCACCGAGCCATCGGGCATAAAGTTAATGCCGGAGGGACGGTTAGGAAAAGTTGCCATCGCCGTACGCTGGCCATCAGTAGTGATTGTATAAACAGTGTTACCGAACATGTCGGACACCCAGAGTTTTCCATCGTGCCAACGCGGCCCTTCAAGAAAAACAAAATCATCGACAAATGCTGTTGTTGTTAATTCTTTCACTATTTTATCCCTTTATATTAAGCCCTGTGTATAAGGGCTTTACAGCCCTTATACACAGATCAAAGATTAAATAAACGTGGCTTAGCCGTGCATGATGACAGAGCGGGCACCTTCACCACGACTCATTTCATCAAAAGCGGTATTCACATCTTCCAGTTTAATACGCTTGGTCACCATTTCGTCGAGCTGTAAATCACCCTTCATATACAGGTCAACAAACTTGGGGATGTCCTTTGAAGGTACTGAGCTGCCGTAAGCAGAACCCTTAAAGTGCTTCTCGCCAAAGAAACCCAATACAGGTAATTCAAGCTCGGTATCCATTTTAGGTACGCCAACAATAACGGCCGTACCGGTAACGCGAGGCATAGCCCAGGCTTGCTCAATGGTGACTTTCAAACCGAGTGCTTCAAAAGCAAAGTGAACACCGCCCTTACTGACCTTGCGAATTTCTTTCACAATATTAATGTCAGTGGGATCGATTGCTATAGTCGCGCCCATTGACAGTGCCAACTCACGCTTTTCAGCAACCGGGTCAATAGCAATAATCTGACCCGCACCGGCAATACGGCAGCCCTGGATGATGGACAAGCCAACACCACCACAGCCGATAACCGCACAACTGTCACCCTCTTTAATGTCGACAGTATTTAACGCCGCGCCAACGCCTGTGGTAACACCACAGCCGATAAGGCAAATAGTATCGAGAGGCGCTTTATCATCAACTTTAATAGCCATGCCTGCAGGAATAACAGCGCGCTCAGAAAAGGTGCCGACACTAACCAGTTGGCCAATATCTTCGCCCTTACTATTTTTAAAGCGTTTAGTGCCATCAAGCAAGCAACCTTCCCAGATAACTTTGGACATTTCAGCGCAAAGAAACGGCTTGCTCTCAAGGCAGAAAGTACACTTGCCACAAGAAGGCGTGAGTGCGGCAACAATATGGTCACCAACTTTGACGTTGGTTACATTGGCACCGACTTCTTCAACAACACCCGCGCCCTCATGCCCAAGTACGGCAGGTAACTGAGTGGGCAGCACACCGTGAGCAAAGGAATAGTCACTGTGGCAAATACCACTGGCGGTATAGTGCACTAAAATTTCATTTTCTTTCGGGCCTTCCAGTTCCAGTTCTTCAATAACCAGAGGCGAATCTATTTCATAAAGCACTGCGGCTTTTGTTTTCATTATTTCTCTCCCCGTCGTACCCGTGGGCCGACATTAGAAATTAAACTGTAAATGGGTTAATTAACCGTACATGATCACGGAACGGGCACCTTCGCCGCGGCCCATTTCTTCAAAAGCACGATCGATATCTTCCAGGCCAATACGCTGGGTAATCATTTCGTCCAGCTTTAGCTCACCGCTCTTATACAGTTCAACAAAACGGGGAATATCTTTCTTCGGTGTGGATGACCCGTAGCAAGAACCCTGAATTTCATACTCGGCCAATAAACCAGCAGAGGGGATTTTCACCGACTGATCGAGTGAAGCAACACCAACAATCACGCAAGTACCTGTGGGACGAATCATCTCCCAGGTTTGCGCCATGGTTTCAACACGACCCAATGCTTCAAAGGCGTAGTGCACACCCAAGCCACCGGTCAGCTCTTTCACTTTCGCTGCGGCATCTTCTTCAAAGGGGTTAATGGCGTGGGTAGCACCCAGAGACAAAGCCAGTTCGCGCTTCTCTTCCATAGGATCAACCGCAATAATGATGGTTGAACCAGCAATGCGGCAGCCTTGAATAATGGACAGGCCAACACCGCCACAACCAATAACAGCCGTTGCTTCACCGGGTTGTACATTCGCGGTGTTAAGCGCAGCACCAGTACCGGTGGTAACACCGCAACCGATCAGGCAAGTGATATCGAGGGGGGTATCATCCGGTACTTTAATGGCGGAGCCAGCCGGCATCACCATGTATTCACCGAAGGAGCCAACGCCACACAGGGTATAAACATCTTCACCACTGGCTGTTTTATGACGCGTAGTGCCGTCGAGCTGGGTGCAGTCGGTAAGCAATTTGCCCATGCCTGAACACATAAACTCTTTGCCTTCTTTACACATAGTGCAATTACCGCAGCTGGGTGTTAGTGCGGCGATAATCTTGTCACCGGGTTTTAAATCGGTAACGCCGGGGCCAACGGACTCGACAATACCAGCGCCTTCGTGACCGAGGACGATGGGAAAGGGGCAGCGTAAAATGCCGTGGGCGACAGAATAGTCACTGTGGCAAATACCGCTGGCGGTCGTTTTAACTAATACTTCGTTTTCTTTTGGTGGTGCGAGTTCCAGCTCTTCGATCTCAAAAGGCTGATCTACCCCGCGCAATACTGCGGCCTTAATTTTCATTCAGTTTTCTCCCTACCCGTAAAAAACGGGCTAGTTGTTATTAAACCCGGGCCATACTACACAAAGTGGAATGGCCCTGGGAAGTCGATTTTTTAGCTGTTTTTCTTAGGTCGCCATGTAGCCGCCATCAACGGGCAAGGCGTGGCCAGTGATATAGCTAGCCGCACTGGAACACAGATAAACGGCTGCATCGCCAATTTCAGAAGGCTCACCCAAACGCTTAACTGGCTGCGCTGAAATCATCGCATCGGCAAATTTGGGGTTTTCTTCAAACACGCGCTCGAGCATTTGCGTGCGAATTGGGCCCGGGCAAACAGCGTTGACACGGATATTTTTAGTGGCGTAATCCAGTGCTGTGGACTTGGTTAAACCAATAACGGCATGCTTGGCTGCGGAATAGTGGCCGAGGCCTTTAACTCCAATTAAACCGGCATCAGACGCGGTATTCACAATCGCACCACCAGTGCCCTGCTTTAACATCTGCTGAATTTGGTATTTCATACACAGCCAAACACCAAGCATATTCACCTTGTAGTTCAGCATGAAGTTTTCTTCGGTAGCATCAGCAGCCAATGCTTGCTCACCCTCAACACCGGCATTATTAAAGGCGCAGTTGAGCGCGCCGAACTCGGCAACAGCACCAGCCACAACAGCTTCCGTATCGGCAGCACTGGAAACATCGGTCTTAAAGAAAATAGCCTTGCCACCGGCTTTTTCAATGATGTGTGCGGTTTCTTCACCGCCAACCACGTTCAAATCAGCAACGACAACACTGGCACCTTCGCGAGCGAAAATCTCACTCGCCGCACGGCCAATACCACCACTGGCTCCGGTGACAATAACCACCTGCCCTTCTACTCTTCCCGTCATAGGGGTCACTCCTCTCTTTAGTTAAAAATGAAATAAACGAAAAACAAACACGTTAAAAATTGTTTTTTTTACGGCTAATTTTTACACCCTACTCAGGCTGATGCATTTCGGCGAGATATTTAGGGTTGGTGACACTCACCTTATCGACCACTTGTTTAAAGGCAAAATCAAAGGCCGCAGGCCATTGTTCGTCTAACTCGCCACCGCGTACTTGCTGGCAGAATTGCTGATAAAAATCACTCAATGAGCCTTCACGCCCGAGCAATTGTTGCAGCTCGCCACTTTGGCTTTCGTCCTGTCGCGCACCAAAGTCGAGCTCTCTATCGACCACGCTCAAGAGAAAAGCACCGCACAGGGCGTCGTAGCGCTCACTGCCTTTAGATTTATTGGCAATGCCTTCTAATAGCGCTTTAACGGTAACAAGGATTTCTTTTATATCGGGTTTATCCTGGCTCAAGCCAACTACTCCACTCTTATTTTTAATTGAACGGTGACGAAATTACGCTTACGAAAAATGCCCTTTAATGGTCATCAACATATCGTACTCAATCATACTGGTATTGCGCCCACAGCAAGCAAAAGGCAGCGAGCGCCTGACGCCAGTAATATGGCCATCGGCCTGCATCATATTCAACACGGCCCAGCGCAATAATCCAAAAATCTCCCACCAACGAACTTCCTCTTCGTCAATCGCCTGACCGCCATTACTGGTATAGGCTTGATAAAGCTCGCTTCTCGGGCCAAAACCACCCACTGGCTGATCGATATTACCAAAGCGCCAGGATCGCAAACAAACCCAGCCAAAGTCTTCCATCGCATTGCCAATATGCGCGCATTCCCAGTCGAGAACTGCCTCAATTTTGTCGGGGCCTAAAATGACATTGCCATTGCGGTAATCACCGTGGACAAACACGCGAGGCTTATCTTTGGGGCGATTGTTTTCTAGCCAGCGAATGCCGACGTCGAGGCCGGGATGATATTCACAGTAGGCATCGTAACGGCTAATTTGCGCGGCCAGGGGGTCGACGCTATCGACGACCTTTTCCAGAAAGTCCACTTCGCTGGGGTCAATAGCGTGGAGTTTGGCAAAGATTTCGCCAGTCTGAGCAGCGAAGCGCTTTCGCGCCACTGCAAATTCCGGCGCATTAAGCAGAGTTTTTGGCAGGGTCTCTCCTTCGACGCAGGCCATGACATAACCGACGTCGAGACCATCTTCCGGCTCCAGCTCAAATATTGGCTCGGGCACCAGCACGCCGTGGCGGAACACCACTTTTAATATTTCAAATTGATCATGGGGCGAGATAAAGGGCGAGACTTCAGACTTCAAAGTTTCCTGGCGTAGCACCAAACGGCGTCGACCGGTAGCTTCGACCAAATCAAATAGCAGGGTTCGGTTCGATGCGCCAAGTGTGGCAATGGACACATTTTCAACACGGGCCGCCTGGCCATAACGTCGCTGTAAAGCCAGCTCGAGTTTAGCGACAATGTCATCCAGCAAGGCCTGCTGCTCAGTAGCCCCCGCCATTAGCGACTACCTAGCACGGAATAAACGGCGGGAATCAAAGGGGAAAACCCACGGGCTCACCGTCTTCAAGGCGCTCAATATATTCCGTAATGCCAATACCGGGGCGACCGTCGTCCCACACCCATTCGGTAAAACCCTCAGCAATACGGCTTTCAACCGTTTGCCCATCAATTTGCCGATGGTTACGCAGCGGCGCCATCGTGAGAATTTTCCCCTTCAGTTCAACCGCTCGATTGGCCGTGCGTACGCCGAGGCGAACCGCTTTCGGGTCTTTATTTTCATCCCACTCGGTCATGACATCCATGTCGATGATTTCTTCGTACTGGCCGTCAAACATCAGCACGCCGCGACGGTGTACTTTCATTTCACGATCAGTGCGTTTAAGCATCATAATGCCGCGATCTTCACCGAAGTTGGCGATAAACAAACGGTAGAAATTAATATTGGTCCAGAAGCGCGGCCCCCATGAATGGTCGCGCCAGCCGAAACCGTTCAAATCCCAGCTCTCGTCACCCAGAGTAATCTTGCCGTTAATACGCGTGTGCTGATTAAAGTGGCCAATGGAAAAGTCACGCCCGTACATCGTTTCTGTGTCGGGGTCAGTCGGCTCACCACCGTTCATCGGCGACAGACCGGCAAGGTTTAAGCTCACCTCACAAGAAACGCGCGGCGCAGTTTTAAACATCTTGCGGGCTTCGCGCAATATTTGCGGATCGTCGAGAATCATCGCCTCGCCGGAGTAAGTCATGCTCACCGCTTTGAAGGGCTCCTGCACTTCATAGTCAAGACCACCGGCGCTATGGCGCTCATTGGTATTAATCTTGGGGCGTAAAAACTGGCAGGCAACGCGGCCATCGGGCAAATAAATACACACAGAAAGCTCAGCGTGGCCCTCGTTAACGCGATTACCCAGGCGCATCCACAAGCCCATTTTCTGCTCGGGATCCCAGCCGTTGACGTAAACACTCTCGTTAAAATTGCTATCTTCGGTTGGCTGGTGGCCGTACTCATCCACCGTATCGAGACGGTATGTGCTCATTATTTTCCCCTAATTATTGTGACTACACGGCAGACTTGATGGGCAATATTACTCACCGCTATGACTGCCATTACAAAGCGACTTGAAACTATACAATAAAGGGATGCGGGAAATACAGGTCGTCAATAAATCGGCAATGTCATTAGCGACCCGCTGACATAAAAACAAGAATCAAACTATAGAAAGGTAAACACCCGGCTGATCGACCGGCCCTCTTTTCAAACACAGCGATAATAAATTTAAACCCTTACTACGCTTTTCAATCAAGTGATAACAGGTTACTACTGATTCACCTTATAGTGTGAATGGCAGCCAGTAAGACAACTAATTGAAGAAGAAAGGTCTGTTTTTACTAAATCCCCTTAACAAAGAAACACGACAATAACGAGGGGTTTTATTGCCTTACTGCCGTATGATTTACAAGATAACAGCCCAACAAAATAACAATAATTGATATCAATATATCACTACAATCCATTGTTATTTATAACTTATTACAGGAAAAGATCAACGTAAACCTGGTGACAGAAATAAAAGACGACTCGACAACCTTACAGCATAAAAACAAAGACAAGCCCTTTACTTATTAGCCCCCTGCAGTAGGCCCGATCACCAATCACGAGCACAACGTTACCAAGTGGTAAAAAATAGTTCCTTTTCATTCAGAATAGTGCGAACATCCGTCGCTTCGTAAAGGCCGCACCATGGCAAAACGAACAGCAATAGAAAAACAATAAAAAAGACGGGAGTCGAGCAGTGGATATATTTGATTTGAGTGGCAAGGTCGCCATTATTACCGGCGGCAACGGCGGACTTGGGCTAGGGATTGCCCGCGCACTGGCAAAAGCAGGTGCTTCTGTCGCCATCGTTGGCCGCAATACAGATAAATTAAAGGCAGCAACAGCGAACCTTGAAAGCGGCGGCGCTACGGTGCTAGCCGTTCAAGCCGATGTTTCTCTTGAAGATGATGTTAACCGCATGGTTGCCGAAACCGTCGAACGTTTTGGCCGCATTGACATCCTCTTTAATAACGCCGCAATTAGCTACGGGGTTCGTCCAGAGCTAATGACGCTGGAAGTTTGGAACAAGTTTATCGCCATTGACTTAACCTCCTGCTTCCTCTGCTGCAAGGCTGTTCATCCTGAAATGGTTAAGGCGGGTGGTGGCAAAATCATCAATGTCGGCTCGATCATCACCAAGCTGGGCCACCCCAAGCTCGCGCAATATGCAGCGGCAAAAGGCGGCATGGATCATATGACCCAAAGTCTGGCTTGTGCCTGGGGCGAGAACAACATCCAGGTAAATGCGGTTTTACCTGGCCTCGTGGACTCTGAAATGATGCCGGTCAGCGACAGCGGTGATCACGCACCTATTATCGATTACGTCATCGAAAAATCAGCGGTCAAGCGCCACGGCACACCTGATGATTTTGCCGGTATTTCCATCATGCTATCTAGCGCGGCATCCGATTTCATTACCGGCTCGATCATCGTCGTAGACGGCGGGCTATCTCTCGCCATTTAACATCTCGATTTATTTGCAGTAACACGTTTGGAGGTACACCAGTGAAGTGTTTTGATTTAACAGGAAAAGTAGCCATTATCACCGGCGGCAACGGCGGCCTCGGCCTCGGCATTGCCAAAGGTCTAGCATCAGAAGGTTGTGCAGTTGCCCTTGTTGGCCGCAACCAGGACAAAATTGACAAAGCTGTCGCCGAAATGGAGGCACTCGGTGCCAAGGCCATTGGCGTACAGGCTGACGTTTCAAAAGAAGCCGACGTCATTCGTATGGTTGCCGAAACTGCCGAGCAACTGGGCCGCGTCGATATCCTCTTCAACAACGCTGCTATCAGCTGGGGCATTCCTCCCGAGAAAATGACCATCGAAGAATGGGATCAGTTTATTGCCATCGATCTGACGTCTTGCTTTCTCTGCGCGAAGCATTGCTACCCCGAAATGGTCAAAGTGGGCGGCGGAAAAATCGTCAACGTTGGCTCTGCTATCACCCAAAAAGGCATGGGCAAGCTGGTTCACTACGCCGCTGCAAAAGGCGGCATGGATCACATGACCCAAAGCCTGGCTCTGGCCTGGGGTAAAGACAACATTCAGGTTAACGCCATTCTGCCCGGCCTGGTACACACCGAAATGATGCCTTGCTTCGGCGAAAACAAAATCGGCCCGGTTGTTGATTACATCACCAAGAAAACGCCGGTGGGTCGCTACGGCATGCCCGATGACTTTGAAGGCTTATCTATTGTGCTCTCGAGCGAAGCCTCTAAATTCATCACTGGCTCCATCATCGTTGCCGATGGCGGCATGACGCTGGGTATTTAAACCACAATAGGTTTATTGCCCAACCCTACAAGATCGACCACTACGGCAAAATGCGGGTTCAAGAAGATGCGCGACGTAGTGTTTTTGGAGATAAGTAAATGAATAGCAAATTTGATTTAACGGGCAAAGTCGCCATTATCACCGGTGGTAACGGTGGACTCGGGCTCGGTATCGCCAGAGGCCTGGCTGAAGCGGGCGCCAAAGTTGCGGTCGTTGGTCGTAACCAGGACAAAATTAACAATGCCGTCAAAGTCCTTGAAGACGATGGCGCTACCGCTTTCGGCGTGAAGTGTGATGTTTCGAAAGAAGACGAAGTTAACAATATGGTTGCCGCTGTTGCCGAGCACTATGGCCGCATCGACATCCTCTTTAATAACGCAGCGATCAGCTGGGGCATCCCCGCTGAGACAATGACTCTCGATGAGTGGAATAACTTTATTGCCATCAACCTGACCTCTTGCTTCCTCACCTGCCGGGCGGTATTCCCCCACATGGTTGAAGCGGGCGGCGGTAAAATCATCAACGTTGGCTCCATCATCACCAAGCTTGGCTTTGGCAAACTGGTGCACTACGCAGCAGCCAAGGGCGGCATGGATCACATGACGCAGAGTCTGGCGCAAGGCTGGGGCCGACACGGCATTACCGTCAACGCCCTGCTACCGGGCCTGGTCAATACTGAAATGATGCCTTGTGAAGGCGAGAAGAAAGTCGGCCTTGTTGACTTCGCCGTATCGAAAACAGCCACCGGCACCTACGGCCAGCCAGAAGATTTCCACGGCATGTCAGTACTGCTCGCAAGCCCGGCATCAGACTTCATCACCGGCTCCATTATTGTGATGGATGGCGGATTGTCACTCGCCATCTAATTCGCCTAGCTAGTTCGCTAGCGAAAGTGTAGTAACACTAAAAACCCGAGCTGCTTTTGCACTCGGGTTTTTTTAAATGCCGAAGAAAGCCAGCACTCCATCAATACAGGGTTGTTGGAGTCCTGGCTCTTGATAAAAACCTTATGCACAGGGAATTCAGCAATGGATCTTAACAATCAAATCGTCGCTATCACTGGCGGCGCATCGGGTCTTGGCGCAGGCGCTGCTCGCGTACTGAGTGACGCCGGCGCTCAGGTGATCATTCTTGATCGCAACGAAAACCTGGCTCAGGAGACTGCCAAAGCTCTGGGGGCAACAGCCATTGCCTGCGATGTCGCCAATGAAGAAAGTGTCTTTACCGCTTTCGAAAAAATACAAACAGAACTCGGCCCGGTGCGCGTATTACTCAACGCGGCAGGTGTCGATGTCATTGCCAAAACGGCTAGCCGCAAGGGTATTCACACCCTCGACGATTTTCAGCACATGCTCAATGTTAACCTCACCGGCACCTTCAGCTGCGCCCGTGTGGCCGCCAAACAAATGATTGACGCTGGCCCACTGGATGACGATGGCGAGAGTGGCGTCATCATCAACGTCGCCTCTATCGCTGGCTACGAGTCCCCCGCCGGACAAGTTGCCTACGGCGCCTCAAAAGCAGGGGTTATTGGTATGACCTTACCGATGGCCCGCGATCTTGCAAAATACGGCATCCGCGTAATGACCATCGCCCCCGGTGCCTTTGAAACGCCATTAACAAAAACAGTGCCTGAAGAATTATGGAATGAAATTATCGAGCAAATACCGTTTCCCAAACGCCTCGGTCAACCCGTAGAATTCGGCGCACTGGTTCGAGATATTTGCTGTAATAAAATGCTCAATGGCGAAGTCATCCGCCTTGATGCCAGCTTGAGAATGTTTAATCAATAAACGCATCCACTGATATCATGTACTAGATCCAATGCGCTAGATCCAATGCACTACACAGAGCACCATGAGCTTTTTCCTAGAGATAAAAGCCAAATCAATTTAACTAATAAAATTTATTAACTGACAGAGGAATAGAAAATGGACGTAGGACTATCTTTAATTTTTCAGGGCGTAGACCCGAACATGACCGACCACGAGGTCTACACCAACGACCTGCGCATGGGTGACCTGGCCAGCGAGCTGGGCTTCCAGTCTATCTGGGGGGTCGAGCACCACTTCACTGACTACACCATGTGTCCCGACGTTACCCAGTATCTTTCATACTGGGCCGGCCGCAATCCCGACCTCGGCCTCGGTTCTATGGTTATCGTTCTGCCCTGGCACGACCCGATGCGTGTTGCCGAAGAAATCTCCATGCTCGATAACATGTCCAATGGCCGTATGATTCTCGGTATCGGCCGTGGTCTCGGTCGCGTTGAATTTGAGGGCTTTGGCAAAGACATGAATGCCAGCCGTGAAACCTTTACCGAAAGCGCGACGATGATCCTCGACGGTCTCGAAAGCGGCTTTTGTGAAGCCGATGGAAAGCACATCAAACAGGCCCGTCGCGAAATTCGCCCCCGCCCCTATAAGTCATTTAAGGGCCGCACCTACGCCGCAGCAGTCTCCCCCGAATCGTCAAGAATCATGGCCGAACTCGGCGTCGGCATTTTGATTATTCCGCAAAAGCCCTGGGAGCATGTCGAAAAAGAATTAAATGACTATCGCACTATTTACCGTGAAGTGAATGGTGAAGAAGCCCCCGCCCCTATTCTCGGCGGCTGGACTTACTGTGATGAGAGTGCTGACCGCGCCGAAGAAATGGCTTATAAATATATCGGTGGCTACTACCGCTCCGTTATCGAGCACTATGAAATGGCCAGCGACCACCTGAAAACCACCAAGGGTTATGAAACCTACGGCGCTATGGTCGACCATATCAGTAAAAATATGGAAGCCACCATCCGTTTCTTTATGAGCATTCAAATCTACGGCACACCTGAGCAATGTCTCGAGCGCATTAAAGACTTCACCGCTCGCACCGGCGCTGGTGCCTACAACGGCGTATTTAGCTACGGCGGCATGCCCTATGCTGACGTAGAGAAGAGCCTGCGTTTGTTTGCTAAAGATGTTTTGCCTGAGTTACATAAAATGCCTGGCGAGCCTCTTTTAAGATAGGCTTATACTTGCACTAAAAAAGGGATACCCAGCAGTGGGTATCCCTTTTTAAATTAACGGCCATGTTTTTTTGGCGTCTATGCCTAGTCAGCTGCCACTCTTAATAAAATTAATATTTTATCGGGCACTTTTAACCTTATCATTAAGCGCTCGGTAATCCTTTGCTGACAAACGAACATAGCCCACATCTGAAACCACTTGAGAAACGTTGTTAAGATAAAACTCAACAAACTTCTGCACTTCTGGGCGCACGAGAGAATTTAAATTAATATAAATAAAGAGGGGGCGTGACAAAGGCTTATAACGCTGACTGTAAATAGTCCCAGTTGTGGGATCTATCGCCCCACTCCCACTATCAATAGGGACTACTTTTAATTTTTCTTTATTAGCAGCATAGTGCGCATAGCCCATATACGATAGGCTTCCCGCATCAGCAACAACCTGTTCTACAGTATCCTTACTATCTTCAATCACAGTATAGTCGGAACGAGAATGACCTGATTTACCGATAATAGACTCGGTAAAAAAATCAAACGTTCCCGAATCACGGCCGGGGCCATAAAGGCTAATAGGTGTTGATGGCCAACCCGAACGGACATCACTCCATAGCTTCACAGAACTACCGGGCTCCCATATTTTTTTAAGTTCTGCCGGTGTCAAATAATCCAGCCATGTATTATCTTTATTGACAACAACCGTTATCCCATCGAAAGCCACTGCCAATTCGAGATATCCAACACCATTTTCTTTCGCCAGAGCAATCTCTTTACTCTTTATAGGGCGGGATGCATTGTTTATATCAATATCCCCTACCATGAATTTTTTAAAACCGCCCCCCGTCCCGGAGGTTCCGATGTTCACATCAATCAGGGACTGTTCCACCTGGAATTTTTCAGCCACTCCACGACTAATAGGAAAAACGGTACTGGAACCATCAATTGTAACTGTAGGCTTTACCTCTCCTTCAGCAAAACCACAAGAAGAAAATACACTGGCAAGACAAACACCTGCGAGCGTAATAAAATATTTTGATTCTTTAAGCAGTGACATTCATAGCTCTCTTTTAAACGGTGTTAGTAGGGATTTCACATTAGCTATCATCTAATGCATTACCATCAGTTATTTCAATTATGAAAAATTAAGCCATATGGAATATGGATTTTAACAAATGGCTTCTTCAATTTATAAAACCAGTTCAAACTGCCAAAAAATTACATATAAAATAATGGTACGGTCTCGTACATAAAGGAACTGCAATGAAACTAGCCCCTCACTCTCAGCTCTTCCCCACTCTCTACATCCCCCACGGTGGTGGCCCCTGCTTTTTTATGGACTGGACAATGGGGCCTGCAAACACCTGGGATAAGATGGCAAGCTGGTTGCGAGAACTGGGTAATTCTATTGGTGCCAGGCCCCGTCAAATCGTGGTTTGTTCCGCTCACTGGGAGGGGGAACAAATATTGATTAACGCCAACCCCAAGCCTGAACTTGTTTTCGATTACTACAATTTCCCGCCACACACTTACGAACTTGAATACCCGGCACCGGGATCGCCGAAACTGGCTAAAGACATTCATCACTTACTTAAAGGTGCCGATATTAGCGCCGCTTTAGATGCCGATCATGGGTTCGATCACGGGGTGTTTATTCCCTTTAAATTAATTTACCCCGATGCTCACATACCGATTGTGCAAATTTCCTTACGCAGTGATCTCAACCCCGCTCACCATATCGCCGTCGGTCGCGCTCTATCACCCCTGCGCCAACAGGGCACATTAATTGTGGGCAGCGGCATGAGTTATCACAATATGCAGGCTTTGATGACACCCGGTAACGATAAACTGGACGCTCGACAATTCGATGACTGGTTAAGAAGTGCTTGCGAAAACACAGCCAGTGAACGTGAGCAGCTGCTCTGTGACTGGCAGAGTGCCCCCGCCGCACGTCAAGCTCACCCGCGAGAGGAGCATTTACTCCCCCTTATGGTTGTCGCCGGGGCAGCTGGAGATGATGTGGGTGTTGCGATATTTCAGGATCAGGTACTGGGGGCACAGGTTTCCGCAATACAGTTTGGCAAATCGCTATCGAAACATTAAGTACTGGATAGCAGCTCTTCACGCGAAGGTTTAAAGCCTTTAAGGGCTGTTTTAAACGCTTTAACCTCTGTCCCGCCCTCTTCCCCATAACGTGCGCTTTCATAAATTCCGGTCAAATGTTCTACGGCTTCGGCAAGCCCCGGGGCGCACCGGCTAATACGTTGGGCGAAATCCCGCGCCCCCTCCCCCGGCCGTCGAGGCAGCCCCATTTTTTCCAGACGCGAGCAATATTGTAAAAACAGGCGGTCCAACTCATCTCGTGTATTTTTATCCCGACTTAAATACAACATAATAAATATCGGCAATAACGCAATACCACCGGCTAATAATAAAAACAGGGCTATCCGTTGTGGATTAATGGCCCCCAGTAAACTTAATAGAAAATCATTTTGAACATTCTCATAACCCAGGACCCATTTCGCCCAGGCATAGTCGAGTGAATCGAGTTTTAAGCGTAAATTGTTAAGCCATTGGATATGACGTAATCGCTCTAGCGCGAAAGGGGACGCCGATAAAAAATCGGCCTGTTCACTGAATAAATCGGCAAAACTCATTTCAATACGCTCCGGTGCAACCGCTGCTGTGGGGTCTACTCGCAGCCAGCCACTGCCCTGTATCCAGACCTCCGCCCAGGCGTGCGCATCGTACTGATGCACTAATAAATAGTTTTCCGTCGGGTGACGTTCACCACCCTGATAGCCGACGACAACACGGGCCGGTACACCGGCGGCACGCATAAAGAAGACAAAGCTACTGGCGTAAAATTCACAAAAGCCTTTTTTAGTACCCCATAAAAATTCATCTACCGTGTGCTTGCCTAGCGCAGGAGGGCGCAGGGTATAAATAAATTCCTGATTATAAAGTGCGAGCAAGCGATTAATTAATGCCAGCGTGTCAGGTGTTTGCTCGCGCCATTGTTCGGCGATTTCTCGCGTTTTTGGATTAAAACCTGAAGGCAGTGCCAACTCTAACTTATGCCGCCAGCCAACCAGGCTTTCAGGTTCAAGTTGATTATTGAGCCATGACTTTACTGAGTACTGTAGTTTGGCATTCACGGGATTCTTGCTAACCAGACGAAAATCCCGACTTAGTGCGACTGTGGATGATTGTGGAAGCGGAGTCGAAAGAGCAAACAACCAGGGGCTATTCGTCGCCTCCAGTGTGACACGATAAGACAGCGGCTCACCGCGGCGCTTAATTACGCTGTCCCATGCCTCTAAGCCCTGGTCAGACCATTGCAGGAATTTACCATCGTTATAACCCCAGGGGCCTTGTTGATCCCAGCGTCGACCATCAAAGCCGGAGAACACCAGGCCTCGCCAATACAACTGGCTTTGTGCAGGTATCGGCCCATCAAATTCAACGCGAAAAGCAATTTTTCCACTGCGCCCCAGCCTGGTCATATCACCCGGTGACATGCTGTCACTCACGCCGGTGGTGCCGCTAGTTTTCTGGGGAATAGCCCACAGAGAGCCAATGCGTGGCATGACAATAAACATCACCAGCATTAAAGGAATTGCTTGCAGCAGCATTGCCAACCCGGTTCGCAACGCTGCCACTGGGCGAGTGTTTTCAGCCCCACCGTGCATGGCCACTAGTGCTGCCGTTACAGGAAGCAAGGCGATGAGTACTAGAAAACTTGAAACAATGGTCGTTGAAAACAGGCTTTGCAGAATAATAATTAAATAGGAAAGGTAGATAAGAACTAATGCATCGCGCTTATGGTGAAGCTCCAACAACTTCAGTGAGTAGCCACTGAACAACAGTGCCACCATTGGCTCAAGCCCATTCATGCGCCCGTAGTGCAGAAATAAACCGCCGGCACAGGCACCGGCCAGACTCCATTTAAGCAAGCGGCCCGGCTGTCGCCAACGTTCACGGTAGAGTTGAATTTGCCATAGAGTCGCCACTATGCCCGCCAGCGCAACCCAGGGGGGCAAGTGCTCCAGGTGCAGGGCTATGCTAATGACAACGCTCAATAACAACCAGAAAAGGCTATTTCTGGGGATTTGCCAAAGCGGCCTCATGCCTGCTCACCTACTTCTTTGGGCTGCCCAAACAATGCCAGTTCCCGCAATACGGCATCACGATGAGCCCGGCCCGTGCCAGGTGCTAATTCAAGGTCAGGCAGGCGAAGGCCGTAGGGTTGTGGTACTTCACTAAAGCGCAAAGCCCAGGCACAAAGGCGGGACAATCGGGCTTCGCTATCCATACCCGGCAAAGAGTCCCAGTCAAGCCAAAGTTCGTCGTCGATAGCATCGGCATAATGTTTGGTCTGTAGGCCCTGTTCACGGGCAAACTGCTTCCAGGCAATGTGATGTAGAGACTCACCGAGGCGATATTTTTCCAGGCCGACAAAATCTTCACTGCCGCTATTGTGGGCCACGTAATTCTGAGGGGGCGGCTTATCACCCTGCCCTGCGGCCATTTGAGTTGGCAGTGGTGCATCGATGACCCGGGGATAAACCAGCGCCCGAGTATCGAATTGCAAATAAGTCCAGACTTTTAATAAACCCAGGGGATAAACACTTTTCACAGTAATACGTTGGGCTTGAAACCAGCCTCGTTTTTTTACGGGGATGGAAAGATAAATCGCTTTTATTTCATTACCCGCTAATGACACGACAGTGGGATCAACCCCGGGATGTGAAAACGCGATACTGTAACGCTGGCGATTACCCGTCTGGCTCAACAAATATTCAAACTCAGCGCTTTGCCCAGCGAAGCCCGGTGTCGCCCTGCCCCCTTCAATCTGTAAACCCGACAAATTAAGGAAGGTATGAAATACACCGATAATGAATAAAGAGGTCAATAAAAAGGTAAATGCAAAAATTAGATTATTTTCAAAATTAGTGGCTATTAACCAGAGTAAAACTAACAACGTAAAAAAGACGAAACCCGCACGGGTGGGAAAGATAAAGAGTTTGCGATTATCAAGCCTGATTTTTTTTACCGGCGGCAGGCGCCGTGTGATCCACTGCTGGTAACGTTTATTGAAGACCTGTCGCCACCGCTTAATCATCACGTAAATTCAAAGGGGATTAAATAATATCGACTGAATTTAATGTCTGTTGAATAAAGTTGTCAGCCATATGCTCACCACCGCTAACGGGCAAACGATGGGCACACACCGGGGCGAATACAGCTTGAATATCTTCCGGTATCACATAGTCCCGGCCTTCCATTAAAGCCCACGCCCGGGCACTTTTCAGTACAGCCATGCCACCACGGGGGGAAATACCGTAATCAATTTCGGCACTGCTACGAGTAAATTGCAGCAAGCGCTGTAAGTAATCAACCAAACTATCCGACACCTTAACCTGGTTGACCGCTGTTTGAATCGCCTCTAACTGGGCAGGCGTAATTGCTCTGCTTAATTCACCAAGTTTTAATCGAGGATCTGAGCCGGACAGTAATTGACGTTCAGCCTCTGGATCCGGATAACCCAGGCGCAGGCGCATTAAAAAGCGATCAAGCTGTGATTCTGGTAGCGGGAAAGTACCTGACTGGGAAAGCGGATTTTGCGTGGCAATGACATAAAAAGGTTGGGGCAATTGTCGGGTTTCACCTTCGACACTCACCTGCCCTTCAGCCATGGCTTCAAGTAATGCACTTTGGGTTTTTGGTGTGGTGCGGTTAATTTCATCCGCCAGTACTAACTGATTAAACAAAGGGCCGGGATGGAATTCGAAGGCTGCTTTATTTCTGTCGTAAACTGAAACGCCGATAATATCGGCCGGTAATAAATCACTGGTGAACTGCACGCGGGTATAACTCAGGCCGATGGCGGCGGCGAGTGCCTGGGCCAATGTGGTTTTACCCATGCCCGGTAGGTCTTCGATTAACAAGTGGCCACCGGCGTAGAGGCAGGCAAGCGCCAAACGCACTGAATGCTGTTTGCCGACCAGTACGCTTTCGACACGCTCGACAATGGCTTCGGTTATTTGTTGGCTTTGTTTAGTCAAAATAGTTTCGTCAAAACAGATCACTCAAATTAGTTGATCCACATTAGCTCACTGAAAGTCAGCAACGGTTCAAATAAGTGCCAGGCCCCGTTGTAGATCCGCTTTAATATCTTCAATCGCTTCAAGACCAACGGCAACACGAATCAAGTTTTCGGTAATGCCCGATGCCGCTTTATCCTCAGCACTCAGTCGACCATGAGTGGTGGTGGCCGGATGAACGATGGTGGTCTTGGCATCGCCAAGATTGGCCGTTAGGGAAAGAATGCGCGTGCTATCGATCACTTGCCAGGCTTGTTCGCGTCCGCCGACGACGCGGAAAGACAATACCCCACCAAATCCACTTTGCTGTTGAGCCGCTAATTCGTGACCGGGGTGACTCTCCAGCCCAGTGTAAAATACTTTTTCGACTGCAGGCTGCTCATCAAGCCAGCGAGCCAGTTTCATCGCACTGGCACTGTGAGCCTCCATGCGCAGGCGTAATGTTTCGAGCCCCTTGAGAAAAACCCAGGCATTAAAAGGGCTCATTGTCGGCCCGGCCGAGCGCACAAAACCCAGTACCTCGTCCATCAATTCACTACGCCCCAGGACAACACCGCCCATGCAACGGCCCTGGCCATCGAGGTATTTAGTCGCGGAGTGAATAACAATATCGGCACCCATTTCCAATGGCCGTTGCAGGGCCGGGGTGCAAAAACAATTATCGACCACCAGTAGCACATTGTGGCGTTTTGCCAATGCTGACAAAGCTCTCAGATCACCGACTTCACACAGGGGGTTAGAGGGCGTTTCGAGAAACAGTATTTTTGTTTCCGGGCGAATCGCCGCTTCCCATGCAGATATATCAGTTAGAGGGACAACGCTGGTTTCAACGCCAAACTTACCGAGAAACTTGTTCAGTAAAACAGTAGTCGTGCCAAACACACTGCGTGAACAAACAATATGATCGCCGCTTTTCAACAGGGCAAGGCAGGTGCTGAGAATCGCAGCCATGCCCGATGATGTGGCCACCGCCTGCTCTGCTCCCTCTAACGCCGCAATGCGCTCTTCAAAAGTACGCACTGTCGGATTGGTGTAGCGCGAATAAACATTACCGGGCTGCTCACCGCTAAAGCGCGCTGCTGCCTCTGCTGCATTGGCAAAAACATAGCTCGAAGTCGTGTAAATGGCCTCGCTGTGCTCTCCTTCCATCGAGCGTCGCTGCCCTGCCCTAACGGCCAGTGTATCGAGCATGGCGCCTGCTAATGGATCGTCTAAATAATCATCTGTCAGCTCGTTCATTTAGTGTATTCCCGCTGATGAATTGTGCAGGCCTATTACTTCCGGTGAAGATCCAGCCTCTTTTTTCTGTTTGGCATTTTCGCTACGGTTCGCGGCCAGTTGATTGAGGTATTCGGCATCGACATCGCTGGTAATATATTCGCCAGTGAACACCGCACAATCAAAGCGCTCGATATCGGGGTTGCCCTCTTTACCACTGGCTATCAAATCCTCGATATCCTGATAAATTAACCAGTCGGCACCGATAAGCTCAGCCACTTCGTCGACACTGCGCCCGTGGGCAATAAGCTCGTTAGGCGTCGGCATATCAATGCCATAGACATTGGGGTAACGCACCGGCGGCGCGGCAGAGGCCATGTAAACTTTGTTAGCACCGGCATCGCGGGCCATTTGAATAATTTCACCGGAGGTGGTACCACGCACGATGGAGTCATCAACCAGCAATACATTTTTCCCTTGAAACTCTAATTTAACCGGGTTGAGCTTTTGTTGAACCGACTTCTTACGCTGCTTCTGCCCCGGCATAATAAAAGTACGGCCGATGTAGCGATTTTTCATCAGGCCTTCGCGAAACTTAACACCCATGACTTCGGCCATAGCCTGTGCGGATACTCGGCTGGTATCGGGTACGGGTATCACTACGTCGATATCGTGATTGGGCTTTTCTCGCAATAATTTTGCCGCCAGTTTTTCACCCATGCGTAAACGTGCTTTGTAGACGGAAACATTATCCATCAACGAATCAGGGCGTGCGAAATACACCTGCTCAAAAATACAGGGGGCGAGTTCAGGATTGTCTGCACATTGTTGCGCATGAAAATTGCCATCCGTATCGATATAAATAGCCTCGCCGGGAGCAACATCGCGCTCTAACTCAAAACCCAGCACATCGAGAGCAACACTTTCGGAGGCAACCATGTATTCGTAACCAGAATCGGTACGACGCTTACCAAACACCAGGGGACGAATACCATAGGGATCACGAAAGGCAAAAAGGCCGTAACTGGCGATCATACCTACCACGGCATAGGCTCCTCTGCAGCGTCGATGAACCCGTGATACGGCAGCAAAAACATCGGCGGGTTCAGGCTGTAATTTACCCTGTAACTGTAATTCGTGAGCGAAGACGTTAAGTAAAATTTCCGAATCGGAATCAGTATTTACGTGGCGTAAATCTGTTTTAAAGACGTGTTCTGACAACTCGGCGGAGTTCGTTAAATTGCCGTTATGAGCCATGCAAATGCCATAGGGTGAGTTGACATAAAATGGCTGAGCCAAAGAAGGGCCCGAGCTGCCCGCGGTAGGATAACGCACATGCCCAACACCCATAGGGCCACGCAATTCTTCCATGTGGCTACCTTTGAAAACATCGCTCACCTGACCAATGTTTTTGCGCTGATGCAACTGCCCATCCAAGCAGGTCATAATGCCTGCCGCGTCCTGACCGCGATGTTGCAGCATAATTAATGCATCGTAGAGCTGCACATTCACATCACTTTTACCAACAATTCCAACCACGCCACACATCGTAGGCTTCCTCTAAAAAAGCTGTTTAATCAAAGTAGAAACTGCGGCTGCAGCCTCTCGCGCCCAATCTTCAAAACGTAAGAATTGAGGAATGAG
>MAAC01011122.1_pt1 | contig 203251 bp, 177 predicted proteins | sample 1115981 | NCBI WGS metagenome assembly MAAC01 (sample SAMN04961126, study PRJNA320927) | seawater metagenome | isolation source: sample BD02T64 sea water enriched with oil for 64 days | place: USA:Gulf of Mexico | collected 2013-07-27 | reverse complement strand
CTGATTCCGGTGAATGGGGGAAAGTGTTCATCTTGACGCCGGAAACGGTGATCATCATGGATCGGAATGACTGATCATCTTGAAACGGAATAGGTGATCATCATGCTCCGGAATATGCAGCTGATAATAAAAGAATGGATGATGCTAATTTCCTCATGTTTTTAACGCTCCTAATACAACAAAAACATCCAAGTTAGAAAAATGAGATATTATAGCGTTATACGCAATTTAAAAAGAACAAATTTGTATTATTGACGATCAAGGGATAGGCGAGAGTTACCTATTCTAGATAGGTTCTAGATAGAACAGCCAGTCATGCTATCGTTAACCCTCCACCAGCACCGAGTTGCTTTCCAAGAGGTCCCTGGCTTTTAAATGGGCTGGAACCAGGCGTTTAATCGCGATTCCAAAGAATATGCGTTGAAACAATCTATCTTTCCACTTGTTATTATCAGAGTACACAAAGTACTCCCAGCGTGTGGTGTTTTCATCGACCTTTGTAAAGTGGTAGTCCCAATAAGGCTGAAGTGCGTCTGAAAACGTTTTTAACATAAACCGTTTATTTTCTTCAAACAGAATTACCTCTTCCTCCATCACCATTGTGCCAATCTTAAATGGGCCACCACCGTAACGCATATATTTTTTACCCAATCGCATCCCAAAGCGCTCATGTCCTCGATAGGCTTTGATTTTTTTACAACCGTATAGCCAGGTATCCGCATTCTCAAAGGTATGGCCGAGATAATAGAATACATCCGCAATAGGGCGGTTGATAACGAGGGATTCTTTGTATAAAAGTCGCATATTCTCGGTGTTTATCATAGGGCGTATCCTAGTGTGAAGGGATTGTAACGATAGGCGTGGATTGGCTTTCTATTAGGGTCTTTAAGTAGGCATGAGACCGTGAGAGTCGACCGTTGATGACGCTTAACAATAAAGGAACCATAATGTATTGGGTGACCGGCCCCCGGTGTTTTGTTGAGATCGAATAGTTAAATTCTGTTTTATCTGTACCCATCGCGGCAAAGCGATAATCAAAAATAGGATCAACCCCCGGAAATTTCATGGTGACAACAAAGCGTTTTGTCTTCTCAAACCGATAAGGCGTGTTTTCTTCTACTTTTAAAATTAGGTCGGGTTGGGTTGCCGAGCCGATATGAAAGGGAAGGGCAAATGTTCTGTCATAGGTTTTGCCTTCCCACATGCCAAACCCCTCAAACCCTTGTCTAACCGATATATTCTTGCAACCTTCCATCCACGCGGGGGCACTTTCGAAAGTATGGGCGATATAGTTGAAACACTCTTGAATGGGCTTGTTGATTATAAAGGTATGCTGGAAAAACTCTCTCATCGTTCTGCCTCTGCGTTGTTGGTGTTTAACTATACGACGAGGTTAATGCCATTAGGGGACAAAAAATGCACATATCTTGCCTTAAAAAGGTTTGCGATGATTCTCGGGAGTAGTGTTGATACACTGTCCTGGACTACGTATTTACTCGATTTGGATGATAAATGAGCCGTTTTCCCATCAATGGAATAGTTACAGCGTTAAAAATCGCCAATTCCTTGGGCGCTAGAGGTGAAGACCTGCTGAAGCGTTGCGGCTTAAGTGAAGAGGAATTGGGGCGGGTAGATGCCACAATATCCAATGAGGCATTTAATGAGAGCTTTGCGTTTATAGAGGAGCTTGTTCCGCAGGGGCGATTACCTTCTCAAGTAATGGTGGAATTGTTCCCTATTTCTGACGGTGGGTTGTTAAGTATTGCGGTGATGAGTAGCAATAACATAGGACAAGCGATCGGCCTGATTGCGGAATATTTACCTCGGATATTACCGAATATAACCGCGAACCTTGTGGAAACCCAGGATGAATATACCCTTGAGTTGGTGTGCATGCAGTCCATTGGTAGTCACAACAACATGTTCTTAGAGTACTTGCTCGGTATGATCGCCAAAGGAAAGGACCTTGTAGAAACACCGATTAATATCAATATAGATATTGCCCATAGTCGCCCAATTGGGGTTGTTCCCTCTGGTAGTTTTCCTGAGTCCAGTATGAATTTTAATGCGAAGCGCTATCGTATTCGAATGTTAAAGGAAAGTGCAGGCGTGGCGATATCGACAAGAAATGCGACCAATTTTTCTTTATATGACAACATGCTTTCTGAGATGGTTGCGCCGAGCCTTCCTGTTACACAGGCTGATCTAACCTCGGCATATATCGAAAAGTCCATTATTAATAGTAAGCGTATTACCGTGGATCTAGCGGCTGAAGAATTCCATTTGTCCCCCCGAACGTTAGCGCGAAGACTTGAATCGGAAAAGACCAGCTTCCAGATTCTCGTAACCCGTAAAAAGACGGAATTGGCCTACCAGTATTTGCGCTATACACGAAAATCCATCAGTCAAATATCCAGTCAATTGGGTTATGAAACTACTAACAGTTTCTCTCGTGCATTTAAAAAGGAATCTGGTATGACGCCTTTGGCTTTTCGTAACAAGCAAAAAACGCAATAGCGCTGCATGTCACACTGGTAGACCTAAATATTCTGATACGTATTAAATTTCATCGCACCTAGAAAAAACGTCTTAACGGTTTCTCGAATATCCTCTTTGCTTTCGTAATCAAGCGGGTATTGCAGGTAGGATGTGGATATCCGCCCAAACCAATTCACCAGTTTGATCAATTGCATATCTGGATTGATCTGTTGTTTTGTTATCGCTGTATCATAAGGCTGCTGAAAAAACGCAATCCAATCCTGGGTGAATTGTGGGTTCTTAAAGTAAAGCGCGACGGGGTCCAGTCCTGTGCCTTGTGACACGTCGAGCATAAATAACGTCGATTTTGGTGACTCCTCGATCACATAAATCAGGCAGTCCAACACAAAATTTGGAAAGTCTTCATTCGCAGGAACATTATTTCTCACTTCTTGCAGAAACATTTGGGCTTGCTCTATGCAGGCAGCAATAAGGATGTCTTTTTTGGATTTGAAGTGGTGGTAGATAGAGCGACGGGCGACACCAGCGGCTTCTGCAATATCATCCAGTGTGGTGGCCTGAAACCCATTCTTCTCAAATGCGATTGCAGCGGCTTCCATGATGGCAAGTCGCGTTGGAGCGCGGGTGTCTCTGGGTGCTTCTGCTAGGGTTGAGTCGCGACTCATGGGTCAATTCCTTTACGTTTTGTCTTGCAATCTAAAAAAATAGTGCACTATAATCGATAAAAGTGCAAGTTTGTCCTGCCTTGATGTATTTGTTATTACGGTAGGATTGTGAGGTTTTTCATAGTTTTAGCAGCTGTTTTGATCATTTTAGTGCTCATGGCCTGAATGATTAGCGTTGGTGGTGGTTGTTAGAAGTTGCACTAATATAGCGAATGGATCCCATCTTTTCAGAGAGAGCTGATTATGAGTGTGACAGGAACACCGGAAGAGACATCTGAGCCAGCATCGGCGTTGAAGAATGAGCCCCCCCTTGCCAAAGGTTTGCCTATTATTGGCAGTGCAGCGAGCTTATTTAAAGACCCGGTAACGTTTTTACGAGAGCAACATAAGCTTCACGGTCAGGTATTTAAGTTTAAGGCAATGCACAAGACCATGACGGTGCTTGCAGGTAAAGAGATCAACCGCTTTATGGCTGGAGAGGGGCGGGATTATTTTACCTCAGAAGTGACCTGGGGCAGACTTCGGGATGGCTTAAAAAGCCCCCACCTAATGATTGCGGTTGACGGTGATGCCCATGCGTATCAGCGCAAGTTGCTCAAAGGGCAGTTCTCGAAGGCGGCGTTTAAAGAACGTATGGATCGCCTGGTTGACCCTATTACGACAACATTAACGTCCCTTGATGAAGGGCAAGACGTTCATGTTGGTCCGTTCTTGCGAAATATCGTCTGTCGACAAATTGGTTTGGCGGTGCAGAATGTTGAGGTGAATACTCAGCAGACTGAAGATTTTATGACAACGCAAAATACGTATCTGAATGTATTTATGATTGGTAAATTCCCTCGTCTTGCGTTGTATATGCCAAAGTTTGCGTTGTCTGCGTTGCGTACTGGCAGCTTGTTAAAGAAAGTCCGGGAAGATAATAGCAACCGGTGCCCGGTTGAAGGCGAAGAGCCCACCTATATGGATAAAATAGAGCAAGGTGCAAAAGAGCGTCCGGATCTCTATACCGAAAATGACATTCGCACCATATCGATGTTGCCGTTTGTGGGTGGGGTTGATCCTATTGGCGGTACCATTTCGTTTATCCTTTACCGTTTGCTGCAAGACGATGCATTGAGAGAGCGTGTGGTCGCAGAAGTCGACAACGTGTATGCGAAAGGGGCGTTAACGTATGAATCCGTTGAGCAACTTCAGGATGTGCGTGGCCTCGTAATGGAAACCATGCGAGTGAATCCCGTGGCGTATGCGATGGCTCGTACGGCAACAAAGGACTTTGAGTTCGAAGGGTATAGGATTAAACAAGGTGATGAGTTGATGGTGTTTACCGTGGCGAATCATTGGGATGAAACGTTTTTTCCCGAACCTGAAACGTTTGATATTGAACGTTACCGTGAACCGAGAAACGAACATAAGAACGGCGCTATTTATGCACCCTTTGGACGCGGACCGCATACTTGTATTGCTGCCGGTCTTGCTGAGATGCACACAGTGATTAACGTGGCTGTGTTATTGCGTTATGTGGATTTTGAAGCGGCGGTATCGTTGGATAAAGTCAAAGTTAACTATATACCTGCCCCTTTTATGAGTGAGAATTTTAAAATTAAACTCACGCGACGGGCGATTTCAACATAATAAGAAGAATCCCACTTTATTGATTGAAGGTACGATGTCTATGTATGACTACAGAGAGTTTTATATTAATGGGGAATGGGTTGCAGCGGTAGAGCCCCATGATTTTGATGTGATCAACCCTGCCAACGAGGATGTGATTGCAAAAATAACTTTAGGGACTGGGGCAGATGTTGATAACGCCGTCGCGGCAGCAAAAGCGGCTTTTATAGATTACTCGCAAACGTCGCGAGAGCAGCGTATTGCGTTACTGGAAAAAATACTTGGTGTGTATCAAGTCCACATGCAAGAAATGGCGCGGCTAATTTCTGAGGAAATGGGCGCGCCAATGCTGTTGGCCAATACCGCGCAAGCCCCCAGTGCGATGGGGCACATAATGTATGCCATCGAAACACTGAAAAACTATTCTTTTGAACGTACGGTGGGTGCTAACCGTATTGTCAAACAACCCGTTGGTGTGTGCGGGTTGATTACTCCATGGAACTGGCCAATCAACCAAATTGCATGCAAAGTTATTCCAGCGTTAGCTGCGGGTTGTACAATGGTATTGAAACCCAGTGAAGTGGCGCCGTTAGATGCGTATCTATTTGCGAAAATATTGGATGAGGCAGGGGTACCCAAAGGCGTATTCAATTTGGTTAATGGTGATGGCCCCAATGTTGGGGAGGTACTGTCAGGCCATGCTGATATTGATATGGTCTCGTTCACTGGTTCGACTCGGGCAGGAATTGCCATCGCCAAAAATGCAGCAGATTCGGTAAAACGGGTCACACAAGAGTTAGGTGGCAAGTCCGCCAATATCATTCTTGATGATGTCGACTTTACTACTGCGGTGAGTGGAGGGGTTATTCATTGTTTTAATAATTCAGGCCAATCCTGTAACGCACCAACGCGTATGCTAGTGCCAAAAGGTAACATGGATGCAGTGATCGCAATCGCCCGAGCAGCGGCAGAGACAGTGGTGACAGGCGCCCCTTCGACGGAAGGCACAACAATGGGGCCAGTGGCGAGTGAGGTGCAATACAATAAGATTCAAGGGTTGATCAAGAAAGGCATCGATGAGGGGGCAGATCTTGTTATTGGTGGTTTAGGTAAACCTGATGGGTTGGACAAAGGTTATTTTGTGCAGCCGACTATATTTGCGAATGTCAGCAATGATATGGCTATTGCGCAAGAGGAAATATTTGGACCTGTGCTGTGTATTCTTCCCTATGAAGATGAGGCGGATGCAATTCGTATTGCGAACGATACCCCTTATGGCTTGTCTGGGTATGTATCCTCGTCGGATGTTGAGCGTGCGGGAGTCGTTGCGCGTCAGTTGCGAACCGGTAACGTTCACATTAACGGTGCGGTGCCGGACCTGAGTTTACCTTTTGGAGGGTTTAAGCAATCAGGTAACGGTAGAGAGTGGGGAGAGGTTGGTTTTGAGGAGTACCTTGAGACTCAAGTGATTCTCGGTGCGGGGTAACTTTATCTCACCTTGCGTTTATCTTAAGGTGGTCTTAAGGCTATCTTAAGATCGCCTCGTGGATAATCCCATAGCCTGGGGCCAAGTGTTTGGCATCTACAATATTGTTGATAGGTATATGGGGAATTGCATGAAAATTCGTAACCTTTGGCAGGGTATCGCTCTTGTTTCGATAAGCTTGTTAGGTATGGCCTGCAGTTATGCAGATAGTAGCCGTTACTACGATATTCACTATGTCGATAAACATACGGTAGCCATTGGTGAGCCAGAGTATTATCAAAAGAACTATAACTATCTGATTCTGGGGGAGAGCCAAGCTATTCTATTTGATTCAGGACCCGGTGTGCATAACGTGCGCCCGGTGATTGAATCGTTAACCTCGTTGCCGGTTATTGCGGCGGCATCCCATTTGCACTTTGATCATATTGGCAATCATCACTTATTTGACGAGATCGCAATTGTTGATTTACCCGAGTTGAAAAGTAGGGTTGATAAGAAAGGGCGATTTTTACCGACTCAACCGGAGTTTTTAGGGTTTATCGATCAGTTGACTCCGCATGCGTTATTGGTAACCCAATGGTGGCAAGCGGGCGCCACTATTGATATTGGCAATCGAACACTGGAGGTGTTGCATATACCCGGTCATACGCCGAGCTCAATGGCCATATTCGACCGCAGCCGAAACCAATTGTTTGTTGGGGACTTTATTTATCCGGGCAGTCTTTTAGTCGGTGATGTTGATGCGTATATTCATTCAACCCAAACGTTGTTGGATGTTGTTTCTGAAGATACTAAAATATTTACCGCTCACGCTCTGTCATCGGGTGTACCGCTTCTATATCGCAAAGATCTAGAGGATTTAGCGGTGGCGTTAAAGCGGTTTAAGCAGGGAGCGCTAAAAAGTACTCGTAACGGAGAGTGCGGCCCCACCTATCCGGTGAATAAACAGATTACCTTTGAAGTATGTGATTTTCTTTAATGTTGCCCACTAGAATTCCGTCGCGTAACTCAGTTCAAACATATAAGAATCAACAACGGTCTTAACATCTATACCAGCGTAGGGGTTGTACACCAAGTTGTCTGTCGCGAGAGTATTAATGTTGGTGCTGCTATTGGCTTCGATATCTTGCTCTGAGTAAACATGCGCTAACGCAAAATCCCACTCGCCGCCATCCAATGTTCGATAATGTAACCCTATCGCGATTAATGTGGTATCACCTAGAGGCAGCACAAAGTCGCGTTTGTCGTCGGGTACTGGGCTGGTTCTCGGCTCGTAGCCTATTCGAAGGGCGAGGGCGTCAGAGTACTGATATTCCATTCCAATGGCCCAGGTAGTGACATCATGATTTTGTCGGTTAAATACTAGGTGTTCTTGGTTCATCATGTTTTGAGATAGTGGGCCGGCAATCATCAATAGTGGGATTTCATTGTCATACTTAAATTCCCATTGATCCCAGACGCTAAACTCTGTCCATTTCACATCAATATTGACTTTCCATCGCGGAGTGACCCTTACGCTGATACCTGTGGCAGCGTGAGCAGGGTGGGTTAAATTGAGGGTCGCACCGGTGGTGGTTTGCTCTGAATCTTCTAAGCCCATAAGGTCAATCAGTGCTTGTCCTGTGGTACCTTGTTGTTCTAACGAGCCACGAATGCCATTTATTACCCCAGTGATTTCTTCGCCCCAGGTTACAGTAATATCGCCTTTTAGAGTCATTGCCGCTTCACTTTGATACACAAACCCCCAGCTAAACCAGGGGGTGGGCTCCCAAGTGACACCGATATTAATGCTAGGAGAGAAGGTTTCTTCCAGTTTCCCTTCAATCGTTGCTAGTACGCCAAAAGGTGACACATCTCCACCGCATAAATCGATGGGGAATTCGACAGTACCGGCGACGCAGACATCGTTCTGAAGTTGGCTCACGGCAGCAACAACAGGATTGGGAGCGCGCAGTGGAATGTCGAGATAGAACCCCATATAGGAAAACCCGATGGATGCCCCTACGGACCATTCATCATTGACCTGAAAGGCGACGGTGGGGGAAAAGTAAGTGAGTCGGGTTAACGCAAGGCTTTGTCCCTGGAATCGACCATCGTCATCGTCTGCTCGGGTATAGCCGAATATCAAAGGCGAATATACGGCGGTAGCAAAGGTGATGTCGCCGCCGGGGGGCTGGTAGGAATACCCCCCAAGTACGGTGGCTGCAAATGGCAGGTCTACGACGCCAATTTGGGGTAATAAGATGGACAGGCTTTCGACTTCGCTTTCGGTATTTCTTAGCGGATCGTCTAATCCCGCGCTTGCCAGTAGGGCATCGTATTCTGGTGTGGAGTTAAATTCACCTCGAATATCGACGGTGGCAAATATGCCTTTCATTTGGTACTGACGACCTTTTAGTTTGGTCAGGCCGCTGGGATTAAAGTGTATTGAGTCAATACCTGGAGGGTCTGCGGTGACAGCATTACCCAATGCAAGAGCTTTGGCATTGCCAATGAATAAATTTTGATGCAGTTGCGCCTGCGCAATGTTGCTGAGACCGGATAAACTAAGCCCCAGCAGGCCAATTAGGCATAAGCCGATAGATGGTTTTCTTTGACGATTCATCATGCTAAGAGACTGCGCGATTACCCTATATTGTGGGCAATACGTCTCGTTCCTTTTATTGTCTTGGTATTCTTATTATTTTGGTACCAAGCTTATCGAACGGACGTGCGCTTGTTTATTCTCATTCCGGCATCAACCCCCAGTGTGTTGCTTCCAAGCTCCGTGTTTAGGCATCGCAATAGTGAGAGCTCTTGTGCGGGCGATATGGTCGAATAAGGATCTGATAAAGCTGCTCTCGGTATGTTCGATACTTTTAAGCATTTTTCTTGCAGTTCGACGTTGTTAGCTGCCAAATCTAGATAGTGTTGAATTACCAGCGACGGATGGTGCGGGTAATCATGTGGTATCTTTGGGAGCGACATAATCGATATTGGCCAGTTGCGAATCGAATGGTGAGAAAGGATTGTAAAGCCTTTTACTAGGCTTTGACATCCTTAACGATTGGGCCAAATTTACCTGCAAAAGGTTATTGCTCCGGTAACATTTGCCGCGACAATATTTGCTGTGATATCCAATGATTCATGACGGCTTTTGCGCTACTACCGGTGAAGCTGAGATGAGCAAAGATACCGCGTAGGCCGCCTTGTATATTTAATAACGGAGGTATTTGCACCACGCCATAACCGCCGTCAAAGTCATCTACATGGTCCACGCCATTCAGTGGGAATACACCGTTACCGACCAATGGAAGTTGTGCAATCTCTGCCATTGCTGCAGTACTAAAGTTGGGGACAACGCCATCGTCAATTCCGGCAGCGATGCCCACAGGTTTAGGTTGTATTGAATAGGGCAGGTTGTTTGGTGGCTGTCTAAAATAATGCACAAAATTAATGGCATCACCGTAATCTACCTCATGTTGCATCGCGGACTTGAGCAACAGGGCTTCGGCGCCAGTGGCTAGCTCGGGCATCATCTGGCTGAACACGCCTTCCCATAATAAGGAGTTGGATAGAATATTGGTAACCCCAGCACCTGTGACTTGTAAGAATGCCCCCTTCAAATCGGGCGCTAAAGCTACGAACGTTGACCCGAGCACGCCGCCAAGGGATGTGCCTTGATAAAACACGTTGCTGATATCAATATCTGGAATACCATCACCATTAAAGTGTGGTGTTGACATAAAGGGGTTCCAGGAACGTTTGGGCAGTACATCGATAGCGCCGATGCTGGTGTTTACTGCTTTCAGAAGCGACATAAAGTCAACGGATGATTGCACTATCATGCCGGATAGCAAGGGGACATAAGGCGTGTCCAAGCGTAATAGTACATAACCACCATCGGCAAAAACGCGTGTGCCATGATTAGGGTGATCAATAGAAATCGTTGCAATACCAAGTTCTGCGTTGGATCGGGAGATCGATGCGCCAGATTCTTTTAACGCACCGAGCCCGTGCCCGTATATGGCTATGGGGGCTTGTTCATATTTTGCCGAGCGAGGTAGTGTAAGGTGAAAGCGGATCCAGTGTCCTCTTGCCATAGCAACATCGTAATCCATTCCACCATCTCGATTGCGAAAATCGTGGACATACACATCGCCATAGACGTTAGCCCCAATAGCACCGAACCAAGGGTAGGTCACTACCAGTCGACGTGTAGGGTGGTCTGCTTCAAGCACATATTGAGATAATCGAGTAATAGGTGTGGTGACTTCTGCTTCGCTACGCACGGTAAAAAAAGTGAGATCAATAAGGTCGTCAGGTTCTACACCGTGTTGCTCGAGAAATTGAATAATGGGGGAATAATAAAGGGATAACCTTGAGTTATCCCCCGAGAGGGCTTTGAGTAAACCGCTTGATGGTGTGTGGTTTTCACCTGTTAGGGTTTTTAGGTGAGAAGTTAGTACCACCACGTAGCGATCCGAAAAATTCCAACGAGAACGTGGGTAGATCTCTATGACATGGGATGGATCTGATACTCGTGAAGAGTTTGCATATTGATTGTATTGAACGCGAAGTGGGATTTGTTCGCCAGTATCGAGGTTAAATGCCAGGACGACATGTTTTCCATCGGTAGGCAGAGAGGATATGTCCGGTGCTTCGGGTAATTCGAACAATACACTTGTGGCGGCAGAGAAACCGTTACTTTCATTAAAAACGGTTTGTGGTGTTAAAGATGATGGGACATTTTCTAATAAATAATCCGGAATAATACCGGCGGGATATTCTAGTCGTAACCCTGTCTCGCTACCATTGTCTTGGTAAGTGTAGATGTCGGAAGGGTAAGGTAGGCCGCAAGTAATGTGGGATGACGGATGGCATGGGCTATCCAATTCACCGTAAAATAATTGCGGAACAGTCGTCGCAACCGCGAATGATGAATTGACTAAAAACACGAAGGCAACAAATAAGTACCGGAATATATGCATGATACATCCTTTTACTTTGCTTTTGATTTTCTATATCAAGAGTGACAGCTGAATTGTCTCGCTGTTAATAAAAGTGTAGACAGGAAAAAATAGAACGCGCTAGGTTTACCAGAGTTTTATTAGGTAACCCACTTTTTGATGGATTGGTGTAGTGCAGATTTTTTGATGGGTTTGGATAGGAAGTCGTTCATGCCTACTTCCGTACAGCGCTTTCTTGATTTTGAATCAGAGTTAGCGGTAACGGCAATAATAGGGATCCCAATGCCTTTTGAACGAATCGATTCTGCCGCGGCAAATCCATCCATTTTGGGCATCTGTAAATCCATAAAGATCATGTCATAATGATTGTGATCTGTAACATTGAGTGCGATCAATCCGTTCTCGACAATGTCGGAGGACATGCCTAGATTTGCTAGAAGCGTTTGCAGTACCTTGGCGTTAACGTTGTCATCTTCAACAATCAACGCGTGAGATGATTGTATGCTATGCAGGTCTACGCGCTGAAGTGTATCTTGCTTTCTCATAGGGACAGTGACAATACAGTGGCAGCCATGGGGGATCACCACGTCAAACTCTATGCTTGCATCTAACAATTCAGCGATACGTTTACTGATGGCTAGTCCTAATCCCAGGCCTTCGTGGCTACGCTGAAAGCCGCTGCTAATTTGAATAAAGCTCTCAAAAATTCCGTCTTGTTTGTTGGCAGGAATGCCGGGGCCTGAATCAATAACCTCAAACATTAGGTTACCCCATTTGTCATTGGCTTGCAGGGTGACCTCACCGGCTAGGGTGTATTTGCATGCATTATCAATGATAGGGGACAGTAACCGAATAAGTAAGTGCTTGTCGCCCCAATAGTGTTCAGCAACGGTGTCGGTTTTACGAAGCGCAAAGGTGACATCTTTTTCAATCAGGCAACCTTGGGCCATCTCCTCCAATTCATCCATCAGACCTTTAATGCTGAATGTTGACTCTTGAAGAGTAACGTCGTTATCGTCAAGTTCGGCGAGTATTACGATATTTTCGACCTGGGAGGAAAGTCGTTCCGTTCCAAATTGAATGTAGTTTTGTAGGTTCTTTTGTTCCCGTTGGTCTTGAGTTTGCTTTAGCTGTGAGAGGGAGGCGGAAATTGCATTGAGTGGGGTGCGTAGTTCGTGGCTCACCGCAATTAGAAACTCATCTTTTTGGCGCTGATTCCTAGCGGCCATATCCAGCGCGTCAAGCAGCTTACCATTTGCTTTGGTCAGTGTGTCGTTGGCTTTTTGCTCGCTCTGGTGAGCTTGTATCAGTGCGGTTTCTTTTTCTTGGCGTAGATTGTTGATGCGATCTGCAAGTGCTAGCGCCAAAAATAGAACGTCGATGGTTTGTCCTATCAGCGCGACAAGGTAGCCATCTTTAACAACCCGGGGAAATCCAAAGTAGGGCAGTATGATAAACGTGCCACCGATAAATACTGCTGAGAATCCTAGTACAAAAAATCGTGCGGGTTGATATCCGGCATGAAGTAGGCGCAGTCCGCAGACAAGACCTGTGATCAGCCATATGGAGTTTGCAATGTTGATGAAAACATAGTTTAGCCAGGGTGGCATGAAGGTATAGGCCAGCATCAGCAGAAAACAAAACCCTACAATGCCGTAACTAAATTTCGACATAAGAGGGTGGCGTTTGGGCAGTTCCAAAAAGTGCTGATAAAAATAGGTGTTGAAGATGATATTGAAGTAAAACGGGATCATGATGAGCGCGATGCTGCTACTTTCAAAAAAGTGCGCGAATACACCGAATACAGCAGCCCAACCCACAAAGGTTGAGATTAAGTATGCTGAATAGAATAGGTATTCTTTTGCTTGGGTCCAGATATAGATCAAAAAGTTGTAAATGGCGAGAATGATGATGGAGCCTAAGCACGCGATAATGAGAAAGTTATTACTGTTAACATCGTCAGCAAACTCCTTGGTGGTAAAAAATTGCACATGGGGAGTAGAGGTGAAGTATACGCTGTTCAGGTTTATCCATAATTCATAAGTGACGTTACGCTCAAGAGTAAAGTCCATTCCGTAATGATGCAGGTATCCTGGCTCGTCGAATTGGCCGCCTAAGACTGTAGACACAAGGCGTGGTGTTACGTTTTCATTGTCGGAGGGCTGAAGGAGGACTCCCTGTATATGCTCTATAAAAGAGCCGTCTATTTTTACGGACCAGTACGTGTTTGGTGCTGAATTCGCAATCACCAGTTTCAACCAATAATCACCGCCTTGCAGGTCTATTTGGTGGGTCGTTTCGAGTTGAGACAAGAATGGCTCTGGGTTCGTCCAGTCTGGCCTAATATCTGATGAGTTTTTGTAGAGCTCACCAATCTCGGCTAAGTTGCCGATGGCGGGTAATGATATTGGTGACGTGTTGGCGAAAACCGTAGGGCTTACGCAAATACTAAGCAGAAGGCATATAAGCTGATAGATATGTGCTGCGCTAGGAAAGGACGATCTGGGCGGTTTCTTTTGCTTCAGACAAAAGAACGTTAGGTAGATTGTTAAGAATGACCGCAAGGATTACGCCCGCCTTTGTTATTGTTCTACGCATAGTATGTCAAAAGTGCCGTTTTATCTATTTAGATTAGCGAATTTACTAATAACTTTAGTGAGTTAGCGGTGTATTTTGATACTGAATAAGGGGGTAACTCGGTGTATATCTCACCCTAGTCAATTTTCTGTCAAAACTATCGGGAGAATTATGCTATTCCAATCGAGTTGTGCTTTTACCTGTATTTAACTTTTGGTATAATCCGCCGTTTATTTACCACCCCTCCCACTCATTATCGTTAAGGCGGAGCCCTATGCTGAGAATTGTACAAGAAGCACTTACATTTGATGATGTTTTACTTCTTCCTGGATATTCTGAGGTGTTACCTAGAGACGTTAGTCTTAGAACTCAGTTAACCCGTGGTATCACGCTAAATATGCCATTGATATCTGCTGCGATGGATACGGTAACGGAATCTCGGTTGGCGATCAGCATGGCTCAAGAAGGTGGGCTAGGCATATTACACAAGAATATGACCGTTGAGGAGCAGGCTGCTGAAGTTCGCAAGGTAAAGAAGTTTGAAAGCGGTGTTGTTCGTGACCCCGTAACGATATCCCCTAATGCCACCATTGGTGAGCTGATAGAGATTACACTTGCACATAAGATCTCCGGTGTGCCTGTGGTTGAAAATGATCAGCTGGTCGGAATAGTGACAGGGCGAGACCTTCGTTTTGAAGATCGTTTTGATGCGTTGGTGTCCAGCATCATGACACCAAAAGAGCGCCTTGTGACCGCTAAAGAAGGCTCTACGCTAGAGGATGTAAAGGTACTCTTACATAAGCACCGTATAGAGAAAGTACTACTGGTTAACGATTCATTCCAATTAACTGGCATGATGACTAATACAGATATCCGCAAGGCTGAGCGCTACCCTTCTGCATGTAAAGATCAAGAAGGGCGATTGCGCGTTGGTGCTGCTGTTGGTACAGGCGAAGGTACCGATGAGAGAGTTGCTGCGTTGGTTACGGCTGGGGTCGATGTAATCGTTGTTGATACCGCCCATGGCCATTCCAAGGGTGTTATCGATAAAGTGCGTTGGGTGAAAGAGACGTACCCAGACCTTCAAGTCATTGGTGGTAATATCGCCACTGGTGATGCTGCAATTGCGTTGGCAGATGCCGGTGCAGATGCCGTGAAAGTGGGCATTGGCCCTGGATCAATTTGTACCACGCGTATCGTTGCGGGTATTGGCGTTCCTCAAATCTCTGCGATTGATAGTGTGGCAGAAGCGCTACAAGGCCGAGACGTTCCTATTATTGCTGACGGTGGTGTTCGGTTTTCCGGCGACATAGCCAAGGCTATTGCGGCTGGCGCCAGTGTTATTATGGTGGGTAGCTTATTAGCGGGAACTGAAGAGGCACCTGGTGAGGTTGAGTTGTATCAAGGCCGATACTACAAAGCCTACCGTGGCATGGGCTCGCTTGGTGCGATGGGGCAGTCTCAAGGCTCCAGCGATCGCTACTTCCAAGACGCCTCTCAAGGTGTTGAAAAATTGGTTCCTGAAGGTATCGAAGGCCGAGTACCTTACAAAGGGCCAATATCAGCCATTATTCATCAGCTTATTGGTGGTGTGCGTGCCAGCATGGGTTATACCGGCAGTGCCGATATCGAGACCATGCGTACTGTTCCGCAATTTGTGAAGGTGACCTCGGCAGGCATGAAAGAAAGCCATGTACATGACGTTAGCATCACCAAAGAGGCGCCTAACTACCGAGTAGGCTAGTCTTTGTTTTAGTATTCAAATATGCAAAGGGGTTGCTAGCGCAACCCCTTTGTTCTTGGCAATTCCTTTTGTAGTCCACACGTGAAAGACATAATTATGACCGCTGATATACATGCTCAAAAAATCCTTATTCTTGATTTTGGTTCTCAATACACCCAGCTAATTGCGCGTCGAGTGCGAGAACTTGGGGTGTATTGTGAGTTGTACCCCTACGATATGGCTGAGGATGCTATTCGCGCGTTTGGTGCAAATGCCATTATCTTGTCTGGTGGACCGGAGACCGTCACCGATGATGAAACCCCACGAGCTAGCCAAGCTGTATTTGACCTTGGTGTGCCGGTACTGGGGATTTGTTATGGCATGCAAACTATGGCTGCGCAGCTAGGTGGTAAAGTCGAAACCTCGAATAAGCGTGAATTTGGTTATGCAGAAGTGCAGTTAAAAGATGCATCTGTACTTCTCGAAGGGTTAGATGACCGTGATGGCGAGCATATCTTGGATGTGTGGATGAGCCATGGCGATAAGGTCACGGCAATGCCAGATGGTTTTAAGGTAATTGCGGGTACCGATAGCGCACCAATGGCGGCGATGGCTGACGAGCAGCGACAGTTTTTTGGGGTGCAGTTTCACCCAGAAGTTACCCATACTAAACAGGGTGGCGAGTTATTAAAACGTTTTGTACGCGATATAGCGGGTTGTGATGGGCTGTGGACGCCAGGCAATATCGTTGAAGATGCGATTACGGCCATTAAAGCCAAAGTAGGCGATGATGACGTGTTGTTGGGCTTATCTGGCGGTGTTGATTCTTCGGTTGTTGCGGCGATGCTACATAAAGCGATTGGTGACAAGCTAACTTGCGTGTTTGTGGATAACGGCTTGCTGCGCCTGAATGAAGGCGATCAAGTAATGGAAATGTTTGCGAAACACATGGGGATTCGAGTAATTCGTGTTGATGCAGAAGAGTTGTTCTTGTCGAAGTTGGCGGGTGTGTCCGACCCAGAAGAGAAGCGAAAAATTATTGGTAATACCTTCATTGAAATATTTGATGAAGAAAGTACCAAGCTTAACGGCATCAAATGGTTAGCGCAGGGCACTATCTATCCTGACGTCATTGAGTCTGCTGGTGCTAAATCCGGTAAAGCCCATGTGATTAAGTCCCATCACAATGTAGGTGGGTTGCCCGATGATATGAAGATGGAGCTGGTTGAGCCGTTACGAGAGCTGTTCAAAGACGAAGTGCGTAAGATTGGCTTAGAGCTTGGTTTGCCTTACGACATGGTTTATCGTCACCCGTTTCCTGGACCCGGTTTAGGTGTACGTATTCTGGGTGAAGTGAAAAAAGAATATGCAGACATTCTGCGCGAAGCGGACCATATCTTTATTGAAGAGCTACATAAATCGGGCTTTTATCATAAAACCAGCCAGGCTTTCGTGGTGTTCTTACCCGTGAAATCCGTTGGTGTTGTGGGTGATGCTCGTCGTTACGAATATGTTGTGTCGTTGCGTGCAGTTGAAACCATCGACTTTATGACGGCTCGTTGGGCACACTTACCCTATGATCTATTGGAAAAAGTGTCGGGTAGAATTATTAACGAAATTTCGGGTATCTCTCGAGTTGCGTATGATATTTCTTCCAAGCCACCAGCCACCATTGAGTGGGAATAAAGTAATCCTTAATGGGTGATACGTTTACCGACATTGACGTGCAATGGATGCAGCGAGCGTTGGTGTTGGCAGAACAAGCAGAAGCGCATAATGAGGTGCCAGTAGGCGCTGTCATTGTGCGTGATGGTGTTGTGATTGGGGAAGGATTTAATCAACCGATAACAACCTGTGACCCTACTTCTCATGCAGAATTGGTTGCACTGCGCAAAGCTTGTCAAAGCGAACAAAATTATCGTTTACCGGGTGCAACGTTATACGTCACGTTAGAGCCCTGTGCGATGTGTGCAGGGGCGTTAGTTCACGCTCGAATTGCGGAGGTGGTGTTTGCGACCTTGGAGCCAAAAGCCGGTGCATTGGTAAGCACGCAAACATTTTTTTCAGCCTCACAACTTAACCATACGATTACGCTTCGACATGGAGTGGAATCTGATGCAGCGAGTACAATGTTGTCGCAATTTTTTAAGCGTAGAAGGGATGAGCACAAAAAAGCGAAAGCTGAAAAGCGTTTACGCTCTTAGATCGGTTTTGGCGGCAAGCGCATAGGGATAGGGCGTTGAATTGGCATGATTGTCATGATGCCGTCTGCTTCAATATATTTAACGGCATTATCTTTACTGACCACATCTATTAACGCCTGCTGTCGGGTTGGATTCTCCGTATCGGCGGTGATGATCCAGCGTTGATTATTTGATGGTGAGACTAGTCTGAGTGTTAACCCTGTGCTGTCCGACCATTGTCTGAGTTTTAGTTGCTGCTGATTGGGGGTTTGGATCTGCTCGGTGGCGGTAGCGGTGAGCTGAATGATAAATCGACTGTTTTCTAATGCAATATTCTCTTCTGCACAGGCGACAGTTGATAGTAATAGCCAAATAAAAAAGGTAATTTTTGGTAGGTGCGAAAACATAGCGTGTCCTATCAACGTGGCAAGCGGGCGGTGGTATTTGTACGGATATGAGGGCGTGATATCACACCCCCATATTGGGTACAAAGCCAGTGTAATGGTTATTCGAAAGAAATGCTCCATTGGTTGATATAACCAATGTCTCGGTTCGCATTATCGATGGCTTCTAATCGCCAGGTACCGTTTGCGCCAATATCTCCAGCATTAAACGAAAAGGTTTTTATTAAATTGTCGCTACTGCCGCCAGCGTGGTTCGAGAGTGTGGCAGAGGCTCCATTGGGTGCGTAGAGCTTAACTTTTAGATCACCTAAATACGTGTGGCGGATATCTACGGATACACTGATTTTGCCTGAGTCCCCGGATCGAATGACATTGATGGGGCTTGTGATACCTGCGCTTGTGTTATCTGGGATAGCGTATTGAACGGCATTCTCAAAGGTGTTCGATTCAACGGCTTCATCAAATGAGGCGATAACTGATGTGTTTGAAAAGTTGCTGTAACCTCGTAGCATGACAAAATAGGTGCCGGTTTGTGGTGTTTCAATCGAGACGGTTTCATTGTTGCCGTTCTTGTAAGGGCGTTGATCCCAGTCTTTTTCGGTTGCTTGGTTACCAAACCGGATATACAAATCGGCATCCCCTGATCCACCCGATAACGTCACGTTGAAGTTGGTTGCACCTTCTGGGAGATCGATTTGAAAATGTAGTTCTTGTTTTTGTACGCCGGATAGATCGTGCTCTACGACGCCATTCTTTAGCGTACCCATGGTGCTTACCGGAGGTTCAGTTTCGCCAACCACCGCAATCAGAGCGGCTTCAACATCCACTATGCCGGCGCCGCACTTCGTTGTCGTACATTCGTCGTTGGAATTGCTGGAAGGGAATGTGCGAGCGCTACTGGTGAGGGCCTCTAATATTTCGTCACTGGTTAGCGCATTATTGACCGCATAAAGTAAGGCTGCTGCGCCAGCAACGTGAGGTGTTGCCATGCTGGTGCCTTGTTGATAGGCGTACGCGTCACTTCGAGGGGACGATTTACCTGAATTGTGAGTGGACAGAATTGCGCTAAGAGTGGAATTACTGTACATCTCACCCCCAGGAGCAGAGATGTCGACGGTAGGCCCATAGTTTGAGTAATACGCTTGGCCGCCATTCCTATCAGTGGCACCAACGACAATGACTCCGTCGCAGTTGGCGGGCGTAGACATAGATGCATCTTGGCTTTCGTTCCCGGCGGCAACGATGATGGATGCTCCGGTAGCACGGACTGCATCAATGGTTTCTTGATAGGTTCGAGTGCAAGAGGCCGTGCCTCCTAAGCTAAGATTGAGGACTTTGGCGGGGGTTGGGTTGGCAGGTATCCCTGAGACTGGTAATCCTGCAGCCCAACGCATGCCGTCGGCGATATCTGAGGTGTAACCACCGCATCGTCCTAATACGCGAATAGGTAGGATTTTGCTATTCCATGCAACCCCCGCAACTCCGAGTCCGTTGTCGCTACTGGCGGCGATCGTACCTGCGACATGGGTGCCGTGCCAGCTGCTATCTTGGTCATATTGCGGGTAGCCGTTACCGCATTCCCCTGCACTTAACGCGTCTCCAGTATCACTGGCATCGTTATCACGGCCGGAGCTATCATTGGCTGACCAGCTATCAGAGATAAAATCATAACCTGGAAGAAGGTTGCTCACTAAGTCTGCGTGGGGCAGCACACCGGTATCGATAACGGCGACAACAATGTCACCGGAGCCGGTAGTGATATCCCAGGCTGCAGGTAAATTCATGCCGCCATTCGCTTCAAAGTAGTGCCATTGCTGAGGGTATTGGCTGTCATTGGGTGTGCGCTTGATTTGCATGATGTAATCAGGCTCGGCGTAAAGAACATTGCTATCTTGCGCTAGTGCTGTTGCAAGAGCTTCTACGTCAGCGGTGGGTTGCATGGTTTCGAGCGCGTAAATGGTGTCGCCCTGTGCCGTAGTGCGGACAATATTGACCTGTTGTTGAGCTTGAGCCCGCAGCGCTGTTGTACGTGCCCCTTGAATGCTTACTCTGCTGGCAACGTTTTGTTGCGTTGATGCAGTTTCTCGGTAGTGAACAATGATTCGGTTGGTTTGCGGTGCTTGACCCCAATCCGCGTTGGTGGTTTGTGCAGTTGTGCTTGTGGCATGTGTGAGAATGCCAACGGCGAGTGCGCTTAAGGCGACTGCTGTATTCCTTGCTTTCATAATGTGACCCCAAAGTATAAAACGTACAAAAGGTGTGATTTCGAAAGCGAATTAGGCAAGAGTGCTTAAATTATTATCTTTTGTTTGCACAAATGCTCACTTACGAAAACGAAGCGATCGTACTAATTTGGGTGGAGGCTGATCAAATTATCAAAAGGAAAAATGAGAGATAGGTAGTGTGGTAAAAAGATAACTTGGGGGGGAGATCACAAGAACGTCCAGATTGGGTGTTACAAGCTGGACGGTTATTGAGCTAAAGGCGTTAGCATTGCGAGAGACGATTGCGGTACGGGTGTGTAGTGGTCGGCGGATTTTTCCGTGGCCCATACAAGGGAGTCGTAATATCGGCGAATGTTTTTCACGTATAAGATCGACTGCCCAGCGCCTCGGGCGTATCCATGCTTGGCGTGTTTGTAGTACTTACGCTTTTTAAGTAGCAGTAAGTTTGGTTTAACCTCGAACCAGTTGTCTGGGTCCGCATTGTTTTGTCTCGTGAGAATTCTTGCATCTTGTACGTGGCCAAACCCGGTGTTGTAGGAGGCAAGTGCAAACCATGTTCTATGGGGCTCTGCTATGCTATCCGGTAGTCGCTTGTAAAGCTTCTTGAAGTAGCCTGCACCGCCGATAATGGATTGTTTGGGGTCTCGTCGGTTACGCACTCCCATTTCTTTTGCGGTACGCTGAGTTAACATCATTAACCCACGTACCCCTGTCGGCGATATCGCATTAGGATTCCATAGAGATTCTTGATAACCCAGGGCAGCAAGTAATCGCCAGTCAACATCAATTTCATTGGCGATAGTCTTAAAATCTTCTTCATATCGGGGTAAACGGCTATCCATGTGTGCTACGAAGGTTCGAGCGCCCACATAATCAAATGAACGGTGCCCGTAAAAGCGCTCTTTTTGTTCTTCCAATGAGCCGTCTTCATTGATTTTATTGAAGAAATTCTCAGCAGCGGAATAAAGAGATGTGTCGGATGTCGGGGGGAAAGCCCATGCAATAGGCTCCCAATCTTTAATGTTAAAAGCGGCTTTTAGCTCAGGAAAGATGGAGCGATGAAGATCAAATACATTTGAATCTACGATGGTGTATGTTGCCTGCCCATCGTTAACCAAGTTCAACATGCTTAACATGGTGCTGTTTGTTTTTTCTGTCCACGCAATCGGGGAGTGATTGCTTTTTAAACGCTGTAAGTTTTCAGAGTGACTGCTGTTGGCCATGACAACCAGCGCCCCATCATTGAGGTCTTTTACATCATTGGGTCGAGGAGAGCCTTTTTGATAGATAACCTTTTGCGATATTTGCTGATAAGGTGAGGTGAAACGAAATTCTTGGGCTCTTTCCCTGGTGATGGTGAGGCCTGCTGCTGCGAGGTGGACTTCGCCATCTTCGAGGGCTTTTAGTAACTGACCTAAATCTTTGTAAGTGATAATTTTCAGCCGTACGCCAAGATAATCGGCGAACTGCTTAGATAATTCATATTCAAACCCTGTGAATTGGTCTAATTCCTGATAATAGGTAGTGGGGCCAACACGAGTAGCCACAACCAATTCGCCATGTCGCTGAATGGTTTCCAGCAGGCTTCTCTCTGGTTGACAAGCAGTAAGCGAAAACAGCAGTGTTATCGCGATTAGCACTTGAGCAATAGAATGTGGTTTATGGCTAATAGGCATGATTAATTTGATAGAGCCAGGGTATCCAAGGGCTCAATTCTTCCTTTATTCCTTACGGATTAGTTAAGACCAAAACAATATAAAAGGTACAGGTCTACAGAACAAATAGCTGTAACAAATTACCGTTTACGCCTGGGTTGGCTAAAAAGTAATCGCATTATAACCAGTTTGTCTAAATTTGTCGATAGGTGGCTGATCAGTCCGTCCACCTTCTTTACCTTTGTTATGTTAACAATCGTAACAAAATCAAAAAAACTAAGCCTGCCGTTGGCGCATACTGGGACTGTTGCCTAAGCTCAAATAAAGGCGTGGGTATGCTCCTGTTGTGAGTGTTTCTCACGGAGAGCTAAGAATCGTGCACTATTGTGCAGTTTGGAGAACGAAGAAATGGGCAACTCTGCAAGTGGAAAGACAATTGGAATGGTATCTGCGGGTGCGGCAGTTCAGCTAGCGTACCTCGCTTATGCGGTTTCAGATGCAGAAAACATGGGTAGCTTGCTGGGGGCTGGTGTCATCGCAGCAGTAGCAGGGGTTGCGTTGGTAACGTTTTTGTCTGGAAAGGACGGCAACGGTATCGTTTTGCAGGCCTTCTTTGATAAATTGGCGGCTGGCGGTTCTCTTAATGATAGAGTGGCTGACTCGAAAGATGACCCCCTATCAAATTCTGTGAATACAGCCCTGTCCTCTCTGCAAGATGGTATGGGGCAGGCGGCGGGTGACTTAGATCGCGTCAAAGTAATGGCGAAAGAAATGAGGAATATAGTCAACGAAAACAGAGGGGCTGGAGACCTAGAGCGTGACTCGCGAGATGTCGTTGATGCGATCTCTCACATGACCTCTGCGGTGCATGAAGCTTCTCAGAATGCGGCAACGGCTGCGCAAGCAGCACGAGATGCGAATAGTGAGGCTGATAGTGGTCAGCAAGTCGTAAATAGTGTGACATCTGCGATTCATTCTCTCGCGGATGAGGTGGAGAGGGCGGCAACAGCCATTCAAAAGCTAGAAGAGGATAGCGAATCCATCGGTGCAATATTGGAGGTTATTCGTGGGATAGCGGACCAAACCAACTTGTTAGCACTTAACGCCGCCATTGAGGCTGCACGTGCTGGCGAGCAAGGGCGAGGTTTTGCGGTGGTTGCTGATGAAGTACGGACTCTGGCTCAGCGCACCCAGGAAGCAACAGAAGAAATTAACGATATGATAGCGCGTTTGCAAGAAGGCTCGAGTAACGCGGTGAAGGTTATGGCAGAAGGACGGAAACAAGCAGAGGTAAGTGTTGAGCAAGCGTCCAAGGCGGGTGAGTCCCTGTCGGCAATTACCAGCGCAATCAGTTCTATTAGTGATATGAACGAACAGATAGCCTCCGCAGTAGAACAACAGACAACTGCGGCGGATAATATCAGTGCTAGTCTTAATCGAATGAGTGAATCCACTATCGAATCCACGCGTAATAACGATGATTTAGCGCGCCTTAACCAAGAAATCGAGAATGCAATCGGTGAACTGGACGGTGGACTACAGCGTCATTTAGGCTAAACGGTATAGAAGAACGTGGCATTGATCATTTAATGTTAGGTAAGGGCGCTCTAGAGCGCCCTTTCTGCTTCCTAGAGGGTACGCTATCCCTTATAATACGCCCCTTCATTTAGACCCCTCTGTAGTCTATTTTTACTGACAGCTAATCCGAGATTAACATGCTAGAACTGCGTGGCGCCCCAGCACTATCCTTATTCCGTCGTAATAAATTACTTGCCAATCTTCAACAGGCATTGCCCCAAGTAACCAATATCACCAGTGAATTTATGCACTTTGCCGATGTGAATGGCGTGCTAAGTGATGATGAACGGGCAGTGTTGGACCGTTTGTTAGAATACGGGCCCAGTGCGGATGGGGAGGATGTTAGCAAAAATGCGCAGACCACTCAGTTGTTTTTGGTCACACCAAGACCAGGAACTATCTCCCCTTGGTCAAGTAAGGCGACAGATATAGCACATAACTGTGGGCTGGCAAACGTTAAGCGATTAGAGCGTGGTATTGCGTATTACGTTGCATTGAGTGCAGAGCTAAGCGCAGAAGAGCAGCAACAATTAGCAGGTCTATTACATGACCGCATGGTAGAAACAGTTTTTACTTCGCTGTCGGACGTTAATGCACTATTTGCACAACATGATCCTAAGCCATTAACCACCGTCGATATTCTTGGGGGTGGTCGAGACGCATTAGCTGTGGCGAATACAGAGCTAGGTTTAGCGTTGGCAGATGATGAAATAGATTATTTGGTAGAGAGTTTTGAGGGGTTAAAGCGAAACCCTTCTGATGTTGAACTGATGATGTTTGCACAGGCAAACTCAGAACATTGTCGACACAAGATATTTAATGCAGATTGGACCATTGATGGCGAGAAGCAAGATAACTCGTTATTCAAGATGATCAAGAATACCTACAAATGTCACCCTGAAGGTGTGTTGTCTGCGTATAGCGATAACGCAGCAGTAATGGAAGGTGCCACTGCTGGACGCTTTTTCCCCGATCCAGAAACTAAAGAATATAAATTCCATCAAGAGCCTGTTCATATCTTGATGAAGGTGGAAACCCATAACCACCCAACGGCTATCGCACCTTATCCAGGAGCCGCGACAGGGTCGGGTGGTGAAATTCGTGACGAGGGTGCCACTGGCCGAGGGTCTAAACCTAAGGTGGGCTTGACAGGGTTTACGGTGTCAAACTTGAATATCCCTGGTTACCAGCAGCCTTGGGAAGTGAATTACGGCAAGCCAGGTCGGATTGTGTCGGCCTTGGATATTATGCTTGATGGACCGTTGGGTGGTGCTGCGTTTAATAATGAGTTTGGTCGTCCTAACATTAACGGTTATTTCCGAACATACGAACAGTTAGCGCCAGGCCTAAATGGTGACGAAGTGCGTGGTTACCATAAGCCAATCATGTTGGCTGGTGGGTATGGCAACATCCGTGATGAGCATGTACAAAAAGGTGATATCCCTGTTGGCGCGAAGCTGATTGTGTTGGGTGGGCCGGCGATGTTAATTGGTTTGGGTGGAGGCGCGGCATCATCGATGGCGACGGGCTCTAGTCATGAAGATTTGGACTTTGCCTCGGTTCAGCGAGAAAACCCTGAAATTGAACGTCGATGCCAAGAGGTTATTGATGCTTGTTGGCAGTTGGGCGATGAGAATCCTATTGCTTTTATCCATGATGTGGGTGCTGGCGGACTAAGTAACGCAATGCCTGAACTGGTAGGTGATGGTGGTCGAGGTGGGGCTTTTAACTTACGTGCTATCCCCAATGATGAGCCAGGTATGTCGCCAGTCGAAATTTGGTGTAATGAATCGCAAGAACGCTATGTTATGGCGGTCGCGCCTGCGAATCTTGCGCAATTTGACGCTATTTGTCAGCGTGAGCGTTGCCCCTATGCGGTGATTGGTGATGCGACTGAAGAGATGCACCTAGAGTTAGCCGATGAGCATTTCGATAATAACCCTGTCGATTTACCCATGTCGGTGCTGTTTGGAAAACCACCTAAAATGCACCGTCAAGTGAATCGGGCTAGTGCTGATTTACTAGCGTTTGATGCGTCTGAAATAGCGCTAAGCGATGCTATTTACCGAGTCTTACGATTGCCTGCTGTTGCCAGTAAAAACTTTTTGATCACTATTGGCGATCGTTCGATTACCGGGTTGGTCACTCAGGAGCAAATGGTGGGGCCATGGCAAATACCTGTGGCGAACGCTGCGGTGACTACTTCTACTTTGGATACGTTTGCTGGTGAAGCAATGGCGATGGGCGAGCGTACTCCGGCAGCATTGATTGATGCGCCAGCGTCCGGTCGTATGGCCATTGGTGAAGCGATTACCAATATCGCGAGTGCCAATATAAATGCACTGTCAGATCTTTGCTTGTCGGCAAACTGGATGGCGGCTGCGGGATACAATACTGAAGACGAAGCGCTATACGACACTGTGAAAGCGGTTGGTATGGAAATGTGCCCAGAGCTCGGTATTACCATTCCTGTCGGTAAAGACTCTATGTCAATGCGTACGGTATGGGATGATGACGGTGAAGCAAAATCAGTGACCTCACCCTTGTCGTTGATTATTACTGCTTTTGCCCCCGTTGTGGATGTACGCAAAACTGTCACGCCGCAATTGAAAACAGATCAAGGCGATACACGTCTAGTATTGGTTGATTTAGGTAATGGCAAAAACCGAATGGGTGCCTCTGCGTTGGCCCAGGTGTATAACCAGTTAGGTAACGAATGTGCCGATGTTGAGCAGCCTGCTCAGCTCACTGCATTCTTTAAGGGTGTGCAAGCATTACAAAATTCGAATACGTTGTTAGCGTATCATGATCGTTCGGACGGTGGTTTGTGGGCTGCATTGTGTGAGATGGCGTTTGCAGGTCATACGGGTATTGATGTTGACCTTACTGCGCTGGCTAAAAACGCTGATTTATTATCGGTGCTCTTCAACGAAGAGCTTGGTGCTGTATTGCAGGTGCCAGCAGGAATAGCGGATGATGTTGTTGCTGAATTTGCTGCTTCAGGTGTGGCTGCGTCTGTGATTGGGCAGTTGGCCGACAACGATACTGTTACCATCACAGAGGGTGGCAGTGTTGCTGTTTCTGAATTACGGTCTGAGCTTCAGAAAGTCTGGTCAGAAACCAGTTATCGTATTCAGGCGCTGAGGGATAACTCTGAATGCGCCGAGCAAGAGTTTGCTGCAATTACTGAAACAAATACAGGTATTTCTCCGATAGTCACATTCGATGCGCAGGAAAATATTTCCGCTCCTTATATCAATAAAGGCGTACGACCACAGGTCGCGATTTTGCGTGAGCAGGGGGTCAATGGACAGCTAGAGATGGCCGGGGCATTTGATAAAGCTGGCTTCTCAAGTATGGATGTTCACATGAGTGACATCTTATCCGGTCGAGTTACTCCTGATCAGTTCAAAGGTCTTGTGGCTTGTGGTGGTTTCTCTTATGGAGATGTACTGGGAGCCGGCGAGGGTTGGGCAAAATCGATATTATTTAATGATGTCGCGAGAGAGCAGTTTGCTGAGTTCTTTACGCGAACTGATAGTTTTGCGCTCGGTATTTGTAACGGTTGTCAGATGCTGTCGAATTTACATGAGTTGATTCCTGGCGCTGAACAATGGCCACATTTTGTGCGTAATATGTCAGAACAGTTTGAAGCACGGGTAGCAACTGTTGAGATTCAACAGAGCAAATCAATCTTCTTACAGGGAATGGAAGGTTCTCGTTTGCCTATCGCCATTGCTCATGGGGAAGGGCGAGCTGAGTTCTCATCGGCTCAGGCAATGGCCGCTGCTGAAAATGCCCAGCAGGTTGCGATCCGTTATGTTGATAATAACGGGCAAACGACAGAAACCTATCCGCTAAACCCGAATGGCTCACCGAATGGTATTGGTGGTCTTTGTTCTGAAGATGGTAGGGTCACAATTATGATGCCTCACCCAGAGCGAGTTTATCGTACCGTACAAAATTCCTGGGCCCCTGAATCGTGGGGAGAGGATGGACCTTGGTTGCGAATGTTTAGAAATGCACGTGTTTGGGTTGATTAAATTTATCTAGATAAAAAGCCGCAATGTGAATTGCGGCTTTTTTTATGGAGGACTTAATGTACAAAATCACATTTTTTGTACCAACGGATCATAAAGAAAAAGTCAAAAACGCCGTGTTTTCTGCTGGCGGTGGTCGTATTGGCAACTATGACCACTGCTGTTGGGAGGTGAAAGGCACGGGGCAATTCAAGCCGTTAGCTGGAGCAAATCCGTATCTTGGTAAGGTTGAATCGATTGAATCTGTCGAAGAATTCAGGGTCGAGCTGGTGTGCAATGAGAGCCTGATAGAGGATGTGGTGGCAGCCTTAATTGCGGCTCACCCCTATGAGGAGCCAGCTTACGATATTATTGCGTTAACTACGTTGTAGAAAATATTTATATGAAAAGAAGACAGTTTTTAGGTGCCTCCTCTGCGGTGTTGGCATTTGCCAGCGTAGGGGCTTGGTATTGGCCGCAACGCTGGGATTATATTGTGGTGCATCACAGCGCTGGGGATTTTGGGAACATTGAGTTTTTACAAAAAGTGCATAGGGAAAGGCAAGCAAAGGACCCTGTTGATGCAATCCCCTATCACTACATTATCGGCAATGGTAATGGCTTGGGGTTGGGGGAGGTCGATAGCGATTGGCGTGAAACCTTTAGTATCTGGGGGGCGCATGTGTCTCGCAATAACTCTGATCGAAACTTCAGAGGGTTGGGTATCTGCCTAATTGGTAATTACGAGAAACATGCTGTTCCAGATAAACAATATGCTGCTTTGGTGGATCTTACGCGCACGCTGATGCAAAAATACGGCATACCGGTTAATCATGTGACGGGCCACGGACTTACCGCAGGTGAGTCGACCAAATGTCCCGGCAAGAATTTCCCGATGGCGCAATTCTTAGCGGATATTGCTAGCACTGGCCTAGGATAGCTTGGAATTGTGGGTGTTGTATGTAGACAGTTGTTTAGGAGGTGGTTCATCGGACGTAGGTTGTTGTAACGGCAACCATTGCAGTAGCTTCTCTTTTAACTCGTCCGTTTTTACCGGTTTGCTCATATAATCATTCATGCCCGCTTCCATGCATTTTTCTCTGTCCTGAGACATTGCATTTGCGGTGACTGCAATGATCGGGGTTAAGCTTTTTGCGTGACTTAAGCTTCTTATATGTCGAGCTGCTTGAAACCCATCCATAATGGGCATTTGACAATCCATTAATACAATGTCTACAGGATTGTTGAGCAATGCCTCGATGCTCTCTTTTCCATTGTTTGCACAAAGCACGTTGAATCCGAATTTTGCTAATGTGGTTTTTAGGACTAATTGATTTACTTTGTTGTCTTCAACAACTAACGCGACTCTATTTTGTGCCAATTCATTGATGCTGTAATGGTTCTTTTGAATCGGTTTACTGCTTGCTTGGGTGTATTCAAACTGGCCAATAAAGCAGAATGTGGAGCCTCTTTTGGGCGTAGAGTCAAAGGTGAGCTCGGCATTCAGTAAGGATGCAATTTGTTTCGCGGTGGCAAGGCCGATACCCAGTCCGCCATACCCTCGATGGAAGCTGTTGTCTGCTTGCTGAAAGCGCTCGAATATTTCGGACTTTAAATTGGCTGGGATGCCGATGCCTGTATCTTGAACTTTGAAACTAATGTTCACCTGTTTGGTGGTTTTTTCTAAGGTGTGGAGGTCGACGATAAGTCGAACATATCCACTATCGGTAAATTTAATCGCATTATCGATCAGGCTAACCAATACCTGTATGACCTTTCTTTGATCTCCGAGAATTAACGATGGAACATCATCGTTTACGTCGATCATAAAGGCTAAGCCTTTTTCTAAACATTGAGAGGAAAAGTAGTTGTCGATAAAGGTGAGAGACTTTCTGATTTCGAAAGGTAGGTGGTCGATACTGCATTTATTAGAGGATATTTCGGTATAGCTCAGTACGCTATCAATAAGCAGCATCATGTGGTTCGCAGAGCGGTCGGCGCTTTGGATGAATGCTTCCTGCGCGTAGAGATCCTTTTCCCCTTTGATATGTTCAATGGAGCTGAGAATTCCGTTCATTGGGGTGCGTAATTCATGACTGATTGTCGCAAGAAAGGCGTCTTTTATTTCATGACTTTTAGTTAGGATATGGTTCGCTTGCTGCAACGTATTGTTGGCGGCTTTCTCTGTTTGGATTTTTTCGCGTTGCATCTGGTGGAAGCGGTCAGCCAGCGTCCAAGATAAAATGGCGACTTCAAAGGTTGAACCGATGATGAGTGCATTAGTGGTAAATACGGTGGCAGGCAGGACTCCGGCAGTAATGCCGATATACAGTAATGCGCCACCTAAAAAACTAAACCAAGCAAGTAAGAAAAGGCGTGCAGTTCGATGCCCTTTAATGGCGAGGTGGCAGCCAATGCCGAGGCCAAATAAGGCCATAATCATGGCTAATATGAGTAGGAATTGTAGGGCTGTGCTGAAAGAGGTCGTGAGAGCGAGTAATAATCCTCCTCCCGTCAGGCCCATTAGTCCCATGAGAAGCGTGTGGCTTCTTGGGGTGTTGTCTTTTGTGTTGAGTATTTTGGCAACAAAGCCTGTGGCAAAGAACTCTAAGCTAACCAAGCTATATAAGGTGGCATCGTTATTTAACCAGGGCATGTTAGGCCAGAGGTATTCCGCAGAAAAGCCGGTAATGGTCGCCTGCAATAACGCATGTGATGCAATGTACCCAATGTAAAAGAAGTAGCTGAGATCTCGTACCGAAGTAAAGATGCAGAGGTTATAGATAAACATCAGCAGCATGATGCCGAAGAAAATCCCCATCATCAGTAGGTGTTGGCGTTTGTTTTGTTCAAAATGGACCTTGTCCCACAGGATGAGGGGAACCCGGGAGCTTCCCTCAGATTGGACGCGAATATATAACGTAGCCGCTTCTCCTGCGGGGATGGTAATGGGGAAAAGGTAGTTATTGTCATGGATAGGGCGAGTTGAGAATAGTCTGTCATCTCCAGCCCTCATCACCGATGTGTCGTTATTGGATGGAATCACGTATACATCGATTGCATCCAGTGGCGGGTAAGGTATCTCTAGAATTCGCTGCGCACTTTGTGGTGAGTTGTTGCTTAATTTTTGGATAAACCAAAATGCAGATGTTGTGATGCCTTTATTAAATGTGCCTTCGGATTGAGTAAACTCCCCGTAATACTCCCCTTTTATCAAGTTATTGAGGCTATAGAGTGCTTGTGCGTCTTCTATATATGGGGTATTCCCATTTAGATCTAATTGGGTTGATATGGAGGAGATATCAATGGTTTTGGGGAGGGGAGGGGTGTAAGCGTATGCCAAAGAGGTGAACAGGGTCAGTGTCAGCAATAAAATGGAGTAGCTAAACGAAGAGAGCCTTTTGATCAATGCATCACCCTTTATATATTCTTATTGTTAGACGACAAGCCAAAGTGTAGCAGTCGAGCAGGGGGGGAGGTGATAAAATGTTGGTTGAAAAGTGTACTGGTTCTGTGTCTAAATGTTACCTGGTTTGCAAAAATGGCATTATTGAGGGGGGTGCCTACTCTTTCGGTTTTTTCCAGGAAGTTTTGATCTCTTCGATGTGCACTTCGAAGTCACCACTCTTCCTATCGTCAAAGTAACGTTTGAGCGTTCTACCTATCGTTGGGAAAGCGAGTTCTCCCCAGGGGATTTCTGATTCTGCAAATAGCTGTGTTTCTAAGCTTTCCTGGCCAGGTCCAAACTTGCCATCGATCACCGTGCCGCGATAGAACATATAGACCTGATTAATATGTGGGAGATCGTATAAGGTATAGAGCCCAGCGATGTCTATCTTAGCTTCTGCCTCTTCCCAGGTCTCTCTTTCGGCAGCTTCTTGCGTTGTCTCTCCATTCTCCATGAATCCGGCAGGCAGAGTCCAAAACCCATAGCGAGGTTCTATCGCACGTCGGCAGAGGAGTACTTTGTCTTCATATACGGGGAGTGTGCCAGCGATTATCCGAGGGTTTTGGTAATGAATAGTGTTACAGCTATCGCAGACATGCCGCTCCCTGTTGTCTCCCTCTGGGATTAACATTGTGATCTTGCCGCCGCAACTGCTACAGAACTTCATGGTCACCTACGTTTTCAGGGGGAGTGTTTAGGGCGTAATGCGTAGCAAGTATAAAGGGTAACGGGGGGGATGTCGTTAGGCGGGATACGAATAGCGGCTAAGTTTGTACTTACCCGCTAATTGTAGGTTTGAGCTTACGCGCGACGAAAGGGCAGTACTTTAGCTTCTTGCGCTTGTGCTGAGGTGGTATCTTCTCTGTACCCAGTGTTGTGCTCAGAAAGGCCCGAGGCTTCATTCAATGCGTAACGCAAGTTATCAAAAGAGTCATGCATCATTCCAGAGAGAGAGATACATGCGGCCATAGGGCTTTTTGATTTACGACGTTCCATGTCTATGCGAAATTGGAGTCCGCGTAGTTTCCTGCGATAGTCGCTAGGTGCTTCACTAATAAGTTGCTCACACCATTGAATGCGTAGCTTCTCTAGTTTATCTGGGTCGTCTTGAGCCAATCGTTGTAGCTCTTCAAAATCAAGTAAGTTCTTCATCTCTATGTCCTACGTTATTGGGCCAAGTGTATTCATGGGCCAAACATCAACTGCAAACACCGGGATAACCAGGGGGTTATCATCAAAGGGCCAAGGCAGAGACAGCGCTTGGAGGCAGTGAGTTAAAATATAAATTTGCATATTACAGAATCTATACTATCGGGTTTCAGGGTGCTGCGGAATATTGACCTTTTGGTGAAAACATGCGCAACATCTTGTTATTATGAGCTGCGTCTTTATAACTTGGTGATCTAGCCTTGTAAAACAGTTACTTAGCTCTGTAGTCAAAGCTGATAAGGCTATACGTGTCGTTTTGTAAGTGGATATATTCTTTTTTTATAAGTGGAAGAAACTGTTCGAAACGAAGGCATTTATTCGATCTTGTTGCTTTGTTAATCTGTTAGGAAACAGTACGTTGATCTAGGAATGTGCTGGTGTTGTGACGGTTTACAAAACAAGTCGCCTTAGGGGTGTAAAATGGCCAGATTTTCTGGTTGAAGCGGTAGGAGTAGTCATTTGATCAACAAAATACGAACAGGTTTAGCTGCTACGTTTGATTCTTCCATTGAGAAACCTGACAACGAGGCTGCGGTGTTAATTGCGATTACCGACGACCCTAGTGACCCTGCTATGGTGTTGACTCGACGGGCTTCTCATATGAATAGCCATGCGGGAGAGGTTGCGTTTCCTGGAGGGAAGGTGGATGCCACAGACCGAGACCTGGTGGTGACCGCGTTGCGGGAAAGCTTTGAGGAGATAGGGTTAGCTCAAAATAAGGTCGACGTTGTGGGAGCATTATCTGCATCTACTTCTAAATTTGGCTTGCAGGTTCGTCCAATTGTAGGGATTATCCCTGCTGATATTGAATTGGTCGGTAGCGAAGATGAGCTAGATAGCATCTTTCATGTGCCCTTGCGGTTCTTTTTTGAGAATGAGCCCGCGGTGGATTATGAAGTGCGTTTTAATGACGTTGATTATGTCGTGCCTTGTTATCGCTATGAGGGGTATGTGATTTGGGGGCTCACCGCGTATTTCATCGGTGATTTTTTGAATCAAGTGTTTGATTTAGATGTTGATCTGTCAATGACTCGGGGTCAATTCAAAAAGAAATCCTAGAGAGGAGTGAAAAATGATTTATCGATTGGGTGAGAAACGTGTTGAGTTGAGAGGTGATCAGCACTTTATTGCAGACAATGCGACGGTTATCGGGTCTGTCGTCCTGGAAAACGATACAAGCGTTTGGTTTAACGTTGTCATTCGTGGTGATAATGACCCCATCACGATTGGTGAGGGTACGAATATCCAAGATGGCACCGTGTTGCATACGGATGCGGGCGTGCCGATGAATATCGGTAAATATGTCACCGTTGGCCATCAAGTAATGCTGCATGGTTGTGAAATTGGTGATAACACGTTAATTGGTATCAATGCCGTAGTTCTGAATAACGCGAAGATAGGCAAAAACTGCATTATTGGTGCGAATTCACTTATCCCCGAGGGTAAAGTGATTCCAGATAACTCTCTGGTTATGGGGTCTCCCGGTAAGGTCGTAAAGCAGATAAGTGAAAGTCATGCGCAGATAATTAAGATGAGCGCACTGCACTATGTGGAAAACGGCAAGCGTTATCAGCGTGATTTAGCCATTGATGATCAACAGTCTTAAATAGACGACAGTAGTAGGTAGTCTCTGTGGTAAATAAAATGAAAGGCGATATCGTAATATCTCCCTGTTGTGGAGTATGTGCGTTAGATGATGATGACGTATGCATTGGATGTTTACGCTCCGGAGTGGAGATCACTCAATGGGGAAGAGAGGATGCGGACGGTAAGCGGGCAATCCTCCGCAAGGTAGAAGAACGATTTAAACTGCAGCAACAAAAGTAATCAATGATAAGTGGGGGCTAACCAGTGATTTCTATTGGTACACCAATGAGTGAGGGTGCGACACGGGTATTGTTGTGTGGCGCGGGAGAGTTAGGTAAAGAAGTTGCGATTGAACTGCAGCGTTTAGGTGTTGAGGTTATTGCGGTGGATCGATATGCCAACGCACCTGCTATGCAGGTTGCTCATCGCAGTCATGTGATATCAATGTTGGATGGAGATGCTCTGCGATGGGTGATTGATGTTGAGAAGCCACATTATATTGTCCCCGAAATTGAAGCGATAGCGACAGATACACTGGTTGAGCTTGAATCGGAAGGGTATACCGTTGTTCCTACTGCAAAAGCAGCCCAGCTAACCATGAATAGGGAAGGGATACGTCGACTTGCTGCTGAAGAGTTGGGTGTGTCGACATCTCCATATCAGTTTGCCGATACCAAAGAATCTTTCTTGTTGGCGGTCGCAGAAATTGGCATGCCTTGTGTCGTTAAGCCGATTATGAGTTCTTCCGGAAAAGGGCAGAGCACTATTCGTGGTCAGCAAGAGGTTGAAGCCGCCTGGGAATATGCCCAAGAGGGTGGTAGAGCGGGGGCTGGTCGGGTCATCGTGGAAGGTTTTGTTGATTTTGATTATGAGATAACCCTATTAACTGTGCGTCATGTTGATGGTACGTCATTTTGTGAGCCGATTGGGCATCGACAGCAAGACGGGGATTATCGCGAGTCTTGGCAGCCTCAAGCGATGAGCGTCCAAGCGAGAGCAGAAGCTCAGCGTGTAGCTCAACGTGTTACTGAAGCGTTGGGTGGGCGAGGTATTTTTGGCGTAGAGCTGTTCATTAAAGGTGATGAGGTTATCTTTAGTGAGGTGTCACCTCGACCACATGATACGGGGCTTGTGACTCTTGTGTCTCAAGATTTATCTGAATTTGCGTTACACGCAAGAGCGATATTAGGATTGCCCATTCCGTCCATTCGACAGTTTGGCCCTGCGGCATCCGCTGTGATTCTTGCAGAGGGGAACTCGAGTAGCATTACTTATCCATGTCTAGAGCAAGCACTTGCTCAACCGGATACCCAGCTTAGATTGTTTGGTAAGCCGGAGGTGAGCGGGGTAAGAAGAATGGGGGTGGTATTAGCGCTGGGTGATGATATTGATGAGGCGGTTAGCAAAGCGAAAGCCGCCGCAGCAGTTGTTACTCCAGAGTTATTGTAGGTCGTTGTTTAACGGTGTGTGGCCGCGCGATTAGAGGTCGTTGCTTTTCTGAAAAAGGATCTTCCGGTGAATAAATATCCATTACTGATGTGTTTCTTATTGAGTGTAGTTGGCTTGAATTGCCAAGCGCTTGCGAGTACTGAACGTACGGTTGAGATTATTCCGTTTGACCCTGAGGAGCAGCGAGATGATCTCGGTAAACTCCGTGTTGAGCGTAATCAGCTCTATGTTCGTTTTACCGGTGCTGGTGGAGTGTACATCGCAACCAAGGATCTTGCGCTATTGGGGGACCCCTATTTCACTAATTCAAGCCTCGGTACATTGGTTACCCTTAGGGACCTTAGGGCAGATGAAGCGCTTCTGGATAAGTGGTTGCCGAGTCTTGATCATGTGGCTGGGGTTATAGTGGGCCATGGTCACTATGATCATCTGGCAGATGTGCCCAGTGTAATGGCAAGGTTGCCTAGCTCGGTTAAATTAGTTGCCAGTAAAACCAGTAACCATTTACTGGCATCTGCGGTGAGTGCGGATCGCCGGATTGACGCTAATGGATATATGGCATCGGCATCGTTGCATGGTGAGTGGATTGCCCTTCACCCCCGCATACGAGTACTGCCCATTCAATCGGAGCACTCACCTCATATCGCAGATATAGTGTTCGCGAGTGACGTTGTAAATGAAGATTTAGCAGCGTTACCGGGGGATGTGGCAGATTGGCATAGCGGCACCACGCTATCGTATGTGATCGATATTTTGGATGAGGATAAGCGCGATGTGCTGTTTCGAATATTCTATCAATCGTCGGCGAGTAGCTTTCCGCTAGGTGTGCCTCCGCAGTGGGTGCTGGAGGATGGTGTGGGAATTGATTTGGCTGTTCTCTGTGCTGCGAACTATTCCAAGGTAAGTCAGTATCCAGAGGGGCTATTAACAAAAATCAAGCCTCGCAATGTGATGTTGATTCATTGGGAGAAATTTTGGGATGCTTACCTGCCGGGCCGTGGTGTCGAACTGCCTGGCGTGGATCTTGATGTATTGGGCTCCTTAGTGATGCAAAACCTACCCGAAAAATCCTCTTTATTTGTACCACAGCGTGGTGCATCTATTATCCTGGCTAAATGACCTAGCCATTACCGAAAGTCCGCGGGTCCCCTATTTGGTAGATATTTTCCGTTGTGTATTTTTAATACCATTTGCTTATCCACAATGGAAATACATGGGGTGAGTAATGGTTTTGAAAAACAGGGTAGTGGCGTTATTGGTGTTATGTGGAGGGCTGTCGGTCCTTAGTGGTTGTGAGTATATTGATGATATCCCTGTGGGTGCTCGATATATTGCAAAGAATATTTGTAGTGGCATTTTTGTCTCGGGTTACGATGAGACGCTGCTTGTTGATGATTATGTTACGTCGATCGTCCCTCCGTTAAAACCCATATGGAATATCTCCATTGATCGTGATGAGGGTGTCGTTACGGTCTCGGATAAGATTTTTAACAAAACATATGAAGCAGTCTCTGTGTATCGTGAGGGGCTTGGTTGTGTTAATCAACGAAATGAATCGATAGAAACGTTACGTGGACAGGGGGATATCCAGTTGCTCACTTACGAGCTGCCGACGGGTGTGTCATGGCCTTATGGTGATGGTGGAGTTGATGATTCATTGCAGCCCGAGGCATCGTTACGTGCGTTGTCTCGTGTTATCGATGAAGAGTTCATTAATCCTGTAGGCACGGTGAAGCATACAACCGGAGTCGTGGTGGTGAAAGGGGGGAGGTTGATTGCAGAGCAATATGCTGGTGGGATATCGGAGAATTCACCCGTGAAAGGTTTTTCTATGTCAAAGAGTGTGGTGAATGCGCTGGCAGGCATATTGTACGATCAAGGTGAGTTGGACTTGGATGCATCGCTGGAAATTGATGAATGGCAGGGTACTGAGAGTGAGGGCATTACTTTTCGCCACCTTGCTCAAATGAGTAGTGGTATTCGTTATCTAGAACGTGCAATTGGTGATGACAATGACCAAGGGCGCTTGTTGTATGGTGAGTTGATGCCATTTGATTTCATGTTGACTAAGCCTCAGGCGGAGGTTCCTGGTGAAGTGTATAACTATTCCAGTGGCGATAGCTTGCTGGCGGCTCATAGCCTTCAGCGTAAAGTTGGTGATGCAGAGTCAATGTATCGGTTTTATCAGCAGGCGCTATTTCATAACATTGACATAACCACCGCATTGATCGAGCACTCTGGTGACGGGTTTGCTATTGCTCCGGAATCGCTCATGTTGTCGCTGAGGGATTGGGCGCGCCTAGGGCTTCTTTATCAAAATAATGGGCGCTGGGGAGATAAGCAGGTGCTCTCGGAACAATGGATGGACTATAGCTTATCCGAAGGCGCGACCAATCCATCTTATGGCGCTTTCTTGTGGTTGAATACCGGACAATGGTTTTTTAACGATTTACCGGAAGATACCATTGCTTTTGTCGGTGCATTGGAGAGATATGTGGTAATCATCCCGTCACTGGAGTTAATTGTAGTGCGAGTGGGTTTTTCCCATGATAGGGATGAAGTCGATATTAATGCCTTTGTGAAAGATATATTGGTAGCGTTAGAGGGGGATGGCGCTTAGTTTTTGACCTTGCTTTCTGCCAGTAGATGGGAATTTTCTTATTATACGACGTTGGCTAGGGTAGATTCTAAAAATGTTATCTATAATAATGACCTATAACGGGGGGCTATCTGTAGCGAACAGTAGCAAAGCAAAAAAGCACATATTTTTATGAATGGAACAGGACATGCTCAAGCTGGAATTTAAAGACCGTCGTCAACCAGGCGTTTGGTTGGTTGAGTCGGTGTTTGCCATTGGATCGGGAGCACGAAATCATCTTGTCATAGATGAAAGCGCCATTGATGAAAACCATGCAGAGATTCGGTTGGTTGATGGCCAGCTATATCTGCATGACCTGGGTAGCTTCAAGGGCACCTTTGTGGGTGGGCAAAAGGTCACTGATAATTTTCAGTTACGTTCAGGTGATGTTATTTCTTTGGGTGGGGTGGAGCTAGAGATTAGTGACCCCAAAACACGCCCAGCGGCACCTACTGGTGCAGGCAAGGCCAAGTCAGATTGGTCGCTTATGGGGATTGGTGGTGCGATAAAAGGTCGAACTATCATGATTCACGGATCAATGACGTTTGGACGTTCATCTAAGTGTGACATTATTGTTGAAGGTGAATATATGTCGCGTCGACATGCTGAGCTTTCCTTGAAGGGTGGGGGGTTGAGGATCGTTGATTTAGGGTCTTCGAACGGTACTTGCGTTAACAACAAGAAAATTAGTGAGCACCAGTTAAAGCCCGGCGATAAGATTAGCTTTGATAAAACCGTGTTTTTGGTGGCGGGCCCAGTGGGTGGTAGTGCAGCCGACTTTCTTGATGACGAGGAAGAGGCAACAATGTTTAGAGCGGTAGCCCCAATGCCTAAGGCTCCGCCTCCACGGTCTGTGGAGCCTGCGCCTATGGCGTCCCAGAATATTGAGGAGCACGTTAGCGCGGCGTCAGGTACGTCAAGTGCTGGCCGTGGTGCGATGATTGTTGTTGGGGTCGTGGTGGTGGCTATTGTCGCCGCAGTCGCAGGGTTTATGGCTGTTGTGGGCGGCTAAAGCCCCGTTAGCGGTTGGTTATCGTCGCTCAATGCGAGCGATTTTAATGACGTTGTCTGTGATCCTCTTAGTTTCTATGTGGTAGTTGCTAAGTTTGATGCAAACATTGTTCTCGGGGATCGATTCTAGATGCTCGGTGATCACACCGCTTAGCGTTTTGGGGCCTTTGGTTGGCAGGTCCCAGTTGAGAGCCTTGTTGATTTCCCGGATTGTTGCTGCGCCATCAATGTAATAAGAGCCATCGCTTTGCGGTGTGATATCTCTATTTGCGGCAGCCATATCTGTGGTGAACTCGCCCACAATTTCTTCCAGTATGTCTTCGATTGTTGCTATTCCTTGTACATCACCGTATTCGTCGACTACAAAACCCAAACGTCGTTTAGCTTTTTGGAAATTTACGAGTTGAGTATGAAGCGGGGTGCCCTCAGGAACAAAATAGGGCTCAATTGCTTGCTGTAAAATGGCTGCTTTATTGAGATTCTCTTCGAGTAAGAGCCGAGAAACTTTACGTAAGTGAAGTATGCCAACGGGGTTGTTCAGATCAGTCTTAAATACAGGGAGCCGCGTATGTTGGGAGGCGACCAATAGCTTAATGATATCGACAATATCGTCATCGAGGTCTATTCCTAGCACCTCGTGTTTAGGCACCATGATGTCATTTACGGTCACTTCTTCTAGGTCAAGTACACCTAATAACATGCCTTTATGACGTCCGGGAATTAATTCTCCAGCCTCATTAACAACGGTCCGTAACTCTTCACGACTAAGGTGGTCCGTTGCCGTATGCTTCGCGTTAACACCTGCTAGCTTCAGAAGTCCGTTGCTAATAACATTAACAACCCATACGGCAGGATAGATGAGGGTGAGTAGTGGTTTTAATACGTATGATGCTGGAAATGCGATACGTTCAGGTTTTAACGCAGCGAGTGTCTTGGGGGTGACTTCAGCAAACACGAGAATGACCAGTGTAAGCAAGCCAGTGGCTAGTGCTATGCCGCTATCTCCCCAAAGTCGAATAGCAATGACAGTCGCAATCGATGAGGCCAAAATGTTGACAAAATTATTGCCAATGAGGATGACGCCGATCAATTTATCCGGTTGGGAAAGTAAGCGTTGCACTCGGAGTGCGTTCTTATCATTAGCTTTTGCCAAATGGCGCAAACGATAACGATTTAGCGACATCATGCTGGTTTCTGAGCTGGAAAAAAACGCAGAGCAGATAATAAGGGATGTTAATATTCCCCCTAAGAGGGAAAGAGGTATATCGTCCAAAAAAGTAAACCTTGAGTGACCAGTTAAGGGCTCGTTTTAAGGGGTTATGACGGTGGTGTCAAGTAAAAAATAGCCCACTGGAGAAAGGATGCAAGTTACCTAGGACGTTAGGATTCTTTCCATGACAAACTTACTGCCAAAAAAGCCCAGAAGAAGCAGAGAAAAGCCTGTCAGTGTCCATTTGACTGCGACCATTCCTCGCCATCCCCATTGATATTTGCCGACGATCAAGAGTGCAAATACGCTCCAGGAGGCAAGTGTAAAAATGGTCTTGTGGACAAGGTGTTGTGCAAAAATATCGTCGACATACATAAATCCGGTAAAAATTGCGGCAGTCAGCAATAGCAGACCGGTAGATATTAGATCGAAGAGTGAGTTTTCCATTGATTGAAGCGGTGGCATCAGGTGAAGAATATCGTGAATATGACGATGCTTAAGCTGGTAATTTTGAATCCATACAAATATAGCTTGGCACAGGGCTAGTGCGATAATGCTGTAAGCGATGATAGAAAACAGTATGTGAGCAGCCATACCTTTGCTCAAATCTGATATTGGGGGCGTGGTGTCGGTAAAAATCAAACTGAGGATGACAAGCAATGCTGCAAGAGGGTAGGCCGGTGCGAGTAGGGCCTCAACATCTCTGAATAGTGTGTTGCTGGTGCCGATAGCAATGACGGTCCAGGCGATAAGAGACATTGATGTAATGATGCCTAATTGTAACCCTGAGTGGGTGAATAGCGTGAGATATACGCTGATACCGTGAAGTATTACCCCTGAAAAGCCGGCTATTTTGGCAGCTCTGCTATTGAGTTCGCCGCTTCTTATTCCTGTCACGAGTATATAGGTCGCAATGGCGTAACAAATTGCTGCCAAAGCACCAATGCTGGTTGTTGCTAATGTCATTTGAAGCTCAAGTGGCTGCTGAAGCAGCGGGATTGATGTTAAAATACCCAAATTTCTATGGGGAATCGACTTTACGCTGGAAGGAATCTACCTAAACAGCTTGGTTTTATCTTGTTTTTCTAAGTGTCTCACAAGGCATTCAAAATTAGAACATGGAATCGCATATCGGTTGTGGTTATACTTGTCCGTCGATTAGATTATAGGTTGGAAAAACTGACCTGTAGAAAAATAGAGTGGTGTGCAGTCTTAATGAAAAGACTGGCGCTAAGTTCAGCGGAAATTGGATAAATCCTATGTTTGAGAATTTAACGGAACGCCTGTCTGGTTCGTTGCGAAATATCAGCGGTAAAGGGCGACTTACTGAAGAGAACATCAAAGACACGCTGCGCGAAGTGCGAATGGCTTTGCTTGAGGCTGATGTTGCTCTTCCTGTCGTTAAAGAATTTGTTGCTCAAATAAAGGAAAAGGCATTAGGTCAAGATGTCATGAAGAGCTTGGATCCAGGCCAAGCCTTTGTGAAAGTGGTTAATGATGAGCTCATCCATGTGATGGGGGATGCCAATGACGAGCTGAATTTGGCCGCACAGCCTCCGGCAGTGATTCTTATGGCAGGTTTGCAAGGTGCGGGTAAAACCACAACCGTTGCGAAACTGTCGAAGTGGTTGTCTGAGCGACAAAAGAAAAGTGTGATGGTTGCCAGTGCCGATGTATATCGTCCTGCGGCAATCAAGCAGTTGGAAACCTTAGCTGGCGAAGTGGGGGCTAGTTTTTTCCCGAGTTCGAGTGATCAAAAGCCTATTGATATCGCAACTGCGGCAATCAATGAGGCGAAGAAGCAGTTTAAGGATGTTGTTATCATCGATACCGCAGGCCGTCTTGCGATAGATGATGAGATGATGGGTGAGATCAAAGCGCTGCATAGTGCGATTAACCCAATTGAGACCTTGTTTGTCGTTGATGCAATGACAGGGCAAGATGCGGCAAATACTGCAAAGGCCTTTAATGAGGCGTTACCGCTCACGGGTGTGGTATTGACCAAGGCTGATGGCGATGCGCGCGGTGGTGCGGCGTTGTCGGTTAGGTCTATTACAGGCAAGCCAATTAAATTTATCGGTATTGGCGAAAAAACCGATGCCCTTGAGCCGTTCCATCCCGACCGTATAGCGTCGCGGATATTGGGTATGGGTGATGTCCTAACCCTGGTTGAAGAAGCTGAGCGAAAGCTCGACAAGAAAAAAGCAGACAAGCTTGCAAAGAAGCTGACTCGAGGTAAGGGCTTTGACCTCAATGACTTGTTGGATCAATTCCAGCAGATGCAGAATATGGGGGGCATGGCAGGTTTGATGGACAAGCTTCCTGGAATGGGTGGGATGGCTGAGGCGGCACAAAGCCAAGTCAATGATGGGGCCCTCAAACAAATGGAGGCGATTATTCACTCGATGACGCCTAAAGAGCGTTCATTCCCTGATGTGATTAATGGCTCCCGTAAAAAGCGTATTGCTTCCGGGTCGGGTACTCAAATTCAGGATGTGAATCGCTTGCTAAAACAGCATAAGCAAATGCAAAAAATGATGAAAAAGCTGACCAAAAAGGGCGGCATGAAGGGCATGATGCGTGGTATGAAGGGGATGATGGGCGGCGGTGGAATGCCTGGTGGTCCAGGTGGTATGCCACCATTTAAGATGTAATTGGTGTGCTAATCTAAATAAATCGCCAAAAGGCTTTAATTAACTTAAATTTTCTCGTACAATTCAGCGCCTTCTCAGGTGGACTCTGTAAATGATCTATTTGAGAAAGAGAGATTTCTAGAAGCAGGCCATCAAAATCGGTCAATAAATGACTAGTTTTGATGGCCTGCTTTGCGCTTCATGCATTGCTTGCATAAAGCGTGAACTTGTTGTTTAGCTTATTGATAGTTAAAAGGTTATTTTGATATGGTAACAATTCGTCTTGCACGTGGTGGCTCTAAGAAGCGCCCTTTCTATCATGTTGTTGTCGCTGACTCTCGTCGTGCCCGTGATGGCCGTTATATCGAGCGTTTAGGCTACTTCAACCCTGTTGCTCGTGGCAACGAAGATAGCTTGAAGTTAGAGCAAGAACGCATTCAACACTGGATTAACAAAGGCGCACAGCCTAGTGACCGTGTTAAATCGTTGATTAAGCAGGCAGCGAAAGCAGCAGCTTAATATAGTAAGGGGCGTGTCTGCGCTCCTGTAGGTGGTTAATGTGTCTGATTGGTTAGTGGTTGGGAAGTTTACCTCGGCTTACGGTATTAAAGGTTGGGTAAAGCTTCACTCTTTCACGGAGCCAATGGGCAATATAGCCAGTTACCAACCCTTGTATCTTAAAAAGCAAGGGCAATGGCAAGTGTTGGATATTGAAAAAATCCAGCAGCATGGCAAGGGCCTTATTGCGAAAGTGAAAGGCTGTGATAATCGAGATCAAACACCGGCTTATACCGGGTGTGAACTTGGAATGTTGAAGTCACAATTGCCAAACCTTGAGGGAGAAGACTATTACTGGTCTGATCTGGCGGGGTTAACAGTTAAAGATCAACAAGGGCAGAATTTTGGTGTTGTTGATCATCTTGTAGAAACTGGTGCAAATGATGTTTTAGTGGTGAAGGCCACAAAAGACAGCATTGATGATCAGGAGCGCTTAATCCCTTATCTATACGGTGATGTGGTATTAAGTGTGAGTCTTCAAGAGCAAGAAATTACCGTCGACTGGGATGCGGATTTTTAGCGGCTCTATATTAGGCTTCTTAACGTTTGCTATAACAGTTGGGTGACATATGAAATTCGGGATAGTAACCCTTTTCCCTGAAATGTTCTCTGCGGTGACCGATTACGGTGTAACGGGGAGGGCGGTAAAGTCTGGGCTAATGCAGCTTGATTGCATAAACCCTCGGGATTTTACTCAGGACGTTCATCGTACGGTAGATGATAGGCCTTATGGTGGTGGACCTGGCATGTTGATGATTCCAGGGCCGCTGATTGAGGCAATCAATAGCGCAAAGGCAACGTGCCTGGCGGCTTGTGATAAAGAGAGTGCTGTTAAGGTGGTGTATTTATCACCTCAAGGTAAGACTTTTGATCAGCAAGCTGCGAAGCGATTTGCCAATGAAGATGCGTTAGTCCTGGTGGCGGGGCGCTATGAAGGCATTGATGAGCGAGTAATACAATCGGTTGTCGATGAAGAGTGGTCAATAGGGGATTATGTCCTCAGCGGCGGTGAATTGCCGGCAATGACCATGATAGATGCCATAACAAGATTACTTCCTGGTGTTTTAGGGCACCAGGATTCGGCAGAAGAAGATTCTTTTACCGACGGGTTGTTGGATTGTCCGCACTACACGAGGCCAGAGCGGTTTCGCGATAGTGGCGTTCCAAAAGTATTGTTGAGTGGTAATCACCAAGCCATTAAAGAATGGCGACTTAAACAGTCACTTGGTCGAACGTGGGAACGACGTCCCGAATTGCTTGAGTCTAAAGACTTAGATAACAAGCAGCAGGCATTATTGGATGCCTACAAGAAAGAGGCACTGTTAAAGCGCTAGTATTTAGCAGTAAGAGAACAATTGCAGATTAGTGGTGGTAGTTACCATCAATTGATAAATATCAGGTGAGTCAGGAGCTAACCATGAGTGGTAGAAATAAGATCATCCAGCAGATTGAAGCTGAACAGTTAAAGCAAGATTTGCCTAAGTTCGCTCCGGGCGACACCGTAGTAATTCAGGTAAAAGTACAGGAAGGCACTCGCACCCGTCTTCAGGCATATGAAGGTGTTGTTATTGCACTGCGTAACCGCGGTGTTAACTCTGCCGTTACCGTTCGTAAAATCTCAAACGGTATTGGTGTTGAGCGTGTATTCCAGCTTCACAGTAAGTCTATCGAAAGTATTGAAGTTAAGCGTAAAGGCGATGTGCGTCGAGCTAAGCTCTATTACCTTCGTGGTCGAACTGGTAAGGCTGCTCGTATTAAAGAGAAGCTTGTTCGTAAAGCATAATCACTGGGTGCTCTGATGCGCCTGTCTGATTAAAAGAAAAGCGGCCCTGCTAAGCATGGCCGCTTTTTTTGTTTTTGGTGTTATGGCAATTTTCAAAAAGGTTGCATTTATGACAGATTCAGGAGATGTCCTTGGCATGGATTCTGCGCTTGTTGATGCGTATTTGGATGCCTGCTGGATGGAAAAAGGGCTGAGCCAAAATACTCTTGCTGCTTATCGTCGGGATTTGTTAAGTGTGTGCCGGTGGTTATTTGTGCGCCCTGAAAAAGTTGGATTGTTGGCGGGGACGCAGGCTCTGCTAGAGGAATACCTAGGAGAGAGGGAGGGGAAGTTTGATCGGCGCTCAACCGCGAGAACGATATCCGTGCTGCGAGGGTTTTACCTCTATCAAATACGTGTGGAGGCCATGACCGAAGACCCGATGGCCAATATCGATCTGCCCAAGTTAGGACGGTCTTTGCCCAAGGTGCTTACTGAAGCTGATGTGGAGGCGCTACTTGAGGCTCCAGATATTGATCTACCTATAGGTCTTCGAGATAGGGCAATGTTGGAATTGCTTTATGCGTGTGGGTTAAGGGTTACAGAGCTTGTCACTTTGGAAACTCATCAGATTAATCTGCGACAAGGCGTTGTTCGGCTAATTGGTAAAGGTAATAAGGAGCGCTTAGTTCCCATGGGTGAGGAAGCCTTAAGTTGGATCGAGCGGTATTACAAAGAAGCCAGGGCGGAGCTTATACCTAATGTTAACTCGCAAATACTGTTTCCTAGTCTGAGAGGGAGGGTGATGACTCGCCAGACTTTCTGGCATAGGATTAAGCGTTACGTGATCGAGGCTGGGGTAGCGTCGGCGGTCTCACCTCATACGCTACGGCATGCATTTGCGACGCATTTGTTGAATCACGGCGCAGATCTGCGGGTGGTGCAATTATTGTTGGGGCATAGTGATTTATCTACCACGCAAATATATACCTATGTGGCGCAACATCGATTAAAAGAAATACATGCTCAGCATCATCCTAGAGGTTAATTCTTCCAATAGGTAAATATAGCGCTGAATTTGTGGAACTGGGCTAGGCTTTGGTGTTCCAAGCTTGTTAGTATGACGCGTTATCTGTTTTTATATCTGGAGAAGATTGATGAGATTAGCTGTTTTTGTCCGAACATCGTTAATAGCACTTATTGCTGGGGTACTGAGTGGCCAAGCAATAGCGGGTGACGCTGAGGTAATCAAAGCTCAGTTCAAAAAGAGTTTGCCACAACTTAATGTGGTCGCGATTGAACCTACTGTGGCGCCAGGCATTTATGCTATCTTCTTAGGTTCCGGTGAAGAAATGATGGTCAGTGCTGATGGTAAGTTTATTTTTAGCGGTGACTTGCTGGCAGTACAGGAGCGAGGGGTGCTGAATATCAGTGAAGCGTCCCGTGGTAAGAAGCGTGTTAAGGCGCTATCTACGCTAAAAGATGAGCATCTAATAGTGTATAAAGCCGTAGGGGAAGAGAGGGGTGAGGTTATTGCGTTTACGGACACTAGTTGCGGTTACTGCCAGAAGTTTCATGCAGAAATACCCAAATTAAATCAGTTAGGCATCACCGTTAAGTATGCTGCATGGCCAAGGTATGGTTTACAATCAAAAGCAGGAAAGGTCTTAGCTGATGTCTGGTGTTCTCAAGATCGTGCAAAAGCGATGGATATGGCTAAGACTCGCCGAGATGTTGGAGAAACCGTCGCTGCTTGTGACCCTACGGCGATTATTACAGACCAAATTGATCTAGGGCGAAAAGTGGGTGTTAAAGGCACGCCGGCGTTATTTACGTTGGATGGACGGCAGGTGGGTGGTTACCGAAGCGCTGCAGATTTGGCGAAAGAGTTCGGTATCTAGTGACTACCTAAGCTGTAGTATTTTGCTTTTTCGAATATAGGAAGCCGCAAAGTCATGCTTTGCGGCTTTTTTGTGCCTCTATTTTGGGATTAAATCCCTATCAGATTAGTCTTTTATCGGGGCTAAACGTATAATATTGCACTTCTCGGCAGTAGACCTAGCCAGAGCCAATGCTTATCATCGTTGGCATAAGTATTGAAGTACGTAATAACTCTAAGAATGAGCAAACACTGAGGTGGTATTTTGAAACCAGTCAATGTAGGAATTGTGGGGCTGGGTACCGTAGGTAGCGGTACTTTTAATGTATTAACGCGTAATGCAGAAGATATTACGCGTCGAGCGGGGCGTGAGATCCAAGTGACTCATGTTGGGGCTCGAAGAGATAACCCAGCAGCCGATACATCTGCGATAAAAGTATCTCGAGACGTTGCAGACGTTATCGCGGATGCTGATGTGGATGTTGTGGTTGAATTGATTGGCGGAACTACCTTGGCGAAAGAGCTTGTGTTGGGCGCGATCGCCAACGGCAAGCATGTTGTCACAGCAAATAAGGCATTGATTGCTGTGCATGGGGACGAAATATTCACCGCTGCGCAGAAGAAAGGGGTTAACGTAGCCTTTGAAGCCGCCGTTGCGGGTGGTATTCCTATAATTAAGGCTATTCGTGAAGGATTGTCTGCCAACAGAATTGAATGGGTTGCTGGTATCATCAATGGCACTGGCAACTTTATCCTTACAGAGATGAAGGATAAGGGGCGAGATTTTAATGACGTACTGGCCGAAGCTCAGGCCTTGGGTTATGCAGAAGCAGATCCGACGTTTGATGTTGAAGGTATTGATGCGGCACATAAACTCACCATCTTGGCATCCATCGCTTTTGGTATTCCGCTACAATTTGATAAGGCGTACACCGAAGGTATCAGTAAAGTGACGCCAGAAGATGTGCGTTACGCTGAAGAGTTAGGCTACCGTATTAAGCACCTCGGTATTACCCGGCAGACTGATGCTGGAGTTGAATTGCGAGTACATCCGACACTCGTTCATGAGAGCCGCTTGATTGCCAATGTTAATGGTGTAATGAATGCGGTGATGGCGATGTCTGATGCTGTTGGGCCAACCCTTTATTACGGTCCTGGCGCCGGCGCTGAACCTACCGCGTCATCGGTTGTGGCTGATATCGTGGATGTGGCTAGAGCGTTAACTACGGACCCTGATAACCGAGTGCCTCATTTGGCATTTTGTGCTGACCAACTATCCGATACACCTATCTTACCGATCGACCAAATTGAGACTGCCTACTACCTTCGGCTTACCGCGAAGGACACACCAGGGGTAATGGCAAAAATAGCAACAATATTGAGTGAATCTGAAATCAATATTGAATCTCTACTGCAAAAAGAAGCAGAAGTTGATGATGGCGAAGTGCCTATCATCATGATTACGCGTCAGGTGAAAGAATATCAAATGAATGCAGCTCTTAAGAAGCTTGAGTCGCAGGATGATGTTGTTGGGACGGTGACACGTATTCGCTTGGAACAACTTGACGGATAAGGGTATTAGCCCTTTTCGTTATACGACTTTTACAAATAGTGTTTGATGCCGATCTTATCGGCGATTTTTTTGGAAAATTATTATGTCTAACAGCTCTCGTTATACTGGCCTTATCGATAAGTACCGTGACCACCTTCCTGTTCACGATGACACCCGTATTATTAGTCTTGGTGAAGGTAATACACCACTTATTCGTTTAAGCAACGTACCTCGCATGATTGGCAAAGATGTCGATATTTATGTGAAGTATGAAGGGCTGAACCCAACGGGCTCTTTTAAAGACCGTGGTATGACAATGGCCGTGACCAAAGCGGTTGAAGAAGGCAGCAAGGCAATTATTTGTGCCTCTACCGGGAATACGTCAGCAGCAGCAGCGGCATACGCAGCACGTGCGGGTATTACCGCATTTGTTTTGATTCCCGAGGGCAAAATTGCCATGGGTAAACTTGCGCAAACGATGATGTATGGCGCGGTTATTCTACAGATCCGTGGAAACTTCGACGAAGGCATGCAGCTGGTAAAAGAAGTGGCGGCAGAGGCACCGGTAACCATTGTCAACTCGATAAACCCTTATCGTTTACAGGGTCAGAAGACGGCAGCATTTGAAATTGTTGAAGAGTTAGGCGCGGCGCCTGATTATCACTGCCTACCAGTGGGTAATGCTGGAAATATTACAGCACACTGGATGGGCTATTCTGAATCTCATAAAGACGGCGTATCAAATAATCTACCTAAAATGGTCGGTTATCAAGCGGCGGGAGCTGCACCCTTTATGCGCGGTAAGATGGTTGATGATCCTGAAACGATTGCTACTGCAATTCGTATCGGGCATCCACAGTCGTGGGATAAGGCATGGAACGTACAGAAAGAGTCAGGCGGTTGGTTTGATGAGTTGCAAGATTCGGAGATTCTTGAAGCGCAAAAATTGCTTGCTCAATCTGAAGGTGTTTTCTGTGAACCTGCGTCAGCGGCCTCTCTTGGTGGCGCAATTCGTGATGTGAAGAGTGGCAAGATACCTGAGGGCAGCAAAATAGTATGTACGCTTACGGGCAATGGTCTAAAAGACCCTGATACTGCAATTTCTCAATGTAGTAATGCTTCTATGAGCACTATTGATGCCACACTAGATGAAGTGAAAAAGTCGATTTTAGATAATTTATCTTAATTCGATAAAAAGCCCGGCCTGTGCTAATACGATGTTGTTTGCGCAGGCCGGGCTTTTTTGTGCGTTGCGTAGCTGTATCTAGCAGTGCTCCCTCCCACTCTTTTGGTCCAATAATACTTACCAATGAAAAAAGTTACCCGCCGTACTAGTCCTATAGATAATCAATTCTCCCCAGCCATACACCCAGCCATACAGCGAATTTACAGCGCTCGTGGAGTGTTGAGCGATAGCGATGCTGAGTTGGGTTTGGCTCGTCTTTTTCCCGCAAGTGCGTTGGCAGGCCTGGAGGCCGCGCTGGATCTTTTAGTGGTAGCTCTAGAGCAGCGCCAACGTATTTTGGTGGTGGGTGATTTTGATGCTGATGGTGCTACCAGTAGCGCGCTATCGGTTTTAGCATTGAAAGCGATGGGAGTTGCCCATGTTGAATATTTGGTGCCAAACCGTTTTGAATATGGGTATGGGTTAACGCCGGAAATTGTTGAGGTAGCATTGTCTCGGTCACCTGATTTATTGGTGACGGTTGATAATGGCATTTCCAGTATTGATGGGGTCGCGTTTGCTAAAAAAAATGGATTGAAGGTGTTGGTGACTGATCATCATCTCCCCGGCAGAGAGTTGCCGATCGCAGATGCGATCGTTAATCCCAACCAACCTGGTTGTGATTTCCCTAGCAAAAACCTGGCGGGGGTTGGTGTTATTTTCTATGTGATGACTGCTCTACGTACTCGATTGAGTGAGCTTGGTTGGTTTGAGGCTCAGGGTATTGTGCAACCTAATATGGCCGACTTTCTTGATATTGTTGCTTTGGGCACGGTAGCGGATGTTGTTCCACTGGATCAAAATAATCGAATTCTAGTTCACAATGGGTTGCGCCGTATGCGAGCAGGGCGTTGTCGGCCGGGGATTAAATCATTGGCAGAAGTAGCAAAGCGAAACCTGTCTAATGTAGTGGCGTCTGATATGGGGTTTGCGTTAGGGCCAAGGCTTAATGCCGCAGGACGATTGGATGATATGTCCCATGGAATTGAGTGTTTATTGGAGGATAACCCTGGTATCTCTCGTGAAATGGCCGTGGAGCTCGATGAGCTCAACGCAGAGAGGAGATCGATTGAAGGGGGAATGCAGCAAGAGGCGCTGTATGTGCTTAAGCAACTGCACTTGGATCGTGAAAGCATGCCCTATGGATTGTGTTTACACCAAAAAGATTGGCATCAGGGTGTTATTGGTATTTTGGCTTCAAGGATAAAAGATAAATATAATCGCCCAGTCATCGTGTTTGCTTCAGCGGGTAATGGAGAGCTTAAGGGTTCAGCTCGATCCATTGCCGGCTTCCATATTAGGGACGCGCTGGATGCGGTTGCCTCACGGTTGCCTCATGTTATTCATAAGTTCGGTGGCCATGCGATGGCTGCGGGTTTAAGCATAGCAGAAGAGCATTATGGTGAGTTTCAACAGGCATTTGATGAGGAGGCCCGCCGAGTTCTCAACGAGGAGAATCTCCGTGGGGAGATCTTAAGTGATGGTCCGCTGGTGTCTGAAGAGCTCGACTTGCCTTTTGCCCAGATACTCAGGGACGCAGGGCCTTGGGGGCAGGGGTTTCCTGAGCCAATCTTCGATAATGAACTTGAGTTGTTGGATCAGAGAATTGTGGGCGAAAAACACCTAAAGTTAGTGTTTGGGATTCCTGGTACTAATCGTGTTATTGACGGTATTGCCTTTAACATTGATCTGGCCGCTTGGCCTAATCGAGACGCCAAAAAAGTATGGTTAGCCTATCGATTGGATATTAATGAGTTTAGAGGTGTTCAGAGCCCACAGTTGATGGTGGAGGAAATTAGGCCACTGTGATTGTGGTGACAACATGGCTGTCCAAAGGCTCGATAATGGTGCTGTGATTAATTCACACAAAAAACAATTGTGATTATGGCCAGTCATTTCTATGATCTATAGCATAACAATGATTATTAGAAGTGCCCGCCATAGGATCGAATTACCATGTCGTTTAGCCAAGAAGACCGCAATTTGTTTATTAGTAGTACCTCTCTAGGTGATGACGTGCTTGGGGTTGAGCAATTTCAGGGGACTGAGCAAATCTCAGCGCCGTTTTGCTTCTCCGCGCAACTCCTGTCAAATGATGACAATATTACGCCAAAATCCCTTGTAGGCACCGATGTAACCGTAAGCCTTGTGCTACAGGATGGAAGTTCTCGCTATTTTAATGGTTATATCTCGAAATTATCGGGGGGCGTAAAGGTTACTCGTGATGCGAGAGCGTATTCTGCCGAGATAGTGCCATGGTTCTGGTTCTTAACAAAACGAGCCGGATGTCGGATTTTTCAAACCCAGTCTGTGGTGGATATTATTCAGGCGATATTTGATGAATGCCCGATTAAGTCTTATCGCATGGGGTCCATGCTACTTACTCATCCCGTGCGAGACTACTGCGTTCAATATAGAGAGTCGGATTTCGATTTTGTCAGCCGTTTGATGGAAGAGGAGGGGATTTATTATTATTTCGAGCATGAGGATGGTAAGCATACCATGGTGCTCTCTGATGATATTTCAGCCTATAGCCCCTGTAAAGAGAGCCAGATCAAGTATAACCCTGGCACCTCTGCTGATCCTTGTATCAAGAAATGGGATCACCAATTTCAGTACGCCAGCGGTCAGTTTTCTCAACGTGATTATAATTTTACGTTACCTACAAACAACCTTGAAACAGACTCCAAGACCATTGTCGATTTACCCCATATTAAGAGCTTTGAGGTTTACGATTACCCAGGTGAATATGACACGAAAGGGGACGGAGGGATAATAAGTAAAGTTCGCATGGAAGAGCTGGAAGTACCCTATGAGCAAGCCTTTGCGGAAACAGAGGTAGCTTCACTCGTGGTGGCGGGTACATTTAAGATTACAGAGCATAATGTTGATGATGAGAACAAACCCGAATGGGTGGTCACGGAAATAACACACTTTGCGACCGAGCCGTCTTACCGGGGTGAAGATAGTAGCCTTGGAAGTATCCGTCGATTCGATAATCCTTTCTCCCGCCCTAATGATGATATCAATCAAAACGACGAAGAGCAGGGCACAATTTTTAATTATTCTAATCGCATTGCCTGTATTCCATCGACAGTGGTGTATCGCCCATCAAGAATTACCGCCAAGCCGATGATTCATGGCAGTCAGACTGCGGTAGTTGTAGGGCCGTCCGGTGATGAAATTTATACCGATGAATATGGCAGAATCAAGGTGCAGTTTCATTGGGATCGAGAGGGTAAGAAGAACGAAACGTCATCATGCTGGGTCAGAGTGGCAACAACGTGGGCAGGCAAAAAATGGGGGACTATTCATATACCACGGATAGGCCAAGAGGTTATCGTGTCTTTTCTCGAAGGTGATCCTGATAGGCCGCTGGTTATTGGCAGTGTTTATAATAGCGACCTGATGCCTCCTTATGATCTTCCTGCAAACAAAACCCAGAGTGGCACTAAAACCCGTTCCTCGAAAGGCGGAGATACTGCAACGTTCAATGAACTTCGGTTTGAAGATCTTAAAGGCTCGGAAGAAATCTATTTACATGCAGAAAAAGACTTTAACACTCAGGTAGAAAACGACCAGTATACCGAGGTAGAGCATGATCAAGGTATTCATGTTATCAACAATAGAACGAAGGTCGTGGACAAAGACCAAGCGGAAACGGTACATGGGAACAAGCAGATAGATGTTGATGGAAACCATCAGGAAAAAGTGCTGAAAAACCAAGATATCACCATTGGGGCGAACCGAGGGATGATGGTTGAGGGTAATCTGGATGAGACGGTCAAAAAGAATAGCATGGTGGACGTGACTGGGAACTTTACTACCTTAGTTCACAAGAGTTGCGAGTTGACCGTAGATAAAGATCTAACCGAAAAGGTAGGAGGCAAAAATGCACTATCTGTTACCAAAGAATATTCAGCGAAAGCGAAAAAAATACAGTTAACCGCAGATGACGAGATTACGTTGAAGACAGGTAGCGCTTCCATCATTTTGAAGAAAAATGGTGATATCACTATTAAGGGTAAAAATATCACGCTTAATGGCAGCGGTAACGTTGTTATTAAGGGTAGCAAGATAGCGGAGAACTAAGCATGAAATCAGTAACAAATAATGCGGTCGTACCGCTAATCGATAAGCTGAGCACCACGATAGCGACGTTAACCACTATTGATGAATACGGGCGGCCTTGGGTTGATTTTCAGGGGTTGGTTGACGGGCCTATATTAGCATTGTCCACCCTGAAATTGTCGCCGACCGAAGCCGGTAGTGAGCCTCAAGTATTATTGAACTTTGTGGATAATGATATTCAACAGCCGGTGATTGTTGGGGTTATATCTCAGACAATCATTAATAACAAAGCTGTGAGCGTGACAGAGGAAGAGTTGGAGCAGGCTGAGGTGAATGGTAAGAAGCTGTGTTTTGATGCAAAAGATGCTATTGAGTTTACATGTGGAAAAAGCAGCATTACGCTCAATAAAAATGGACGGATTTCTTTGCGTGGTGTGGAAATTTCCTCTCGTGCAGAGCGAAACAATAAGATTAAGGGCGGTAATGTTCGCCTTAATTGATGGGCGGCATATTGAAGAGGCATAGATCATGGGTGTAACAGTTGGTGTTAATATGATGTCTGTTATTCATAAAGATAGCGGAGGTGTGACTATCGCGTTCCCTGATGTGTGTAATACACCATCGCCAGCGGGGCCAGTACCGATACCGTATCCTAATATTGCTATGTCCTCTGATACCGCCGATGGCGCACAGAAAGTTACTGCCGACGGCAACCCTATTTGTTTAAAAACGTCGACATTCTCTACTAGCACGGGTGATGAAGCGGGGTCTAATAATGGCCTGGCTTCTGGTAAAACTAAAGGTGTCGCTGAATTTATGATGGCATCATTTAATGTGAAGGTGGAAGGAGCGGCTGTGCCCAAAGCCTTTGATATTATGTTGCATAATGATAAGAATACGCCGCCCTTTCCTGTGCTTCAGGGGCCGATTATCGCTATGCCGTCAACCGATGAAGTAACCTGTGTCTGCTGCAGTAAGGCAATGTAAGATGTCGAATCAAGCTGCTATAGTTGGAATGGGTCTTGTGAGTGCGATTGGCCATGATGTTGAGACCGCATGCGCGTCTTATCGGGCCGGCATATCTCGCACGTCGTCTATTGGTGTCACGACACTAGACCCTGAGACGTTGGAAGATGTAGAGGCTTATGGGTATCAAGTGTGTACTCTGAGTCGTGGATTTGTGGGAGCGGGTTTATACACCCGTTTGGGTATTGCTGCGCTAAATGACTTGTCACACAATGCTAACGTTGACCTTCACCACCCGGATTTTTGGCGGGCTACGAAACTCCTTATTTGTGTTTCACCTACCCGTGAGTGCGCTGACTTCACACCTGATGTTAATGTCGAGATAATCAGAAATAATATTTGTCATTATTTTTCTTCTGCTATTCCTGTCGAGAATGTTGAGTTTTGCTATGAGTCTAACGCTGGTGTAGCGAAGCAGTTTCAATTAGCCATGGCTCTTATGGAAGGAGGTGGCTCGATCAATCGTGCTGTAATTCTAGGGGTTGATAGTCTCGTGGGTAGCGATGATATTCGTTTTTTCCAGGCGGCTAATCGTTTGCATACGGATGATGTTGCTAACGGGTTAATTCCTGGTGAGGCTGCCGCAGCGATAATGATTGATCATGGTGTTGGAATGCCGATTCCTTTGGCTGCTAAGGCTTATGTTGGCAATATACATTGTGATAAGGAAAGTGAGCCGCGTTTTGGTGAAGAGGACAATCATCAGCAGGTTACTGGGAGAAAACTCATTACGGTGTTACGACAGTCACTCGCTGCTAGCGTTAATGCCAGCACCTGTTACGTAGACCTCAATGGTGAAGAAGCCCGTGCGCAGGACTTTGGCAATGCTATTCCAGCGATCGGTAAGCCAGAGAAGCCATTTCCGAGCAATATACAAATGCCCGCAGAGTATTTTGGTGATACAGGTGCTGCTAGTGCGGCGATAGCGGTATGTTTGGCCGTCCGGTCATTTGAAAGAAACTACCATGTTGGCGGAGATGTAGTGATTTGTAGTTCATCGGATACTGGTGAGACGGCATCTATGATAGTTAGGCCCGTAACCAATGAAGGGGGAGCATAATGTCAGATCATCAGGCTTGGGAATATGATAAAGATTATCACTCGGGTGATTCTTACGGATGTATATGGCGTCATGATGGTGATGGCTATAAATTTACGGACAAGATTTGTGATCACAAAAATAATGCTTTTAAAGCCTCGAAAGCACGTAAGGATATGTTCAAAGATGTTGATCATGAAGGGCGGTCAAAGGATCTAGGGTATGTTGATGCAACAGGTGCTCTGTCGAACAAAGGAACTCTGGCCATTGAGACCTACGGGTCGAGCAAAGACAAAGATGAAAAATGGGTAAAGACATTTTTTAATCGTTATAAAACATCAATGTACTGGTTGTCGATCGACAAAGATGCCTGGACGATTGATCATCAAATCAAAGATGTTGATATTTCTCATGCAGATAGTTCCAAAACGTTTCTACCGAGACCGCAGGGTGGTCCAGGCGCATGGTTTCCTTATCATCACAACGCACACCACATTATACCCCAGGGAGCATTCAAGAATTTCGTTATCTTAGCCGATGGTGAAACGTCCCCTGCACAGAGGATGAAGGTGGTTTTAGCTTCTAAGTGGAATATTAATGATGAAGTGAATATGGTGATATTACCCCAAGAGTTACAAGTGGCAGAAATCGCAAAACTTCCGGCCCATTGTCCTTATTTTACCCGTAGCCATGCCGATTATTCAAACTCATTGGAAAAAGAGCTAGAGAACGTAAGAGGTCAGGTGGATAAAGCGATAAAAACGGATTCCTGTGAAGATATAGATGAAATTAGTTTAGAATTGGAAGAAGTGTCCAAACTGATGCTTGATAAAATAAAGTTGATGGATCCCGGCAAGCAAGTCGGAAAATAAAAAATATTGGATCGTAAACGGAACTGGAATAGGTATGAGTACTAAGCATAGTTTTTTGTCTCTTGAATTGAACCCCGATGAACGATTTTCTACCATTAAAAAAGTACCCGGTGTTCCATATTCCTATATGCTGAGGGAAGGGAATGTATTGGCAGAGCATGATTTCCCTGAAGGGTTAGAATTTCCTATAGCTGAAGAGTCTGGCAATCTTACCGGGGATTCAGTTGACAATATATTTTCTTGTTTTCTAGTATCCGAACCGCTTAAAGCATTTCTTAGTGATATTCCTGAATTGGACGGTGTTATTCAATATTTACCATTTGGTATTGTGAATAAGAAAGGTAAGCGAATACCTGGCGATTATTACGTAGCCAATGTAACCGTATCGATTGATTGTTTTGATACGCAGAACGCCGATTATAAACCTCACCCGAAAACCGGTAAGGTGTGGAGAATAAAAACCATAGAAGTCGAGCACGATAAAATACCCGAAAACGTCAAGATTTTTCGGTTGGGTGAAGATAAGGCCCGTATCCTATTGCGCTCAGACCTTGTGGATGCGATTAATAGCCAGGGATTTACGGGGCTTTCAGTTTTTGCTACGGGGGCGACGTTGCCATAACGTTGTGGTAATAATACGGTCGCAGTACAGTCACTAGAGCTAAGGGGAAATATGAGTCAATTTGACCTGGAAATCGTGGTCTCCAATTTGGAACATTATACGACGACCAATGAAGAGGCATTTCACGGTGGGGCGCTGTCCGATGCAAAGGTTATACTATTAACCTGTGAAGCCTATGCGAACCTAGCCAGTGCTCTGTTGCTGCTAAATCATGACGTCGCGAGTTTTCAGCGTCAACTTAACTTGGGCGCTCAGTTGTATCTTATTGCTTTACAGTCAAAAGAGCAGCGGCAATTGGATCCATATTATATGTGCCGTACCATGGGCAAGCCTTTGTTTAGTGCGATCGCCGCCAAAAACACCTCTTTGGCGCAGCGTATCTGTCAAAATATGCCGGATAAATTCCAGGCCGACTTTGATTACGAAGATGATTTTCTCTATTTCGGTTTGATTGAGTTACTGATCGCACAGCAACGAGATGAGGATAATATAGAGGCGGCGTTAAAAAAATTTTTTACGGCTTCAGAGCAAGGGGCGTCACTTCGCTACCAAGTGATGGAGTCTATTTGTGAGAAGAACCAAGTGCAATTTGATGAAGCCTTTGTTGATCTAATCGATGAGCGAGAGCTGAGCTTTCAAGAAAATGACCTCAAGCCGGACTTTGCTTTAACGGGGAGGCATATCTTTGTTGAAGGCGTGGCGCTCGCACATCTGGCCAAAATTAACGGCATGTTGCTTCAACCCCAATATAATACGCTCCCTGATATTTGTCTTTAGAAAGGTAAGAAGCTCCACATGGCTATCACTGAACAACAGTTTCTAATTGAACTCTATGCTGAACACTTGGAAGAAGCATCGTTCTTATGGGAGCAACGTAACGCCGCGCAACAAGACTCTGCGTTAACCTGGATGAGCGTGGCGAATTATGAGGGAAGGCTGGACGCCCATTTGGATGCGTTGGTTATCGGCCGTGAATTGGCTTTCGGGGTGTGTCAGGAGAGAGAAATTGAAGCTGATGCGGGTGAACTTTATGCGATTGTCAGTGTGTACTGTCGAGCGAATAATTTGCAGGCCTTATTTACGTCGTTGGAGCAGCTAGATTATGAAGACGCGGAGAAGGTTGCTGCTTTGCTGGGGGCATTAATTGATCATGCCCCGTTACAGTGGCAAGAAACATTGTCGAAAGTAAAGCTTGAATCGAAGACAATGGCGATCCCAATCATTGTTCCTTTTCTTTGTTATTCTAAGCAGAGTCTATCGGAACAGCATGTCGGGTTGGTCGCCGAGATGCTAAGTAACAATACCCAAATACTCCATTATCTCAAGAGTATGGATATGATGGGGTTGTACGATTCTGTGACGCCTCTGTTATTTGATGAAGATAAGAGTACTCGCGAGCTGGCTTTGGTGTTCCTACTCTTTCAGGGTCAACCTCAAATAGTGAACTATACACTCAACCATCTTAATAGAGACCTTCTACCTTTGCCCGCGCTAACCTTGGCTGCCGACCCGTCGATGTTGGCACTGTTATCAAATACGCAATTTGAAAGCAATGTAGAGGGTGCTATTAAGGCAATGAGCTATATGGGGACTAGAGAATGTATTCCCATATTGCTACGGTTTTTGGGTGGTGATCATTCTGCTGTAGCGGCGCAGGCTTTATTTGTTGTTACCGGAGCCCCTTTGTTTGAAGAGATTTTTGAAGCTGAGGAAATGACAGAGGACGATGTCTTTCCAGAAGAACTGGCCGCGTTTAGGGAGGGGAAGCTACCTACTCGGGTGGACGGCAAGGCCTTTGGTTGTAATGTAAGTGCGTTAACTGAAGACCGTGAACATTGGATGCTGTGGTTAAAGCAACATGAGGTGAATTTCCAAGCACAGAAGCGGTATCGATTTGGTGGGCCGATTACACCGTTGTCCCTATGTCAGATACTTGAGTCTTCATATTCGGACTATGAGGTTCGACAGCATACGTATCAAGAGCTCGTGGTTCGCTATCAATGCACTTTGCCATTTAGCGTTAATGACTGGGTTCATAAACAGTATAGAGATCTTGCGGAGATAAAGCGCTGGGCACAATCCGTTAATGATCACTACGCGCCGGGTGATTGGTTCCTATTTGGTGAGGTTGTTTAATGTCACATCCAGTGATTAAAAATGAGACGCCTTTCTTTCATCAGGCACTATTTGTCAACGATGAAGATATGCGCCCCCTGGTGGTTAATGTCGTAAAGGCGACATTTCGTATTCAACCAGAGGCAGTTGGCCCACTTATTCCTTTGACAGAGCAGCCGCCGCTTAATTTGGAAGGCGAGTACTTTCAAGATCCAGGCATCAGTAGCTGTTTGTACGAACCTGAATGTAGCCCGCGTAAATTGGCGACAGATGTTGTGCTTATTGCTGATGCAGTGGCACCTAGAGCGGGCCTGACGCAGTTTGATGTTAGTGTTCAGGTGGGACATCTATCGAAGAGCGCTAGAATATTTGGCGATCGAGTGTGGGTCTGTGATGGGAAAAGATGCTCCATATCGTCGCCGAGTGTTATTGAGCGTATTCCTTTGGTTTATGAGAATGCGTTTGGTGGAGAGGATAGTCATTACGAAACGGAATATGGTCAAGCTTTTGATTCTCGTAACCCGGTGGGTAAGGGGTTTCATCATAAAGACTCTCCCTCTGTCTCGGGTTCTGTTTTGCCCAACATTGAAGATCCCGCTAGTCTAATTGAGGGATATTTTTCGGTGCCTCCTGTCACTGGCTTCGGTTTTATTAGCCCGAATTGGCAGTCTAGAATCGATTTAGCCGGCACCTATGATGAGGAGTGGGATGAGAATAGAAAACCCCTGCTGCCTAACGACTTTAACGTTCAGTTTTATAATGCAGCTTCGCCTGGGTTAATATCGTCACCTTACCTGGTTGGTGGTGAGCGGGTTGTTATTAACAATGCTTCGGATATACCTCAGCTATCGTTTCAATTACCTATATTACCTAGGCCTTTGATTCATACCGTACTAAACAACGGGAAAGAATCTTATGTAGAGGCCGTTCTAGATACCGTGATCATCAATACAAAGACGATGTTACTTAATGTTATTTATCGAGGCCGCGAAACATTATCCCGCGGGCCTTTGGATGTTTCTGACATCAAAGTATCCATGGAAGGAATGGGCGTGAGCAGCCACCTGCATTCTGTCGCGTCCTGATAGGACTAATAATTAAGAGCATTTGGCCTATCGTGTACAGTACGCTAAATATGTAACAATTGTTCTCAATGACACAATAAAGTCCATAACGGTACTAGCCAAACATAAGAGTATATGGATAAGATAAAGACAACGGTACGCTAATGTTGTCACTTTGTTTTAGTGCACCAACGCTGGAACAGGTTCCACCTGTGAGAAGAGAGAAGGGTGGGAGTGGCCAAAAGCTGCTGTTCTTAATTTAGAGATATCCTCTTTATTTATTGAGCGATTTTACTTACCGGTGATTACACCAGTAACGTGTTATGTTGTGCGTATCCCGTTATACATATTGCGTTCAGTCATTGGGAGGATCTCGTCACGCGATGTTGGGTTGTGAAAAGTGAAAGCTACAGATACCTCAAATCCGAATTTTTATCACCGTGTTGTTGATTGTCAGTGGGCATGTCCAGCCCATACTCCTGTTCCTGAATATATTCGACTCATTGCTCAAAAACGTTATACCGAAGCCTATATGGTAAATTGGCAGTCTAACGTTTTCCCCGGCATATTAGGCCGTACCTGTGATCGCCCGTGTGAACCTGCTTGTCGTCGAGGGCGAGTGGACGAAGAGCCCGTAGCAATTTGCCGGCTCAAGCGTGTTGCTGCCGATAATAAAGGGGACCTGCGTTCATTCTTACCCAACCCTTCGCCAAGCAATGGCAAACGTATTGTTTGTATTGGCGCTGGGCCTGCTTCTTTAACTGTGGCTCGGGATTTGTCATTACTGGGTTATGAGGTGGTGATTTATGATGCCGGTACGAAAGGCGGCGGAATGATGCTGAGCCAGATACCGTCATTTCGATTGCCTGAGTCAGTATTGGATGAAGAGGTCAATACGATTATTAATCAAGGGGTCACGACGCATTTCGACACAGAGGTTTCCTCGATGTCGGCAATTTTGGATCAGGGGTTTGATGCGGTTTTTGTAGGCACTGGCGCCCCTAGAGGTCGTAACTTAGATATCCCGGGACGGAATGAAGCCAGCGAAAATATTAATGTTGGTATTGATTGGCTTGCGAGCGTGTCGTTTGAGCATGTCAGTTCAATTGGTAAAAAAGTGATTGTGTTGGGCGGGGGGAATACCGCAATGGACTGTTGCCGTACCGCGCGGCGGCTTGGAGGAGATCAGGTTCACGTAGTCGTGCGTAGCGGCTTTGATGAAATGAAGGCATCGCCATGGGAAAAGGACGATGCGTTAATGGAAGATATTCCGATTCTAAATTTTCATGTTCCCAAAGAGTTTGTGGTAAATGAAGGCAAGCTTGTGGGTATGCGGTTTGAACAAGTAAAAGCGGAGTACGATAAAAAAGGACGACGAAAACTGATTCCATCAGGCGAACCTGATGCTTATATCGAATGTGATGATGTATTAATTGCTATCGGGCAGGAGAATACCTTCCCTTGGATCGAACGTGATATTGGCGTTGAGTTTAATCAATGGGATATGCCGATCGTTGATGAGGTAACATTCCAGGCCACTGAAAAGAGTATCTTCTTCGGTGGGGATGCAGCGTTTGGTCCTAAGAATATTATCAGCGCTGTTGCTGATGGCCATCAGGCAGCAATTTCTATCGACTTGTATTGCCAAGGTCAACCGCTGTTATCTAGGCCTGCACCAGAAACCAATTTGGTGAGTCAAAAAATGGGTGTCCATGAGTGGTCCTATTCGAATGGCGTGTCCCATGATGTTCGTTATGCAGTCCCTCATGCTGATAAAGCGAAGACCTTGTCAAATTTGCATTTAGAAGTTGAGCTAGGATTTGATGAGGCGCTAGGATTAGATGAGGCCCAACGGTGCTTGAACTGTGATGTTCAAACGGTATTTTCTGAATCGGCTTGTATTGAATGTGATTCTTGTGAGGATATCTGTCCTACGAGTTGTATTAATTTCGTGGAAAATGCTGATGAGGACCCTCTACGTAAAAGCCTTAAAGTGTCTGCTGACAATGTTGAGCAACCACTGTTAGTGTCGGACTCGCTACGTACAGGAAGGGTTATGGTAAAAGATGAAGACGTATGTTTGCATTGTGGTTTGTGTGCTGAACGATGCCCAACAAATGCATGGGATATGCAATCATTTCTTTATCTGGAAGCACAGGTGGGAACAACATGCGCGTAGTACAAGAAGTTAACTCTAATTCAAAATTGAATGAATTTGTCATAAAGTTTGCTAACGTGAATGGTACGGGCTCGGCTAGCGCCAATCACCTATTTGCTAAATCGATATTTCGTATGGGTGTACCCGTCAGCCCACGAAATATTTTCCCTTCTAATATCCAAGGGCTTCCTACTTGGTACGAAGTCAGGGTGAGTGAAAAAGGGTATCTTGGCAGAAAAGAAATTGTCGATATCATGGTGGCAATGAATCCGCAGAGTTTTCAGAGTGATGTTGATAGTGTCGAGCCGGGTGGTTATCTGCTCTATGATTCAACGATGCCTTTGGATTTGTCGAAATACAGGGAGGACATTCATTGGATTGGTATTCCAATCACAGAGATATGTATTCGAGAATTTAGCAATCCTAAGCAACGTCAATTATTCAAGAATATCGTTTACGTTGGTGCTTTGGTTGCGTTACTTAAAATGAATTTTTCGATTGTCAAAAATCTGGTTAAGGATCAATTTTCCGGTAAGGAAAAGTTGATTACACCTAACGTATTTGCGTTGGAGTTGGGGTATCAATGGGTTAAAGAAAATGTCTCAGTACCATTTTCAATTCGTGTTGAACAATCGAATAAGCTAGATAACAAAATTCTGGTGGATGGCAATACCGCTGCCGGTCTTGGGTGTGTTTACGGCGGTGCAACGGTAGCTGCCTGGTACCCTATTACTCCGTCGACCTCGCTGGTGGAAAGTTACGATAAATACTGTGAACGTTTGCGAATAGACCCGGGCTCAGGTAAAAAGAAATTTGCTATTGTGCAGGCAGAGGATGAACTTGCGGCGCTGGGTATGGTGATCGGTGCGAGTTGGAATGGCGCGCGAGCCTTTACTGCGACCAGTGGTCCTGGTGTGTCTTTGATGACAGAGTTTCTGGGGTTGGCGTATTTTGCGGAAGTTCCGGTTGTGCTATTTAATGTGCAAAGAGGAGGGCCTTCTACGGGAATGCCAACTCGAACTCAGCAATCAGACTTACTGGCATGTGCATATGCTTCCCACGGTGATACTAAACACATTCTTTTGTTTCCAGCAAACCCGACAGAGTGCTTCGAATTAGCGGTTGCAGCATTTGACATTGCCGAACGTTTTCAGACTCCGGTGATTACTCTGTCAGACCTTGAGCTAGGGATGAATGATTGGACTACTGATAAGCTCGAATGGGACGACGAGGAGCAATATGATCGTGGTAAAGTGCTGAGTAAAGATGACCTTGATAGCCTCGATAATTGGGGGCGTTACAATGATGTGGATGGTGATGGTATTGGTTATCGAACCTATCCTGGTGTGCACCCTGACAAAGGAGCATTTCTAATTAGGGGGACGTCGCATGATGCTTTCGCGCGATACTCTGAAAGAGGCGATGATTATGTCGAGGGAATGGAGCGTTTGCAGCGAAAGTTTGCGACTGCGGCCGCCGCGTTACCTGTGCCGGTGATTCGATCTGCTCGCCAGCAAAGTTTATATGGGGTGATCTATTATGGTACTACTGATCCGGCAATGGATGAGGCACTGGATTTACTCGCAGAAAAAGATATTGAGTTAGATGCTATGCGAATAAGGGCGTTTCCGTTTCGTGAGGCGGTGTTTGCGTTTATGGAGCACCATACGCGGGTCTTTGTGGTTGAGCAAAACAGAGATGGCCAGATGCGTACTTTGTTAATTAATGAAGGTGACATTAACCCTGCAAAATTGACCAGCGTGTGTCACTTTGATGGGACACCCATTACCGCACAATTTATCGCAGATAGCATATCGTTATCGTTGGAAGAGTTGATACCTAGCGTCCAACCCAGTAAATCACGTGTTTCAAAGAAAGGAGCCTAGGCATGAGTTATATAGCGAAATCAACGTTTCATCATGCGAAACTGCCGGTTAACGAGTTAGGTTTGACCGAGCGTGATTACGAAGGCCCACTGTCCTCATTGTGTGCGGGCTGTGGTCATGATTCTATTAGTGCGGCCATTGTTCAAGCGTGCCATGAAATATCGATTGAGCCTCATCGTATCGCAAAATTATCCGGTATTGGGTGTTCCTCAAAGACCCCTAATTACTATTTGCAGAAGTCCCACGGATTTAATTCTGTTCATGGCAGGATGCCTTCCATTGCTACGGGAGCCAATGCGGCGAATAAAGATTTGGTATATATAGGCATGTCGGGCGACGGTGACTCTGCATCTATCGGTCTTGGGCAGTTTTGCCATGCAGTGAGGCGTAAGCTCAATATGGTGTATATCATTGCGAATAATGGGACCTATGGATTAACTAAGGGGCAAAACTCTGCGATGACAGACTTTGGCTCTAAAAGTAAGAAGGGCGACGAAAACCCTTTTGAGGCGATAGATGTTGCCAATTTGGCATTGCAGCTTGGTGCAACTTTTGTGGCTAGAAGCTTTTCAGGAGATAAATCTCAGTTTGTTCCTTTGCTAAAAGCCGCAATTGCCCATAGAGGCTTTGCGGTAATCGATTGTTTGTCTCCCTGCGTGACGTTTAATAATCATGCGGGTTCAACCAAAAGCTATGATTTTGTACGGGACCACAATGAAGCGTTGAATCGTGCCGATTTTGTGCCAATGAAGGAGGAGATAGTCACTCAATATGCCCCTGGATCCAGTAAGGAGGTTTGTTTACATGATGGGTCAGTATTACACCTTCATAAATTGGCGGATGAGTATGATCCCAGTGACGCGGTAGAGGCATCCTACTATCTACAAAAAAAACAACGAGAGGGTAAGGTGCTTACGGGGTTGATTTATGTGAATACCGATTCGCCAGATCTTCATGAGATCATTAACACCGTTGATAAACCTCTTAACCAACTAGGGATAACCGATCTTTGTCCTGGAAGCAAAACTCTACAGAATATTAATGAGAGCTTTTGTTAAGTTTGAGCAGTGTTACCTAAGGCATAGGCTATTACCTTTATGCCTTAGGTAACGCTAAGTTTTACGTCCTTCCGTACCCAACCCATCCATAAGATGTATCCCATTAGGAAAATAGGGTAGAATACGCGCCTTTAATCTAAAGCACTGTCCATTTACCTGATGAGAGTTCGTGTTTCCAATGGAAATTAATCCAATAGTTACCCATATTAAAGACCTTCGAGCGCGTACTGATGCACTCAGGGGGTATCTTTGACTATGAAGGCAAGAGTGAAAAGCTAGACGAGGTTAATCTCGAGCTAGAAGACCCTGAAGTTTGGAATAATCCTGAGCGTGCACAGGAGCTCGGCAAGGAGCGATCATCGCTAGAGCAAGTGGTGTCGGGTATCGATTTGATCGGAGGAGCCATTGATGATGCTAATGAGCTGCTTGAATTGGCTGTCGAAGAAGATGATGAAGACACTCTTGAAGATGTACTAGCTGAATTGGCTGAGCTGGAGTCGAAGGTGGGTGGGCTTGAGTTTCGCCGCATGTTTGCCGGTGATATGGATGCCAACAATTGCTACCTGGATATTCAAGCTGGCTCCGGTGGTACCGAAGCGCAAGATTGGGCAGAGATGTTGTTGCGGATGTATTTGCGTTGGGGAGAGCGTAGAGGGTTTAAGACGGAGCTTATTGAAGCATCGTCTGGTGATGTTGCGGGCATAAAAAGCGCAACGATCCATTATCAAGGTGAATATGCTTACGGTTGGTTACGCACAGAAACAGGTGTGCATCGACTTGTACGTAAGTCTCCTTTTGATTCTGGTAATCGTCGCCATACGTCTTTTTCATCGGTTTTTGTGTCACCTGAAGTGGATGACAATATTGAAATTGAAATAGATCCTTCCGATATCCGCACCGATACGTACCGGGCAAGTGGTGCTGGTGGGCAGCACGTGAACAAAACCGATTCAGCGATACGTTTGACGCATATACCGACTAATATTGTGGTGCAGTGTCAAAATGATCGTTCGCAACACAAGAATAGAGCTCAGGCGATGAAGATGCTGCGAGCGAAGTTGTTTGAATTTGAGATGCAGAAGCAGAATTCGGAGAAACAAGCGTTGGAGGATTCCAAATCCGATATCGGGTGGGGTAGCCAAATTCGTTCTTATGTATTAGACCAATCACGAATTAAAGATCTTCGTACCAATATAGAAACCAGTAATACCGGTAATTTCTTGGATGGAGATATTGACGCATTTATTGAAGCCAGCTTAAAAGCAGGGCTGTAATACCGACTTTGATAGAAGAGAGACAGAAAGATCATGGCAAATAACGATTCCAAGCCAAATAGTAAAAATCAACAGAATGCGCCTGACGTGGAAGTAGATGAGAATAAGCTGATTGCAGAGCGCCGTTCTAAGTTACAACAAATTAAAGAGCAGCGTAACGCTTATCCTAACGGGTTTCGTCGCGACCAGTTTTGCCAAGATTTACAGAACGAGTATAAGGACAAAACTAAGCCAGAGTTAGAAGAGTTAGCGATTCCGGTAAAGGTTGCGGGTCGTGTGATGCGTAATCGCGGCGCTTTCTTAGAAATCCAGGATATGACCGGACGCATACAGTTGTATGTAAACCGTAAGGCCCTAGAAAAACCCGTATTAGCGGATATTAAGACCTGGGACCTTGGTGATATTGTCGGTATTGAGGGGACGCTTCAGCGCTCAGGCAAGGGTGATTTGTTTGTCGATATTGAAGTCGAGCACCACCTGGTTAAATCTCTGCGTCCTTTGCCGGATAAACATAAAGGCTTAACCGATACCGAAATGCGTTATCGTCAGCGCTACGTTGATCTCATCATGAATGAAGATGTGCGTGAAACGTTCCGTATTCGTACTCAAATTGTCGAAGGTATTCGACGTTTTCTTACCGATCGCCATTATATGGAAGTAGAAACGCCTATGATGCAGGCAGTTCCAGGTGGCGCGACGGCACGTCCATTCTCGACATTCCACAATGCCTTGGATATTGAGCTATTCTTACGTATCGCTCCTGAATTATATTTGAAGCGTTTGGTTGTGGGCGGTTTTGAGCGAGTGTTCGAGATAAACCGTAATTTCCGTAATGAAGGTTTATCTACTCGGCATAATCCTGAATTTACCATGGTTGAATTCTATCAGTCGTATGCAGACTACAAAGACTTGATGGATTTGACTGAGGAAATGCTGCGTACTATTGCCCAGGATGTTATGGGAACGACGGAGATTGTTTACGGAGATGATACGTTTGACTTCGGGCAACCGTTTGAGCGAATGACTATTCTAGAGTCGATATTGCATTTTAACGATGATATTACACTAGAGCAGTTAAATGACATGGAAAGTGCTAAAGCGCTTGCTGAAGGATTGGGCATTCCGTTGAAAGAGATTTATGGCTTGGGCAAGATTCAAATCGAAATCTTTGAAAAGACAGTTGAGCATCGATTGATGACTCCAACGTTTATTACGGAATACCCTACGGAAGTATCTCCATTGGCTCGACGCAATGAAGATAATCCGTTTGTAACGGATCGTTTTGAATTCTTTGTTGGCGGGCGAGAAATTGCCAACGGATTTTCAGAACTAAATGATTCGGAAGACCAGGCGGAGCGTTTTAAGCGCCAGGTTGAAGAGAAAGATGCTGGCGATGATGAAGCTATGCACTATGATGCAGATTATATTACTGCATTGGAGTATGGGATGCCTCCTACCGCTGGAGAGGGCATAGGTATCGATCGATTGGTTATGTTATTCACAAATTCACCATCGATTCGTGATGTTATCTTGTTCCCTCATATGAGGCCACAGGCAACAACTGAGTAATTGATAGTTAGAGAAGAGAGAGAGAGTATGTCGAAGCTGAAAGCATTTGTAGGCAAAGCGCTATTAGGTGGTGTATTGGTTTTATTGCCAGTCGCTATTTTGTTGGGTGCCTTCAAATGGGTATTTACCATGGTTACTGGGCTTATCCAGCCATTAACCAATGTGTTGATTAAGAATAATGGGCTGCCAGAGGTTGTTGGTGATTCACTGGCCGTATTGTTGATTACCCTTGGTTGTTTCGCGGTAGGGGCGTTGGTTTCTACCGGTGTTGGCAAGTGGTTGCATGATGTCATTGATGAAAATCTTACGCGTTTTGCACCGGGGTATAAGCTAACTAAAGGTATCGTAGGGCAGTTTATTGGTGATAAAACGGGGTCTCCGTTTACTAATGGCGAAGTGGCTAAAGCGAAGATCTTTGGTGGGGAGTCAGGTACCACTGTTAGCGCGATTGTTACCTGCCGACATGAGGACGGATCGTTTACCGTGTTCGTGCCTACGGGACCAAACCCTACTAGCGGGAATATGTATCACTTACCTGAAGAGCAGGTTGAGTTGTTTCCCAATGCCAGTGTTGAAGAGTTAATGAAAACAATCATTGCTTGCGGAGCAGGTAGTGATGCGTTGTTCTCTGATGTGGTTGCGCCAGTGGCTGTGTCTGAAGGGACTGAAGCGGGAATTGTGAAGTGGTTTAGCACAGATAAAGGCTATGGCTTTATTCAACAGGAAGATGGATCGGAAGTGTTTGTACACTTCCGATCGATTGTTGGAGAAGGTCGCCGAATTCTACGTGAAGGGCAGGATGTGACTTTTGATGTGGTCGACAGTGACAAAGGGCCTCAGGCAGAGAATGTTAAGGCTCTGAATAGCTAGTTAAGATGAGGATGCCAGAGTCATCGTTAGGAGCTATTGTTGCTCCAGGCTCTGGCATTTATCTCTTTACCCGAAATCCTCCTCACGGTTCCTCTTCTTAATAATTTCTATAATTACGCCTGACTTACGTTAGATATTTCGTGTTTACGGGTGTTTATGCGCATAAATAAAACTCACTGGTTCTTGAAGCGGCTCCGATTGTTTGGTAAGTTGATAAAACTCATGGGTTTTGCTGGTGGGGTTGGGAGTCTTTCTACGACTAAGCCATGTGAGGCCATAATAACGAAGCCGATAATAAATTGGAGTAACCCATGCCAACAGCTGCAGAATATCGTCGAATAGAACAAGGCCCACAATCCCCACAGGAGCGTATTTGGTGGGATAAATATAGCCATGACAAGTTACAGCAGTGGCGACAGGTGTGTGATGATACCGCGGATGTTTGCACAGCGCAGATCAAGCGGGGGCGCCCCTCTGATATGTTGGATGAAGTGATTCGCCGGGCGAAAACAGAGGGGGGTGTTTTTCAAGCGTTTCTCGATGAGTGTCATCATGTTCCGGGTTGGGTTGATTTTGACGAGTTAGATAAAGGCCGGCGCGTGTTTAGACGTTATGCTCCTATGCAGGGTTTGGTGCTGATGTGCAGCAGCTTGATCGAGGGGTATGCCCATAATAAGCCGTCTCAAGTGCTGGTATCTACGGGCCGATTACAGCGTGATGTGGCAAAACGGATATACGAGACAGGGCAGTTATTGCATAACATGGTGGGGAGCGAAGGTATTAAGCCCGGCAGTCAAGGTCACCGGACGTTGATGGAGGTGCGTTTAATTCACTCTGCGGTGCGCCAGTTCTTGTGGAGTAACGGCAAGTGGGATACTGACAAATATGACGAACCGATTAATCAAGAGGACTTGGCTGGAACGATTTTAGAGTTTGATTTTATGGTGGCTCGCGGTATTCGTAAACTGGGAGTGAATGTCTCTGAAGAGGAGATGTCAGCGATGCATTATTACTGGCGCTACGCAGGGTATGTACTGGGTGTCAGTGAAGAGCTGTTAACCACGACACCGGAGGAGCAAGAGGTACTAGCGTTGCAACTGACATCCCATTTGTACGAGCCGACATCAGAAGGAGAGTCATTAGCCAAAGCGTTGTTGAGAGATATGTCTGGGCAACCACCCTTTAATCTATCCGAAGACACATTGCTCGCATTCTCTGAGTTATTGGTCGGCCCTGTGCTAGCGAGGGATTTTCACATCGAACCTACTATGGGGTCTCGGGCGAAAGTAAGGTTGATTTGTGAAGTGCTGAAAGTTACCTCGGCGGGTCGAAAGTTTGTACCAGATATGTTCCAAAAATTGGTGGAGCGCAATAATCATAAATTTAGACGCCAGAGCATTGAAAATGCATTAGGTGACCCAGATTCTTACGCTTTTCGTGGTTTAGCCTAATAATACTGTCGATTTTTTTTACGGTGGTTAAATGTTAACTAGTTTAACCGCCCTTTTTTGTCGAGTGTAGAGTGACAATTTTTGGCAGAAAATGATCGTGTAGGTTAACTATCCTACAGAATCAACCCTTTACGATATCTCGCACACCATCTATAGCCTTGATAATACACAATATCCTGTTAATTTCTGAAGTTGGCCCGCTGTTTGCTTTGTTAATGGTAAGAGGCAGAACTGACGTGTAAAACAACAAAAAATATTGGAGCGTATCATGGTACCCCTATTGTCAGAGACCCAAATTGATCAGAAATGGTCTGATTTGGCGGAGAACGATGACTTAAAATGGGATCTAGGTGCAATCTCAAATCGACAAGAAGCGATTGCTTTCTTAATGACGTTTGAGAACAAGCTTTGTGTGTATTCATCTTACGTATCAAAGCTGTATTCGACTTACAATATAGTTGTTCCGTCCAATTCTGATAGTGGCTGTATTACGGTATTACCCGACCCTCATGCATTTCACGATACCTTTAGCAACGTGCCGCAATCTGCGGTGGAAGCGACAGGCGTTTATTTGTATCCCGGTGAGGCCATTGGCGAAACGGGGCTCTACATTAAAATACCGACTAAGGGTTTTGGCAGTTCGAAGGAGCTACCTTTCTCGGAGGGCTTTAGCCAACTCATTAAAGATTATCGAAGTGCTGGTGATTGCTTTTTGCCCGTACTTCAAAATGGTGACTTGAGGGAATATGAAAATTCCATGCCCTCATTGCACTTGCATAGAATACGGTTGGACTATCTCAAAGATGAGATGTCTGACCTGACGTTGAATAGTATCAAAAATATTGTTGCCGACAATCTGATTGCTTTATACCAGAGCAATTTGCGTTAAAGAACACTTCTGTGTGACCTCTTGGCCGGTTAGTTGTGAGCTAGCCGGTCTTTTTTTTGCCTTTTTTTCGTCTCTACTGTGTCCTGTGTTTTCATGAACGATATTTAGGCATGTATTCATTTGTGGTGTATATTGTTTCCTTCATATTAAGTGCTGAAGTTGATCCCCTATAAAGAGTGAATCATAGTGATTTGGGATAATGATACTGTAAAGCGTCTATCCCAATATGCATTGTCATATCTGGGTGGCGTGAAAGAGGACAGTTGTCGATTTCAAGGAGGAAATTGGAAATATTTGGAAGCGGGTAAGGGCGACGTTATTCTTTGCTTACACGGGATTAGCGGATCTAAAGTTGCCTGGCGTAGCTTTATGCATGGCATGGCCGCTAATTATCAAGTATTGAGTCCAGATGTACCTGGTCTTTCCCTGCGTGTGGGTTTTGTGGATAGCGAGCCGACAAAAAGGAAGATGCTAGATTGGATGCATGGTTTTCTCAAGGCCAAGGAGATTGGCAAAGTTCATTTGGTATGCCATGCAACGGGGGGGATTATGGGAGCATATTATGCACAGTCTTTTCCAGATGATGTAGCTTCTTTTACGTGGGTGAACCCCCCTGATCTAGATAAGGTGCGTGCAGGTAGCTTACCTATGTGGGAGCGTGTAAAGCTGGGCTTTAGCGATATTCAGCAAGTCGAAGAGTATTCAGACAGTTTTTTCTATAATCCGCCCAAGTTTCCTAATGTTGTGAAACGCTTCTTCTTAAAGTCGGTAATGGACACCATTAGCGACGGTACACTCGTGCGTTTTATTGAAAGTGAGATCGAGGCATTACCGTTACTAATGTCTAAATTACGCGGGCTTAAGGTGCCTACGTTGTTGGTGGCCGGAGATCATGATGTGATGAGTAGTCAGTCTTGGGTGCTAAAGCTAAATCGATTAATTAGTGGTAGTGAGCTAGTAACACTCGAACGTTGTGGGCAAATATGTATGATTGAGCGAGTAGAAGAGCTGGTGGTTGAGTATCATCGATATTTGGACGAACTGAAAAAAGCGTGATTGTATTGGTATGAAAACAGCAATATGGATGTTGGGAGCGTTATTATCTTTTAGTTTGATGGCAATAGGCGCAAGAGAGCTGAGTCAGCAGATTAATATATTCCAAACCTTATTTTTTAGAAGTGTTGTTGGCTTGGTTGTGGTTAGCCTTCTTATTGCTCGTACTCAGCAATTTTCATTAATAAGCACCCAGCGTTTTGGGGTGCATTTGATACGTAATCTATTTCATTTTGTGGGGCAATATGGCTGGTTTGTTGGGATAAGTCTATTGCCATTAGCACAGGTGTTTGCTCTTGAATTCACGGTCCCTTTATGGACTGTTATCGTAGCGTCTATTTTTATTGGTGAGCGTATTACTGCGAGAAAGGTGATCGCTATTGGGTGTGGGCTCCTGGGCGTTGCTATTATTTTGCGTCCTGATGTGGCAACGATTAGTATGGGGTCACTCATTGTTATTGGTGCTGCAATGAGCTATTCAGTGGCTTATGTGGCAATGAAGTCGCTATCAGATACAGAAGATATACTGACTATTTTGTTTTATATGAGTGTTATACAAACCCCTATCTGCCTGGTGTTTATGTTAGGGAACTGGGTCATGCCATCCATTATACAGTGGGTATGGTTATCGATTATTGGCCTTACAGGGTTGTCTGCCCATTATTGTATTGCGTCCGCAATGCGCATATCAGATGCCGGCATTGTAGTTACCTTAGATTTCTTGCGTCTACCGTTGATTATGGTGGTGGGCGTGTTGTTTTATCAAGAAGGGTTCAATGTGGGTCTGATTGTTGGTGCAACATTGATGCTAATAGGAAATGTGATTAATATTCGTCAGCCTAACAAGGCTGACGTTGAGCAGTAGACAAGAGAGTGATCATGATGAAGTTGGGGAAAGGATTATCGGTGCTATTGGTTTTATTGTGTAGCCATGGCATTGCAGCAGAGGAATTACCGGTATGGGAGGCTGGAGTTGGTGTAGGGGCTTTAACCATGTCCCACTACATGGGGGCGGATCAATCTACAGATTATGGATTGGCGTACCCGTATATGGTGTATCGAAGTGAATACCTGAGAGCTGACCGAAAGGGCTTACGGGGAAAGCTATTTCAGCGTGATGACCTTCAGTTAAGTGTCAGCATGAATTTCTCATTGCCAGTTGATAGTGACGATAATCATACGCGTGAAGGCATGCCTGATTTAGATCCACTTATCGAGTTTGGGCCGTCTCTGCAGTATAAAATGTTTCAAACGAACGATCATCGTCATACCGTGACATTGGAATTGCCCATGCGGGCTGCGCTTGTGATTGATGGTTTGGATATTAGCCATCAAGGTTGGGTGGCTAATCCGGAGGTGACCTACGCTGGGGAGTTTTCCAATTGGAGGCATGCGATATCTGCGGGGCCGATATTTGCGGATCATCGCTACCATGAATATTATTATGAAGTAGATTCTGAATACGAAACCAATGAGCGTGCAAGCTACGCTGCAAAGGCAGGCTATACGGGAGCTAAGTTATCACTATCCGTTCGTCGTCAGTTTGGAGATATGACAGTTGCTGGCTTTGTTCGATATGTGAACCTCAATGGTGCCGCAAATGAAGATAGTCCATTGGTTAAGGTGAACGACTATTTCGCTTATGGCATCGCTATCCATTGGCGTCTTGCGAAGTCTTCCCGTACGATAGATTTGACGAGCGATTTTTAATATAAGGACTTACTTATGAATTCGAGTGCAATACTTTGGCCTGTTGTTGTGCAGGTGATATTAACGTTCAGCATGTTTGTTGTCTTAGCAGTACGGAAGGCGAAAGCGGTTAAGAGTGGTGGGGTTGATCGTAGTAAAACGGCACTCGATAATGCGGCCTGGCCTGATGATGTGGTTCAGGTATCCAACAATATACAGAACCAATTTCAAACCCCTGTATTGTTCTATGTGTTGTCGTTTGCATTTTTGATTACCAATACCGTATCGACTGCTGTGTTAGGTTTGGCTTGGTTGTACGTTATCAGCCGGGTTGTGCATGCCTATGTTCATACCGGCTCTAACTATGTACCTGTGAGGTTGAGGGTATTCTTGGTCGGCTGTTTGTCTCTTATCTTGCTGACGGGGCTTTTAGTGTCGATGTTGTTCTCCTTGTAATTATCCTTATATGTATAAGTGGCGATTGCATAGCAGGTAAATATTGCGGTCGCCTATTGTATCCTTTTCTTCCCTCATATCTCCTTTGTCCTCTCTTCTCTATTGAGTTTTGGTTAAAACTCGAACAGATTTGCTCTATACTAGTGCGCTACACTGAGGTGATCGCACGTCGATTGTCTAAGGCGTTGTTCTACGTAGGTAATGTTCCACTGTGTCTCTTACGAGGGATACAGTGGAATCTTACTTGTATAGGGCAATCAAATGAAAATAGTTATTGTTGGAGGCGGCGCTGGTGGTTTAGAACTAGCAACATCATTAGGTAGAAAGCTTGGGCGCAAAGGCAAAGCCGATGTGCTACTACTGGATCGTGGGCACACGCATATCTGGAAACCGCTGCTGCATGAAGTTGCGTCGGGTTCTTTGGATGCAGAGGCTGATGCGGTAGGTTATCGAGCACACGCACATCAGAACGGGTTTACGTTTAAGGTAGGCAGTTTGTGTGGTGTTGATCGAGAGCGCAAGGTTATCAAGTTGGCTGCGCTAACCGATGTCGACGGTGAGGAAATCTTACCACCGAGAGAAGAAAGCTACGATTATCTCGTGCTGGCTATCGGTAGTGTGTCTAATGATTTTGGAATTGAAGGCGTGTCCGATCACTGTATCTTCCTCGATAGCATTGGCCAAGCAAAGACATTTCAACGCCGGTTATTAAATCGATTTATCCGTCTCAATCGTGACTTAGATAAGTCTGACGCGGACAATACCATGCATGTGGTTATTGTGGGTGGCGGTGCGACTGGGGTCGAATTGTCGGCGGAGCTATTTAAGGCCCGGCAATGGTTTGCAACCTATGGTTTGAAGCATGTGCGACCAGAGCATTTGCAGGTCTCATTAATTGAAGCTGGACCACGTTTATTACCTGCGTTAAACGAACGTATTTCTGGTGCTGTGCACACTGAGCTGGAAAATCTAGGAGTGAGTGTCAATGTTTCAACCATGGTGGTCCGTGCAGAAAAGGATGCTTTGGTGACCAAAGACGGTGAGCGCTTCCAAGCGGATTTGATGGTGTGGGCTGCGGGAGTAAAAGCCCCTGATTTCCTCAAGGATTTTGGTGGCCTGGAAGTTAATCGAGCCAACCAGTTATTGGTAGAGCCGACACTACAAGTGAAAGGGGATAGCTCAATATTTGCGTTAGGTGATTGTGCAGGTTGTGTAATGAAAGGGGATGATGGCGAAGAGCGTTGGGTTCCGCCAAGAGCACAGTCAGCACACCAGATGGCAAGCTTGGTAGGTAAAAATATTCGCAATATAGCGGCCAACAAACCGCTAAATGAGTTTGAATACAGTGATTATGGCTCACTGGTATCATTGAGTGATTTTACTGCCTTTGGTCGACTTATGGGCGGAATATCAACAGGCAGTCTTAATGTAGAAGGGCGGATCGCGCGTTTCGCCTATGTGTCTTTATACCGCATGCACCAGTTGGCGATACATGGTTGGTTACGTACGCTGTTGGTGACATTGTCCGACCGGATCAACCGCTACATCCGGCCTAAGCTAAAGCTTCACTAAGGCGAGATATATCGTGTAGTGATAACCACTATTGATCCGTACTATTAGTATTTCTATCGCCTCACCCCTAGTATATTACAACAGCTAACGACTAGGGATGAGGTGAGGATATGCTTAAGGGTCAATGTTTGTGTGGTGAGGTTGCATACCAATATGATGGAGAATTAACGGAAGTTGCCATCTGCCATTGCAGTCAATGCCGGCGGGCACAGGGAACGCCATTTGTGACCAATGCGCCTGTTAATATGGATCAATTAACGTTTCTTTCCGGAGAGCACCTGTTAAAGGATTATTTTGCGACAGAAAATAAACGCCGAGTTTTCTGCTCGAATTGTGGCAGCCCTATATTTAGTCAGCGTATGGATAAATTAGACACTGTTCGGTTGCGCCTGGGCACGTTCACAACCCCTATTTCTCATACACCGGATTATCATATTTATCACAGTGATCGAGTTGAATGGTTTGATTGTGTGGCGGGTATTCCTACTTATGCGGAGGGGAATCCAGAGTAAGGTGGGGGGGCTGTGATATCATGAGGGGCAGCGAGCGTTAATTTTACTAGGGAAGTTTTTTGAATATCTCCGATTTAGTTGAAACAGTGTTGTTGATGTTTGAATTTTGGATTCAAACACACTGGTATATTGCGTTTGCAATGTCACTAGCGACTAATTTGGGAATCTATATTGTAGCGGCTTCATCCATTGAATTTCTGACCAACCAAATAACTAAACGTGGTTCGTTTGGCCGGTTTGTCGATAATCGGCCGTTTAAAAAAGGGCAAAGAACCAATGAAATGAAAAACGGAGTTCTTGCGTGTGTAACGTTTGCTCTAGTAAGCCTCCTAGCCAGAAGCCTATTTGTTGGAATTGTTCCAGAATCAATATCGCAGCTATTAATGGAAGTATTGGTGTTTACTGTATTTTATGAAACCTATTCATACTTTGTTCACCGGATATTGCATACCCAACGATTCAGGGCGTTCCATTCAGTCCATCATTATTCTGTTCGGACAACCCCTTGGGGAGCATATAGTGTACATCCAATTGAAGCGCTGCTGATTGGTATGAGTGCGCCTCTCTTTATGTCGGTGTTTTCAGTGCACCTAAGTGTAATATTCGGATTTCATATTTTGGGCGTCATCTTCACAATGGTTATTCACTCGAATCTCGAATTCAATGAGCGGTTCATATTATTTCGGTTGCTTAACCGTTATATAAAGTATCACTCTGCACACCATTCGATTGGAAATGTTAATTTTGGTTTTGTGAATTCGTTTTGGGATAGCTGTTTTGGAACAAAATTGGTTGAACCCAAGGTGGTGAACAAATAGGTATAGCTACCTGCTTCAGAAGGGAAAGATACAGCCGTGGTAGAGTGACTAATATTGCAATAAGGGAGAGGGTAAATTGTTACTAGAAATAGGTGTTGGTGATGCATATGGGGCTGGATTCGAATTTGCATCGAAAGAAAAAGTCCAAACTCATAATGATCTAACCCAATACCATGAGCACGAACTGGGTATTCAAGCTGGTCATTATACTGATGATACGCAAATGTCTCTTGCTATAGCAGAATTGCTAATTGGCAAGACCAATTGGACGAGAGAAAATATTGCGGATAAGTTTGTGGAGTGTTTTAAACGTGATGAACGCAAAGGGTACTCTAAGGGCTTTTATGCATTTCTTAGATCCATCGATAGCGGAGCTGAGCTACTGGAAAAGATGAAGCCCCATAGTACAAGGAATGGAGCAGCAATGAGGTCCGCTCCGTTGGGGTATACAGCTGACATCGGCGAGTTATTGAGCATGGCTGAATTGCAGGCATCATTAACTCATGACACTGTAATTGGCATAAGGTCGTCGCAAGCTGTGGCTTTGGCTTCACACTATTTTGTGTATAACTTGGGTGCCAAAGAAAACCTGACGGAGTTCGTGTCGGAGTACTCCAAATATACATGGAGCGATAATTGGGCAGCACCAGTTGCGTGTTGTGGTGAAGAAACGGTAAATGCACTGTTAACAGTGCTTAAGTCGTCTGAGTCTCTTAGAGACGTTCTAGTAAAGAGTGTGGGGTTTTGTGGCGATGTGGATACTGTTGCTGCTGTTGGATTAGGGATAGCCAGTTTGAGTGAAGAATATAATCCAGGACTACCTGATTTCTTGCTATCTGATCTAGAAAATGGCCAATATGGAAAAGATTATCTCGCAGCCATTGGAATACAGTTAAATGAAAAAATAGTGCGTTAGCGTACTATATGGATGGAAATGCAAGCGGAATAATCATGGTTCTTGTGTTTTTATGGATCTACATTCAAGGCGTAATTGGTACCTTTCAGTATCATAAATTTAAGCCCCCAAGTATTGATTTAACCAATGGTTGCAGTGTTGTTTCTCGAAAATTAACACAAGATAATCTAGACTCAGTCCATAGTTGAGTCTATTGTTAGCGATTTTTTAAATATGAAACATTGAATGAGTTTTCAACGTTAATGTTAGCGCTGGTTTTAAAAGCTTATCCTCAATGGGAGAATTTAATTCGGATTTATGATGGCTATAAAGAAGCGTTCTATATAAAAATCCCTTCATCTCAGTCATCTAAACTGACTCTTGGTATTTCCACTATTCATGAGGAGCTTACTGTGGGATACGGAAATTATCACTCGCATTTTGGTTGGTCGGATGTACCCGATGAAGAAGCGTTTAGACTAGCTAAAGAAATGATCGATGAGATTGTCAATAATAAGGTCCTTGTTGCTGAATTTTATGAGAATGGTGAGTTTTATCAGTCGGAGATCATTGAGTTTGAAGAGTTAGATACTTACCTTTCACTCGGTGGGGATGTTAAGATTATTGGATGGAATAAATCGTATGTTGTGCGCTAACAAGGCGCTCATAAACGAAAAATACCATATCCAAAAATACGAACGCAAGATTGTACTGGTTAGAGCGCGAGGCTAAGAGGAAAAAATGAACATCGTGCCGTTAGCTGATCACATGACCTTTGTTGACAAAATAGCTCAATTACATCAAGCCGAGTGGGCGCATATTGACAGAAGTCTTACACTAGCGTCTCGCAGGGCGGCATTGACGGAGGCGGCTGGTCGAGAAGGCATTCCTTCTATTTATGTTGCAATCGACAATGATGAATTTATTGGCTCGGCCGCTCTTGTAGGGCAGGATTTGGATACGCACTTGGAACTAGGCCCTTGGCTGTCTGCTGTATTTGTAAAAGAAAGCTGGCGGACACGGGGTATAGCAACCCTTCTGGTGGAGCGATGTGAGGCTGAGGCAAAAAAGGCTGGTGTACAGAAGCTTTATCTTTCTACAGAGGTAGCTTCAGGGCTTTACGAAAAGCTTGGTTGGAAAACTATTGAAAGCTGTACGTATAAGGGGGTGAAATTTCACGTCATGTGCAAAGATCTTGCCCCCTCTATTAACTAGTCAGGGTAGCGAGGGCGCTTTAGCCACCAATTCCTCATTAGAAATAACGGCAATGTGCCCTCCGAGCAAGTTGATCTTGGTTGTTTGTCTACCACCCAAATTAATCGAGCCAAACCTTACCCCATCAAATATCCCAAAATCATCATTCCTCCCACCACAGCCCCCCATGTTTCAAACGCAATGCGTACCAACCGGTGGGCCATTGCCGTCTCCATAAAATGGATAGCAATCAAGCGGACCTTAAAAAAGGCTAACAACAATATCACCACTCCAAGGCTTTTTTCCTCGAGATTCGCGGAAGATATAAACAGCCAAGACACCATGGTTATGCCAAGCAACGCTACTAACACCAAAAACAACTTATCTTTTGCTACATTCAACATCATTAGGGCACCAAATAGATTAATGAAAACAACACAACCCAAAGCAGATCAACCATATGCCAATAAAGACCTACCCCCTCACTTGCCTTAACATTCTCTTTTAACTGTTCGGCCGTTTTTGTAGAAAACAATAGCCACGCTAAAAAGGACAGCCCTAAGATCACATGTAGCAGATGAAAGCCGGTGAAAGAAAAATAATTACGATAGAATGCGTTGGTGGCAATGTCAAAACCAGCGGAAAATTTATCACTGTATTCCACAAATTTCACACACAGAAAAGCAAGACCGCAAAATATAGTGAGCTTAATAAAGCGTCTATAAGCATCGATATTAAACACTCTCGCTGAGTGCACCGCCTTAGCCGCGAAATAGGAACTAATAAGCAATATGACGGTATTTAAGCCACCGAGTTGAGCACTCAATGTCGCCTGCCCCTCGGCAAATATTGCAGGGTTGAGATTTTTTTCCCAAACGAATACACCAAAATACATGGCAAAAATGCACATATCAGCAAAAATAAACAACCAAACGCCAATCTCTGCTGGATGATGTTCTATCAGACTTTCGCTGTCTGAAGCTGTCATCTTGTCTACATTTATTGTATTCATAATCGACTTCCCACCAGGTCGCCTTGTTCGTTGCTTCGAATATTAATTGCAATCAATACAAATAAAATGATTATCCAAAGGATTGGGCTGAAAAACGCCACCCAGAAAGTGAATAACCCGTTCCAAGCGAAGGGCCCGGCTTCTACAAAGAAAGGTACTAGCGGCGTTGGTGCAACACCCACCGCCACCCAAAGTGCCAAATAGCTCATCCAACGAGGAATAAACGGTTTGGGACGTTTATCTTTCAATCCCACAACGGCCACGCAGATAAGTTGAAACGCAAATCCCCAAGATGGAGTTGCCCACATGATCCACCCCAAATCATGTAACAGGGCTATTAACTCGGGCGAACGATCGACACGAAACGCCGCTGTCATCCAGATAAAGTTAGGTAACGCAGTAAAGATAACCGTCGCCAATGCACATAGTGCCTGCATTACAGAGAAATATGGAAACCCCTCTTCTACTTCCGCCATAAATACCGAACCAATCACACACAACGGTAGCATAAAACCTGTACCCACAAACGCCATGGTTAAACCCGTTATAATCGCTGTGTGATTCTGCTGATAAAAGCTCACCACCTCTATCTGACTGAGTGCTGGGGACGGAGGCGGCAAAAAACCTGAAATATAAAACATGCCACCGGCATACAATATGGTTGTCATCACCATGGAAATGGTGGCGACGATTATGAGTGGCTTTCGGTCAGTCATTTCTCTATCCCCCTTTACGCTACGTTTGTGGTGTAAACTCAAACACCATTTGAGACATGTGTCTCAATACTGTAGGATATTGTAAAACCTGTCAAGCCATGGGAGATTGATACTTTGGCATCGAACACAAAGATCGAACGCAAACAGAAAATTTTGAACGCTGCTATAGAAGTCATCTCAGAACATGGTAGCGCTAGTCTCAACATGAAAGAACTTGCGCAAATTGCCGAGGTCCCTAGGGCCAGCTTATACCGCACCTATGCAAGTAAAGAACACATTATCAGTGACATCACTCTTGAGTGGGGGTTATCTCTAGTTAAACGTTTGCAGGCTACCGCACCCAGAGGTAAAACCAATGGCGCAAAAATAGGAAGCGTCTTTAAGAGTATTTTACAAGAAGCCGAAAGCAATCCACGACTAATAAGCGCTGTGCTAGAGAATCTTCTATCCGCCGATGACACGACCCGAAATATGCAGATAAAATTTGAAGAACTTTTACCGACTCTACTTTCATCTGTTATCGATTATCAGTCTATTCCAGAAGCAAAAAAAGTAATGGATTCTTTTCTACGCCTATTGTTGGCGAATCTTTTGATGCTTAGTTCAGGTAGGGATAGCTTGAAGGAGTCCTTGTCGCATATGATTTTTGCGGCAGAAAAGCTTACAGGAGCGGACTACTGGAATAGTTGATTCTAACGTTGAGGGTCCGTTTTTAGGGTTTATCAGCTCTCGTCTATTGGTTTGAGGATCATGTCCGCTCTAGATCATGCAGGCCGTATCTTTCAGAAGTCTTAGTCTGTTTTTTACTGGTCGTGGTAAGCTGAAATTTGTTCAGCAGACGTATGTCAGTGGTAGATGTTGACGGGTGATTTTAGGCATAGACGTTTGCACCTATTTTTCACACTCACTATCAAGGCGATGGAAATAATCAATGAGATCCCCCCAGGAATGGCGAAAATACGTGAAAGCAATTGATAAGGCTAACAAGCCTAGATTGCATGAATTTATTACCGATGATTGCGGTTATGAGTCGTCAGGAAAGCGTATATCGGTACGCATTTCTATTGATTTTGAGGTGCCGGTTGAAACCTTATTTACTATATGCACTAACTTAGATATTGCCGCCAAGCTATATTGGCCTATTCGTATTATCCATCTTAAGTCCAGTGGTGATAGCGACGATCGATATGGGGTGAATTCAGAACGTGCTCTACAACCGTTGCCTTTTGTTCGCTATAGCGAACGCATTGTTGAAAAGAAAACCAATAGCCGCTTGGCTTGGACGGTAATCGGTGCTGCACCCGTTAAAAATCAATCCGGCGTGATGGATTTTACTTCCTTGGGGGAAGGCCGTTCGCGCATGGTAGAAACGGTTTCATTAGATGTACCTTTCCTTTTTATGGCGTCATTGTTAGCTAAGGAAATATGGAAGAGCAATACCTTGGCATTTTTACGAGCACAGACGCTGATTAATCAAAACTCTGATTTTCATCAGACTGTGGTAGCCTTGTTACAGGATGAATCTGAGGGGCGCCAAGCTGTACGTGGGCTGCGCACTTAGCGTTTATCAATTAATGTATATTGTTTAAGGTACTGCAAGCAATGCAACTAGATTCAACACATCAGCATGTGGTTTTTGGCGCAGGATTAATTGGTGGCTTTCTTTATGGCACACTAGCGTCACAAGGTTTTTCTGTCGCGATGGTTGCGCGCCCCAGTGTAAAGGAAAAGCTCAGTGGCGGGTTACAATTAAGCGATTATCAGAATAATACCGCCACCATTGCATCACCCCGTTTTACAACGAAGGAAAGCGGGGCGTCAGATTATGTTTGGCTAACGGTGAAGTGCACGGCAATTGCCGATGTTGCGGCAGATATGATGGGGTGTGTGAATGAGAATACGACTATTTTTTGTTGTCAGAACGGTTTGGGCTCTGACGGTTTAATTAAACAAGCGTTTCCCAATAACCGCGTGTTAAAGGTGATGGTGCCTTTCAATGTCGTTGAGGTGTCCCCGGGGCATTTGCACCGAGGTTCAGAAGGTCAGTTAACGCTAGAATGCCAAGACTCTCCAAATGTTGATAAGGATGTACTAAGCATCATTAAGCAATTGGACTCTCCGTTAATGCCGGTGAGTGGCAGTGAGGATATACAAGCCATTTTGTGGGCAAAGCTGCAATTGAATTTAGTCAATGCCATTAACGCGCTGGCGGACATCCCAGTTAAACCGATGCTGGAGCAGAGGGGGTATCGGCGTGTGATGGCGTTGTTGATGGAGGAATTACTGGCAGTGGTGGGTAAGAAAAATATCATACTTCCTAAGTTAACGGCTTTGCCTCCATCCTTAATCCCTAGGTTGATGAAAGTGCCTGATGTGGTTTTTAGAGTATTGGCAAACAAGATGTTAGCGGTTGATCCTAATGTGCGCACATCCATGTGGTGGGACTTAAGCAACGGTAAACATACCGAAATCGAGTTTATAAATGGCGCGATTCTGGAGGAAGCTAGGGGAGTTGGGGTTGCTTGCCCGGCAAATGAAGCTATGGTGAGGCTAATCCGTGAGGTTGAGCGAGGAGAACGCTCTCAAGGAATGTCTTCAGAAGAGTTATGGCGGGAGTGTAGTGGATGACGTAGCTTTTAAGCAGTTGCAATGCTTTCGTGATACCGGCAGGCTATTACAATGAGTCTACAAATTATTAAACCAAAAAATATCATTGATCTGGGTGTCGGTCAGCCTGACCCTAATCTATTACCCACTTCATTATTTCAGCCTTTAACCTTTCACGGGCAAGATCTTGCATACGGTGAAGAGGCCGGAGATTCTACATTTAGGCAAACATTGGCTGCCTGGCTATCGGTGGATTATGGCAAGCCCATAACTGCTGATCAGCTAATAGTAACCAATGGCTCCTCAAGCGCGCTTAATATGATATGTGCCCAGTTTGCGAAGCCTGGTTCAACGGTGTTGGTGGAAGACCCTACTTACTTTATTGCTCTGAATTTGTTTGCCGAGCGCGGTATCAATGTAGTGGCTATTCCAATGGATGATGAAGGCATTCAACTGGACGCATTGGATTGCGCACTGCAACAACACCAGCCTGCTTTTATCTATACCATCCCCAGTTATCACAACCCAACCGGTATTACTCAATCTCATGAACGTCGTCAGGCTTTGGTCGCCTTAGCTAAAAAATACCAATGTCTTTTAGTCGCGGATGAGGTCTATCAATCCTTATATTACCAAAAAAAACCACCGCCACCGTTAGCCTGTTACGACAATGATGCGCCGGTATTATCGGTAGGTACCTTTTCAAAAATACTGGCGCCCGGACTAAGACTAGGGTGGATTCAGGGGGAGGGAGCTCCAATACAAAAACTGCTCAGATCAGCCCTGTTGAAAAGTGGCGGAGGCCTGGCACCGGTTACATCGGCGCTTGTGGGGCCGTTAATTGCTAATGGTGAGTTTCAGGCGTATTTGGCGAGTTTGAGACAAACATACCAAATACGCTTGGATACGCTATATGAGGGTTTGAAAACGTCCATGGGTGATAAATTACAAATGACCAAACCGGAGGGGGGATATTTTCTGTGGGCGACCTTGGCCGATGGCAGTCATGTAGCTAGCAAGTTGGCAGTAGCAGAAAAAAAAGGCGTTAACTTTCTTGGAGGCGCATTGTTTTCAGCTAACCAAGGGTATGCTTCAAGTATGCGTTTGTGTTTCGCCTGGTATGGGGTGGAAGAATTAGAAATAGCTTGTGAAAGGTTGGCTCAAGTATTTCGGGGTTAAATGATTAGATCATCGAAAATGGCTTCTGCCTTTCGAAAGAACAAATTATGGGTTTCTCCCTCAATCCGGTGAACGGTTCTCAAGGGCAGCATCGCTGATAATGCGGGTAGTCGAAGGGAGCTTGTCATGCTGTCATCTTCTCCATGCCACAGGTAAGTAGGTGTTGATATGTTATAGAGGTGCTCTTCGTTTTCTTGATATATATAATTCAATTCTTGGGCTATGGCATCTGATCCCTGGGTGAGCGCTTCAATAAAGCTCTGAACATAGTTCTCAAAATTCTGTGGCTGGGAGAAATAGGCAACATCCTTAGGGTGTAAGGCATATAGGCTAGGAGGTGAATCTAACTGACGTTGCAATTGCATTCTAGGGTCACCTTTATACAAGAGCTTAATCATCATTTTCAGAAATGAAGGGCTGCGATCGTGAACCCACTTTCCTACGGAGAAGAGGTCGAGAAAGCGCTGTTTATCGGGAAAGCAGAATTGGCCGGGAGGCATGCAAGAGACCATGATCAACTGATTGACTTGAGAGCCATAATACGCAGCGAGAAGTGTTGCGTAGCTGCAGCCGACACTGTAGCCAATAATTGAAAAATGATCAACGCCAAGGCTGTCTATAAGATAGATCAAGTCATCTGTAGTACTGCGTAAACTCCCGTGTTTGTTGGCGGAAGATTTTCCAAAACCTGGGCGCTCAGGAATGATGAGTCGAATGTTGTGTTTGAACAGGTAATTTTCTTCAACCATTTGCTCTTTTCGTGAGCCAAACATTGAGTGTAGATATAGAACAGGGTAGCCCTCGATAGGGCCAATACCTCGATAAGACAGCGTGCGATTGTTGGGAAGTGTGATCGTATTGTCGAATGCGTTCTCGTTGTTTCTCCTGTGTATTCGGTGGTGTGCGATAGGAGTAGATCGTAATAGTAAGGTGAGTCGATCTTTTTGATCGTTTACGCCTAGCTTCTCTCTGATATGTTTTAAGGATTGCCTGAGGGAGTTTTCTTTTAACCTTAGTAATTTGGCGGCATCACTTATGTCTGGTGATTTACTCCAGGTGTTGGCGATTTCAGACTCTCTGCGGGTAAGACCAAAGAAGGAGGATATTGCCTCGGCTTCTAATGTGTTATCCGTCGTTATTTCATCTTTAGGTTGGATAAATAAACACCCAAAGACAGAATTGTTTTTGGGTGAATCAGTCAATGGGATGAAAAAATACTGAGTTTTTTCAGCGTCATGTCTTGCTTCAGTATGTTTGTTTAGCACAATGAATTTCCAGAGTTCAGAGTGCTTAAGTATTGTGTTATTACAAATCGTATTGGGTTGATTATTTTCTATCTGCTTTTGCGCAAGTGCAGTTTGCGTAATAACGATATTGTTTTTAATAATAATCATGCTTATGGGGAGGTTGACGATGGCTTCGTTAATATCATCAATACTTGAATTGAGCGCTTCCTCTTCATTTATCAGTGTTGTGAGTTGCACCAAATGGGGCGTTAGGTGATCAATGCATCTTTCAAGGTCCGCTTCGTGGTAGGACGAATATAGGGTTATTGCTTCAATAACATCTATATGAAAACGTGTAAAAGTAAGAAGGTCAATACCATTAGTATATAGCGATAAAGTGAGGCCTTCTTGATCTATAGGAGAGGAGAGGGTGTTTATCATTGTAAAGCCTATCGTCCTATGATTTGGCTGATAATAGTAGATTGTGTCGTCTATCAGGTTATTAATTCGACGATATTGATCGCGCGTAATTTTACTCGTGTGAGAACAGCGTCATCTTACCATGGCAAACAGCGAAGTACGCGCGGGTTATGGCCTAATTGACACTTGTAATGACAAGGTCTGTTTGTTCTATAAGCTTGGTAGTTTGATTAGCCAAGTGTTCTCCCCCTTTTGGTAGTATTTTTTATCGTGATTCATTGGTTATGATCTTGCTGGGTTCGAGGCGGGGGCGTCTTGGACCTACTTAGCATCAATCGCCAAGACTTGGTAGTTGAATGGAAATAGATCACTATAAGGATGAACGTCATGAAAATAAATACCACACTGGCAAGCGCTGCGTTGCTTGTTGGATCGGCGACAATTGCGTTGAATGCGAATGCGAACACTGAACGATATGAAGGCCTTTATGTAATGGAAGCAGGGTGTAGCTCCATGGAGTTGGCTGCTGGAATTGGTTATGCAGTGGTTGAATCTTCTGGTGATGCAACGTTCGATTCCGTAGGGCAGAGCGTTACACAGAATATTTCAATCGATTGTACTTCTGGACAATTAGATCAAACAGAAGTGGAGAGCTATCGCGAGCAAGCAAGTGCTTTATGTCAAGGGATTGTTATCTTGAACGCAGATCCTGTTGCACGTGAAGAGTATTGCGATGATTTGGCAGAAGACGCTGTTGCATCGCTACAGTCGGTCGCTGACTATTTTGCACAAACGTTGATTACTGATGTGCAGGTTACCATTAACTCTGATGGATGGCTTGGCGGTCTAGGTTCCATGGATTACACCTATGCGGATGGCACGACAGAGCATCGCGGCGATAAAGTATGGGTAAGTAATACTGGGTGGTTCTTTCGTGCAACCTCTGGGGCAACGCAAACCCCTAACCCTTTAAATTGTCCTAGCACACATGTTGGTGGCCTAGTTGGAAATATGGATCTATCATCGGCATTTGGTGGTGGTTCACGTCTTTATACCAGCTACGAATTATTCGACGGCGTGTTATGCCCCGTAGCCGATATTATTAATGGTGAGTTGCTGTTAGCTGCTTACGGTTATGATGTGAAAATTAAGCAGGTGGGTGATCGTCAAGAGTAGTATCTAGATATCTTTTGATGGACGTGAAATGGCTACGCTGGTTCGAATTGAACGGGCGTAGTCATTATGCTATCAAAAATCTTTTCCGCATTGCGAAAGAAAAGAAAGTGGGTTTCGTCGATGATGCGGTGTATTTTTCGAAGAGGTAGTAAATCCGCAAAGCCCACCAATCGTTGCTGATCTACAATGCTGTCCTGCTCTCCGTGCCAGATGTAAGTGGGGGCGGTAATATCAGATAGGTGATTACCTTTATCTTGAAGTAGGAATTCTAGCTCTTGAACGTATGTCTGGGGCCCATATTTTAGACCTTCGATAAGGCTGTCTGTGTAGTATTCAAAGAACTTTTTACGGGAGAATAGATTTACGTCCATAGGAGGGAGAGCATGCATTGAATGGCTAGAGTTAATGTAACGTTGCAATTGTTTTTTCGGATCGCCTCGGTATAAAATTGTGAGTATTTTGTTAACAAATAGGGGGCTTCGCTTGTAGGTCCATTGCCCGATTGAAAATAGATCTGGGAATTTTTGCGATACAGATAAACTGAGTTTCCCCGGTGGAATAAAAGACACGAGAGTTAACTGTTTAACTCTGCTCTTGAAGTGTGCAGCCAAATGAGTGGCATACCGGCTCCCAGTGCAATGGCCAATAATTGAAAATGTATCAATCGCTAAATGTTCAATGAGTTGAACGCTTTCTGTGATTGTACTTGTTAGGGATATGTATGGGTTTGGTGAGGTGAGACCGTATCCTGGACGTTCGGGTATGATTAGGCGGATGTTGTTGCGAGTTAGATAGTCTTCGGATACGAGTTGTTCTTTTCTTGATCCTGCCAGAGAATGCATATATATCACTGGGTGACCTGTCGCAGGGCCAATGTCCCGATAGGAAAGTTGCCGTTTATCATAGAGTGTTAGGATTTTATCTGCTGGATTATTTTGTGTGCTCAACGTTGTTGTTGCGTTTGCAATGGGGTAGGTGCGAAGCAATTGAGTAAGCATGTCTTTTTGTGAATTGGACCCCAACTTTTCCCTGATTTTCTTTAGGTTTTGCCGCAAAGAATTTTCTTTGAGGTTCAATAGCTTTGCGGTAGTAACTATGTCATTGCTCTGGGACCAGACACTTAGGATCTCGGATTCACGCTTTGTCAGGCTAAATAGTGCCTTGAGAGTATCAACGCTCCAGGCTTGATTGTTGTCATTTTTGTCGCTCTCAATAAATAGACAACTATAGTGATTATTGGCTTGTGTTGCGGTGCTTAGTGGTATGTAAAAATACTGGTGTTTGGCTATCGTCAACGTTGTCGCAGTGTGTGGGTGATTGTTGATGGTTGTCCACAATGGGGACTCACTACAAACTAGGTTGTCGTTAAATGGCGTAATTGGATTGTTGGTAATGAATGAGTGGGCTATTTTAGACGCCGATAGAATGACGTTGTCATCAAGCAACACAATGTTGATTGGTAGTTGGTATATAGTCGCGATTAATTTCTCGATATTAGAATCTAAGGTTTCATTAGCAGAAATTATATCTATGAGGTGCGATAAATGTGGTGTTAGGTGCTGTATTGACGATTCTATATCTTGTGTATTTATATCCGAGAGCAGAATGATAGCATCGATAATTTCAGTGAAGAAATCAGCGAAGGTAAAAAGATCAATGCCTTGGGTGTACAGTGACAACGTCAAATTTTCTTTTTGATATTGTGTCGGCTCTAGGAGGGTCTCGTCCATACTGGGTTTTTCCTTGGTTTTATCGACTTATTCGTACGTCTTAGACGTGATGCAGTGAGGGATTCGCCCCAACGTCTGATTAATTAGGCTGAGCTGGTTTTGGTGACCTGTTTTCTTAAGAATGTTGGCGGTATGGGATTTTACGGTTTCAGGGGAAACTCCGAGTACCGCCGCGAGATCTTTTTTTGTGAATCCTTGAATAAGCAATGTGGCTAGTTGGTTTTCTTTTGGTGTGAGTTTATAGTCATCCAATACCAATGGTATCCAGAAGGGGTCCATATTATTTATGCCTGCTAACAATATGCATGATGTAGCCTGAGTGCTGTCATCGATTATTGGTAACAACACGGCGGGAATTAATCCGGTATTCTTATCTTCGAACGAGACGCGTCCATATATGTTACTGACGGGGCCTTTTTCAAGCATAGGGTGTATTTGTCGATACCAGTCTTTCATTTGAAAGCTAGATATGGACTCACTGGAGAACGTTGCCTTTGCAGATTGTTCCTGTGGTGAGAGGAGTCGTGCACTTTGGTTGGATTGAACGGGGACTCCTGTCTCGGTAAATCGAAAAAAAGCAAATTCTAAATGTTCTAGTGTTTGGGTAAGGGCACGAAGCGAATGTTGTTTTTGCAGCTTTTGCTGGTGCAATTCACGGGCTTTTTTGATCGACTGTTCTAAAGCCTGTGGCCGCTGAAAACCTTCGGTGCATGGGTATTGTAGAATCTGCCTTTCTATGTCCTCAAATGTGCTGCGCCCAATACTAGAATAGAGCTGTTGTATCCAGTGAGAAATATCCATATTAGCGTTGCGGCATTGTTTTTTAGGTGAGAATAATACTGTTTTTCATTGGCTAGAGGTGCACTAACGTGCTTGCGAACGCCTGCGATCCATTGCTAGTATGTGAAAACGACTTGCCTACCCCCCAATAGACTCGGTAACTCTAGCATGTGGAATATGTAAAGGTAAGAGTCGAATGTTGGTTGTTGAGGTTGGGTTAACATTTCGTTTCAATCTTTCCGTCGCTTATGGGGTTATGCCGCTTTATGTTGTTAGAGACCAAGTTCCTATTACCGGTAATACCGCCACAATTGATGTTAAGAGAGCGTTTACTCGAGCGTATTGGGCGCCCTAATCCTGCACAATTGAGTTTGCTCCAAGCACCGCCGGGTTATGGGAAGACGACACTTATCATGCAATGGTTAGCGTCAAATTCATTGACGCCAATATGGTTATCTCTTGATAGCAGGGACAATGACGTCTTACGATTTTGGCGTTACGTTGTCGGGGCGATCCAGCGCTTTGATACGGGGTTGGTACCGAAAACCCAAGAATTACTTGGGGAAAGTCTAGAAGACGATGCTGATACCATCGTTGAGTCACTGGTGAACGAGCTGTTGACAGGATCATCGGTTATTACCGGCCCAGCCCCCCTAATGCTTGTACTAGACGACTATCACGTGATTAATCACAGTCGAATACATGATAGTGTGTCATATTTTCTCGATAATTTACCACCCACATTGCATGTAGTGATAGCCAGTCGTACGCAACCGCCGTTGTTTATTGAGCGTCGTAAAGTAAGGGGGTTACTCGTTCAACTGACAAGTGTGGACTTGGCGTTTATCCCAGAAGAAACTGCGCTATTTCTTCAACAGAGATTACCCGGTGGGGTGACGCAAGATAGTGTTTTTGCATTGCATAAACGCACTGAAGGCTGGGCTGCTGCAATACAACTTGCAGTGCTTTCAATGCAACGGAATTCTTCCGTAATCAATGAGAATAGCGTGTTTACACAAGCGGTATCGGATTTGGATGAGGAGGTTATCCGCTATTTATTTGATGAAGTGATATCGTGCCTGGACCAGGATCTTAAGAATTTTGTGGTAAATGCGTCAATGTTGACGTGTTTTTCACCGAGCTTGCTGGATGCCATCTATGGTAAAAGTGATAGCCACGACATAATCCAGATACTCAAGGATAAAAACCTTTTTGTTCAACCTCTGCATGGAGAAGAGCATTGGTTTCGGTTCCATGAACTGTTTCGCGAAGCACTAAAACCACATTTTGAAGCAAAACCACAGCAGGAGAGGTTCGCATTACATCAGCGGATAGCGCTGGCATTTGAAGCGATGGACAATAAAGAAGAAGCCATCGAACATTACGTGCTAGCCCAGGAATGGGATAAAGCCGCATCTATGGTGGAATATATTAGCTATGGGCGTGTATTAGGTAGTGAGGACTCTCTATCAGAAACATTGCTTCGTAAATTGCCTGAAGAGCAATGGCAGCATCGACCAAAATTATTGCTTATTAAAGCGTGGTCTTTGTTTAGAAGTAACGATATTACCCCCGCCGAATCCTATTTGGCACGCATTGAGGAGCTGCTTAATTCTGGTTCTGTTGTTATGCCTGAAGATGAACGAAAGCAAATGTTCAGTCATATCGCGGTATATCGTACCCAACTTGCGCATATTGCGGGTGACCCCCAGGGGGCCAGACGATTGATCGCAGATCATGAGGCGCTGATTCAAAGTGATCACAAAGATGAAGATTTGGGGTTGCAGCTTGGTGTGGTGATTGACTATTTTGTACGTGGAGATATGGGGAATATCGTAAAACATGGCCCAGCGATTTTGGGTAAGGCTCAGCGAGAGAATAATCAGTTTATCGCCCTTGGTTTGGCGCAAACCTTGGGTATGGCAACATATTATGCGGGGGATGTAAACGCAGCGTTCGAGTGTTTTTCTCAATTTCATCAATGGATTGAATCCGTTGAAATGGATGAAGAGCTGGCTATCGGTTGGTCGTATATTTGTACGTTGGATATGTATCGCGAAATTAATCAGTTCGATAAAGTAGAAGAATGTTGGCAACGTTTAGGTGACTACGCAAGTTCAACGGCGATGCCTGGTCAGAAAGCGCTGACGCATATTACCTACGCTAATGCACTGATCAGTGCGGGGCGATATGAAGAAGCCAAAAATTTATTGAGTATTGCGCAGCAGGGGTTTTCGGACCACCTTAGCTTCTGGTCATTTATATCGTCGCCAATCTCGGTGTTTAGCATCAAATTGGCGTTGCTTGAAGGTCGTGAGCAGGAGGCAATGGATTGGGCCGATAAAGAGCAGGAAAGGCTACGATCGATTACGTTTTACCGTAGCGAAGAAGAAAGAGCGCTGTTGATTCGTATAGATATTATGCGAGGTCAATATGCGGCCGCTCAATCGCTTCTGTCGCTTATTTTGGAAGATGCTCAACGATCTGGGCGGGTGATTAGTTACGTTCGGGGCCTCGTGTTGCAAGTTAGGTTGTGCTTGGCCCAAGGCAATCAGAATTTGGCCCGTAGTTCTTTGATACAGGCGCTTGAGATGGGTGAGAAATCAGGTTATTGCCGGATCTTTTTGGACGACTGGGATGTCGTTGCTCCAATACTTACCCAACTGAGAGGGCTGAGCGCTACATTGCTGAGCTATCGAGATGAGCTATCTCGTCAATCCGCGCTGGAACCAGGTAATATTCAAAACCAAGAGGCACAGCGGGAAAGCGCTAAAGTATGTGATAGCTTGACGCCAAGGGAGGTGGAAATACTTTGGCTAATTAAACAAGGGCTAAAGAACGCCGAAATTGCCGATCAACTGTCGATTTCCGGCAATACAGCTAAGGTACACGTGCGAAACCTCTATGAAAAGTTGGGGGTTAAGAGTCGAACGCAGGCAGTGTCAAAAGCTGAAGAAATCGGCGTTTTTACCGCATAGGTTACCTGGGTGCACCTGCTTTGGAGGTGTTTATTCGATAGTTTCAGCGTTCACTGCGGGCTTTTCTTGAAAAAATAACCCTTTTTGGTTATGCGAAAATACTGTGCTTTTGACCACAATGGAATGACGGTAGATTCGTCCATTCCAGGTCAACACATTCTGGATTGTGTCTACCGATAATACTAATAACGTAGAGACAATAATGATGAATAAGAATTCTCAGACAGGATCATCACAAACTTCTGGGTTTATTCACCAAATTCAAGAGTTTATCGTGGATCATCCATGGTTTTGTATCTTGTTTACGCTGGTGATGGTTACAGCCGCGGGTTCCGGTCTGCGATTTGCTGAATTGAACAATGACCCTCGGGCTCTTTTTTCTGAAAATAATGAGGGTATGAAGTTGCTTGTGGATCTTGAGCAACGCTTTACCAAAGATGATAACGTCGTTTTTATCATCCACCCTAAGAATAACGACATTTTTACCCGTGAAAACCTTACCATGTTGCACGAATTGACCGAGCGCGCATGGACTGTACCAAAAACCCTTAGGGTAGATTCGCTGGTTAATTTTCAGCATACCGAAGTGTCAGGGGATGACCTGGATATCATCTATTTGGTAGACGAGCCTGAATCCTTGACTGACACACAGCTCGCGAAAATCAAGAAAATAGCATTGAGCGAACCGAACCTCGTCAAAAATGTGATTTCACTCAGTGGTCATGTTGCTTCCGTGAATGTCGCGGTGTTAGCAGACAACGAAGGTGGGCGTGACGCACCGATGATCATGGAGTATGCGCGTCAGGTAAGAGATGAGTTTCGACAAAAATACCCTGATGTTGAATTTCTTCTATCTGGTCATGTAGCGTTTAAAGATGCGTCGAAACAAGCCACTGAAGATGCGCTGAGCACTACATCGGTGTATAGCACTATTGCGGTTATCATCTGTTTATATTTAATGCTACGTAGCGTTGCCTCTGTAATTCTTACTTACTGCATTATTGCTTTATCGAATGTAGTGGGGTTGGGAATAATCGCGTGGTTAGGGATTGAGTTTACGCCGGTCATGGGGGGCGCACCGGCCATCATTTTAACGTTAGCGGTAGCGGACAGCATACATATATTACTTTCCTATCAGCATCAAATTATCGCAGGTAAGGTGAAGCGTGAGGCGATGCTCGAGAGCTTACGTATTAATATGCAACCAGTGTTTTTGACCAGTGTGACGACGGCGATTGGGTTTCTATTTTTGAATAATTCTGAATCGCCGCCGTTTGCTGATATGGGGAATTTGGTATCGATCGGTGTTATGGCCGCGTGGTATTTGTCTATCGTGTTTCTTCCGGCGGCGGTGATGGTATTGCCGGAGTTTAAGTTTAAATCCCGTGGTGATCGTTCGGAATCCATTAGTCAGGGTTATATGAATAAATTTGCTGACTTTGTGATTGATCGCCGGGTGATGGTGTTTATCGTTTCCACGTCTATTTTTTCCATACTTGGGGTGTGCAGTCTCAAGAATGAGTTTAACGACGTTTGGTTTGAGTATTTTGATGAGTCTTTTGAAGTCCGTAATTCGACCCAATTTATGGTGGACGAATTAACGGGTCATCACCGTATTCAGTTTGCGTTTCCGTCGGGTGAAGAAACGGGGATTATGGACCCAGAATATATGCAAAGTGTTGATCGGTTTGTCGATTGGGCAAGAGAGGAGCAGGGAGTTATGTTCGTTTCCAGTTTCTCTGACACCATTAAGCGCCTGAATCGAGATATGAACGGGGGTGACGTAAGTTATTATGTTATCCCTGATCAACGGGAATTAATTTCTCAATATACGCTAATGTTTCAGATGTCATTACCGTTTGGTTTAGGGTTAGAGAACCAAATTGATATAAACCGTTCATCTATTCGTGTTGATGTATTAATGACCACGGTCTCCTCTAATGAAATTATTGCGTTTGAACGTTCTGCGCGGCAGTGGATCGTCGACAATCTACCTGAGCGTATGGAAACTCAAGGTGTTGGCTTCGACTTACTCTTAGGTGAACTTTCATACCACAATATTAAAGGTATGTTGGTGGGAACAGGGTTGGCTCTGTTGGTCGTCTCTCTGTTGTTAATTGTTGCCCTACGTTCGGTGAAGTATGGTTTATTGAGTATTTTGCCTAATATATTTCCTGCGATAATTTCCTTCGGTATTTGGGGGTTGTGGAAAGGGCAGATTGGTATTGCGATTAGTATCGTAGCCTGTATGACTCTTGGTATTGTGATTGATAATACGGTTCATTTTCTAAGCAAATATATTCGTGCTCGTCGAGAGAATCAGTTGTCCAGTATTGAAGCAACACGCTATGCGTTTAAGACCGTTGGTATAGCATTGATCGCGACGACGTTAGTGTTGGCCTCAAACTTTGGCATGATGGCAACGTCTCATTATTATCCTAATGCCAGTATGGGAATGTTAACGGCTATCACGGTGGCTATAGCGCTTGCAGTGAACTTCTTGTTTTTTGTTCCCCTATTACTGTTTATTGACGGTAGAAAAGATAGAAAACGTTCAGCGGGTGCAAATGATAAGAATTCAATGACATCCACTGGGGTGTTATCGCGAGCTTAGGTAAGTTGACGTATTTGGCCATATAAAACCCTAGCTTAGTTGTTAGGGTGGCCTTTGGTTTAACCAAGGAATAATCCTCAGTAGAGGACTAATGGTTTTTTTGCCAATGGATTCATTATTTGTAAATTTCTAGTTATGTACCCTTTTCGGTTTGGTGTTTCGCTCTATACTTGCTGTGACAGAAGTCAGTGGCATGACCTTGTGTTGTCTTGTTAGGATACTTTGCAATATTGGTTTAACCAATAACCAGGACCTTAGAAGGTATCGATTATGGATGACCAATCATCCGTTCAAGTCGCTGTATTTCCATAAGATTTAGCGTATCATTAGCTAATCTTTAGTATTGTAAACCCGATGTATCCTGTAGCGAATAATATTATGTCTGATGGTGTAAGTGTAAGTTATCAAGGCCGTAAGGCCAGTCGAGCAAGAAGCGAACAGAGACGTAAGGCGATTTTGGAAGCAGCCCTGCGTTTAGTTGTTAAGGAAGGCGTTCGCGGAGTACGTCATCGTGCGGTTGCAAAAGAAGCCGACGTGCCATTATCGGCAACCACATATTATTTCAAAGATATTTCAGATTTAATCACCGATACTTTCACGCTGTTTGCCGAAAAAGCAATGAGTGATGTGGTAACGCCAATCTATACCGAAGTCGAACGTTTTATCGAGAACAATGGCGGCAAGGTACCTGATGCAGGTCCGGTCAGAAATCAACTGGTTGAATCCTTAGCCTCGATGCTCGTCGGTTTTATTCATCACGAGCTAAAAGAAGAGCGTGATCACTTGCTCGCTGAGCAAGCGTTTATGCATGAAGCATTACGCGACCCACGCTTACGTGATATGGCTAAACATTATTATGATTATCTTGTAAACGATATGCATATGTTGTGTGAAAAGATGGGGGTTGATGAACCTGATATTGTTGCAGAAATATTAATGGCAACCATATTCCGTATTGAACAGGAAGGTTTGCAAAAATCGGCTGAAGAATTTGACGCCGATCGAGCTAAGCGAATGTTGAAGCGTATTTTTCATACTTTCTTGGTTCAAGTGTAAAGCGCAGGCTGATAATTCATGAGTGAAGTTATTGATCGCGTCAAGTTAGAAGCTAGTTGGAAAGAGCAGTTGGCGTCGGAGTTTGATACTGAATATATGCAGGCGTTACGGGCTTTTCTGTTGCAGCAAAAGCAAGCCGGTAAAGTTATTTACCCTCCTGGGGATGAATATTTTAATGCGTTTAATTACACGCCTTTTGATCAAGTTAAAGTCGTCATTCTTGGTCAGGACCCCTATCATGGTCCTGGTCAGGCTCATGGGTTGTGTTTTTCTGTACCTGAAGGTGTACGACCACCACCGTCGCTAAAGAATATCTTTAAAGAAATTAATCGAGATTTAGGGTTGCCGGTTCCTAGTCATGGTTGCCTAACCTCTTGGGCCAATCAAGGTGTCTTATTACTCAACAGTGTGTTAACCGTTGAGCAAGCAACAGCTGGAGCCCACCAGAAAAAAGGTTGGGAAAAATTTACGGATAGTGTTATTCGTTGTGTTAACGATCATCAAGAGGGCGTGGTATTTATGTTGTGGGGTAGCTACGCCCACAAGAAAGGCCAATTCATCGATGATACCAAACATAAAGTGTTGCGCTCAGTGCATCCTTCGCCACTTTCCGCACATCGAGGCTTCCTTGGTTGTGGCCATTTTAGTGAAGCAAATGAGTACCTCGCGACGCTAGGAAAAGGACCTATTGATTGGTCCTTACCTAGCTAACTTACGGTAATCTCTGGCAGACGATGTTTGTACGCGTGGGTGGCTCAATAGTGCTCCTAATTACTCGCCCTGCTCATACAAGCGGATGATGCTGGAGAAATCCAATGCACCCACATCTTCCCCTGATCGCTTATGTAAGTTAAATAGATTGCGTGCGGCGGCACCCATTGGGATGGATGATTTGCTTCCTGTAGACGCTTCAGCTGCAAGACCTAGATCTTTCAACATCAAGTCAACCATAAACCCGCCTTGGTAATTATTGCCTGACGGTACACTATCCATGACGCCAGGTACGGGGTTATATTTTTGCAGTGACCAATTGCTTCCTGAACTTTTCAGCATTATATCGGATAAGGTTTTAGGGTCGAGACCGTTGTCGATACCTAGCTGCAATGCTTCAGCCGTTCCCGCCATGTGGATTGCTAGCAGCATGTTATTACAGATTTTGGCAACCTGGCCAGCACCGGCATCACCTGCGCGGAAGACATTGGCGCCCATCGCAGAGAGTACGGGTTGTGCTGCCTGGTAATCGTCTTTTGAACCACCACACATAAAGGCTAATGTGCCAGCGGCAGCAGCAGCCACACCACCAGACACGGGTGCATCAATCGCACGAATGCCTCGCTTGGCAGCTTCAGCTTCAACACGGCGAGAGTTGGCAGGGGCAACGGTTGAGCAATCTAAAACCAGCGCGCTTTTGTCGATGACATCAAGTAGCGCATCACCATCAATATAAACGCTTTCAACAATAGTGCCGTTTGGCAGCATACTAACAATAAAGTCTGCACCATCTACAGCAGCCTTTGCACTATTAACAACATGACAGCCAGATTCACGAGCATGTTCCTGGGCCGCTGATGACAAATCAAATGCATTGACCGCAAAGCCTGCTTTAACCAAATTAGCGGCCATGCCGCCGCCCATGTTACCGAGTCCAATAAAGGCTACTGTTTGAGTCATTATGTTCGTTCCTTATGTTTTGCTTTTATGGATTACAGATTTTCGAGTGGGTGAGGGCCATTACCCCATGAAGGTGTGATTAATGCACTGATGTCAGCCTCAGTTACAGAATCTACGGTTGCAGGCTGCCATTGAGGGTTACGGTCTTTCTCAACCAAAAGTGCACGCACACCCTCTTTGAAATGCCCTTGGCGTAAGCAATTGGTGGATAGCACCAATTCAAATTGAAATACTTCTTTGAGCGATAAGTTTTTACCGCGAGTAAATTGCTGCCATACGAGGTGAGGGGACACGGGGCATCCTTGCGACAGTGTTTTGGCTGCTTTGCATAACCACTTATCATCACCGTCATACGCTGTGATTTGATCAATGATTTGTAACAAATTATCCCCATCACAGGTCGCATTGATCCAATCCAAATGCTCGTGCACCTGACTTGATGGCTGTTGCTCTTCGCTGCTGTTTTCGAACTCACGTAATACATGCGTGACGACATCATTATGTTCAGACAAGGCTTCTGGCCAGGTCTGATCTGCTAGTGCTGCTAACACTGCGTCTTTGTTATCGTGTGTGATAAAGGAATCCGCCAGGCCTATAAATTTAGCATCCGCCGCGTTGAATGATGCACCCGTTAAGCCTAGGAACATGCCGGTTTTACCGGGGGCATGATTTAAAAACCAAGTGCCGCCCACATCAGGATATAGACCAATTGTCACTTCAGGCATTGCCATGCGCGTGGACTCGGTTACGACGCGGTGGCTTGCTCCGCTCATCAGACCAAGCCCGCCTCCCATCACTATACCGTTACCCCACAAGATGATGGGTTTTGTATACATATGGATGTGATAATCAAGCTCATATTCTCGCTTGAAGAACTGATCCATTGAATCGTCATTGTAGGTTTCGCCGTATGCTGCTGCGCCATTGTAAAGTGCAACAACATCGCCGCCAGCACAAAATGTCTTGTCGCCAACACCTTGTAAAAAGACGCACGCAATACTGTCATCCGCTTCCCAAAGGGTTAGCTTCTCTTCTAGCAAGTCCACCATTACAAGCGATAGGGCATTGAGCGATTTTTCAACGTTGAGGCTGGCAATGCCAATTTTTTTTGCACCTGCCTGACGCTCTTCAAAAATTACCGGATCAGTCATCTCATCTTCTCTTTAATTGGTTTAGCTATTGGTCCATTCAGGCTTACGTTTTTCTAAGAATGCGGTAACGCCTTCCAACTGATCTTTTGTGTCGAATAGATCAGCAAATGCATCACGCTCAAGAGCTAGATTTTCATTCATGGGAAGGTTACGACTACCCATGATCAACTTCTTACAGACTTTAACGGATGATGGACTTTGCTCTGCAACACGCTCAGCTAGCGTAAGTGCCGCGTCTAATGCTTTACCTGTTTCAACTACTTCTTGAACTAAACCAATCTCTAACGCTTTATCTGCCTTTAGCTGTTCATTACACAGAATCATTCGCTTTGCCCAGCCTTCTCCAACTAGGGCAGGAAGGTGCTGAGTACCTAAGCCGCAAGGTAGTAAGCCGACTTTAGCTTCTGGTAACGCCATCTTTGCCTGACTTTCTGCGATACGAATATCACAGGCCATTGCCGCTTCTAAACCACCGCCCATTGCAAAACCATTGATGGCTGCGATTGAAACACCCTCGTAATCTGTTAGTGCCTGAAAGCCTTCTCCAAAAGCTTGTGCTGCTTTTTGTGCATTGTCTTTATCGCCGTCGGCGAACATTTTAAGATCAGCCCCGGCACAAAAGAATTTTTCACCTTGGCCGGTCAAGACTAATGCGTAGTTATCCTTATCGGCATTTAACCCTTCCACAATGTCTTTCAACAAATACAAACTATCAACCGTCCAGATATTGGCTGGTGGATTATTCATGGTAATAATGGCGATATGACCGCGCTTTTCAACTTGTAATAAATCACTCATGTAGATATTTCCTCAATTTTTATCAGGCAACTAGGTTGCCACAGGGTACGTTACACTCATGATGCTTAGCGAATAGCATCAGTAGCACCGTCTTCCAGTATGCGGCGTGCCGTCACTAGGCGCATGATTTCGTTTGTACCTTCCAGAATCTGGTGGACACGCGCATCACGCTGGAAACGCTCAATGGGGTATTCACGGATATAACCGTAACCGCCGTGAAGCTGAATGGCATTATTGCACACATCAAAACCGATATCGGTAGCAAATCGTTTAGCCATGGCACAATAGGTAGTTTTGTCAGCATCGTTTTCATCCAGCTTAAAAGCCGCCAAATGAACCATGGTGCGTGCAGCAACTAGTTCAGTCACCATGTCCGCGAGTTTAAATTGAAGTGCCTGAAAGGCCGCTAATGGTTTGCCAAATTGGCTGCGTTCCTTCATATAAGCTTGGGTGTGGTTAATACACGCTTGTGCTGCACCAATAGAGCAGGAGGCGATATTAATACGCCCACCATCCAGACCTTTCATGGCGATCTTAAAACCCTCGCCCTCAACTCCTAGCAAGTGATCAGCTGAAACACGTGCATTCTCAAAACTGATGGCCCGTGTTGGTTGGCTGTTCCAGCCCATTTTGTCTTCGTTTTTGCCGTAATTGATACCGTCGGTATCTGAAGGAATAGCGAAGGCGGATATACCTTTTGGCCCACTGTCAACCGTTCCGGTGCGTACCATGACAACTAATAAATCTGTCTCGCCAGCACCGCTGATAAACATTTTACTGCCGTTGATGATATAGCTGTCACCGTCTTTTTTAGCGGAGGTACGTAATGAACCTGCATCGCTGCCTGCGCCGGGCTCAGTTAAACAATAGGATGCTAGCTTCTGACCCGTAACGAGGTCACCGCACCATGTCTCTTTAACTGCGTCGGTTCCCCAGGTGGCGGTCATCCACGTAGCCATATTGTGAATGGAAATATAAGCGGCTGTTGATGTGCAGCCAGCAGCTAACTCTTCCAGGATGATAGACGAATCGACACGTGACAATCCCATGCCGCCCACATCTTCAGGGGAGTACAAACCACAAAAGCCCATCTCGCCCGCTTTGGCGATAACGTCTTTTGGAAAAATCTTTTTCTCATCCCATTCGGCGGCATGAGGCGTCATTTCACCTGCTGCAAAAGCGCGTGCCGCTCCCTGAAATGCCAGCTGTTCTTCGCTTAAATTAAAATCCATAGGTCAGACTCTATGTTGCGTTACAAGTCATGTTACTTACTTTTGACTCTTTATAATCATTAGCTCCCCGCTTTTGAGGGCACTAATGATTTACAGTAATTCTACTTTAACTTCTCGATTGCGCTGGCGAATAATATTTCATCCGCTGGGATTTCTTTGTTTTTAGCCAATGGCTTTGAGATCCAGGTGATGTTAACCAGGTCTTCCCAGGTGATATTGTTGTTGATGCTGTTACCGCCCCAAGAGCCACACCCTAAAGAAAATGTCTGGCGCATTCCATTCCACACGTTACCGCTGTTAGAAGGGGCTTGCGGTTGGTTAACCATAACTCGTGATGTTTTAGTGCCTATACCGTATGTCAAAATGTTGTTGTCACTTTGAGAGTAGATACCACAGGAGTGACCCATGCCTTGATAGGTTTGAATTTCATTGGTCTGGGTGATGGCTTCATCGATATTCTTAACGCGGTAGAATGCCATAACAACGGACATTTTTTCACCAGAAAAAGGGTAGTCTTCACCTGCACCGGTTTCCGGCACGATAAAGAACTGCTTACCGTTGGGAAGGTCTATGCCCGCCATGCTAGCCAGGGTTTCTGCAGGCTGGGCAACTATACGAGAGGCTATGTGCCCATCTTCCCAGATAATGTCTTCAAGTTTCTGCTTTTCCTCAGTATTGACAATATAGCCACCTTGCAGTTGAAGTTGATCGAGTAACTCGTCAGCAATAGAATCAAAAGCGACAACCGCGTTATCAGAAGAGCAAGAGGCTGCATAATCCAACGTTTTTGAAATACGAATTTTTTCAGCTGCATCCACTAGGTCTGCAGTATCATCAACGGTGATGACGGCGTTACCTGCACCTACACCCAGCGCAGGCGTGCCGCTTGAGTAGGCTGCTTTAACCATCGGTGAACCACCGGTAGCCAGCACTCGGTCAGATTGCTTCATTAGCTCAGCAGTGCCGTCCATAGATGGTATCTCAATAGCAATGACCAGGTCTTCAGGAGCACCACAGGCCTTTAGGGCCTCACGCATCAGGTCACAGATCATTTTATTGGTTAGCTTGGAGCGGGGGTGTGGTGCAACAATAATGGAGTTGCGGCCTTTAATGGCAGAAATGGCCTTTATGACAGGGGTAGCTTCTGGGTTGGTGCAAGGTACGAGTACACCAATTACGCCAATCGGTTTTGCTATCTTGATGATATTGCGCTCTGTGTCTTCTTCGATAACGCCAACCGATTTATCATTGATGATATCGAACAAAGCAGCACGTGTTTTTTTGAATATTTTCAAATGCTTAGCTTCGTAATTACCCAATTCTGTCTCTTCAATGGTAAAGCGGGCAATCCGCTCAGCCACATCAGGACGGGCGACAGCCCACACCATGGCGGTAATCAGTTCATCGACTTGTTCCTGGGTGTAATTTTCAATCTGAGCCTGTGCTGCACGAGAGCGGGCGATCAGAGCTTCTATTTCTGTGGCGGCTTCACTTTTTTCGACAGAGGTATCAACACCCATAACAATCTCCTAATCCTGATTTAATAATAATGTACTACTTTATTGGATAACGCGTAGCAAAAATGATTCGACGTTTGTAAACAGTAGATCCTAGCTTACCTAGAGTGAGCTAGATTGAGGATTGACGATCTTGGCTAAATGATGGACTATATTGCGGTATAGGCGTGACTTATCGCACTGCCACCTACGTAATAATGGCATATACCAAAGGCATCTATTGAATATCACATCCAGTTGGCCATTACCCCCTGAAGGCGTTCGTTTTTTAGTGCCGCCCTTTATCGCGGAGCAGCTTGCCATTAACCCGCTTACACAGGGGCTTTATCCTACGGCGATGGGGTATTATCCTGTGGCTAACAACCACCGGATGCAGCGCCCCGTACATACAGATTACCTGATGATCTATTGCATTGCGGGGAAGGGCACGTTAATGACAGAGGAGGCCTCTGGCGTAAAGCGCTACAGAATTGTCAGTGGAGATCTGATTGTATTGCCACCTAATCACCCTCATACATACCAAGCTGATAACAAAGATCCATGGACAATCTACTGGTTGCACTTTGATGGCGAAGTAGCGCAGCAGTTTTATGAGCATTTACAAATGACATCATTGCGATTTAACATTGGTGTACAGCCTCGCGTGGTGAGAATCTTCGATGCTCTTTCAGAGTTACATCGTAGCGGTTATTTGCTAGCAGAGTTCATTCAAGGCTGCCATCAACTTCAAGCGCTTCTCAGTTACGCCTCGCTTCTCGTGCGTCAACAGCAACCGCAAGTGGGTCGTCAGGCGTTAAATTGGGATCGTATTCGCGCTATGATGCAGGAACATGTTCATGGACAATTAAATTTGGATGATTTGGCCGCCGAAGCACAGCTTTCAAAATACCATTTTTCTAAAAAATTCAAAGTGCTAACGGGACACTCGCCGATTCAATATTTTATTAATATGAAAATGCAAAGAGCCTGTTACCTGCTAGACAGTAGCAGTCGTTCTGTTAAACAGGTGAGTGCAGTACTCGGCTATGATGATGTTTATTATTTTTCGCGCTTATTCAAAAAAACCATGGGGCTATCGCCTGATCAGTATCGAAAAAGTAAATTTTGCTAAAAAAGGTTTCTACTACCAGGCTTTTAGGAATCAAGGACTTCAGCTGCGCGCCGTCTCGGTAGAGTGACGATAAAGCGGGAGCCTTTGCCCCAGGTGCTTTCTGCTCGAATCGAACCTTGTAATCGCTCGACCTGTCGACGCGCAATACTTAACCCTACACCTGCGCCACTTTCCTTGCCTGCAACATTTTCTTGAAGGTGGGTAAACTCCATAAATACTTTTGTCAGGTTTTCTTCGAGAATTCCAATGCCTGTATCTTCAACACTAATGATGGCATTTTTTTCGTCTTCTGATAGTTCTAACCGGAGGGTGATTGATCCATGTTCGGTAAATTTAAGGGCATTGTCAAACAAGCGGGAGATGACGTCGTTGATGATTTTTACGTCTGTGAGTATTCCGATAAATCCTTTTGGCGCGATAAATTCAGTGGTTAGTGATTGACTTTCAGCCTCTAATTTAAGCCGGTCATAATCTGCTCGTAGTACAAGTTGCAGGTCTGTTGTTTGCAGTCTTATATCATCATCACTGGCGCTTTTGTTGAGGTCTAGCATGTTCTCAATTAGGCCTAATAGTACTTGCGAACTGGCCATTACCTGTTCCAATCCACCTTTGTTTCGTTTGGATAGTTGGTCTTCAGGACTCTTTATTACGCGTTGCGTAAACCCCATAATTGCATTGAGCGGGGTTCTTAATTCATGGCTAACCTTAGACATAAACGCCGCTTTTGCCGCAAGCATTTCTTCGGCGTTCTTTTTTGCATCGACTAATAAGCGCGAGCGTTCAACCTCATCCACCATATTGATAATAATATAGACGTAAGCAATCAGGTTGCCGTCGTCATCTAGCATGGGGGACGGTTTTATTCGCACAGCAATATTATCATCGTTTTCTCTGATTATATTACGCTCTTGAGGGTGGGTGCCGTAAATAACGGAAATACGTTCTCCGTCGAAATAATTATCGATGGATTGTCCGATTATGTTGTCAACATCTTGCTCTGTAAGCTCCGCCATATCAATAAAGGTTTGGTTGACTTGTACTACTTTGTCATTCAAACCAAGTACGAAGAGTCCGTCAGACATAGCATCAACCACATTGGATACATAGTCTTTTGATACAGTTGTCGTTTCTAATTGAGCTGCCATGTAATCTATTGATCGCGAAAGTTTTCCTACTTCATCAGTGGTAGAGTGCTTAGCGCGGGCGGAAAAATCACCTTTTGCGAGACGTTTGGTTATCTCTATCAAATTGATAATAGGGCGTGTTATTAACGTCGCGGCGACGGCTGACAACAGAAGTGCCATGATGAGTATTCCACCGGCGATGGCCATATAGATGGTTTGTAACTTATGCAGAGATATTTGCATTGCCTCGAGGGATATTTCTACTAGCGCATAACCGACGATTTCCGTTTCAGTGATATATACCGTTCTAAAAAACAGTACTCTATCTTCGGTCTTATTAATCGCATGGCCGTTGGATTTCGCTTCTAGATAGTAATCACCCAGTACATCAACCAATAGTTCATCCCTTAAATCATTATTCTCTGTGCCATCGGATAATATGTAGAATTCATTATCGGATATTAGAATCCGAGTGACGTCTTTGTTGATGAGCGCGTTGCTAAGGGATTGAGACAATTTGTCGATCTTGAAATTATAAAGAGAATCGATGATCGAATAAGATAATATGTCAGAGGTGAGGCTGCCTTTAGCGAGGGTTTCCTCCAAATATATTTTCTGAACACGTACAAGGCTATAGCCAATCACTGATAGGCCTACGGTGCAAACCACGATGAAGGCGAGAATCATTGCCTTGGCGCGAATAGTGAACATTGTAAATTACCTAAATGGGGTTACAGATTTTTAGCAATTGTTGCGATTTTTTTTTTCTCCTGCTCGCTGATAGCGTCAAATTTTACAGTTTTCTTAAATCGTTTTAAGACCGACTTTCCTGCTTCGCTTTTATGCATGTTACTGAGTAGTTCAATAATCATTTCTCTATGTTCATCAACCATACCTGTGCGCATGGAAACTACGTGTCTTGGTACAGTAATGGTGCGGTGAATGATGTGTAGATCCTTTACTCGTTTCTTAGCAAGTTTATTGTATGACGCCTCGCTCATTGCACCAGCATCAATTTTTCGGCGAATGACCCAAATCATAGTATTTTCATCGTCTTCAGAAAAAACATAGCCACTGGATCCTTCAGCTTTCTCTGTTAGCGAGATATTGCAGCATGCCTGTAGTGAGGCCTTGGGTAATAGAAATGATGAAGTCGAAAAGGGTTCCTCGAAGGCGATGGTTTTTTCCACAAGATCCTGCTCTGTGTTAATCCCTGAGTCTTTTCGGCTAAATATGACAGAATGGTATTTTTCAACGCCTTTCTTCCAGCGACGAAGGGTAATATCACATATATTCCCTGAGCAGGCATTTTCTACCGATAGGGGGCTGTCGATATAGATATCAACGATGCCGGATTTTAGAGCATTCTTCATATCGATTAGACTGCTTAATACGACGACCTCGAACTTAATGTGTTTTTCGATACCGAGCTGGCTCTTGAGATGATCGGCAAGCGGCTGGAATTCAGCAATTCCTTTTTGGGGGCTTTCTTCTATGGTACCCAACGTGATGGTAACAGCGTGAACCGTGGGAGAACAGAGTATCAATAGCGCAAGAAGCATACTAGAAAATCGAGACGACACACATTTCATAGAAAATTCCAAAGATTGGGCGGATGTCCTTTAAGCGTAGTACATAGCAGTATCCGAGGGTAAGAAATACCGAAGGCAAAATACCACGATTTTTTGTGTTTCGTTGGTTAGTTCATTTAGTTATATGGCGGTTGCTTATGATAAGTGTCTTTTCGTTTTTGCTGTTGCCACTGCCGTTAGTGGGTCGTCAGGCCAGGGGTGTTTAGGGTAGCGCCCTTTCATTTCTTTCTTAACGTCTTGGTAGCTATTTTTCCAAAAGCTGGCTAAATCTTGGGTAACCTGAAGTGGACGTTTTGCGGGAGACAGTAAGTGAAGAGTGAGGGGGGTATTTCCCTGGTTTATTCTGGGAGTTTGTTGGCAGCCAAACATTTCTTGTAACTTAACGGCTAATACAGGAGGAGATTGGAGATAATCAATTGCGTGGCTTGAACCAGAAGGTACCGAGATACGTTGGGGGCAGTATTCGTCTAGCAACTTCGGTTGAGGCCATAGTAGTTGCCCTTGAAGAATACTGAATAGGTCTATATTCGCTAGCTGTTTTTTATGGGTTATTGCACCAAGGTGAGGTTGTAACCATTGGTTGATGGTTTTCTCCAAGTGTTGATTGGATAGGTCTGGCCAAGCCTTTTGATTGTTTCTTGATTGCTCAGCGGCGAGGATTACTCTGGCTTGCCATTGCCTAATTTGTGGTGTCCAGGGCAAGACCCCGAGCCCTTGTTTACTTATCCAATCAATGGCTGCTCTGGCTTTTTCTTCTTCGCAAAGTGTGTTAATCGGGCTGCTATCTATAATGAGTTTACCCATGCAGCGTTGTCGCTCCGCTAGGAGCTTGCCATCCTCAGTCCATTGTACAACATTGTGGGTTATTACTTGCTGGCCTAGTCGATGATCGAACTCGGCTGGATCGAGTGGAGCAGCAAGATATATGTTGTCATTACTCTGGCCCTGCTTGCCACCGGAATTTGCAACCGCTAGCCATTGATGATTTCGTAGGCTGTCATTCGTCGACAGTATTGCTTCCCTTCCGTTTGCTAACAGGTAGTGGGTCGGTTGGTTTGGGCGTTGTTTGGCTATACGATCTGGGTAAGCAAGTGCGATTAACAATCCATTGTTGGTGTCAGTTTTCTGTTGTACGTTGCTGTTGATGGATGTGGGAGCGTTGTGTCGAGAGTTATGTCGAGAGTTGGTTTCTTGCAGTGAGTTAGAGAGTTGTGAAAGGTGGCGTTTTGCCTGTTGCTGAATGGTGCGTACTAGAGCTTTTTCATTTTGTCCGCTAACGGTATAGCCAGATAGTTTATCCAAACGAGTACAAATGTCGGCTTGGTGACTCTGGTCAATATCTCTTTCTGGCAGCAGTGCCGCTATAAGGCTTGCTTTGGACTCTAAGCCTAGCGTGTTTGCTATTACCATCATATGTGCAAAACGAGGGTGCACTGCGAGCGAGGCTATTAACTCTCCATGTGGAGTAAGAGAATTTGTGCTTCTATCAACAGCACCGAGAGAAACTAGTAGTTCGGTCGCTTGCAAAAATGCGGCTTGAGGAGGGGGGGTGAGCCAGCTGAGCTCACCGGGGGTTACTCCCCATTGGTAAAGCTGTAATGCCAAACTGGTAAGGTCTGCCTGCTCAATTTCGGGCGGTGCTTGGGGTGCAAGTTGGCTTTGCTGATACTCGGGCCAAAGTCGATAACAGATACCCGCTTCTAATCGCCCCGCGCGCCCCGCTCGTTGTTGGCTTGCCGCTTGAGAGACTCGTTGCGTAGTTAAACGGGTGAGCCCGGTACGGGGGTCGTATTTGGGGAGCCGGCTTTGGCCACTGTCGATAACGATATTGACACCATCGATAGTTAAACTGGTTTCTGCAATTGAGGTGGCCAATACAATTTTGCGTTTACCAGTGGGTGCTGGTGCAATGGCTTGTTGTTGTTGAGCTAAGGTTAAATTCCCGTACATTGGGGTGAGTAGCGTTTCTGGGTGATGGGGCAAGAATGCGTTTATCTTATTCGATAAGCGACGTATTTCATGTTGGCCGGGAAGAAACACCAATACACTGCCGCTATGGGCTTCTAACGCTTGTTCAATGGTGTTAGCTAATGCCGATTCGATATCAAAAAAGGTTGTTGGGCGAGTGTCTGAATAATGGGTTTGAATCGGATATTGCCGACCCTGACTGCGAATGATAGGGGCATTGTTGAGTAGTTGTGAGATGGCTTCACCATCAAGCGTTGCTGACATAACCAGCAATTTTAGTGGTAGTGAATCACGAAATAGTTCTCGGCCATATAAGCAAAGAGCGAGTCCTAAATCTGCATCAATACTACGTTCGTGGAATTCATCAAAAATGATCAGGCCGACACCTTCTAGAGCAGGGTCGTGTTGTAGCATTCTTGTAAGAATACCTTCAGTAACCACTTCTATTCGGGTGTTTGCGCTGGTTTTTGTCTCCATCCGAATGCGATAGCCTACCGTTTTACCCACTGGCTCGTTCAGATTATCAGCTAATCTCTGAGCGGCTAATTTTGCGGCGACCCGGCGTGGTTCCAACATGATGATTTTCTGATGCTTCATCCAGGCTTCAGTTAATAGCGCTAGGGGCACTATACTTGTTTTTCCTGCTCCCGGTGGCGCTTCCAGAACGGCTTCGTGGTGGGATGCAAGAGCGGACTTAAGCGTTGGCAAGCAGTCGTGTATAGGTAATGTAGGGGTCATAAATAGAGAGTATTAGCCTGGTGAAAATACACATTTTATAACAGGTTGGGGGTTAGGGGTATACCTGAGGAGAATAGGGGCGAATGCGCTCACTGAGGCATAGCAATGTGTAAGGGATGCGCGGGTCGTTCTTAACGGTGAGTCCATGTCCTTCTAACGATTGGGTGAGGATGTTAAGTAGTGTTCTTTTGCCCTGGGGGCCTAGTCGCAGTTGACCATTGACATAAAAAGAACTTAGAGCCCAAAGATACGCAAGATAGAATAATGCTCGAGGTGAAGAGCTTACCTGGCAGCAAATGTGCAGGTGTTTCCCTGTAAGAATACGGGTTATTTTGCTGGAAGGGGTATCTCGAGGTAGGGTGTTTTTTTTGGGCGGTAATGTTGATAAATAGGTTTCTATATTGAGGATGACTTGATCACTTTCTCTTTCGATATCTTGTGGCTGCAGGGACTTGCTGTGGTGGCAAAGATCCATCAGTGGGTTTGCACAAGGGCTTGAACTGGTAACCCCTTGTATGCTCTGGGTGATTGCCCAGCACAGCGTTAAGTCATCGTGTAACGCATTAAGTGTGAGGGTTGTTTCTCTGATAGAGGGGGTGAGCGCAGGTAATTGAATTTTGAGGTTGAGGGCATTGCCTTGGATCGGGAATTTTTTGAGCTCTTTGTCCAGAGCGTTGATATAGACGTTTGCAGACTGTTCGGCTTTATTCTTACGGTATTTATCGAGTTGGGCATGACTTTGGTCGTGCTGTAATTGGCGTATCCTCGATAGCAATACATTGGGTTCATATTGGTGATTTTCGAAGTCAGCAAAAGGAAGATCAATCTTATTGCCGCACAGGTCAAGCTGCTCGAGATGGGTAAGTGCAAAAATACTTGATGGCAGTTGTTCTAATTCATTGTAGGCACAATCCAGGGTATCAAGGTGGGTGAGTTTGCCGATAGATTTTGGTAACGATTGCAATTCATTCTTGCCAGCGCGTAAGCTGGTGAGATTTAGACATTCCCCTAATTCCTCTGGTAATTGTGATAATTTATTTCCAAAACAATCAAGGGAGATGAGATTTCGCAGCGACGCGACGGTGTCGGGCATGTGTGTGATGTTATTGGAGGACATATCGAGATAATTAAGCTTCTCCAATCTGCAGATACCTGGCGACATCTGTGTTAGCTGGTTGCCTGCAAGATCGAGGTGCTGAAGTTGCGTGAGCTTTTGAATGTCATTGGGGATGTTGGTTAATTGATTGCCTGTCAGAAACAGATGTGTCGTCTCCGACAGTTCCCATAGAGAATCAGGAAGTTCCTCCAGGTCTTGAAAGGCAAGATGGATTTCTTTTAGCTGATTATTTTTTGCGTCTTGTATGACGGCTTTCGCGTGCTCTAGGCTCATTACTATAACTGGGCGTGTACTTATTCGGTTTGTGTCTAAGTAGTTTGTCAATTTGATCAATACTATTAATAGTAGATGCCAGTGGTTAATTTGGGGGTGGTTTTTTTTAATGGTTAAAAAAACAGTGGTTAGACCTGGCTATGTTCAAAGTACAGACACCACGTTAAAAGTTCCCGTGTCTCAGCTTGGTGTTGGGATGTACGTGAGTGCTTTGGATAGACCTTGGTTGGAAACCCCGTTCTTAGTGCAAGGATTCTTGATAGAGAGCTTGGACCATATTATGTTGGTCCAGGAATTTTGTGATTACGTCTATATTGATGCCGTCAAAGAAGATTGGGTGCCAGCCGAAGAAAGGGTGGAGCAGAATACCGGTAAAAAAAAGCAACGCTATATTCACAAAGTCTCGGTAGAACAAGAAAATGGCGTTGCCCCTGGTGTATATAGACAAGCCAAAACGATTGTTAAGAGTGTGTTAGATGATGTGCGTATTGGCAATGCGCTTGATGTCAAAAAGGCAAAGGAAACCGTATCCGATTGTGTGGATAGCCTACTACGAAATCCTGATGCATTAATGTGGCTTGGGAAAATCAATAATGTAAATAGCGGTACAGCTGAGCATAGTTTGAACGTATGTATTCTTGTGGTTGCATTTGGTCGCCACCTGGGGCTGGAAAAACTGGAACTTGAGCAGTTGGGGTTATGTGGTTTATTACATGATATAGGCATGATGAAAGTGCCTGGTGATGTTTTATCCAAAGGCTCGCAGTTGAGCGAAAAGGAAACGCGAATTCTTAAAGGGCATACCTTGCATGGTAGAAATATACTCATGTCTAATCCGGGGCTATATCATGGTGTAACCGATGTGGCGCATTGTCACCACGAACACTTAGATGGCAGTGGATATCCTCGGGGCCTGAAAGCTGTTGGTATTTCTCACAATACTCGTATGGTTTCAATTGTTGACACCTACATTGACATGACTACAGAGCAATTTGGGGGTAAACCCAGTACAACGCTTGAGGCAGTGCGATTCCTCTATGCGAATCGTGGAACCAAGTTTGATGACGAATTGGTATTACAATTTGTGCAATGTGTGGGGTTGTACCCGCCGGGCAGTCTGGCGTTGTTAAATAACGGTGAGGTAGGCATTGTGATTTCTACCAACTACAAAAATCGCCGATTACCTAAAGTACTTAAATTGTTAGATCATGCAAAGAACCCAATCAAACCCCATGTAGTGAACCTTGGTAACGCTAACGAGCAGGGGGATCGCAAAGAGTTTTTAATCAAGGATATTCTTATTAATGGCAGTTACGGCATTGATCTGCAAGAGCATTTACGTAAAGGCCTCACTCTGGGGTAAGTCAGAGCTAGTGACGCGTACTTGCTTTGAGCCCAACGGGGATAGGAATTCGGTGCTTTTGCATGTAATTAGAAGAAAGATTCCAGTCTTCATAATAGGTGCCGAATATTTGATCCCAAACAGAAAAAAGTGCACCGTGATTTACCAGGTAGCCCCGTGGGCAGTGGTGTAATTTGTGGGCATGATTGTCCATGAAAAAGAAGCGCAACAAACCAATGTTGACGGTGTGGTTGGCATGATGGGTGGCCTGTAACATTAGAACAAGCGTGTAGGTAATAAGTACGGAGGGTAAATCCATGCCCGCGCAAGCACCAATTATTGCGAGTGGAATTTGAAACCCGGTGACAGCGGTATCCCAAAAAGAGCTAACGTTACCGCGTAGAAAGTCGAGCACATCCACTGAGTGATGAACAACATGTAATTTTCTAAAAAGCGTGCTCACTCGGTCTTTCGATTTACCATGATTTAAGAACCGATGGCTACAATAATAAGCGAGGTCCGTTAGCATGACTGCGGCAAAAATCAGCTCCCAAGAGGAACTGACAATACTGTAGTTAAGCGTTGCTGGTAGCAATGCACTTAGCAGCGTGCTTACTATCCACCACCCTGTCGCTACCACGGCACTACCGCAAATTACGCCTTTTACAAATACCAGCGACATACCTTCGACCCAAGCCTTTAGCGTCCTATTGGCGAGGCTGACAGAGGGTCTTCGCTTTTCCAGTGTGATAATTAGCCACAGATTAAGCCCGCTCAAGACAACAAAAGACCCAAGAATCCATTCCCAGGATCGGCCGAAATAAGTCAGGACAAGCGTAAAAATAATTGCTGGCCCAAGATGAACGAATAAACCCAACAGTAGAGATAGCGATTGTTCTTTCGGAACGCCTATTTTCTCACCTTTTATTATCAATAGAGAGCGTTGTCGCAGCCAAGGCAGCGCTCCAAAGCGAGGATCATAGCCAGGGTTATTGGCGTGTGTATCTACTGCTGTCATTTTGTGTCTCAACCTAATAAGAGGGTATTACTCGATGCTACTGACTAAAGTTGTAAAAAGGTCAGTAATGACGGGCTATTTTGAACAAAAAACAGACAGGGTCAAGGGTGGAATTAGGCAGGAGGGACAGTGTAGAGGTGATCTTGGTCGGGAAGACTCTTCCAGCCATTGATTAGACCGTGGACCAAAGCCGATATTCTTTGTTCCATTTGATCTCTAGGCAGAATAGGGGAACCGATCGTTGTACCTAAGGCCGCACCGTGGCTGCAACTTAGCATGAGTTCGGCGGCTTCTTCGGTGGATAAGCCTGTTGCAGACAGTTGAATTTTGTTGTCCCGTTGAGCTTCATCAAGGGCTCGTGCGAAGAGTTTGAGGGTTTGCTGTGTGTGGTCTTGTAGTATATCTTGAGCATATTTTCGTGAGGAGTTGATGAGTTCAATCATTGGCTTGGGCTTGTAAAGCGCCAGTGTAAACGAGTTCACCAGCATATTGGTGAGCTTCTCTGCAATCTCGGTTGGCTGCATGCTTGCTTCTTTGATGGCGGCTAATGGTGCTTCCAAGGATTTAAAAACAACAGCCTCGAACAGTGCATCTTTAGTGGGGTAATACACATAGAGGGCTGCTTTGGATACGCCGATTGAATTTGCCACGTCAATCATTGCAACTTTTTTGTACCCTCGCACAGTGATGAGTGTGGTTGCGGCATGCAGGATCTCCGCCTTGCGCTCTTCAGGAGGTTTTCTCGTTCGCATTTCTATTCTTATTTTACGTGAGAGTGGATGTTGCTACGGAAGGGGTAAATCGTTTCGAGTGTATAACAGGTCAGGGTGAAGGCCTAGAAATTACTCACTCTAGGCCTACCGTATGTTAAGAGTGCTTTAGCTCAACTTGGGTGTAACATCAACGTAACATGGCCATTGCTGCTTCCATTTCATCGGACAGATCTTCACCTTCCTGGTCATCCACATGGGGGTCTAAGCCTACGCGAGCGAATGCTGGGATATTTCCCCAGTCCATGTTTGCAAGCTGATGCTCTTTACCAATATAGGTTTGCAGGTTAGCAACCATCACTATGTCCGCATAATCTGCCTTGGCTTCACCGGTATCTCTAGTGAAGTTGAGATAATGTTGGGGCACTTCAATCAGCTCCTTTGGAAAGTCCCAACTTTGTAGTATTTTTGCACCAATATAGGGATGTATTTTATCGATAATGCTTTGCAGAGTAATGTGGTCATTAAGCTTTCCCGAATCCTCTGCGAACGTGAGGATGGGGAGTATCCCAATATTATGGACAAGGCCTGCAAGTGTTGCTTGGTCGGGTTTAAGTTTAGTGTAGTGACGAGCTAGCACGTTCGCGATGCCTGCAACTTCGGTACTGTGAGTCCAGGATGCGCGCATGGCTTTATCAATAAAGTCGGATGTCGCTTGAAACATCTGCTCCATAGCAAGGCCTGTGACGAGGTTGCTAATGCAGGTGATGCCTAATCGTGCGATCGCCATCTGAACATCTTCAACTTCACGCGCCCCGCGCATTATGGGGCTATTAGCCACTTTGATAATTCTAGCGGTCATTGCAGCATCATTGCTGATGACCTTGGCGAGGTCTTTGGCTGATGCGTTGGGGTCTTCCGCCGTGTCCCTTGCTTTTAACGCAACCTCTGGCAGGGTGGGCAAAACGAGCTTGTCATTATCGATAAGCTCGGTGATTTCTTGTAATACAACTTGATCCAGATTGGACATATTTTGCTGCTCCGCTCCCCTAGCTTATGGGTTACCGGCGGAGCTAACAGGGAAAATAGGGGTCTGTTATTCCGCCTCTTCTGTATTAGTTATAGCATAGGGTAAGGAAAGGCTCTGGAGAATGGGACCATCTTTTTGATCTAAGTGAACCGGTTCTGATTCTTGGACTTTTATCTTGTTGACCGCGAGTAGCTCGACCTTACCTGGTGCAATGAGTACGCTTTGAATGACGTGGCCACAGGGTTGCTTTGAATTGCTGCTAAACAGAGGTGTACCTGCAATAGGGGCATGATCGGAACTGCATTCATAGCGGAATGCCCGCTGTTTGTAGGTTCCTCTGTAATGCAGCCGTGCAATTATTTCTTGCCCTTTATAGCAACCCTTGTTGAAGCTTATTCCACCGATTAAATCGTAATTGAGTTCTTGGGGAATAAATAATTCCTGGCTCTCCGGTGTGACATGAGAAATACCGGCAGAAAGCTGCTGTTGGTCCCAGGTTTGCTGTTGAGTCGGTAGTGCTTCGTTCGGGAGTGCGGTTAACCAAGTTGAGACGGTAGCACTGCTTGTAATACAGATATGCAAGTTAGTGTTGCTTATTCTGGCTACCATTCCTGCGTTACATACGATGGCCTGATTCTCTTCTAAGGCTTTCGTTTCACACAATGCTACGGCCGGCTCTCCTACCAAGCCCACAACCAGCTGCGGCTGGGTAGGTAATGTAATCTCGGCATTTGAGAAAAGCGCATATTTGTCAAGCACCGCTTTCAGTGGAAGGGCTTGGCCGGTGGGCAAAATGAGGTAGGTTGTTTCTCCATCATCCATCGCGTAAAACGTTGCCAGCGCTCTACCTTTCAGGTTGCAATTTGCCCCAAGCAACAGCTGGCCTTCAATCTTGGTGAAATCACAGCTCATTTGTCCCTGAAGGAAGGTGTGTCTGTCTGCCCCTGTTATGGCTAAATACTCGAAACCTGTTAGGCAGGCAACGTAGCCTAATTCGGGGGAAACTTGATGTTGCTCAAGTGGGGAGGGGAGGCTGCTAATAAGTGATTGCCATTGTTGTTGCATGTGATACCTGCTGCTTTTTAAAGTGCCCCTATGATAAATCCATAAAGCGCTGCTGTCAGCAGACGAGTTGTGTGGGTATTTGCAATCTTTTGGGTATAATCGTGCCCAATGTAAGAAAGAGGGCCGTTTTGGCTATGAACCCTGATGTTGAGGATCGAAAAATGAGCGCACAGGAAGGAAAAGAATCTACAGCTGACCGCAAACGTCGGTTAACGTGGCAGTGTCGACGAGGTATAAAGGAAGTGGAAGTGCTATTGGTTCCATTCTTTGAGCGTTATTTCGACGAGCTAACGGAAGCAGATCAGAATAATTTTGAGGATTTCCTCAAAGAGCAAGATGCAGATATGTTTGAGTGGTTTACGATGCGGGTAAAACCGGAAAATACTGTAGCGGCGGCAATGGTTGATGTCATCCTTTCACGAATGGCTCCCGGACTTTGAGTTGGCGCCATCCCCACGGGTGGCGATAGGGGTTGCTTCCGCTTATTGTGGCGTCTTTGCTTTCCTAATAACCAGCACCTTACCTACCCCTTTATTCTGGGGAATGGCTATATGTGTTGGTCTACTGGCTTTTACCTCCGCATTGAGGCTTGGGCTTGGGCGGGTATGGCTGGCAGAGCAAGTGAAGGCCGCGTTAGCGCTGAGAGGCGCTCTATGGGTATCGCAGTGGCGTGTTGTAAAATCACTGAGCCAGCGGGACGATAGGCAGTGGGCGCTTGTCTTTGAGGATGGCAGTATGGGGGACTACCGATTATTGTCGAGCAGTGTCGTGACCCGTGGCCTTGTCAGTTTACGGTTCTCGCCTACCAATGTTAGGTTCGCAGCCCCCATCTCGGTGCTAATAACACCAGACAGGGTTTCTGATAACGATTACCGCCGGTTGCAAGTGTTGTTGCGATGGCAGGGCAAAGAGGAGTTGGGTATATAGTGCGTTATTACGGGGCTAAAACGGTATCTTTGGCCTCGAGTAATTGGTCAGGGTAATCCAAGGTAAAATGTAACCCCCTGCTTTCTTTACGTTGTTGTGCTGAGCGAATAATTAGCTCCCCAACGAGAACGAGGTTACGTAGTTCAATCAAATCGTTGCTTACTTTGTAATTACTATAATATTCACTAATTTCCCGTTGTAATAATTCAACACGGTGCAATGCTCTTGCCAGTCGCTTATCGGTTCTAACGATGCCGACATAATCCCACATAAAGCGGCGTAACTCATCCCAGTTGTGGGAAATGACGACATCCTCATCGGAATCGGTGACTTGGCTTTCGTCCCATTGAGGGATGTCGATTTTTGGGTGGCTGTGCGTGAGCCTTTCGCCGATCGTTTTGCTGGCGGATATCGCGTATACCAAGCATTCGAGTAACGAATTACTTGCCATTCGGTTTGCGCCATGAAGGCCTGTAAAGGCAGTTTCCCCGATACAGTACAACCCTTTAACAGCCGTTTCCCCTGATTTGTTGGTGATTACCCCGCCGCAGGTGTAATGGGCTGCGGGGACGATGGGGATTGCTTCCTTGGTAATATCAATCCCTAATGATAGGCATTTTTCGTACACGGTTGGAAAATGCGATTGTATAAATTCTGCGGGCTTATGGCTGATATCCAAATAAAGGCAATCGACGCCTAGGCGTTTCATTTCATGATCAATTGCACGGGCCACAATATCTCTAGGTGCTAATTCTGCGCGCTCATCAAAGTGATGCATGAAACGCTCGCCATTTGGTAGGCGCAAATATCCACCTTCACCGCGCACGGCTTCTGTGATGAGAAATGACCTGGCATCGGGGTGATAGAGGCAGGTGGGGTGGAATTGATTGAACTCCATATTGGCAACGGGGCACCCTGCACGCCATGCCATGGCTATCCCGTCACCAGTGGCGACATCAGGATTGCTAGTATAGAGGTAGGTTTTGCTCGCACCTCCACTGGCGAGCACGACAAAGCGAGCCCGATGGGTGTCGATATTACCCGTTTCTTTGTTCAGTACATATGCCCCTAGTACCTGATTGTCGGAAGAACCACGCTTTTTGGCAGTAACAAGATCGATGGCGACTCTAGATTCATAGATATCGACATTGGGGTGTTGGCAAACTTGGTCTATTAGGGCGTTGGATATTGCAAAACCGGTGGCGTCTGCTGCGTGAATAACTCGGCGGTGGCTGTGACCCCCTTCCTTTGTGAGATGGAAGTCTTCTTGTCCATCGGGCAGCATCTCCGTTGTAAACCCAACCCCCTGATCGACTAGCCAGTGGATAGCGGAAGGGCCATTTTCGACGGTAAAGCGCACTGCATCCTCATGGCAAAGGCCTGCGCCTGCATTCAGGGTGTCTGCAATATGGGCTTCTACGGAATCCCCTTTGTCCAGTACGGCAGCGACGCCTCCCTGAGCATAGTATGTGTTAGCGGCGGTTAGTGAGCCTTTACTAAGGACCGCAACTTTGGCGTGGGGGGCAAGATGTAGCGCTGTTGTTAATCCAGCAGCACCACTACCTATCACTAAAATGTCATGCTCAACCAATTGTCCCATGGGGTGGGGCTCCAAAATATCAGGAACCGAATGATAATGCCTTCGAGGGGCTAAAAACAAATTTTTGAATCCATTTTTACACTAGAATGGGACTATTCTTAGTTTATGTAAGCAAAAATAATCGGGTTTTCATGTTAATACCGAGGCGAAGTGATTTGTTGTTAAGTGTCTGTGAGGTGGCGGGAGAGGCTGGTATAGTACCGGCTGATGTTTGATTAGCGATGTGGGGAACTACTGCTCGCTTTACCAGTCATACCAACAGTAGGTGTTCACTAGGAGGTATATCGTAGTCGGTGGACATTGGGATAGGAGTTTGAATGCATGACCGAGCGTGAAGCCGATCAGCAATTAGTAGAACGGGTTAAGAAAGGTGATAAACGGGCGTTTGACTTACTAGTGATCAAGTACCAGCACAAGGTTTTGTCAATTGTTGGACGTTTTGTTAATGACCAGGATGAAGCAAAAGATGTGGCTCAAGAAGCCTTTATTAAGGCGTATCGTGCACTTCCTAAATTTCGTGGGGAGAGTGCATTTTATACTTGGATCTATCGAATTGCGGTAAACACTGCAAAAAATCATTTGGTGGCTAGGGGGCGAAGGCCACCAGGGTCAGATGTGGATGTAGCCGATGCAGAGTTTTATGACGGTGGCGTTGTTTTGCATGAAGTCACGACCCCTGAAAATCAGTTGATGACGGATGAGTTAGAAGCTCTCGTTTACAAAGCGTTAAGTGACTTACCCGACGATTTACGAACCGCAGTGACACTGCGAGAATTTGACGGATTAAGTTACGAAGAAATAGCTGAAGTAATGGACTGCCCTGTGGGTACTGTTAGATCTCGGATATTTAGAGGTCGCGAAGCGATTGATAATCGAATCAAAGGCATGGTCGCATAGCGTGCGGTGTTTCTAATTGACTCGGTTAACGATACGAAAGATAGAAGGTAATGAGATATGACAGATAAAGCTCGGGAAGAAATGTCTGCGTTAATGGATGGTGAGGCCTCTGAATTTGAGGTTCACCATGTATTAAAGTGTAGTGAAAATGATGATGACCTCAAAGCTACATGGGGTCGGTACCATACGTTGCGATCTGTGTTGCGTGGTGAGATGCGAGAGAAGGGTGCTTCCGATACGATGTCTATGGATATCAGTGCGGCAGTTGCTCAAGCGATTGCAGAAGAGCCCGTGTATGAGGGGGCGGCGACCACTAACACAGTTAAGGTTCCACTCATCGATAGAGTGCTACGCCCACTGGGGAGTGTTGCTGTCGCAGCGTCTGTATCCGCAATGGTTATATTTGGCTGGCAAAGCACTGGCGGTTTTTCTCCGCAGCAAGGCCTTGCAGATGGTTCGGTTGCACAACAAACACCCGTGGTTCAGTCTTCTGATAGATCAGTTGCCACCAATACGACACAGTCTTATACGGTGTCGAGGGTCCCTAACTATAGTAATGCGGGTTCATCTTCAAATGGTTATATTCTTGCGGATGATTCGGGTCAGTCAGCCTCTCGTTCTGGCATGATTGAATCTCAAGATATCATTCGTTTGAGCCTTCCTCAGGATGAACGATTTAATCGGTATATTCTTTCCCATTCCGGTAATGCCGCATTGAACACCTTAAGTGGTGTTATGCCATATGCCAGGGTTGTGACGTTGAAACCATCGGCTGCGAATGCTAAATAGCATCGTGGTCATAGATGTTGAGTGAAATAACGTGAGGCTCAAAGATAAGTGAAGTATATTAAATTGTGGTTACGGGTAGTTGTAGGCATTGTGTTGATGCAATCGATGCTGGGCCACGCTCAAGCAATAACAGAGCAGGAAGCTGCAGCCGAATGGCTAAAAAAAATGGCAAATGCGGTAACATCAGAAAATTATCAAGGGCGATCTATCTTCCATAACGGAAGTCAAATGATGTCGCTTAAGATAATACATGCAGTGATTGATGATGAACCGTGGGACCGAGTGGTTCATCTAAGTGGTGAGCCAGCGGAAGTTCTTCGTAAGGGCGGCAGCATTAAATGCTTGCATCCTGATGGTGCTGTTGAGCTTAATGCAGGGGCGGGTGAAGTGCCTTTGTTACACGCTTTTAGTGGCGACAATCTTGTTATACCCGAGCAATATCAATTGCAAGTTGGTAGAGAAGGGCGAGTTGCGGGTCGGTTAGTTCAGATTGTTAATGTCATCCCTATGGATCGGGCGCGCTATGGTTATCAGTTAGGCATTGATAAAGAGACTGGTGTATTGCTAAAAACGGTGATGTTAAACCGTAAGGGTAAAGCTTTAGAAGTATTTGAGTTTGTGGATATATCTATTGATACCGCGCTTTCCGAGGATGATTTTATGCCTGGAGATGGGGTGCAATGGATAGAAACTACACCTACTCAGTTGGCAGAAAAAGCCGAAGGTGATGGGAAGGACGTTGGTTGGACCGCAAAGTGGTTGCCACAAGGGTTTATGTTGGCGGAGCATACCGTGAGACACTTGAGTGGTAGTGATGTTAACGCTCATGTATATAGTGACGGGTTAGCTGCATTTACCGTATTCATGGAAAAATTAGATAAGATAGAAAATGTTGAAGGTTCGAAGCAACGTGGTGCTACAGTAGCGCTCAGTCGTCGATTGCCTACCCCAAATGCCAATTACTTGGTGACAGTTGTAGGTGAAGTGCCAATGGAAACAGCGATGCAAGTTGCTGCTTCAGTGACAAAAGATGATTAAGCTAGGGTAAACATAATGGCTTGTGAATCATGATAGAAGAAACCGGCAGAGTTGTTGCTGTAGAACAGGGGGCGGTGTGGGTTGAGACGATTAGAAAGTCCGCCTGCGATAGCTGCTCGTCTCAGAAAGGTTGTGGGCATAGTGTACTGGCCAAGCTTGGCAGTGGCAAAAATCATGTAAGGGTACTCAACAGTTTTTCACTGAGTGAAGGTGATGAAGTTGTGATTGGCATACCCGAAGATGTTGTTGTAAAAGGGTCGCTGATGGCCTATTTTTTACCATTGCTGACGTTATTATTTGCATCGGTAGTAGGCCAGCTGATGTGGGATACCGAGGCATTTACCATTGGGTGTGGTGTTGCGGGCTTAGGTGTCGGCTTTCTATTGGTGAGATGGCATTTTTTGCGTAATGAAAATAACCGACGTTATCAACCCTCTGTGGTAAAAGCAGTATCAGATTCACATTTCGGCGTGTGTAAAATATATCCTGCTTAGTCTTAAGTGTATTTCTTTTGCCAATTTCATTGTCGCGATATTGCCATTGAACTTTCTCCCCCGATTTGCCTCAAAAATGTATTGTTATCTATAGACTTAGTATTTTTGCTATGAGGTGTTTCTGAATATGATCATTAACGATTACATTAGAACGTTAGCGGCTGTATGCGTATTGTCGGTGTTGGTTTTGACTGTTGGTTTAAGCCCTTCTGTATCGGCGGCTAGCCTGCCAGATTTTGCAGACTTAGCGGAAGAGCAACTCCCTTCTGTCGTTATCATTAATACTGTACAAAAAGCCCCTTCATATAAGGGCAAAGGGCAGCGTGGTCAGGTGCCGGATTTGTTTCGTTACTATTTTGGTGAAGGTTATCAAATGCCTGAGCAAAAGAGGGAAGCGCAAGGGTCCGGCATTATCTTATCGGATGGTTATATATTGACGAACAATCATGTTGTCGCTGGAGCAGATGAAATTACCATTCGCCTACATGATCGTCGGGTATTGGACGCGACACTGGTGGGTGGGGATGAACTTAGTGATTTAGCATTGTTAAAAGTAGATGCAGATGACCTAGAAGAAGTTGAGATTGGCGACTCCGATGATCTTCGTGTGGGGGAGTGGGTGATGGCCATTGGTACGCCGTTTGGGTTTGATCACTCTGTCACTACAGGAATAGTGAGTGCTAAAGATCGCACCTTGTCTCACGATAATCATGTGCCATTTATTCAGACTGATGTTGCAATTAACCCAGGTAATTCTGGTGGGCCCTTGTTTAATACAGAGGGAGAGCTCGTGGGCATCAACTCTCAAATCTACAGCCGCACCGGAGGCTTCATGGGGTTGTCGTTCGCGATACCCGTTAACGTGGCGATGGATGTAGCAAAGCAACTTAAAGCCGATGGTGAAGTCGCTAGAGGTTGGCTGGGAGTGATGATACAGGATGTCGATAGAAACCTTGCTCGCTCTTTGGGATTAGATAAGCCAGTAGGTGCTATTATCGCTAAGGTAGTGACGGATAGCCCTGCTGAAGCTGGGGGGCTTGGTGTAGAGGATGTTATTCTTGAATTTAACGGCCGAGAGATACTGGGAGCTTCATCGCTAAGGAATCATGTCGGAGGGGTAGCGCCTGGTAGCTCAGTTGATGTGGTAGTTCATCGACAAGGGAAGAAGAAAACACTAAGCATCACTTTGGGCCGGTTACCTGAAGCTCCTTATTCTATGCCTAAATCCTCAGCGGCGGCCGATGCGCAAAGAGAGAAAAGCGTATTAGGTATGGTGATATCCCCGCTTACGGCAGAAATGGCACAAAAAGAGGGCAGGGGGGCGGTTGTGGTGATGCGAGTGGATGGTGTTGCGAAGGAGGCGGGTATCAGGCCTGGTGATATTATTGTGAATGTCGCCAATACTGCTGTTGATAACGTTTCAGGGCTAATTGATATCGTGGAAGCGCAGAAACGAGGGAAATGGATTCCTATACTGATTAGTCGTCGCGGGGCCCCTAAATTTTTGGCTATAGAGGTTAAGTAAGGCATTGTTTAAGGAAAAAAGCGTAGGAGAGAGGCTCTCTTCACGCTTTTTTTCGTTAAATCCAGGTCACTTGCTGTCATGGGTGACCTTATCCCTTAAAATGGGGTAGAATTACGCATTGATTTTGAAGCGGTATTTTCTTTGAATGACGCTTCTGTAGACGTTATGTGGCCTCCGAGCTTCTGACCCCCATTAATTATCCTGTAAGTACCCTACGCTGTGACAGATATAACGAATATTCGAAATTTTTCTATAATTGCCCATATTGACCATGGTAAATCAACCTTAGCAGATAGATTTATCCAGATGTGTGGAGGCTTGTCAGATCGTGAAATGGAAGCCCAAGTACTGGATTCAATGGATTTGGAGAGGGAAAGGGGGATAACCATTAAAGCCCAGAGTGTGACTCTGGATTACAAAGCGCAAAATGGTGAAATCTATCAGTTAAATTTTATTGATACTCCTGGCCATGTGGATTTTTCTTATGAAGTCTCTCGCTCGCTCGCTGCCTGTGAGGGTGCGTTGCTTGTTGTGGACGCGGGGCAAGGCGTTGAGGCGCAGTCTGTTGCGAATTGTTATACGGCGATCGAGATGGAATTGGAAGTCTTGCCTGTTTTGAACAAGATCGATTTGCAACAAGCAGAGCCGGAAAGGGTTATTCACGAAATAGAAGAAATTATTGGTATTGAGGCAGACCATGCTGCAAAGGTTAGTGCTAAGACCGGATTGGGGGTGGATGAGCTGCTTGAGCAGCTTGTTGAGACGATCCCCGCTCCTAACGGCGATGTGGATGGTAAACTCAAAGCGTTAATTATTGATTCTTGGTTCGATAATTATTTGGGCGTTGTCTCCCTGGTTCGTGTGATTGATGGTGTGCTCAAGAAGGGTGATAAAATCCTCGTTAAGAGTACGGGTAAAGAGCACGGTACTGATAGCGTTGGGATTTTCACCCCCAAGCGTAAGGAAACAGGGACACTGCGGGCGGGTGAGGTTGGTTATGTAGTGGCCGGCATTAAGGACATCGAAGGCGCACCTGTTGGTGATACGCTAACCCATGCAAAAACCCCCGATATTGAGATCTTACCTGGTTTTAAAAAGGTAAAGCCCCAGGTTTATGCGGGGCTGTTCCCTATTAGCTCTGAAGATTATGAGGCCTTTAGAGATGCTTTGGGTAAGCTAAGGTTGAATGATGCATCGTTATTCTTTGAGCCAGAATCCTCAGACGCGTTAGGCTTTGGTTTTCGTTGTGGGTTTCTTGGCATGTTGCACATGGAGATCATTCAAGAGCGACTGGAACGAGAATATGATTTAGACCTGATCACGACTGCACCTACTGTTGTATTTGAGTTGTTGCTCAATAATGGCGAAGTGATGTACGTGGATAACCCGTCTAAATTACCTGATGCCTCTAAAGTTGAAGAGTTTAGAGAGCCTATTGCGGATGTACATATCCTAGTGCCTCAAGACTATTTGGGCAATGTTATTACCTTGTGTGTGGAAAAACGTGGGGTACAGAAAGACCTTCAGTTTCTCGGCAGCCAGGTGTCGGTACATTATGAGGTGCCGATGAGTGAAGTGGTATTAGATTTCTTTGACCGCCTAAAGTCGACGAGTCGTGGTTATGCGTCGCTGGAGTATAGTTTTAAGCGCTTTGAAGCCAGTAAATTGGTACGGGTTGATATGCTAATCAACAGCGAGAAAGTGGATGCATTGGCTATTATTTGTCATGCCGATCACGCGCAAAGTCGAGGGCGCGCGGTTACCGATAAAATGCGTGAAATTATTCCACGACAAATGTTCGATGTTGCCATTCAAGCGGCGATTGGTAGTCAGGTGATTGCTCGTCAAACCGTTAAGGCTTTACGTAAAAACGTAACTGCGAAGTGTTATGGTGGCGACGTGAGCCGTAAGAAAAAGCTGCTACAGAAGCAAAAGGACGGTAAAAAACGTATGAAGCAAGTCGGGCGAGTGGAAATTCCCCAAGATGCATTTCTTGCGGTATTAAAAGTGGATAGCTAGGGCGGATTATTAATATGGATATGGATTTTTCTCTTATTCTAGTTGTGTTGGTAAGCATAACCGGCGTATTTGTGGCTTTAGATCTGATGTTTTTTCAGCGTCAGCGTGTGGCTTCTGTACAACAATACAAATCCGAAGTGTCTGAAGACTCGGTAGATAACACGGTTGTCGATCGGTTGTTATTGGAGCCCTGGTGGATAGAGTACCCGAAAGCATTCTTTCCCGTGCTAGCGCTTGTCTTGGTGCTGCGTTCATTTTTGATAGAGCCGTTTAAAATCCCTTCAGGATCCATGATACCGACATTGAAGGTCGGTGATTACATCTTGGTCAATAAATTTGCCTATGGCTTTAGATTGCCAGTTATTGGTACGGAGATAATTCCTGTAGATTTGCCTAAGCGAGGGGATGTCATGGTGTTCAAATACCCTGAGAACCCTCGTATCAACTATATTAAACGTGTAGTGGGTGTCCCAGGCGATACCATTAGATATGAGAATAAACTGTTGTACATCAATGGTGAAGAAATGCCCAAAGAGTTCTTGTATCAGGCTAAAACGATGTATCAGGAAAAGATCTATAATGAAGATCTGGGCACGATATCTCATGAGATGCAAGTTTTCAGATTCGGCGAGTACGAACCTTCAAGAACCTGGACCATTGGAGACGGTGAGTATTTTGCGATGGGTGATAATCGCGATAATAGCCGAGATAGTCGATCCTGGGGTATTGTTCCAGAAAGTAATATTGTTGGTAAGGCGTTTGCGGTGTGGATGCATATGCCTGGCTGGGTACCGAGCTTTGATAGTGCTAGATTAATTAAATAATAAATTCGCAAATTGGGTGAAATCAATGAAGCACGTTCGAAATCAAAAAGGTATGACTCTCCTCAGTATGGCAATGTTGGGTACGTTGGTGGGTTTTGTCGGTTTTTTTGGATTTTCTTTATATGGCCCGCTTTACGATGACCAGTCTGTTAAGACTATCGTGGAGAATGTAGCGGCTGACCCCAAGGCTAGGGGGCAATCTACTAAAGTAGTAAGGAAGCTCATTCTGAAGAGGTTGAATGTTAATCGAGTTGATCTCGACAAAAAATATATTATCCTCGAAAAGACAAAGGACGGTATGAATTTAGCTATTGACTACGAAGTGCGTGTGGATTTTATATCGAACATATCCTTGGTAGCATCTTTTTCTCACCATGCAGTTATACCTAAATGAAACCAGAGTTTGACTCACTTTATACAATCTTAGGCTATACATTTAACGATGAGTTGCTGCTTCAGTTAGCGTTGACCCATCGCAGCGTAAGTGGCAGCAACAATAATGAGCGTTTAGAGTTCTTAGGGGACTCGGTTCTTAGTACCATTGTTGGCGAAGCTGTGTTTGAGCGCTTCCCCTCTGCTCGAGAAGGTACGTTAAGTCGAATGCGTGCTTCTTTGGTAAATGGCGTATCTTTAGCTCAGTTGGCTAGGACCTTTACGTTGAGTGAGCATTTGATTCTGGGCCCTGGTGAATTGAAAAGTGGCGGTAAGCGAAGAGATTCAATTCTAGAAGATGCTGTTGAAGCGATCATTGGGGCGATTTATCAGGATTCCAATTTTGATACCTGTAGATCTATAGTATTGAATTGGTTTCAATCTCATTTTGAAGCGTTGACTGATGATGGGGCAGTTAAGGATAACAAATCTAGACTTCAAGAATTTTTGCAATCAGAAAAGGTTTCTCTACCTGCATACGACATCGTTTCTATTGAGGGTAAGTCACACAACCAGAGTTTTACCATTGCATGCAATATCGTGGGTGCTGATGAACCGTATATTGGTATAGCAGGAAGCCGTAGGCAAGCAGAGCAAATTGCTGCAGGAAAGGCGCTCAAGCACTTTTCTACACGTTGAGTTATTCGTAACAATACTCAGAATTATCATTAAGTTAGTACCAGAGAAATATGACACTCATTCAAAAAAAGACCCAATGCGGTTACGCCGCAATCGTTGGTAGGCCAAATGTCGGCAAATCAACGCTTCTCAATCATATCTTAGGCCAGAAGATAAGTATTACTTCGCGCAAACCTCAGACCACTCGGCATCGTGTGTTAGGTATCAAAACCGAAAACGAGATACAGACAATATACGTCGATACTCCAGGCATACACCTTGATGAGCCGAAAGCGATAAACCGCTATATGAATAAAGCGGCCACCACATCGGTTAATGACGTGGATGTGATTGTATTTGTCATTGAAGGTAATAAATGGACTGATGCGGACCAACATGTATTAAATAAGATTCAGCGTACGGATACACCAATCGTGTTGGTCGTCAACAAAATGGACACTGTTGACGACAAAGATGCCATGTTACCTCATATCAATCTGTTGGCATCTAAAGGCGATTTTGCTGCAATTATTCCTGTATCAGCATTGAAGGGGCAGCAGCTTGATCAATTAGAGAAAATGATCGGGGGGTTCTTGCCGGAAAGTGAACACTTTTATCCTGAGGATCAAATTACTGACCGTAGTATGCGCTTTATGGCAGCGGAGATGGTTCGAGAGAAAATTATGCGTCAGCTTGGCCAGGAGTTGCCTTATGCAATGACGGTTGAAGTTGAAGAGTTTTCTTTTGAAACGGGAGTGTACCATATCGCCGCCTTAATACTTGTGGAACGGTCTGGTCAGAAAGCTATTATTATAGGCAAACAAGGTGCGCGGCTTAAGAAAATCGGCATGGAAGCCCGTAAAGATATGGAGCGGATGCTCGATTCGAAAGTAATGTTGCGATTATTTGTCAAAGTAAAAGGTGGTTGGTCTGATGATGAAAGAGCTCTGAAGAGCTTGGGTTATGACGACCTCTAAATGAATACAGTAGAAGGGGCTGAGTGTTATGTTATTCATAGTAAGCCCTTTAGAGATACGAGTGTAATCGTTGAATTCCTTAGCCGTGATTATGGGCGTGTCAGTGTTATATTTAAAGGCGTAAAAAACGCCAAAGGTGTGGCGAAATCCAGAATACTACAGCCTTTTCAGCCCTTGTTGGTTTCCTGGAGTGGTGCGCGCGAGCTCAAGAAGGGCAGAGATGTTGAGCAATCTGGAGTGCCTTATCTGCTCACAGGCAAGAGGTTGTTTAGCGGTATATATGTAAACGAGTTACTTATGCGGCTCTTATACCGTGATGCACCTGCAGAAGGCATTATTGAGTGCTATGAGAACTGTTTGGTAAGCCTGAAAAATATTGATAATGTTGAGTTTGCATTACGCCAGTTTGAATTTAATCTATTAGATGCAGTAGGTTATCAACTTCCATGTGACACAGATATTTATACTGGCGAACCCATTGATATCGCTTCATATTATCGCTATAACCCGAATCAGGGGTTTAGCCATGAACCTCTGTTAAATACAGCGCAATCAAAACAGAGTTCGTTGGTATTTGCAGGAGACTTGTTGCAGGCCCTTGCTATTGGGGATCTACAAGAGCGCCATTTGCGTGATGCCAAGCGATTGATGAGGGCAGCATTAGCACCACATATTGGCGCTAAGCCGCTGGAAAGTAAAAAATTATTTATAGGTGCTAGCCGACGCTAGAAATCTGTGTACGAGTCAGAAGGATAATAGGCAATGAATCTACATAATAGAGTGCTACTGGGGGTTAATGTTGATCATGTGGCGACGCTGAGGCAAGCGCGAGGTACTCGTTACCCGGATCCTGTTCAGGCTGCATTAGATGCTGAAGAAGCGGGTGCAGACGGTATTACGGTTCATCTGCGAGAGGATCGTCGACATATACAGGAGCGGGATGTTCGTCTGATTAAGGCGACGATGAATACGCGATTGAATTTAGAAATGGCGGTGATTGATGAAATGATTGCATTCGCGTGCGAGGTTAAGCCCGATTTCTGTTGTTTAGTACCAGAAAAAAGGGAAGAGCTTACCACTGAGGGGGGGTTGGACGTTGTTTCTCAATTTGAGCGAGTAAAATCGGCGTGTGGTGAGCTGGCGAGTCATGATATCGAGGTTTCGCTATTCATTGATCCAGAGCCAGATCAGATAAAAGCGGCCGTTGATGCCGGAGCCCCAATTGTGGAGATTCATACTGGATGTTATGCCGACGCGGAAACTCCCGAGCGCGTTAAAATAGAGTTTGAGCGTATTGCATCTGCAGTATCCTATGGTCAGTCGTTAGGGTTGATTGTGAATGCAGGTCATGGTCTTCATTACCAGAATGTTGAGCCTATTGCCGCACTTCCTGGGATGAATGAGTTGAATATTGGTCACAGCGTTATTGCCCGTGCGGTATTTACGGGTCTTAAAAGTGCTGTTAAGGAAATGAAGCAGCTTATATTGCAGGCTCGATAATGATTGTTGGCGTCGGCACTGACATTATCGAAGTTGCCCGCATGCAGAAATCTCTTGATCGTCATGGAGATTCATTTGCTAAGCGGATATTACACCCTGATGAGCTACTGCAATTGCAAAAAGTGACGAAGCAAGATCAGTTCTTAGCTAAGCGGTTTGCGGTGAAGGAGGCGGCCTCTAAGGCGCTCGGCACGGGGTTTGCGGAAGGCGTGTCATGGCAGAATATTTATATTAGCCATGACTCTCTTGGCAAGCCATTACTCCACTTTGAAGGTAAAGCCAAGCAGCGAGCAGAGTCGTTAGGCGTTAGGCATCAACATGTGAGTTTGTCTGATGAGAAGGCTTATGCAGTGGCATTTGTTATTTTAGAATCTTAGTGTTCGGTATCTAGTTCTGGCACAGTGTAGTTTTTGTACTTGATACACCAGAGTATGATTTCCTCAATGTCCCTGGTGAGAGGGTGGTATAATTGCTCTATATCTTGGTATTGCTCGTGTTTTAGGCTTTCCTCCAGGGCTTGTGCCGAAACCTGTAAGTGGGGTACGCCGGTATAGCGAGTCGCCCCGTGGAGTTTATGCACTTTCTCTAACAGACTTACGTAGTCCCTCGCGAGAAAATTCTGCTCTAATTGTGCCCTTTCTTTAACCAATGAATCAAATAACATGGCGAGCATATCATCAGCAAGGTCCTGCTTCCCGTTGGCAAGCTTAACCCCTAACGTCATATCAACCGGGGGCTGGGTGTTTTTCGGTTTATGCCCGGCCTCAGTGGTGTGGGGTGTAAGGCTGACAGTAAGGTCTTGGCCGGTCCAGTGTTTGATTATATGTAGCAGCTGGCTTTCGTTAATAGGTTTGGTAACGTAATCGTCCATCCCTGAATTCAATAATGCCTGCTTTTCGTTTGCCAAAGCATGGGCGGTGACGGCGATAATGGGCGATTTACGGTTCCCTGATTCTTGCTGGCGAATTTTCTGCGTGGCTTCTACGCCGTCCATGCCAGGCATCTGTATATCCATCAGAATTAGATCGTAATGTTCCTGAGCTGCGAGTTCGACTGCTTGTACGCCATTATCACAGGCCGTAACCGATATACCTAAGTCCTGGAGTAAAACCGTGAGAAGTTTTAAATTAGCAGGGTTGTCGTCTACTGCAAGAATTCGTAGATTGACAGATTTCTCCGCCGTCTGATGATCCGTGCTATTCGTTGATGGGTGTGTTTGTGCCGTGATGGAGTGTGTAATAAGTTCTGAATTTTCACGTGCCTGCTCGCTGCCAATGGATCGCCAGTCACTTACACTCAGTATCTCATTGATGGTGTTAAGGGTTTTCTTTTGAGCGAATGGTTTGGGTATTAGTGGAGGTGGAGGAGACTTTAGGAGTTCTCCGATAATTACCTGATCAATATGGTTGCCGAGCAATATAAGAGGAGTGTTATTTGGATTTTGTTTTATGAGTTCGGCAACTTCATGATGCTTTGGTGATTGTGGTGAGATTCCGATTAGAATCGCCGAGACGTCGGCAGGCGTTGTCATCGTTTTTTCGAGCAAGGAGAAGTCTTGGCACTCTGTTATTTTATATTTTTGTTTTTGTAGCGTGTTTTTAAGGGCATTCCTGACGGTTGGGTTCTCGTCAAATATGACTAACTGATGGGGGTTGTGATCAATTAGTACGCTTCGCTCTTCGAACTTGTCGTGAATTTCCGCCTTAAAAGTAAACCAGAAGGTTGAGCCTTCGTTGGGAATGCTCTCAACGCCAATTTGGCCTCGCATTTGTTCTACCAGGTGCTTGGAGATAACAAGCCCAAGGCCTGTTCCACCGAACCGCCTTGCGGTTGTGGTATCGGCTTGTCGAAACGCATTAAATAAATGCTGTTGCTGTTCTTGGTTCAGGCCTATTCCAGTATCAGAAACCGTTATTTTGATGATTGCCATGCCATCTCTTATTTCATCAAGCATGACCCTTACGGTTACTTCGCCTCTCTCCGTAAACTTTATCGCATTGTTCACTAGGTTTGTGATGATTTGTCTGAGGCGTAGTGGGTCCCCCAATATGTTTTGAGGGACATCGGAGTAGAATAGACTGGCCTGTTCTAATTTTTTATCGTAAGCCATCGGTGCGAGCATTGTGAGGACATCACTCACGACTTCCGATAGGTTAACTGGAACGTGATCGAGAACCAATTTACCTGCCTCAATCTTTGAAAAGTCTAGAATGTCATTGATAATAGCCAGTAAGCTTTCCGACGACTTTTGTATTGTATCGAGATAGTCGCGTTGCGAAGGGTTTAACTGGCTCTTGAGTAGTAAATTGGTAAAACCAAGAACTCCGTTAAGTGGTGTGCGAATCTCGTGGCTCATGTTGGCTAAGAATTCCGACTTGATACGGCTAGCTTCAAGTGCTTCCTTTCTCGCTAGGTCGAGTTCAATATTTTGAATCTCTATAGTTTCTAAGGTTTCTCTTAGATCTTCTGAAGCTTGATCGACGTTTTGTTGCAGCTCCTGATGGCCTTCTAAAATGGAATGACTGAGTGTATTTATCCCTTCTTGCAGCTCTCTGAGCTCGCCATAGCTGTCTTCTGCAACATGAGTGTCTAATTTTCCAGAAATCATGGTACTGACTGATTGCATGACATCATGAAGCGTGGAAGATATCTCACGCGAATACCGAAAGGTGCAATAAATATTGACAATGAGAGCCAAGAATATCACAACGAGAATGAGAAGGGTGGCTTGGTACTTCGCTATAATCGTGTTTGATAAATCAATTTCTACTTCGATCCAACCGACCGGAAGGTTGCTACTGGCGGGTGAATTGGAAAAAATAGGCGCTATTATGCGAATGCTCGCTTGGGTCTCTCGTGTGTAAGCTTTTTGGGTTAGGTTGGTTTCCTTACTTCTGCCGAGGCCGGGCAGTTTTTTCTCCACAATAGATAACGGCTGCATAGTAGGGCCAGCATGGGAAAGTATGGCCTGATCCGCTGAATAGAAAGTGACGGATCGGATATTGTTATCTTCAATAATGTCACCTCCGATGGACTGGAAGTTAGCGCCGGTTTCTTGTTCAAAGGTATTGCTCAGGGCATTGGCAAATGATGTGACTAATATACGCCCATGGTAAATCGAGTTGTCATTGAGTTCCTGAAACCGTGTCGTTAAAAAAAACGAGCCCAGTATCCAGCTGATGAATAACGTCGGTAGTGTGCCGAGAAAAATTGCTCGGCCAAGTAGTCCCCAGTGCTTCATGTATCCTCAAGATTTATCTATTATCAGTCCATTGTTGCCTACAGTGTATTACAGAATCGATAGGTAGGCACCTACTAGGAGATTAATTGTACAATCAACGGCTATGTGGTCACAGAACAGAAGGTTCTTAGGTCAAAGATCGCGTTATTGCTTTTTGCTCTAACTATAGAACCCTAAGACCATTGGCCCAAGTTGTTAAATTCGTTAGACTTATCCGCCATGAACTATCCAACTATAGAACAATTTATCGGTAATACTCCACTTGTCCGGTTACAGCGCCTGCCGGGCAATACCTCCAACACTCTTCTGGTCAAGCTAGAGGGCAACAACCCCGCGGGCTCCGTGAAAGATCGTCCTGCATTAAGTATGATTAATCATGCGGAACAGAGGGGGCAGATTGCGCCTGGAGATACGTTAATTGAAGCGACAAGTGGTAACACGGGTATTGCGCTAGCGATGGCAGCGGCTATTAAGGGCTATCGTATGGTGCTTATCATGCCAGATAACATGAGTGAAGAACGGCGCGCATCGATGCGTGCGTATGGAGCTGAGCTAGTGTCTGTCTCTCAGGATGAGGGGATGGAGGGAGCCAGAGATCTCGCAGAGTTGATGGAGAAACAAGGTAAAGGCATTGTTTTGGATCAGTTTGCAAATCAAGATAACCCATTGGCGCACTATGAAGGGACAGGCCCAGAGATTTGGCGAGATACCCAAGGAGCAGTCACTCATTTTGTCAGCTCTATGGGGACGACCGGAACAATCATGGGTACGTCCCGTTATCTAAAAGAACAGAATGACAACGTGCAGATTATCGGTTTGCAGCCAGTCGAGGGTGCCTCTATACCGGGCATTCGCCGTTGGCCCGAGGCCTACCTTCCACGTATATTTGATGCCGCAAGAGTGGATCAAGTGATTGATATTGAACAAGAAGCAGCAGAAAAAACGATGTTGGCATTAGCCCGTGAAGAGGGTATTTTCTGTGGCGTATCTTCTGGAGGGGCTGTTGCGGGCGCTTTGCAACTGTCTGAGCAGGTAGAAAACGCGGTCATTGTTGCGATTATCTGTGATCGTGGCGATCGATATCTATCCACTGGGGTTTTCCCAGGCTAAAGAATAAAGCAAAAAGTTTGATAAGGTCCGTGCTGTATGAATGTTCTTGTATTTGATATAGAAACAATTCCCGATGTTGCTGGCGGTCGACGACTCTATGGCCTCGAAGGGTTAAATGATAAAGATGCTGCTAATGCGTTATTTAATTTACGTAGGCAGGAGAATGGTACTGAGTTCTTGCGTTTACACTTGCAGCGTATTGTTGCGATTTCAGCGGTATTGCGTTCTGGCGATAAATTGGCTGTGTGGACGTTGGGTACGGAGACCTCGACAGAGGAAGAAATAATCCAGCGTTTTTTTGATTTACTTGACCGCTTTTCGCCAACGTTAGTCTCCTGGAATGGTGGTGGTTTTGACCTTCCCGTACTTCATTATCGTTCGATGGTTCATGGCGTGCAGGCTCCTCGATACTGGGATACCGGCGGCGATGATAAGAGTTTTAAGTGGAATAACTATATTAATCGTTATCATGAGCGACACACCGATCTAATGGAAGTGCTTGCGATGTTTCAGATGAGAGCCGCCGTACCTCTCGATCAAATGGCGTCGTTGCTTGGGTTTCCCGGTAAAATGGGAATGAGTGGTGCTAAAGTTTGGGATGCATTTAGAGATGGTGATATCAAGGGAATAAGAGATTACTGTGAATCTGACGTGCTAAACACATGGCTGGTGTATCTGCGTTTCTTGCTAATCAAAGGGGAAATAATGAAGGATCGCTATGATAGTGAGCTAGATCAACTAAAACAGTACCTGCGCCGAGAAGCACACCCGCATTTTTTACAGTTTTTGGAGCAATGGGACGCGAGCGGGGTGACGGCGTAGTTATGTCAAGGCAACGACGCAATTTCGGTCGTAAAACGACTCGCTCTGTGAAGGTACCCAGTGCCTTGGTCGAAGCTACGATAGAGAAGTTGAGTCACGACGGCCGCGGCATTGCTCGAGTAAATGGAAAAACGACCTTTGTTGAGGGAAGCCTAGCAGGAGAGATGGTCGAGTTTGCTTATACTCAGTGTCATAGTCGGTACGACGAGGCTAAAGTTACGCGCATACTCACACCAAGTGTAAACAGAGTTATCCCGCGCTGTGAACATGTCTCCACTTGTGGTGGATGTAGCCTACAACATCTCAATAGCGAAGCTCAAATTCAGTTAAAACAATCCACCTTAATGGAACAGTTAGCACATTTTGGTGATGTAACCCCTGAACATTTATTGGTTCCCATCGAGGGGGGCGATTTTGGTTATCGCCGTAAAGCCAGGTTAGCGATTAAGTACTCCGCGAAGGGTAATGCTACGGTGGGTTTTAGAGCAAAGAGCTCTTCGCAGGTAGTGGCAATAAGTCACTGCCCAGTACTCGTTGAGGGTCTTGGCGATATTGCCGCGGCTTTGGAAAGGCTGATTAACGGATTAACTGGCCGAAAAATGATTTCTCATATAGATGCTGTTCAAGGCGATTCTGCTACAGCTTTAGTGTTTCGTCATGTTAAAGATTTGCCTAATGATGATTTTCAGGCGTTGTTATCGTTTTGCCAAGAACGTCAGTTACATTTATACCTCCAGCCGGATAAGGGCAATACGACCTATCGAGTTTGGCCAGAAATAGGTGATGAGCGGCTTAGCTTTTTCCTTGCTGAATATGATCTTGAAATACGCTTTCACCCCATGGACTTTATTCAGGTCAATGGCAGCAATAATGCGAGAATGGTACAGCAGGCTGTGGATCTATTGGAGGTTAAGGAAACGGACCGAGTGTTAGACCTTTTTTGCGGCGTTGGCAATTTCACCCTACCTATCGCCAGATTAGCGGAGAAAGTGGTGGGTGTAGAGGGAAACGACGCCATGGTGGCTCAAGCAAAAGAGAACGCATTTCACAACTCGCTGTCCAATGTGGAGTTTCATGGCACTGACCTTTCTAACCCATTTAAGCGACATAAGTGGGCAAAACAAGGTTTTAATAAAGTGTTAATTGACCCACCGCGCGCAGGGGCCTTGGAGATTGTGAAGAACATAGCGGATTTAGCGCCGGAGAAGATTGTTTATGTATCTTGTAATCCAGCAACATTGGCACGAGATGCTGGTGAGCTAAATAAGCTAGGTTACAGGATGGTGAAAGCAGGGGTGGTTGATATGTTCCCCCACACAACCCATATAGAGTCGATAGTATTATTTGAACAAAGCAGTAAGTGACCTTCAGTACTCGGGTTGATGCATGGCATTAACATGCAGTCATAGCGAATATATAATGTAGTTACTAGGAAACGAAGTCTACGCGATGGTTAAAGTAAGAGACGTACATACACAGATCGAAGACGGTGCTGTTGATTTGCAGCATTGGTTGCAAGGGCTTCAGGGTAAGGTGGAAATATCGGACCCCGAGGGCCTGTTGGCAATTGCAGAGTTGAGTTTATCTCTAGAGCAACAGACCCCTGATGGTAAAAACCTCTGGGCTGAAAGTGCCAGTAGTTTTCATACTGGTTTGGAGATGGCTGAGATTCTAGCAGACCTTCATGTGGATACTGATTGTATTAAAGCTGCCGTTATTTATCGTGCGGTGCGAGAAGGGCAGACCACTCTGAGCGAAGTGGTTGCTATCGCGGGTGAGGATATTGCGAATTTAATCGATGGCGTATTACAGATGGCGGCTATTAGCGCTGTGATGAATGCGGACAAAAGAATGGTTCTCGGTCAGAGCAGTAATCAGCTGGAAAATCTCAGGCGAATGCTCGTCGCTATGGTTGATGATGTTAGAGTTGCCTTGATCAAACTGGCTGAGCGAACGTGTGCCATCCGGGCCGTAAAAGATGCACCACAAGAAAAAAGAGAGAAGGTGGCGAAAGAAGTGTTTGATGTCTATGCCCCCTTGGCTCACCGTCTGGGTATAGGCCACATTAAGTGGGAGCTGGAGGATTTGTCATTTCGCTATCTTCAGCCTCATGCCTATAAAAAGATAGCTCGTCTATTGGATGAAAAGCGCCTAGATCGAGAAGACTACATTACGACCGTTATTGATAAGCTTGAGCAGTCTCTGACATCGGTAGATATCGAAGGCGATATCAGTGGTCGCGCAAAACATATTTTTAGTATTTGGCGCAAGATGAAGCGAAAGCGCATCGATTTTTATCAAATTTATGACGTGAGGGCTGTACGAGTATTGGTTCCTGATATTCGAGATTGTTATGCTGTGCTGGGTATAGTTCATAACCTTTGGCAGCACATTCCGAAGGAATTTGATGACTATATCGCGGCTCCTAAGGAAAATGGATATCGTTCCTTGCATACCGCGGTACTAGGGCCAGATGGAAAGGTGCTTGAAGTACAGATACGCACTCAAGATATGCACGACGAGGCTGAACTCGGTGTGTGTGCTCACTGGAGGTACAAAGAAGGTACGACTAAAAGCCGTGAAAGCTATGAAGATAAGATTACGTGGCTGCGTCAAGTACTGGAATGGCAGGAAGAGCTTGGTGATACTGATGTAAGTAGTGTTGTGTCTCAGTTTAGTGAAGACATCATAGAAGAGCGGGTCTATGTATTTACTCCAGAGGGACATGTTGTCGATTTATCACAGGGAGCGACACCGTTGGATTTTGCTTACCATGTGCATACTGAGGTTGGTCATAGTTGCCGTGGAGCTAAGGTCAATGGCCGCATAGTCCCCTTAAATTACAAACTTAAAACGGGTGAACAAGTTGCCATCATAAAAGGCAATGAAGAAAGTCCAAGTCGAGATTGGCTTAATCCATCGCTGGGATATTTAGGGACTGCTCGAGCTAGAGCGAAAGCGATTCATTGGTTTAAGCGGCAGGATCGAACGCAAAACATCGCGGATGGTAAAGCTATTCTAGATAAAGAGTTTCATCGACTTGATGTCGGGAAAGTCGACCTGGATAGCTTGTCGGAGTCTTTTAGCGTTAAATCAGCTGAAGATATTTATGCCGCGGTAGGCGCAGGTGACCTTCGTGTCGGTCAGGTGCTTAATGTGATTCAATCGGCCATTGAATCGGAACCAGAACAAGGCGTTTTACCTTTTGATTTACGTAAGCCTCAGGTAAACAAGAGCGACACAGATTTTACCGTGGATGGCGTTTCCAATATTCTCACCAATATTGCTGGATGCTGTAAGCCTGTTCCGGGGGACGATGTAATTGGTTATGTTTCTTATGGGCGAGGGGTTACGGTTCATCGTTACGATTGTGCGGAGTTGAAACGTTTAGTTGAAACGAATCGTGAGCGTTTGGTGGAGGTGAACTGGAGTAAGCGAAATGACAGTGTGTACTCTGTCGAAGTTTACATCAAAGCATATGATCGCCAAGGATTGTTGATGGATGTTACCAGTGTCATGATGCATGAAAAGGTCAACGTTACTGCGGTGAATACATCATCTGATCATTCCTCAGGTACCGCAACAATGTTATTAAAAGTTGAGGTTCCTAGCTTAGAAAAACTAGGTGATCTGTTGGGTAAAATAAACCAACTTCCTAACATAGTTGAAGTTAAGCGTTACCACCCTTCCGGCGGATAGAGTATGGCACAGGCAAAAGATGGCGCACCCATGGAACGCGTTGAATATTTGATGGCTCGTTTACGTGATAAAGATTCAGGGTGCCCATGGGACATAAAGCAAACCTACCAATCAATCGTGCCCTATACGATCGAAGAAACATATGAAGTGGTTGATGCGATCGAAAAAGGTGACTTACCACATCTGCAGGAAGAATTAGGCGACTTGCTTTTCCAAGTGATTTTTTATGCTCAAATAGCAAAAGAAGAAGGTCACTTTTCGCTGGATGATGTCGCGAGTGGTTTAGTGACCAAGTTGGTCCGACGTCACCCCCATGTATTTCCAGAAGGCACTTTGGAAAGCCGGGTCGATATACATTCTCGACCTTCAGAGGAGTATATACGGGGGCAGTGGGATAAAATTAAAGCGGAAGAAAAGCGTTTGAAGTCTTTGGGTGGGAAATCAGAAGCGTCCGCGTCAATTTTGGATGATATTCCTGTCAGTATGGCGCCGTTATTGAGGGCGCAGAAATTACAAAAGAAAGTGTCAAAAAAAGGTTTTGATTGGCCCAGCATTGATCTGGTGCTGGATAAATTACAAGAAGAAGTGGATGAACTAAAAGAAGAGCTAGCGGTACCCGCAGCAGAGATTGACCTAGACGCCGTTGCAGATGAAATAGGTGACGTCTTATTTAGCACAGTTAATGTTGCTAGGTTTTCTAAATTGGATGCTGAGCTCATTATGAAAAAGGCAAATGATAAGTTTCAACGTCGGTTTCAGGGGGTTGAAGCATTTCTTGAGATGCAGGGGGAAAGCTTAGATTCCGCTGATCTGGAGCGAATGGAGCAAGGTTGGCAGCATGTAAAGCAACACGAAGCCAATACGTAACAGCATAGATAGGTAATCCTCTTTACTAGTTAAATCCATAATAAATTTATGGAAGATGTTTCAAGCCTACTCTTATAGAATAATAGTAATGATGGGCCTGAGCTTCGGCTTCGGTGAACACTCTAATTGTTATTAGTCTTTTCTCTATTGGGCCGCTGTGGTGCAGCTAAGTATATGATTAACAAGAAGTTGATAGATCAGTTTGGTCGAAAAGTAAGTTATTTACGCGTGTCGGTTACCGATCGCTGTGATTATCGGTGCGTGTATTGTATGGCCGAGGAAATGACGTTCTTGCCTCGCAGCCAAATTTTGACGTTGGAAGAGCAGTTTCGGTTATGTAAGAATTTTGTTGAGATGGGCGTGCAAAAAATCAGACTAACGGGTGGAGAACCGTTAATTAGACGCAATATCATGGCGCTGATTGAGCCGCTGGGTGCTCTCGAAGGTCTGCGTGAACTTGTTATAACGACCAATGGATCAAAACTAAAGGAACTCGCTAAACCGATACGTAAAGCTGGAGTGTCAAGAATTAACGTAAGTTTGGATAGCTTACAGCCGGAACGATTCAAAGAGATCACACGTACCGGAAAATTATCGAAGGTACTTGAGGGAATTGAAGAAGCGGTCGAAGCTGGTTTTGAGCGTATTAAGATAAATGCCATCATTATCAAAGGACGTAATGAAGACGAAATAATGCCGTTGATTCGTTACGTAAAGTCTCTCGGTATTGATATTACATTTATCGAAGAAATGCCTTTAGGTACGTCACTGGCCTACGATCGTGCTGAGACATTTATGTCTTCAGTTGAATTACAAAAGGTAATTGCGCAAGAGTTTACTTTAGTGGCGACGGACCGAGATAGTGGTGGCCCTGCGCGATATTTTGATTTGGCGGGTAGCCGCTCTCGTGTCGGCTTTATTTCTCCTCATTCTAATAATTTCTGCAGTACGTGTAATCGTGTCCGTTTAACGTCAGAAGGGCGACTTTTGTTGTGTCTTGGTAATGAGCATTCGGTGGATTTGCGGGCGTTGGTAAGAGAACAGAACCTCGACGACGACCAGATAAAACAGGCTCTCTTGGATTCGATGGATATCAAACCCGAGAAGCATCATTTTGATTTAGCAGAAAAACCACAAATTGTCCGATTTATGAATATGACGGGCGGTTAACGTTGTCGAGGCTGTTAAAGTTTCTCCCGTGGTGATAGCAAATTACTCCCCCCTGAATTTTTAGATTCTATAGAGATATATAGCGAGAGATACTATGTCAGCAAGTAAAGAATTCGTACCGGTGAATATCGCCGTGTTAACTGTCTCTGATACGAGAACAGAGGATACTGATAGCTCTGGCAAAAGCTTGGTGGATAACGTCAGCGCGTCGGGTCATGTGGTGATAGACAAAAAAATTGTAGCAGACGATATTTATCAAATCAGAGCGGTATTGTCTCAGTGGATTGCGCAGGTTGATGTGGAAGCGGTACTAATTACGGGGGGGACCGGGTTTTCGGATAGGGATAGCACACCAGAGGCGGTATTACCGTTGTTCGATAAGGAAGTAAAGGGTTACGGTGAAGTATTTAGGCAAATCTCCTATCAAGAAATTGGTACCTCTACGATTCAGTCTAGAGCACTGGCGGGATTGGCAAATCGTACCGCGATTTTTGTGATGCCAGGGTCGACCGGTGCGTGTAAAACCGCATGGAACGGAGTGATCAAAGACCAGTTAGATGCAACTCATCGGCCGTGTAATTTTGTTGCGTTGATTACTAAGCACCGCGAAGGCAGTGTTGAGTGCGAGACGCGTTCATGAACCGGAAGTCGCGCCCTGTGTTGATGCCGTTAGAGCAAGCGATGCAGCGCCTGATGTCAGATGTTGAACCAACACAATCCGTCATTGAACTGCCTCTGTCTGAGTGCCTGGGAAAAGTTGTTGCTACAGATGTTCTCTCTGACGTTGATGTTCCTCCAGCAGATAACAGTGCGATGGACGGTTATTGCTTGGCTGCGGATGATGCATTGTCGGCGGCTAATCGAGTATTACCGTTAAGTCAGAGGATACCGGCAGGTAGTGTTCCACAGCCACTGGTTTCAGGTACAGTGGCAAGAATATTTACCGGCGCAGAAGTCCCGGAGGGGGCCAATGTTGTTGTTATGCAAGAGAACTGTCGAGTGGTTGGCGGTGGGGTTGAATTGCCCGAGTGTTTAACGGTTGGCGATAATATTCGTAAGCAAGGCCAAGACATTTGTAAAGGGGATATAGTTGTTCCTAAAGGCCGGAGAGTACGACCACAAGAAATGGGTTTACTCGCATCAGTGGGTATATCGACGCTAGCGGTCTATAGGCCATTAACGGTAGCCTTGTTGTCGACGGGGGATGAGTTAGTCGAACCGGGGGAGCCCTTACCCGTCGGGAGTATTTATAACTCTAATCGATATACCTTGTTGGGGTTACTGAGAGCGTTGAACTTTACCACCCTGGATCTTGGAATCGTCGCGGACACACCGGAAGCGACTGAGAGCGCACTGTTAAAAGCGACAGAGGCAGACTGCATTGTGAGTAGCGGTGGGGTCTCGGTAGGCGAAGAAGATCATGTGAAGAACGCGATAGAAAAGCTTGGTCAATTGGAGTTGTGGAAATTAGCGATCAAGCCAGGGAAGCCATTTGCATTTGGTGATGTAAAAGGGACTCCATTTCTAGCGCTGCCCGGAAACCCAGTGGCGGCTTTCGCTACATTTTTACTACTATGTCGTCCTTATTTACTCAAGAAGCAAGGTGATGAAAACCCTGACACCGTTAGTTTTACTTTGCCTGCCAACTTCAGTCATTCCAAGCCAGGTACACGGCAGGAGTATTTGAGGGCAAGGTCTGAGATCGTAGATGGTGAAATACGAGTTTCAGTTTACCCGAATCAAAGTTCGGGTGTACTTTCCTCAACCTGTTGGGGAAATGGTTTGGTGGTTGTTCCAATTGGAAAAACCATTCAGCGAGGGGAGGCAGTGACTTTTCTACCTTATAGGGATTTATTGTTTTAGCCTGCCATGTCGAGCAATAAAAGTATCACATACATGCTTTATTGTTCAGACATGCCAAAGGGTTGGTTGTATATTGTTCGTTCTGCTTGTTATTTATTCGTGAAAGCAAGAAGCGAAAAGATAAATTGATATGTTTGTTAAACTAGTCAAGCTTTTTGATGACCCGCGTGCTGTTTCTCCTTTAAGATAGTTGTTAACTTTTGTAAAGCAATGGAATAGGAGTTCCTTATGCAAGCTAAGTCTATCGCACAGGTCATTAAGCAACTGGATGAAATTGTAGATTGGTCAATTGAGCATAATAGCCGTGCCGGTTATTTTGCTGCTCTCTATCGAAAGGTCACGATAAAGATTCAAGAAGGGATCAAGCAAGGTTCGTTTGAAGATAACGCTCGCATGGAGAGGTTTGATGTCATATTTGCGAATCGTTTTTTAAGAGCTCATGCATTATGGCAAGCAGGCAAAAATCCGACCATGGTGTGGCAAACAACGTTTCATGCGCTGAAAAGTTGGCAACCTCTTGTGCTTCAACATCTATTACTGGGTATGAATGCCCATATCAATTTGGATTTGGGTATTGCTGCTGCCAGAACCGCACCAGGTAGCAAGCTTGCGTCGTTAGAGAATGACTTTAACAAGATTAATGACGTGCTGGCTGAATTGGTAAACTCTGTGGTCGATGAGTTGTGCCAAATATGGCCGCCACTTAGATTACTCACAGTGGGCAAGGCAGACAATGTGTTGGCAAATTTCAGTATGGATAAGGCCAGAGCCGAGTCTTGGGCATTTGCTGAAACCCTCGCGGCGCTTAAAGTGGCTGATCAGGAAGATGAAATACGAGACAAGGATTATCAAATGGCGAAATTAGGTATGGTGTTCGCGAACCCTGGTGCGATGCTTAATCTGGCGTTGTTGCCGGTCAGAGTGGGTGAGCGCGGCTCTATTGTTCAAAAGATTCATGTGCTATCTCAACCGACAACAGAAATGAAAAGTATGGAGCTAAACTTATACTCAGATTTCAATGTCTGGCCTTTGATCTAATCTGTTTTTGAGATTGTAATAATGGCCTTGATTGAAATAAAAATTGCTACAAACGGATAAAGTAATGAATGAGATTATGAAGGTGACGCCTCGGGTGATTCGGGGTGATAATGTGGTGCTAGAACCTATCAGTTTATCTCATGCTCGAGGGTTATGGGATATAGGGCAAGTGGCAGAAGATTGGCGATACCTTCCTCGACCTTGTTTTTGTTCAATAGAAGATACTATTGAATGGGTGAAGGAGGCCTTAGCGCTATCGCAAAAAGGGGATCATGTTACCTATGTGATAATGTCCACAACCACAAAACAGATTTTGGGTAGTACCCGCTATTTGAATATCCGAGGTAAGGATAGAAGCGTAGAGATAGGCTGGACTTGGCTGGCAAGAGCATCACAGCAAACCAGTGTAAATACAGAAACAAAGTACCTCTTGTTATCTTATGCATTTGATATTTTAGGGGCTCACCGTGTGGAATTTAAGACGGATGGGCGAAATGAACGCTCGCAGCGGGCGATAGAGCGTATAGGGGCGTCTAAGGAGGGTGTGTTTCGAAGGCATGCCGTGGTTCAAAAAAGGTATGTTCGGGATAGTGTTTATTTTAGCATTATCGATAACGAATGGGATAAGGTGAAAATGGAACTCTGCGCTAAATTAGATTCCGTTGAGGCCTGATTCATTTGTTATCCGTTTTTCAGTGTAGTGAGTAATATGTGTGAAAGTAGGAATTGATCTGGGTGGTACTAAAATTGAGGCCATCGTATTGGATGGTGTGGGCAAGGAAGTGTGGCGTCGTCGAGTGCGAACCCCTCACGCAGATTATACTGCCACGTTAGAAGCAATAGCGTCGTTAGTGATGTTGGCTCAGCAACAGGCAGGTGTGCCGCTGAGCGCATCAGTAGGTATTGGTACCCCCGGTTCCTTGTATTCTATGAAGGGGTCACCTGTACCCGTTATGAAGAACTGTAATTCTACTGTGCTGAATGGAATGCCACTTAAGCGGGACCTAGAAACGTTACTTGGTTGCGCAGTATATATGGCTAATGATGCCAATTGCTTTGCATTAGCGGAGACGCTCTCTGGTCAGGGTGTTGATATGTTTGATGAGGGAATTCCAGAAACCGTATTTGGTGTCATTCTCGGTACTGGGGTTGGTGCAGGAATTATCGTTAGAGGGCAACCTTTAATAGGGTTACATGGTATTGCTGGAGAGTGGGGTCATAATCCATTACCAGAGAGTGCTTTAGCCTTGTTGCCTGTCACCGAAAAAGGTCGTGCTTGTTATTGTGGGCGTAATGATTGTGTCGAAACATATTTGTCTGGGCCAGGTTTGGCGTTGAGCTATCAGTTACGCTTCGGTGATGTGCGTTCGTCTAAAGCTATTCTCCGGGGGGTGCGAAGTAGGGACGAGGCATCTTTATCCATCTGGCGGATGTATTCGGAGCAATTGGCCTGTTCCTTGAGCTATATTGTCAATATACTTGATCCTAGGCTGATTGTTTTAGGGGGCGGAATGTCGACGATACCAGAAATATATGAAGGGTTGGCTCAGCGAATGGAACCTTATATATTTTCTGGTCAGTTTGAAACCCCGGTAGTCCCTGCGAAGCTGGGAGACTCTGCGGGGGTTTTTGGGGCCGCGTGGCTAAATCCGGAATAAATCGATCTTCGTCTACCCCTTATGTTTACTAGCCTTTCCTGCTATCCTGTGCGTTTTTGATACATCTGTAATCTAAGGAGAAGGCAATGCCTGTTTATCGTTCTAAAACCTCCACTCATGGTCGTAATATGGCTGGTGCGCGTGCCCTATGGCGTGCGACTGGTATGAAAGATGAGGATTTTAAAAAACCGATAATTGCCGTGGTTAACTCCTTCACTCAGTTTGTGCCTGGTCACGTCCATCTTAAGGATATGGGGCAGTTGGTGGCGCGAGAAATTGAAAAAGCAGGTGGTGTAGCAAAAGAATTTAATACCATTGCAATTGATGACGGCATCGCAATGGGCCATGATGGAATGCTCTATAGTTTGCCATCACGGGATCTTATCGCTGACTCTGTGGAATATATGGCGAACGCCCATTGTGCTGATGCCCTCGTGTGTATTTCCAACTGTGATAAAATAACCCCTGGAATGTTAATGGCTTCGCTGCGATTGAATATCCCAACAATATTTGTGTCCGGCGGCCCTATGGAAGCCGGCAAAACAAAATTGTCAGATAAAATCATCAAGTTAGACCTTGTTGATGCCATGGTTGCAGCCGTAGATCCTTCAGTATCGGATGAACAAGCCGAAGAGTATGAGCGCAGCGCATGTCCTACCTGTGGTTCATGTTCCGGTATGTTCACAGCCAATTCCATGAATTGTCTTACAGAGGCTTTGGGGCTTTCGTTACCGGGTAACGGTACGACATTAGCAACTCATGCTGATCGTCGTGGGTTATTTGAAGAAGCGGGTAAAATTATTGTCGATATTACCCGCCGGTATTACGAGCAAGATGATGAGTCGGTACTACCACGAAATATTGCTTCGTTTGATGCGTTCGAAAATGCCATTACGCTTGATATTGCGATGGGTGGGTCTACCAATACCATTCTTCACCTAATGGCTGCTGCACAAGAAGCCGAAGTGGATTTTGGTATGGACGATATTGATCGCATGTCCAGAAAGGTGCCGCAATTATGCAAGGTTGCTCCGAATACGCCGGAGTACCATGTTGAAGACGTGCATCGGGCCGGCGGTATCATGGCGATCTTAGGAGAGTTGGATCGTGCTGGTTTGTTGAATACAGATACCTCAACGATCCATAGTCCGACGTTGAAGGATGCTCTGAAGAAGTGGGATATCACATTGAATGATGATCCCAAATTACATTCGTTCTTTAGAGCTGGCCCTGCAGGTATTCCCACTCAAACAGCGTTTAGTCAAGATTGTCGCTGGGATACCGTTGATGATGATCGTGCCAATGGTTGTATTCGCTCAATTGAAAACGCTTATTCATTGGAAGGTGGATTAGCGGTATTGACGGGCAACATCGCAGAGAAAGGCTGTGTGGTTAAATCAGCGGGTGTTGATGAAAGTATTCTTGTTTTTGAAGGCAACGCGAGGATCTTTGAGAGCCAAGATTCTGCGGTAAAAGGTATTCTGGCAGATGAAGTGATTGAGGGCGATATTGTGATTATTCGCTACGAAGGTCCCAAAGGTGGCCCAGGAATGCAAGAAATGCTGTATCCCACCAGTTACCTGAAGTCTAAAGGTCTTGGTAAGGCCTGTGCATTATTGACGGATGGCCGCTTCTCAGGGGGAACGTCAGGGTTATCAATTGGTCATGTTTCCCCAGAAGCCGCAGCAGGTGGTGCTATCGGTCTGGTGGAAGAGGGCGATAAAATCAAAATTGATATTCCGAACCGAACCATCAATGTATTGATTTCTGATGATGAGTTATCTCAACGTCGTCAAACCATGGACGCCAAGGGGCAGGATGGCTGGTTGCCAGCTGAAGATCGGCCTCGTAAGGTAAGTGCGGCCCTTAAGGCCTATGCGGCAATGGCTACCAGTGCTGATCGTGGTGGCGTTAGGGATGTATCCTTATTAGGAAAGTAGATAATCAAGTCGAACACTTTCCTGCAGAATAAAAAAAGCCGCTATTTATAGCGGCTTTTTTTATTCATTTCAAAGGATACACTACGATTCTTTTGTTGTTCGTATGCGGTATTCATTAGGGGACATTTCAGCCCAGTTTTTGAAGGCTTTGGTAAAGTTGCTGGCATCACTATAACCCAAAGTCTCTGCAATTCTTTCCATGGTTTCTTGGGTATGCTCAAGTAAACGGATGGCGTGGGTGAATCGTTCAGAATCTTTTATTTTTTGATACGTGGTGCCGGCATCGTGCAGTTTTCTCTTGAGTGTTCTGGTTGATACGTTCATCTGTTCAGCGACCAAATCAATGGTGGGGGATTTACCTTGGTGGCCACGAAAAATAGAGCGTACTTGGGTGGTGATGTCAGAAGTGAGGTTTAAGTAACTTAATTCACTTTCACATTCTTTTTTTGCCTCATCGAATAATGCGGGATTAGCCGATGCTAGCGGTGTTTTTAGATAACTCATCGGGCAGCATAGTTGATTGCTTTTTTGATTGAATTTAAGCACGAGGCCGGGAGATAATATCTCTTTTGGAATATCACAGGGTTTGTCGAAGCTAACGCGGATCTCAGTGTCGACATGGGTATGGGTGGTGCCTGTTAGCAGGCGTCCGATGTTTTCGATACTGGTAAATACTGAAAGCACATGAAACAAAGCAACGTCAGACCCAATGCTTGTGTCTTCGGCATGGAAGCTTAGTAGTGCTTGATCGTTCAATATTTCAAAGTGAATTCGTTCTCCGCCGCCGGAACGGGTTTGAATAAAATCGATCAGTAACGTTGAGGCCTCAAGTAATGTACGGCTGCTTTGTGCCGCAAAACCCAAGACGCCGTGACGGGAAATAGTAAGACGTTTACCATATCGAATTGGCAGGAGTGGATCGCTGAGCCCAGTGATGATATTTCTTACCAACTGATCCATTGAACGATGACGAATCCGTATGTTCGGCTTTATCAACGCATTTAATGGAATGGCGGTATCCTTTAGCACCTGTTGTGGTGTCATACCATATTCAGAAGCATATTCATTTAGGGCAATTAAATAGTCACCCGAAATCGCAAAATCCCCGTCCCCGATTGTTTCAAAATTTTCTGACATGGCCCCATATCACCATAAATTAGACACAATTAAACATTATATCTACGTTAACTACAGTAGATAGTAGAAAGCAGATGACCGAGTAAGGCAAGGTTATATTGTAAATTACTGTTTTTGAGGAGTTTAATATGACAGCGATGCAGCCAATTAAGGATACGCCAGAGATAAAACCGAGAAAAATGGACTTTCCGTTTAGTGATGTCACTGAGAAGTTTTTCTACGCCAACAATTCTATTATAAGCACCTATATGGCAGCGCTGTCGGGGACATTTCCTCCTGGAGAAAAAGGTTTCATAGACTCTATCCGACTGTATCGGGACCAAGTATCAGATCCGGAATTGCTAGAGCAAATAAAGGGTTTTATCGGCCAAGAGGGCCAGCATAGTTATCAGCATAAACAGGTCAACATCGCGCTGGATGAACTGGGATTGTTCGCCACTCGTATTGAGAAAGACCTAGAAAAGAAGATTACTGAAGACAAGGGGCGGCTAGATTCAAGGGACTTCTTGGCGTCGACCGTTGGCATGGAACATATTACTGCTGTGATGGCTGAATATTTGTTGAATAACCCACACATACTAGAGCCGCTTACGCCATCGGTTAGGGAACTGTTGTTATGGCATGCGGTAGAGGAAATTGAACATAAGTCGGTAGCATTTGAAGTGTATCAATCATGTGTTGGTCAGCGCCGCCGCCTGCATATAGTAATGGGGATACAAACGCTATTGTTTGTGTGGCAAGTGAGTCTTTATCAATTGTCGCTATTACGTTGGGCGAAGAAGGTGCCGAGTATTAAAGATGTGGTAGGGGCTGCGAAATTTTTCTTAGGTAAAGGTGGATTGGCAAGAAATATTGTTGGCCCTTACCTTGACTATTTTCGTAAGGACTTTCACCCCTGGGACAATGATAATCGTCATTTAATAGATGATTGGAAGCGCGCTCGGGGCTATTCTGTAGAGACAGATTTAGAAACCATAGAGAAGAATAGTCAATATTCCACGGGAGCTATTTGAGAATGAAACGATTTGAACATGCGGTAATAGCAATAACTGGGGCGGCTTCCGGTATAGGGGAAGCCTTAGCAGAGACCTTAGCAAAGAATAAGGCCTGTTTGGCATTGAGCGATATTAGTGGCGATGCCTTGGAATCTTTGCGCTCTCATTGCTTAACGTTGGGGGCAGAGGACGTAATAATCGATACTGTTGATGTCGCGGATTCAGCGTCCGTGTATCAATGGGCCGATAGGGTTAATTCACATTTTGGTCGGGTGAACGCCGTGATAAATAATGCGGGCGTTGCTTTGTCGGGAAGTGTCGAGCAGACAGCCGACAAAGATTTTCAGTGGCTGATGGATATTAATTTTTGGGGTGTGGTATATGGAAGCAAAGCATTTTTACCATACTTAAAACAAAGTGATTGGGGGCATATTGTTAATGTATCTAGCCTCTTTGGATTGATCGCAATCCCGAATCAGTCGGCGTATAACGCAGCAAAGTTTGCAGTAAAGGGGTTTAGCGAAAGTTTGCGAATGGAATTAGAAATCGAAAAGTCCTCCGTTAACGTAAGTTGTGTGCACCCCGGTGGCGTAAAAACCAATATCGCTAACAGTGGGAAAATAGTGGGTATGGTTGGTAAACAACGCTCAGCGGATCAAATGAAGAAGGAATTTAATGACACACTGGCAAGAACAACCCCAGAGCAAGCAGCGCAGATTATTTTGAAGGGACTGTTAGATAACTCACCGCGAATCTTGGTGGGAATCGATGCCAAAATTGGAGACCTTATCCAACGTATATTGCCAACGGGCTATCAAAAATTAATACGTCGAGCGATGGGGTGATTACAGTGAAGGTAGTGAGTGATGAGACATTAAGAACAGGTTATGTAAATACGAATGGAATTTCTGTTTATTATGAAGATCTTGGGAATCCGAGCGATCCTGTAATGTTCTTGGTATGCGGAATGGCTATGCAATTGATACATTGGCCTGACGCAATGTGCCAGGCCTGGGTTGCGCAGGGGTTTAGGGTGATTCGTTTCGATAACCGCGAGACGGGGTTGACGACGCGCAGTCATGTAAAATCAGCGCCACCTATTTTGCAGAGCTTTGTCCGTTATCGACTGGGTTTTAAAGTGGATGCGGAGTACGACTTGGACACGTTAGTTTTAGATGCTGTGGGAGTGCTTGATGCCCTGGGTGTGGAGCAGGCACATTGGGTTGGTGTTTCTATGGGGGGAATGATAGCCCAGCTAGCGGCAGCGGATTATCCACAGCGGGTACTGAGTTTGACGTCAATAATGTCTACGACCAATGAACCCCATATCCCTGGCCCACGGTGGGATGTGTTGTTGGGACTCGTGAAGCCGCCAAGGGACAACACCGAACAAGCGAAAGTGAAAGCGTCAGTGGATGTGATGGATAAGCTGCAAAGTCCAGATTACAGAGTGCATCGGGATGTCTTGGCATTTGATGTACGTCGAGCGAACGCCAGAGCAAGGCGGCCGATGGCAGGGCCAATGCATCAAATGGCAATATTGGCGACAGGTGGTTTTTCAAAGCGGTTGAAGGCGGTAATCGCACCGACATTAGTTATTCATGGTGACCGAGACCCCTTGGTGAGGTCGCAGGGGGGCCGTCACAGTGCAAAGTCAATTCCAGGGGCTAAGTTATCCATTATTCCCGGCATGGGACATGATTTACCTCCCGGGTTAACCGCCAAGTTAACCAACTTAGTTTTGGGGCATATTGGGTCTATTGAGCCTGTGGAGGCTTTTTTGTACGTTTCTTGACCTTGAATGTTATAAATAAGGAAGCAAATGATAACTTTTGTGCATAGATCACAAAAGTTATCGGTAATATGAAGCTAGTGCTTTATTCCAGTTCTGCCAAAATTCTTTACCAAGCAAGACACATAAATCACGGTAAAGAGGCAAAGACAATGAGATGGTTCACTATTAAGCGCGAAGAAGAAGTCAGCAAACGTTCACCAGCAACCGTAGCATCTATTCGTAATAAGTTGAGACACTACGAGTCCTCAGCCGGTCCTTCTGAATTCACCGGGCCAGCATTAAGCCTAGAAGATCAGATGGAGCTTAAGAACAGTGCCGATGGCCTAGCGTACGTCAAAGTGGATATTGATCCAGATGGCGTGATGAGCACCCCAGCACCTTTTAGTATCCATTAAGGTCTATTTCGATAAGGTTTGTTCTTCGACAAAGTGGCTGTAGGATAGGTTGAGTTGATTGAATATAGGCCCTGGGCAGTTGGCAGTTTCTATTTCATCAATACAACGTACCGGTACTATTCTGGCCCCTGTACCGCAAAGAAAAACCTCGTCAGCGGTTAATAACGATGCCGCTGGAATGGAGCGAATTTCCGTTGGAATGCCCATTTTGTCCGCAAGGAATAATAGGGTACCGCGAGTGATCCCCTCCAACGCCCCATCTTGACAGGGGGGAGTGATGAGGCAATCGTCCTTAACGATAAACAGGTTCTCTGCCGAGGCTTCTGCGACGTTACCTTGGCTGTTCAGTAGTATTGCTTCGTCTGCGTTCGCAGCGTTCGCCTCTTGTTTTGCCAGTATATTATTCAAATAATTGAGACTTTTTGTTCGGCTATCCAGTGCGCGGGACGATATGCGTTGGGTTTTAGCAATGATTGTTGATATTCCAGCGTTTGACGCTTCTGGCGGCATCATCTCCAATTCAGCAACGATAATAAACGTGTTGGCTTCGTGGCAATTTTTAGGGTTCATTCCAAGGCCTCCTTTACCGCGGGTAATCACTAGCCGGATGTAACCAGCGGCGAATTCTGCTTGCAGACATAAGGTGTTAATTGTCTCGGTTAGCTTTTCATTACTGAAGGGGATGTCCAGCTCAATATGGTGTGCTGACCGTTGTAGCCGGGCAAGGTGTTGGTTCAGTAAGAAAGGCTGGTGGTTATAAAAACGAATCCCCTCAAAAACCCCATCGCCGTAGAGTACGCCATGATCAAAAATTGAAATGGTGGCGTTGGCAGGTAGGCATTGCTCTCCGTTTAGCCAGCAAAGTGTATTGTTATGGAATTGTGATTGGCTCATTGCTAATTTCCTGGTTGGTGTTTTGAGTGAGATAACAGTACGATGAATCCATTAAGTGATACAGATGCAATAGAAGTAAATTAAAGCAGTACAGTTAAGCTGGTTTTAATCTGTGCTGCTTGTGTTTTCGTAATCTGTGCTAATCGATGAGTGAGGGGTGACACAGTGAAACTGAAGCGTTATGAGTGGATTGCTAACGCCTTGCTGGAAGAGATAGAAGGCGGCATGTACCGGCCAGGTGAACGATTACCTGGCGTTCGGCGTTTAGCTGAACATTATCAGGTGAGTGTTTCTACCGTTGTAGAGGCGCTAAAATTGGTGGAGGATCAAGGGCGAGTCGAATCTGCAGAGCGGTCAGGTCACTATGTGACGGCTTTGAATGATACCAAACGAATTCATGAGCCGGTGGATTTGGATAGGGTTATGCTGAAGCCGAGTCCAGTGACTCAATCCGAATGGGTAATGAATCTTGTGCGTGCGGCGCTTACTCCCGAGGTTGTGCAGTTGGGTGCTGCGGTGCCCGATAAGAGCTATTTGGCTGTTAAAGGTATCAATAGAGCCCTTAAGGACGTGTGTAAAGGCAATAGCGAGCACAGTGATCATTATGACTTTGCACCGGGATACAAACCCTTACGACGGGTAATCGCACAGCGTATGCAAGACCTTGATTGTACGGTGAGATCGAGCGGGGTGGTGATTACCAGTGGTTGTCAAAATGCATTAGTGCTTGCGTTAAAATCTGTGACGAAGCCAGGGGATATTGTCGCCATAGAATCGCCAACATTTTATGGTTTATTGCACGTTATCGAGTCCTTAGGGCTGCAAGCACTTGAAATACCGACAGATTCAAAAATAGGTATTAGTTTACCTGCGTTAACATTAGCGTACGAACAATGGGATGTAAGGGCGTGCGTAGTTATTCCAAATTATGGGAATCCATTAGGTCATTGCATGGAGGACGAGGCTAAGCGTGAATTAGTTGAGCTATCAAAGCGCCATTCTGTGCAATTGATTGAAGACGATATTTATGGGGATTTGGGACTGAGTAATCGGCGGGCCCTGCCTTTGTTAGCATTTGATCCCTCGGTTATCTATTGCTCATCTTTTTCGAAGACACTTTCTCCTGGGTTACGGGTGGGGTGGGTTGTATCATCAGAGCATCAAGAGAGGATTGAGTACTTTCAATACGTCAACAGTCTCTCAGCGCCTACCTTGGCCCAGAGAGGTATTTACGAGTTTTTATGTAGTCATTCATATGATCGCTATTTACGAGAAGTACGTAGTAAATACAGGCAACAACTGTCGAAAGTTCGAGCATTGATCCAAGCGTCGTTTCCGAGCGGGACGCGTGTCAGTAGCCCGGCAGGCGGGTTTGTGCTTTGGGTAGCGTGTCCAAAGGGACTGGATTCAAAGGGACTGGATTCAATGCGACTGTATGAAGCGGCGTTGTCTCAGGGGATTAGCATTGCGCCTGGAACCATGTTCTCAACGACCAAAAAGTATTTATCGTGCTTTCGAATTAATATTGCACAGCCCTGGGATGCGCAATTTCAATGGGCTGTGGTGACACTAGGGGGATTGGTTGCCCAGCAATTAGAGGGTAAATAGCAGGAATAAGCGGTGGAGCGTGCAAAATGCAGGGCTTATAGTAAATATCTCTGGCTAGCCGGGTCTTTATGCCTAAGCGATTAGTGAAATTAGAGGTGTTAGATGGCGGAATTCATGTTGGCTGCTTACTCTTTAAAGGTAGGTATTTGATCAGTCATTCTTTCAGTAGGCTCATTAGTCTCACAGTGGATGTTGCTAATAATGGAATCATCGCCCCTCTTAAAAACAAAAATACTGAGAAAGTTTAACCCGTTGAATCGGCTAAACGAAAAACAACTCATTTTGCTATCGTCAAATCATGAGGTTAGGCAATATAAAAAGCGCTCAACCGTGATGACTGTTGGAAGTAGTGATAATGTCGAGTATTTTTTGATTGATGGGAAAATTGAAGTTACCGCTAAAGATGGAAAGAAAAAAGTGGTCGAAGCGGGAACGCTGTCAGCGATGAGTCCAATTGCGCATCTGCAGCCTCGTCAATACGACGTGCAGGTGATTGAAAAGGCCACTTTTTTACTGATTGATTGGATGGTACTCGCGCAATTTATTAGAGAGGCACCTAAGAGCGGCACAAATAGCGGAGCAGCGGTGAGTGTCGATATGAATGACCCGATCGATCTGGTTCGTGGTAGCTTTAAACATGACCTGTCCAGCAATAACCTGGAGTTACCCAGTATTCCTGCCATTGCCAATCACATCCGGCAAGCTGTAGCCTCCGAAGATGCTTCTTGCGATTTGCTGAGCAAATTAATCAGTGCTGATCCTGTAATGGTAGTAAAAATCATATCGGCCTCCAATAGCCCGTTATATCGAGGGGAATCCAAAGTATTAACTTGCAGCGACGCCGTAAGCCGTCTCGGGGTGGATACGACTAAGCAGCTAGTAAATGTATATGCGCTACGAGAATTGTTTGGTTCGAAGCTGGGTTGTTTACAGGCTAGGATGCAAATATTGTGGCAAACGAGCCAATCAGTTGCGGCTATTGCCCATACACTGGCAACGATGACGAAAACGGTTGATCCAGAGCAGGCTCTATTAGCGGGGTTGACCCATGACGTCGGGGTAATACCGGTGTTGCAATATGCAGATTCACACACCCACTTTGTCACCAACGTGAAAGATTTGGAGAAGGTTATCGAAGCCCTGCGAGCTGAGCTTGGCGGGACCATGTTGGAGCAATGGGGCTGGCCTGAAGATATGTTGAATGTGGTTACGAATACCGGCAACTGGCAGTATGAATCAGGGCAGGAGGAACCTGATCTTGCAGATATAGTGATCATCGCGCAAGTACACGCAATGTTGGGGAGCAGTTATAAGCAATCTCATCCACCGATGGATGAGATTACATCTTTTAAGAAATTAGAAAGTATCGGCTTAACACCTAGCAAGAGTATCCAGCTGCTGAAAGATGCAAAGGAGCAGATTCAGGCAGTGCAGAAGCTTGTCAGTGGTTAAGCCAGTCTAATTAATTGGTCGACTTGACCTGGGATGTCTAGTTAATTCGTTTCGATCGGCTTTTGGGTTTGTTGTTGTTGCGACCGGAACTGTTTTTTGTAGATTGTATGGAACGTCGGGTTTTGGACGATCTATTTTGTTGTTTGGATTTTCCTGCGTCCTGTGCTGTGGGCGGTACTAGCTGATTCGGTCCATCGCCGATCAGGTCTTTGCGTTTCATCTGCACAAGGGATTCTTTGATCGCCTCTGCATTGGCCGGATCGTGATAGCGTAATAATGCTTTATGCAGCTGGCGTTGTGGTGTGGACTTTGGCACCGTCATCTTTTTGGATTTATACGTTAGCTTATGCAGAGGGTCTCTCTCTGAATAATACATGGCGGTTGCTAATGACATTGGAGAAGGGTAAAACGTTTGTACTTGGTCAACCTGCAGATCTTGACGTTTCAGCCATAGCGCCAGGTTCACCATATCTTCGTCTTCACACCCAGGGTGAGCCGCAATAAAATAAGGTATCAAATATTGCTTTTTGCCCGCCTCCTCAGAGAACTTAACAAACATTCGCTTAAATTCGTCATAGGTGCCCATGCCTGGTTTCATCATTTTGGATAATGGGCCGTCTTCTGTGTGTTCCGGCGCTATTTTTAAATATCCGCCAACGTGATGGGTGACTAATTCTCTGACGTATTCGGGGTCCTTGACGGCGAGGTCATACCGTAGTCCAGATGCGACAGCGACACGCTTAACCCCTTCGATGCGTCGTGCTTTTCGGTAGAGAGAAGTGGTTTGCGAGTGGTCTGTAATTAAATTCTCGCAAATGGTTGGGTACACGCAGGAAAGTTTTCGGCAATGTGACTGGATTGTGTCGTCTTTGCAGTTTAGGTGGTACATGTTGGCTGTCGGGCCACCTAAATCCGAAATCGTGCCGGTGAAGCCAGGTGTTTTATCTCGAATGGCTTCAATTTCTCTCAGTACTGATTCTTGCGAGCGGCTTTGTATAACCCTACCTTCGTGCTCTGTGATCGAGCAGAACGTGCAGCCTCCGAAACAACCGCGCATGATGTTGACGGAGAAGCGGATCATATCGAATGCGGGAATCTTGGCTTTCTTATACTTGGGGTGAGGGCGCCGCTGGTAATCGAAATCAAATACACCGTCCATCTCATCTGTTTCTAGGGGGATTGGTGGTGGGTTAACCCATATCTCTTTAGTACCGTGCTTTTGAATTAGGCAGCGAGCATTGTTGGGGTTGGATTCAAGGTGAAGTACTCGTGAAGCGTGGGCGTATAAAATCGGATCCTTACTTACCTTTTCGAATGAAGGTAGGCGGATGTAGGTCGTTTTGGGGTCAAGTTTTTCCCTGCCCTGTAGAGGCATAGGAATGATACGAAGGGGTTTGGGACCATCCTCGTCAGCAACCGGGTTATTTTTTGTTGCGCACTGCGATGGGTTGTTTGTATCGGTCATCGCATAAGGGTTGGGCATTTGGTCGATATTTCCTGGCCAATCAATGCGACTAGAATCAACTTCTACCCAACCATTAGTAGGAGCGCTGTCTCGTAATATGGTCGTGCCTCGGATGTCGATTAGGTCGCCAATCTCGCGGCCAATAGACACAGCGTTAGCAATCTCTGCAATGGCTCTTTCGGCATTACCATAGAGCAAAATGTCGGCACCAGAATCAATGAGTACTGAGCGTCGTACCTGGTCGCTCCAGTAATCGTATTGAGCGATACGTCGTAAACTTGCTTCAATACCCCCAATGACGATGGGTGTAGTCTTATAGGCTTCTCGGCAACGTTGGCTGTATACAATGACGGCACGATCGGGGCGTTTTCCACCTTCACCATGGGGGGTGTAGTAATCGTCATGACGCATTCGCAGATCGGCAGTGTAGCGGTTGATCATAGAATCCATATTGCCGGCGGTAATACCAAAGAAAAGGTTAGGCTCACCAAGCGCCATAAAATCATCAGTATTACGCCAGTCGGGTTGGTCGATAATACCCACTCTAAAGCCCTGGGACTCCAAAAAGCGTCCCATCACCGCCATGCCAAAGCTGGGGTGATCTACGTATGCATCCCCGGTGACGATAATGACATCACAGCTGTCCCAGCCGAGTGCATCCATTTCCTCTCGCGAGGTAGGGAGAAATGGTGAGGTGCCGTAGCATTCCGCCCAATATTTTGGGTATGAAAATAATTTTGGTGCTGTGATCTTCATGAAAACCGTCGATGCAAGGGGTAAACTGCAGGTGATGATTGTAAACTAACCAATTGAGGTTGCTAAGTAGGCTATTTTCTCAGATTTCACGGGGTGAATATAGGCTTTTGTTCGTTGATGCGAGTCAATGACTAATCCAAAGCTCACGGGGCCTCTAAACGAAAGGCTAAAATGCTATTGAGGGGTAAGAAAACGCTTGTTTTGCTAAACCTATAAAGACAGAATGATTTCCTGAAACCGGTCAGTTTTGATTAGGCTTTGCTGTAGTGAGCGAATAAAGCACTGCTTTTCGCGGAAATCACAAAGGGGGTAAATAATAATCAAATGTAGTCTGCCCGGTTTCTCTTTTCATAAATCCTACCAAAACAGTGACTTAGTCGCTCTTTTCATTACAATACGAGGCCTTGGCTGACGTTAGATTGATTGCGTCAGAACACAAATCACTGGCTGTGATTGAGGCTGCTATGTATTTATCCAAAAGCGCTAAAGTATGGGCTCTTGCCGGGGGATTCGCGTATTCCTCTGTGAGTTTCGCTAACGTTGATTCTAATGACCTCTATCATATGGAATTAGAACAACTGATGGACCTCCCGGTATCTTCAGTCAACAAGCGTGCGTCGTCACTGGCAGAATCTGCCGCTGCAGTATATGTCATCACTAATGAGGCGATTCGCCGTTCGGGCGAAGTGTCGTTACCTGATGTGTTGGCACTAGCGCCGGGTGTAGATGTAGTGAAAACAAATACCTCTACTTGGGGCGTGGGCGTTCGCGGTTTTAATGGCCAATATTCCAATAAGTTACTGGTCCTGGTCGATGGTCGTAGCGTTTATAGTGTGATCGCTGGGTCCGTGTTTTGGGATGTGACGATGCCGTTGCTTGATGATATTGAGCGTATTGAAGTAATTCGGGGGCCGGGGGCAAGCCTTTGGGGTTCAAATGCGGTGAATGGCGTGATCAATGTTATTACCAAATCTGCGGAAAACACTCAGGGGCAGCATATCGTTTTAGGTGTTGGTAACGAGGATAAGAGCTATCGGCGATTGCGTACTGGGGGTGATCTTGGAGGCATTAAATATCGCTTGTATGGGCAGACGTTGGATCGTGATGGCGGGGTTAATGATCACACCGGGGAAGATGCTGAGGATGGCTACCAGGCATTGCAACTCGGTGGACGAGTGGATTTGCAAGTGAGTAGTCGTCGTGATCTATCCATGCAGGGTGAATGGTACCGATTAGATAAAGAGTACAACCCTCTGATTGACGAGCTTATTGCTGACGATGCGCCTACGGACGGCTTCGAGGAGGACATAACTGGAGGCCATGTTTTGGTACATTGGTCAGATCGGCTATCGGGGACGCAGCAATACGATATTCAATTGTCCGCAGATAAAATGCATCGTCAAGAAAGTATTTTTACTTTAGAAGTGGTGAACGTAGATGTCGATTTCCAACATTTATTTGCACTCACCGATAGCCAGCAAATAACCTGGGGCGGGAATTATCGTTATAGCCATGACGATTTTGAAGGGCATTATTTTGTTAGCATTGAAGATGAATCTAAACGTTATGATCGCTTTACGGCGTTTGTTCAAGATGAAATAAGCTTAACGGATAGCTGGGCGGTTATTGCGGGTATTAAGTTCGAAGAAACCGAGTTTGCCCCTTTTGATACTCAACCAACGTTACGTGTGTTATGGACCCCCAATGATAAATTAACTGGGTGGGCAGCGGTATCAAAAGCCAACAGAACCCCTAACCGCGTCGGAAAAGGTGTGCAGTTGCGTTTCGGTAGCTCTGAAGAATATCCCTCTACAGAGCGGTATGTGTTTGGAGATGAAGAGTTTGAGGCAGAGACACTTATCGCTTATGAAACTGGGGTGCGCTCGCAGCTCACATCAAGCGTTTTTGTGGACGTCAGCGGTTTTTATTTTGAATATGACAACCTCAGGACATTTGATATAGAGGTGGACTATTCCGTTACGCCACCTTATCCGGTACTGAATTTTATTTATGCCAACAAAGCCCGTGGGTATTCTTTTGGTGGGGAAGCGGTTGTTGAATGGAAACCCCTAAAGAAATTGTCTTTTAATCTTCAATATAGCTATTTTGACTTTGTATCTTCGCCTGATCGTGATGTGCAAAGTGGTGCAGGTGTTATCGTGTTTGAAGAGCAAGAGGTACATAATATTGCCGCGCTACGTTGCCAATATACCTTTGATGGTGGTATTGAATTTGATTGGGCTCTGAAGTATCGGGATGGCATGGATAAGGATAATATTGACCCTCAACGGGATATCGATGTGCGGTTGGCGTGGCGTTATTCCCCTCAAATAGCGCTCTCCCTTATTGGCAAAAATCTTGGTGGTAGCAAACGTTTGGAATTTACTGACACGTTGATGGCACCGGATTGGACGCGTATCGAACCCAGCGCTGCATTACAGGTGGATCTGCATTTCTAACAACAAGGAGTGAATAAAGGTGACTGTAAAATTAAGAGTTGGGCTCTGTGGTTTGGTTTTATGTGGCGTGTCAGGGTGCTTCCAGAGTGGAGATGAGGCCACTGAGTATGATGTAGGTCGAGTGTCTTTTCGTGAGGCCGTCGAAATTTCTGGTATTTCGGCAAGCCGGCAACAAGCCAATGTTATTTGGGCTCATAACGATTCAGGCGATAGTGCGCGTGTATTTGCAATGAATGCTGAGGGTCAGCATCTAGGGCAATATCATCTTAAAAGTGTTGTCGCCGAGGATTGGGAAGATATAACAATACAAGGCGGACACAGTGGCCAAAGTTATCTATTTATTGGCGATATCGGTGATAACTTTGGGCGACGTGATTTTGTGACTATTTATCGGATAAAAGAACCGGTTGTTCATCAAGAAAAAGCTCAGCAAGATAAAGAGATCATTACGTTAGCTGATGTGGGTAGCATTCAAGTTCAGTACCCCGATCAAGCAAGGGATGCTGAGGCGTTAATGTATGATCCGTGGGATGATGCTTTATATATATTAACCAAGCGAGAAGAAAGGCCGTTGTTGTACCGTGTATCTGCAGGTAACAAGCCTCTTATGTGGTCAGGAGAACGTGTGGAGGCTGAGTTGGTTGCACGCTTACCGTCGCCGACGGGTGGGTACCCAAGAGATAAAGTTGTCGCTGCCGATATTTCTGCTGATGGTCAGGATGTGTTGGTGAAAACCTATCAACGTATGCTTTATTGGAGAAGGAAGCCTAAGCAGAGCCTAGCAGAGGTGCTATTAACGGCCCCTACGTACGTGCCTTATGTGGAAGAAAAGCAAGGTGAATCGGTAGCGTGGAGTGGGCAAGGGTATATCACTACTTCTGAAGGTTTTCAGCAGCGTATAAGGCTGTATCCTGATCCATCGACAGGTGGGTCCTCGAAAAACAAGTAAGAACAGCAAGGGTTTTCCATTCAGCCACTAAGGGGTAGAACGGAAAACCTCATAAATAGCATCGTTACCTGATTAGCTATGCTTGCCTTTCAAACCTTCAATTTTGTCGATGTAGGACTGCATGGCTTGCTCACCGCTGGTACCCTTTAGTTTCGCCCAAGCATCATACTTAGCGCGAGCGATGAAGTTAGTCATTCCAGGGCGTTTCCCTTGAACATCACCAGAGCTTCCTTGCTTGAATAACCCGTACATTTCTAGTTTGAGATCATTAGATGGTTTGAATGAGTCACCCTCTACAGTTTTTACGTAGTTTACAGCGGCTTCGAATTGGCTCTTAACGTCGGACATGATGTCTCCTATTGGGTATGAATAATAGTGTGCAGGACAGTGTAAAGTCGTCGATATCCTACGATGTTGCAGTGATTCTAGCAAATGACGGAGGCGGTAAATATGGCTCTATCGACGCATATTTCGAATAACCGTACCAATATTGGGACTTTGTGGTTTGGCAAACCTAGTGGTAGAGTTCGTCACAAATCACTAATGAAACTCAATACATAACCGAGGGTAGCTATGAATGGTAGTCAGCAGTCGTTCGATAAACTGGTATTCGTTTACAATGCGGATAGTGGACTGGTGAATCTTGCGAAGGATATTCTCCACAAATTACTGTCTCCTTCGACCTACCCTTGTAGTCTGTGTGATTTGACGTATTCGGTTTTTGGTGAAAAGCAATCATGGGTTCGATTTCGCAAACAACTTAATGTTGCGCAAGAGTATTTGCATATTGATGAATTTACCGCGCAATACGAGAATACCCGTCATTGGGGATCAGGGTTATCTACTGTCGCTTATCCTGCGATCTTTACATTGGAGAGCAACGGTATGCGGCATGCGGTGAGCAAGGAGGAATTGGATGCCTGCGAGTCATTACCGGCGCTTAAGTCTTTGGTTCTTTCGCTGTTGGAGTAAATGCTGGGCTTGAGCTTAGTTCTTCCACGTTATAACTCGACTGCCCGTTAAATGAAGCTCGACCTTGAGTTGCTTGATAGTTCTCTAACTTCTTACCTATTGAGGCCATAGTCGCGGAACCAGTGTGATCAGTGGGTTCTGAATCTCTTCTTGATTCTTTCTTTCGGAAAAAGCGCATAGAGTATATATTTCTTTTAGTTTTGTAGAATTAAGTTCTTAGGTTATAGCGTTATAAGTCTATCTGATACTAAGAAAGTGCACCATGGTTAATCTTGTTCTACTGTTGGATTGTGGTCGAATTGTTAAAGCGGTCACTTTGTAGGAGAATACGGGTAATTGATATTCTCAATAACTTATTAGGTTAGGTGTAATTGCATAATCCTCTATTGGCACCCTCAGCTAGAATCCTTCAAGCAGACAATGCAAAGCCGTTGACGGAGTTTGCACTTATTTGTTTATTGAAGGAACAATGTGATTTTATTCCTCGAGAATTTTCCGGGGATACACTCTCGTTATTTCGTACTCACTTTTTATTGTTTAATGCGCTCTATCAGTTGCAAGATGAATGGCAAAAAAGCAAACAAGGGCACTTGGTTATCGACGTGTTGAGAATTGAATTTTTATCTTATGATGGCGTTGATTTATCACGCATAAGAGCGTTGATGGCACTGCAGAGTCCATCATTAAAGGCATACTATCTTGACATGCAACAGCTGGCGGATACTGATCAGCAAGCAGTAGAGACACTGTTGGGGCAGTTTTGGAATCAGTTTGATGCCAGTGATAATCGAACCGCAGCACTTGCAACGCTCGGACTTGCAGAGCCAATAACGATGAAAGAAATCAAATTGGCTTATCGAAGAAAAGCGATGGCGTTACACCCAGATCGGGGTGGTAACGTTGCGGATTTACAGAACGTAAATAATGCGATGGATCAACTAAAAAGGTATTACCGGTAATTGCATGTCTGATCGAGATCAAAATTTTGACCATATGGCGGAACGATTTTCAAAACATATTTATGGTGGTAAAAAGGGAGCTATTCGATTAGCGGTGTTGAGTCGTGACTTGGTGCGTGGGCTTCCATTCGACAGCCCTATAAGCGTGCTCGATGCAGGAGGTGGTTTGGGTTATGCGGGCATTGAGCAGGCAAAACAAGGTCATGATGTGTTGCTATGTGACATATCGGAAGAGATGGTCAAGCGGGCAACGGTATTGGCTGGCGAAGAGGGTGTCAGTGAGTTAATGCGCTGTGAGCACTTATCCGCACAGAAGGCTGCAGAAAGCTATCCAGAGCAGTTTGACCTGTTGTTGTTCCATGCAGTCCTCGAATGGATGAATTCGCCAAAAGAATCATTAAAACAAGTACTTGGTGCGGTAAAATCAGAAGGTTATTGCTCCTTAATGTTCTTTAATGTCCATTCAATTATTCACTCTAATATGATTCGTGGGAATTTGCGAAAGGTTAAAAGTGGCCAGTTTGGAGGAGATGGAAAGGGTCTGACTCCGATCAATCCGCTAGATCCACATGACGTGTTGGCCTGGCTTGAATGCTGGGGATGGGAGGTGGTATTGCAGAGTGGTGTTCGTGTTTTTTACGACAATATGCCTAACGCTAGCCAGTCTACGATATCCCTAGAGGATATACTTGAATTGGAATTGGCCTACTCACAAATGGAGCCTTATCGCTATCTTGGTCGATATATCCATGTTCTGTGTAAACGAAAGGCTAGCTCTTGATAAATTAAAACCCAGTGGCTTGCCTTCGTTTGCCAATCGCCCTATAGATACTATTCTTGATGTACTAACGTATTGTATTCGTTCTTTCTTTTGGGGATCTGTATTAGCAATCGAGATGTATTACAAAAGGGCTGTTCGGTAGATGATAAGGAACCTTTGTTTATACAGGTGGTGTTGGTTGCCCTGTGTTGGTTTTATAGTGCATCTGTTTTTTCTGCTCAGTCGGATGTGCTTGTTTCTCCTGCGATATCAGAGTATCCGCTAGGCACCAGTATCGAGTTTATTGAAGACCCGCACCAGACGTTAGCGTTGGTAGATTTTGTTGGTGCTCAACAGCAACCTATGCGATGGCGGCAAGCCAATGTTGATGTACCTAATTTTGGGTACACTCGGGCGACGTATTGGTTTCATTTAACACTGTTGGACTTAAATCAGGGGGATGGCAACTGGCTTATTGCGTTATCTTATCCGCTGATTGATGAAATTGGTCTCTATTTTGTGGAGGACAACCGTGTTATCCGCAGTTATCAAACGGGTGATACCTACGACTTTCTTACCCGCCCTATCAATCATCGCCATTTTTTGTTTCCAGTGCCTGACTCGACGACGGGTTCGGTGGATGTTTATATGCGTGTTCAAACAGAAGGCACGTTAGAACTACCGTTAACGTTATGGAGTGAAAAAGAATTTTGGGAACAAGAGCAGACCATCATTGTTGTTAAAGGTGTGTATTTTGGCGTAATTCTGATTATGGTGATTTATAATCTGTTTATTTACTTCTCTGTTCGAGAAAGCAGCTACCTCTATTATGTGTGTTATGCGGCTTGTTTGATATTTTTTCAGTCTGGGATTGATGGGTTGGCTTTTCAGTTTTTGTGGCCAGGCAATCCTGAATTTCACGGTAAGAGTTTTGTCGTGTTTAGTGCATTTACGTTGATGTTCTTATGTTTATTCTCTAATTCCTTTCTTAAATTAGCAGACTATCATCCGCGCTTGTCTGGATTATTACTGCTTGGTGCGCTATCTACAGCGACGATGTCAGTTGTTTCTTTGTTTATTCCCTATGCTTATGCAATTCGTTTGGTGGTTGGGCTATCGCTGCCCATCTGTATCGGCTGTTTTGGGGTCGGGGTGTATGTTTGGTCAAACGGCGGCGTAATTGCTCGGTACTTTCTTATTGCATGGAGTGCGTTTTTGGTTGGAATACTGCTTATTTCGTTGAGTAAAATGGGTGTCATTCCGATAACGTTCTTTACCACCAATGCACTGCAAATAGGTTCAGCATTAGAAGTTGTGTTGTTTTCATTGGCATTAGCAGATCGTATTAATGCTGATAAACGAGAGAAATTGAGTGCAAAACAAGAGGCTATTAATAACCTTGAGAGGTTTAAGTCTCTCTACGACAATGCGATCGAAGGTATATTTCAGTGTACTCTGGAGGGGCGCTTCGTGAGTGCTAATCCAGCGATGGCTAAATTTATGGGGTATGAATCATCTGAATTGTTTGCCGGTATGGTGGTGGATGCTGGCGCTCAGATATTTCTTGATGTGGAGCAGTACCACGAATTTAGAAAAGCAGTGCTGGAAGATGGGCAGGTACTTAATTACGAAGCCCATGGTGTTCGTTTGGATGGTGCGCCTTTTTGGTGTTCACTATCTGCTAAACTAGTCCAGCAAAAAACATCAGACAGGTCGCTCATTGAAGGTTTCGTGGTTGATATAACGGCAAGAAAGAAAAGTGAAGAGCAACTTGATTTTTTGGCCCGACATGACCCATTGACAGGATTGGTGAATCGAAGGGAATTTGAAATTCGATTGGATCGAGCAGTGAAAAGCGCTCGCAGAGATCATGTTATACATACGATGTTATATATGGATTTGGACCAGTTTAAATTGGTCAACGACACCTGTGGCCATATTGCCGGTGATGAATTACTGCGCCAAGTGACGTTACAAATTCAAGGGCACATGCGCGGCGGTGATACATTGGCACGATTAGGTGGTGACGAATTTGGCGTGCTGCTAGAGAATTGTGAGGGTAATAACGCGACGACTGTGGCCCATAAGTTGCGCTCTGTGATTCAGGAGTTTAGATTTTCCTGGGAGAACAAAATATTCACATTGGGGGTGAGTATTGGATTAGTGCCTATTGGGAGCGATACCGAATCGATTAAGAGTGTCATGAGTTTAGCCGATGCAGCCTGTTACGCCGCTAAAGATGCAGGGCGAAATAGGGTGCATGAATATGTTGCTGGTGATTCTGAATTAGCATCACAGCAAGGGGAGATGCAATGGGCGTCACGTATTACCCGCGCACTGGAAGATGATGGGTTAGTTCTGTATCGTCAAGAAATAGCTTCCATTGATGGCGAGGATAGCGGCGATCACATGGAAATATTGGTGCGTATGCTTGGCGACGAAGGCATTGTTCAGCCAGGGGCATTTTTGCCCGCAGCGGAGCGATATAATCTGATGCCATCAGTTGATCGTTGGGTTGTTAAAAATGTGTTTCGATGGCTTAGTGAGGATGTTGAACAAATGTCACGTTTGTCTTTATGCTCGATTAATTTGTCGGGTTTGAGTATCGGTGATGATGATTTTTCTATCTTTCTAGCGGAACTTTTCGATCGCTATGAGATACCTGCAGATAAAATTTGTTTTGAAATAACAGAAACCATCGCGGTCACAAACCTTACCAAAGCAATAGAGTTCATAAATCGATTCAAAGCGTTAGGCTGTCGTTTTTCCCTCGATGATTTTGGCAGCGGTTTTTCATCATATGGTTACCTCAAGAACCTGCCGGTGGATTATCTTAAAATTGACGGTACGTTTGTAAAGGATATAGAGCATGATGAAATTGACTACGCCATGGTAGAGTCGATTAATCGTATAGGACACGTGATGGGTAAAAAAACCATTGCAGAGTTTGTTGAAAATGAAGGGATATTGGAAAGACTACGTGAGTTGGGCGTCGATTACGCACAGGGCTATGCAATAGCGAAGCCTTGCCCTGTGATAGAATGATCGACTGTACAGTATTTTGCTAATATACCGAAGGTTAATATGCGTCCATGCTTCGGGGTTGGTAATGAATGTTTTTCTCAAGAATATATTGAATTGTTTTATTGTCCTTAGTGTTGTACCAGCGTGACTCTTATTCTGGCTGTTCGAGATGTTCGATTAACGCTTTTAGAAACCGAGCCGCTTCCCCTCCAGTGATGGCGCGATGATCGAAACTTAGGGACAAGGGCATGATGGGGTGAATTACCGGCTGTCCTTCGTATGCCACGACTTGGTCATGTATCGTACCCGCACCTAAAATAGATACCATCGGTGGGACAACCACGGGGTTTCCGTATTTACCGGCAATAGTACCAAAGTTTGACAGTGTAATAGTTGCGCCGCTCATTTCTTTGGGTGGGATCTTTCGGGATTTAACGGCACCGCGTAAAGCGTCGAGCCCTTGCTTCATATTCTCAACATCACGATTATTAATGTCTCTTAATACAGGGACAAACAGTCCGTCTTCTGTATCTACTGCAATGCCGAGGTCTATGGTTTCTATGATTCGAATCGATAAGTTATCGCCGTCAAACCATGCATTCAGCTGTGGTTCAATCCTGCAAGCCGAACCTATGGCCTGTACTAGACGCATTGTTGGATCTATCTTATGGGAGTGCTGGGAACCATACCAACGGTGGATGTTGGCATCATCGAAGATAGTGACCTTAGACACTTCTCGCTGTGCTTTGGCCATATTCTTTGCCATCGCTCGGCGAACACCCCGTAGTGGAATTGATGCCCCAAAGTCTTTTTCTATTTGATGCGCTCTTTCAACATCGGATGCGGTAATTAATTGGCGATGGCCAGAGCCTTTGAGGCTGTTGATATCAACGTTAAGTCTTTTGGCTAACGCTCTAATGGCGGGTGTTGCAAATGATCTATGTTGAGAGTTTCCTTCGGCGCTGCCAATGATAAATTCATCGACCTCGGCGTGACTGGATTCTTCTGATGGAGTTGATTCGTTAATGACCCCAACGACAGTTCCTGTATCCGCGTGTTCTTCTCCTGCGTATTCAAGTAATGGCTCATTGGTGTGAATGATATCCCCGGTGGCGCCAAATAATGCGGCTATCTCACCTGCTTGTGGAGAAGGTACATCGACAATTGCCTTGGCGGTTTCGACCGATACGATTATTTGGTCTACGGCAACGATATCGCCTATTTTAATGTGCCATTCTACAATTTCAGCTTCTTGCAAACCTTCACCAAGGTCAGGCAGTTTGAAATACTTCATGAAAACTCCAGGGCTTTTTTTGCGGCGACAACGATATCCTGAGTGCTAGGCATGTAGAGGTGCTCATTCTTGAAATAGGGCATGGGAATATCGTAACCAGTGACCCGTTGCACTGGTGCTTGTAAATACAATAGACCTTTTTCTGCCAGTTGTGCAGATATATCCGTACTGACACTACAGCTTCTTGGGGCTTCTTGCGCGATAACGCAGCGCCCGGTTTTTTTAACTGAGCTAAGAATCGTATCGATGTCGAGAGGGCTAATGGTCGCGACATCAATGACTTCTGCGCGAATGCCCTCGATACCCAATTGGTTGGCGGCTTCAAGTGTTTCTTGAATCATCGATCCCCAGCTAACCAGCGTAATGTCAGTTCCCTCTCGAAGCGTAAAGCAGGTATCGAGTGGAAGCCCTTCACCGTCGTCTTTGAACTCCTGTTTGTTGACACGGTAGATGCGTTTCGGCTCAAGGAATATGACGGGGTCAGGGTCTTGAATTGCACTGAGAAGCAGGCCATAGGCTCGAGTAGGAGAGGATGGGATGACCACTCGAATCCCTGGGATATGGGCGAACAATGCTTCCATACTCTCTGAGTGATGTTCCGGTGCATGAATTCCACCCCCATAAGGAGCGCGCAGTACCATCGGACAATGCAGTCGACCGCGAGTACGGTTTCGTAGGCGAGCGGCATGGGAAACGATATGTTCCATTGTCGAATAGATAAATCCCATAAATTGAATCTCGGCCACGGGTTTTAGTCCCTGGCTGGCCATGCCAATGCTAACCCCTGCGATGAGGCTTTCCGCTAATGGCGTATCCATGACTCTTCTACAGCCAAAATTATCTTTTAAGCCAACGGTGGCGCGAAATACTCCGCCATTGGTGGCGATATCTTCTCCCAGTACGACGACAGCCTTGTCATCACTCATCGCACGGTGTAGGGCAAGATTTACGGCCTCGACCATGGTGACTATGTTTGTCTGTGCTGTACCGGCATTATCTGTATTAGAAAACTCTTGGTGAATACCCATGATTAGTTCCTCATCGTCGATAATGTGTTGGCTTTATGAATGAGATGATCACGCTGTTCTCGTAGTGGATAGGGGAGTTCTTCATATAGGTAGTCAAATAAGTCAGCGACGGGGGCTTCGTCTGTCGCCAAATACGTAGCGACTTCGTTTTCTATAAAAGCTTGGTGTTTTTTGATGAGTGCTTGCTCTTGCTCTGGGGACCATAACCCCTGATCGAATAGATATTGTTGTAAGCGCTTAATCGGGTCTCGCTTCCAGGCAGCATTGACTTCGTCGCTACTACGGTAGCGCGTTGCATCGTCGGCGGTGGTGTGATCACACAGGCGGTAGCTCATGGCTTCGATAAGTGTCCCCCCTTTACCTTGATAAGCTTTTGCTAGCGCCTGTTGTACGACGTGATGTACTGCGATGATATCGTTGCCATCAACTCTGATGCCCTCAATTCCCGCGGCGGCGGATTTTTCGGCAATACCCTGGGCATGAGTTTGCATTGTGCTTGGCGTGGATATTGCCCACTGGTTATTGTTAACCACCACTACCAGTGGGAGTTGCCACACGCCGGCAAGATTCAGTGGCTCATAGAAGTCTCCTCGCGAGGTTGCCCCTTCACCGCAGGTAACGACCACGGCGCGCTTTTCGTTTTTTATTTTGAATGCACTGGCAATACCCGCTGCGTGAGTGACTTGAGTGGCAATAGGGACACAATTTGGAAAGTCCTCATTGGCACAAAAATTTGGGGTGTGCTGTTGTTCTAAGAATGCGTTGCCACGCTCGTCGCCCCCCCAATAACGTAATTGCGAGGTGAATGTAGCTCCTCGCAAATATTGTGCGCCTTGATCTCGGTAATAAGGGACAAGAATGTCCTGCTTGGTCATCGCAAAACCGATACCAAGGCTAATAGCTTCTTGGCCTAAGCAGGCTGCGTAGGTACCCAACTGACCTGTTCTCTGCAGAGCGACGGCTTTTTTGTCATAGGTACGTACTAATACAAGGCTAGAGTAAAACTCCAGAAGTTGTTTCTGTGTAATGTTGTCGGGAAAAGTATGCTTCGCTTGCCCTGTTTCATCGATATATTGATATTCGGCGTTAATCTTCATAGTGTTTCCTTGTCGACTTATGGTCTCGGAAATGCGCTCATGGGCTTTTGGCTAGGAGTGCAATAATGAACGGCAATATTTTTAATGTTTAACCTGCAAAATATCCTCAGCGAGCTGATCGGCGATTGTGTGAGTGGAGATATTATCTTTATCTGATCGTTCGAAAATCTGACGTAGAGTTTTACCAATATCGGTGGTTTTTTTCAAAATGTCGGCTTGCGCAATATGATTTAATCCAAGAGAGACCTGGATCAGCCCTCCAGCATTAATCACATAATCGGGAGCATACAAAATCCCCCGTTGATGTAATATTTCTCCGTGATTGGGCGCGAGTAGTTGGTTGTTAGCAGAGCCAGCAATGTACTCACATTGTAGGTGTGGAATTGTTTGATCATTAAGGATTGCACCTAAACCGCAAGGAGAAAAAACGTCGCAAGGTACTTGGTAGATGTCTTCTGGTGGAACCGAAATCGCCCCGAATTTTTGTTCGCACAAGCGTTGTTTCGCCTTGTTGATATCGCATACGATGAGCGTTGCACCTGCTTTATGCAATAATTCGGCAAGAGCGAAACCTACGTTCCCCAATCCTTGAATAGCCACTCTAATACCTTGTAGCGAGTTGTTTCCACGGCGGTGCTGAAGGGCTGCCTGGATGCCACAAAACACCCCAAGTGCGGTCAGCGGTGACGGGTCAAACCCATCGCTAGTACAGCCAGAGACATAGGAAGTAACCTGCTGTACTTGGTCCATATCGGATAAGTGTGAACCGCTATCTACGGCGGTGATGTATCTTCCCCCAAGCCCATCAACAAATTTGCCAAAAGATTGATACAAGGCATTTCTATTTTCAATTTCTGGTGGCTTGATAATGACAGCTTTACCGCCACCTTGTGGTACGTTGGCCAGCGCCGCTTTATAACTCATGCCTTTGGCGAGGCGAACCACGTCGTTAATGGCTTCATCTTCGCTCGCATATTCGACGCAGCGACAACCACCCAAGGCGGGGCCTCTGAGGGTGCTATGGATTGCGATAATGGATTTTAGCTGGGTGGATTCATCTGCATGAAAATGCAGCTCACTCAGATTCGCGTGCTCGAATTTCTCGAACATAAGTTGACCCCCTAGGCACATTGATCGGGTAGGATCATGTCGTGCGTTGAAGTATGGCGTTACCGCTTTTGGCAGTTTTCGCGCGTGTATTGGTCGGTGGACCTTGTAAAAGACTAACCCAATTTTTGGTGTCTTTGCCACCAAGGAGGTCAATTGTACGTCGTTTTTCTAAAACGGTTGTTTGAACGGCGAACAGGTGAGGCGAGTTATCATTAGGAGGTTCAATGAGTTAGCACAGTAGAGTAGAAACCAAAAAAAAGCCCTAAAAACATTAGTCTTCAGGGCTTTTTTTACGAGCGGAAGGCGTTTAGATGATTTCTAATGCCATTGCCGTTGCTTCACCACCACCAATACACAGTGATGCAATACCGCGAGACTTGCCGTGTTGCTTGAGTGCATGGATCAAGGTAAGGATGATACGTGAGCCGGAAGAACCTACAGGGTGGCCTAGGGCACAAGCTCCACCGTAAACATTCACCTTCTCATGAGGGATGTTGAATTCATTCATTGCCATCATGGTAACCATGGCAAATGCTTCATTGATTTCAAACAGATCCACATCTTCAATAGACCAACCGGTCTTTGCAAGTAGCGTTTGAAGAGAGCCTATTGGTGCAATCGTGAACTCAGAAGGGTGCTGAGATTGAGTAGAATGCCCAACGATGCGCGCGAGAGGAGTTAACCCCTTGGCTTTCGCTGTAGACTCTTTCATGAGTACCAACGCAGAAGCACCGTCAGAAATTGAACTGGCGTTTGCTGCTGTTACCGTTCCGTCTTTAGAGAATGCAGGACGCAGCTTGGGGATCTTGTCGATCTTAGCGTTGCCAGGCTGCTCATCAAACGTAACGGTGTGTTCGCCTTTACGTGTCTTGATGGTAACTGGGACAATCTCTGCTTCAAAGCTACCGTCGGCGATGGCTTTGTTTGCACGGGCTAAAGATGAGATGGCAAATGCATCCATATCTTCACGGGTTAGGCTCTTCTTGTCGGCGATTTCTTGCGCGAAAGATCCCATTAAGCGGCCTGTTTCGGCATCTTCAAGGCCGTCTAGGAACATGTGATCCTTGATTTCACCATGGCCCATACGCAAACCAGCGCGGGCTTTTTCCAGTACGTAAGGAGCATTGGTCATGCTTTCCATACCACCAGCGATCATGATGTCATTCGTACCCGCTTTGATAAGGTCATGTGCCATCATGGCGGCTTTCATGCCCGAACCACAGAGTTTGTTGATAGTGGTACAGCCAGTGGCTACAGGTAGTCCAGCTTGTAGTGATGCTTGGCGCGCGGGGCCCTGCTTCAAACCTGCTGGTAATACGCAGCCCATAATAACTTCTTGGATATCCGCAGGCTGAAGTCCTGCACGAGAAACGGCTTCTTTGATTGCGGTCGCGCCTAATTCAGGAGCGGTACAGGCGGATAGTGAGCCTTGAAAACCACCCATAGGAGTACGGGCACCATTAACAATTACAATTGGATCTGAAGACATTCTGTTTACCTTTCTTAAACTATCTATTAATTAGGGGCTTTGCCCAAAGTCGTGGGGGATTTTACCTTGAACGGGCTCCGAGGGCCAATTTGTTGATATACACCACACACTTATTGTAAAATAGGTATACGCTGTAGATCTTAACTTGTTGATTTACCTGTGTTATTGCAAGATGTGAGAATTTGTTTCAAATATAAGGACTTAGGCTGAAAACTAATGCTCTGGCGGATTAAGGGGGAAGAGGTTGCTGTTGGGTGCAGAATCACTATCTTTACGCAACAAGGTAATGACTTCGTTGCTATTGACGGGGCGGCTATAGTAATAACCTTGTGCAAAGTCGCAATGGGCCTTCTGTAGAAACTCAATTTGATCAAGGGTTTCTGTGCCTTCTGCAATAACCTGCATATTTAGATTGTGCCCTAGTTTGATGATTGCACCGACGATGGTGGCATTCTCAGGCCCCTCTAACATGTCGTCGATAAATGATTTGTCGACTTTAACCTTATCGAAGGGGAGTCGTTTTAGGTGGTTAAGTGAGGCATATCCCGTCCCAAAATCATCGATAGCGATTTGAATGCCGATTTGCTTAATGTGCTTTAGCATTCGTATGGCTGCATCGAGATTGGACATCACGGCTGTTTCGGTGATTTCTAGAATTAGCGTACTTGGATCTAATTGGTACTTCTTGATTGCGTCTTTCAACACACGAATAAGGTTGGATTGGTGTAACTGAATGGCACTGACGTTAATGGAAACCGTAAGGTGAGGGAACCCCGCGTTGTGCCATAGGCTAAGTGCTCGGCAGGATTCATCGATAATCCATTTCCCAATGGCAATAATTGTCTGATTGTTTTCTGCAAGTGGGATAAATTCGGACGGCGGGACTAAGCCCTTTTCAGGGTGGTGCCAGCGTACTAAGGCCTCCGCGCCACTAATTTTCATTGTACTTAGGTTAATTTGCGGCTGAAATAATAGTGAAAATTGTTCTTCATTCAATGCTGCAGTGAGAGACTTCTCTAAACGTTTGGTATCTTTGATCTTTTGGTCAACGCTCTCGACGAAAAACTGATAGCGGTTACCACCTTGCGCTTTGGCAAGTTGCATGACGTTTTCTGCGTGTTTTAGCAACTCATCTGATGTGGCGCCATCGTGGGGGTATACGCTGATACCAATCGATGCGGTGATGGCTAATTGCATATCCTCAATCTGAAAAGGACGTCGAATTAATTCTAATACCCGCTGTGCTGTTTTGGCGGCTTCCAGATGCGTGCTGATATTGGGGAGTACTAGCGCAAAAATATCGCCGCCGATACGTGATATTGTTTGGATGGACTGCATTTCATTTTGTAATCTCTCGGATAACGATAGAAGTAAGCGGTCACCGGCGTTGTATGAATGTAATAAATTGACCGAATTAAAATCATCCAGTGCGCACCATAGTACAGCAAAGATCGCATTTTGATGGTCCGCTTCCAAGATAGACTGCTCAATCCGTTTGTTGAGAAGCATTCGATTGGGCAGTTCGGTGAGCATATCGTAATTACTTAGGCGCTCGACATGTGCCTCGGCGACTCGCCGTTGGTTGTTATGGTTTTCAATCGTTAAGAAAAGGCCGTTAATGTTTTTTATCCACGTACCTATCTCATCAGACTCATGGCCTCTTGGCGCTTCTAGTTGAATGCGACTTGGCTGTAATGGGTCAATGGATTCCAGTGATGTGGTTACTTTGGCCATGGGGCGCGTAATCATGCCATGAAATATTAAGTAGAGTACGACGCCAAATGTTGTCGATTGCAAAAGCCCACTAAAAATAATACGAAAGCTTCGTTCTGCTAATGCTAGTGTTGCATAGGATGGATCAAGATTGATTTCCAGCACACCATAATGTGCAGTAGCGGTAAAATACTCAGACCGATCTGAGAGGCGTGTTTTAATGGTGCCTTCCAGGGGGAGACTAAAGTAGAGGCTCTGACCAAATAAGAGGTTACTGAGTTCTCGGTATTTAAAGTCGGAAAGAGGTTTCTTCCCTACCGCCAATGAAGGCTCTGTTTCCGTTTTTATTGCGGCATAAAATACCGCCTCATTTTGAAATAAACCTTCTACAACTTGTTCAGCCATGGGCCGGTCAAGATTGTAGGCCGATTGCGTGGCGGGCTCCTTCATCATTGCCAGCAAATTGTGAGCCTGTTTTTCTATATTGACTTGTGCACTGCGTACATCTAAGAATATTTGAATACTGCTTATCATTAACCCTAGGATGAGCGAGGTGACGAGCACAACAAAAAACAGACGATTGGATAGGCTATTGAAAAATTGATAGCTCATGGTGGCTATGTTCTTATCCTTGTTAGGCTGGATATTATTATTGTTACTTATCAGGGAACTAAATGCAGTACGTTCACGGATGCTTTGCAGTATTAATCATTAGAGTTCTTTAGTCAAAAAGCAGACAACGTGGGCAGTCGAGAGCATAGCGGCTAGTATATAGAGGTAACTGGCGAGGGTTAAGTGATAATAATAATGAAGAAATCGTATTTTTGGATCTTAGGAGTGACACTGTATCTTTTGTTAGTCATGGATATGGCGTGGGCAGAGGAAGGACGTGATGTAAAGGCGACACCTGCGGCAGTATCCATCGCCCCGGTTACGGAAATAGAGGCTAGGGCAGAGCTACAGCGCTTAATGGATTCGTCGATATTTATTGCCAGTCAGCAGCTACTGGAAGAAGGCACTTTTTATCCTTATGCGGCAGTGATGGAGGTGAGCGGTGACATTAAGTTGGTAGGGGTACCTGCGAAGCAAGATGACAAACCGACACCTCGTCAGACAATCAAGGCGTTAAAAATGGCATTGGAGCAACTGGCGGCGAAGAAGCAGTACCGTGCGGTGGCGATATTTGTTGATTTTGTCGCGATACGAAAAGATACCGGAGGTAAGCAGGCTGGTATTCGCATTGAATTGGAACACCGTTTTCCGGATCAATTGGCTGTTTTCTTGCCTTATTATGTGTCCCCTGATGGAGATGTTAGTTTGCTCACGCCACAGTACATGCCGGGCACTTTGCACGTATTGGGAGTTAATTAGTACCCTGCTATTTCGATGATTGTCTAATCAGCTATATTCTGTACACTGGAGAGCTAATAACGATGTGTTTTGAGGCGAGGAGAGTATGTGGCTGAGCGAACAATAGCCGAGAGAATAATGGATTCTACTCAGCAAGCAGTATTTTGGGGGCTGGGACGCACAACGTATCGATTCGATAGTATTCAAACGCAAAATGTGCCCTATGGAGGGCATGTACGTCAAAAGCTTGATATCTACCTACCTAGAAAGGGCAAACCTACCGGTTTTGCAGTATTTATACACGGTGGAACTTGGCGATCAGGTCATAAGAACGAATACGCATATGTCGGGCAGGCGTTAGCGGCTCACGGTATTGCAACGGCCGTTGTGGGTTATCGTTTGTTTCCAGAGGTAAGGTTTCCCGAGTTTGCTAATGATATTGCTCAGGCTTTAGCGTGGCTAGAGGTAAGAGGGCAAGAATACGGTTTTCATACTGAGTCTGGGGTCGTAATGATAGGCCATTCAGCGGGAGCTCATTTGGCAAGTTTGGTACCGATGGATGAATCCTATGCCAATGAGTTTGGGTTTTCACCCTCGATGGTTAAAGGAGTCATTGGTATTGCGGGGATTTATTCTTTTAAAGCTGAAAATTCGGCGTTAATGAGTGATATTTTTCAGCCCGTCGCTGACCCGAATGATTTCTTTGAGGCGAAACCGATCAATTATCTCAAGAAAAATGGGATTCCTTTGCGTCTAATTCATGGCCGAAAAGATCAGACGGTTGCGTGTCGCAGTGCAGAGCGAATGTTTAAGAATGCGCTATTGGTGGATCACCCCGTCGATATTCATGTCGAGGAAAAATATGGGCATGTTCGCCCTGTGTTTGATTTCGTACCAGTTATGCCAAACCATCGACGATTTGTTAATAAGATAACCCGTTTTATTGATGAGGTAACAAATGAAAATACTGGTGACGGGGGCGACAGGGTTCGTCGGTCAGAGGTATGTGAAGCAACTTTGTAGCCGCCGTGAGTTAGAGATATTTTGTTGCGGTCGAAATTCCTCTGCTGGCGAGACGTTTAAGCAGGCGGGGGCACATTTTTATCATGGAGACTTACGTGATGAAAATTTTGTGAATCATATCTGTCGAAATATGGATGTGGTGGTGCACTGTGCCGGACAAGCCGGTGTGTGGGGGAGCTACGATAGTTTTTATCAAGCGAATGTAGTGACAACGCAGAATGTCGTTGAAGCGTGCAAAAAAGGTAACGTCAGTCGGCTAGTTAACCTATCCACACCCAGCGTGTATTTCGATTTTAAAGATCATCTTAATATCACAGAAGATTATCTTCCGTCCCGATTTGCGGACAATTATGCTAGGACCAAGTATCAAGCGGAATGTCGTGTATCTGCAGCCCATTGTGATCAGTTAGGAACAGTCTCTTTGCGACCCCGATTAGTCGTAGGGGTGGGTGATGTGCACTTTTTTCCTCGTTTAATATCCACTCATCAACAAGGAAAGCTGAAACGTGTCGGGCCCGGCCGTAATGTAGTGAGTATGACGTCGGTGGAAAACCTAATGCATGCAATGGACTTGTGTGTGTTGGGACCGGATGCAGTACTTGGTGAGGTGTATAATATTGCGAATCCGCAGCCTATCAACTTTTGGAGTATGGTTGATAATCTATTTTTTGCATTGGAATTACCGGCGTTAACGCATATGGTTCCCTATTCGTTAGCTTTTGGTTCTAGCTGGGTAGCGGAGAGGGCGTGCAATCTGGTCGGGAGTAAAAAGGAGCCAGCAATAACACCGATAAAGGTGTCTGTTGCCGCTCGCTCAATGACGTTGAGTATTGAAAAGGCGCGACAAAAATTAGGTTATCGACCAGTGATGACGATCGAGGATAGCATTAGTAAATATGCAGAGCGTTGGTTGCTGGAGCAACGTTCGGGCTAGTCTATATGGGTTCTTCTTGCTCTACGATTCTGCCGCGGTAGATGATGGTTCTTTTTGTTTTCTTGGGTTTAGCGGTAGGTACTATGTCCTCTAATTTCGTTTCTTGGCCCCTATATTGAGTCTTAGATGTTTGGTACGGCGGTGTGGAAATAGGCGTAGCTAATATTGGGGCGGAAGGGCTGTTCGAGGTTATGTCGGAAATGAGTTCGACAAGATGAGGGTTTCGGGATTTCTGTTGGTAGGAAGAAAGTAGTACGTCGAGGTTTTTTTGGCTAATAGAAATGCTCGTGTCAAACTCTTCACGAATCAGTTTTTTTATCCGCCAAAGTTTTTGTATCGTGTCTCTATCAGGAATTGCCATAGCTTGATGTCTCGTATGGTGATGATCACAGGCAGTTCCGTTGGTTGTGTACTTTAGTCCCTCGGGCCGAGATCATAGCCAAACCTAATTATCTTAGCAAGGATTTGCTGTGTTCTTTGAATCTGTTGATGAGTAGTTGTCCAATAGTAACCACGTTGTATTAAGACCCTATGACAGAAGGGGGTTTAGTCGGCCTTATTCGAAGGCGCCTATTTTGAAGGTACAAAGTCGTTGAAAAATAAACGATAATAGCGGCAATTATGCAACGTAGCGGCAGAATGGTTGTGAGTTGATATTTCTAGTAGCAAAGACAATAGTGAAGTGATGTTATGAGTGATTTAAGTATGAAACCCTCAAGAGAGGATGTTGCACATCGAGAGCAGTCGGTTAAAAAAACAGCGGCTCGGCGTGGCTCTGACGGCGGTGGAAGCCGCTCGGCGCTAACCTTTGTCTCCGTGGTGTTGGTCCTTGTTGTTGCTATTGGAGGAGGAGGGGGGTGGTACTTGTGGCAGCAGGTTCAGCAGGTGACTGCAAAACTCGATAGCTCGAACGATGCATTGAGCGATTCTGAGTCAGCGCTGGGTACACTAAAGGTTGAACTGGAAGATAGGCAGCGCTCATCCTCTAAAACTGAAGGGGAGGTGTCTGCTGACATTAATTTGATACGAAGTGAAATTAGAAAATTATGGGATGTGTCTAATAAACGGAACAAGAAGGCGATCAAAATTAATAAAGACAAGATTGCGAGCCTTGGGGTGGGCGTGAAAAAACAAAAGACTCAGCTAGGTAAACAAGGGAAAGCGGCAGCAGCATTGACGTTGAATGTTGCCCAATTGCAAGATGAGTTGGACTCTCGAGTTAAAAAACAATCAGCACTACAGGGCGAGATTCTCGTATTAACTGATCAAATTGCGAGCTTGCAGGTTGAGAATGAAATGCTCAAGTCGATGGCGGTGGAGCAGGAGAAGTTATTACAGACTTTTAAGAGTGGACAGTATCAACAACAAATGGTGGACTTAGAGCAAGCAGTTAATGCTATTGATGCCCACAGGCGACAGGTAAATAGCCGGCTAGACCAGCTCGATAAGGAGCTAGGAGCACTCTACAAGAAACCTTAGAACACTAGGTTGGCACCTTGAGTGGCTATTCAGGGTGCTAAGAGTGCCATCCTCTATTTTTCGTCTATAGTTAGTTTATTCATGCCCACTCAATGACTTAAGTGCGAATTTTGGGCTACTTCTATGAAATTTGGGGAGCTCTACGACTCATGACCGAGCCCGCTGATGAGGCTAAACCTCGTCTGTTATTGATTGACGATTCAAAGGTGATGCGAAAGTCAGCTGTCAAAATGTTGGGAGCTGATTTTGATGTGGTTGTCGCGGAAGATGGTCGTGAGGGCTGGAAACAAATCTGTAACGACGACAGTATCCAAGTGGTGTTTACTGACTTGAATATGCCAAATCTCAATGGCTATGAACTGTTGGAAACAATCCGCACAAGCCAAGACGAAGGGATTCGGAACTTACCTGTTATCGTAGTGACGGGGGCAGAAAATGACGATGAGGCGAAGCAGTTAGCGTACGAAAAAGGCGCGACTGATTTTATTACTAAGCCTTTTAATAGCACAGATCTAAGGGCACGTGCGCAGGCCCATGCCGATTATCAGCGAACTAAGAAGGTGTTGCAGAGTAACAACAAGGTCGATGCGCTGACTCAATTGGGCAATGAGCAACATTTTCAAGAACGACTTGGTCAAGATGTATCATTTGTGTCCCGGCATAAAGAAGATTTGGCGGTAATGCTGGTTGAGCTCAATGATTTTAATGGCCTGTTTCTCAAAATAGGTCGATTAGCTGCTGAAAGCGTTATCAAGCAAATAGCGAAAGTGTTGGTAAAGGCGGTGAGAAAAGAGGATACCGTCGCACGCCTGGGGTTGGCGCGGTTTGCGGTATCGCTACCGACCGCGAAATCGGACGGAGCAGTTCAGCTTGCGGAACGAATATGTAAGGTGGTGGATTCTTTTAAAGCAAAGTTGAGAGGAGAAAGCGTCACTATCTCGATTTCGATTGGGGTTTTTATACCCCCCTCGAATAGCCGGCCTACTTATGATGATGTATGGCAAGGTACCAAGGATGCATTAGCAGTTGCGCTAACAAAGGGGCCAGGCCAGGTCCATGCTATACGCCCAGAGACAGCTGATATTCCTACGTTAGCTGAACAGAGTAAACCCGAAGCCTCCGAGAGTGAGGCGGTTGTTGAGGCCGATAAGGACGTAGCTCAGGCGGAAAGCAGCGTAGATACTGCAGCGTGTGCGATGGCGGCAATTTCTATCGATAAGGCGCTGGCACAACTTAAATCCGGCGAGAGTGATGTGGTGAAATTAAAGCTACCCGTCATGATGCAGCGAATTGAGCCGCTGCTTAAGTTATTGGACGACAAGCAGAAGCAGCAACTGATTGCGGTGCTTTCGTCTACCTAGTTGATTACTATAAAAATAAATGCAAAAAAGATAAAAAAAAGCTTTATCTTCAGGTGTTTCCTGTTATTCTACGCATCCCTTCTGAGGCAAGCCTCTAATAACGAAGGGAATGAAAGAGCATGTATATGCGCCAGTGGCGGAATTGGTAGACGCGCTGGATTTAGGTTCCAGTGTCGCAAGACGTGAGTGTTCAAGTCACTCCTGGCGCACCATCTCTTTTAGATTTATCTAATAGATAACCGCTAGCCTAGATATCATATAGGTTACAAGGTTTAAGAAGCTCTGCTTAGGCAGGGCTTTTTTTTCGCCTATTGTTTCTCATTCTTGCCTCAAAGAGTAAAAGCCTGTCACAGCACTTTGCCAATTTTGTCATTTTATTTTTGAGTATTCACAAAAGATTTGCGCGCCTACAGGGGGTGTTAGCTTTTTATGGTGGGGTTCTCATCCTTTGTGTTAAATATAAGAGAGTGTTCTTTTTTATCGCAAAGATTGTACTATTTGTTTTGTACGTATCGAAGGGATGTCCGGCGGACGATTAATAGACAGTATTGACCGGTAGGGAGAAGTAAATGGCTTGGGAATATGATCAAAGTAGTGGTGTGATCCGTCTAAATGGTGCTTATATGGGTCAAGGTTACGCTGGAACGGGTGGCGGTAGGGACAATCCAGATATGGAAGATAGGGAAGACGTGGGTCCCATACTGAGAGGAACGTATGACATTGGAACGTCGTATAGGCACTCCTCGCTTGGGCCAGCGGTGATGAACCTTGATCCTGTAGGGCATAACGCACATGGTAGGACGCTCTTTAGAATTCACGGTAATAATGCACGTGATGACGCCTCTGAGGGTTGTATCGTTTTGCCACCCAATGTGAGAAGGCTGATTGCTGGAAGCGCTGATAGACGATTAGAGGTGGTTAGGTGAAATTGAAGCTATTAGCATCCTTGTGTAGCGCATTTGTCGTATCTTGTTCGACTAGTGACCCAATAAACACATCGAAGCCTGACGTGTTATTGGAATATCTGAATCAAAATGTTAGCAGTAAGGTTTTGGGAGATATTGTGTCAGACCAACCTCAGTGGTTTTCAATTCTGGATCATATTGAGAGTGGAGTGAAAAATGGAGACGTAGTGTGGCTTAATATAGCTGCAAAGTTACGTAGTGTTAGTGATGCTGGCGGGAGCCTTTCCTTAGATTTCTCGGTGGCGCGTGGCTTGCCCTATGAGCCTGAACTGGTTTTGTCTGGTGTTGATTTGGGCTTTAGTTTGAATCGCTTATGTACTATTCCTTTCATCGAGGAGGAGCAGAGTGTCGTTGATGCCTTTATTGCAGAAGCAACAACAAAGCTTGATGAGCTTGCAGTGAACGGCAATGGTAAGGCCGCGGAATGCACTAAGTTAATGACAAAAGTACACACGGACTAAACCCTTATTTACTGGTTGTTTGATCAACCACTCCCTAGGTATAAAAACTAAAAGAATACACTAGTTCAGGGGGAGTGGTTATTTTAAGTCTACTTAGAGTTACAAGTGACTTTGGGTTTTTTTTAGTTCCCTATTTTTCTACCGCAGTGGACGCAACGTCATACCAATCAAATTTACGCGTTGTGAACATAACTACCGTAAGCACAACAAATACCAAAAACGCTCCCATTAATAAGGCAAAGTCCTCCGCCTGAATGATGACATAAAGTAACGCGTATAACATTGCTATCATTACTGAAAACGACAGGGCTGATCGGAAGCTTCTCAGCATGTAGCGCACATAAAACAACATGAGCCCGTTGCAACAGGCTGCAGCAATGGCATAGGCCCAGTGAAAGGCAATGTGTTCTGCCAATGAGATAAGTAGTAGATAAAATACAGCGATGGCGAATCCTACCAGGGCGTATTGGATCGGGTGAATTCTTGTTTGTTTAATCGTTTCGAAAATAAAAAACGTAATAAAACTGAGGCCAACAAACAGTAGCGCGTATTTTACCGACCGCTCTGATTGAAGGTATATGTCTACGGGTTCAATAAAATTGACGCCAGAAGCTGAGTTGATCAACGGATGGCATTGATCCTTTTCTATGCATTGCCGTATGGTCTCTGCTGCGTTGTTTGAATATAAATTACTGGTCCACGTTGCGGTAAATCCGGTTGATGAAATATCCCTGTTCATCGGAAGCGAGGCCCCGATAAACTCCGGGTGTGGCCAGTCGGATTGAAGGGTGATTTCGGTATTGTCTGCTAGAGGAATGAATGAAAAACTACCCATGCCGCGCAAAGAAAAATTGAGACTAAAACTGATGTCTTCTACGTCATCGCTAATAGTAATATTACTGTGTAGCCCGCCTGATAAGGGGGCAAGTTGAGCGCCTGGATTCAATGGTGTGGATTGTTCGTTAATCAGTAGCGTTGGTGTGTTTGTAATGCCTCTCATATCGGATATTTGAAAAGATAAGTAGGGTTTTCCAAGGGCATGAAAGCGGGGCAGCGCTGAAAGTTCAGCGATGTGTTGTTGTATTTGTTCAGCAGAAATTAATCCAGATATATGAATGTCGCTATTGAACACGGGTATTTCATATATACCTTTGAATACGCTTTTATTATGAACGGCAATGTTACCACTGACATTGCTTGGCAATACAATGCCGAGCTCATGACTGAACTTGGCTGTATCCGCGGGGTAGAAACCAGAAGGTGGTGCCGAGTGAGATAATTCGTAAGGAATGACGATTAATGGTGTAATTATACGCTGTTGGCCGGTCCAGCTGCTAGCAACAGTGGATTTGGCTTGTTCCAGGTATTGCTGACGTTCGTATAGTTTTGTCTGTACCATGTTAATTGGTACCAGTAATAGTAACCCTATAATAGTGATTGTCATGATCTTGATGGTGAGTTGTTTTTGCACGATGTAACCTCCTGTGTTGTTGATTCTTTAGGCTAACAAAGCAATGAGGCGCAAAAGTGGACAAAGATGTGGCGAATAATGGCAATGTTTGAAACGGTGTGTTCTCTCTATAGTGTTGTCTTTAGGGGCGGGCTAGCATAAATTAGCGATATCCCATTATTCAGGAAGTAAAATGACCCGTATCCTTAAGAGCAAAACTGCCATAGTGTTAATTCTCTTGGGCCTCACTGTTTTTGTGTTGAATGCGTGCACTTCTGCACCTATCTACAAAGGTGGGGAGACAGGACATTTTGACGGCAGTGTTTTTGTGAATCGTATTAAGAGTGATAAGACCCCTTGGGACATTGTGCGATTATTCTCAACATTCGAGTTTTATAAGCAGTCTTGGCCGGATTGGATTGAAAATGACGCGAGTGTGGTGTCCGAGGTTGTCGAGAGAAGTAATGATTTACGTGTGACCTTTATTAATCATTCCACCTTCTTGATTCAAGTCGATGGGCTCAATATTCTAACTGATCCTGTATATTCAGATAGGGTTAGCCCTTTTGGTTGGATTGGTCCTAAACGTGTTAGAGATCCTGGTATCGCGTTGACCGACCTACCTCCGATAGATGTTGTGTTGGTCAGTCATAATCATTATGACCATCTTGATATCGATAGCCTCAAAGCGCTTTATCAACAGCAGCAGGGAAGTGAACCTCTGATATTGGCGGGCCTTGGAAATAGCGATTTTTTTAGCGAAGAAGGATTGTCGCTGTCTAAGGACTTAGATTGGTTACAAACCACTGAACATAAGAATATGAAATTCACCTTTGTGGAGACCCGTCATCGTTCGGGTCGTGGCATTAGCGATCAAATGAAAACCCTATGGGGTGGTTTTGTGATCGAGACCAGTAAAGGGCCAATTTATTTTGCCGGTGACACAGGTTATGGCCCCCACTTCAATGAGACGCGCGAGCGATTTGGTGACATGTATTTGGCTCTATTACCAATAGGGGCCTATGAGCCTCGCTGGTTTATGCGAGCGGTGCATTTGGATCCAGAGGAAGCGGTAAAGGCCCATAAAGATCTGGGTTCCAAAAATAGCATATCGATGCACTTCGGTACGTTTCAATTGACCCTTGAGGGTGTAAGTCAACCTGAGCTTGATCTGGCGCAAGCGTTAGACAAACACAAAGTGGATGATGCACGGTTTCAAGTGTTAGCCTTTGGGCAGACGTCGGTATTTCTTTAATGCCGAGTAATGTTTAGGAGTTGTCTTGCTCTTTGAGGCTGGGGTGTACGAAACCGTCCCAGTCTTTTTCTGGTAAGTTTCTTGCCAAACAGGTTGCGAGTTTACCGCGCATGACCGGCTTACTGATAAAATCTTTCATACCTGCCTTGGTGGCTTTTTGGCGGTGTTCGGCCAGCACATGAGCGCTAAGAGCGATAATGATGGGGGCAGCAATGTTGAGCTGTTGAGCTGTTTTGTGTATTTGTTCTGATGCTTGGTATCCATCCATGATAGGCATTTCACAGTCCATCAGAATTAGATCGTATAATGCGTGGTGTTCACGGTAGTGATTAACTGCCTCTTGACCATTTTCAACAATGTAAATGTTTGCGCCAAGGCTTTCCAGCATAGAGCGTATCACCAACTGGTTGACGTTATTATCTTCTGCTACCAATATCTGAGTACCGAATAGCTGCTTGTTGATTTTTGTTGCTGCTCGAAGGATTTTTCTTTCGCCATTGATATGGGTGTTTAACCAGCGAAAGACTTGCGGGCTTGTTATGGGGCGTTCTACGTACGTCATCGCGGTTGATTGGTTGATTTTCTGTGGTGGCGCAATAATGATGCCTGGAATCATGTCGTAGGGGGGGTAAGACACCAGTTCTTGCAGAGACTCTTGGCTTGAAGGTTTGAATCCTTCCCCAATGCAAAGGATTAACCCCTCATCGAGTGATGTCTTCTTTACTGAGGCGATAAAATCCTCACTGGAATTAAATGCGCTTATTGATAGGTTGAGCTCTTTGGCTTGGTCTTTCAGTATTTGGGTAAACGGCGTATCAAAATCTGCGATCAATAATCGGAAATTGGTATCCTCCGGTGGCTTTATAGGGGCAATGGTACTGCTGGAGATGTAGGGTATTGGTAAGGTAAACCAGAATGTTGAGCCGTGATTCGGTGTGCTATTGACACCGATGGTGCCATCCATTAATTCCTCAACGATTTTCTTGCAGATCGAAAGTCCAAGCCCACCTCCACCTTTACGCTGCATAAGCGAGGTTTCTTCTTGGTGGTAAGGGTCAAATATTGACGGGATTTTATTGGGTGCAATGCCAATACCTGTGTCAGTAATTGAGATGCGCACTTGTGTTTGATTTGCGGGGAGTCCTGTATTACCGGATAAATCGGGTTCGATGCGTAGGATGACGGAGCCTTTCTCTGTGAACTTAAAGGCGTTGCCGAGTAGGTTAAGCAATACCTGCCTGAGGCGCGTTGTGTCACCTATTAATGTCTTGGGAGTGCGAGGGTCCACAATACCAAAATACTCGATATTGTCACTGTTCGCCTTGAGAGCGAAAACGGACATACATTGATCCATAAGCTCGTCGATACTGAATTCTGAGCACTCTAGCGCCATTTTCCCCGCGTCGATTTTTGATATGTCGAGGATGTCGTTAATGATGGTGATTAACGCTTCGCCAGAGTCATATATGGTATCAACGTAGCGTTTTTGCTTGTCGGTAAGTCGAGTGGTTTTGAGTAAATCAGCCATTCCGATCACACCATTCATGGGCGTTCGTAACTCATGGCTCATGGATGCAATAAAGTCTGTATTTGCTGCAATCTCTGCATGGGCTTTTTCGGTTGTCTGTGTGGCTTTTTTCTCAACTTGTAATAATTTCCTATGATGTTCGTTGGCTTTTTTCTCCTGCGTTCGAGCAATAAATTCTGCTTCTATTTGACTCTTTTTGTGCTGGTTTATTTGCTCTGCGAGAGCAAATGAAAATAATATTATTTCTACGCACATGGCAAGCTGGGTTCTTAGTATGGCGGTTTCAGAGAAGGAGGTGACTCCAAGTTTGCTGAGGGCTATATCAAAGGTGCCAATAATAAGAACGGTCCACCCCGTCATGTAGTATCTGGCTGCGATATTTTTTTGTAGGAGCAGCTTTATTCCGAGGTAATAGGCGCTGATGGCGGCGAGCATAATGAGGAAAATTAACGGAGTGACTGTCGTTGTGTGGTGTAATGTAAGTGCTGAGATGATGCCGATTACGTTGAGGCTGAACAGGGCTTTTTGAACGCTCTGCAAGGAGTTGGTTAATTTACTATAGCCGTAAAAGGATACGGAAAACATTTGTACAGTGATTGATGTCAGAGCCATAAAAAGGGCGGGGGCTTTGTCTTGAAATTCCGGCGAATTTGGCCAGAGAAACTCGTACCCATAACCACTTAAGCTTGCTGTCAGTAATGTTCCGGCGGCAATATTAAGGGCGTAGGTGAAATATGATGCGCGTTTTGAGGCGATACTAAGAAATACGTTGTAGAAAAACATAACAAACGTGGCGCCGTAGAAAAGCCCTTGCCCCAACGTTGTGACGCGATCCTTTGATAAAAAGTAACGTTCACTCCAAAGGTGTAGCGGTATTTGGATAGCGCTATCGCTTCTTATTCTTAGATAGATGTAGGACGACGATTGTCGTGCGATATGTAATGGAAATAGGAATGTAGAATGGTCAATAGGCCGAGAACTAAAAGGAAGAAGATCGCCCGCAGAATAGAGGCGATTAAAGGTTTTACCGTCATCAGTTTTGTATAGCTCAATGATGTCGAGCCTAGAATAGGCTATTTGCAACAATGGCTTGTAGTCGGTTAATTGCAGATTGTTGATATGCAGACGAATCCAGAGAGTATCTTGAGTGTATCCTAGGTTAATGTACCCTTCAGCCTGTTGCCGCCAGCCGGGGTGCAGATGAATTTTGGGTGCCGCCAATATATGGTCCGGGTCTCTAAGTATTTCAATGTTATTGCTATTTATTGGGGCTTCAGTGGCTTCTAAGGCATAGTTGTTGATGTCAATGGTGTCGGGCTCTGCACTACATAGCCTGCTGACGAAAAGTAGGATGCAGAGAATTGACAATACGCGGAGAGCATATGTCTTTGTGGATAAGTGAGTTGGCAAGTAACGTATCAAGATATCCCCCGATTGCAGATAGATTCAGTATAGCGCTGATGTGCAATCGGGGTATTGAAATGCGTAGGTTATCGCCGTTTATACACTACGGAAAAGTACACTGATCGAATAGCATAACTGGCCCTAGCTTCAGAAATAATTGCGCATATTCAAAACAGTGTGTGGGCTTGTTACCTCTGAGGTCTATACCTATCGCATTGGTTAGGGTTTGTAGTTCTATCACGCCATTTTCTATCAGGTTATTGGATAGGTCGAGAGCGATTAATCCAGTGTTGAATGCTAGCCCTGAGGCGTCATCAATCAGGTTGTTTTTTAACAGTAAACTGTCCAACTCTTGAAGTGACTCAAATTGTTGAGTGTCGGTAATTTTATTACTGTTGAGTGTCAAATTGAGCAGTTGGCTATTACTTTCAAGAGGTCTTATGTCACTGATTTGATTGTCGTATAGCACAAGTGTTGTAAGGGACGGTATATAAGGAAAGCCTGTAAGATCGACGATATTGGCGCTGGTGAGACTCAATGAATGAAGCTCTTGTAACGCACTAAGGGGGGAGTAATCACTGATAGTGTTTTGATCTAGGGATGCTGAGCTGAATTGAGTAAATTGTTGTATTCCCTCTAGGCTTTCAATGCCTCTGTCAAAGCAAAGAAGCGTCTTGAATTGTTCGATGTGGGTAAAGTTCGTTTCTTCTAAGCATGCACGTAAATTTGAGTCCTCTATCAGGTCGTAATCAACCCGTGGTCCAATGTGGATGGTGACATTGGTAATGGTTGTCCAAAAACCACCGTCGGTACGTTCCGCTTCTGCTTTTAATGTATAGGTAGTTGTTTCTTGAGGATAAACCCGTGCACTACCGAGAAATTCTACCTCCCCTATGTCGGGTTCAATGGTGACGCGAACGGGAATAGTTGTTCCTTCAGCGTTAGCAGCGATGGTCCATTCTAGTTGGCCGTATTGAACGCCTTCGTCGTCTACTAAGGAGTAGCCATCGAAGGAGACTTCTGGATTGCAGCCAGTCAAAAATAAAAGCGATGCTAGTATTAGCCCGCCGGTTCTTATTGTTTTTATTAACATGGTAAGCCCTTTTGTACCTGATTCTTTTTACGGTGTTGTGCTTGAGGGGGTAGGAGGTTCCTTATCTCCTGTTAATGAAAGCTCATTTACTCGGAATTCGGATAGTAGGGCCGAAACAACACGTCGAGATCCATCCATGAAAAGCCTGCTGTAGAGTGTAAACATTGCTGACAAAAAAGTGGTGTGTTTTTGACAAAATGTTGATCTGGTACTCAAAAAAACCCTTATGGTTTAATAAGTTGCGCAAGAAACGAAGTGAGGGAGTGATAACTCGCTGGCGGGAGGCGAAGTTATTGTAAAGGGTGTGGTGGCAGGTTCGAAGAGCCTGTCTATACTGATATTAATGGGGAATTTTATTTTTTAGTGTCTCAAGGAAACGTTTTTAATTTCAATGAGTTATTCCAATAATATTGTACTTATATTACAGGACGAGGCACTCTCGGATACGTTGGCACCTGTGCTGCAAGAGGTTGCTGCTGTTTCCGTTCATCAACATCAAAATATATCAAAGCAGTTGTTCGAAGATAATCAGTTTGGGCTGGCTATTTTAGATATTAAGAAAAACAGTTTTATTAATTTAACTCGGCTAGTGAGGCTCTATCACGAAAATGAGGAATCGATTCAATTTCCGCCATTATTGATATTGAGCGATGATAAATCGGTTAAAACCGTCAGTGAATTTACTGAACTGGGTGTGATAAGTATTTTTAGAAGTGATGAGCCAGTGGATTTATTGGCGTATCAGATTAAACAGATTTATCACATGCTCGCCGATGTTCAAGCGAAAAAAGAGCAATTGGCTAACGCTCGTAATGTCGCAATGTTGAGTATGTCAGCCAGTAGCCAGTTAGGGGAAGTTGTTCGGTTCCAAGAAAATAGTTACAAGATTCAAGGGTATTCCGAACTCGGTGAGTTACTGATTGAATCGTTTCGCTTACTGGGTGCTGATTGCAACGGTCTTATTTGGATTGGAGGCCAGTCTTATTATTTTGGTGACCCTTCTAGTGAAGTGTTGGTGACGAATTTATTGACCACAGGGAGTCGTGAGGGTGTGCGTTATCTCCAGGATGATGATAACACTATGGTGTTTTTCGAAAATATTTGGGTGTACGTTACCAATATGCCACCAGTCGATACCGAGGAGCACGGACAGTTAAAAGATTCGTTGTTTCCGTTGATTGAGGGGGCGGGGATGCGAGCCCATTCGATTCATTCTGATAAAATAGCCACCATTGCTGAAAGAAACAAGGCGTGGTTTTTGAAGAATATGTCCCATGAGCTCAGAACCCCAATGGGTTCTATTATGAGTGGCGTGACTTTGTTGCGTCGAAAGCTAGGGGGTAAATCCAATAGCAAGGAAAGCCAAGTCATTGACCTCATGGATAAGAGTGCAAATAGGTTGACCGACTTGATTGAAGACCTTCTGGCGTTAAGCGATATCGAAAATATCAATGTGGTCAGAAAGAACTTCTCTTTGCCAGATTTGTTGTCGGATACCCTGGAGTTTTATGATCGTTGGGCAAATAGCAAGGCGATTGAATTTATCCATACGTTTGAGGGGCTAGATGAGAAGGTGTTTATCGACCCGAAACATTTAAAGCAAATATTACGCAGCTTATTGTCTAATGCGGTTAAATATACGGTCGAAGGTAGCGTTGTATTGGATATCAAAAAAACCCAAAAAGACGTAGGTGAGTGTCTGTTGATCAGGGTGAAGGACACCGGTGAAGGCTTTGACATGGATGAAGCACAAGACTTCTTAAAGCCCTTTATCGACCTTGATGAGCAGGCTGTACAACAAGGGGCAGGGGCTGGCTTGGGGTTGTCTGTGGTGTATCAGTTGATGAAGCAGCTTGATGGGACACTAGATGTTACTAGCGCAAAAGGGAGTGGCAGTGAATTTACCCTCACATTTCCTATTGACTATTCCGATGGTGCTGACCAGTTATTGTTTAATTGACCTGAAAAATCTCCCCAATTAAGGTAAAATCCCCGCCTTTATTTTTCTTTCTCACCCCAAAGATTACAGATGGATTAATTATGGATCGAGGCGATACGCGGGATTACCGCCAGTTGTTCCTGTCCGATATTCCGATGATGGATGTTCGTGCACCTATTGAATTTAGTAAAGGAGCCTTCCCTGAGGCGATTAACCTCCCGGTGCTTAACGATCATGAGCGCGAGCTAGTGGGCACCTGCTACAAGGAAAAAGGCCAGGATGAGGCCATTTTACTGGGGCATTCATTGTTATCTGGGGAGACAAAAGACGCGCGGATTCAACGTTGGTGTGAATTTGCCCAAAAGCACCCGGCGGGCTATTTGTATTGTTTTCGAGGTGGACTGCGTTCAAGGTCAACCCAGCAAGCAATGAAAGAAGCGGGCATGGCTTATCCCTTGGTATTGGGTGGTTACAAAGCGATGCGACGATTTTTAATCGATGAATTGGAGCTCAACTCGGCCAAATTACCCTTTGTTATTGTGGCGGGGCCAACGGGTGTTGGTAAAACAGAGCTGATTCTCGACTTGCCCGGATCGGTCGACTTAGAGGGGCTTGCCAATCATCGAGGCTCTAGCTTTGGTAAGTTACCTGGTGGGCAGCCTAGCCAAATTGACTTCGAAAACAGTTTGTCTATCGCTATGTTAAAAATGGCAGGTCAGGCTGTTAGTTCAGTTTACCTTGAGGACGAGGGGCGATTGATCGGGCGGTGTGCTCTTTCTGAACCACTAAAAAAACGAATGTCGGAAGCGCCTGCCGTGGTATTGGAAACCACCCTGGAAGATAGAATCGACCGGGGTGTACAAGACTATGTGGTTGATATGTTTCAACGTTACCTGCAGCTCAATGAGGGCGATGAAGAAAAGGCTAATATACTGTTGGCTGAATACCTCAACGATAGTTTGTATCGCATACGGAAGCGCCTTGGGGGTGTTCGATATACCCGCTTAACTGAGGTTTTGGAAGGTGCGCTTAAGGCGCATAAAGCAACGGGGGCATTGAGTGCTTATCGAGAGTTAGTGGCTGAATTATTGCAGCAATACTATGACCCAATGTATACCTATCAAGATCAACAAAAAACACGAACCATTCTATTTAAAGGTACTCACCAAATGATTCTTGAGTGGGTAGGGGAAAGAAAATGATGTTGTTAAGCCGAGCGTTAATTTTATTTACGGTGCTCTTCTTACCGAGCATGGGGTTCGCTGATCAGCGTGAGTTGGTATTCACTGCAATCCCCGATCAGGATGAGAGCCAGTTGCAGCAGCGGTTTTCAAAAGTCGCTGCATACTTAGAGCAGGAGTTGGGAGTTAAGGTTCGCTATTTACCGGTGAAATCTTATGGTGCTGCAGTGACGGCATTTTCCCATGATCAAGTTCAATTGGCATGGTTTGGTGGTTTGTCAGGAGTGCGAGCTCGGATGCGAGTGAAAGGTTCCGAAGCGATTGCTCAAGGATATGAAGATCAATTCTTTAAAACTTATTTTATTGCAAATGTCGAACAAACCCAGTTAAAGGGCAGTGTTAAAAATTTAGATGCCTTAGAGGGGTTTACGTTTACTTTTGGCTCTAAGGGCTCTACTTCTGGCCGGCTAATGCCAGAGTTTTATTTACGTGAGCAATTTGGTGTTGTGCCTAACAAGGTCTTTACACGGGTAGGTTATAGTGGTGACCATTCTCGCACCATTGCTTTGGTAGAGTCTGGTGCGTTTAATACTGGCGCGGTGAATTTTAAAGTGTGGGACCAGGCTGTCGCGGCAGGAAAAGTTGATACCTCAAAAGTAGCGGTGGTTTGGCAAACGCCAGGGTATCCAGATTACCAATGGTCAATACGGGGTGATGTGGAGCAGCGATTTGGTGTTGGTTTTAAAGAAAAAGTGAGGGAAGCGTTACTGACAATGCGATCGCCTGCATTACTCGCCGCGTTTCCACGGCAATCATTTGTGGCGGCCTCTAACGAAGACTATGCCCCAATAGTTGATGTAGCGAAACGTGTTGGATTAATTGATTGATGCTGAAACTGGTTGATCACTCATTTGGCTATAGGAATCACCTTGTGTTACATAAGGTGAACCTGAGTGTGACGCCGGGGGAATCCGTTGCGATTGTGGGGGAGAGTGGGGCAGGTAAAAGTACGCTGTTACGGCAGTTATATGATCTATCGCCGCAAACTATTGCCCTATGTCCACAGTCGTTAGGGTTAGTGCCGACATTGTCTGCGTTTCATAATATCTACATGGGTGCTCTTAGTGAGCATAATATTGGAGTGAACATCCTCAACTTGATTTGGCCCCAATCAGCGGCATGGGAAGATGTAAGTGCGGTGGCTGATTGCGTGGGAGTTGCCGAGTTATTGAAGAAGCAAGTCAGCCAGTTATCTGGTGGGCAGCGTCAGCGTGTTGCGTTAGCCCGGTCGTTATTGCAAGGTAAAGGTGAGTTTGTGACTACCTTTATAGGAGATGAGCCGGTGTCTTCGGTGGACCAACAGCATGGTGCGCAACTTATACAATCCCTAAAGCAGCAGTTCTCAACGGTGGTGGTGGCAACCCATGACCGGCAGTTAGCGGTTGAGCATTTTGATCGTGTAGTGGGGATCAGGCAGGGTAAAGTGGCATTTAATGCTCTGGCTTCCGAGCTGTGCGAGCAGGACTTCTCTACTATTTTTCGCACTAATCTGTAATGATTTCTCGAGTATTGAATCGCTTTTCTTTATTACGTAGAGTGCCTTTTTCAGCTACCAATAACGTCATCTTGATGATGTTGGTCGTAGGTTGTATTTGTCTGCCTTTTGCTGATCTTGTTGTCTCAGTGACTTATCCTTGGGCTGAGTTGTCACGTATATTCACCGGAGCAATAACGCCATCCTACCCTGATATTTCTGAGCTATTTAGTGCGGTGATGCTGACCGTGCAATTTGCTGTGTTGGGCGTCATGTTATCGTTAGTGGTTGGGTTTGTGTGTGCACTATTTTATCGTTGGCCTGTGGTGCGTTGGGCGTGTGCATTTATTCGGGCTATTCATGAATTGTTTTGGGGGTTGTTACTAATAGCAATGATAGGGGTATCTCCGTTAGCTGGGCTGTTGGCTATCGCGATACCTTATTCTGGTGTGTTCGCGAAGGTGTTCTATGAAATGCTATTGCAAGCGGACCCTGAACCCAGGCAGGTGTTACGTGGAAAAGTAGGCAAAGTATCCAACTTTCTTTTTTCTCAGTTGATGCAAGTCGTGTCGCAAATGAGTCATTACGTAAGCTATCGGTTGGAGTGCGCCCTACGCTCGAGTGCTGTGCTCGGTTTTGTTGGTCTGCCAACCATAGGTTTTCATCTAGAGTCAGCGATTAAAGAAGGGCACTACTCAGAGGCATGGATGTTGCTGTATGTGTTGCTCTTGCTTATTGCCGGCAAACGTTGGTGGTTTAATGGTAAGACTTGGTGGGTGATGGTGTTAAGTGCTGTTATTTTTTTTCCGTTCGGGCAGGGGGTTTCACTTCAATATGCAGGGGCATTTATTGCAGATGAAATAGTGCCAGCGCCAATGCGAGGACAAGTTTGGGCGTCTATAGCAGACGGAAAACTGCTGTCTTGGTTTCTTCACCTTTGGTCTGAGGAGGTCTACCCAGGAATAGTCGACACCATTGTATTAACGATGGTGTCAGTGGTGTTAACGGGGCTTTTTGTGGTGTTTTTCTTGCCGTTACAATCATTCCTATTTCTTGGGCGATATGGAAGGGGAGGGGGAATTGCTGTATTGCTTGTGGTGCGATCCCTTCCGGAAGTCGTCATTGCTTTTGTGTTGATGCTGTTGATCGGGCCCTCTATGATTCCCGCGATTATTGCGTTGGCATTACATAACGGTGGCGTTATTTGTTACTTGTTGCGTGGTCAAGTCGATAGCCTTGACCTTAGGCCTGATTGCCCCGCCCCGTTATTGCTTTACAGTTATGAGGTCTTGCCAAGGGTATCTGCCCAATTGATGAGTTTTTGGTTGTATCGTTGGGAGGTAATTATGCGGGAGACGGCTATTTTGGGGTTGCTAGGTGTGTCTACGCTGGGGTTCTATATTGACTCTGCGTTTGAAGATATTCGCTATGATCGAGCGCTATTGTTGATATTATTTGCTGCCGCGTTAAATATGGTGATGGAAGCAATTTCTGGCCAGCTGCAACGAAGATTACGCTTATCTTCGCTGCATAATAACTAACGTTTCTTATTCCGTTATCGTGGCTAGTCGCACATCATTTAAACGCACAATGTTATTCTTCACTTCTATTCGACTTACGGTGACGGGTTGACCACTTAATGCGGCTGCCCCCGTTAACTCATCGATGAGCTTTTCATCAGTGATATCGTTAATGCTAACGCCTGGATGCTCAGACGCAACAGCGAGTTGGCTGCCTTTTCTGGAGTGCCCCCAGCCATGTGGAATGCTAATAACGGAAGGCATGATATTCTCTGTCACTTCAACAGGAAGTCGGATTTCGCCGGTTTTTGAACTGACAATAATCATGTCACCATTACGGATATTCAGTCGCTTAGCATCGCCTGGGTGGATCAGCGCCGTGCATCGGTTTTTGCCTTTAACTAAGCGATAGCTGTTATGTAGCCATGAATTATTACTGCGTACATGACGGCGTCCAATCATTAGGAATGTTTCGGGTGTTCTGCTGGGTGGTTTGCTCGCTAGCCTTTCTTGTAGCCGCGATACGTCCTTTAAAAATAACTTTGGCACCAAGTTTATTTGGTGATTTAGTGTTGCGAGACGTTGTGGCAGGCTAGATTTTAGTGGCCCGAGATCAATACCGTGGGGGTGCTTTTTCAGGGTTCGCAAATTGAGTTGGGAGCTGCGGTGCTTGTGTGTCTTATTGTATGGGCTAAGCTCCAGCGCTAGACGCCCAATACTCTTTTTTGGTAGGCGGTTATACAGTAGATCCACCAGCTGTTTTTGCTGAGCAGCAAACTGAGGGACTTTGGTGCCATAGGGACCGGAACGTAATAGCACGTCCAATACACCATCAGCGCCAAGGCGGTTTAGCAGCTTGTGTTTTATTTCTGCTCCTGCCCATGAGATAGGGGATTTGCTTTCAAACCGCTTGGTGAGTTCCAGCAGAATCTGCCAATCATGCCGTGTGTCTGGCGCAGGATTGAAAAGTGGCGGAGAGTATTTAGCGGTATTACGGATCGTCATCATATTGAGTGCTAAGTCGTAATGACTATGCTCAAGAGGACCCGTTGGAGGGAGAATAATATCTGCGTGTTGTGTGGTTTCATTGAGATAAAAATCAATGGCAACCATAAATTCGAGGCCTTCTAAGCCTTTTTCTAATTGCTTGCCGTTGGGAGTCGACAGCACTGGGTTTCCGGCATGGGTAATCAACCCTCTTATCTGACCTTCTCCCTGAGTAAGCATTTCTTCTGCCATGGTGCTTGCAGGATACTCACCGCCGAATTCCGGTAGGCGTGATACTCGACTCTTTCGACTATTAAAAGTACCTGTTTGGCCAAATAGATTGGATAACCCAGCAAGATCAATGGCGGGGTGGGTGAACATCATGCCACCTTCTTCATCCATGTTACCGGTGATGATATTAATCACCATGATTAACCAGCTACTAAGACCGCCAAACTCCTGGGTGGATGTCCCCATCCGACCATAACAACACGCACGCTCGGCTTTGGCCAAATCAGTGGCTATGTTGCGTATTGCTTTAGCACTAATACCTGTGTGCGGAGCGACTTTCTCGGGCGTGAAACCAGTTACCATATTACGTAACATGTTAACGCCTTGAGTGAAGGACTCTGCGCGACCTAGGTCGATAAGGTTTTTTCTAAATAACGTATGAATGATCCCCATAAGAAACAATGCATCGCTTCCAGGGGTGATGAAATGGTGTTGGTCAGATATGTCGGCCGTTTCAGTCTTGCGGGGGTCAATTGTGACAAATTGCCCCCCGCGTTGTTGGATGCTTTTGATGCGTTTTCTGACATCAGGTACGCTCATCAAGCTGCCATTGGATGCGAGAGGGTTGCCGCCAATACACAAAAAATAGTCGGTGCGGTCAATGTCAGGCACGGGTAACAAGACGTGGCTCCCGAACATCTTCATTGCAACGAGCATGGGGGCCAGCTGATCCACTGAGGTGGCGCTGAAGCGGTTTTTGGTACCGACCGCAGCCATAAGCGGGGCGATGGTAATCATACTGCCTAGGTTGTGAATCGTGGGGTTGCCGGTATACATGCCGACGGCATTCTTGCCGTGTTTTGCTTGAATGGTGCGTAGCCGAGAAGCGGCTTCGTTAAAGGCGTTTTCCCAACTGATGCGTTCCCAGCCTTGTGGGGTTTTGAGCATTGGATATCGGAGGCGATCAGGGTCGTCGTGAATGTCTTGCAACGCAACTGCTTTAGGACAGATATGGCCGCGACTAAGAGGGTCATGTTTGTCCCCTTGTATGGAAAGCACTTTGCCTTTTTCGTGTGTGACGACAACGCCGCACATTGCTTCACAGAGGTTGCAAGTACGGTAATGCTTTTCCTGGCCCGGCATAAATGGAGTCCCTAGTAGAGGCAGTTGTAGCCTAATCTATCGATAGTGCTCAATGGTACTCGTCTGTGATGTCGAATGTAAAGAACTGTTAACGTTGCGTGAACAGGCGTTAAAATGCGAATATGTGTTAATTCAGTGGGTTAGTGACGTGAAAATCAGTAAAAAGATATCGAGAGGAATGAAGGTTTGTTAATTATCAAAAAGCTGTTTCTAGCAATCGTGGGCGGATTGGTCGCTGCCAGTGCATTTTATTGGTATCTGGATAAAGAAAACCCCTTGCTGCAGATGGCTGAGCATTACCAACAATCAGGCGTAAAACCCGTACAGTTGCCGGATTTGGACTTCGATAATTGGAAAGAGGCAGACTTCTTAAATGATCTTGGTGGATCGATGGCCAGTGAAGAGGGTCCCCATGCTGGTGCTGATAGGCTGATGGAGCACTGGATGGGCGGGTTAGTTACTCAAACCGCCAAAGACGCAGGCAAGCCGCCGTTAGCAGAGTCGACTAAGAATGAGTTAGTGACGGTATTGATGATGATGCGACATTCGGCCCAGCAATACGCAATATCTTCTCGAGAAGGGGACAGCCTCGATAACGCCACAAAACTGAAAATTGCGGCAATAATGGCAAAAGGAGAAATGCTTTTTTCGCAGCATCTGGGTATACCTTTGTCCGAGTTTATGGCTACATTAACCAAGAAGGATCTGCAGACTTTATTGGATCCGGCCCCCAGTGCATAGAACACCATGGTAGGTATTACCGTCGCGTAGTCTGGGTTGCCTCTCACTGGTGGGAGTTAACTTGCATGATAGAGAATCGTATCGATCTGAATACCGGAGAGGGGTATATCGTATTACGCCCCAACCTCTCTATGTCTACCCAGCGCGCGTTATGGGTGTATTCAGCCCTATCGTTGTATTGCCTTGCCATTGGGGTGTATTTTGCCATTATCGGGGTGTGGTTCGTTTTACCCTTTTCCGGCCTAGAAATTATTACTTTGCTCGTGACTGCCTATATGGTTCGGCGTCGCTTATCTCGTCAGGAAGTTCTGCGCTTCTCCGCTGGTGAAGTACTGATAGAGTCTGGGGTGAAAAGAGCGGATCAATGCTGGAAGATTAGCCGCCCCTGGTCGTCTGCATTGGTGAGCAAATCAGAACGGCGTAATATCCCTAAGCGTGTACTTATTTGTTTTCGAACCGAATCACGAGAAGTTGGTGGTTTTTTGGTCGAAAATGAGCGTGATGAACTGGTGCAGTTATTAGTTCGAGTACTGCCTGTGCGATACAAGACAGCAGAGGTATATTAGTTGATAAAATGAGCGCACGGTGTAACTCTTTGTCGCGGCTGCGGTTTTTTCATCCATAATAAAAAGTTCTAATGATTCAGTCTGTATACTCTTGTAAAAGACACTTTAAGCAGTCTAACATAAACATCTCAGCAATCTGATCTACACATATAAATGACCGTTTTCTATCTCCTCAGTTTAGTTAGCGTACACGGTGTAGTTCAGATTGGCTGAGCCAATCTATTGATATCCCACAGGTTTTTTCTTCTCCTACGTGACCTGCGTTTTCTCCTTTCATCACTTCTCGATAATGAATCCCCCCAAGTAATAACAATTTTTGGCTATGTTAGGCCGCTTTTGTTATTGCCATCTATCTGGCGTCTTCTGCCATGCGAGATGATGTTTGTTGCCATTGTTTGCATACCAAGCGCTCTGTTAAGTTGAAACTAGTGAGTTTTGTGTTGCATACTAAATTGAGGCAATAGCATGGAGGGATTGGCGATGAGTGAGCATAAAAATACAGTGACACGGGAAGATCTTCTGGCTCAGTTAGAAGAGATGAAGTCTGCGGTGATTGATGACAATGCGGGTATTTTTGGACCAGGCAGTATGTTCTGGCAGATAGGGAAATACAGCAGTTCATTTTTAGGCGCGGGTAGAGCGGCTCTGCTACAAGTTGCACATCCCTGGGTGGCCAATGGTATTAAGCAGCATTCTCGCACTGTCGATGATCCGATGAGCCGGTTTCGCGGCACTTTCAGCAATGTATTTACCATGGTGTACGGCAATATAGATCAAGTGATGAATAGCGCCCTAAATGTGCATAATATACACACACGGATTATCGGTGAAATTGAACAAGACTCCGGCGCGTTTAAACAGGGCAGTCGCTATGATGCCAATAGTATCGACGCCATGATATGGGTGCACGCTACGTTGTGGGAGACATCAGTAAAGATGTATGAATTGGTGGTGGGGCCGTTATCTCAGCAAGAAAAAGAACAGTATTATCGAGAGACCAAAATGTTTGCGTATTTGTTCGGGATTCCTGAGTCGAGATTGCCCAGAAATTGGGGTGAATTTATCGATTATAATGAAGCGATGTGGGAGTCGGATCAGCTTCAAGTTGAAGCTGCGGGCAAAGAGATTGCCTCCTTTATCTTTCATATTAACCCTCTGCTGCGCCCAGTATTGGCTCCCTATGAGGTGATGACATCGCTGATGATGCCTGAGCGTTTGCGCGAACAATTTGAGATGCCAGAAGATAATACTGCGAACCGGGCGATGTATGAAAGTTGTCTGAAAGTCATACAAAAAACCTACCCGTTAATGCCGAGAAGGGTACGCTATTTCCCTGCCTACATAGAGGCTAGGCGTCGGCTAAAAGGCCTGCATGACCCTGACTGGCTGACCGCCACCATGAATAAAGCTATGTTAGGTAGGGCACGGCTAGTATCGGCATAGGCAATATTGTGAATCTAAGTGTTTGATTTGTCATTTTTGACCCTTGTTTGAGATCACTGTCTGCCTACAATCGATGGAGTTCTTAATTAATGGCGCACGCTAGTGCAGAGGGTCAAATGAGTTACGAAATTCCAAGTTACGAAACATTCACTATCTCTATTGAAAATCATATCGCTCACATTCAATTGTGCAGACCGAATGAATTTAATGCTATGAACGTCGCTTTTTGGCGTGAGCTGCCAATCGCTGTGCGTGATATTGATAATGAAGCAGCGGCTCGGGTTATTGTTATCTCGTCGCAAGGCAAGCATTTTACCGCGGGTATGGATGTGAGTGTGTTTTCTAACCCGAAAAGTCTTAATTTCTCTGGCGATCGTGCTCGTGCAGCGGAAAACTTCCGTCGTACAGTGTTGCAGTTACAAGATACTTTCAGCTCATTAGAAGAGGTTAGAATACCCGTTTTGGTAGCCATTCAAGGCGGTTGTATCGGTGGTGGTGTTGATATGGTGTCTGCAGCGGATTGCCGATACTGTACTGAAGATGCATTTTTCACTATTAAAGAAACTGAGTTGGGAATGACGGCGGATGTGGGTACGTTGCAGCGTTTACCACATTTGATTCCTCAAGGGTTAGTGCGAGAGTTGGCGTACACAGGCCGTAAGATGTTTGCTGATGAAGCAAAGGCTGCTGGGTTAGTGAACAAGGTTTTTCCTGACCAGGAGTCTATGCTGGCTGGCGTAATGGAAATTGCTGCGGATATCGCTAAGAACTCTCCATTGGCGGTGATTGGTTGTAAAGAGATGATTAACTACACTCGTGATCATACTGTTGCTGATAGTTTGGATCACATTGCTACATGGCAGTCAGGTATGTTTTCACCAGAAGAGATGATGAAGAGTTTTGCGGCTAAAGCACAACGAGTGGCAGGGGAGTTTGAAGAAATTGCTCCGGTACGTCCTCCGTTGGGTGGTTAATAGGTGGCTAAGTAAAGCTGTAGAGAAAAAAGAGCCATCGTTATCGCTAACAATGGCTCTTTTTATTATCCCCAGTTAATGACTTTTTCGCCATCTGCTGAGTATTCAAACCAGCGATCTGGATCATCACCGTTGACCCAGACACTTTCGATGCAGCGAACGGTTTTTCCTAGGGCTTCGTAAGCGGCTTTGGCGCAGGACAAATCATCTTCCCATGGAAGTAACCGTGTATCGAACCAGATGCTGGTAAATCCCGTGCTACCGGCATTTTTCACGATAACAACTGGGAACGCCTCGCCCTGGTAATTACAGGTGAGTTTTGCACCTTGTTTATTCTGGTTATTAATATTGTTGTCTTCAAATACGGTTTGAAGCCAGGTGACCATCGCCTCAATATCACCACCTTCAACATAGATTTCTAGGTCTGGGAGTTGTTGGTTTTCTTCAGTCATGTTTTTTATGTTCCGCTGTTGTTGGCGTCTTGCGCTGCGGGATACTTGGGTGTGAATTGTAGTAATTGCACATCAATATCCACGGCAAGTTGTTGGATGCTGTCGAGCTGTTTTTTCGCCTCTGGAGATGTTCGCCAAAAGTGCGGTGTCATTGCTAGCAATGACAGTATGTCATGATTGCTGTTCATTGCCATCGTCTGTTGAATGGCAATGCGTTTTGACAGTGTAAAATGTGAGTCCATCTGTGCCAAGAACTTATCTTCATCGTAATCACTGGTATTGTCGTATAACAACGATTTGAGTTGGTGCAGGTGGTTTTTGCCTGCACATAACACCATTAGGTTTCCTGAGGGTTTTAATAGACGCTGAAATTCGGACGGTTGCATAGGGCTGAAAACTGAAATAATCAGATCGCAGCTTTGTGATGCAATGGGAATTGCTTTGATGGTAGAGACAAAGCAATTCAGGTATTTATTACGTTTGGCGGCTTCAATCACGGCAGGTTTTGCGATATCAAAGCCGTAAGTGGTGAGATCAGGGTATTGGGTTGCCAGGGCGTTATGAAGGTTGTCGGTATAATAACCTTCACCACATCCTGCATCTAAGATGACGGGAGCCGTTTCTGTTTGGCTAGTGCTGATGTGAGTTGCGCTAAGATATTGAGAGCAGCTTTCTGCCAGCGCATTGACCAACGGTTGGTAATAACCCAATCCGAGGAATTTTTTTCGAGCTAGCACCATTTCTTTGTTATCCCCTGGGGTCAGGGATTTCTTTTGCTGAACCGGTAACAGATTAACGTAACCTTGTTTGGCAATATCAAAGGTATGGTTTTGAGCACAAACCAGAGATCGTTGATCTGCGCTTGGGTGGAGTAACTCAGCAGCATTAGCGGTTTCGCATAAAGGGCAAAGCAGGTGCTTTGCCCTTAAGATTGTGTGCGGTGCTGGCGCCATTATGTCAAAAGCTTGTTAAGAATAAGTTCATAAATGGATGAGAGCT